>Ga0209958_1000145_pt1 | contig 219797 bp, 171 predicted proteins | sample ThiBio_inoc_plan_FD_183942 | JGI IMG/M metagenome (GOLD analysis project Ga0209958, IMG submission 183942) | Wastewater bioreactor microbial communities from Cape Town, South Africa - Thiocy_inoc_plan (SPAdes) | ecosystem: Engineered > Bioremediation > Thiocyanate > Unclassified | place: South...
CGCTGGACATGGAATCGGCCACCATCGCGGCCAACGGCTTTCGCTTCCGCGTGCCCTACGGCACCCTGCTGTGCGTGAGCGACAAGCCGCTGCACGGCGAGATCAAGCTGCCCGGCATGGCCAACCACTTCTACCGCGAGCGCGTGGACCAGCACCTGCGCATCGGCATGCGCGCCATCGACATCCTGCGCGACGGCGGCGTGCAGCGCCTGCACAGCCGCAAGCTGCGCAGTTTCGCGGAAGTGGCGTTCCAGTAAATTTAGGAGTCAAAAAGGCCGCCAGCGCTTACCCATCAAGCGCTGGCAGCTCTCATTTTTGATCCAGGAAGTTCTTCAGCATGGCGTGGCCATGCTCGGTCAGGATGCTCTCGGGGTGGAACTGCACGCCCTCGATGGGCAGCGTCTTGTGGCGCACGCCCATGATCTCGCCGTCCTCGGTCCAGGCCGTCACCTCCAGCACCTCGGGGCAGCTCGTGCGCTCGATGGCCAGCGAGTGGTAGCGGTTCACCGTGAACTGCGCCGGCAGCCCGGCGAACACGCCCTGCTGCGTGGTGGTGATGACGCTGGTCTTGCCATGCATGAGCTGCTGCGCCCGGATGATCTTGCCGCCGAAGGCCGCGCCAATGCTCTGGTGCCCCAGGCACACGCCCAGAATCGGCAGCTTGCCCGCGAAGTGCTGGATGGCGGCCACCGAAATGCCCGCCTCGGCCGGCGAGCACGGGCCGGGCGAGACCACCAGCCGGTCGGGCGCGCGCGCGGCAATGCCTTCGAGCGTGATCTCGTCGTTGCGGAACACCTCCACCTGCGCGCCCAGCTCGCCGAAGTACTGGACGATGTTGAAGGTGAAGCTGTCGTAGTTGTCGACCATCAAGAGCTTCATGGCTGCCCCTCCGGCGCGCGCAGGCGCGCGAACTCGCGGTGTTCGTAGGCGATGTAGGCCTCCATCATGCTGCGGTAGATGGCCTCGATCACGTCGGGCTGGCCGCCTTCCTGAGCGGCGCGCGCGCGCACGCGCGCCACGATGGCCTCGATGCGGTCCTCGTCGCGCACCTGGCTGTCGTGCTGCTTGAGGCGCGCGGCCTGGGTCATGTAGCCGCCGCGCGTGACCAGCAAGGGCACGAGCACGTCGTCCAGCGCATCGATGTAGCGGCGCACGTCCTCCATGGTGGTGCAGTGCTGCGTGTGTTCAATGGCGCGGGTCATTCCAGTCCTTCCTCTACCAGTTCCGCCGCGCGCAGCAGGGCGCGGGCCTTGTGTTCGGTTTCCTTCCATTCCAGCTCGGGCACGGAGTCGGCCACCACGCCAGCGGCCGCCTGCACGTACAGCGTGCCGTCCTTGACGATGGCGGTGCGGATGGCGATGGCCACGTCCATGTCGCCCGCGTAGCTCAGGTAGCCGCAGGCGCCGCCGTACAGGCCGCGCTTGGTCGGTTCGAGCTGGTCGATCAGCTCCATGGCGTGCACCTTGGGCGCCCCGGTGAGCGTGCCCGCCGGAAAGGTGGCCTTGAGCACGTCCATGCTGCTCATGCCGTCGTGCAGGATGCCTTCGACGTTGCTGACGATGTGCATCACATGGCTGTAGCGCTCGACCACGAAGGCCTCGGTCACCTTCACCGAGCCGGTCTTGGCGATGCGCCCGATGTCGTTGCGCGCCAGGTCGATCAGCATCACGTGCTCGGCGCGCTCCTTCGGGTCGTTCACCAGCTCCACCTCGGCCGCCTTGTCCTTCTCGGGCGTGGCGCCGCGCGGGCGCGTGCCTGCCAGCGGGCGGATGGTGACCTTGGTGCCCTCCTGCGCCTGCTCCTGGCGCACCAGGATTTCCGGGCTTGCCCCGACCACGTGGAAATCGCCGAAGTGGTAGTAGTACATGTACGGCGACGGGTTGAGCGAGCGCAGCGCGCGGTACAGCGACAGCGGGCTCTCGGTATAGCGCTTGTGGATGCGCTGGCCCACCTGCACCTGCATGAAGTCGCCGGCGGCGATCAGCTCCTTGGCGCGCTCCACGGCAGCCAGGTAGTCGGCCTTGGCAAAGCTGCGCTGCGCCGGGTGGCTCTCGCTGGGCTTGACCACGGGCGCGCTCACCGAGTACTTGAGCTGCTCCTTGAGCTCGCGCAGGCGCTTCTTGCCCCGGGCGTAGGCCTCGGGCTCGGCCGGGTTGGCGTAGACGATCAGGTAGAGCTTGCCCGAGAGGTTGTCGATGACCGCCAGCTCCTCGCACTGCAGCAGCAGGATGTCGGGGCAGCCCAGGGCATCGGGCGGACAGGTGGCCTCGAGCTTTTTCTCGATGTAGCGCACCGCGTCGTAGCCAAAGTAGCCCGCCAAGCCGCCGCAAAAGCGCGGCAGGCCGGGGCGCAGCGCCACCTTGAAGCGCTTTTGGTATTCGGCAATGAAGTCCAGCGGGTTGCCGCTGGCCGTTTCCACCACCTGGCCGTCGGTGACGACTTCCGTCTTGGCCGCAGCGCCAAAGCCGCTGGCGCGCAGCAGTGTGCGCGCGGGCAGGCCGATAAAGCTGTAGCGGCCGAAGCGCTCCCCGCCCACCACGGACTCGAGCAGAAAGCTGTGCTTGCCACCGCCCTGCGAATGGGCCAGCTTGAGGTACAGGGACAGGGGGGTTTCGAGGTCCGCGAAGGCCTCGGCCATGAGCGGAATGCGGTTATAGCCTTGGGCCGCCAGGCTCTTGAATTCGAGTTCGGTGATCACGACAGGGAGGCTCCCAACAGGGACGGCGCGCGCGAGGGGATATGGAGGGTGGCGCCGCAGTTCATGAGGTCGGCCCGCACAGGGGGCCACGGGTGCACGCTGGGAAGCGCCCAGGTGCCATCAGGCGTTCAGGCAAGCAGGCTTGCGCCAGGGCCAGGCTCCCCGGTCTGCACAACCTGTCACGAACGCATGGTGGATGAACATGGGCGAAAGTGTAGCAAAGCCGCCCCGCCCCTTCGGGCAGCGCGCGCGGCGTGCAGCCAATGCGACACGGACTGCTCGAAAACCCTGTTGCAGCCCGCGCCCCATGCAGCAACAATTAGAAACGCACGATCGTTCTATTTTCAGGAGTCGGGTATGAAATTCCTTCGGCATTGCGTCGTTCTCGCGGGGGCCGCCTTGCTGGCCTGTGGCGGTGCCATGGCACAGACCACCCTGGCCGACGTGAAGTACGAGGAGGCGGCCAGCGTGCAGGGCAAGCCTCTGCTGCTCAATGGCGCCGGCATCCGCTACAAGGCGGTGTTCAAGGTTTACACGGCGGGTCTGTACCTGGAGAAGAAGGCGCAGACGCCGCAGGACATCCAGGCCCTCAAGGGCCCCAAGCGCATGCGCATCGTGATGCTGCGCGAGATCGACTCGGCGGAACTGGGCAAGCTGTTCTCGCGCGGCATGGAGGACAACATGGACCGCGCCGCGTTCTCCAAGCTCGTGCCCGGCGTCATGCGCATGAGCCAGATCTTCTCCGAGCACAAGAAGCTGCTGCCGGGCGAGGAATTCATGATCGACTGGATTCCCGGTACCGGCACCGTGCTCACCGTCAAGGGCCAGGTGCAAGGCGAGCCGTTCAAGGAGCCCGAATTCTTCAACGCCCTGATGGGGATCTGGCTGGGCCCGCAGCCCGCCGACTGGAAACTCAAGGACGCCTTGCTGGGCAAGGCCTCTTGAGCGCATGTACCGCACCCTTTCCGGCCCCTGGCCCCGCAAGCAATGAAACTCGGCAACCTCAAAGTCGGCCTGCGCCTGGGCGTGGCGTTCGGCAGCATCCTGTGCATCACGGTGGCCATCGTGCTGTATGCGCAGTCGCGCATCAGCGCGCTGCACCAGTCGGCCCAGCAACTGGCCACCGCCGAGATGGAGCAGCAGGCCCTGGTGGAGGAATGGGCCACCAGCATCCAGCTCAACTGGGTGCGCACCGAGGCCGCGCTCAAGGCCATCGACCGCGGCTACGTCGACCAGCTCGAAGCAGCGATGGCCACCGCCGACAAGTCGGCGGCGCAGACGCAGGAGCGCATCAAGGCACTGCTCGCCCAGGCGCCCCAGGCCCAGGCGCTGCTTGACGCAATCGCCAAGGCCGGCCAGGCCTACCAGGAGCAGCGCGACGCGGTGCGGCACGCCTCCAGCGGCGGCGAGCCCGACATCGCCGGCATGGTGGACCGCGACCTGCGCCCGCGCGCCGACGCCTACCTGCAGGCGCTGGACAAGCTGCGCGCGCACATGGGCACGCAGGTGCAGGCCGCCCAGGCCGACAACGCCGCCCTGGCCCGCCAGAGCCTGTGGCTGCTGGGCCTGGCCACGCTGGCGGCGCTGGCGCTGGGCGCGCTGGTGGCCTGGCAGACCACGCGCTCCATCACGCGGCCGCTGCGCCAGGGCATCCAGGCGGCCGAGAGCATCGCCCAGGGCGACCTGAGCATGCGCATCGCCGCCGCCCAGCAGCGCGACGAGGCCGGCCAACTGCTGCAGGCCCTGGCGCACATGCAAACGCGCCTGGCCGACACCGTGGCCCACGTGCGCCAGAACGCCGAGGGCGTGGCCACCGCCAGCAGCGAAATCGCCCAGGGCAACCATGACCTCTCGGCACGCACCGAGAGCCAGGCCAGCGCGCTGCAGCAGACCGCCGCCTCCATGGAACAGCTCGGCTCCACCGTGCGCCAGAACGCCGACAACGCCCAGCAGGCCAACCAGCTCGCGCTCAACGCCTCCAACGTGGCCACGCAAGGCGGCGAGGTGGTAGCCCAGGTGGTGGAAACGATGCGCGGCATCCACGACGCCAGCCGCCGCATCGCCGACATCATCGGCGTGATCGACGGCATCGCCTTCCAGACCAACATCCTGGCGCTCAATGCCGCCGTCGAGGCCGCCCGCGCGGGCGAGCAGGGCCGCGGCTTCGCCGTGGTCGCGGGCGAGGTGCGCAATCTCGCGCAGCGCAGCGCCGATGCGGCCAAGGAAATCAAGGGCCTGATCGGCGCCAGCGTGGAGCGCGTGGAGCAGGGCTCGCAGCTCGTGGACAAGGCCGGCGGCACCATGGAAGAGGTGGTGACGGCCATCCGCCGCGTGACCGACATCATGGGCGAGATCAGCGCCGCCAGCAAGGAACAGGCCAGCGGCGTGGCCCAGGTGGGCGAGGCCATTACCCAGATGGACCAGACCACGCAGCAGAACGCGGCCCTGGTGGAGCAAAGCGCCGCCGCCGCCGCCAGCCTGCAGACCCAGGCCGGGGAGCTGGTGAACGCCGTGGCCGTGTTCACACTGGACGCGCAGCCCACCGGCGGCCTGCAGGCCCGAGGCGGCATGCCCGCCCCTGCGGCGCTGCCCACGGCCAACCACCTGCGGCTGTCGTCGGCCTGAAGCACCGCTCCCAGCAAAAAGGAGCCATGGGCAGTCCCTCATGGTGCGGCCTAGGGGAAGTGGTCTATATTCGTCTCCAATTGTTTCAAAGAACAAAGGAGACACACCATGCAATGGCTCTACCGACTCAGCGTGACGCGCCGCCTGGCCGCGCTGGTGACGCTGACCCTGCTGTCCATGCTGGCGCTGCTGGCCAGCATGATGGTTTCGGAGCGCAATCTCCTGCTCGATGAGCGCGCCGCCAACGTGCGCCAGGTGGTGGAGACGGTGCACGGCATCGCCGTGCATTACCACGCCCTGGCGGCCAAGGGCGAGATGAGCGACGCCGAGGCGCAGCAGCGCGCCATGGAGGCCATGCGCCCGCTGCGCTACAGCGGCAACGAGTACTTCTGGGTCAACGACATGGTGCCGCGCATGCTCATGCACCCGATCCGCCCCGAGCTGCAGGGGCAGGATCTGAGCGGCAACAAGGACCCCTCGGGCAAGCTGCTGTTCGTCGAGTTCGTCAACGTCGTCAAGCGGCAGGGCGAGGGCTTCATCAGCTACCTGTGGCCCAAGCCCGGCAGCGACAAGCCGGTGGAGAAGGTCTCCTACGTCAAGGGCTTCGCGCCATGGGGCTGGGTCATCGGCTCGGGCGTGTACACGGACACGGTGCAGGCTACCTTCCTGCAGCGGCTGGCGCAGGCCGGCGGCATCACCGCGCTGCTGGCGCTGCTGCTGCTGGCCGTGAGCTGGATGATCGCGCACAGCATCTTCCGCCAGCTCGGCGCCGAGCCCGCGCAGCTCAACGCCATCACGCACCGCATCGCCAACGGCGACCTCACCGTCGACATTCCGCCGACGCGCGACAGCAACAGCGTGACCCACGGCATCCGCGCCATGCGCGACAGCGTGGCGCACATCGTGCGCGACGTGCGCCAGGGCGCCGAGGGCGTGGCCACCGCCAGCAGCGAGATCGCCCAGGGCAACCACGACCTGTCGGGGCGCACCGAGAGCCAGGCCAGCGCGCTGCAGCAGACCGCCGCCTCCATGGAGCAGCTCGGCTCCACCGTGCGCCAGAACTCCGACAGCGCCCAGCAGGCCAACCAGCTCGCGCTCAGCGCCACGCAGGTGGCCGAGCAGGCCGGCGGCGTGGTCGGCCAGGTGGTGCACACCATGCGCGACATCGACGCCAGCAGCCACAAGATCGCCGACATCATCGGCGTGATCGACGGCATCGCCTTCCAGACCAACATCCTGGCGCTCAATGCCGCCGTCGAGGCCGCGCGTGCCGGCGAGCAGGGCCGCGGCTTCGCCGTGGTGGCGGGCGAGGTGCGCCTGCTCGCGGGCCGCAGCGCCGAGGCCGCCAAGGAGATCAAGACCCTGATTTCCGACAGCGTGGCGCGCGTGGAGCAGGGCAGCGCCCTGGCCGACAAGGCCGGCACGACCATGACCGAGGTGGTCAGCGCCATCCGCCGCGTGACCGACATCATGGGCGAGATCAGCGCCGCCAGCCGCGAGCAGAGCACGGGCGTGGCGCAGGTGGGCGAAGCCATCACGCAGATGGACCAGGCCACGCAGCAGAACGCCGCGCTGGTCGAGGAAATGGCCGCCGCGGCCAGCGGCCTCAAGACGCAGGCCCTGCAGCTGGTGAACACCGTGGCCACCTTCCGCACTGGCGCGCAGGGCGCCGCCGCGCCCGCGCCGCAAAACGCATCGCGAACCGCGCAAGCCATGCCGGCCGCGCGGCAGCCCGCGCCCGCGCTCCGCCCCGCCCCGGCACCTGCCGTGCGTGCCAGCGCCAAGGCGCCCACGGCCCCCAAGGCCGCCCTGGCGCCGCCGCCGGCCCAGCCCGCCGCAGCTGCCAGCGACGAATGGGAGAGCTTCTAAAAAGTGAGCACCTAGCGCTTGATACGCCTTGTTTTCATCCATGAATCGCGACGAAAACAAGGCGTATCAAGCGCTGGCAGCTATGTTTTTTGCAATTATTGACCGTGCAACCAGACGCTGGCGCCGCGCCGTTCGTTTAGATTGCGCGGGCGCGCCCGTCCCCCCACCATGAGCCTTTCCTCCCTGCACCCTCTGCTGCCCTGGCCGCGCACGCTCCGGCGCAAGGCGCTGTGGGCGGCCTTCCTGGTGGCCCTGCTGGCCGTCGGCAACGTCGTCACCATCCAGGTGCTGCTGCGCCGCTCCGACAACCTGGCGGCCACCGTCAACATGGCCGGGAAGATGCGCATGCTGGGCCAGCGCATCGGGCTGGAGGCGCTGGCCGCGCGCGAGCGCCCCGAAGGCCAGTGGCCCGCCGCCGAGGAACGCTATGCCGCGTTCGAGGCCACCTACGCCGCGCTGCGCGACGGCGGCAGCGCCCATGGCATGCGGGTGCAGCCGCTCGACGCGCAACTGCACCCCACGCTGCAGGCCCTGCACGCGAGCTGGCAGCGCTACCGCCAGGCCATCGACGCGCTGCGCCAGGCCCCCCTGGCATCGGGCGGCGCCGAGGTCGAGCAGGCCGTGGCCGCGGGCAACCAGCTGCTCGAACGCACCGAGACCCTGCTCGACCAGCTGGTGCGCTTCGCCGAGGCCACGCACCAGCGCGCGCTGTACAGCAGCTTCGCACTGTTCGCGCTCGACGTGCTGCTGCTCGCGCTGGGCTACGCGCTGCTGGCACGGCGCGTGCTGCGGCCCATCCACATCCTCACGCGCCAGTGCCGCGAAATGGCCCAGGGCAACTACGGCACGCGCGTGCCGTTCTCCGGCAGCGACGAGCTGGGCGAGCTGGCGCGGGCGCTGGACAATTCGGCCGCGCACATCCACCAGCTGCTGCACGACGTGGCCCAGGAGCGCACCGCCCTGGCGCAGATGCAGGCCATGTTCAACGGCCTGGCCGAGAACGAGGTGGCGGGCATCTACATGCTCGACGAGAACGCGGACATCATCTACGCCAACGAGCAGCTGGCGCGCATGACCGGCTACCCGCGCGAAACGCTGGCCGGCGGCTTCGCGCTGGCGCGCCTGTTCCCGCCCGAGGCCTACGTGGAGGTGCAGCGGCGCGTGCAGGAGCGCCTGCAGGGCCTGGTGCACAGCGCGCGCTACGAGCGCACCATGCTGCGCGCCGACGGCACGGCGTTCGAGATCGAGATCTTCGGCGCCGTCATGGCCTTCCAGGACCGCCCGGCCATCATCGGCATGATGATGGACATCACCGAGCGCAAGCGCGCCGAGGCCTCGGCGCGCCGCGCGGCGCTGGTCTACCAGCACACCACCGAGGCCATGGTGGTGACCGACGCCCAGGGCGTGGTGCAGGACCTGAACCCCGCGTTCTCCGCCGTCACCGGCTACGCGGCGCACGAGATCATCGGCCGGCGCCTGAACGTGCTCAGCTCGGGCCGCCAGGACCGCGCCTTCTACCAGGCCCTGTGGGCCAGCCTGCGCGAGAACGGCACCTGGAGCGGCGACATCTGCAACCGGCGCAAGAACGGCGACGAATACATCGAACGCCTGACCATCAGCACCTCGTACAACGGGGACGGCAGCGTGAACTGCCACATCGGCCTGTTCTCCGACGTGACCGAGCAGCGCCGCCACGAGGCCTCGATCTGGCACCAGGCGCACTACGACCACCTGACCCAGCTGCCCAACCGGCAGATGTTCCAGCAGAACCTGCTGCACAGCATGGAGCGCGCGCGCCAGAGCGGCAAGCCGTTCGCGCTGGTGTTCCTGGACCTCGACTACTTCAAGGAAGTGAACGACACCTTCGGCCACGACGAGGGCGACGAACTGCTGCGCCAGGTGGCGCGCCGCCTGCAGTCCTGCGTGCGCAGCACCGACCTGGTGGCGCGCCTGGGCGGCGACGAGTTCACGCTCATCCTGCAGGATCTGAGCCACGCCGTGGACGCGCACCCCATCTGCCGCAAGGTGCTGCACGCCGTGGCCCAGCCCTACGAGCTGGGCAGCAACACCGTGCACATCTCGGTCAGCGCCGGGCTGACCTTCTACCCGCGCGACGGCCACGACGGCGTGGACCTGCTCAAGCACGCCGACCTGGCCATGTACGCCGCCAAGGAAAAGGGCCGCAACCAGTTCTGCGAGTTCGCCCCGCCCATGGAGCAGGAGGCGCAGAACCGCCGCCTGCTGCTGCGCGACCTGCAGCAGGGGCTGGACGGGCAGGAATTCGAGCTGCACTACCAGCCCATCGTGGACATGGCCAACGGCCGCATCGTCAAGGCCGAGGCGCTGATCCGCTGGAACCAGCCGCTGCGCGGCATGGTCAGCCCGGGCGACTTCATCGCGCTGGCCGAGGAATCGGGCCTGATCGTGCCGCTGGGCGACTGGGTGTTCCAGCAGGCGGCGCAGCAGGTGGCGCAGTGGCGCGCCGCGCTCGCGCCGGAATTCGAGCTGAGCGTCAACGTCTCGCCCGTGCAACTGCATGCGAGCGAGCAAAGCGTGCAGGACTGGATCGCACGCCTGGGCGCGCTGCAGCTGCCCGGCACCGCCCTGGTGGTCGAGATCACCGAACGCGTGCTGCTGGAGGCCGGCAAGGAAGCCGACGCCAAGCTGCAGGCGCTGCAGAAGGCCGACATCCAGCTCGCGCTGGACGACTTCGGCACCGGCTACTCGTCGCTGTCGTACCTCAAGCGCTTCGACATCGACTACATCAAGATCGACCGCAGCTTCGTCAGCCACCTCACGCGCGGCTCGGACGACACCGTGCTGTGCCAGGCCATCATCGTCATGGCGCACCAGCTCGGCATCCGCGTGGTGGCCGAGGGCGTGGAGACGCAGGAGCAGCACGACATCCTGCACGAGGCCGGCTGCGACTACGGCCAGGGCTACTGGTACTGCCGGCCCGTGCCCGCCGGCGAGTTCACCGAAAGGCTGCGCGAGAGCCTGGGGCGGCAGCCCGGCTAAGGCACCAGCTCGGTCAGCGCATCGACGAAGCCGTCGGCATCCACCTGCCGCACCGGCTCGCCGTGGTTGTAGCCATAGCCCACCAGCACCACCGGGCAGCCCGCGGCGCGCGCGGCCTGGGCGTCGTTGCGCGAGTCGCCCACCATCAGCGTGCGCGCGGGCGCCGTGCCCAGGGCCTCGCAGGTCTTGAGCAGCGGCAGCGGGTCGGGCTTCTTGCGCGCGAAGGCATCGCCGCCGAAGACGTGGCGGAAAAAGCCGTCCAGCCCCTTGGCGCGCAACAGCTGCTCGGCGAAGGCCTGGGGCTTGTTGGTCAGGCAGGCCAGCGGCAGGCCCGCCGCGCGCAGCGCCTGCAGCCCCTCGCGCGCGCCGGCATAGACCTGCGCATGGTGGCCGTTGATGGCCTGGTAATGGTGCTGGTAGCGCGCCCACGCCTGGGGGTAGAGTGCTTCCACTTTCGTAGCTGCTGGCGCTTGCTGGTCCTGGCCTAGAACGTGATTCAGCACCGAACGCAGCAAGTGCTCGGAGCCCTTGCCCACCATGGTCTCGACCTGCGCCGCGCCGATGGCGGGCAGGCCCAGGTCGGCCAGCATGCGGCCCAGCGCCTCGGTGAAATCGCCCAGGGTATCGACCAGGGTGCCGTCGAGGTCGATCATTGCCGCGTCCACGCCCGCCACCAGGGCGCCCGCCGCGTTGCTGCCATCCGTCATTTCGCTCACCTTTCGCAATGCCTGCGCGCGGGGCCCGCGCGCCAGGGCTGAAGCTGTAAAAAATAGTGGCATCGCCCCCCCTGTCGCCCGGGCCGGCCTATGCTTGCACCGTTCCCGTGACTTCAAGGAGTTTCCGCCATGACCCTGCCACGCCTCCCGGCCCTCATGGGCGCCGCCCTGCTGCTGTGCGGCAGCGCGGCCTTCGCCGCCAACAAGGCCTCCAGCGCGCTGCAGCAAGAGCGCGCCGCGTGCGCCCCGTTGCCCCAGGAAAGCCGCAGCACCTGCGAGCGCGAGGCCGGCGCAGCCGCCCAGGCGGCACGCAGCGGCGGCCTGAGCAGTGCGGACGCCGGCACCTACGAGCGCAACGCGCTGGCGCGCTGCGACGCATTCCAGAACCCGCAGGACAAGGCGGAATGCCAGGTCCGCATGGGCAGCCGCGCCACCGTGGGCGGCTCCGTCGAAGGAGGCGGGCTGCTGCGCGAGCTCACGACCACCACCATCAAGCCCGCGCCGTAAGCGGCGGGCGTGCGGTCCAGTCAGGCCAGCTGCGTGCGCATGGCGTTAATCACCGCCTTGTAGTCCGGCTTGCCGAAAATGGCGCTGCCCGCCACGAAGGTGTCGGCGCCGGCATCGGCCACGCGGCGGATGTTGTCTACCTTGATACCGCCGTCCACCTCCAGGCGGATGTCCTTGCCCGAGGCGTCGATGCGCTTGCGCGCGGCCTCGATCTTGCGCAGCGCGCTGTCGATGAAGCTCTGCCCGCCAAAGCCAGGGTTGACGCTCATCAACAGGATCAGGTCAATGTCCTCGATCACCCAGTCCAGCACGTCCAGCGGCGCGGCCGGGTTGAACGTCAGCCCCGCCTTGCAGCCCTGCGCCTTGATGGCCTGGATGCTGCGGTGCACGTGCTGCGAGGCGTCGGGGTGGAAGCTGATCAGGTCGGCCCCGGCCTCGGCGAAGGCCGCAGCCAGCGCATCCACCGGCTGCACCATCAGGTGCACGTCGATCGGCGCGGGGCGGCCGTCGGGCGCCACGGCATGGGGCTTGAGCGCCTGGCAGACCATGGGGCCGAAGGTGAGGTTGGGCACGTAATGGTTGTCCATCACGTCGAAATGGATCCAGTCGGCGCCAGCGGCTACGACGTTTTTCACTTCTTCGCCCAGGCGGGCGAAATCGGCCGAGAGGATCGAAGGGGCGATGCGGAAGGTGCGGCTCATGCCTCGAATTGTCGCAGTTACCATTGGGCGATGTCGAAGTACGACTTTCAGATCGCGGTACAGACCCAGTACCTGCCCGGCGAATCCCTGCCGCATGCGGGGGTGTACAGCTTCGCCTACACCATCACCATCACGAACCGGGGACAGACCGGCGCGCAGCTGATCGCGCGCTACTGGACCATCCGCGACGCCAACGGCCTGACCGAGGAAGTCAAGGGCCTGGGCGTGGTGGGCGAGCAGCCCCTGCTGCAGCCCGGCGAGTCATTCCGCTACACCAGCGGCTGCCGCCTGCGCGCCGCCAGCGGCACCATGCACGGCCGCTACCTGTGCGTGGCCGAGGACGGAACCGCGTTCGACAGCGCCATTCCCATGTTCATCCTGGAATCCACCGAAGACCACGGCCCGCCAGGCCATCCACCACAGAACCGGACGCTGCATTGATGCTTCAACGCCCCCGCCTCGACCTGCCCCAGTTGCTCGCCTCGCTGCAGCCGAGCGCCCCGCTGGCCGAGCGGCACCTGTGGCTGATCCATCTGTGCGAGTGGATTCGCGGCGACGCCCGCTCCACCGAGGCCGCCGCGGGCCGCGTGCGCCTGCTGCTGGACACGCTGGACGCCGACACCAATGCGCGCCAGCGCCTGCAGGCCTGGTGGGTGCATCTGGTGGACGCGGTGGACATCACCGCCCTGCTGGCCGACTTCGGCTTCGCGCCGCGCACGGCGTTCTTCAGCGAATTCTCGGCGCGCCTGCGCACCAAGCTGCTGCCACGCAGCCCCGAGACCATCGACGCCTCCGAGCTGTTCGAACTGGCCCTGCCCAGCGCCTTCGACGCGCAGTGGCTGGCGCAGCTCGACGAGGCCACGCTGCAGCGCCTCGTGGCCCTGCTCACCGGCGGCAGCGAGCGCAGCCACACCAGCTGGCAGCGCGTGCTGCTCGACGCCCTGAGCTACTGCGCCGGCCAGATGCTGGCCACCGGCTTCGCGCCCGAGCTGCGCCTGCGCATGAGCCAGGAGGCGCGCGAGGCCCAGCCCTTCCACGCCCTGCTGCGCGAGGTGGAGAGCCTGCGCGTGGAAGTGCTGCACCCGCTGCGCACCACCGACCGGCTCGACGCCGCCGTGCAGGGCCTGCGCGAGCGGCTCGATGCCTGCCGCGCGGCCGTGGGTTCGGTCTACACGCATTTCGCCGACAACGGCATCTCGGTCGGCCTGGTGTTCCGCATGCGCCAGATGCGCGCGCGCATCCTGCGCATGCGCGCGCTGCTCGACTGCCTGCTCTCGCCCCAGCCCGCCACCGAGGCCGCGCGCCTGTTCGCGCAACTGGTGCAGGTGGGGCGCGACCGGCACAACCTGGGCGCGCTGATCGCCTCGAACTCGTCGCTGGTGGCCGCCAAGGTGGCCGAGCGCAGCGCCGAGACCGGCGAGCACTACATCACCCACGACCGCGCCGAGTACCTGGCCATGGTGCGCAAGGCCGCGGGCGGCGGGCTGGTGCTGGCCATCACCACGCTGGCCAAGTTCGGCCTGTACGCGCTGGCGCTGTCGGCCTTCTGGAGCGGCTTCTGGGCCGGCATGAACTACGCCGTGAGCTTCGTGCTGATCCAGCTGCTGCACTTCACCGTGGCCACCAAGCAGCCCGCCATGACCGCCCCGGCCATGGCCGCCAAGCTCAAGGACCTGGACAGCGGCAACGCCGTGGAGGACTTCGTCACCGAAGTGACCGACCTGGTGCGCACCCAGGTGGCCGCCGTGCTGGGCAACGTGCTGCTGGTGTTCCCGGGGGCCATGGCGCTGTCGCTGGCCATCGCCTACGCCACCGGCACGCCGGTATTCGACCACGACAAGGCCCTGCACGTGCTGGAGACGCAGCACCTGCTCGGCCCCTCGGTGCTGTTCGCCGCCTTCACCGGCGTGCTGCTGTTCGCCAGCAGCATCGTCGCCGGCTGGACGGAGAACTGGTTCGTGCTGCACCGGCTCGACTCGGCGCTGCGCTACAACCCGCGCATCACGCGCTGGCTGGGGCGCGCGCGCGCCGCGCGCTGGGCCCACTTCGCGCGCGAGAACATCTCGGGCCTGACGGCCAACATCTCGCTGGGCTTCATGCTCGGCCTGGTGCCGGTGTTCGCGGCCTTCTTCGGCCTGGGGCTGGACGTGCGCCACGTCACGCTCTCCACCGGCCAGGTCGGCGTGGCCGCGAGCGTGCTCGGGCCGCAGGTGCTGCACCTGCCGCTGTTCTGGTGGGCCATGGCCTGCCTGCCGCTGCTGGGGGCACTGAATGTGTCGGTAAGCTTCTACCTGGCGTTCCGCCTGGCGCTGCGCGCGCAGAACGTGAGCGTGAAGGACCGCGCACGCATCTACGCCGCCATCCGCGCGCGCCTGCGCAGCGCGCCGCTGAGCTTTTTCCTGCCCGCCCGGCAGGCGGCCTGACCGGCCCCCTGCCGCCCTCCACCACGGCCCGCCCCCTGCGGCGGGCCGCCTGATGAGAAGGAGAACCCATGAACGAGCTGCTCGGTTTCTGGGCCCAATGGCTGCGCCCCTCGGCGGGGCTGCCCACCGTGCAATGGTCGCTGCTGCTGGCGGTGGCCGCCATCACCGGCCACCTGCTGCAGCGCCACACCGGCCTGCCCAAGGTGGTCGGCTACTCCATCGTCGGCACCCTGGCCGGCCTGGCGGGGTTCAGCGGCGCCGTCTGGCCGCTGCAGGGCATCGGCCTGTTCCTGCTGGAGTTCGGCGTGGCCATCGTGCTGTTCGAGACCGGCGGGCGCATTTCGCTGCGCTGGTTCCGCCACAACCCCATGGTGCTGGTGCAAAGCCTGGCCGAATCGGCGCTGGCCTACTTTGCCGTGTACCAGGTGCTGCTGTGGCTCGACACGCCCGCCGCCGTGGCCGGCGCGCTGGCGCTGGTGGCCATGGCCGCCTCGCCCACCGTGCTCACGCGCGTGGTGGCCGACACGCGCGCCGCCGGCCCGGTGACGGAGCGCGCCATCGTGCTCACCACGCTCTCCACGCTGTACGCCCTGACCCTGGGCAGCGCGCGCGCCGAGCTGATGAACCGCCCCGCGCAGAGCCTGCTGGACACCGTCTCCCCCGTGGTGGTGGTGCTGGGCATCTCCATCCTCAGCGCGGCCGTGCTGGCGCTGCTGATGCGCTGGGCGCTGCGCTTCATGAGCCCGGCCAGCGAAAACACCTCCATCGTGCTGCTGGCGCTGATCGCCGCCGCCTCGGCCATGGCCTCGCACCTGGGCGGCTCGGCGCCGCTGGCGGCGCTGCTGGGCGGCATGCTGCTCAAGCACTGGTACCCGCGCCCCTGGGCCTGGCCGCGCCAGCTCGGTCCGGTGTCAGCGCTGCTGAACATGCTGCTGTTCGTGCTCGTCTCCACCGTGGCGGCGCAGGCCGACTGGAGCGCGCCCGTGGCCGGCGTGGTGCTGGCGCTGATCTCCGTGCGCCTGCTGGCCAAGGCCGTGGGCGTGGGCCTGGGCAACGTGGGCAGCGGCGCGAGCTGGCGCCAGGCGCTGTGGCTGGGCTGCGCCATGACGCCGATGTCGGCCATCGCGCTGCTGATCGCCTCGCAGTTCGTCGTGGCCTCGCCCGCCACGGGCTACCTGATTGCGCGCGTGGCGCTGCCCGCCATTCTGCTGATGGAAATCGCCGGTGCCGTGCTGGCCACGGTGGCCATCTACCGCGCCGGGGAAAGCTCCCGGCCCTGGGCGCCGCTGGCGGCCCGCACAGGCAAAGGAGACACCCCATGAGCCTCGAAGCCTTCCACGAATCGGAACCCCTCACGCTGGGCGTGGAGCTGGAGCTGCAGCTGCTCAACACGCACGACTACGACCTGGCGCCCTACGCCGCCGACATGCTGCGGCTGATGCACAAGATCCCCCTGCCCGGCAGCGTGGTGCCGGAGATGACGAACAGCATGATCGAAATCTCCACCGGCATCTGCCACTCCAGCAGCGAGGTGCTGGGCCAGCTCACGCTGATCCGCGACGCGCTGGTCAAGTGCGCCGACAAGCTGAACATCGCCATCGCCGGCGGCGGCACGCACCCGTTCCAGATGTGGCACGAACGGCGCATTTACGACAAGCCGCGCTTCCAGGAGCTGTCGCAGCTCTACGGCTACCTGTCCAAGCAGTTCACCATCTTCGGCCAGCACGTGCACATCGGCTGCCCCAGCGCCGACGCCGCGCTGGTCATGCTGCACCGCATGAGCCGCTACATCCCGCACTGCATCGCGCTGTCGGCCTCCAGTCCCTACGTGCAGGGGCAGGACACGCAGTTCGACTCTGCGCGCCTGAACTCGGTGTTCGCCTTCCCGCTCTCGGGTCGCGCGCCCTGCGTGCTCACCTGGGACGAATTCGGCCAGTACTTCGACAAGATGACACGCACCGGCGTCGTCAAGAGCATGAAGGACTTTTACTGGGACATCCGCCCCAAGCCCGAATTCGGCACCATCGAAATCCGCGTGTTCGACACCCCCTTGAGCGTCGAGCGCGCCGCCGCGCTCGCGGGCTTCGTGCAGTCGCTGGCCGCCTGGTTCCTGGCCGAGCAGCCCTTCGTGCCCGCCGAGGACGACTACCTCGTCTACACCTACAACCGCTTCCAGGCCTGCCGCTTCGGGCTCGACGCGGTCTACGTCGACCCGGCGACGGGCGGGCACATGCCGCTGCGCGACCACCTGCTGCACACGCTCGACCGCATCGCACCCTACGGCGAGCGCCACGGCGCGGCCGGCGCGCTGCACCTGCTGCGCGGCGAGATCGAGGCCAACTGCAACGACGCACGCTGGCTGCGCGAGTGCCAGCGCGAGGAGCAACTGCTGGCCGAGGTCAGCCGCCAGGCCGCGCTGCGCTTTCGCGGGCAGGCGCAGTGAGCGGCATGGGTGAATTCGATCTCATCGCACGCTACTTCACGCGCCCCGTGCGCGCCGGCGGCGCGGCAGCGCTGGGCGTGGGCGACGACTGCGCGCTGCTCGCCCCGCGCCCCGGCATGCACCTGGCCGTCTCCAGCGACATGCTGGTCGAAGGCCGCCACTTCTTCGCCGGCGTGGACCCGCGCACCCTCGGCCACAAGGCCCTGGCCGTGAACCTCTCCGACCTCGCCGCCTGCGGCGCGCGGCCGCTGGCCTTCACGCTGGCGCTGGCCTTGCCGCAGGCCAATGCGCCCTGGCTGCAGGCCTTCGCCGACGGCCTGTTCACCCTGGCCGACGCGCACGGCTGCGAACTCGTCGGCGGCGACACCACGCGCGGCCCGCTCAACCTGTGCATCACCGTCTTCGGCGAAATCCCGGCGGGCCAGGCGCTGCTGCGCAGCGGCGCGCGCGCGGGCGACGACATCTGGGTCAGCGGTACGCTGGGCGACGCGCGCCTGGCGCTCGAAGCGCTGCGCGGCCACATCCAGCTCCCCGCCAACGCCCTGGCGCACGCGCGCCAGCGGCTGGAGCAGCCCACGCCGCGCGTGCAGCTTGGCCAGCTGCTGCGGGGCATCGCCAGCAGCGCGCTCGACGTGAGCGACGGCCTGCTCGGCGACCTGGGCCACATCCTCGCCGCCAGCGGCGTGGGGGCCGAGATCGAACTTGCAAAAACTACTGAATTAATAGCTGCCAGCGCTCTATTCACGGGCCCTGCAGCCCTTTTTGATGCAGAACTGCTGCACCAGTGCACGCTGGCCGGCGGCGACGACTACGAGCTCGCCTTCACCGCCGCACCCACCCGGCGCGCCGCCGTGCAGGCCGCCGCCCGGCAGGCCGGCGTGGCCGTCACGCGCATCGGCCGCACCACCGCCGCGCCGGGGCTGCGCCTGCTCGACGCGCAAGGCCAGCCCCAATCCCCGGCCTGGGCCGCCTTCGACCATTTCGCCTGACCCCATGCCCGCCAAGCCCCCACTGCCCTCCGATTGGCACACACACATCCAGGCCCCGGACGGCGCGCCCGTGCGCGTGCTCATGGTCTGCATGGGCAACATCTGCCGCAGCCCCACGGCGCATGGCGTGCTGGAAAAGCTGGTGGCCGACGCCGGCTGGGCAGGCCGCATCGCGGTGGACTCGGCCGGCACGCACGGCTACCACGTGGGCGAGCGGCCCGACGAACGCGCGCAGCGGCATGCCGCGCGGCGCGGCTACGACCTGTCGGCGCAGCGCGCCCGGGCGCTGCGGCGCGATGATTTCGCGCGTTTCGACCTGGTGCTGGTGATGGACGCCGCCAACGAGCGCGCCGCCCGCGCCCTGTGCCCCAGCGACCGCGCCGGCCGGCTGCGCCGCCTGACCGATTTCTGCCGCACCCGCGGCGCCAGCGAGGTGCCCGACCCCTACTATGGCGGCGCGCAGGGTTTCGAGGACGTGCTCGACCTGGTCGAGGACGCCTGCCACGGGCTGCTGACGGCGCTGCAGGCGCGCAACGGAGGCCACGCTCTGCCGTGACCTCCGCCTGCGCGGCGGAATGCCGTGTCCGGCCCGGTCAGAACAGCGGCGCTATCGGCTTCACCACGTAGAGCATGTTGCTCTCGACCTTGCCGTCGTACAGGTACTTCTGCTTGACGCCACCTGCTCCGTCCGGCGCGATCATGAAGTCGGCGTCATTGAGGATGCCCAGGCGGTTGGCGTCTATCACCCACAGGCCTTCCATCTTGTCATGCGGGTACTTTTGCGAAGCGATGCCGTCGTAGGCCAGCGTCTTGGCTGCAGGCTGGATTCCGAGGGCAGCCAACTGGGCCCAGCCTGCGGCAAAGTTGTCTGCCGTTCCGCCTTCCTTGACGACCTGCTCCAGCGTCTTGCCACCGACCAGCAGGCCATTGGCCGTGCTGGCCGCAAGCTCCGCCTTGCCGCTGCGCAGGGCGGCATTCGATTGATCGACGTTGGTGGCCTTGCTCAGATCGACCTTGTAAACATTCTTGCGCACGGTGCCCGTGTCGATGCCGTAGAACTTGGTATCGCGCTCGATCACCAGGAAGCTGGTAGCGCTCAGGGCGACGATTTCGGAATTGGCCAGGCCCGCCGCATCCTGCTTGTAGAGGTACTGCGCGACAGCGCCTGTATCGATGTTCACCGTGACGATGCGCGCGAGGTTGATGCTGCCCACGGCGCTGGTGGGGTTGTGCAGGTTCGACTGCATGATGCCCACCAGCGTCTTGCCGTCGGGCGTGATGGTCAGCCCCTCCATGCCCCGGTTGGGCCAGCGCGTGGACAGCTCCGCAGGCAGCACACGGCCCGCCTTGTTGCGCGGATCGGCGGCAAAGGGGTTGATGCGCTCGATTTCCTTGCCGGTGGCATCGAAGTGCACGATATGCGGGCCGTATTCGTCGCTGATCCAGAACGTGCCGTCCTTGAGCGCCACCAGCCCCTCGGAATCGAGCCCGCTCTCGTCAAAGCCAGGAATGCCGTCGCCATCCGGATCGAGCGAAACGACGCTGCCATCCAGGTTGTAAGGCGTTTCACCGGTGCCGCCAAAATTCTTGTTGGGCAGGCCGGTGATCGGGCGGCCCTTCGGATCCTTGAGCAGGATGGTCTCCACCAGTTCGGCCTTGCCCTCGCCGGTCAGCCTGAACAGGCCAATGCGCGGCGTGTAGCTGGGCGTGAGGAAGATGATGCCGGAAGGCTTTCTGCCAGCCTCGGTGGCCGCGTTCGGGCCACGGTCGCTCAAGCCATAGAAGTAGCCCTCGCGCGTAGGGTGCGGCGCCATTGCCGAACCATAGCTACCATTGCGAATCTCGGTCTTCTCGGCGTTGTCCACCTTGCCCATCGACACATAGGGCAAGGCCGTCCCTGCGGCGCCGGGAAACTGAAATCCATCGCCAGAGCCGCCGCAGGCGGCAAGGCCCAGGCTCAATGCGAGCAAAGTGAAAACGAGGGGAGCAGCAGGTTTCATGGTGATGGAGTGCAGAGGAAAAAAACACCGCCAAGGCTATGAAGGATTTGTGACATGACCATGAACGCCCGCCGCCCACGCCATATCCTGCCGATTGGCGGCCACCCTGCGCAGGCCTGCCGGCCGGGCTCCGCGCCTCCTCCCTCCACCTCCACCCGAGCAACCGCCATGAAACACGCCCTCCCTGCCGCCCTCGGAATCCCATCCGGCGCACTCGTCTGCGCGTATTTGCTGTGCATCCCCGCGGACGCCTGGGCGGATGCGCCGTCGCGCATCGCCAGCGTCAAGGTCTACCCCGGCAGCGCCACCGTGGAGCGCGTGGCGCACATCCCCGCGGGCAGCCGCAGCTACACCTTCCAGTGCCTGCCACAGGGACTGGACGCGGCCAGCCTGCAGGTCAGCGCCGACGCGGCCGTGCGCATCGGCGAGAGCAGCGTGCAGGTGCAGGACCGCGACATCGCCAGCAGCGCGGGCGGCTGCGCCAGCCCGCTCGACGAACGCTGGCGCCAGGCCCAGGACGAAGTGGCCAGCGCCCGCGCCGAGGTGCAGGCGCTGGAACTGGCGCAGAGCTACCTGAAGGCCACCGCCGCCGGCGCGCCCGACGGCAAGGCGCCGCCGGCACCAGCGCTCATCGCCAGCACCACCGAAGCCCTGCGCCGCGGCATGCAGGACAACCTGCAGCGCCAGTACCAGGCACAGCGCCGCCTGAAGGCGGCGGAACTCACGCTCAAGGCCGTGGGTGCCGAGCGCGACCGACTGGCCGGCCCGCGCGCGCGCGTGAGCACCGTGACAGTGACGCTGGCCACCGAGCGCGACGCCGACCTGCGCCTGTCCTACCAGGTGCACGGCCCGGGCTGGGCGCCGAGCTACCGCGCCACGCTCGACAGCACCACGGCCACGGTGCGCCTGGAGCGCCTGGCCCTGGTGGCGCAGGCCACGGGCGAGGACTGGAGCGGCGTGGCGCTGACCCTCTCCACCGGCCAGCCCGCGCGCGCCACGGCGGGCGGGCTGCCGCGCCCCTGGCGGCTGGACGTGGCGCCGCCGCCCCTGCCCGCCGCCCCGGCGCCAGCCCCGGCCTACGCCGCCGCGGCGGCCCCGGCCGCGCTGGCGCGCAGCCAACCCCTGGCCGAAGCGGCGCCGGAGCCGCTGCCCAGCTTCGATGTCGGCGTGCTCGACACCGCCTACGCCACCGAGTTCAGCGTGCCGCAGCGCATCACCGTGCCCTCGGGCGGGCCGCGCGTCACGCTGGCGCTGGGCCAGCAGGAGGTGCGCGCGCAGTTGCTCACGCGCGCCGTGCCGGCCGTGGAAGAAGCGGCCTACCTCGTGGCGCAGTTCGTGGCCCCGGCGGGCGTGTGGCCCGCGGCGGCCGTGGCGCTGTACCGCGACGGCGCCTTCGTGGGCAACGGCCGGCTGGACGGCGCCGAGCTGGCGCGCACGGGCCTGTCCTTCGGCCGCGACGAGCGCGTGCTGGTGCGCGCCGAGGCGCCGCGCGAGCACAGCGCCAGCGCCGGCCTGACCGGCGCCACCACCGAGCGCCAGGTCGAGCGCGCCTACACGGTGGAGAACCGCCACGACAAGCCCATCGCGCTGCAGGTGCTGGACGCGGCGCCGGTCTCGCAGAACGAGCAGATCAGCGTGCAGTCGCGCTACGATCCGCCCCCCGCCGACAGCGCCTGGAACCAGCAGGCCGGCACCATCGCCTGGAGCCAGACGCTGGCCGCGGGCGCCAGCGCGCGCTTCGGCGCGCGCCACACCATCCGCCACGCCAAGGACCTGCGCCTGCAAGAGCGGCGCTGAACCACATGACCACCGCCGCCCACTTCGCGCCGCGCCCCACGCGCGCCTTCCTGCTCGCCCACCCGGCCCACCTCATCGCCCTGGGCTTCGGCAGCGGCCTGTCGCCCAAGGCCCCCGGCACGGTGGGCACGCTGTGGGCCTGGCTGGCGTACCTGCTGCTGCAGCACCTGCTGCTGCCCGCGGGCATCGGCGTGGTGATCGCCGTATCGATCCCGCTGGGCTGGTGGGCCTGCACGCTGACAGCGCGCCACCTGGGCGTGGCCGACCCGGGCTGCGTGGTCTGGGACGAAATCGTCGCCTTCTGGATCGTGCTGTGGCTGGCCATGCCCATGGGGTTCTGGGGGCAGGCGGCGGCGTTCGCGCTGTTCCGCTTCTTCGACGCCGCCAAGCCCGGCCCCGTGGGCTGGGCCGACGCGCACTTCAAGGGCCTGGACTGGCGCGGCGGCTGGGGCATCCTGTTCGACGATTTCGTCGCCGCGTTCTGCGCGCTGTTCGTGCTCGCGGTCTGGAGGTTCTACGCATGACGCTCTCATTTCAGGAGCTGCCAGCGCTTGATGGGCAAGGGCTGGAGGCCATTTTGGCCCAAATTTCAGAAAACCTGCTGGCGCGCGGCTGGATGCTGGCCACGGCCGAGAGCTGCACCGGCGGGCTGATCGCGGGCGCCTGCACGGCGCTGGCGGGCTCCAGCCAGTGGTTCGAGCGCGGCTTCGTCAGCTACTCCAACGCCGCCAAGACCGAGCTGCTGGGTGTGCCCGCCGCGCTGATCGCGGCGCACGGCGCGGTCAGCGAGCCCGTGGCGCGCGCCATGGCCGAGGGGGCCGTGGCGCACGCGCACGCCCAGGCCAGCCTGGCGGTGACCGGCGTGGCCGGCCCCAGCGGCGGCACGCCGGACAAGCCCGTGGGCCTGGTCTGGTTCGGCTGGCGCGTGGGCGCGCAGACGTTCAGCGAATGCCGCCACTTCGACGGCGGCCGCGCCGCCGTGCGCGCGCAGACGGTGCAGCACGCGCTGCAGCGGCTGCACGGCCTGCTGGCCGCCGCGTAGTTCCCCTGGCCAGGCTCAAGCCGCTTTCAACGCCCGCCGCGCGGCGGGCTGGGGCAGGCGCGGCGGCTGCGGCGGCCGCGGCCCCGGGCCTGCCGCCGCCTGGGGCCGGGGCTGCGGTTCCAGCGTGGCCACGGGGGTGGCGGGCATGTCGGCCAGGCGGAACACGGCAATCGCCGCCACCTGGGCCTGGGCCTGCTGGCGCAGGCCTTCGGCGGCGTGGGCGATTTCCTCGACCAGCGCGGCATTGCGCTGCGTGCCCTGGTCCATGTGCTGCACGGCGGCGCCGATCTGCGCCATGCCCGCGCTCTGCTCGGCGCTGGCGCTGCTGATTTCCTGCATCAGCGGGGCGGCGCGGCGGATGGCGTCCACCGCGTCGGCGATGGTGCGGCCCACGCTGTCCACCTGGGCCGCGCCCTCGGTGGCGCGCGCCACGCTGGTGTCGATGAGCTGGCGGATTTCCTTGGCCGAATCGGCCGCGCGCTGCGCCAGGCTGCGCACCTCGGTCGCCACCACGGCGAAGCCGCGGCCCTGCGCGCCTGCGCGCGCCGCCTCGACGGCGGCATTCAGCGCCAGGATGTTGGTCTGGAAGGCAATACCGTCGATCAGTCCGATGATGTCGGCCATGCGCGCCGACTGCGCCTGGATCTCGCCCATGGTGCGCACCACGTGCGCCATGGTCTCGCCGCCCTGGCTGGCGGCGTCGCTGGCGCGCAGCACGATCTGCTGGGCCTCGCGCGCGTTGGCGGCGCTGTGCTCCATGGTGGCGCCCAGTTGTTCCAGCGCGGCCGCCTGCTGCTCCAGCGCGCTGGCCTGCTCGGTCGTGCGCTCGGCCAGGTCCTGGTTGCCCGCGGCGATCTGCACGGCGGCGTTGGCCACGCTCTCGCTGCCGCCGCGGATGCCGTGCACCGCCGCGGCCAACTGCTCGCGCATGGCGGCCAGCGCCTGCAGCACCTGCGCGGCCTCGTCGCGCCCGTGCACCTCGATGGGCCGCGCCAGGTCCCCGCTGGCCACGCGCTGCGCCGCCTGCACGGCCTGCCCCAGCGACGCGCCAATGCCGCGCACCAGCGCCGTGCCGAACAGCAGCGCGAACAGCAGCCCGCTGCCGATGGCGCCGATGGCGAAGGCGCGCAGCACGCCGTAGCGCGTCTGCGCGTCGGCGTGTGCTTGGCCCGCCGCCGTGTGCTGGAAGTCCACCAGGGCGGCGATGTCCTCGCCCACCGGCTGGTACAGCGGGCGCACTGCCTCCAGCACCAGCGTGCGCACCTGCTCCAGGTCCTGCGCGCGCAGCGCCGCCACGGAAGGCACCAGCCCCTCCTGCACGAAGCGCTGGCGGTGCGCGGCGAAACGCTCGGCCAACGCGCGTTCCTGCGCGTCCATGGCGCTGCGCTGGTAGGCCGCCCAGATGCCGGTGATAGCGGCAATGTTGGCCTCCACCTCGTCGGCGCTGGCGCGCATCTGCTCGGGCACCGGCGTGACCAGGGCCACGGCCAGCGCCAGCCGGTTGCGCAGCAGCAGCCCCTGGATCTGGCCCATCTGCTGCGTCGCCATGAGGCGTTCCTCGTACAGCACGCGCAGCGCCGCGTTGGCCTGGGCGGTGCCCCACAGGCCGATCAGCCCCATGGCCAGGACCAGCAAAGACAAGGCGCCGGCCATCAGGGCCACGCGGGTGGAAATCTTGAAGCGGTTCATGCCGTCTTCTCCTGCATGCTGTCAGATAAGGGATAGGCCACGGAAAGGGTGCGCCGCGGCGCCACGCCCGGCCCGCCCAGCACGGCCTGCAGGGCTTGCGCCGTCTGCGGCGCGCCGAACAGGTAGCCCTGGAAGCCGGGGCATTGCAATTGCACCAGGGCCTGGCGCTGCGCGTCGGTCTCCACGCCCTCGGCCACCACGTCGAGGCCGAGGTTGCGCGCCATGCCGACGATGGTCTGCACGATCACGGTGTCGTTGGCCTGCACGCCCATGTCCTGGATGAAGCTGCGGTCGATCTTGAGCTGGTGCAGCGGCAGGCGCTGCAGTTGCGACAGGCTGGAGTAGCCGGTGCCGAAGTCGTCAAGCGCGAAGCGCACGCCCAGGCGGCGCAGCGCCTGCATCTTGCGCACGGTGTCGGCCACGTCCTGCAGCACCATGGTTTCGGTCAGTTCCAAGATCAGCAGGTCGGCCCGCGCGCCCGTGCGCGCCAGCGCCGCCTGCACCTGCTCGACAAAGTGCGGGTGCGCGAACTGGCGCGCGCTCACGTTCACCGAGGCGGTCAGCGCGCTCATGTGCGGCATGTCGGCCCAGGCGCGCAACTGGGCGCAGGCGGCGTCGAGCACCCAGTCACCCAGTTCCAGGATCAGCTCCGAGTCCTCGGCGATGGGGATGAACTGCGCCGGCGACACCGGCCCGTGGTGCGGGTGGTGCCAGCGCAGCAGCGCTTCCACGCCGACGGGCTGGCGCTGCGCGTCCACCTGCACCTGGTAGTGCAGCGCCAGTTGCTGCGCGGCAATGGCGCCGCGCAGCGCCGCCTCGAGCGCCGTGCGCGCCTCCAGTTGGGCCTGCAGCACCGGGTCGTAGAAGCGGTAGGCGTTGCGCCCGGCCGCCTTGGCCTGGTACATGGCGGTGTCGGCGCGCTTGAGCAGGTCCTTGGCCGAGCCCATGCCGGGGCGGAACAGGCACACGCCCAGGCTGGCGCTGGTCAGCAGCGTGCGCCCGGCCAGGCGCACGGGCCGCGCCGCCGCCGTCAGCACCTGCAGCGCCAGGGCGCGGGCCTGCTCCTGGGCCTGGACCTCGTCGGCGTGCAGCGCATCGGCCAGCACCACGAATTCGTCGCCGCCCAGGCGCGCCACCAGCGCATGGCCGCCCACCGCCTCGCGCAGGTGGCGCGCCACGTGCTGCAGGTGCTGGTCGCCCACTTCGTGGCCCAGGGTGTCGTTGATGGTCTTGAAGTTGTCCAGATCGACCAGCAGCAGCGCGCCATGGCGGGGTGAGCCCCGGCCCTCCAGCGCGCGCTGCATGTGCTGGCGCAGCTGGGTGCGGTTGGGCAGTTCGGTCAACGGGTCGAAGTAGGCCAACTGGTGGATGGCGCGTGCGCTGTCGCCAAGCTGCTTCTGCATGGTGCGCAGCGCGCGGAACACCTCGCTGATCTCGTCGCGGCCGCGCACGGCGATGGGGTTGTCCAGCCGCCCCGCGGCGATGCGCTGGCACAGCGCGATGACCTGCTGCAGCGGCTGGGCGATGGAGCGGATCAGCAACTGCCCGAGCCGCCCCAGCACCGCCATGGCCGCCAGCAGCGACACCAGGGCCAGCCAGCCCGTGCGCTCATAGCGCTGCACGCCCGCGCGGTAGGCCGCCTGGGCCTGGTCGAACTGCAGGCTCACCAGCGTCTGGATGTCGGGGTAGGCCTGCTCGTACAGCATGTGCGCATTGGCCGCCAGGCGCTGCGTGCCGGGGTAGTCAAGCCCGCGCAGCGCCGCCAGCGCAGGCGCCACGGCCTCGCGCAGGTAGCGCCCCCGGCGCGCGCCGAACTGCTGCGCCAGGGCCTGCTCGGCGGCGCTGCGCGACGCCGCCAGATAGCCATGCCACAGCTCGTCGATGGCGGCCACGTTCTGTTCGATCTGCTCAGCCGCCTGCCAGGCCGAAATACGCTCCAGCCGCACGATGCCGCCTTGCGGGTTGGCACGCGCCAGCGCCAGTTGCATCTGCAGCTGGTTGGCCAGCATCAGGTGGGATATCTGCGACAGGCTGCGCACGGGCTCCATGCGGTCTTCGTAGACCACGCGCAGGCTTTCCTTGGAGGCCGCCAGCCCGCGAATGCCCATGGCCGCAAGCAGCGCGGCGACGAGCGCTGCCAGCAGCATCAGCGCCCCGATGCGCGTGCGGATGCGCAGGTGCGCGAGCAGGCCCGCGATCCGGCCCAAGGGCTCGGTGGCCGCAGCCGCTGCATGGAGATCGGTGGAGGAGCCCGGCATCGGCACACTCTGCTTCCTGCGTGGAATACAAGCCCGGCACGATGCCGGACACGAACGAAGGCAGGATCAGGGCCCCGGGAATGCCACGGCGCGGCGGTGCAGGGCCGCGCGGGCGAGGGGCATTTTTCAACAGGGCCGTGTCCGCCGTATACGGTTCAACCCGGAGATCAGCGCCGCGCAATGCGTTGGTTTGATGTAACTCAAAGAAACAGTTGTTCGCAGGCCTGCACCGTTTCGCTGGCGACGGCCGCGAGCTTGCGCCGCTGGGTGCGCGCGGCGCCGCGCAGCGTCTCGAAGGCGCGCTGGCGCGTCAGGCGGTACTGCACCATGGTGATGCCCGTGGCCACGTTGATGGCGCGGTCGGCGTCCAGCGCAGCCTGGAGCTGCGCGCGCGTGCGGCGCAGTTCGTCCAGCTCGCGTGCGCGCTGCAGCGCGGTTTCAATGGCCGGCTGGATCTGCGCCAGCGCCAGCGGCTTGACCAGATAGCCGAGCGCGCCACAGCGCGTGGCCTGCTCGACGGTGGCGGCGTCGCCGTAGGCGCTGAACATGACGAAGGGCACGTGCTCCAACTGCGCCAGGCGCTGCGCCAGCCACAGGCCGCCGGCGCCGGGCATCTGCACGTCGATCAGCGCCAGGTCGGGGCGCAGGCCGCCGGTGAGCTGCGCCTCAGCATCCTCGGCGCATTCGGCCGTATCCACCGCGTAGCCCATGTGGCGCAGGCCCTGGGCCAGCGTGCCCAGCACCAGGCGGTCGTCGTCCACCAGCAGCAGGCGCGACGCGCCGGCGGGTTCTTGGGCTTCAGTGAATTGCATGGTTGGGTTCTCCTTGTCCGGCCTGCAGCACCGGCGGCTGCAGGCACAGCCGCGCCAGTGCGCGCTCGCCCTGCTGCACCAGCGCCAGCGCGGCGCCGCTGCGCGGCATGAGCGCGGCCACCAGCTCCAGGCCGACCTGGGTGGCATCGGGCCCCTGGGCGGGCCAGCGCCCGGGGTTGGAAATGGCGATGCAGACCTCGCCCTTGTGCACGCCAGGGCACAGGGCCACGCGCACGTCCTGGTGGCGCAGCCCGCCGTGCTTGACGGCGTTGACGATGAGTTCGTGCACGATCAGCGCCAGCGGCACCGCCTCGGCGGCCTGCAGCGTGCACGCCAGCGGCCGTGGCGGCGGCTCCACGGCCACCGCCAGGCCCCAGAGCGCGCCTACCCCTTGCGCCACCTCGCGCACCAGCTCGCACAGCCGCACCTGCTCGGCCTGGCTGCGCCCCTGCAGGCCGTGCAGCACGGCGATGCTCTGCACCTGCCCGGTGACTTCGGCCAGCGGCGCCTGCAACTGCGGGTGGCGCAGGGCCAGCGCCTGCAGCATGCCGGAGATGCCCTGCAGGTTGTTCTTGATGCGGTGGTGCACCTCGCGCACCAGCGCCGCGCGGTGCTGCAGCTCGCGCTGGCGGCGCTGGGCGCGCTGGGTGCGCCAGTCGCTCAGGTCGGTCATGGTGAGCACATAGTGCGTGACCCGCCCGCCCTCGCCGGTGACAGGCGTGCGCGTGAACCACACGGGGTAGCGCTCGCCCGACTTGCGCCGGTGCCACTCCTGGCGCTGCTGCGCGCTCCACGGCAAGGGCTCGGGCGGCGTGCCGCCATGCGCCAGCAGGAAGGCGGGCGCGCGCCCCAGCACCTCCTGCGCGCCGTAGCCGCTCAGGTGCTGGAACGAGCGGTTGGCGCGCAGGATGCGCCCCTGGGCGTCGGTGATGAGCATGCCCTCCTGGCACTCGAAGGCGATGGCGGCGATGCGCGCGTCGGCCTTGCGGCGCTCCAGTGCCGCCAGGTAGCCGGCGAGCGACCAGCCCACCAGCGCCAGGATGGCCATGTACGAGGCGTAGCCCAGCCCGGCGCTGTGCAGGTCCTGCGCGAAGAAGCCGCGCCCCAGCAGCGTGCCCCAGCCGGCCTGCAGGGCCACCAGGCCGAGCAGCACGGTGGTGCCGCCCAGCCCCAGGCGCACGCCCGCCCAGGCCACGAAGAGGAACATCCAGTAGGCATTGTTCAGCGGCCACAGCAGCGCGCCGGACCAGCCCATGAAGGCCACCTGCCCCACGGCCAGGGCCAGCGCGTAGACCAGGAGCGCCTCCGCCAGGCGCGGCGCGACCTGGCCCAGGCGGTCGAGCGCGGGGCGCCAGGCGGGGGAGACGGCAAGGGGGGCGGACATGGGTCAAACCGGGGGCAACCCGCCATTGAAACCGCTTGTATCCAACGTGGCTTGATGCAGCTCAAACACGCAGTGCCTCGTGCACGGCCAACGGCATTTCGCTACGAATCAAGGAGCTTCCAGCGCTTTACGGGCGGGCGCTGGAGCCCATTTTTGCCCCCATCAGGCGCCGTGGCACTTCTTGAACTTCTTGCCGCTGCCGCACCAGCACGGGTCGTTGCGGCCGGGCTGCTGCGCGCGCACCACGGGCTCGATGCGCGGGCCGAGGCTTTTCCAGACCTGGCGCAGGTCGTACACGGCCCAGATGGCCTCGCCCAGCAGCTCGATGCGATCCTGGCTCACGCTGGCCGGACCTTCCTCGTCGTACAGGTTGGTGCTGGGCGGGCCGAGGTCGTCCTCGGTCAGCGCGACGATGCTCTCCAAGGCGGCGTCGATCCACTGCGCCGCCTCCTTGTCGCGCGGCGCGGCCCATTCCTCGGGCCAGTTCTCCACGGCGAACATGAAGCCCAGGGCCCAGATCTGCCCCAGCGAGGGCAGCTCCTGCCCTTCGAGCTCGGCGCGCTCGGCCTCCGACAGCATGGCCACGGCGCCGCGCATGTCGAGCGCGTGGGGCTGGTAGGTCTGCTCGTCGTCCAGCGCCTGCACGTCGGCGGCGAGCTGGTGTGCCACCTCGTCCCAACGGCACTGCCACAGCTGCAGGAAGCGCTCTTGCTGCGCCGCGTCCTGGAAGGCAGGCAGCAGCGGCAGCGGCGCGCCGGCCTCCACGTCCAGCACGGCGCCATCGTCCAGCAGCATGGGCAGGTATTCGGCCGGCTCCACGCGCCGGCGCATGCACACCAGCGCGGTGAGGAAGCCGTCGCAGAACTCCCATTGCGGGATTTCCTCGGCGCGCTCGCCCAGGTCGCTCAGGATCTGGTCGAGCTCATCGAGTTCGTCGCTGCTCAGGCTGCGAGGCAGTAGGGTGTCGGTCATGGGGAAAATCCTTCCGTTGCTTCAATAACGATAGCTGCTGCCGCTTGCGCACCCTGGGCCAGAAGCCTTTTTCGCAAGCAAAGAACGGCGCGGTCCTTGGACAGCAGGATGGCGCCGTGCGCCACGGCCAGGTCGATGAATTTCTGGTCGTCAGCGTCCTTGCAAACGCAGGACGCGCGCGGCGCCGCGTCCACCCGGCGCGCCTGGGCGTCGAACGCGGCGAGCAGCGCCTCGGGCGCCAGGCCAGCGGCGGCCATGCGCGGCTGCAGGTGCGGGTAGCGCAGCACGCAGGCCAGTTCGTCGCGCATGGGCGTGGTGGCGATCCAGTCCAGGCGCTGCTGCGCGAGCAGGCCGCGCAAGGGCGCCACGGCAGGGTCGGCGAAGAGCAGCAGGTCGAGCACGATGTTGGTGTCCACCACCACGGCGCGCGCGGTGGCGCTGTCCTGCGCGGGCAGGTGCAGCTCAGGCCGCATCGGGGGACCCGGCGGGGGCGCGCTGGCGCACGGCGCCCTGCACCATGTCGAAGCGGAACAGGCGGCACTCGATGGGCCCGTTCCACAGCGGCACGCGGCGCGACTCCTTCAGGCGCATCTTGCCGGACAGTTGCAGGTCGGGCGTGAGCATCCAGGCCTGCCAGCCGGCGTAGTGCTTCTTCCAGTGGCTGGCGAGCTGGGCGAAGAAGTCCACGCCGTCGCCGGCCTGCGCGGTTTCGCGGCCCGCGCGCGTGGCCACCGTCATGCGCTCGCGCGCACTGCGTCCGGCGGTGCCGGCGGCGGCGATGCGCTCGCCATACGGCGGGTTGAGCAGCATCACGCCGGGCTGCTCGCACGGCGGCATGCGCTGCAGCGCGTCGCCGCCGCGCAGCTGCACGCTGGCGGCCACGCCGGCGCGCTCGGCGTTGCGCTGGGCGAAGTCCACCATGCGGTGCGCAACGTCACTGCCAAAAATGGGCACGGCGCCCGTGGTGGCTGCGCCAGCAGCTTCTTCCTTGATAGCACGCCAGACATGGACCTGGTACGGCAGGAGCTGCTCGAAGGCGAAGCGGCGCAGCAGCCCGGGGGCGATGCGGCAGGCCATCTGCGCCGCCTCGATGAGCACGGTGCCGCTGCCGCAGCAGGGGTCGTACAGCGGCAGGGGGGCATCGCCGTGCGGGTTCCAGCCCGTGGCGGCGATCATGGCGGCGGCCAGGGTTTCCTTGAGCGGCGCATCGCCCTTGTCGACGCGCCAGCCGCGCTTGAACAGCGGCTCGCCCGAGGTGTCGATGTAGAGGGTGGCGTCCTGTGCCGTCAGGTGCAGGTGCACGCGCACGTCGGGGCGCTGCGTGTCCACGTCGGGGCGCGCGCCGCGCTTGGCGCGGAAGCGGTCGGCCACGGCGTCCTTCACGCGCAGCGCGGCGAAGTTCAGGCTCTTGAGCGGGCTGTGCTGCGCCGTGACTTCGACCTTGAAGCTCTGCTGGGGCGCGAACCAGATCTCCCAGGCCACGTCGCTGGCCAGGTCGTACAGGTCGCCTTCGTTGCGGTAGGGGCGCTGCTGCAGCTGCACCAGCACGCGCTGGGCCAGGCGGCTGTGCAGGTTCAGGTGCAGGGCCTCGCGCCAGGAGGCGGCCAGCATCACGCCGCCACGGCCGACCAGCAGGTCGTGCCCCGTCAGACCGGTGAGCGCGTGCACCTCGTCGGCGAGGAAGCCCTCGACGCCAGCGGCGCAGGGCAGGAAAAGTTGCAGGGTGTTCATAAAGCAGGTGGAGCATACGCTTTGGCAAGCGCTGGTTTGCCCCTGTTGCGCCAAAAACACCGTGGTAGCAAGGTCACACAAGGTCGCACACAATGTTTCACACCGAGGAGAAGCCACCATGTTCCAAACCTTGCGCGCCCGGCTGACAGGTGTCAGCGTCGCCATCGCCACCCTGTCCCTGATCGTTTTGTCGCTGGTGGCCTTCCTGGTCGTGCGCGCCAACCTGCTGCAGGCGCTGGACGAGCGCATCGGCGGCGTCACGCAGTTGTACGCCGCCGACCTGGCGCAGTGGGTCAAGGACAACCAGCGCGTCACCGGCTCGCTCAAGGCCGCCGTCGATCTGCCCGACCCGGTTCCGGCCCTGCTCGCGGCCAAGCAGGCCGGGGGCTTCGACGACGCCTATTTCGTCCATGCCGACAAGCGCAACGTGTTCTCGCACCCCATGCCCGAGGGCTACGACGGCACGGCGCGCCCCTGGTACAAGCAGGCCGAGCAGGAGGGCAAGGCCACGCTCACGCCGGCCTACGTCGATGCCAGCACCGGCAAGCTCACCATCAGCTTCGTGGAGCCGGTGCAGTCGGGCGGCAGGACGGTGGCCGTGGTGGGCTCCGACGTGCACCTGGACACGGTGGCGAACAAGGTCAACAGCATCCACCCCACGGGCAAGAGCTTCGCCTTCCTGCTGGACGGCCAGTCCAACATTCTGGCGCACGCCAACCCATCCCTGCTGCTCAAGCCCGCGAAGGAACTGGACCCAGCGCTGGACGCCGGCCTGCTCGCGGGCCTGTCCGGCACCACCGGGCACGCCGTGGTGCGCCTGGGCGGCAAGGATCACCTGCTCTACGCCGCCAAGGTGGCGGGCACGCCCTGGGTGCTGGCCGTGGCCGCCGAGCGGGCCGATGCGCTGTCGGCCCTGGACCGCCTGGGCCAGGTGGCCCTGACCAGCACCGTGCTGTGCGTGATCGCCGCCGCCCTGGTGATGGCGGCGGTGGTGCGGCGCATGCTGGGCCGCCTGGTGGCCGTGCGCGACGCGCTGCAGGACATCGCCTCGGGCGAGGGCGACCTGACGCGCCACATGGACGCCCACGGGCATGACGAGCTGGCGCAGATCGGCCAGTCGTTCAATGCCTTCACCGGCAAGATCGCCTCGGTGCTGCAGCGCATCCGCGACGCGTCCGAGTCGGTGCGCCTGGCGTCTTCCGAGATCGCCTCGGGCAACAACGACCTGTCGGCGCGCACCGAGCAGCAGGCCAGCTCGCTGGAGGAAACCGCATCGGCCATGGAGCAGCTCACGGCCACGGTGCAGCAGAACGCCGCCAACGCGCGCCAGGCCAACGAGCTGGCCGCCAGCGCCTCGCAGGTGGCCGGCCAGGGCGGCAGCGTGATGCAGCAGGTGGTGCAGACCATGGGCGGCATCGACGCGGCATCGCGCAAGATCGTGGACATCATCCAGGTGATCGACGGCATCGCCTTCCAGACCAACATCCTGGCGCTGAACGCCGCCGTCGAGGCCGCGCGCGCCGGCGAGCAGGGCCGGGGCTTCGCCGTGGTGGCGGGCGAGGTGCGCACCCTGGCGCAGCGCGCCGCCTCGGCGGCCAAGGAGATCAAGGGGCTGATCGACGACTCGGTGACCCAGGTCGATGCCGGCAGCCGCCTGGTGAAGGACGCCGGAGCCACCATGGAGCAGGTGGAGCAAAGCATCCGCCGCGTGACCTCCATCGTCAACGAGATCAGCAACGCCAGCCAGGAGCAGAGCACGGGCATCTCCGAGGTCGGCAGCGCCGTGTCGCAGATGGACCAGGCCACGCAGCAGAACGCCGCACTGGTCGAGCAGGCCTCTGCGGCGGCGCACGCGCTGCAGCAGCAGGCGCACGACCTGGCCGAGGTGGTGGCGGGCTTCAAGCTGCCGCCGGCCGGGGCGCACAGACTCCTGAATTGATAGCTGCCAGCGCTTGCTGATCAAGCGCTGGAGCCATTTTTTATTCGAATATGGCGCAAGACGCGCCGCCCTTCCGGCGCGGGCGCATACGCCAGAGCCGGCGCGGCGACCCCGGACTCATACGGGTTTGCCTTCAACCGTATAACTAGGCGGGAAGCCTACGATCAGTGCTGTAGCACGGCAAGGCGAACCAACGACGTTAGACGGTTGAAGGCAAATCCGTATCAATGGCTGCAGCGGCGCCAACCCAGCAGGCCCAGCCCCGCCGCCAACACGGCCAGTACCAAGGGCGATAGCACCGGAATAGCCACCGCGCCCCCCGGGACGAGCGGCAACGCCAGGCCACCGGGGTCCGTGATGGTGCCGTCGCGCTGCCCATCGGTGTCACCCAAACCGCCGTCCGTGAGGGTGATCTCGATGGTGTCCGTACCGGCACCGCCCACCAGGCTCATGGGGATGCGGTGCCAATACGGCTCCTGCGCGGGTGCGGTGCGGCCATATTTCCAGTATTCCGCCTCGGCCGGTACGGGGCCCGGGTACTGGATACGCAGCGTGACGGCATTACCTGGCCCCACGTTTTCCAGCGCAAAACGAACCAACCCATAGGGGAAGTGGTAGCCCGGCTGTGCTGGCACGCCCGCCCCTGCCTCGCTGGCAAAGGCCGCCTGCGAGAAGTAGGCCTGCGCGGTCAGCGGCGTGGCGGCCGACCGCACCGTTGCAGCCACGCGGCCTTGCCCATTGGGCGCGGGGCCAGTGATGGACAGCGGCCCGCCGCCACTGCCCCCGGTGCCCACGGGTGCGCCCGTGTTGCGCAGTGCGAAGCTGACGCGGGCGCCCGCGGCGCTGGCCGTTACGGCATAACGGCCTTCCACCTCCCCCGCCGTGACGGTCACCCAAGCCTCGCCATGGGCGTCTGTCACCGCCGTGGCGGCAGATAGCAGGGCCGTGGCACCCGCCGCCGGGGCGTCGAAACGCACCGCGACGCCCGCCAGCGGCGCGTCGAAAGCGCCCGCCAGGCGCACACGCAGCGGCTGCCCGAAAACCTGCCCCTGTGGCGCGGACTGGGGGGTGCCTGCCATCGCCGCCAAGCTGGCCGGCCCGGCGCAGGCCTGCGCATCGGCCACGACCTCGGGGAACGGCAGGTTGGTGGTCCCCGTGATGGCGATGTCGTCCACGTCCCAGCCTTCGGAGCTTTGCGCCCGGTCGGTGTGCATCACCCACGCCAGACGCACGTTTTGCCCGGCATAGGCCGTGCCCAGATTCACCGTGGCCGTGGTCATGGCAGGCCAGCCCTGGCTTTTGCCGACATAGGCCGGTTGCCCATTGGCCGCGCTCTGGCTCAGCCACTCCACCGCCCCCGGGTAGGCCACCTGCTCCACGTTCCTCCAGGTGCTGCCGCCGTCCGTGGAAATCATCAATTGGGCGCCGCTGGTGCCGCCCTTCCAGGTGTCATAGGCAGCGAAACTGTAGCGGTGCCTGAACGACACGATGAAGTCGCCCGTGGGAGCCACGTGCAGCGGCGGCGTGCGCATCCAGTGCGATCCCACGACCCCGGGCGCCTGGCCGGCATAGAAACGGTTGTGCGGCTGCGCGGCCTCGGCCTTCACCCCCCAGGCGGCCGCTTGGCCGGCCTGCGTACTGCCGAACTCCATGGCACTGGGCTCGGCCTCGGCATTGTCCGTAGCCAGGCGGTTCGGGAACTGGTCGCGGTGCAGGGGCAAGTCCAGCGTGCTGTGCTGCGCGGCCAGCCCCGGCTGGGCCAGGCTGGCGGCAATGCGTGCAGCGCCCGGCGCAGCCAGGCCGGCGAGCTGCACACGCGCGATGACGGTGGCGGCAGCGCCCGCCGCCAGGCTGGGGACGGCCAGCACGCCATCGAGGATCCGCAACTGGGGCACATCGGCAGTCAGCGCCAATTGCGCACCGTTCACGGCAGAAAACCCCCGGTTGTGCAGCGTGAAGGCGAGCACGCCGGTCTCGCCGCTGTCGAGTATGGCGTCGGCATCGCAGCGCTGGGCCTGCGGGGCTGTCAACGACAGGGACTGGCCGGTAATTTCCAGCGCCCCATCGCGGCCATAGTCCTCCACCACGCCCGCATTGGTGCTGGAGTAGCGGTCAGGCACCAGCGCCAGCGGGCCAGCGCCGCGCTTGGCAAAGCCCGCGGCACATAGCGCACGATCCGCCTGGTCGCTGGCCCCGATGGCGGCGAGCAATGCGTCGCGCGCTTCGGGCAGCGTCGGGTTGACGGGGGTGAGCTTGTAGCCTGCCACCAGATAGCGCTTCATGCGATCCTGCGCCAAGCCGAAGGAGTGCGCATTGAGCAAGCTGGCATAACACTCCCACAGCATGGAGGCCCAGACCTCGCCCATGTTGTGTTCTTCGGCGTTCTGACCACCTGCGGCGGGGTTGCGCAGTCCTGTACCGGGCAACGCCACGTCATCGGTGATGTGCCGGAGCGTCAGCGGGTTCTTGCCCATGTCCGTGGAATACGGATAGCGGCGCATGCCGTACAAGGCCGTGTTGGCGGGGTCGGGCTGCGGCCCCGCAATGCCGGTGGTGGCATAGCTGCCAAAGCCATAGGCCCCCTGGTACAGCGCATTGCCGCTGCGGCTGCGGTCGGCCTCGGCGGCCACCACGAGGAGGGCATGAAAATCGCCCCACCCCTCGCCCAGGCCACGTGCATGGTGGGTCGAGAGGCCGCTGGCGTCGCCAATCAGGCGGTTGCTGATGAAATGGCCCCATTCGTGGGCCACGATGCCGTTGTCCAGCGCGCTGCTGCGATCGGTGTCGCGGCCTTGGATGCGCAGCATGACCGTCTCGTTCACCAGGGTGTTTTTCCACACCGCGCCAATGGCTTGCGAAACCATCAGTGCCGGTATGACGATCTGCTTGGCAACTTCTCCTCTGGCCTCCAGTGCGAACGCCGCATCCGCGCCGTTGACCAGGACCACGCCCACGGCCCCCGCTTCCTGCGCCCGGAGCAACAGCCCAGAGTCGGTGCCATCGCAGGCGCCCCGGTCCATGAGGACAATCCTGCCCGCGACAGCCGCAGCGTTGGCCAACGGGTTACAGAACCACATTCCCCACTCCTCGTCCACAGCCTCTGGATTGACCTCTGCCAACACCAGCGCCCTGGTCACATCGAAGGCCTTGCGTCCGAACGCGGCCCCTGCCGCCGCCACATCGCCGGCCATGGCGGACGGCGCCACAACAGTGATCTGCACATCAGCGGCACGGGAAAAACGGTACATGCGCATGCGCGAGCTGGCGCCGTCGGCACGCGCCATCATGTCGGCGTTGTTGGTGTCGCTGTAGTCCAGGGCCTGTGCGAGCAATGCGTCACCGCCCAGGCCACCACGCCCGAAATTGTCCATCTGGCCGTTGCCCGCTGCTTCGTTGAAGCCTGCGTCGTAGAACCAGTCGTGCAGCCAGTTGTTCAGATAGAACAGATTGACCACCGAAGCCGCAACCTGGGTCTTGTCGGCTACCGGGCCGAGCGCATGGGTATAGCCGTGGTCGAAAACTCCTGGCTCCGTCACGCAGGCCCGGAAGTCGCGGGCCAGGTCATCGCCGCACTCGCTTTCATCGCCAGGATTCAAGCCATCGGGCTTGGCTAGGTTGGCGAAGGCATGCACGTTGTTACCAAGGGTCTGTGTAGCGCCCGGGGGGAGCCAGGGGTCACCATGCGAAAACGGTGCGTTCGCCAGACTCACGAGCACCGGCTGCTCCAGCGGCGCGGCATAGCCATCGGGCGTTGCCGTGGGGTGGGGAGTGCCGTTGCGCCCCTGTGCGCCGGGCCAGGGAGTGAAAGTGGCAGGATCGGCAAACACGCGGTAGCTGAAAGTGCCGCCAGCGTGCGACGTCTGGTTGTGGCGCAGCAGCAGGCGGCCGTCTTCCTGCGCGACCACATAAGCCCAGGCGTGTTCCTTGCCGCTTTCGCGCACCAGCACCTCCAGGTAGTACGCGGCCACCAGGCCCTGCGACATGCGGAACCACACAGGCTTGGCGCGCACGGGTTCGGATAAAACGGCACCGTCCGCGCCCATGGCACCTGCTGGCAACGCCCACCACTGGTAAGGCCCTCCTTCGCCGGGCAAGGGCGCCGGGGCGGGCTGCAGTTGGCGCGCCACGCCGGGCGCGAAGCCCCAATCCTGCAGCGCGCGGGCGATGGCGCCAGGCATGTCCAGCGGCACGGCCGGGGCGGTCTTCGCCTGCGGCGCAGGCGTGGTGCTGCCCAGATACCCGCCAATGGCAAGGGCCTGTCCGTCGGCACCGAGGAGTACCGTGGCCTGCTCGCGGAAAACGGCCACGCCGCCGCGCTGCTGGGTCAGCCGCACCAGGCGTGCGCCGCCAGGCAGGGCCTGCACATCCTGCACCACGGCCGCATCGGCTTCCTGGGACGTGAGACCGTAGAGCGAGGCCAGGGCCTTGAGTTCGCTGCGCGCGGCATTGGCGGGATCTGCTGCGGATTTGCCCCCGGAACCCGCAGCACGAAGGTCAGGGCGCAATGTGACGAAGGCCGGCAGGCCCAGCCGCTCTTCACGCGACATGCGCAGCACACGCTCCTGAAGGGCCTGCGCAGACTTGGGTGCAGGCGCCAGGGGTACGTCGCCCAACGCATCAAGAGGCGCCAGATCGCGCGCGAAGGCCAGCGGCACGGCCAGGATGGTGGCGCAAACGAGCGCCTGCGCCCAATGCAGCCGTGCGCGCCGGGAAAGGAATGGCATCGTTTGACTCCCGCTTCAACACGACACCATCCTAACCGTGCGTTACGTTTTCACCCCTTGTTACGCCTTTTCGGAGATGCCAGGGTATGCGCTGCAGCAGCCGACATACGGCTTGGCCTGGGTGGCCGCGGGCAGAAAAACTCCTGAATTGATAGCTTTCAGCGCTTGCCAGTCAAGCGCTGGAGCCCATTTTTTTATAAATCCCTGCCGCAGGGGCGCTACAGCGCCAGCAGTTGTCCGCGCACCGCCTCGGGCATGGTGGCGGCGCGGCGCGTAGCGCCATCGACGAAGACGATGCCGCTCTTGCCGCGCGCCACCTCGCGCCCTTGCACCACCTCGGTGATACGCCACACCAGGTCGAAGGCGCAGCGGCCGAGGTCCATGGGCATCATCTCCACGCGCAGCGTCTCACCGTGGTAGGCCTCGCTGCGGTACTGCGCCTGCATGTCGCCCACGACGATGGGCAGGCCGCCCACGTTGGCCTCGGAATGGCCCAGCGCACGGAAGAAGCGCACGCGCGCCTCGGACACCAGCGTGAGCAGCAGCGCGTTGTCCAGGTGGCCGCCCTGGTTGACGTGGTTGATGTAGACCTGCACTTCGGTGGCGAAGCCGAAGCGCGGCGGAAGGTCACAGACGATGCGGGCCATGTTCAGAGGGTCTTGCGCAGGTTGGCGGGCGCGATCTTCAACGCCTCGCGGTATTTGGCCACCGTGCGGCGCGCGCACTCGATGCCCTGCTCCTTGAGCATCTCGGCGATCTGGCTGTCCGACAGCGGCTTGGCGGGGTTCTCGGCCGCGACGAACTGCTTGATGAGCGCACGCACCGCCGTGCTGGAGGCGTTGCCGCCGGTATCGGTGCCCAGGCCCGAGCCGAAGAAGTATTTCAGCTCGTAGGTGCCCTGCGGCGTGGCCATGTACTTGGCCGTGGTCACGCGCGAGATGGTCGATTCGTGCAGGCCCAGCTCGTCGGCGATCTCGCGCAGCACCAGCGGGCGCATGGCGATTTCGCCGTGCACGAAGAAGTTCTTCTGCCGCTCGACAATGGCCTGCGATACGCGCAGGATGGTGTCGAAGCGCTGCTGGATGTTCTTGATGAACCAGCGCGCCTCCTGCAGCCGCGCCTGCAGCGCCTGGTGGCCGTCCTGGCCGCGCTGCCCGCGCAGGGCGCTGGCATAGACCTCGTGCACGCGCAGGCGCGGCATCACGTCGGGGTTGAGCTGCACGCTGAAACCCTGGCCGGCCTTCTTCACGATCACGTCGGGCACGACGATGTTGCGCTGCACGTCGGCGAAGCGCCGGCCCGGGCGCGGCTCCAGGCGCGCGATCAGCGCCATGGCGGCGCGCGTGCCCTCCTCGCCCGCGCCGCTGGCCTGGGCCAGGCGGCGCACGTCGCGCCGGGCCAGCAGCTCCAGCGGCTGGGCGCACAGGGCCAGCGCGGTCTGCAGCACGGCGGGGTCGGCCTCTTCGGCGTCCTGCAGCGCGCGCAACTGCAGCACCAGGCATTCGGTCAGGTCGCGCGCGCCCACGCCGGTGGGCTCCAGGCTCTGCAGCAGGCGCAGCGCCACGGTGAAGTGGTGCAGCAGTTCCTCGCGCTGCTCCAGGTCCTCGCTGCCCGCCAGGCCCTCGGCCAGGTCTTCGAGCGTGTCTTCGAGGTAGCCGTCGTCGTTGAGCGACTCGATCAGGAAATACAGCGCCGCACGGTCCGCCTCCTGCAGGCGCAGGCCCAGGGCCTGGCGGTGCAGGTGCGCGGTGAGCGATTCCTGGCCCTGCGCGCGCTCGAACACGTCGAGCCCGTCGTCGTCCTGGCCGCGCGTGCGCGGCGCGGACTCGCCGCCCCACTCGCCGTCGCTGTGCGCGGCATCGACGCCGCCGTCGCCTTCCCAGTCGCTCGGCGCATAGTCGTCATTTTGGCCTTCTGCGCTTTCCGGGAGCGCGTCGGCAGCTCCTGAAACAGGAGCATCATCGGCCTCCGTGGCGGCGGCACTGGCACGCGGGGGCTCGGGCGGGGGCTCGTGCGGCGGGCCCTCGTCGTCCTCGCGCTCCAGGAACGGGTTGTCGCCCAGCATCTGCTCGACTTCCTGGGCCATTTCCAGCGTGGACAGCTGCAGCAGGCGGATCGACTGCTGCAGCTGCGGCGTGAGGGCGAGATGCTGCGAAACGCGCAGCGACAGGCTGGGCTGCATCTACATGCGGAAGTGTTCGCCCAGGTAGACCCGGCGCACTTCGGCGTTGTCCACGATTTCCGAGGGCGTGCCCCGGGCCAGCACCTCGCCGTCGCTGATGATGAAGGCATGGTCGCAGATGCCCAGCGTCTCGCGCACGTTGTGGTCGGTGATGAGCACGCCGATGCCACGCTCCTTCAGGAAGCCGATGATGCGCTGGATCTCGATCACGGCGATGGGGTCGATGCCGGCGAACGGCTCGTCCAGCAGGATGAAGCGCGGCTGCGTGGCCAGGGCGCGGGCGATTTCCACGCGGCGGCGCTCGCCGCCCGACAGCGCCAGCGCGGGCGATTCGCGCAGGTGCTGCACGCGCAGCTCCTCCAGCAGCGCCGTGAGGCGCTCCTCGATCACGGGTTTGGGCAGGGGCTGGCCGCGCTCGTCGGTCTGCAGCTCCAGCACGGCGCGCACGTTGTCCTGCACGCTGAGCTTGCGGAAGATCGACGCCTCCTGCGGCAGGTACGACAGCCCCAGGCGCGAGCGCCGGTGGATCGGCATGTTGGCCACCGACTGGCCGTCGATCAGGATGTCGCCGCCGTCGCTGCGCACCAGGCCGACGATCATGTAGAACGAGGTGGTCTTGCCCGCGCCATTGGGCCCGAGCAGGCCGACGACCTCGCCCTTGCGCACGGAGAGCGACACGTCCTTGACCACCTTGCGGCTGCCGTAGGACTTGGCCAGGTGCAGCACTTCGAGGCAGCTGCCGTCGCAGCCGTTGTCAGCGGCGCGCACTCACTGGCCTCCGTCGATGGCCGTGCTGGGGCGCAGCACGGGCGCGGCGCCCGGCGCCGGTGCTGCAGGGCTGGCGGCCTGCTCCTTGGGCGCCAGCATGGCGCGCACGCGGCCGTCCCGGCCCTTGCCGCCCTCGGCGCTGGCGGCCGCCTTCTGCCCGTCCACGGAGAACTGGTCGGTGAGGTTGTTGTAGACGATGACGGCGCCGGTGATCTCGTCGTCCAGCACCGCGCCGCGGTAGCGGCGCAGCTCGGCGCGGCGGACGAACTTCACCGTGTCGGCGCGGCCATCGTATTCGATGGTTTCGCCCTCGCCCTCGATGAATTCCTCGGGCTGGCCCGGCGCGGCATCGCGCCTTTGGCGGAAGAACGCGCGCTGCCCGGGCGCAGCGGCCACGGTGCCCGACTGGTAGCCCTGCGGGTCCTGGCGCACCTCGAGGCGCTCGCCGCGCAGCACGATGGAGCCCTTGGTCATGACCACGCGGCCGGTGAACACGCTGGTCTGCCGCAGCTCGTCGTGGTGCAGCGCGTCGGCCTCGATGTTCATGGGCTTGCTGCGGTCGGCGCGCTCGGCATGCGCGCCGCCGCCCAAGGCGATCAGGGCCGAAGCCAGGAGGAGGGGGAGGAGGCGTTTAATCATGAGGGGCATGAATCTTGCGTTCATTGTAGCCAGCCCATTGCCTCCTGGCAGGCTGCCGGGCCCGTGCGGCCTGCCAGGCCCGGCAGCATGGCGCGCTCAGTGCGCGGCGGCGCTGGCAGCGCCCACGCCCGTCTGGGCGCGCACGTACTGGTCGTCGAACGCAGCACGCTCGGCCTGCGCTTCGGCGCTGGTGTCGAGCTTGGAGAACACGTAGATGGCCAGGAACGCCAGCGGCATGGCGAACAGCGCCGGCTGCGTGTAGGGGAACAGCGGCGCGGCATGGCCCAGCACGTCCACCCACACCGACTTGGAGAAGAGCACGAACAGCACCGAGCTGATCAGCCCGGTGTAGCCGCCCACCAGGGCGCCGCGCGTGGTCAGGCCCTTCCAGTACATCGACATGAGCAGCACCGGGAAGTTGGCGCAGGAAGCCACGCCGAACGCCAGCGCCACCATGAAGGCCACGTTCATCTTCTCGAACGCCATGCCCAGCAGCACGGCCACCACGCCCAGGCACAGGGTGGCGATCTTGGAGACGCGGATCTCCTTCTCCTCGCTGGCCTGGCCCTTCATGATGACGCGGGCGTACAGGTCGTGCGAGATGGCCGAGGCACCGGCCAGCGCCAAGCCGGCCACCACGGCCAGGATGGTGGCGAACGCCACGGCCGACAGGAAGCCCAGCAGCAGGTTGCCGCCCGCGGCCTTGGCCAGGTGCAGCGCCACCATGTTGCCGCCGCCCACCAGCTTGCCGCCGACCTGGCCGCCCTCGAAGAACTCGGGGTTGGTGCCCACCAGCACGATGGCGCACAGCCCCATGATGGCGATGACGTTGAAGAAGAAAGCGATGATGCCCGAGGCGTAGAACACCGACTTGCGCGCCTCCTGCGCGTTGGTCACGGTGAAGAAGCGCATCAGGATGTGCGGCAGCCCGGCGATGCCGAACATCAGGCCCAGGCCCATGGAAAGGGCGGTCACCGGGTCGGCCAGCAGCTTGCCCGGGGAGAGCATGTTCTGCCCCAGCTTGTGCACTTCCATGGCCTTGGTGGTCAGGGTCTCGAAGCTGAAGCCGAACTGCGAGAACGCCAGCAGCATGATGGCGGTGCCCCCGGCCAGCAGCATGCAGGCCTTGATGATCTGCACCCAGGTGGTGGCGACCATGCCGCCGAAGATCACGTACACCAGCATCAGCGCACCCACGACGACCAGGGCCACGTTGTAGTCCAGGCCGAACAGCAGCTTGATGAGCTGGCCGGCGCCGACCATCTGCGCCACCAGGTAGAAGCACACCACCGTGAGCGAGCTGATGGCTGCCATGGTGCGCACCGGGCCCTGGCGCAGGCGGTAGGCGGTGATGTCGGCAAAGGTGAACTTGCCCAGGTTGCGCAGGCGCTCGGCCATCAGGAACAGGATGATGGGCCAGCCGACGAAGAAGGCCACCATGTAGATGTAGCCGTCGACGCCGTCGCCGTAGATCATGGCGGTGAGGCCCAGCAGCGTGGCGGCCGACATGAAGTCGCCGGCGATGGCAAGGCCATTCTGCTTGCCGGTGATGCCGCCGCCGGCGGTGTAGAAGTCCGACGCCGACTTGGAGCGCCCGGCGGCCCAGTAGGTGATGCCCAGCGTCATCAGCACGAAGACGAAGAACATGCCGATGGCGTGCCAGTTGAGCGGCTGCTTCTCGGCCACGCCCAGATCGGGGCCGGCCCAGGCCAGGGCCGGCAGCAGCAGGGACAGCGCCAGCAGCGCGCGCGGGGAAGAGGAGGAGGAAGGCATGCGCATCACGACTTCCTCAGGGCGTCTTGCACGATCTGTGCGTTGCGGGGATCGAAATCGCGGTTGGCGCGGCGCACGTACACCCAGGTGAGCGCGCAGAAGAACACGAACTGCGCAAACCCCAGGGCAATGCCCACGGTCAGGTTGCTGCCTTCCGACAGGCGCTGGGCGATGACGCCGGGCACGAAGGCCACCAGCAGCACGAAGGCAAAGAAGACGCCGATGACCAGCAGCGCCAGCGTCGTCGCGAAGCGCGCCCGCTCGCGCACGAGCTGCGCGTAGCGCGGGTCGCGCTTGATGTTGTCATAGAGTGGATTGGACATTTTTCTCCCTGGATTGTTGGCACCGATCGCCGCATGCTGCAGTGCAGCATGGGCGGCGCATTCTAGGAAGGCAAGCCTTTGCCATCCTTACAGCGCAGCGGCCGGGAGAAAGAAAAACAGCCCGCACGGGCGGGCTGCTGGTCCGGAGGGCAGAAAGGGCTCATACGGGTTTGCCTTCAACCGTATAACTAGGCGGGAAGCCTACGATCAACTAGGCGGGAAGCCTACGATCAGTGCTGTAGCACGGCAAGGCGAACCAACGACGTTAGACGGTTGAAGGCAAATCCGTATCAGGCGCCCTTGCGCGCCTGGGCGGCCAGTTGCTCCACCACCTGCAGCACGTTCTGCATGCTGCCGGCCATGGTGCCGTCGGTGTAGTAGCGGCCGGCCACGCCCATCGAAGGCACACCCTCGACGCCGTAGGCGTCCTGGATCTGCGTGGCCTTGCGCACCTGGTTCGACACGGTGAAGGAGTTGTACATCTCCTTGAACTTGGCCACGTCCACGCCCTGCTTGCCCATCCAGTCGAAGATTTCCTCGTCCTTGGTGAGCTTCAGGCGGTCCACATGGATGGCGCGGAACACCTTGGCGTGGATTTCCTCGGTCTTGCCCAGGCCTTCGAGCGCGTAATAGATCTTCTGCTGCGGCACGAAGCTGCCGTTGAACGCCACGGGCACGCGGTGCACCACGAGGTCCTTGGGCGCGGTCTTCAGCCAGGCGGCAAAGGCCGGCTCGAAGGCGTTGCAATGGCCGCAGCTGTACCAGAAGAACTCGATCACCTCCACCTTGCCGGCGGGCGCTTCGGTGGCCGCCGGCTTGGCCAGCTTGCGGTAGTCCTTGCCTTCGCGCGGCTGGGCCATGGCGGGCAGGGAAATGGCACCCACGGCCAGGGCCGAGGCAGCGGTGAGAGAAAACTCGCGGCGTTTCATGTTTCGTCAATCTCCTTGATCGGAATAGCGATGGGAGCGGCGCCCCCGTGAAAAGTTCATTGCCGGGCGCGCAGCGCCTGGCAGGGCATCACCGCTGCACGCGCACCAGGGTCGATTCCACGCCCGCGCCCTTGAGCTTGTCCTTGAGCTGCTCGGCGTCATCGCGCTTGGCGAACGGCCCCACGCGCACGCGGAAGTAGGCGCGCCCATTCTGCTCGCGCTCGCTCACGCGCGCCTCCCAGCCCAGCATGGCCAGCTTGGCGCGCTGCGCGTCGGCATCCTGCTGGGAGTTGAACGCGCCGGCCTGCACGAAATACTCGAACGGCTCCACCGTGGCATTCGAGGCCTTGGCCTTGGCGAAGTCCCCCAGCGGATCAGCCGAGGCCGCGGGCTTGGCGTCCTTGTCCTTGGGGTTCTTCGCCACCGCGTCCTTGGCGTCGGCCTTGGCGTCCGGCTTGGGCTCCGCCACCTTGGACGGCGCCGGCGCCACGGGCTCGGACGCCACCGGGGCGGCGGGCTCGGCGGGCCGCGCGGGCGCCGGCTTGCCCGCCAGTGCCTGGTTGGGGTTCCAATTGCGGTTCTTCTCGGCCTCGGCAGCGTCCTGCTCGGGGCCGCGCAGCCCGCCCTTGGTGATGAAGGGCACGGGCACTTTCATCACGTAGACCACGACGGCCAGCGCCACCCCCAGCCCGACGATCAAACCGAAAATGAAGCCGACGATGGTGCCGCCGCGTTGTCGTGTTTTCATAGCAGTAGAGGCTTACATTCGTTCAGGAGCCGATACGCCCAGCACCGCCAGGCCGTTGGCCAGCACCTGCGCCGTGGCGGCAACCAGGGCCAGGCGCGCGCGCTTGACGGCTTCGTCGTCCACCAGGATGCGCTCGGCATCGTAGTAGCTGTGGTAGGCCGCGGCCAGGTCGCGCAGGTAGAAGGTCACGTCGTGCGGGGCCTCGCCCTCGGCGGCGGCGGTGAGCATCTCGGGGTACTTGGCAAGCTGCAGCATCAGCGCCTGGGCCTGCGGGCCTTCGAGGGCCGACAGATCCGCGCCCTGTAGCGAAGCCACGTCGCCGCCCTGCTCCTGCCACGCCCGCAGCACCGAGCAGATGCGCGCATGCGCGTACTGCACGTAGTACACCGGGTTGTCGTTGTTCTGCGCCACGGCCAGGTCCACGTCGAAGGTGTACTCGGTGTCGGGCTTGCGGCTGAGCAGGAAGAAGCGCACCGCGTCCTTGCTGGTCCACTCGATCAGGTCGCGCAGCGTGACGTAGGAACCGGCGCGCTTGCTGATCTTCACTTCCTGGCCGCCGCGCACCACGCGCACCATGGTGTGCAGCACGTAGTCGGGGTAGCCCTGGGGAATGCCCACGTCGGCCGCCTGCAGGCCGGCGCGCACGCGCGCGATGGTGCCGTGGTGGTCCGTGCCCTGGATGTTGACGACCTTGGCGAAGCCGCGCTCCCACTTGGCGATGTGGTAGGCCACGTCGGGGACGAAGTAGGTGTAGGTGCCGTCCTGCTTGCGCATGACGCGGTCCTTGTCGTCGCCATAGTCGGTGGACTTGAGCCACAGCGCGCCGTCCTGCTCGTAGGTCTTGCCGTTGGCGATGAGCCTGTTCACCGTGGCTTCCACGCGGCCGCTGGTGTACAGGCTGGACTCCAGGTAGTACTCGTCGAACTTCAGGTTGAAGGCCTGCAGGTCCTTGTCCTGCTCGTTGCGCAGGTAGGCCACGGCGAACTGGCGGATGTTGTCGTAGTCCTCCACGTCGCCGTTGGCAGTGAATTCGCGGTCGTCGGCCTTGACCGTTTCCCTGGCCAGGAACGCCTGGGCAATGTCGGCGATGTAGTCGCCGTTGTAGAAGTTCTTGGCCAGCGGGTTGTCGGCGTCGGTGGGCCAGCAGTCGTCGCCGGGCTTGAAGCCCTTGGCGCGCAGCTGCGTGCTCTTGGTCAGCGTGTCGATCTGCACGCCCGCGTCGTTGTAATAGAACTCGCGGTGCACGTTCCAGCCCTGGGTGCTGAACAGGTTGCAGATGGCGTCGCCCAGCGCCGCCTGGCGGCCATGGCCCACGTGCAGCGGGCCGGTAGGGTTGGCCGAGACGAACTCGACCAGCACGCGCCCGCCGTTGTCCTGCTGGTAGCCGAAGCGCTGGCCCGCGGCCAGCACCTCGCGCACCACTTCCTGCTTGGCGGCGGGCTTGAGGCGGATGTTGAGGAAGCCGGGGCCCGCGATCTCGATGGCATCGACCCAGCGCTGGCAGGCCGGCGTGGCTTCGAGGGCGGCCTTGAGCTGCTCGCCCAGGGCCCGCGGGTTGGCCTTGAGCGGCTTGGCCAGCTGCATGGCGGCGGTGCAGGCGAAGTCGCCGTGCGCGGCCACCTTGGGCGACTCGAATGCGGCGCGCGCACCGGCGCCGGGCGAGATTTTTTCCAGCTCGCCAGCCAGCGCCGCGAGCAATTCCTGTTTGACGGAGAGCATGGGGGCGATTCTACGGGGCGGGCGTCATCCGCCGCGGGGGCTGTGGCGTTATGCTGAATGGCCCGCACGCGGGCTTTCACACATCCCTCTTCCTCTTTCGCAGGAGCGCATTTCCATGAACAAGCTGCTTACCGTGATCGCCGCCACCGGCCTGGCCCTCTCTTTTGCCACCGCCCACGCAGCCGAGGAGGCCGCCAAGCCCAAGACCGCCCAGCAGACCAGGATGGCCACGTGCAACGCCGAGGCCGGCGACAAGAAGGGCGACGAGCGCAAGGCCTTCATGAAGCAGTGCCTGAGCGCCAGCAAGCAGGCCAAGCAGCAGGAGAAGATGAAGACCTGCAACGCCGACGCCAAGACCAAGGACCTCAAGGGCGCCGAGCGCAAGGCCTTCATGAAGGAATGCCTGAGCAACAAGCCCGCGGCCTGACACCGGCACGCAAGCCCCACCCCGCCAAACCCCGCCGCGCGCGGGGTTTGCCGTTTCCGGCCAACGCATCTCAAAAACCATAGCTGCCAGCGCTTTCTGGGAAAGGGCTGGAGGCCTGTCTGGCTTGAAATTTCAGCGCGTACCCACGCCGCGCGCCAGGAACGCCCCGAGCAGCGGAATCAGCACCATCAGGTGCGCCTCGATCATCACCAGGCGGCGCGCGCCGCGCACCTCGGCCTCGGCGGGCAGCGCGCCCGTGGCGCGCAGCTGGCGGCGCCAGCGCAGGAAGCGCATGGTCGGCCCGAGCGACATCAGCCCGATCACCACGAACAGCGTGACCTTGGCGTGCAGCAGCGGCTGCGACCAGTACCAGCCCGCGCCCTTCATGCCCCACCAGGTACGCGCCAGGCCCGTGGCCAGCAGCGCCAGCGCGCTGATGCCGTAGAGCAGGTCCAGCCGCACCAGCCGCTCGACCACGGCGGCGTTCATCCACTCGCGGCGACACAGCGCGGCCTCGCTGGCGAGGAAGGTGGCGGTCATGAGAATGGCGAGGAAATGGGCATAGGCCAGCAGGGCTTCGGTGGTCATGGCGGCGCGCTTCGCGGTGGCTGTCGATGCGCCCGATCGTAGCCCGGCCGCGCGCGCCCCGCCTGCAATGGCCTCAAGACACATAATGAAAACCATTCTTATTCGACATTTAGAATGGCGCCATGTCCGTGCCGCACCCGCCCATCGACCCTCTGCACCGCGCCCAGCAGCTCTACGCCGGGCACCACGCATGGCTGCTGTCGCGCCTGCAGGCGCGCCTGCGCAACACGGCCGAGGCGCAGGACGTGGCATCGGAGACCTTCCTGCGCGCGCTCACCGCGCGCCAGGCCAGCGTGGTGGAGGAGCCGCGCGCCTTCCTCACCACCATCGCCAAGCGCCTGCTGTTCACGCTGTGGCAGCGGCGCGAGCTGGAGCGCGCCTACCTGGACGCCCTGGCCCAGCAGCCCGAGGCGCTGGCCCCCTCGCCCGAGGAGCGCGCCGTGCTGCTGGAAACCCTGGAGACCGTCGCCAACGCCCTGGAAGGCCTGCCGCTGAAGGCGCGCCAGGCCTTCCTGCTGAGCCAGGTCGACGGCCTGACCTACGAGGCGATCGCCCAGCAGCTGGACATTTCGCAGAGCACCGTGCGGCGCCACATGGCCGAGGGCTTTCGCCGCATCTCCATCGCCCTGGCGCGCCAGCAGGCCGGCATCGCCGCGCCGTGCAGGGCCTGAGAACGTGTGAAAGAACCCGCCATGCCCGCAAACGCCGCGCTCGACGCGGCCACCGAGGCCGCCATCGGCTGGCTTGTCACGCTGAACTCGGGCCAGGCCAGCGCGCGGGAACATGACGGCTTCGCGCGCTGGCTGGATGCCGATCCGCGCCACCGCGCGGCCTGGGAGCAGTTGCACGCGCCGCTGCAGCAGATGCTGGCCCCACTGCGTGGGGACGCCGCGCCCGCCATGCCAAGCGCCGGCCGCACCATGGGCGAGGCCCTGGCCCGCGCCGAGGCGCGCGCACGCCGCCGCCGCGCCCTGCTGCGCGGCGCGCTCGGCCTGGGCGGCGTGGCGGCGGGCGCCGCGCTGCTGGCCGAGCGGCACGCCCCGCTTGCGCAGTGGAGCGCCGACCTGCGCACCGGCACGGGCGAGCGGCGCGGCTTCGCGCTGCCCGATGGCAGCACCGTCACGCTGGACGCACGCTCCGCGGCCGACCTGGACTTCCGCCCCGGCCGCCGCACCGTCACCCTGCGCCAGGGCGCACTGCTGGCCCACGCCGCGCCGCAGCCCGCGGGCGCGCAGGCCCCCGCGTTCATCGTGCGCACGGCCCACGGCCAGGTGCACGCGCTGGGCACGCGCTTCATCGTGCGCCAGCACGCGGACGACAGTCTGGTGGGCATGCTGGAGCACAGCGTGGAGATCACCACCGCCAGCGGCCAGCGCCAGACGCTGCAGGAGGGCCGCAGCGCCCGCTGGAGCCCCACGGCCATCACGCCCGACCCCATCGCCCCGGACACGGCCGCCGCGTGGCGGCACGGGCTGTTCGAGGCGCACGACCAGCCCCTGGGCGACGTGGTGCAGGCGCTGCGCGCCTACCGCCGGGGCTTCATCCGCATCGCGCCGCGCGCGGCGGCGCTGCGCGTGTACGGCAGCTACGCGCTCGACGACACGGACCGCGCGCTGGCGGCGCTGGCCGAGACGCTGCCCATCGAGGTGCGCGTATACCAGCGCGGCTGGCTGGTGGCGATCGAGTGACGGCACCTGCTGCAATTAGAAGCCGAATTAGCCTCCAGGCCAATAGCAGCAAGCGCTAAAAGCTATCAAACAAATAGCAAACAGCGGCACCAGCCGGGTTCGGCACAAAAAAGATGAACACTTTTCGCGGCGTGTTCGACAAGCCTTGGAAACCTGCGTTTCATCCGTCGTTCCTCTTGCCGAGACCTTCCGCATGCCGCTCCATTGCCCCCTGACCCCGCGCGCCCTGGCCGCCGCCGCCCTGGCCTGCGCGCTGGGCGCCCACGCCCAATCCACCCCACCCGCTGCCGCGCCCCAAACAGTACGTAGCTACGACCAGCCCGCGCAATCGCTGGGCAGCGCGCTGGCGCGCATCGGCGCCGACAGCGGCCAGCAGATCAGCATCGACGCCGAACTGGTGCGAGGCCGCACCGCCCCCGCCGTGCGCGGCAGCCTGACGGCCGAGCAGGCCGCCCGCGCGGCCCTGGCCGGCAGCGGGCTGGAGCTGGTCCGCACCGGCTCGGGCAGCTGGGGCCTGCGTCCCGCCGCACCGGCAGCGCCTGCCGCCGCCAGCGCCGCCGCCCACACGCCCGCCGCCGGCCAGACCCTGGGCGAGGTGCGCGTGACGGCCGAGGCCGTCGCCAGCCCCACGACCGAGCAGACGGGCTCGTACACCACGCGGGCGCTGTCCATCGGCAAGATGGAGCAGTCCATCCGCGAGACGCCGCAGTCGGTCACGGTGGTGACGCGCCAGCAGATGGACGACCAGAACCTGACCTCGGTCGAGGCCGTGGTCCAGCAGACCACCGGCGCGGCCAAGTCGCAGCGCAACTTCGGCGCGCACGTGTACACCATGCGCGGCTACGTCATCCCCGACACCAACTTCCTGATCGACGGCATTCCCGGCGGCGCCTACAACCCCACCGGCTGGGTGCCGGTGGACACCGCGACCTTCGACCGCGTGGAGGTACTGCGCGGCGCGGGCGCGCTGGCGGTGGGCGCGGGCGACCCCAGCGGCGTGGTCAACATGGTGCGCAAGCGCCCGCGCGCCGAGGGGCACCTGGACGTGGCGCAGAGCATCGGCTCCTGGAACCACTACCGCACCGAGATCGACGCGGGCAGCGCCCTGAACCAGGCCGGCACGGTGCGCGGCCGCGTGGTGGCCGCCTACACCGACCGCGACTACTTCTACGACCTGGCCCACACCAAGGCGCCGCTGCTCTACGGCGTGATCGACGCCGACCTGGCCCCCGGCACCAAGGCCACGGCCGGCTACCGGCACCAGGAACAGGACATCACGGGCTACACCATCTTCCAGCTGCCGATGTACACGGATGCCACCTCGCTGGGCCTGCCGCGCTCGACGTCGCTGGGCCAATACTGGAACCGCCACCAGGCCACGACCGACGATGTGTTCGCCGAACTGGAGCACCAGCTCGCTGGCGACTGGCGCGCCAAGCTCACCGTCAACTACAGCCAGACCGGCATCGTGCAGAAGCTGAACACGGCGCGCGGCGCGGTGGACAAGGCGACGGGCAAGGGTTTCGGCATCACTAGCAACTACTTCGTCGATCGGTCCATCGATGCCACCGGCCTGGACGCCAACCTCACCGGCAGCTTCAACGCCTTCGGCGGCACGCACAAGGCGCTGCTGGGCGCGAGCTGGACGGAGCAGAAGGCCATTGGCCGCTCGACCACGGTGAGCATGAACATCCCCGTGGACATCTTCAATTTCCCGCACGGACTCATCCCCGAGCCCGCCACGCCCGCCTATGCCAGCCAGCTGGAGGACAAGGTCCGCCTGCTGGCGCTGTACGGCAACGCCCGGCTGGAGGTGGCGCCCCGCCTGCACCTGCACCTGGGCGGGCGGCTCAACTGGTACAAGTACCACACCGACGACCTGGTCGCCGGCAAGGTGACCAACGACTACGCGCAGAACGGCCAGCTCACGCCCTACGTCGGCGTGGTGTACGACCTGGGGCCGCAGTGGTCGCTGTATGCCAGCTACGCCAGCACCTTCGTGCCGCAGTCGCAGTACTCGTCCTTCAACGGCGGGCTGCTCAAGCCCGCCGAGGGCGACAACTACGAGGCCGGCATCAAGGGCGAGCTGATGGACAGGCGCCTGAACGTGGCGCTGGCGCTGTTCCACACCAAGAAGCGCAACGTGGCCGTGCTCGACACCGACCACGTCGGCGGCTGCCCCGGCATCACCACCAGCGACTGCTACCGCAACGCCAGCCTGCTGCGCAGCCAGGGCGTCGACGCCGAGGTGGCGGGCCGCCTCGCCCCCGGCTGGGAAGTGGCCGCGGGCTATACCTACCTGAGCACCCGCGACGACGCGGGCGAACCCCTGACCGCGGATGCCCCGCGCAACCTGCTGCGCGCCGCCACCAGCTACACGCTGCCGGGCGAGTGGTCGGCCTGGACCTTGGGCGCCAACCTGAGCGCGCAGACGCGCAGCTACGTGACCGTGGTGCAGAACCCCGGGCGCGCCATCCTCGACCTGCGCGCGTCCTACCGCATCAGCCCCACCTGGAGCGTGTCGCTCAACGTGGGCAACGTGTTCGACAAGACCTACTGGGAATTCGTCGGCGGCACCCGCAACGGCAACGGCTACGGCACGCCGCGCAATGCCACGCTGACGCTGCGCGGCGCCTTCTGACCACATGGCGCCCGCGCCGCAGGGCTTTCGCCAGTCGATGGCCTGGCTGCACACCTGGTGCGGCCTGGTCTGCGGCTGGCTGCTGTGCGCCATCTTCCTCACGGGCACGCTGAGCGTGTTCCGCGAGCCCATCACGCGCTGGATGGAGGCGCGCCCGTCCGCCGCCACCGTGCCCGGCGCAGCCGGCGGCGCCAGCGACGCGGCGCTGCAGGCCGCCGCGGGCCACCTCGCCGCGCACGGGGCGGGCGCGCGCTTCTGGCGCATCGAGCTGCCCCGGGAGCCGGGCGATGCGCTGCGCCTGGCCTGGCCGCCCGCCGCCGGAGCGCGCGGCGGCCCGCAGACGGCCGCGCTGGACCCGGCCAGCGGCGCCCTCCTGCCCGCGCCCTGGGGCCGCAGGACCGAAGGCGGGCGCCACTTCATGACGTTCCACTACACGCTGCACGGCGGCGTTCCCGGCTACTGGCTGGTCGGCTGGCTCTCGGTGGGCATGCTGGTGGCCCTGGTGTCCGGCGTGGTGGTGCACCGGCGCATCTTTGCCGACTTCTTCACCTTCCGGCCGGCCAAGGGCCAGCGCTCCTGGCTGGACGCGCACAACGCCACGGCCGTGCTGGCGCTGCCCTTTCTGTTCATGATCGTCTACACCGGGCTGGCCATCTTCTACACCAGCTACCTGCCCTGGCCCCTGCGGGCCGTCTACGGCGCCGACGGCGCGGCCCACGGCCGCTTCCAGCAGGAGCTGACGCACCAGTCGCCGCCCATGCGGCGCGCGCGCAGCGGCACCGCGGCGCCGCTGCACGGCCTGGCCCCCCTGCTGGCGCAGGCCCAGGCCCTGACGGGCCAGCCGCCGCGCCTGGTGGTGGTCGAACAGCCGGGCGACGCAGCCATGGTCGTGCGCATCCACACCCGCGCCAGCGGCGACCCGCGCACCTTGCACCAGGCCGTGGGCAGCGTGGCCTTCGACGGCGTGGACGGCGCCGTGCTGCAGGTGCAGCGCCCGCTGGCCGGCGCCACCCCGGCCAGTGCCCAGGCGCATGGCGTGATGGCCGCGCTGCACCTGGCGCACTTCGGCGGCTGGACGATCAAGTGGCTCTACTTCTTCAGCGGACTGGCGGGCACGGCGATGATGGCCACGGGCACCATCCTGTTTGGCATCAAGCGGCGCCGCAAGGTCGGCAAGGAGGCCGGCCCGGCCACGCCCTGGGCCTACCGCGCGGCCGAGGCCCTGAACGTGGCGGCCCTGGCCGGCACCGCCGTCGCCTGCATCGCCTACCTGTGGTGCAACCGCCTGCTGCCGGCGGACCTGCCGGGCCGCGAGGCCTGGGAGATCCGCGGCTTTCTCTGCGCCTGGCTGGCCGCCGCGCTGCACGCCGCGTGCCGCCCCGCCGCGCGGGCCTGGGCGGAGCAGCTGTCGGCCGCCGCCGTGCTGTGCCTGGCCCTGCCCCTGCTGAACCAATGGACCACGGGCCAGCAGGCCTGGCGCCATGCCCTGGCGGGCGACTGGCAGCAGGCGGGCGTGGAACTGGTGGCCCTGGGCTTTGGCGTGGCGCTGGCCTGGGGAGCCTGGCAGGTGCGGCGCGCCCTGCGCAAAGGAATCCCGGGATGAGCCGGGCGCCAAGCACCCGTGCCTGGCTGGCCATCGCCAGCCGCGTGGCGGCCGCCACCTTCGGCGGCTACGCGGCGGCCGCGCTGCTGGCGTCGGCGCTGGCCGTGGCGCTGCCGCACATTTCCTCCGCCTCGCGGGCCGACGGCGTGCTCATCGCCAGCCTGTCGGGTTTTGCCTTCCATGCGGCGGCGGCCCTGTGGGTGTTCAGCACCCGCAGCGCCCGGCGCGCCTGGGCGGGCCTGGCCGGCGTGGCGCTGGCCTGCGCGGCGCTGCTGGCGGCAGTGCCCGCCGCAGGCTGAGGGGCCCCAAAAAGCAAGGGGCCCTTGCGGGCCCCTGTGCGTGAATGCCGCGATGCTCAGGCGGCGGGCTGGGCCGTGGCGGCACCGGCCGGCAGCCCGGCCGCGGCGGCGTCCGGCACGGCCTGGCCGTCGAGGGCCGCGTGCAGGCGCTGGTAGTCGAGGGCGTTTTCCCAGCGCGAGACGACCACGGTGGCCACGGCGTTGCCGACGAAGTTGGTCAGCGAACGGCACTCGCTCATGAAACGGTCCACGCCCAGGATCAGCGCCATGCCGGCCACCGGCACCTCGGGCACCACGGCCAGCGTGGCGGCCAGGGTGATGAAGCCCGCGCCGGTCACGCCCGCCGCGCCCTTGGAGCTGAGCATGGCCACCAGCAGCAGCATGACCTGGTGGCCCAGCGACAGGTCGGTGTTGGTGGCCTGGGCGATGAACAGGGCCGCCAGCGTCATGTAGATGTTGGTGCCGTCCAGGTTGAAGGAATAGCCCGTGGGCACCACCAGGCCGACGACGGACTTGGCGCAGCCGGCCTTTTCCATCTTGTCCATCAGCGACGGCAGGGCCGACTCCGACGACGAGGTGCCCAGCACCAGCAGCAGCTCGGCCTTGAGGTAGCGGCACAGCTTGAGCACCGAGAAGCCGCACAGGCGCCCCACCGTGCCCAGCACCACTACCACGAACAGCAGCGACGTGACGTAGAACGAACCCACCAGCCAGGCCAGGTTGACCAGCGACCCCAGGCCGAACTTGCCGATGGTGAAGGCGATGGCGCCAAAGGCGCCGATGGGCGCGGCCTTCATGACGATGGCCACGAGCTTGAACACGGGCGCCGTCAGCGCTTCGAGGAAGTCCAGCACCGGCGCGCCACGCTCGCCGGCCAGGGCCAGCGCGATGCCGAACAGCACCGCCACCAGCAGCACCTGCAGGATGTTGTCGCCCACGAACGGGCTGATCAGCGTCTTCGGGATGATGTCCATGACGAAGCCCGTCAGGGTCATCTCGTGCGACTTGGCCACGTAGGACTTGACGGCGGTCTGGTCCAGGTCGGCGGGGTTGATGTTCATGCCCGCGCCGGGCTGCACCACGTTGGCCACCACCATGCCGACCACCAGGGCCAGCGAGGAGAAGAACAGGAAGTACGCCATGGCCTTGCCGAACACGCGGCCCACGGCGCTGAGCTGCGACATGCCGGCGATGCCGGTGACGATGGTCAGGAAGATCACCGGCGCGATGATCATCTTCACCAGCTTGATGAAGCCGTCGCCCAGCGGCTTGAGCGCCTCGCCGTAGGCGGGCTCGAAGTGGCCGAGCAACACCCCCAGGACGATGGCGACCACCACCTGGAAATACAGTTGCCGGTAAAACGGCAGGCGCAGCGTCGAGGGCAAAGGGGCCGCGTGGGCGGGAATGGCGTGCATGCAAGGTCTCCAGAAATCGCGGGGAACCACCCTGTGGGGTGTTCGAGGGAGCCGTTTGTACCGCCGGGAACTTTTTGCGCCGATAACCTATTGGTATTAGTCGGCGGGCGGTTCCCTGAGAATGCCCGTCCAAACCTAGGGAAAACACCTACCCGCCATGACCCCACCCAACCGCCGCAAACTCTGGACCCTGCTGGTCCTCCTCGGGGGCATGGCGGGCAGCATGCTCGCCGCCGGGTACGGGGCCTGGCAGCGTTCGCTGCACGAGGAGAGCGCCAGCGTGCAGCGCCAGCTCGCGCTGTACGGGCAGACGCTGGCCCAGCGCATCGACCGCTACCGCACGCTGCCCGAGGTGCTGGCGCTGGACGCGCAGCTGCGTGACGCGCTGGCGCGCCCGCTGGACCCGGCCGAGGTCGAGGCCCTCAACCGCAAGCTGGAGCAGGCCAACGGCGCCAGCCAGTCCTCCACGCTGACCCTGCTCAACCGCGACGGCCTGGCCGTGGCCGCCAGCAACTGGCGCACCGCCACCAGCAACGTGGGCGTGGACTACAGCTTCCGCCCCTACGTGCAGCAGGCGCTGGCGCACGGGCGCGGCAGCTTCTACGGCATCGGCGTGACCACGGGCGAGCCGGGCTACTTCCTGTCGCAGGCCATCCGCGACGGCAGCGGCCGCACGCTGGGGCTGGTGGCCATCAAGATCGCGCTGCAGGAGCTGGAGCGCGAGTGGCTGCAGACGCCCGACATCGTGCTCGCCTCCGACGCGCACGGCGTGGTCTTCCTGGCCAGCCAGGACGCCTGGCGCTACCGCCTGCTCGACCCGCTGGACGAGGCCGGGCGCCGCGAACTCCAGGCCACGCGGCAGTACGCCGACCAGCCGCTGCGCCCGCTGGCATACCGCGTGGACAGCCGCATGGACAACGGCGGGCGCCTGGTGCGCGTGCAGTCCACCGACCTGCCCGCCCTGCCCGGCCGCGTGCTGTGGCAGACCCAGCCCCTGCCCGGCACCCCCTGGCAGCTGCACCTGGTGCACGAGACGCACAACAGCCTGGCGGAAAGCCGCTGGGCCGCCGCTGCGGGCGCCGGCGGCTGGCTGGCGCTGGCCCTGCTGGTGCTGTTCGCGCGCCAGCGCCAGCGCCTGTCGCTGCTGCGCCAGCGCAGCCGCCAGGAGCTGGAGACCGTGCTGCGCCAGCATGCCCAGGAGCTGCGCACCGCGCAGGACGGCATCGTGCAGGCGGCCAGGCAGGCCGACACCGGCCTCTCGCGCAGCCTGGAGCACCTGCCGCAGGGCGTGGTCATCATCGACGCCGCGCTGCGCCTCGTGGCCTGGAACTCGCGCTACGTGGAGCTGTTCCGCTACCCGCCCGAACTCATGCGCGTGGGCCAGCCCATCGAAGACCTGCTGCGCCACAACGCACGGCGCGGCTTGCTCGGGCACGGGCCGCTGCAGGAGTCGATCGAGCGGCGCCTGGCGCACCTGCGCAGCGGCACGCCGCACCTGCACGAAAGCGCCAAGGAAGACGGCACCGTGCTGGAGATCCGCGGCAACCCGCTGCCCGAGGGCGGCTTCGTCACCAGCTACGCCGACATCACCAGCTACAAGAACGCGGCGCGCGAGCTGCGCTCGCTGGCCGACGCGCTGGAGCGCCGCGTGGCCGAGCGCACGCGCGACCTGGTCGCCGCGCGGCACGAGGCCGAGCGCGCCAACCGCTACAAGACCCGCTTCGTCGCCGCCGCCGTGCACGATCTGCTGCAGCCGCTGAACGCCGCGCGCATGTTCACCTCGCTGCTGCGCAGCCACCTGCACGACGACGCCGGGCACCGCGTGGCCGACAGCATCGACAGCGCGCTGGCGGCGCAGGATGCCATCCTGGGCAGCCTGCTGGACATCGCCCGCATGGAGTCGGGCCAGCTCGAAGTGCACGTGCGCGACGTGCCCCTGGGCCCGCTGCTGCAGGTGCTGGGCCACAACTTCGGCGTGCTCGCCGGCAAGCGCGGGCTGAAGCTGTCCTGCGTGCCCACGCGGCACGTGGTGCGCACGGACGAGAACCTGCTGCGGCGCATCGTGCAGAACTTCGTCTCCAACGCCATCCGCTACAGCCGCCAGGGGCGCATCGTCGTCGGCTGCCGGCGCGACGGCGCGCACGTGCGCATCGAGGTGCACGACCAGGGCCCGGGCATTCCCGAGGCGCTGCAGCGCGAGATCTTCGAGGAGTTCCGCCGCCTCGACGAAGGCGGCGACGGCGACCGGGGCGCCGGCCTGGGCCTGGCCATCGTCGAGCGCCTGGGGCGGCTGCTGGGCCACGAAATCGGCCTGCGCTCGCAGCTCGGACGCGGCAGCGTGTTCTGGGTGCGCGTGCCGCTGGGCGACCCGGCCGCCGTGCAGGCCCACGCCGCTCTGCCCGCCGCGCCCGAGCAGGCGGACGACGCGCCGCTGCACGGCAGCAGCGCCTGGGTGGTCGAGGACGACCCGCAAACCCGCGCCGCCACCCAGGCGCTGCTGCAGCGCTGGGGCTGCGCGGTGCCGCTGGCCGGGGGCGCGCCCGAGGCGCTGGCCCAGGCCGCGCCGGGCCAGGCGCCGCAGCTGGTGCTGCTCGACGTGCACCTGGGCAGCCACCACGGCCCCGACGTGTACGCCGCGCTGTGCCAGCGCTGGGGCCAGGCGCCCGCCGTGATCCTGGTCACGGCCGAGCGCGACGCCACGCTGCGCCGCCAGGCTGCCGAGCGCGGCTGGGGCTTCCTCGCCAAGCCGGTACGCGCCCCGGCGCTGCGCGCGCTGATGAGCCAGACCCTGCTGCGCTTGCAGGAGCGGGCGCCGTCCTGATGCGCTGACCTGGGGGCTATCTTCAAATTTGATAGCTGTTTGCGCTTTTTGGTATTGGGTTTGGGGCTGTTTTGATGCTTTTTTTGGCCTTGCTTCCCGGGGCCGGGACTCGCCCCGGCGGGCGACCTCCTTTCTTGTCGCGCGACAAGAAAGGAGGCAAAGAAACGCGCCCCGCAGTCTGCGACCCCCACGCTGCGCGTGGGGGCACACCTGGGGCGAGACGCTGGCGGGGTGCGCTGCGGAACTCGCTACGCGCCTGCGGCGCTTCGCTCAAACAACCGCAGCGAGTCAGTTCACGAAGCATGCGCGACTTCGCGCATGCCACCCCGCCACCGCCTCGCCCCAGGCGCAGCCTGAAAGGGGGTGGAGACCGACACGGGCCATCGCTGCGCTCGGCCTCGCGGGCGCTACGCGCCGCGAAGTCCAGGCCGAGCACAGCGATGGCCCGTATGGGGCTTCAAACCCCTTCTGGCCGTACCGAGGAGCGCAGGGCGTGAGGCGGGCGCGTGTGCCGCAGGACACACGCGCTTCGTGATCTGACTTGCCGCGTCTGTTTGAACGCAGCGCGTAGCGCGCAGTGAGTTACGCGGCACCGCCCCACGCCCGAGCACCGCAGGCTGCCCCGGAGCGCAGCGCAGGGGATACGGGCAGCAGGGGCGTGCTTCTTTTGCTTCCTTTTCTTGCACGAGCAAGAAAAGGGAGTCGCCCGCCGGGGCGAGTCCCGGCCCCGGGAAGCAAAGCCCAAACAAGAGCAAAAACAGCAAAAGACCCAATACCAGAAAGCGCCAGAAGCTACCAAAAAAAAAGCAATCAAGCCTTCTCGGAATACCCCTTTGGCCATCCGCCCGGCCGCTGCTCGCAGCACTCCTCCCAGCCGCGCAGCCGCGTGGTGTGGCCAATGCCCGGGTTGAAGGTGTTGGTCGGGTCCAGCGCGCGGTAAAAGCCCGCCAGCGCGGGCTTGGCCACGTACAGGTGGCCCACGTTGTGCTCGGCCGGGTATTCGGCGCGGCGCGCGTCCAGCAGTTCCCACATGCGGTGCTCCATGGCCAGCGGGTCCACGCCCTTCTTCACGATGTAGTCCTGGTGGAACACGTGGCAGAAGAAATGGCCGTAGTACAGCTTGTGCACGGTGTCGCGCTCCACGTCGGCGGGCAGTTCCTCCACCCAGGCGCGGTCGTTGCGGCGCAGCGCCACGTCCAGCGCCACGATGTCTTCCACCTCGGCGCGGTGCACCGCGCGGTAGCGGATGGCCGCGCCCGCGATGGCGAAGCGGTGCAGGAAGGCCTTGCGCCCTTCCTCGGCGTCGCACTCGAACCAGCCGCCGGTGCCGCTGCCGCCAAAGTGCTGCGTGAGGAAGGCGCGCGTGGCGTCCGCCGTGTCGTTGGACACGCGCACCAGCAGGTGGTGCTCGTAGCGCTGGCGCCATTCGCGCATGCGCGCGGGCAGGTGGCTGGGCAGCAGGCTGGTGAAGGCTTGCAGCAGGTGGTCGGTCACGCCGCGCAGGCCCAGGCGCTCGAAGAAGCCGTCCACGCGGCTCTTGAGGGCAAAGGCCGCCGGCACGCGCGCCGTGCCGAAGCGGTCGATGAGCAGGAAGGTGTCCTTGCCGTACTTCTCGCCGATGTCGTAGGCCGTGCGGTGGATGTACTCGCCCGCGATCGGCAGGCGCGGCAGGGCGGTGAGCAGATGGCGGCGCACGGCCGTGAGGTCGTCGGGCGCGTTGCTGCCGATGTAGAACACCGTGCTGGGCTCCTTGGGAAAGGTGTCCAGCCGCACCGCGAACAGGCACAGCTTGCCGGCCGAGCCCGAAGCCTCGAACAGGCGCGAGGGGTCGGCGTTGAAGCGCGCCGGCGTGTCCTCGTCCACGGCGCGCACGTCTTCGGCGTAGCGCGTGTCCGAGGCGGCGCGCTGCGGGTCGCTGGCCACGTCGGCCTCGGTGTAGCGGCCGTCCTGCAGCCGGGTCAGGATCTCCTCGGGCGTGCTGCCCAGGGCAATGCCCAGGTGGTTCACCAGCGCCAGCGAGCCGTCCCCCCGCACCTGCGCGTACAGCGCCAGCTCGGTGTAGGCCGGGCCGCGACGCACCAGCGCGCCGCCCGAGTTGTTGCAGATGCCGCCCAGCACCGAGGCGCCGATGCACGACGAGCCAATGACCGAGTGCGGCTCGCGGCCCAGCGGCGCCAGCGCCTGTTCCAGGCGGTCCAGCGTGGCGCCGGGCAGGCAGACCACCTGGGCACCGCCCTGAATCACCTGCACGCCGGTGATGCGCAGGGTGTTGATGAGCACGATCTCGCGGTCGTAGTCCGCGCCGTCGGGCGTGGAGCCGCCGGTCAGCCCGGTGTTGGCCGCCTGCATGATGACGATGCGCCCGGCCGCCACGGCGGCCTGCAGCGCCTTCCACTGCTCCAGCAGCGTGCCCGGGCGCACCACGGCCAGCACCGGGCCTTCGCCGGTGCGGTGGCCCTTGCGGAAGCGCCGCGTGGCCTGGTCGCCGGTCAGCACGTGGGCCGCGCCCACGGCGTCGCGCAGCTGCGCGAGCAGGGCCTCGCGCGGGATCCGGGGTTCGCCGCTCATGCCTCGCGCACCAGCAGGTCACCGCTGATGTCTGCCACCTTGGCCACGCTGGTCAGGGTCATGGCCACGCGCATTTCCTTTTCCAGCAGCTCCAGCAGGTGCTTGACGCCGGCCTCGCCGGCCGTGGCCAGCGCGTAGATGTAGGCCCGGCCGATCATGGCGCAGTCGGCCCCCAGGGCGATGGCGCGCACCACGTCCAGCCCGTTGCGGATGCCCGAGTCGGCCAGGATCTTGATCTGGCCCTTCACCGCGTCGGCAATGGCCGGCAGCGCGCGCGCCGACGACAGCACGCCGTCGAGCTGGCGCCCGCCGTGGTTGGAGACGATGATGCCGTCGGCGCCGAAGCGCACGGCATCCTTCGCATCTTCAGGGTCGAGGATGCCCTTGATGACCATCGGCCCCTTCCAGAAGGCGCGGATCCACTCCAGGTCCTTCCACGAGATCGAGGGGTCGAAGTTGGCGCTGAGGTAGCCCATGTAGTCCTGCAGGCCCGTGGGGCTGCCGCGGTAGGCCGAGATGTTGCCCAGGTCGTGCGGGCGGCCCAGCAGGCCCACATCCCAGGCCCAGCGCGGGTGCGTCATGGCCTGCCAGTAGCGGCGCAGCGGGGCGTTCGGGCCGCTCATGCCGGAGTGGGCGTCGCGGTAGCGCGCGCCGGGCACGGGCATGTCCACGGTGAACACCAGGGTGGAGCAGCCGGCGGCCTGCGCGCGCTCCAGCGCGTTCTGCATGAAGCCCCGGTCCTTCAGCACATAGAGCTGGAACCACATGGGGCGCTGCAGCTTCGGCGCCACTTCCTCGATCGGGCAGACCGAGACGCTGGACATGGTGAACGGGATGCCGTGCGCATCGGCCGCGCGCGCGGCCTGCACCTCGCCGCGGCGGCGGTACATGCCGGTCAGGCCCACGGGCGCCAGGGCCACGGGAATCGAGAGCTTTTCGCCGAACAGGTCGATGCCGGTGTCGAGCTGGCTCATGTCCTTGAGCACGCGCTGGCGCAGCGCCACGGCGGCGAGGTCGTCCACGTTGCGGCGCAGCGTCTGCTCGGCGTAGGCGCCGCCGTCGATGTAGTGGAACAGGAAGGGCGGGAGAAACTTTTGCGCCGCCATGCGGTAGTCGGCGCTGGAGGAGATGATCATGATGGATGTCTCATGTCGGGGGTGGGCGGCTCGGCTGCGGGCAGCAGCGTCGGGGCCAGGTCAAGGGGCAGGCGCATGGAACGCTCGCGCCGCGCGCGGTCTTCGTCCAGGCGCTGGATGGTGGTGCGCACGTGCTCCAGGTGCTCGCCAATGCACGCGCGCGCGCGCTGCGGGTCGCCGTCCAGGATGGCCTGCATCAGCGCCTGGTGCTGCGCGGTAAGCGCCTGCAGCGTGATGGGCGCGCTCAGGCGGAACATGTCGTGGCGGTTGCGCTCCACGGTGGACAGCACCACGGTGAACAGGCTGTGCATCACCTGCACCAGCACCAGGTTGTGCGAGGCTTCGGCGATGGCCAGGTGGAACTGCGCGTCGGCGCGCGCCGCCAGCTCGGCGTGGCCGCTTTGCTGGTGCTGCAGCATCACCTCGAAGCAGCGCTGGATGTGCGCCTTGTCCTGCGCGGTGGCGCGCTGCGCGGCCAGCCAGGCGGTGCTGGTCTCCAGCGCGTGGCGCGTCTCCAGCACGTCGTAGCGGTAGTGCGGGTCGGCATCCATCAGGCCGGCCAGGGGCTGCATGGCCTCCTGCAGCCAGTGGGCCGTGGGGCGCGACTGCACGTAGGTGCCGTCGCCGCGCCGCGCCGAGAGCACGCCCTGGCTGACCAGCTTCTGGATGGCCTCGCGCACCGAGGTGCGCGACACCCCCAGCACCTCGGCCAGTTGCCGCTCCGCGGGCAGCTTCTGTCCGGGCTGCAGTCCGCGTTCCTGCACCAGGGCAAGGAGTTTCTCGACAACGTGATCGGCCAGGCGCATGGGGTGCTTTCAGAACGTGTGAATGAATCCGGCGTGCCCGAGCAGGCCGCGAAAACGCGGCCGACCTAGGCGCAAAGCGCAGCCATAGCGCGGGCTATGGCGAGCATTTGCAACGACGGGCGGGTGTGTTTTGGCGGAATGAGCGGGCATGGCGGGTTCTTTCACACGTTCTCAGATTCCAGGGTTTCAATGGCCCGGAATCATCCACGTAAACACGTAGGCCTGCAGCGTCGTGATGATGCCGATGATGACGGCGAAGGCCAGGCTGTGCTTGACGGTGAAGCGGAACAGGTCCGACTCCTTGCCCGCCAGGCCGACGGCCGCGCAGGCGATGGCGATGGACTGGGGCGAGATCATCTTGCCGGTCACGCCGCCGGTGGTGTTGGCCGCCACGGTGAGCACCTGGGGCAGGCCCAGCTGCTGCGCGGTGGTGGCCTGCAGCGCGGCGAACAGCGCGTTGGCCGAGGTGTCCGAGCCCGTCAGGAACACGCCGATCCAGCCCAGGAAGGGCGAGAAGAACGTGAACGCCTGGCCGGTGTGCGCCAGCGCCAGGGCCAGCGTGGCCGACAGGCCCGAGTAGTTGGCCACGAAGGCGAACGCCAGCACCATGCCGATGGAGTAGATCGGGATGGCCAGTTCCTTGAACGTCTCGCCCAGCGTGGCCACCGCCTTGGCGGGCGACAGGCGCGTGAAGGCGATGGTGATGATGGCCGCGATCAGGATGGCCGTGCCCGTGGCCAGCAGCCAGTTGAAGGTGTAGACCGCGCCGTAGGGCGTGACCTTGGCGACGACGGGCGGCGCCTTTTCCACCAGGTTGTGCAGGAACGGCACCGGGATGTTGATGATGGTCGAGGCCAGCGGGCCCCCGGCGGCGAACAGCGCCTTGAAGGGCTTGATGCTCCACACCGTCACCATGGCGGTGAGGATGATGAAGGGCGACCACGCCTTGGCGATGGCGCCGGCCGTCAGCGGCTGGCGGGTGGCGGGCGCGGCAGGCTGTGCCACGGCCTTGGCGCCGTCCTCGGCCTCGAAGCGGAAGATGCGCTTGGGCTGCCAGACCTTGAGGAAGGCCGTCAGCGCCACCAGCGACACGATGGCCGAGGTGATGTCCGGCAGCTCGGGGCCGATGTAGTTGGCCGTGAGGAACTGCATGACCGCGAACGAGCCGCCGCCCACCAGCACGGCGGGCCAGGTTTCCTTGACGCCGCGCCAGCCGTCCATGATGGCCATGAGCCAGAACAGCACGATCACGGTCATGAACGGCAGCTGGCGCCCGGCCATCTGGCCGATGGCGAACGCATCCACGCCCGACACCTGGCCGGCCACGATGATCGGAATGCCCATGGCGCCGAAGGCCACGGGCGCGGTGTTGGCGATCAGGCACAGGCCGGCGGCGTACAGCGGCTTGAAGCCCAGGCCCACCAGCAGCGCCGCCGTGATGGCCACGGGCGCGCCGAAGCCGGCCGCGCCCTCCAGGAAGGCGCCGAAGCAGAAGCCCACCAGGATGAGCTGCAGCCGCTGGTCGGGCGTGACCGAGAGGATCGACGAGCGGATGACGTCGAACTGCCCCGTCTTGACCGAGATTTTGTAGAGGAACACCGCGGCCACGATGATCCAGGCGATGGGCCACAGGCCGTAGAAGAAGCCGTACACGGCCGAGGCCAGCGCCGCGCTCACGGGCATCTTGTAGAACAGCAGCGCCACGCCCAGGGCCAGCAGCACCGTGATGGTGCCGGCCTGGTAGCCCTTGAGGCGCAGCCGGGTCAGCGCGAGGAAGAAGAAGACGATGGGAATGAGCGCGACCAGGGCCGAGATCCAGATGTTCCCGGCGGGGTCGTAGTTCTGTTGCCAGAGGGTTTGCATGGCCGTTGTGCGAAGTGCGTTGTGCGGGCCGGTGGGCCTGCGGGGTCAGTCTCCTCCAGTCGCGCACCGCGGGCGGTGCGGCCTCCGGTGGCTTGCGGCACGGGTCGGGCGGACCCGGGCACCGGCTGGCGCAAGAGGCGGACTGGCTACGTCTCGTGCCGCAGCGCACAAGGGCAAAACCAAATTGGTATTACCAATGAAGCCGTTAGCACAAAGTGGAGCGATTCTCTGGCTTTATTTAAACCACAATGACAGGGTTAACACCTATTTAACAATCAATCATCGAAATAAATTTCAATTGGTCATACCAATAAGAATTTATTGGGTTCACAAAGGCACGCCCCGCAACGGCGCATGGCGCGGCGGGTGAAGGTGTGGAATCAGGTTACAGGCACGCTGCTGCCGTCCGGCGCGCGGGCGCAGGATGCGCATGCCGGCCCGCTCATTTATTCATAGCTGCTTGCGCTTGCTGTATAAGCGCTGGAGGCCGTTTTGGCCATGAAGGCGGAACGCGCCTGGGCCGCTTCAGAGCGCGTGCGCCAGCCGCCCCAGCGTGGCCAGCGCGGCTTCGCTGCGCGCGTTCCATTCCTGGCCGTAGTTCAGCCGCAGGCAGTGCGCGAAACCGCGCGAGGCCGAGAAGATCGGGCCCGGCGCGATGCTGATGCCGTGCTGCAGCGCCTGGCGGTGCAGCCGCAGCGTGTCGGCGCCTTCGGGCAGCTCCACCCACAGGAAGTACCCCCCCGCCGGCTGCGTGGCGCGCGTGCCGGGCGGGAAGTGCGCGGCCACGGCTTCGGCCACGCGCGCCTGGCGCGCGGCCAGGGTCTGGCGCAGGCGGCGCAGGTGCTTGTCGAAGCCGCCGCGCTGCAGGTAGTCGGCCAGCGCCGCCTGCACCGGGGCCGAGGCGCCGAGCGTGGTGGTCAGCTTCTGGCGCGCCACGGCCTGGGCGAAGCGCCCCGGCGCGGCCCAGCCGAGCCGGTAGCCGGGTGCCAGGCATTTGGAGAACGAGCCGCAGTGCAGCACCAGCCCGTCGCGGTCGAAGGCCTTGGCGGGCAGCGGGCGCCGGTCGCCGAAGTACAGCTCGGCGTACACGTCGTCCTCGATCAGCGGCACGCCGTGGCGCGCCAGCAGCGCCACCAGCGCCTGCTTCTTGTCCTCGGGCATGAGGCTGCCCAGCGGGTTCTGGAACGTGGTCATGAGCCAGCAGGCCTGCGGGCGGTGGCGCGCGATGGCGTGCTCCAGCGCCGCCAGGTCGATGCCCTCGCGCGGGTGCGTGGGCACCTCGATGGCCTGCAGGCCCAGGCGCTCCAGCGCCTGCAGCGCGGCGTAGAAGGTGGGCGACTCGACCACCACGGCGCCGCCGGGCCGGGTGACGGCAGCCAGGCACAGGTTCAGCGCCTCCAGCGCGCCGTTGGTGACGACGATCTCGTCGGTGTGCACCCGCAGCCCGTCGGCCAGGTAGCGCAGCGCGATCTGGCGGCGCAGCGCCGGGTTGCCGGGGGTCAGGTCGTCCACCGTGCTCCACGGGTCGAGCGCGGGCGCCATGGCCGCCAGCGACTGGCCCAGGCGCGCCAGCGGAAACAGCTGCGGGCTGGGAAAGGCCGAGCCGAAGGCCACGGTGTCGCGCGTGCGGGTGGCCTCCAGCACCTCGAACACCAGCTCGCTCACGTCCACGGCAATGGAGGCGTCGGCGGGCCGCGAGGCGTGGTCGGGCTCGGGCGGGCGCTTGCGCGCGCCCTCGCTCACGTAGTAGCCCGAACGCTCGCGCGCGCGCACCAGCCCGCGCGCTTCCAGCAGGTAGTAGGCCTGGAACACCGTCGAGGCGCTGATGCCCCGGCTCTCGCAGGTGTGGCGTACCGAGGGCAGGCGGTCGCCCGGGCGCAGCACGCCGGCGCGGATCGAGGCCTCGATGTCGGCCGCCAGGCTCTCGTAGCGCTTCGGCGCGGGCGGCTGCATGGCCTGCTTCAGCGGCACACGCCGTCCACGAACACCTTGAGCTGGCCGCTCTCGAAGGCGGTCCACTGCTCGTCGCAGGTCAGCGGCGCGGTGGCGATGAGGGCCACGCGGTCGCTGGGCGTGGTGCAGGTGGAGAAGTCCAGGCGCAGGTCTTCGTCGCTCAGGCGCGCGCTGGCGAAGGGGTGGCGCCGCTCGATGTAGTGCAGGTGCGTCGAGGCATGGGCCCACAGCGCCAGCCCGTTGGAGAGCAGGAAGTTGAAGGTGCCGTGCGGCGCGATGCGCGCGGCCAGCTCGCGCAGCGTGAGCGTGAGTTCGTCGATGGTGGGCACGCCCGCGTGCGACTTGGACAGCTCCTGCATGATCCAGCAGAAGGCGTGCTCGCTGTCGGTGCTGCCCACGGGCTGGAAATGCGCGTGCAGGCGCGGGCGGAAGTCCTTCAGGTCGCCGTTGTGCGCGAACACCCAGTAGCGCCCCCACAGCTCGCGCACGAAGGGGTGGCAGTTCTCCAGGCTCACCACGCCCTGCGTGGCCTTGCGGATGTGCGCGATGACGTTGCGGCTCTTGACCGGGTAGCGCCGGATCAGCTCGGCCACGGGCGAATCCACCGCCCGCTCATGGTCGACGAAATGGCGCAGGCCCTTGTCCTCGAAGAAGGCGATGCCCCAGCCATCGGTGTGGTCGCCCGTGACCCCGCCGCGCCGGGCGAAGCCTGTGAAGCTGAAGCGCACGTCGGTGGGCGTGTTGCAGTTCATTCCGAGCAGTTGGCACATGGCGGGCAGGTCAGGTTCAGGAGGGGCGTCCGGGTTCGGGTTCGCGCAGCTGCCAGGCCGCCGCGAGCGCGACCAGGCACAGGCCGGTGAGCATCAGAAAGGTTTCGGCGAAGGCGGCGCTGCGGCTGGCGCTCGCCGCCGTGCCGGCCAGCGTCGCGCCGTGCGCCGCCAGGCGCCATTCCAGCACGATACCGCACAGGCTCACGCCGGCCGCGCCGCCAAGCATGCGGATGAAGCTGATGGCGCTCGACCCCTGCGAGATCAGCGCCTTGTCCAGCGGGCGCATGGCGCCCAGGTTGAGCGACGGCAGGATGAAGCCCAGGCCGACGCGCCCGACGATGGTCACGGCCACCAGCAGCCACAGCGCCGTGCCCGGCCGCACCAGCACCATGAGCGCGAACGACGCCGCCAGCAGCGCCAGCCCCGTGCCCACCAGCAGCGGCGTGGGCCGCCGGTCGGCCAGGCGCCCCACCAGCGCGATGGTGGCCGCCAGCGCGATGCCCGCCGGCAGCATGATGGCGCCCACGTGCGAGGCCGACAGCTGCAGCCCCAGCTGCATGAACACGGGCAGCAGGTAGGTGGAGCCGAACAGCGCCGTGCCGTAGATGAAGGCCACCACGCAGCCCATGGCGAACTGGCGGTAGCCGAACAGGCGCAGGTCCATCAGCGGCTTGCCGCCGCGCGCCAGCAGGCGCCGCTGCCACCAGACGAACAGCACCAGCGCGGCCAGCGCCGCGCCCAGCAGCCCGGCCGACTCGCCAGCGGGCCCGCCGTGCAGCGCCACCAGGCCGTTGAGCAGGCACAGCGTGCCGCCGGCGCCCAGCAGCAGGCCGCGCCAGTCCAGCCCGGCGCCGTCGCCGCCGGCCTCGGCGCCGCCCGGCGCGGTGACCGGCACGAACCGGTACGCCAGCCACAGCGAGGCCAGGCACAGCGGCACGACCATGAAGAAGATGGAGCGCCAGCCGAACCAGTCCACCAGCAGCCCGCCGATGCTCGGCCCGATGGCGGGCGCCAGCACCACGCCCATGCCGAAGATGACGCTGGCGCGGCCCTGCTCGTGCGGCTGGAAGGCGTAGAGGATGATGACCGCCGGAATCGGCTGCACCACGCCGGCCGCCAGCCCCTCGGCCACGCGCGCGGCCAGCACCAGCCAGTACTCGCCGGCCAGCCCGCCGCCGATGCCGCCCGCCATGAGCAGCAGCACCGCGCCGACGTAGGTGGCGCGGTAGCCAAAGCGCGCCAGCAGCCACGGCGTGGTCAGCATGGCCACGGTGGTGGCCACCATGAAGCCCGAGGTGACCCATTGCGCGCGCTCCTGCCCCAGCGCGAAATGGTGGCTCATGTCGGGAATGGCCACGTTCACGATGGTCGAGGAAATGATGGAGGCCATCGTGCCCACCATCACGCTGAGCAGCAGCAGCCAGCGGTAGCGCTCGCCGTAGCGGGCCTTGAGCGCGGCGGCGGAATCGGTCATGGCGGTGCCCTACATGGCCCCCGGCCGTTGCAGTCGGCGCGGCCCAGTCCAGCGGACGCCGCGCAAGGGCCGCCCCAGAGCGCGGGCAGCGTCCCCCTTCCCATAGCGCGAAGCGCGTAGAGAGAAGGGGGAAGCGGCGCAGCCGCTCAGGGGGTTGCTCACTGTTTATCCAGCCAGAGCTGGCCGCCCGTGGCCCAGTTCTCGCGCTTCACGTCGGTGATCAGGATGTCCACCGACTCGGGCGCGCCGCCGAGGATCTCCACCGAGACGCGCGTGATTGCCTCGGCCAGCTTGCGCTTCTGTTCGACGGTGCGGCCTTCCATCATTTCGATGTGGTACGTGGGCATGGATGTTCCTCAGGGTGCGGGGGATGAAGGGGCTTCGATGATAGGGGCGGCCGGCACCTCGCGCGCGCACAGCGGGCAGATGCAGCTTTGCCCGCGCTGCTGCGGCGCCAGGCGCGCCAGCGCGGCGCGCGACACCGGCTGGGCCATGCACCAGCAGCCCTGCGCCGGCTGCCCGGCGGCGACGGCGCATTGGTTGGACTGGCCGCACAGCGGGCAGTGGCGGGTGTCGGTGGCGGGCGGCATGCGGGCGGGCGTCAAAAAAGAAAGAACGGCACCCAGGGGTGCCGTTCTCATTGTGAATCAAATTGGCCTCCAGCGCTTGCGTGGCAAGCGCTGGCAGCTATTGATTTGATAGTTTTCAGGCGGCGGCCGCGGCCTTCACCTTCAGGCGCCAGGCGTGCAGCAGCGGCTCGGTGTAGCCGCTGGGCTGCGCCACGCCCTTGAACACCAGGTCGCAGGCGGCCTGGTAGGCCATGGATTCGGCGAAGCGGCCGTGCATGCGCTGGTACAGCGGGTCGCCGGCGTTCTGCTGGTCCACCTTGGCGGCCATGCGCTCGAAGGTGGCGCGCACCTGGCCTTCGCTGACGATGCCGTGCAGCAGCCAGTTGGCCACGTGCTGGCTGGAGATGCGCAGCGTGGCGCGGTCTTCCATCAGGCCGATGTCGTTGATGTCCGGCACCTTGGAGCAGCCCACGCCCTGGTCCACCCAGCGCACCACGTAGCCGAGGATGCCCTGGATGTTGTTGTCCAGCTCCTGCTGGCGCTCGGTGTCGCTCCAGTTCGGGTTGCTGCTCACGGGCACGGTGAGCAGGCCGGTGAGCAGGTTGTCGCGCTCGGCGTTGGCGTCGATCTTCTCCATCTCGGCCTGGATGTCGCTCACCTTCACCTGGTGGTAGTGCAGCGCGTGCAGCGTGGCGCCCGTGGGGCTGGGCACCCAGGCGGTGTTGGCGCCGGCCTTGGGGTGGGCGATCTTCTGCTCCAGCATGGCGGCCATCAGGTCGGGCATGGCCCACATGCCCTTGCCGATCTGCGCCTTGCCGCGCAGGCCCATCGACAGGCCCACCAGCACGTTGTTGCGCTCGTAGGACTGGATCCAGGCGCTGGTCTTCATGTCGCCCTTGCGGATCATCGGGCCGGCGTGCATGGCGGTGTGCATCTCGTCGCCGGTGCGGTCGAGGAAGCCGGTGTTGATGAAGGCCACGCGGCTGGCGGCGGCGGCGATGCAGGCCTTGAGGTTGACCGAGGTGCGGCGCTCCTCGTCCATGATGCCCAGCTTCACGGTGTTGGCGGCCAGGCCCAGCACCTGCTCGACGCGGCCGAACAGCTCGTCGGCGAAGGCCACTTCGGCCGGGCCGTGCATCTTCGGCTTGACGATGTAGACGCTGCCCGTGCGGCTGTTGCGGATGCCGTTGGCGCCCAGGCCCTTGAGGTCGTGCAGCGCGATGGTGGTGGTCACCATGGCGTCCATGATGCCCTCGGGGATCTCCCGGCCCTCGGCACCCCACAGGATGGCCGGGTTGGTCATCAGGTGGCCCACGTTGCGCACGAACATCAGCGAACGGCCGTGCAGGCTCAGGGGCTTGCCGTCGGCGCCGGTGTACTGGCGGTCGGCGTTCAGGCCGCGCGTCATGGGCTTGCCGCCCTTGTCGAAGGTCTCGGTCAGCGTGCCCTTGAGGATGCCCAGCCAGTTAGCGTAGCCCAGCACCTTGTCGTCGGCGTCCACCGCGGCCACCGAGTCCTCCAGGTCGAGGATGGTGGACAGCGCGGCTTCCAGCACCACGTCGGCCACGCCGGCGGCGTCGGTCTTGCCGATGAGCGTTTCACGATCGATGCGGATGTCGATGTGCAGGCCGTTGTGCGCCAGCAGCACCGACGAGGGGGCGGCGGCGTCACCCTGGTAGCCGGCGAACTGCGCCGCGTCCTTCAGGCCGGTCGTGCCGCCGTCCTTGAGCGCGACGGCCAGTTGGCCGCCTTCCACGCGGTAGCCGGTGGCGTCCTGGTGCGAGCCCGTGGCCAGCGGCGCGGCCTGGTCCAGCACGCCGCGCGCGAAGGCGATGACCTTGGCGCCGCGCACCGGGTTGTAGCCCTTGCCCTTTTCGGCGCCGTCGGCCTCGCTGATGGCGTCGGTGCCGTACAGCGCGTCGTACAGCGAGCCCCAGCGGGCATTGGCAGCATTCAGCGCATAGCGTGCATTCAGGATCGGCACCACCAGCTGCGGGCCGGCCTGCGTGGCCAGCTCGGCGTCCACGTTGGTGGTAGTGGCCTGGGCGTTGGCCGGCTGGGGCACCAGGTAGCCGATGGTTTCGAGGAATTTGCGGTAGCCCGCCATGTCCTGGATCGGGCCAGGGTGGGCCTTGTGCCAGGTGTCCAGCTCGGCCTGCAGGCGGTCGCGCTCGGCCAGCAGGGCGGCGTTCTTGGGCGCGAGGTCGGCCACGATGGCGCCGAAGCCCTGCCAGAAGGCGGCGGCGTCCACGCCCGTGCCGGGCAGCACCTGGTCTTCGATGAAGCGGTAGAGGTTTTCGGCCACTTGCAGGCCGTGCACGGAAATGCGCTGGGTCATGGTCTTGCTTTCACTCGGAGTTGATGAAGGGGGGGCCGCGGCGCCCGGGGGCACCGCTGGCGATTCCATGGCGTGACTGTATTGGATACCGGCGCGAACATTAAGATGGGAAAACAACACTTATCCATTACGGAAAAGTCATTAATCCCTTTCAACCCCAGGGCGCGGGGCGAAGTACTGCGCGACGGTGCGGTAATCAGGCGCAAAGCTGGATTATTTTTTACTTCCGCACACATAATCCACGCCATGGACAAACTCAAGGCGTTCGAGTCTTTCGTCTCGGTGGCAACGCGCGGCAGCCTCACGGCGGCGGCCAAGGTGGAGGGCGTGGCGCCCGCCATCATGGGGCGGCGCCTTGATGCGCTGGAGGAGCGCCTGGGCGTCAAGCTGCTGGTGCGCACCACGCGCCGCATCACGCTCACGCACGAGGGCAGCGCCTTCCTGGAGGACTGCCAGCGCCTGCTGGCCGACGTGGCCAACGCCGAGGCCAGCGTCTCGGCCGGGGGCGTGAAGGCCACGGGCCACCTGCGCATCACCGCGCCGGCGGGCTTCGGGCGGCGCCACGTGGCGCCGCTGGTGCCGCTGTTCCACGAGCTGCACCCCGACGTGACCATTTCGCTGAACCTCAGCGACCGCGTGGTCGATCTGGCGGGCGAGGGTTTCGACTGCGCCGTGCGCGTGGGCGACCTGCCCGACTCCGCGCTGGTGAGCGTGCGCATCGCCGACAACCGGCGCCTGTGCGTGGCCACCCCCGGCTACCTGCAGCGCCACGGCACGCCGCGCCACCCCGGCGAGCTGGTGCAGCACACCTGCCTCACGCTGTCGAGCGAAGCCTCGCAAACGCGCGGCTGGTCCTTCCGCATGCCGGTGGAAGGCGGCGGCACCGAGGTGGTGTACCTGAAGCCCGGCGGGCCGCTCGACTGCTCCGACGGCCAGGTGCTGCACGACTGGTGCCTGGGCGGCTGGGGCATTGCCTGGCGCAGCACCTGGGAGGTGGAGTCGGAGATCGCCGCGGGGCTGCTGGTGCCGGTGCTGGAGGAATTCGCCGCGCCGCCCAACGGCATCTTCGTCGTCTTTCCGCAGCGCAAGCACATGCCGCTGCGCGTGCGCCTGTGGATCGACTTCCTCAAGCGCCACTACGCCGAGCCCGCCTTCTGGCGCCGCAGCGGCGCGCCCATGGCCGTGCCGCCCGCCTGAGGCCGCGCTGGGCGTGGCAGACTGCGAACCATGTCCGAGCCCACGCTGCTGGTCGCCGATGACCACCCCCTGTTCCGCGCCGCCGTGCTGCACGTGCTGCGCGAGCGCCTGCCGCAGTTCCGCACGCTGGAGGCCGCCAGCGCGGCCACGCTGGGCACGGCGCTGCAGGAGCACCCGGAGGTGGAGCTGGTGCTGCTGGACCTGAGCATGCCCGGCACGCGCGGCTTCTCGGCGCTGCTGCACGTGCGCGGCGAGTACCCCGAGCTGCCGGTGGTGGTGATCTCGTCGAACGACCACCCGCGCGTCATCCGACGTGCCCAGCAGTTCGGCGCGGCCGGGTTCATCCCCAAGTCGGCCCCGGCCGAGGCCATGGGCGAGGCCATCGCCACGGTGCTCGAAGGCGGCAGCTGGTTCCCGCCCATGGCGGCCGAGCGCTCCGAGGCCGACGCCGAGCTGGCCGCGCGCCTGGCGCAGCTTACGCCGCAGCAGTTCCGCGTGCTGCTGTGCCTGGCCGACGGGCTGCTCAACAAGCAGATCGCGGCCGAGCTGGGGCTGGCGGAGAACACCGTCAAGGTGCACGTCACGGCGATCCTGAAGAAGCTCGCCTGCTACAGCCGCACGCAGGCGGCGGTGCTGGTCAAGAGCCTGGAGGCGGAAGACGGCGCGGCCTGAGAACGTGTTCACGTTCTGAGCGCCGTCCCCCTCAGCGGGGCACCTGGAACGCGGCCTTCTCCACCACCCGCGCAGGCACGCCGCCCTGCGCCTCCACCGTGAAATACACCGTGTGCGAGCCTGCGGGCGCCGCGCCGTAGGGAATGCGCAGGCGCACCGGCACCCAGCGGGCCTGCGTGGCGTCGACCTCGGCATCGCGGTCTTCGGCGGCCACGGCCAGCCCGTCCAGCCCCTGCGCGCTGATGCGGTAGCGCTGCGGCGCCTCGGTGGCGTTCATGATCTGCAGGCGGTACAGGTTTTCCAGCTGGCCGCCGGAGACGATGCGCGCCAGCACGGCGCGGTCGCTCACCACGTCCACCTTCAGCGGCGTGCGCAGCGCCATGCTGGCCACCAGCGCCACGCACAGCACCACCAGCGCGCCGGTATAAATCAGCACGCGCGGGCGCGCCACGCGGCGCAGCATCTGCGCGGTGCTCCAGCGGCTGTCCATGCCGTTGGGCGTGGCGTAGCGGATCAGGCCACGCGGCGCGCCCACCTTGTCCATCACGCTGTTGCAGGCGTCCACGCACAGGCCGCAGCCGATGCACTCGTACTGCAGGCCGTCGCGGATGTCGATGCCCACCGGGCACACCTGCACGCACAGCGAGCAGTCGATGCAGTCGCCCAGGTGGCTGGCGGGGGCGCCAGCCTTCTTGCTGCGCGCGCCGCGCGGCTCGCCGCGCTGGGTGTCGTAGGTGACGATGAGCGTGTCCTTGTCGAACATGGCGCTCTGGAAACGCGCATACGGGCACATGTACTTGCACACCTGCTCGCGCAGGAAGCCAGCGTTGCCGTAGGTGGCGAAGCCGTAGAACAGCACCCAGAACATCTGCCACGGGCCGTGCAGCGCCAGCAGCTCCACGCCGAGCTGGCGAATCGGCACGAAGTAGCCCACGAAGGTGAAGCCCGTCCAGAGCGACACGGCGATCCACGCGCTCTGCTTGGCGGACTTCTTCCACAGCTTCTCGGCCGTCCAGCCGCCGTTGTCCAGGCGCAGGCGCGCGCTGCGGTCACCCTCGATGCGGTGCTCGATCCACAGGAAGATTTCGGTGTACACCGTCTGCGGGCACGAGAAACCGCACCACAGCCGCCCAGCCACCGCCGTGAACAGGAACAGCGACAGCGCCGAGATGATGAGCAGTCCGGTCAGGTAGATGAAGTCCTGCGGGTACAGCACCAGTCCGAACAGGTAGAAGCGCTTGACCTCCAGGTCGAACAGCACCATCTGGCGCTCGCCCCACTGCAGCCACGGCAGGCCGTAGAACACCAGCTGCGTGAGCCATACCATGGCCCAGCGCCAGTTGGCGAACACGCCCTGGATGGAGCGGGGGTGGATTTTCTGCCGGGCCTCGTAGAACGAGCTGCCAGCGGCGGCGATGGGAATGACTTTGCGCGGCTTCCCGTCTGGGTGGGAATGCTTCGTGGGGGACATGTGGGCCTCGTAACCGGCACCGGACCGCACCACTGCGGGCCCCGGTCGCCTGCCCCGCACTATGGCGCGGACACCCGCGCAGAAACAGCAGCAGATGCTGCCCGATGGGGCATACCAGATGCGGCGCGCCCGGCCATCGGCCCCAAAAGAAGCGCCCAGCGCTTGCCAAGCAAGCGCTGGGCGCTATCCATTCAGGAGCAATCAGCGCGCCGCGCGCGGACGCCTCCTGTGCCAGCGGAAGATCAGGCCAGCAGCGCGTTCACGCGCTTGACGTAGGCCGCCGGGTCTTCGGGCAGGCCGCCTTCGGCCAGCAGGGCCTGGTCGAACAGGATGTGCGCCAGGTCGTGGAAGTGCACGCTGCCGTCGAGCTTCTTCACCAGCGCGTGCTCGGGGTTCACTTCCAGCACCGGCTTGGCGTCGGGGGCCTTCTGGCCGGCCTGCTTGAGCAGGCGCGCGAGCTGGTTGCTCATGCCGCCGTCCTGCACCACCAGGCAGGCGGGCGAATCGACCAGGCGCGTGGTGGCGCGCACGTCCTCGGCCTTGTCCTTGAGGGCTTCCTTGAGCTGGGCCAGCACGGGCTTGAAGGCTTCGGCGGCCTCCTCGGCGGCCTTCTTCTCGGCCTCGTCCTGCAGCTTGCCCAGGTCCACCGCGCCCTTGGCCACGGACTGCAGCGGCGTGCCGTCGAAGTCCTGCAGGTAGTTCAGCGCCCATTCGTCCACGCGGTCGGTCATGAGCAGCACCTCGATGCCCTTCTTCTTGAAGACTTCGAGCTGCGGGCTGTTTTTGGCCGCCGCCAGCGTGTCGGCGGTGATGTAGTAGATGGCTTCCTGGCCTTCCTTCATGCGCGCCTTGTAGTCGGCGAAGGACACGCTCGGCGTGTCGGCGCTGGTGGAGGCGAAGCGCAGCAGCTTGGCGATGCGCTCGCGGTTGCCGAAGTCCTCGCCCAGGCCCTCCTTGAGCACGGCGCCGAACTCGGCGTAGAACTGCGTGTACTTGCCTTCCTTGGCCTTGTCGTCGGCGTCCACCACGTCGGTGACGCCATCGGCTTCGGCGCCGGCTTCGTGCCTGTCGTGCTTGGCCAGGTCTTCGAGCATGGAGAGCACGCGCTTGACCGAGCCGTCGCGGATCAGGCGCACGTCGCGGCTTTCCTGCAGCAGCTCGCGGCTCACGTTCAGCGGCAGGTCGGCCGAGTCGATCACGCCCTTGACGAAGCGCAGGTAGCTGGGCATCAGCGACTCGGCATCGTCCATGATGAACACGCGCTTGACGTAGAGCTTGATGCCGGCGTGCTTGTCGCGCTGGTACAGGTCGAACGGCGCCTTGGCCGGGATGTACAGCAGCTGCGTGTACTCGGTGTTGCCCTCGACGCGGTTGTGGCTCCAGGTCAGCGGGTTCTCGTAGTCGTGGCTGATGGCCTTGTAGAAATCCTGGTACTGCTCGTCGGTGATGTCCTTCTTCGGCCGCGTCCACAGCGCGCTGGCCTTGTTGACGGTCTCCCACTCGCCGGTCTTGGCCATGGCGCCGGGCTCGCCCTCCTTCTCGCTCTCCTTCCACTCCTCTTTTTCCATGAGGATGGGCAGGCTGATGTGGTCGGAGTACTTGCCGATGACCTGCTTGAGCTTCCAGGCGTTGAGGAATTCCTCGGCGTCATCACGCAGGTGCAGGATGACGCTGGTGCCGCGCGCGGCGCGCGTGATGGACTCGACCTCGAAGTCGCCCGTGCCGCCGCTGATCCAGCGCACGCCCTCCTCGGCCTTCATGCCGGCGCGGCGCGACTCGACGGTGATCCTGTCGGCCACGATGAAGCCCGAGTAGAAGCCCACGCCGAACTGGCCGATGAGCTGGCCTTGCTCGGAAGCCGACGCCTTCTGGTCGCCCGAGAGCTTGCCCATGAAGTCCTTGGTGCCGCTCTTGGCGATGGTGCCCAGGTGGTCGATGGCCTCCTGCGTGCTCATGCCGATGCCGTTGTCGGTGATGGTGAGCGTCCTGGCCTCCTTGTCGAACGCCACGCGCACTTCGAGGTTCGGCGCGTCCTCGTACAGCCCGGCGTCGTTCAGCGCCTCGAAGCGCAGCTTGTCGCAGGCGTCGGAGGCGTTGGAGACCAGCTCGCGCAGGAAGATCTCGGGGTTGGAGTACAGCGAATGCGTGACCAGGTGCAGCAGTTGCGCGACTTCGGCCTGGAAGGAATGGGTTTGCTTGCTCATAGAGGTTTTACGGGACGGATGCGGTTCAAAAAACGGCGGCGCGGTTAAGCGCCTGCAAGCGTGCATGTAGGGGCGGACGCGCAGGTTTCAACCCATGGCGCAGCAACATCAAAAATGAGAGCTGCCAGCGCTTTCCCAGCAAGGGCTGGAGCCGTTTTTTGCTTGTATTCCTATGCGACCAGCCACTGGGCCAGCTGCCGGGCCACGCCGGCATGGCTGAGCAGATCCATGTGCCCGGCCTGGTGCACCACGTAGCGGCGCGCGCGGGGAAACGCCAGGCCGCGCGCCGGGTCGTCATGCATGCCCAGGGCGCTGTGCAGCGGCACCAGCCCGTCGCCCAGCAGGCGCTCGGCCAGCGAGCAGCGGCGCGCCGCCAGCGTGGCCGCCACGGTGAAGCATTCCACCCCGGCGGGCAGCGGCACGGGGGTGCGCCGGTCGGGGCTGCGGCGGAAGCGGTCGCGGCCCTGCCAGTCGGCGTCGAGCACGTGGCCGTAGCGCAGGTCGGTGATGCCCGCGCTGCGCAACTGGCCCAGGCGTGCGAACGGGCGGCTGTACGGCGTGCTGCCCAGCAGCACGTCCACCCAGTGGCCCGCGCGCTCCAGCGGCGCGCCATGGTGCGGCGTGCCCAGGAAGACGATGCGGCGCAGCTGCGCCGGCCAGCGGTGGCCAGCCTCGGCGCCGTAGTGGCAGGCGCTGCGCGCCACCAGCCCGCCCATGCTGTGCACGAGCACGCTGAACTCCTGCACCGGCACGGGCCAGGCGGCCAGCAGCGCCTCGATATGGCCGGCCAGCTCGCGCCCGTTGAGCGAGGTATGCAGGCCGGTGTTGTAGCGCACGTAGACCGGGGTATAGCCCAGCGCCCGGGCCAGGTGCGCGCCATGGTCGTGGCCCGCGCGCTGCCATTGCAGGTCGTTCATGCACAGGCCGTGCACCAGCAGCAGCACCTTGCCGGTGGCCGCGCCCGAGGCCTGCAGCGCCGCCAGGTCGAGCGCGCGGCCCTGCTGGCGCAGTTCCATCGGCACGGCCAGCGGGTTGCCGTCGGCGGCCAGGCGGTCGCCCATCACGCCGTTGAGGGCCGACAGCACGGCCTCGCGCTCGGCGGGCGGCGCGGCATCCGGGCCGCCCGTGGCGCGCTCCAGGAAGGGTTCGAGCCGCAGCAGCGCGGCCTGCAGCCCGGCATCGACCAGGCGCGTCACGCCCTCGATGCTGCGGTAGACCATGCCGGTGAGCCCGCGCGTGCGGCCCGCCTCGGCTGCGCCGGGCAGGCCCATGGTGCCGAGCACCGACTGGTGCACGCCCTCGGCGATGCGCGCCACGCCGGCCGTGGCCTGGGTGGCCAGGCGCGCCGCGCCGCGCAGGTCGCTGGCGCGCAGTTGCCGCAATGCGGTCCGCGCGGTCTTGTCCGGCCGGGACGCGGGAGGTGTGGCCATGGGGTGCTCCAGAACAGGAAGGGAGGCCCAGTGTGGCATGGCGCGCGCAAGCGGGCCGTGCTGCACGGCGCGGCTTCGGGCCAAAACAGGCTCCAGCCCTTGCCAGGCAAGCGCCAGCAGCTAGTGTTTGGATAGCAACTCGGCCGGCGGCGCCCACACCAGCGTGCGCAGCGCATCGATGTCGAGCACGCGCAGGCCGCCGTATTCGACGCGGATCAGCCCCTGCGCCTGCAGCGCCGCCAGCGCCTCGTTCACGCGCTGGCGCGACAGGCCCACGAGGTAGGCCAGCTCCTGCTGCGTGATGCGCAGCACCTGGCCCACGCCGGGGTAGAGCACCGGGTTGAACAGCGCCGCCAGGCTGCGCGCCACGCGCACGTCGGGGCTGCCCAGGCGGTCGATCTCGCGCGCCGCGATGAACTGGCCCAGGCGCTCGTTGAGCTGGTTCATGACGAAGCGGTTGAACGGGATCGAGTGGTCGAGCAGCCAGTGGAAGGTGTCGATCGGCAGCCCCGCCACCACGCTCCTGCGCAGCGCCTGGATGTTGTAGCGGTAGGGCTCGCGCTTCACCGCCGTGCCCTCGCCGAACCAGCCGCCCGGGGGCACGCCGGTGAAGGTCATGGTGCCGCCCTGGGCGTTGTCGGCGCTCATCTTGAGCAGGCCGTCCACCAGGCCGAACCAGTAGGTCACAGGGCGGCCGACGCGGCACACGTAGTCGCCCGCCTTGGCGTCGCCGACGACCAGCGTGGCCACCGCGCGCTCGCGCGCCTCGGCCTCGAGCAGGCCCAGCCAGGGAATGCCGTCGAGCTCGCCGCGCGAGGGCGTGCGGCGGCGCTTGTGCAGGGAAAGGTCTTGGCTCATGGCGGGGCTACGGCAATGGGGCGGACGGCGCGGGGCGAAGCGGGAATGCGGCCATGGCGGAGGTGGCATCCATGTTCCCGGCGTGGTCATAATCTACTGGAATACCACGTGACCGATTGTCGTTGCGCGGACAGATTTTTATCTGCCGGAACCGCAATATCCGCCGTTTCACCGCAGCCTGAGGAATTCCAGCATGCCCCACGCCCTCCAGACCCGACTGTCCCGCCGCGCCCTGCTCGCCGGCACCGCCGCCGCGGCCCTGCCCTGGCTGCAGGCGGGCCCGGCCAGCGCGCAGGAAAGCCAGATCGTGCTCGGCCAGAGCACCGACCTGACGGGTCCGCTGGGCGAGCTGGGATCGGCCATGCACCAGGGCGCGCAGGCCGCCTTCGCCGCCGTGAACGCGCGCGGCGGCATCCAGGGCCGCAGCATCGTGCTCAACACGCTGGACGACCAGTACGACGTGCAAAAAGGCCTGGCCAACGCCAGGCAGCTGGTGGCCGACCCCAGCACCTTCGCGCTGTTCAACTGCATGGGCACGGCCAACGTCGAGGCCATGCTGCCCATGGTGCTGGAGTCGGGCATACCGTTCTTCGCGCCCTTCACCGGCGCGCAGCTCAGCCGCGTGCCGCAGCGCAACGTGTTCAACATCCGCGCCAGCTACGCCGAGGAGGCGGAAAAGCTGGTGCAGCACCTGCACACGCTGGGCATCAAGCGCATCGCCATCGCCTACCAGGCCAACAGCTTCGGCAAGGAAGTGTTCAACGCCACGCAGCGCTCCATGGCCAAGCTGGGCCTGCCCGAGGGCCCTTCGGCCACGGTGGAGAACAACGCCAGCGATGCCGCCGCCGCGGCCGCCAAGATCGCCCAGGCCCAGCCCGAGGCCGTGCTGATCGGCCTGGCCGGCAAGCCGGCCATGGAGTTCGTCAAATCCTTCCGCGCGCTGCGCCGCGGCACGGCGCTGTACGGGCTGTCGGTGCTGGGCACGTCGGCCAACATCGCCGCGCTGGGCGCCGACGCCGTAGGCATGGCGCTGACCCAGGTGATGCCGCTGCCCACCAACCCGGTGGTGCCGGTGGCGCGCGAATTCGTGCAGGCCTGGAAGGCCATCGGTGCCAAGACCGAGCCCTCGCACCTGGCGCTGGAGGGCTACATCAACGCCCGGGTGTTCTGCGAAGCACTGCAGCGCGCGGGCAAGAACCCCACGCGCGCCAGCTTCATCGACGCCACCTGGAGCCTGCGCAAGCTCGACCTGGGCGGCTTCGAGGTCCACGCCACCGAGCCGGGGCGCAACGCCTCGCGCTTCGTCGAACTGACCCTGGTCGGGCGCGACGGCAAGTACGTGCGCTGAGCGCCTGTGCGCGGGCGCGTCCGGCCCGCCGCGCCTTCATTTCCTGTTCCCCGCAACGCCTGCATGGGCCCCGCTTCCCGGGCCCGGCACAGCCCTGCGCGGCCGTCGGATACCAGAAGCGGCAAACCCTGGAGTCGAGTAAGGTTAACCCGATGGGGAGTTTCCCGTAAATTGTCGTTGGCAAGACATATTGACGTCAAAGTTCTCCCTACCATTGCTTGCAAATTCATAGGTGAGGCATGAGCGTGCCGAACCCGCCCTCTTTGGTGAACCACAGGAACAACCGTCCATGAGCACCACGTTTCCGCATCTGCTGCTAAAGCATGCCGCCGAGCGCCCCGATGCCCCGGCGCTGCGCGAAAAAGAATATGGCATCTGGCAAACCTGGAGCTGGTCCGACACGGCCCGCACCGTGCGCCACATGGCCTGCGGTCTGGCCGCGCTGGGCCTGCAGCGTGGCCAGAACCTGGCCCTGATCAGCGACAACCGGCCGCACCTGTACATGGGCTTCGTGGCCGCCCAGGCGCTGGGCGCCGTGCCGGTGCCGCTGTACCAGGACGCCGTGGCCGCCGAAATGACGTTCGTGATGCAGGACGCGGAGATCACCGTGGCCTTCGCCGAGAACCAGGAACAGGTGGACAAGCTGCTGGAAGTGCGCGAGACCGTGCCCAGCATCCGCGCCATCATCTACGACGACCCGCGCGGCCTGCGCAACTACGACCAGCCGGGCCTGATCAGCGTGGAGCAGCTGCTGGAGCAGGGCGCCGCCTGGGACAAGGCCCACCCGCAGGCCTGGGACGCCATGGTGGCGGCCGTCAAGCCCGATGACGTTTCGGTGATCCTCTACACCTCGGGCACTACCGGCAAGCCCAAGGGCGTGTGCCAGACGCACTCCAGCTTCATCGGCGCGGCGCGCGGCGCCACCGAGGTGGACCAGCTCGGGCCCGACGACAGCATCATTTCCTACCTGCCGCCCGCCTGGGTGGGCGACCACCTGTTCTCGCTGGCGCAGTGGCTGGTGGCGGGCTACACCATCAACTGCCCGGAATCGGCGGCCACGGTGAGCATCGACATGCGCGAGATCGGCCCGACGTACTACTTCGCGCCGCCGCGCGTGTTCGAGGGCATGCTGACCTCGATCTCCATCCGCATGGAGGACGCCGCGCCGTCCAAGCGCTGGCTGTACGAGAAGTGCATGCAGCTCGCGCGCCGCGTGGGCTCCGACATCCTTGATGGCAAGCCGGTGGGCCTGCTCGACCGCATCAAGTACAAGCTGGGCGACCTGATGATCTACGGCCCGCTGCGCAACGCCATGGGGCTGTCGCGCATCCATGTGGCCTACACGGCGGGCGCGGCCATCGGGCCGGACCTGTTCCGCTTCTTCCGCTCCATCGGCATCAACCTCAAGCAGTTCTACGGCCAGACCGAGACCTGCGCCTACGTGTGCCTGCAGCGCGACCGCCAGGTCAACCTGAACACCGTGGGCCAGGCGGCGCCCGGCATCGAGCTGAAGATCGCCGACAACGGCGAGGTGCTGCTCAAGGGCGTGTCGGTGCTCAAGGAGTACTACAAGCGCCCGGACGCCACGGCCGAGGTCATCGACGCCGAGGGCTGGTTCCACACCGGCGATGCCGGCGTGATCGACGCCGAGGGCCAGTTGCGCATCATCGACCGCGCCAAGGACGTGGGCAAGACCAACTCCGGCGCCATGTTCGCGCCCAACTACATCGAGAACAAGCTCAAGTTCTTCTCGCACGTCAAGGAAGCCGTGTGCTTCGGCCACGAGCGCGACAAGGTGTGCGCCTTCATCAACATCGACTTCGAGGCCGTGGGCAACTGGGCCGAGCGCCAGAACCTGCCCTACGCAGGCTACGTGGACCTGGCCTCCAAGGCCAAGGTGCTGGAGCTGATCGCCGACTGCGTGGCCCAGGTCAACGCCGACCTGGCGGGCGAGCCCGGCATGGCCGGCACGCAGGTGGCGCGCTTCCTGGTGCTGCACAAGGAGCTGGACCCGGACGACGACGAGCTGACCCGCACGCGCAAGGTGCGCCGCGGCTTCATCGCGCAGAAGTACGGCGTGCTGGTCGATGCCCTGTACTCCGGCAAGAAGGAGCAGTTCATCGAGACGCAGGTCAAGTTCGAGGACGGCCGCACCGGCAGCGTGAGCGCGACCCTGACCATCGTGGATGCCAAAACCCACCCCGCCAAAGCCTGATTGGGACGCACAGCCATGACACAGAAAAAGATCGGCGATGTCATCCTCGACATCAAGAACATCAGCCTGCGCTTTGGCGGCGTGAAGGCGCTGACGGACATCTCGTTCAACGTGAAGGAGCACGAGATCCGCTCCATCATCGGCCCGAACGGCGCCGGCAAGTCGTCGATGCTCAACTGCATCAACGGCGTGTACACGCCCACCGAGGGCTCCATCACCTTCCGCGGCAAGACCTTCGACCACATGAACAGCCGCCAGGTGGCCGAGATGGGCGTGGCGCGCACGTTCCAGAACCTGGCGCTGTTCAAGGGCATGAGCGTGATCGACAACATCATGTCGGGCCGCAACCTGAAGATCAAAAGCAACATCCTGCTGCAGGCGCTGCGCATCGGCCCGGCGGAGAAGGAAGAGATCGCGCACCGCGAGTTCGTCGAGCACATCATCGACTTCCTGGAGATCCAGGCCTACCGCAAGACGCCCGTGGGCCAGCTGCCCTACGGCCTGCAAAAGCGCGTGGACCTGGGCCGCGCCCTGGCCATGGAGCCGCAGGTGCTCCTGCTGGACGAACCGATGGCCGGCATGAACGTGGAGGAGAAGCAGGACATGTGCCGCTTCATCCTCGACGTGAACGACGAATTCGGCACCACCATCGTGCTGATCGAGCACGACATGGGCGTGGTGATGGACATCTCCGACCGCGTCGTGGTGCTCGACTACGGCAAGAAGATCGGCGACGGCGCGCCCGACGAAGTGCGCAACAACGAAGACGTGATCCGTGCCTATCTGGGCGCAGGGCACTGAGGGCAAGGCAGGAGAGCAACCATGGCATTCTTTTTGGAAACCCTGATCGGCGGCCTGATGGCGGGCATGCTGTACTCGCTGGTCGCGCTCGGCTTCGTGCTGATCTTCAAGGCCTCGGGCGTGTTCAACTTCGCGCAAGGCGCCATGGTGCTGTTCGCGGCCCTGGCGATGGCGCGCTTCGCGGAATGGATCCCGAAGTGGACCGGCATCGAGAACATGCTGGTGGCCAACCTGGCGGCCTTCATCATCGCGGGCGCCATCATGTTCGTCTGCGCCTGGGTGATCGAGCGGCTGGTGCTGCGCCACCTGGTGAACCAGGAAGGCGCCACGCTGCTGATGGCCACGCTGGGCATCACCTACTTCATGGAAGGCCTGGGCCAGACGCTGTTCGGCAGCGACATCTACAAGATCGACGTGGGCATGCCCAAGGAGCCGGTGTTCCTGTTCGAGTCGATGTTCGAGGGCGGCGTGCTGGTGAACAAGGAAGACGTGATCGCCGCCGCCATCGCTGCCGCGCTGGTGGTGCTGCTGAGCCTGTTCTTCCAAAAGACCGGCACCGGCCGCGCGCTGCGCGCCGTGGCCGACGACCACCAGGCGGCCCAGTCCATCGGCATTCCGCTCAACCGCATCTGGGTCATCGTCTGGTGCGTGGCCGGCGTGGTGGCCCTGGTGGCCGGGATGATCTGGGGCTCCAAGCTCGGCGTGCAGTTCTCGCTGACCACCGTGGCGCTGCGCGCGCTGCCGGTGGTGATCCTGGGCGGCCTGACCTCGGTGCCCGGCGCCATCATCGGCGGCCTGATCATCGGCGTGGGCGAGAAGCTCTCCGAGGTGTACCTGGGCCCCTTCGTGGGCGGGGGCATCGAAATCTGGTTCGCCTATGTGCTGGCCCTCGTGTTCCTGCTGTTCCGGCCCCAGGGCCTGTTCGGCGAGAAGATTATTGACCGCGTGTAAATAAAGGGAGTACGCACCATGTTTTACCGTGAGAACGGCCAGTTCAAGACGAGCTACCGTGCCGACCAGCAGATCTTCCCGATCGCGCAGGACCGTATCGTCATCCTGGCCTTCCTGGCCGTGGCCTTCGTGCTCGTGCCCATGCTGGCCAGCGACTACTTCTACCGCGCCATCCTGATCCCACTGGTCATCATGTCGATGGCCGCCCTGGGCGTGAACATCCTGGTCGGCTACTGCGGCCAGATCTCGCTGGGCTCGGGCGCCTTCATGGCCGTGGGGGCCTACGGCGCGTTCAACTTCTTCGTGCGCTTCCCCGGCATGCCGCTGATTCCGGCGCTGGTCCTGGGCGGGCTGTGCGCCACCTTCTTCGGCATCCTGTTCGGCCTGCCCAGCCTGCGCGTCAAGGGCCTGTACCTGGCCGTGGCCACGCTGGCGGCGCAGTTCTTCTCCGACTGGATGTTCCTGCGCATCAAGTGGTTCACCAACAACTCGGACTCCGGCTCGGTGTCGGTGAACAACCTGCAGGTGCTGGGCCTGCCGATCGAGAGCGCGATGAGCAAGTACCTGTTCTGCCTGGGCCTGCTGGTGGTCGTGGCGCTGCTGGCCAAGAACCTGGTGCGCGGCGCCATCGGCCGCGAGTGGATGGCCATCCGCGACATGGACGTGGCCGCCAGCGTGATCGGCATCCGCCCCATGTACGCCAAGCTCTCGGCGTTCGCCGTCAGCTCCTTCATCGTCGGCATGGCCGGCGCGCTGTGGGCCTTCGTGCACCTGGGCTCATGGGAGCCGGCCGCGTTCTCGGTCGAGGTGTCGTTCCGCCTGCTGTTCATGGTCATCATCGGCGGCCTGGGCTCCATCATGGGCGCGTTCTTCGGCGCGGCCTTCATCGTGGTGCTGCCCATCTTCCTGAACCAGTTCCTGCCCGCGCTCTTCGGCCTGTTCGGCATGGAGATCTCCACCGCCGGCCTGTCGCACGCCGAGCTGATGATCTTCGGCGCGCTGATCGTCTGGTTCCTGATCGTCGAGCCCCACGGCCTGGCCAAGCTGTGGTCCACCGCCAAGCAGAAGCTGCGCGTGTGGCCCTTCCCGCATTGATTCCCGTTCCTGCGTTTCGCCCACCTCTGACTAGGAGACAACCATGAAGCTTTCGAAAATCGTGATCGCTGCCGCCGTCGTTGCCGCAGGCGCCTCTGGCGTGGCCACGAGCGCCTTCGCGCAGGCCAAGGAGCAGTTCTTCCCGCTGCTGTCGTACCGCACGGGCCCCTACGCCCCCAACGGCACGCCCTGGGCCAACGGCAAACAGGACTACCTCAAGCTCATCAACGCGCGCGACGGCGGCATCAACGGCGTGAAGATCACGTTCGAGGAATGCGAGACCGGCTACGCCACCGACCGTGGCGTGGAGTGCTACGAGCGTCTGAAGAGCCGCCCCGGCGTGTCGCTGTTCGACCCGCAGGCCACCGGCATCACCTTCGCGCTGACCGAGAAGGCCCCCGTGGACAAGATCCCGCTGATGACGCTGGGCTACGGCCTGTCCGTCGCGCAGGACGGCATGGCGTTCAAGTGGAACTTCCCCTACATGGGCAGCTACTGGACCGGCGCCGACATCCTGATCCAGCACATCGCCAAGAACGCCGGCGGCCTGGACAAGCTCAAGGGCAAAAAGATCGCGCTGGTCTACCACGACAGCCCGTTCGGCAAGGAGCCGATCCCGCTGCTGCAGGAGCGCTCCAAGATGCACGGCTTCGAGCTGCAGATGCTGCCCGTGACCGCGCCCGGCGTGGAGCAGAAGGCCACCTGGCTGCAGGTACGCCAGAGCCGCCCCGACTACGTGCTGCTGTGGGGCTGGGGCGTGATGAACTCCACCGCCCTGAAGGAAGCGCAGGCCACCGGCTTCCCGCGCGACAAGATGTACGGCGTGTGGTGGGCCGGTGCCGAGCCCGACGTGCGCGACGTGGGCGAAGGCGCCAAGGGCTACCACGCCCTGGCGCTCAATGGCTACGGCACCCAGTCCAAGGTCATCCAGGACATCCTGAAGCACGTGCATGAGAAGGGCCAGGGCACGGGCCCGAAGGATGAAGTGGGCTCGGTGCTGTACACGCGCGGCGTCATCATCCAGATGCTGGGCGTGGAAGCCGTGCGCCGCGCGCAGGAGCGCTTCGGCAAGGGCAAGGTCATGACCGGCGAGCAAGTGCGCTGGGGCATGGAAAACCTGGCACTCGACCAGAAGAAGCTCGACGCACTGGGCTTTACCGACCTGATGCGCCCGCTGTCCACCAGCTGCACCGACCACATGGGCTCGACCTGGGCGCGCGTGCACACCTGGGACGGCAAGCAGTGGAAGTTCACCTCTGACTGGTACCAGGCCGATGAGCAGATCCTCAAGCCGCTGGTCAAGGCCGGCTCGGAGAAGTACCTGGCCGACAAGAAGATGACACGCCGCGACGCTGCGGACTGCCAGTCTTGAGGACATCCCCCTGAGGCGCTGCGCGCCTTCCCCCTTCTCTCGAATCGCTGCGCGATTCGGGAAGGGGGACGACACCAGCGCTGCGGGGCGGCCCTTGCGCGGCGTCTGCCGACCTCGGCAGCGCCAGTCTCAATGGCCAGTGACACAGCGGTTGCCCCCCGGGCAGCCGCCAATCGAAAGGGCTGCACCCGCAGCCCTCCCGATTGGCACAGCGAAGGCAACACCATGGACTCCAAAAACATCGTTCTGAACGTCAACGGCATCGAGGTGATCTACAACCACGTGATCCTTGTGCTCAAGGGGGTATCGCTGTCGGTGCCCGAAGGCAGCATCGTCGCCATCCTGGGCGGCAACGGCGCGGGCAAAACCACCACGCTACGCGCCATCTCCAACCTGCTCAAGGCCGAGCGCGGCGAGGTCACCAAGGGCTCGATCGACCTGCGCGGCGAACGCATCGACAACCTCTCGCCCTCTGACCTGGTCAAGCGCGGCGTGGTGCAGGTCATGGAAGGGCGCCACTGCTTCGCCCACCTGACCATCGAGGAAAACCTCATGACGGGTTCGTACACGCGCAAGAGCAAGGGCGAAATCGCCGCGAACCTGGAAAAGGTCTACAACTACTTCCCGCGCCTGAAAACGCGCCGCACCTCGCAGGCCGCCTACACCTCCGGCGGCGAGCAGCAGATGTGCGCCATTGGCCGCGCCATCATGGCCAACCCCAGCCTGGTGCTGCTTGACGAGCCCTCGATGGGCCTGGCGCCGCAGATCGTGGAAGAGGTGTTCAACATCGTCCAGGACCTGAACAAGAAGGAAAAAGTGACCTTCGTGCTGGCCGAGCAGAACACCAACATGGCGCTGAAGTACTCCGACTACGGCTACATCATGGAAAGCGGCCGCATCGTCATGGACGGCACCGCCAGCGACCTGGCCAGCAACGAGGACGTGAAGGAGTTCTACCTCGGCGTCGGCGGCGGCGAGCGCAAGAGCTTCAAGGACGTCAAGAGCTACAAGCGCCGCAAGCGCTGGCTCGCCTGAGTCCTTTGCCGCCCGATTATTTACTCCTGATTTCGTAGCTGCCAGCGCTTATCTGGTAAGCGCTAGCAGCCTTTTTTGCCCTCAACCTGAAGCACACAGGAGACCACGGCATGAGCAAGTTCTACGACGCCCTGGAAACCCGCCCCCACGCCGAACGCGAAGCCGCCCTGATGGCCGCGCTGCCCCGGCAGATCCAGCATGCCCGCACGGCCTCGCCCGCGTTCGCCAGCATCCTGGCGGACATCGACCCGACCAGCATCACCAGCCGCGCGGCACTGGCGCGCCTGCCCGTCACGCGCAAGTACGAGCTGCTGCAGCGCCAGCAGGAGCAGCGCGCCCAGAGCGCCTTCGGCGGCTTCGCCACGCACGGCTTCGGCCCGCAGATGCCGCGCGTGTTCGCCAGCCCCGGCACCATCTACGAACCCGAGGGCACGAGGCGCGACTACTGGCGCATGGCGCGCGCCATCCACGCCGCGGGCTTCCGCACGGGCGAGCTGATCCACAACTGCTTCTCCTACCACTTCGTGCCCGCCGGCTCGATGATGGAAACCGGCGCCCACGCGCTGGGCTGCACCGTGTTCCCTGGCGGCACGGGCCAGACCGAGCAGCAGGTGCAGGCCATGGCCGAGCTGCGCCCGGCCGGCTACATCGGCACGCCGAGCTTCCTCAAGCTGATCCTGGAAAAGGCCCAGGCCATGGGCGTGGCCCTGCCCAGCCTGGCCAAGGCCCTGGTCTCGGGCGAGGCCTTCCCGCCCTCGCTGCGCGACTGGCTGGCGCAGCACGGCGTGGCCGGCTACCAGTGCTACGCCACCGCCGACCTGGGCCTGATCGCCTATGAAACCAGCGCGCGCGAAGGCCTGGTGCTGGACGAAGGCGTGATCGTCGAGATCGTGCGCCCCGGCACCGGCGACCCGGTGCCCGAGGGCGAGGTCGGCGAGCTGGTGGTGACCACGCTGAACACCGACTACCCGCTGATCCGCTTCGGCACCGGCGACCTCTCGGCCGTGCTGCCGGGCGACTGCCCCACCGGGCGCACCAACACGCGCATCAAGGGCTGGATGGGCCGTGCCGACCAGACCACCAAGGTGCGCGGCATGTTCGTGCACCCGGGCCAGGTGGCGGCCATCACCAAGCGTTTCCCGCAGGTGCAGCGCGCACGCCTGGTGGTCAGCGGCGCCATGGCCAACGACCAGATGGTGCTGCAGGTGGAAACCACCGAAACCGCCGAAGGCCTGGCCCTGCAGCTGGCCGAGGCCGTGCGCGAGGTGACCAAGCTGCGCGGCGACGTGCAGATGGTGGCCCCCGGCAGCCTGCCCAACGACGGCAAGGTGATCGAGGACGCACGGAGTTATGAGTGACAACCCCCTGAGGCGCTGACGCGCCTTCCCCCTTCTCTCGCGCTTGCAGCGCGGGAAGGGGGACGACGCCAGCGCGGCGGGGCTGCCCTTGCGCGGCGTCCGCTGGCTTGGAGCGCGCCAGACCGAAGCGCTCCGGACTCCTCTTTTGATAGCTTCCCGCGCTTGCCTGGCAAGCGTTGGAGGCTTTTTTTCTTTAGAACATGCCCTGGCTCACCAGGTCACTTCGCGCCCGGCGGCGGCGCTGCGGCGCAGCATGTCGAGCAGCGGCGCGGCGCGCTGGCGCAGGTGCACGGCATCGGGCCGCTCCTCGGAGCCGTCGCCCTCGCGCTCCTGGGCCGCCTGGGCGAGCGCGTGGTCTTCGGCGGCGATGGCCGCCTCGATGGCCGCGATGGCGGCAGGGATCTGCTCCACCGTGACGATGCCGCCCGCCCCGGGCTCCTTGCCCATGATCTGCACCAGCTGGCGGCCATTGGGTTCGAGCATGATGACGTCGGCGGTGGCGCGGGACTTGAATTTGTAAAGCATGGCAAAACCTCGGGAATCAAACTCCGGCAAGCTGCCGGTACGCGACGCGCGTGGCGGGCGAGACGCCCGCCAGCACCTGTTCGTACGGCGTCTGGTGCAGCGCGATGAGGCGCACCGACGCCACCGTGGCCGAGCGGCAGAACCAGTGGCAGCTATGCTGCAGCAGGTACAGCTCGGCGGTCAGGGTGTAGGCCTGGCGCTTGCGGTCCTGCGCTGTGCCGTCCTCGCCACCGGCGGCCTGGGCCGCCACCGCGGCGATGCCGCGCGCATGCAGCTGCAGCATGGCGCGCATGTCGAAGGTGGCCGAGGGCAGCCAGCGGCTGGCATAGGGCAGCGCGATGGCCAGGGTGCTGACACGCGCCTCGTCGGCCGGTACGCGGCCGAAGTCGTCGGCGAAGGATTGGAGCTGCAGCACCAGGTTCCTTTCGGTCGTGGCCAGTAGGTCCCAGATCTGCGCGCGCCGCTGCGCATCCTGCTCGCCCAGCGCGCGCAGGTAGCCCTCGGTCAGCGACTCCATGAGCTTCTCGATCTGGTAGCGCGCCAGAAAGCCGCCGAGCAGCGCCACGCGCGCCGCGCGCTCGCGCGACTTCAGCAGGTGCAGGCCGAAAAGCAGCAGCAGTGCCAGCGAGAAGATTTCCATCAAGACAGTCCGGAGGGTGAACAGAGGGTGAATGCCGCAAGTGTAGGCGGGCCATGGCACAGTCGGGGCATGCTTCGATGGCCGAATTCCCTTGCACGGCGGCGCCTGGCCTGGCTCGCGCTGCCCTGGCTGCTGGCCGGCTGCGCGCAGGACAGCCAGCTCGGCTACTACTGGCAGGGCCTGCGCGGCCACCTGGCATTGATGCAGGCCGCGCGCCCGCTGCCCGCGTGGATCGCCGACGACGGCACCCCGGCGGCGCTGCGCGAGCGGCTGGAACTGGCGCAGCGCGCCCGCGCCTTCGCCGTGGACACGCTGCACCTGCCCGACAACGCCAGCTACCGCCGCTACGCCGACCTGGGCCGCCCCGCCGCCGTGTGGAACGTGGTGGCTGCGCCGCCCGACGCGCTGACGCTGCACCGCTGGTGCTTTCCGCTCACGGGCTGCATCGGCTACCGCGGCTACTTCAGCGAGGCCGGCGCGCAGGCCCAGGCGCGCGTGCTGGCCGCGCAGGGGCTGGAGGTGTCGGTGTACGGCGTGCCCGCGTACTCCACGCTGGGCTACCTGAACTGGCTCGGCGGCGACCCGCTGCTGTCCACCTTCGTGCACTGGCCTGAGGGCGACTTCGTGCGCCTGATGTTCCACGAGCTGGCGCACCAGGTGGTCTACGCCGAGGGCGACACGCCGTTCAACGAATCCTTCGCCACCGCCGTGGAGCGCGTGGGCGGGGCGCTGTGGCTGTCGCGCCACGCCAGCGCCGCCACGCAGGCGGCCGACCGCGCAAGCCAGGCGCGGCGCGCGCAGTTCCGCCAGCTCACCCGCGCCACGCGCGAGCGGCTGGCGGAGGTTTATGCACAAAAATCGGCCTCAGCCCTTACCAGTCAAGCGCTGGAAGCTATGAAATCGGAAGCAATGCAGGACTTCCGCACGCGTTACGCGGCGCTGCGCGCGCAGTGGCTGGCCGCCGCGCCGCAGGCCACGCCCACGCTGGCGGGCTACGACCGCTGGGTGGCCCAGGCCAACAACGCCGCCTTCGCCGCGCAGGCCGCCTACGACGGCTGGGCCGATGCGTTCGAGGCGCTGCTGCGGCGCGAGGAAAGCGACTGGCCACGGTTTTATGATGCCGTACGAAAAATGGCGGCCCTGCCCGCCGCGCAGCGCCTGCAGGCCCTGTGCGCGCTGCAGCCGGCCGCGCCCAAGGAGTTCGCCTGTGTCCCACATCCAAATCCGCCGCCCCCACCAGCTCGGCCTTGAAGCCGCGCGCAAGATCGCCTTTGCCTGGGCCGAAAAGGCCGAACAGAAGCTGGACATGGAATGCACCTACGAGGAGGGCGACGACCAGGACACGGTGCACTTCACGCGCGCGGGCGTCAACGGCACGCTGCAGGTCTACCCCGACCTGTTCGAGCTGGACGCGCGGCTGGGCTTCCTGGTCAGCGCGTTCAGGCACCGCATCGAGACGGAGCTGCACACGCAGTTCGACGCCCTGCTGGCGCCGGCCAAGCCCAAATCCACCGGCAAGAAGAAGGCCGGCTGACCGGGCTGGCAGCGGCCGCCGCTCAGAAGCGGTACGTCGCGCTCAGCACCACGTTGCGGCGCGGGGCCCACCAGCAATCGCCGCGCGACAGGCAGGTGCTCATGTACTGCTTGTCGGCCAGGTTGCTGATGTTGAGCGCGTAGCGCCAGTCCTGGCTGTCGTAAGCCAGCATGGCATCGGCCACGCCCGCCGCCGGAACCCGGGGCCCCGTGCCGTCGTGGAACGACGACAGCCAGCGGTAGCCCGCGCCCACGGAAAAGCCGCGCACGCCGCCCAGCGCGAAGCGGTACACGCCCCACACGGCCGCCTGGTGGCGCGGCATGCCTTCGAGCAGGGGATCGACGTCGGTGTAGTTGTAGTGCGCCGTCAGGTCGAAGGCCGTGGCCACGCGCGCCTTGTACTCCAGCTCCAGGCCCTTGTTGCGCGTCTGGCCCGCCTGTAGCGCGTTGTTCGGGTTGACCGGGTCGGGCGTCTGCTGGTTCTTTTCCTTGAGGTCGTACACCGCGGCCGTGAACTGGGTGGCGCTGCCCTCGGGCATGTACTTCACGCCCACCTCGACCTGCTCGCCTTCCAGCGGCTTGAAGCGCTGGCCGTAGGCGTCGGTGCCGCTGATGGGATTGAAGGACTCGGCGTAGCTGACGTACGGCGTCCATCCCCCGGGCAGCTGGTACATCACGCCCAGGCGCTTGGTGGTGGCGCTGGTGCGGTCGTCCTGCGCGCCCGCCAGGCTGTTCACGGCGCGGTCGTGGCGCAGGCCGGCGATGAAGATCCATGGGCCCCATTTCACCTGGTCCTGCACATACAGGCCGCCCTGGCGCTGCACGTTCTCGGGCCGCGCGACCAGCACCGGGCTCAGGCGGTTGCCGTATACGGGCGCATAGGCGTCGATGGGCGTGTTGTACGCATCGTCCGCTTCGGTCTTGTTCTCGGTCTGGCGGTTCCAGTCCACGCCCAGCAGCAATTGGTGGCGCATGCCGCCAGCGTCGAAGTTGCCTTGCAGGTGCGTGTCCACGGCAGCCATGCGCGTGCGCGTGGCGTTCTGCCCGTACAGGCGGCCGATCAGGCGCTGGTTGGCCGGGTCGGCCCCCCATCCGCCCGGGATGGTGAAAAAGTCCGCGTAGTGGTAGCCACCCCGGTTCTCGTTGCGGGCCAGGCGCAGGTTCTGGCGCACGGTCCAGGCGTCGTTGAAGCGGTGCTCGAACAGGTAGCCGATGGATTCGCGGTCGGTGTCGTAGTAGTCGCCAGGCTCGCCGATGAAGCGGCCCACGGGGAGCATGCCGTTGGGATTCGGCAGCAGCGTGCCGGACCACGGCAGGAACTGCGACGTGCTGCCCGAGCGGTCCTGCTGCCAGTGGGCCTGCAGGACCAGCGACGTGGCGGCGCTGGGCCGCCAGGCCAGCGAGGGGGCGATGAGCCGGCGGTCGTTCGGCACATGGTCCACCTGCGTGTCGGCATCGCGCGCCACCGCCACCAGGCGGTAGAACCATGCGCCATCCGCCGTGAGCGGGCCCGTCAGGTCAGCCTGCAGCTGCTTGCGGTTCCAGCTGCCGATCTGCACGCCCACCTCGCGCTGCGTTTCCTGCAGCGGGCGCTTGCTCACCATGTTGACCACGCCCGCCACCGTGCCCGCGCCGAAGAGCATGCCCGACGGGCCGCGCAGCACCTCGATGCGCTCCAGCGCGTACGGGTCGGCGGGCACGGTGCTGGTGTACCAGTTGTAGTTCTGGCGCAGCCCGTCGAGGTAGGTATCGGGCCAACTGCCACGCACGCGCACGCTGTCGGAACGGCTGTCCAGCCCGTAGGCGTCGCTGCGCACGCCCGCCGCGTACAGCAGCGCCTCCTGGAACGTGGTCGCGCCCTGGTCCACCATCTGGTCGCGCGTGACCACGGTGACGGATTGCGGGGTTTCCGCGAGCGGCGTATCCGTCTTGGTGGCCGTGACCGCGTTGCGCGCGCGGTAGCCCACCACCGGGGTGGTGGCGGATTCCTTTTCGGCGTTCGCATCGACGCGCACTTCGGGTAGCAGGGCCCCCGTGCTCTGGGCCCGGGCCAGGGCGGGTGCGAGGCCGAAGGCCAGCGCGAGGCCAAGGCACAGTGCGGTTTGCGGGTGTTGGGTTGTCATGATTTCACGAATAGGAACAAGAATTGTTTTTATTCTAAAAACCAAAGTACCGGGAAACACCCTACCTGTCGTGCCGCGGCAACAGGTACGCACCATGAAAAAAGCGGCCCGCAGGCCGCCTTGGCAAGGTGCCGCGCCAGTCAGCGCAGCGATTCGATCAGGTCGATGTACTGCTGCTTGGCCTCGTCGGCACCGGTGCCCTTGAGCTTTTCCCAGGCGTCCCACTTGGCGCGGCCCACCATGTCGGTGAAGCTGGGCTTCTTGGACTCGTTGTCGCCCTCGGTGGCCTGCTTGTACAGCGCGTAGATCTTCAGCAGCGTGGCGTTGTCGGGGCGCTCGCTGAGCGTTTTGGAGTTGGCCACGGCAGCTTCAAAGGTGGCGTTCAGATCGGACATGGAGTCTCCTCGCAAGGTGGGAAAAAACGGGTGTCGGCAAGTGCATGCGCCGGTGTATCTTACGGCCCGGCCCCAACCGCTAGGGTGCATTCCCTAGAGGCCATCCCCCAAAATCCGCGCTCCCTTCCACCACCCAACGCACAGGACACGCCCCCCATGGTCACCCGCATCGCCTCCGCCACTGCCCCCCTCCTGGCCGTGCCCGCGCCGGCGGCGCGCGCCGCGCGCATCGTCGGCAAGAACGTGCAGCGCGCGGCCACGGGTATGCTGGGCCTGTCGGGCGAGCGCATGAGCAAGGTCGATACGGCCTGGCTGCGCATGGACAGCGACCACAACCGCATGATGATCAACGGCGTGTGGACGCTCTCGCCCGGCGTCACCTGGCAGGCGCTGTGCGAGCGCGTGCAGCAGCGCCTGCTGCAGTACCCGCGCTTTCGCCAGCGCGTGGTGCAGGACGCCGCCGGCGCCACCTGGGTCGATGACGACCGCTTCGACATCGCCGCGCACGTGGTGCGCGAGCCGCTGCCGCACCGCAAGGGCCAGAGCATGCAACAGGCGCTGCAGCAGCGCGTGGGCGAGCTGGCCATGCAACCGCTGGACGGGCGCCGGCCACTGTGGCAGATCCATCTGGTCGAGGACTTCACGGGCGACGACGGCGAGAAGGGCAGCGCGCTCATCGTGCGCATCCACCACTGCATCGCCGACGGCATTGCGCTGATCTCGGTCACGCTGTCGCTGGTCGATGGCGGCAGCGAGCCGCCGCAGCGCCGCGCCAAGCCCGCGCACGACGCGGGCAGCCCCGAGGAATGGCTGGCCGACACGCTGATCCGCCCCTTCACCGACATGGCCGTGAAGGCTATCGACATGGCGGGCGAGAGCGCCGCGCATTCGCTGCACCTGCTGCGCGAGCCCGAGAAGATGCTGGAGCAGGGCCTGGCGGGCTCGGTGGAGGCCGCGCGCATGGCCTACCAGCTGGTGAGCGACGCCGCCGCGCTGGCGCTCATGCCCGACGACTCGGCCACGCGCCTCAAGGGCAAGCCGGGCCAGGCCAAGCGCGTGGCCTGGTGCCCGCCGATCCCGCTGGACGAAGTCAAGGCCATCGGCAAGGCGCTGAACTGCTCGATCAACGACGTGCTGCTGTCGTGCGTGGCCGGCGCCATCGGCGGCTACCTGCGCGCCCAGGGCGACGACCCGGCGGGCCAGGAGATCCGCGCCATGATCCCGGTGAACCTGCGCCCCATGGAGCAGGCCTGGAAGCTGGGCAACCGCTTCGGCCTGGTGCCGCTGGTGCTGCCCATAGGCATCGAGAACCCGATCGAGCGCGTGTACGAGGTGCGCCAGCGCATGAACGCGCTCAAGGGCAGCACGCAGCCGCTGCTGGCCTTCGCCATGCTGTCGATGGCGGGCATGCTGGTCAAGCCCGCGCAGGACGCGCTGCTGAACCTGTTCGCGCGCAAGACCACCGCCGTGATGACCAACGTGCCCGGCCCGCGCGATGCGCTGACGCTGTGCGGCGCGCGCGTCACGCAGTGCATGTTCTGGGTGCCGCAGTCGGGCGACATCGGGCTGGGCGTGTCCATCCTCAGCTACGGCGGCGGCGTGCAGTTCGGCGTGATGACCGACACCGCGCTGTGCCCCGCGCCGCAGCAGATCATCGACGCCTTCACGCCCGAGTTCGCGCAGTTGTCGCTGCTGACGCTGATGCTGCCGTGGGGCGAGGTGTGAGGGCGCTATTTAATAAATAGCTGCCAGCGCTTGCCCAGCAAGGGCTGGAGCCGTTTTTTCCTTAAAATTCAGCCAGGCGCGCGGTTCAGCCACGCCTGCGCCAGCCGCACCCAGTAGGTCGCGCCCAGCGGGATCAGCGCGTCGTTGAAGTCGTAGCTCGGGTTGTGCAGCGTGCACGGGCCGGCGCCGTGGCCCGCGTCGCGGTGGCCGCCTTCGCCGTTGGCGATGAAGCAGTACGCGCCCGGCTTGGCCTGCAGCATGTAGGCGAAGTCCTCGCCGCCCAGCGTGGGCTCCTGCGCCAGCACCTTGTCCTCGCCGAGGATGTCCACCATCACCTGCCGCGCGAAGGCGGCCTCGGCCGGGCTGTTCACCGTGGGCGGGTAGTTGCGCGCGAACTCGAACTCGCAGCGCGCCTCGTGCGCCGCGCAGGTGTGCTCGGCCACCTGGCGCATGCGGTGCTCGATCAGGTCGAGCAATTCGGTGGTGAAGGTGCGCACCGTGCCCTGCAGCTCGCAGGCGTCGGGCACGACGTTGCTGGCCTCGCCCGCGTGGATCATGGTGACCGAGATCACCCCGGCATCCAGCGGCTTCTTGTTGCGGCTGACGATGGCCTGGAAGCCCTGCACCACCTGGCAGGCGATGGGCACCGGGTCGATGCCCATGTGCGGCATGGCGGCGTGGCTGCCCTTGCCGCGGATGGTGATCTTGAACTCGCTGGTCGAGGCCATCACCGGCCCCGGGCTCACGGCCATGGTGCCCGCGGGCATGCCGGGCCAGTTGTGCATGCCGAACACCGCCTCCATGGGAAACTGGGTGAACAGGCCGTCGTCCATCATCACGCGCGCGCCGCCGCCGCCCTCCTCGGCCGGCTGGAAGATCAGGTATACCGTGCCGTCGAAATCGCGGTGGCTGGCCAGGTGCTGCGCCGCCGCCAGCAGCATGGCGGTGTGGCCATCGTGGCCGCAGGCGTGCATCTTGCCCGGCGCCTTGCTGGCGTGCGCGAAGGTGTTGAACTCCTGCATGGGCAGCGCGTCCATGTCGGCGCGCAGGCCCACGCCGCGCCCGCATGCACCGCCGTCGCGCCCGTGCACGATGCCCACCACGCCGGTCTTGCCCATGCCACGGTGCAAGGGAATGCCCCACTGCGCCAGCTTTTCGGCCACGAGGTCGGCGGTGCGCACTTCCTCGAAGCACAGCTCGGGGTGGGCGTGGATGTCGCGGCGCAGCGCGGCGATGGCGGGCGCCTGGGCGGCAATGGCGTCGATGGTCTTCATGGCATGTCTTCCTTGGATTGGCACAGTCTAGTACAGCACTTTGGAGAGAACGTGTTGACGCTCTTTTCATGGTGCCCGTTGCCCCGCAAAGGCGGCAGATGCAAGGCGCAAAGCGCAGCCGGGCTGGTGGCCCGACGAGCATTTGCAACGCCGCAGATGCCGCCTTTGCGAGGCAACCCTTCGGGCAAGGCAGCAAAAGGCCGCACTCGTCGTTGCGCGCCTTGCCCAGGCCGCCAGCATGGTCTGCGGCGCGCGCCTAGATTGCGGCCTTTTGCTGCCTTGCGGGCACCATGAAAAGAGCGTCAACACGTTCTAAAAGTGGAATACTGCAGCGCTGCCCCCACTCCCCTGTTCGCCATGCTTTCCTCTGCCCCTGTGCGCGGCGCCTGCCCGCACGACTGCCCCGACACCTGCGCCCTGCTGACCACCGTGGAGAACGGCCGCGCCGTGCGTGTGCAGGGCAACCCTGCGCACGCGCCCACGGGCGGCGTGCTGTGCGCCAAAGTGTCGAAGTACGCCGAGCGCACGCACCACGCCGAGCGCATCCTCACGCCGCTCAAGCGCACTGGCCCCAAGGGCAGCGGCCGGTTCGCGCCCGTCTCGTGGGACGAAGCGCTGGGGGACATCGCCGCGCGCCTCACGGCGATCGCCGCGCGCGACCCGCAGGCCATCCTGCCCTACAGCTACGCCGGCACCATGGGGCTGGTGCAGGGCGAGAGCATGGACCGGCGCTTCTTCCACAGGCTGGGCGCCTCGCTGCTGGCGCGCACCATCTGCTCCACGGCGGGCGGCGAGGGCCTGGTGCACACGCTCGGCGGCAAGGTCGGCATGAAGGTGGAGTTCTTCGCGGAGGCCAAGCTCATCCTCATCTGGGGCAGCAACTCCATCGGCAGCAACCTGCACTTCTGGCGCATCGCCCAGCAGGCCAAGCGCGACGGCGCGCGCCTGGTGTGCATCGACCCGCGCCGCACCGAGACGGCCGAGAAGTGCCACGAGCACCTGCAGCTGCTGCCCGGCACCGACGCCGCGCTGGCCCTGGCGCTGATGCACGAGCTGATCGCCCACGACTGGCTCGACCACGACTACATCGCGCGCCACACCCTCGGCTGGGAGGGCCTGCGCGCACGCGCGCTCGAATGGCCGCCCGAGCGCGCGGCTGCGGTCTGCGGCCTGCCGGTGGAGCAGATCCGCGGCCTGGCGCGCGCCTACGGCACGACGCAGCCCGCGGCCATCCGCCTCAACTACGGCGTGCAGCGCGCACACGGCGGCGGCAACGCCACGCGCGCCATCGCCTGCCTGCCCGCGCTCACCGGCGCGTGGCGCCAGCGCGCGGGCGGGGTGCTGCTGTCCAGCTCGGGGCATTTTCCCGTGCAGCGCGCGCAGCTCGCGCGCCCCGACCTGCTGGCCGGGCGCCAGCCGCGCACGCTCAACATGGTGACCATCGGCGACGACCTGCTGCGCCCGGCCTCGCCCGCGTTCGGCCCGCAGGTCGAGGCCCTGGTGGTCTACAACAGCAACCCCGTGGCCGTGGCGCCCGACTCGGCCAAGGTGGTGCAGGGCTTCGCGCGCGAGGACCTGTTCACCGTGGTGCTGGAGCACTTCCACACCGACACCGCCGATTGGGCCGACTACATCCTGCCCGCCACCACCCAGCTCGAACACTGGGACGTGCACGCCAGCTACGGCCACACCGACGTGCTGCTCAACCGCCCGGCGATTCACCCCCTGGGCGAGGCGCGCAGCAATGCGCGGATCTTCCGCGACCTGGCCGCGCGCATGGGCTTCACCGAGCCGTGCTTCGCCGACAGCGATGAAACGCTCTGCCGCCAGGCCTATGGCGCGGCCGTCGATTTCCAGAAGCTGCTCGACGACGGCTACGCCCGCCTGCCCGTGCCCGATGCGCCGTTCGCCGAAGGCGGCTTTCCCACGCCCTCGGGCCAATGCGAGATGTACAGCGCGCGCCTGGCCGCCCAAGGGCTCGATCCGCTGCCCGGCTACGTGCCGAACCACGAGGCGGCGGGCGCCTCGGCGCGCTACCCGCTGGCGATGATCTCGCCGCCCGCGCGCAACTTCCTCAACTCCACCTTCGTGAACGTGCAGAGCCTGCGCCAGATCGAGGGCCGCCCGCTGCTCGAAATCCACCCGGCCGACGCCGCCCCGCGCGGCATCGCCGAGGACTGCGTGGTGCGCGTGTTCAACGACCGCGGCAGCTACACATGCCACGCGGCCGTGAGCGAGCGCGCGCGCCCCGGCGTGGTCAACGGCCTGGGCGTGTGGTGGCGCAAGCTGGGGCTGGATGGCACCAACGTCAACGAGCTGACCAGCCAGCGCCTGACCGACCTGGGCGCGGGGCCGACGTTCTACGACTGCGCGGTGCAAGTGGAGGCCATGGGGCAGCGGTAACAATACGGCGCCAATCCCGGACCACGCGCCCGCGCGCCCCTTGCCCATGCCCTCCTCGACGACACTCCGCACGCCACTGCCACCCACGGCCCGCTCCGCCCGGGGCACCGCCAGAAGCCTCTTCGCCGTGGCCGCGGCGGCCGCCGCCGCACTGCTCGCCTCCTGCGGCGGCGGTGGCGGCGCGCCGGTGCCGCTGACCCTGGAGCAGAAGGTCGGCCAGATGGTGATGATGGGTATCGACGGCACCACGCCCGACGCCCCCGGCGTGCAGGAGGCCCTGCAACAGATCCGCGCCGGCCAGCTCGGTGGCGTCATCCTGTACCGCTACAACATCACCGGCCCCGCGCAGGTGCGCGCGCTGAACCAGGCGCTGCAGCAGGCCAACCCGCTGCCCTACCCGCTGCTGATCGCGCTGGACCAGGAAGGCGGGCTGGTGCAGCGGCTGCGCGCCTCGAACGGCTTCGCCGACACGCCCTCGGCCGAAGACGTGGCGGCGCAGCAAACGCCGGCCCAGGCCCGCGCCACCTACGGCCAGATGGCGCGCATGGTGGCCGGCGCCGGCTTCAACTTCAACTTCGGCCCGGTGGTCGATCTGCGCGGCGACCCGGCCGACCCGCTGCAGCAGGCGGTGTCGCCCGTGATCGGCAAGCTCCACCGCGCCTATTCCAACGACCCGGCCACGGTGGTGCGCTACGCCGAGGCGTTCATCCAGGCGCACCACGACGCTGGCGTGCTCACCGCGCTCAAGCACTGGCCGGGCCACGGCCTGGCCACCGGCGACACCCACCTGGGGCTGGTGGACGTGACGCAAACGGCCCAGCCCATCGAGCAGTGGCCGTTCCAGCAGCTGATCCGCGGCGGCAGCGCCGACGCCGTGATGACCGCGCACCTGGTGAACCGCAGCGTCGACCCGGACTGGCCGGTCACGCTCTCGCAGCGCTTCATCCAGCCGCTGCTGCGCGCGCGCGACGGCTTCGACGGCGTGGTCGTCACCGACGACCTGCACATGGGCGCCATCCAGCTGCAGCACACGCCGCGCGAGGCGGTGGTGCGCGCCATCCGCGCGGGCAACGACCTGCTGGTGCTGTCGAACAACCCGGGCGCGGCCACGCGCGTGCCCGGCTTTCAGCCGCGCTACGACATGGGCCGCCATGTGGCCAGCCTGGTGCGCGAGGCGATTGCCAGCGGCGAGCTGACCGAGGCCGACATCGACACCGCCTGGCGCCGCCTGGCCCGGCTGCGCGAGCGCCTGGCGGCGCGCTGAAGCGACGCGAAAAGGGCAGCCTACAGTGCCGCCAGCAGGATGCGGCGGGCCACCTCGGGCGTGATGTCGCGCTGCTCGCCCAGCTTGACCATGCCGTGCGCCTCCAACTGCGCCACCACCGCATCCACGTGCTCGGCCCCCAGGCCATAGGCGCCCAGGCGCGTAGGCACGCCCAGGCTCTCGAAGAACGCGCGCGTGCGCGCGATGGCGGCGCTGATGCGCGCCTCTTCGTCACCCTCGCGCAGGCCCCACACGCGCTCGGCGTACTGCAGCAGCTTAGCGCGCTTCGGCACCCGCCGCTCGTCGAGCAGCGACGGCAGCACGATGGCCAGCGTGCGGGCATGGTCGATGCCGTGCAGCGCGGTGAGCTCGTGGCCGATCATGTGCGTGGCCCAGTCCTGCGGCACGCCGGCGCCGATCAGTCCGTTGAGCGCCAGCGTGGCCGTCCACATCATGTTGGCGCGGTCGGCGTACACCGGCTCCGGCGCGGCCAGGATGCGCGGCCCCACTTCGATCAGCGTCTGCAGGATGCCTTCGGCGAAGCGGTCCTGCACCAGCGCATCGACCGGGTAGGTCAGGTACTGCTCCGTGGTGTGCACGAAGGCATCGACCACGCCGTTGGCCAGCTGCTGCTGCGGCAGCGTGTAGGTCTTGGCCGGGTCCAGCACCGCGAAGCGCGGAAAGCAGTGCGCGCTGCTGAAGGGCAGCTTGGCGCCCTTGGCGCGGTGCGTGATGACGGAGCCGTTGTTCATCTCCGAGCCCGTGGCCGGCAGCGTCAGCACCGCGCCGAACGGCATGGCGCGCGCGATGTTGCGCCCGCGCTTTTCCAGGATGCTCCAGGGGTCGCCCTCGACGTGCACCGCCGCCGCGATGAACTTGGCGGCGTCGATCACCGAGCCGCCACCCACCGCGAGCAGGAAGTCGAAGCCGCCCTCGCGGATCTGCTGCACGGCGCGCAGCGCGGTCTCGTAGCTCGGGTTCGGCTCGATGCCCGGGAACGTCGCGTGCGGGCGCGCGCCCAAGGCCTGGCGCACCTCGGCCAGCGTGCCGTTCTTCTCGGCGCTGGCGCCGCCCACGAGGATCAGCACGCGCGCCTGCGCGGGCACCAGGTGGTCCAGGTCGGCCACGCGGCCCTGGCCAAAGGCGATGTGGGTGGGGTTTTGAAAGTCGAAATTCAGCATGGGGCGTTCCACCGGATCAAAACGCCCAGCGTAGCGCGCTTTGCCCAACCCTGCAGTCGCTCCTGTTTCAGGAGCTTCCAGCGCTTGCCCCATAAGGGCTGGAGCCACTTTTCATTCAGATTCGTGCAGCGCCACGATCTGCTGGTCGATGGCGCCGAACAGGCTCTGCCCGTCGGCGCCGCGCATCTCGATGCGGATGGTGTCGCCGAACTGCATGAAGCCGGTGGACGGCTGGCCATGCTCGATGGTCTCGATGCAGCGCTTCTCGGCAATGCAGCTGTAGCCCTTGGCCCAGTCCTTGTTGCTCACGGTGCCGCTGCCGACGATGGCGCCGGCGCGCACGTTGCGCGTCTTGGCGATGTGGGCGATGAGCTGGCCGAAGTGGAACGTCATCTCTGGCCCGGCGTCGCACATGCCGACCTTGCGGCCGTTCCAGGTGGAATGCAGCGCCAGGTGCACGCGCCCGCCCTGCCAGGCCCCGCCCAGTTCGTCGGGCGTGAGGGCCACGGGGCTGAACGCGGTCGCGGGCTTGGACTGGAAGAAGCCGAAGCCCTTGGCCAGTTCGCCCGGGATGAGGTTGCGCAGCGACACGTCGTTGGCCAGCATCACGAGGCGCACGCCCTCCAGCGCCTGCTCGGGCGAGGCGCCCATGCGCACGTCGCCGGTGACGACGGAGATCTCGGCCTCGAAGTCGATGCCCATGGCCTCGCTGGGCACCACCACGTCGTCGCAAGGCCCGAGGAAATCGTCGCTCCCGCCCTGGTACATCAGCGGGTCGGTGTAGAAGCTGGCCGGCACCTCGGCCCCGCGCGCCTTGCGCACCAGCTCCACGTGGTTGATGTAGGCCGAGCCGTCGGCCCACTGGTAGGCGCGCGGCAGCGGCGCCATGCACTGGCGCGCGTCGAACGGGAACGCATGGCGCGCCTTGCCGGCGTTGAGCAGGTCGTACAGATCCTGCAGCTGCGGCGCGAGGAAATTCCAGTCGTCCAGCACCTGCTGCAGATGGCTGGCAATGCCGGTCGCATAATGGGCCGAGCCCAGGTCGCGCGACACCACGACCAGTTGGCCGTCGCGCGAACCATCCTTGTAGGTGGCAAGTTTCATGGCGGGTCTCCTGGAACGGCAGGGCCGCCCCGAATTACGAGTGAGTAAACTCATTCAACTAATCGAAAATTCATTTTAGAACGTGTCGACGATCTCAGTGCAGATGGACAAGGAACGCCTGGGCATACAGTCGGTGGAGGTGGGCTTCGCCTTGCTCGACGCACTGGCCCGCGCCAGCGGGCCGCTCATGCTCAAGGACCTCGCGGCCAGCGCCGGCATGAGCGCGGCCAAGGCGCACCGCTACCTGGTCAGCTTCCAGCGCCTGGCCCTGGTGGCGCAGGACGTGCGCAGCGCCCGCTACGACCTCGGCCCCGCCGCGCTCCAGCTCGGCCTTGCCGCCCTCGCGCGGCTGGATCCGGTGCGCCTGGCGCGCGAGCGCATGCCGGCGCTGCGCGAGCAGCTCGGCCACACCCTGGCGCTGGCCGTCTGGGGCAACCATGGGCCGACCATCGTGCACTGGGAAGAGGCGCCGCAGGCCGTCACGGTCAACCTGCGCCTGGGCGACGTGATGCCGCTGCTGTCCTCGGCCACCGGGCGCTGCTTCGGCGCCTACCTGCCCGCCGAGGCCACGGCCACGCTGCTGGCGCGCGAAACGGCGCTGGCCCGGCGCCAGCAGCGCGCCGGCCTGCCCCACGGCGCCCCGGCGGCCCAGGCGCTGTGGCAGGAAGTGCGCGCCCACGGGCTGGCGCGGGTGGTCGATACGCTGCTGCCTGGCGTCGTGGCCTTCTGCGCCCCGGTGTTCGACGCCGACGGCCACCTGGCGCTGGGCATCACCACGCTGGGGCCCGCCGCCACCTTCGACCCGGACTGGGACGGCGCCGTCGCCACGCCCCTGCGCACCGCGGCACGGCAGCTGTCCGCCGACCTGGGCTGGAGCGCGCCCTGATGCCGCGCCGCGCCCTGCTGCTGCTGACGGCCCTGGTGCTGGCCCTGCACGCCCTGGCGCTGCTGGGCCTGCCTGACCTCACGACGCGCCTGCACAGCCCCGAGGTGGCCGCGTTCAGCACCCGCAGCATCGCCCTGCCGCCGCCCCAGCCCGTTCCCACCGCGCCGCCGCGCCCCAGGCCGCCGCCCAAGCCCAAGCCGAAACCCAAGCCGGCCCCGGCGGCCCCCGATCCCCTGCCGGAGCTGCCTGCCGACGCCCTGCCGGCCGATGCCACCGCCCTGGCGGCAGCCACGGCAGGCGACATCACCGTGCCGATCGAACCGTCCCTGGAGCCCGCCGAGGCCGCGGAACCACCGGCTGCGCCCGCGCCCGCCGCGAGCGAAGCGCTCGCCGCGGCCCCGGCCCCCGAGGAACCCGCCAGCGCGCCGCAGGAGAGCGCCAGCGCGCCGGCCGATCCCCCGGAGCCCCGGGACCCCGGCCTGGCCATCACGCTGCCTGGCGGTGCCAGCGCCCAGGCCGGCGGCGGCGCGCCGCCGCCCGTGCGCGTGCCGCCGCCCACGCGCCTGGCGTTCGAGGTGAGCGGCGAAGTCAAGCGCTTCCACTACAGCGCCAGCGCCGAAATGCTCTGGAAGCACGATGGCACGCACTACGAGGCGCGCCAGGAAATCCGCGCCTTCCTGATCGGCTCGCGCGCGCAGACCAGCGTCGGCCAGCTCACCGCGCACGGCCTGCAGCCCCGGCGCTTCGGCGACCGCGTGCGCAGCGAGCAGGCGGCGCACTTCGACTTCGACCAGGGCCGCATCACCTTCAGCGCCAACACGCCCTCGGCGCCAATCGCGCCGGGCGCGCAGGACCGGCTGAGCGTGTTCATCGAACTGGCGTCCCTGATCGCTGCCGCCCCCGAGCGCTACCCCGAGGGCACCGAGATCGCGCTGACCACGGCCAGCGCGCGCGCCGCCGGCCGCTGGGTGTTCCGCGTGGGCCAGACCGAGCCGCTGGAGCTGCCCGCGGGCACCATCACGGCGCTGAAGCTGCAGCGCGTGCCCGAGGACGAACACGACCAGCGCGCCGACCTGTGGCTGGCGCCCAGCGTGCACTACCTGCCGGTGCGCCTGCGCATCACCCAGAGCAGCGGCGATTTCGTCGATTTACGCCTCAAGGAGACCAGCACGCCATAGGGACAGTGCTTTCGTGAAATACTGCAAAGCAGAAGCCGGGCCTTGAACTTCCCGGTGCGGGCCGTCATCTGACAGGCAAGCGGAAAGGAGGAACGCCATGCAAATGCTCTATGACTCGGACTCTTTCGTGGTGGTTCACATCCTGCCCGAAGCCTTTGAATCGCCACGCGGCGGCGACGCGCAGCCGCCGCAGGTGCCCCAGTTGCCGCGCCACGGCTTCGAGATCGTGGACAAGCGCTCGGGCAAGGAGGTCTACCTCGACGGTTCCTGGGCCGAAATGTTCCAGCAGCAGATCCTGGCCTGGCAGCGCGACACGCCCACGCAGGAAGAAGTCGAGGCCACGCTGGACCGCTACACCGGGCTGGCGCAGAACCCGGTCATCGTCCACTGATCCTCAACGCGCGCCGCGCCGGCGCGCCATCTCCGTGCCCATGGCCTGCTGCGTGGCCTCGGGCAGCAGGGCTTGCGCCGCAGGATAGGCGCTGCCCTCCTCGTGGCGGATGTGCTCGCCATAGCGCGCCGCGAAGCGCGCCAGCAGCGCCTCGTGGGCCGCGCTGAACGCCGCCAGCCGCCCTTCGGCCAGCGCCAGCAGCGGCTCGCGCGCCTGGACCCAGTCCGCCGCCATGGCCGCATGGTCGGCCTGCAGCTGGCGCACCAGCGCCGCGACCGCCGGGCTGCCCTGCGCGAGCAGCGGCGGGAACACGTGCAGCTCCTCATCCTCGTGGTGCAGCGGCGCGGCGATGTCGAAGTAGCGCAGCACGTCGCGCGCCGCCTGGCGCGCCATGTCGTCGCACGGCTTGTCGTGCAGGTAGTCCTGCAGGCGCTGCAGCAGGCCAAGCATGCGCTGCACGCGCTCGTGGCAGGCCTGCAGCATCTCGAAGGGCTGCTCGAAACCGACGCCGGGCGAATGCAGGCCGGGCAGGGAGGCGGATGCCGTCATTTGAAGTGGACGGGTTCGCCCTGCCGGTCGAACGGCAGCAGCGGGCCGAACTGGCCGGCCTTGATCGACTCCACCATGTGCTGCAGCGGCTGCTCGGCGTCCGTGCTGCTGGGCGCCTGGCCGCCGCTGCCGGCCAGCGCGGCGGCGAACACCAGGCGCCAGGGCTGGTGCGGCGGCTCGAACTGCTGCGCCTCGCGCGCCAGCGTGGCGAAGGAGTCGAGCTCCTCGGGCGTCTTGTCCACGCACATCAGCGGCACCAGGGCGCCGCCCTCGCCCTGCGCGAAGCGCGCGCGCTGTTCGGGGCTGGCGTCCCCGGGCAGTTCGGTGCCGACGAACACCATCAACAGGCGCTGCGGCTCGGGCTGGGCGCGCGCGGCGCGCAGCAGGTCGTCAAAGTGCTGGATTTGCATGGCTAGTGTGGTGTTCGACGCTTGATGGAGCAAAAAAACCGATGGATTCGTTGGCCTGGCTAGGCGCAAACCGCAGCGATAGCCGTAGCTATCGCGAGGATTTGCAACAACGCCAGGGCGGCGAAGACGCGGTTTTATGTTCCAGATAGCGTCGAGCACCACACTACGGATTCTCCCACCCCGGTGCGATGCCCTCACCCGGGACCAGGGTTCCCACATAGGCCGCGGGCACCGGGCGCGTGCGCGCGGGCTTGCGCGCCAGCACCGTGCCGATGCTGATGCAGCACAGCGCCCGCGACGGCGCGGGCAGGCCGAGCAGGCCGCGCAGCGCCGCCGACTGCAAGGCCTTGCCGCTGGTCAGCGCCGAGCCGAAGCCCAGCGCCGTGGCCATGAGCAGCACGCTCTGCACCGCGCAGCCCGCCGAGACCAGGCGCTCGTCCCAGCCGATGGCCGGGCCGCCGCAGGCGCCATCGGCCACCAGCACCAGCAGTTCCGGGGCACGCAAGGCCTTCTCGCGCGCCTGCGCCAGTTGCGCGGGGGTGGCCTCGGGCTCGCGCTCGGCCAGGGCCTGGGCGAACGCCTCGGCCAGGGCCGGCCGCGCGGCCTGCGGAATGCGCACGAAGCGCCAGGGCAGCAGGCCGCCATGGTCCGGCGCGTGCGCCGCCGCGCCGAGGATGGCGGCCAGTTGCGCCGTATCCGGCCCCGGCGCGCCCAGGCGCTTGGGCAGCACGGTCTGGCGCGCCTGCAGCAGCGCGGCCAGGGCATCGGAGGACAAGGGATCACTCATTTTTCAGTAGCTACTCGCGCTTGATGGGTAAGGGTTTTAGCCATTTTTTGCATGAATACCAGAATCCTCACCCCGGCCGTCCGTCGGCGCGCGGGCGGCCGTACCAGCGGCCCATGCGCAGCCCCCAGGCCAGCACCGCCACGGCCCACAGCAGCGCGGCCCAGGGCAGCAGGGCCGCGCCCCACGCGGGCCACAGCGCAGCGGCCAGGCGCAGCAGCACCGCGCCCTGCAACAGCCAGAACAGGCTCCACAGCGGCCCGTCGGCCACCAGCGGGCGCCCGCCATGGCCGCAAGACACGCGCGACACCATGGCCAGCATCAGCGCGCCCATGCAGCCCAGCGCCAGCGCGTGCAGCATGGCCAGCGGCCACACCGCCGCGCCCTGCCAGCCGTGCCAGGCATGCGCCGCGCCGCCCAGCACCCAGGCCAGACCCAGCCAGACGAAGCCCGCGTGCAGCATGGCGAGCAGGCGGTTCTTCAGCCCGAGCACGCGCCACCACACGCCCGCCAGCCACAGCAGCACGGCGCCCACGGCCAGCTCCAGCACGCCGCGCAACAGCAGCACCGGCGCGGACAGGGGCCACCACGCTCCCGCGAGTACGGCGCCGGCCTCGCCCCAGGCGGCGCCCACCATGAGCGCCAGCACCCAGAACGGCCGCCGCGCCGCGATGCCGGGCATGGCGCTGGAGGTGAAGAACGGAATCATGCGGTGCAGCGCCGCCGCGAACACGACCAGCACGAAGCCCCACAGGCCGGCCCGCGCCAGCGCCTGCGCCTGGGCGAAATCACCGCGCCATGCGGCCAGGCCCAGCGCCGCCAGGCACAGCCAGCCCAGCCCCCAGGCGGCCACGATCAGGCGCGCGTGCAGCCGGTCGGCCAGCGGGCTGCACCAGACCAGCCAGGCCAGCAGGGCGCCGGTCCCGCCCAGGCCCAGCCAGGCCGCCCCCAGGCCCGCCCAGGCCAGCGCCGGGGCCGCCATGGCGCCGCCGAGCCAGGCCAGCCAGCCCAGCGCCTGCAGCACCAGCGGCGCGCACAGCACGCGCACCGGCCAGGGCTGCACCTCCAGCCACTTGGGCAGCGCCGTGAAGCCGAAACCGGCAAAGAACAGCGGCATGAAGCCGAACACCATTACCGCCGCATGCGCCACGGCAGGCGGCAATGCGGCCGGGGGCACCAGGAACGGCGCCAGCGGCGCGGCCTGCACCCCGGCCCACCACAGGCTGGCCGCGCCCAGCACCGCCAGGGCCAGGAAGAAGCCCAGCCGGTGCGGCGCCCAGCCCAGCGTGGCCCAGTGCCAGCGCCAGTCGATGCGCGCCAGCGCCTCGGCCGGCGGCCGCCCGGCCACCGGCCGCACCGGAATCACGGGCCGCCGGGGACGATCCATGTCAGCCCCCCATGGCTACCCGCAAGAACCCATGTGCCCGCACTGGGTGCAGTAGTCGCAGCCGTCCTTGCGGATCATGGCGTGCGCGCCGCACTCGGGGCATTTCTTGCCGGCCATGGGCGGGGGCGTGTCGCTGGCGCCGTCCTGCCCGGGGTCGTCCAGCGGCAGGCTTTGCTGCACCGGGTCCTGCACGCGGCGCGCCAGGATGTTCTGGATGGCGTAGGCCACGGCGGCCACCTCGGAGTCGTGCCACAGCGGCACGCGCGTGCCGTCGGCCTTCTCGTGGCTGCCCAGGCGCACCGGACCGCGGTCCCAGGCGACCTTGCGCATGTCGGACAGCGCGCGCTCCAGGAAGCCGCCGCGCGCGGCCAGCGACAGCAGGCGCATGCTGGAGGTGATCCACTGCTGCGACTCGCTGTTCTGCCCCACGGGCATGAAGAATTCGATGGCGCGGTCCACCGTGCCCTTGCCCACGCCGGTGGGCACGGGCAGGAAGGAGACGATGAGGTACAGGCGCTGGTGGCCGTCCTGCGTCCAGTACTCGATCTTCTCGGCCACGGCCGAGAGCGCGCCCTTGGGGCGGCTTTCGATCACGGTGCGCATGGGGTCGAGGACGGCGCGCTCCTCGGCGGGCGCCGGGGCCGCCACGGGCGCGGGCGCGGGGGCCGGCGTGGCCTCCAGCACGGCGCCCAGGATGGCGTTGGGCCGGTACGTGGCCAGGCCCTTGAGGCGCGCCTGCCAGGCCTGCAGGTACAGGTGCTTGAAGTCTTCGTAGGGGTAGTCGGCCGGGACGTTGACGGTCTTGGAGATCGAGGTGTCCACGAAGGGCTGCACCGCCTCCATCATGGCCACGTGGTCGGACGCCGACATCTCCAGCGCCGAGACGAAGTACGCGGGCAGGTTCTGCACGTCGCCGCCCAGGTCGCGGTACAGGCGCCAGGCGTGGTCCTCCACCTGGTACTCGCTGCGGCTGCCGTCGGCCTCGCGCTTCCTGCGCGTGTAGGTCCAGGAGAACGGCGGCTCGATGCCGTTGGAGGCGTTGTCGGCAAAAGCCAGGCTCACGGTGCCGGTGGGCGCCACCGACAGCAGGTGGCTGTTGCGGATGCCGTGCGCGCGGATTGCGTCCTGCAGCGCGGCGGGCAGGCGGCTGGCGAAGGTGCCGGGGGCCAGGTAGCCTGCGGCGTCGAACCTGGGGAACGCGCCCTTTTCCTGCGCCAGGGCGATGGAGGCGGCGTAGGCCGCGTCGCGCATGGATTCGGCGATGCGCGCCGCCATGGCGCGGCCGTCGGCCGCGTCGTAGCGCAGGCACAGCATGGCCAGGGCGTTGCCCATGCCGGTGAAGCCGACGCCGATGCGGCGCTTGGCCGCCGACTCGTCGCGCTGCTGCTGCAGCGGCCAGTAGGTCACGTCGAGCACGTTGTCGAGCGCGCGCACCTGGGTGGCCACCACCTGGGTGAAGGCGTCGAAGTCGAACGCGGGCGTGCCGGCCACGCCGAACGGGTGGCGCACGAAGCGCGTGAGGATGATGGGGCCGAGGTCGCAGCAGCCGTAGGGCGGCAGCGGCTGCTCGCCGCAGGGGTTGGTGGCGGCGATCTGCTCGCAGTACTGCAGGTTGTTGTCTTCGTTGATGCGGCCCAGGAACAGGATGCCGGGCTCGGCGAAGTCGTAGGCCGAGCGCATGATGGTGTCCCACAGCTCGCGCGCGCGCAGCGTCTCGTACACCCACAGCCCGTCGGCGCGCTGGCGCACGCCGGGGCCCTGGCGCAGCTCGCCGCCGGGCTCGGCGCGGTGCACCAGCTCCCAGACGGTGTCCTGCACCACGGCCTGCATGAATTCGTCGGTCACGCCGACCGAGACGTTGAAATTGTTCCAGCGCCCGGGCGTGCGCTTGGCGGTGATGAAATCGAGCACGTCGGGGTGGTCGATGCGCAGCACGCCCATCTGCGCGCCGCGGCGCGCGCCCGCGCTCTCCACGGTGGCGCAGGACTGGTCGAAGACGTTGATGTAGCTGCACGGCCCCGAGGCCAGCGAGCCCGTGGCGCGCACGCGCGCGCCGCGCGGGCGGATGCGCGAGAAGTCGTAGCCCACGCCGCCGCCGCGGCGCATGGTCTCGGCGGCCTCGCGCAGCGCCTCGTAGATGCCGGGGTAGCCGGCGTCGTCCACGCCCTGGATGCAGTCGCCCACGGGCTGCACGAAGCAGTTGATGAGCGTGGCCTGGATGTCGGTGCCCGCGGCGCTCATGATGCGGCCGGCGCCGATGGCACCGGCCTGCAGGTTGGCGAGGAATTTTTCCTCCCACTCGGCGCGGCGGTCTTCGGCCTCGGCCGAGGCCAGGGCGCGCGCCACGCGCGCGTACAGCTCCTCGGCGCGGGTCTCGCCCGCCTTGAGGTATTTCTCGCGCAGCACGTCCAGGCTGATGGGCTGTATGGTGGAGGCCAGGGTAGGTTGGGGTTCGCGCTTCATGGGTAGGAAATGTAGGAGGCCTGACACCAGAAGGGTCTTGCGTTCCATCAAGACTCGGCCGCCAGCAGTGCTTCTATTGTTCGCGAGCCCATGGTTTTGATAGCTGCCCGCGCTGGCCTGGCAACGGTTTCAGATGGTTTTCATGCCGAAACCATTGCGCGGCGGCGTCAGAAGGCGTAGCGCGTGGTCAGCCGCACCGAGCGTGGCGCGCCCGGCAGCAGGGAATTGGCCACGCTGCCGTGGGCCGAGGCGATGTAGCGGCGGTCGAACAGGTTGTACAGGTTCAGCTGCAGGTCCACCTTGCCCATGCGGTAGGCCAGCATGGCGTCCACCGTGGCGTAGGCCGGCAAGGTGGTGGTGTTGGCCGGGTCGGCGAAGCGCGCGCCCACGTAGTTCATGCCCGCACCGGCCTGCCAGCCGCGCGCCAGCGCCTTGGTCAGCCACAGGCTGGCGCCGTGTTCGGGCGTCAGGGTCGCTCTCCGGCCTTGCAGGGCGGGGTTGAGGGAGCGGCTGACCTTCGCATCCATGTAGGCATAGCCCGCCGAGGCCCGCCAGCCGCCCGGGAGGTCGCCCGCGAACGTCAGCTCCAGCCCGTGGGTGCGCTGCGTGCCCACGGGCACCGAGAAGGCCGGGTTGGCCGGGGCGCTCGTCATGATGTTGGTGCGCTCCAGGTTGAAGAGCGCGGCGGTGGCGGTGGCCCTGCCGTCCAGCAGGTCGATCTTGGCGCCGATCTCCTTGCTCGTGGTTTCCTGCGGCTCGGTCGTGGCGTTGCCCGCGCTCAGATTGAAGTTCTCGCCCGCGGGCTGGAACGACTTGCTCACGGACACGTAGTACGACTGCGAGGCCGACGGCTGCCACACCAGGCCCGCGCGCGGGCTCCAGGCGGTGTCGGTGCGGTTGGGGATGGCGGCCACGTCCACCTCTTGCCGGAACCGGTCGTAGCGGATGCCCAGCAGCGCCTTCCACTGCGCCGAGAGCGACACCAGGTCCTGCACGTAGGCCGCCGCGACGGTGCTGCTGCCGGTGTTGGGGCTGCCGGAGTTCACCGTGAGCACGGGGTTGGCGTCGGGCGCGGCCGGGCGGTAGGCGTCCACCGGCCCGGCGCTGCCGGAGCGGCTGGACTGCCAGCGGTCCTGCACGCCCAGCTCCACGCCGTAGAGGATCTGGTGCGCCATGCCGCCCAGCGCCGCGCGTTGGGTCAGCTCGGTCTGGTTGAACACGCCGTGCTCGCTGCGCGCGATGGCGCTGCGGCTGCGCGCCACCCGCAAGCCCGAGGGGTAGAGCGCGAGGTTGGCGTCCGCCGTCACCGCGCCCGCCGAGGTGATGTAGCGGTCGAGCTGGTAGTCGTAGTAGCGCAGCGCGTTGCGCAGGGACCATGCGCTGTTGAAGCGGTGCTCCAGCGTGGCGCTGGCGGCGCTCACCGTGGAGCCCGCCGTGTCGGCCTGGCGCGCGTTGGCCGCGCCGTAGTAGGTGCCGGGCGCGACGTCGATGGGGCGGCCCTGCCACGACGGGATGCCCCAGTCGGTCACGCGCTTGTCGCGCAGGTACTCGGCCTGCAGCAGCAGGCTGTTGTCGGGGCTGAACTTCACCAGCGCCGAGGGCGCGAACGCCTCGCGTTCGAGGAACTGCTGGTCGCGGAAGCTGTCCGCGCGCTCGATGGCGCCCGTCACGCGCACCGCGACATTCTGGCTGACGTTGCGCGCGATGTCGAATTCGCCGCGGCGCTGGTTCCAGCTGCCTAGTTGCAGGCCCACCTCGCTCTTGTCGATGCCGGGCTTCTTGGTGACGCGGTTGATCATGCCGCCCGAGGAGCCCCGGCCGTACAGCACGGAAGCCGGGCCCTTGACGACCTCGATGCGCTCCACGTTCGACAGGTCACGGTAGTACATGGCGTCGTCGCGGAAGCCGTCCACGAACTGGTCGCCCAGCGCGCTGAAGCCGCGGATCACCACCTGGTCGCGCTGCCCGTCGCCGTGCGACAGGTTAATGCCGGGCACGGATTTCACCGCGTCCTCCATCGACTGCACGCCCCTGTCGCGCATCAGCTCGCGCGTGATGACGTTTACCGTTTGCGGAACGTCGCGCAGCGGCACGTCGATCTTGGTGGCGGCGCCCGCCTCGGCGGGGCTGTAGGCGGGCTCGCCGCTGCCCTGGATGGTCACTTCGGGCAGGGCCGTCTCGGCCGCAGGGGCCTGGGCGAAGAGGGCGGGAGAGGCGAATGCCGCCAGCAGGGCGGCAGCCAGGGAGGCAGGGCAGTGGTTCATAGGGCCAGTGCGTGCAAGCGTTGCTGGCTGGCCAGTGGAACCGGGGACGCACTGGGCTGGCTGAAGGGCGCATGTGGCGGCAGGGCCGCCCATGCGCGGCCGAATGTAGCACGGCCGCGCGCCTTGGCAAGCCCGGCGATCAATCGACGAGCACCTGCCCGTCGTGCTCCACGTAGGGGTGGTAGGGGCCGGTGCCGCTGTTGTCGGCCCGGGATGCGGGCACGAAGCCGCCGGTCTGCACGTCGAACACGTGCACCTCGCCGTCCTCGATGACGTAGTGCCAGCCGTGCAGGCTGACCTGGCCCGTCTGCACACGGCTGCGCACCATGGGGTACTCCATCAGGCGTTCGAGCTGCAGCACCACGGCGCGCTGTTCGGTGCGGCGCAGGGCCTCGGGGCCGGGCTGCACCGGCAGCAGCGCCTCGCGGCCCAGGTCGAGCCAGCGATCGAGGTTGGGGGCCTCGGGCGAGACTTCGCCGTACATCGCCTTGATGGCGCCGCAGTGGCTGTGGCCGCAGACGATGATGCGGCGCACGTGCAGGTTGAGCACGGCGAATTCGATCGCGGCGGTGGTGCCGTGGTGGCCGTGGGAGCCGTCGTACGGCGGGATGAACGCGCCCACGTTGCGCACCAGGAAGAGTTCGCCCGGCCCCGCGCCCGTCAGCAGGTAGGGCACGAGGCGCGAGTCGGAGCAGCCGATGAACAGCGTGGTGGGGTGCTGGCCGTCATCCACCAGCGTCTGGAACTGCTCGCGGTAGTGGGGAAAGGCGTCGTCGTGGAAGCGGCGCAGCCGCTGCAGCAGTTCGTCGTCAGGCATGGGGCACTTTCTGGCAGCTTCCTGGCGACGGGGCCGCTACTGCACCAGCGGCGTGTCGGCCGCGTCGAGCTGCACGCCTTCGACTTCGGCGCTGCCGGCCAGCACCTGCAGGTACTGGCGCAGCGCGTTCACCCAGGCCTGCTGGCGCAGCAGCAGGGCCACGCTGGCGTGCACCTGCTCGAAGGGCAGCGCCTGGCCGGGCTGGCGCTCGCACACCTCGACCACGTGCAGGCCGAAGCGGCTGTGCACCAGGCGCGAGAGCACGCCCACCTCCTGCGTGCCGAAGATCTCGCGCGCGAATTCGGGCGCGCAGTCCTCGGTGGTGAGCCAGCCCAGCTCGCCGCCCTCCTGGCCGCTGGGGCAGTTGGACCACTGGCGCGCGGCCTGGGCGAAGCGCGCGCCGCCGTCGTCGGCGCAGCGCAGCTCCAGCAGCAGGGCCTCGGCGCGCTGGCGCAGCTGCTTGACATCGACCCCGGGGGTGACGGCGAACAGCACGTGGCGCAGGCGCACGCGCTCGCCCTGCCCGCCCAGCGTGGGGTGGGCGGCGTGGTAGCGGCGGCAGGCGTCCTCGGACGGCTCGGGCACCTGCAGCGCCTGCTCCAGCAGGCGCTCGATGGCTTCGCCCGCCGCGGCGCTGGTGGCGCCGTCGAGGCCCGGGGCGTCGGCGGCCGCCAGCAGCCCTGCGCGCTGCGCCTGCTGGCGCAGCAGCTCGGTGCAGGCGCGCTGGCGCAGCGCCTCGGGCGGCAGCAGCACGCCTTGCGGGTGCAGGGCCACGCCGTTGATGCGGGCGACGGGGATCTGGGCGGTGGCGGTCATGGGGTTTCTCCTGTTTTGATAGCTGTTGGCGCTTTCCACACAAGGATTTCAGATTGATTTAATGCTGAAATCATTGCGTGGCAAGCGCTGACAGCTACTTAGTTCATAGCACCACGGTTGCCGGGCTGGTTGTGGCCGGCGGGCAGGTTCAGGCGGCGGGCGCGCACCAGCTGGTACGGCCGCACGACGTAGGCCAGCGTGCCGAAGCCGCTCCACACGTGCACCAGGCGGGTGAAGGGGAAGACCAGGAACACGGTCATGCCCAGCGCCATGTGCACCTTGAACACCCAGCCCACGTTGGCCAGCAGCTCCACCGCGCCGGTGCGGAAGGTGACGATGCGCTGCGCCCATTCGGCCAGCAGCATCATGACCGAGCCGTCCAGGTGCTGGGCCGACAGCGGGATGGTGGCCAGGCCGAGCGCGAGCTGCACCCACAGCAGCCACAGCAGCACGATGTCGCTGGTCTTGCTGGTGGCGCGGATGCGCGCGTCCGACAGGCGGCGGTGCAGCAGCAGCGTGACGCCGATGAAGGCCAGCGTGCCGGCGATGCCGCCCGAGACCATCGCCATGATCTGCTTGGCGCCAGCAGTCATGAAGTGCTCGTACATGAAGTGCGGCGTGAGCATGCCCACGCTGTGGCCGAAGAACAGGAACAGCACGCCGACGTGGAACAGGTTGCTGCCCCAGCGCAGGCTGCCCTGGCGCAACAGCTGCGAGGAGTCGCTTTTCCAGGTGTACTGGTCGCGGTCGAAGCGCGCCCAGCTGCCGATGAAGAACACGGCCAGGCAGATGTAGGGGTACAGGCCGAACAGGAAGGTGTCGATCCAGGCGGTCATGGCGAGACTCCTTGGGAAGAAGAGGAAGCGCGCGTCGTCTTTTGCGATGCGGGTACGAAATGCAGCGGCTGGGCCTGGCCGGGGCGGTTCTGCCCCTTGGTGGCGCAGCCGTCGAAGGCCTCGGGCTCGGCCCAGCTCTCATCCAGCCCGGGCTCGGGCGTGATGGCCACGGCCTGCACGCGCTGGCCCGTGACCTCGAGCACTGCGGCGATCACGCAGGCGTAGGGGTTGCCCCGGTTGGCCAGCGCAGTGAACAGCGCGTTGAGGATGTGCGCCATCTCGGCGAGGAACTCGCGCGCCACGGCGGGCGGCTGGGTGGAGGCGAACTCCAGCACCACGCCCAGGTGGTCGGGCAGCTCGGGCGCCTCGAAGCGCAGGCCGGCCTGCTCGTAGGTCTGCAGCAGGTCGATGAGCGCCGGGCCGCGCTCGCGCGAGTCGCCGTGCACGTGCTCGAACAGGTGCAGCGAGGTCTGGCGGCCGCGGTCGAAGGTATCGACATAGCGCGCCTCGGCCTCCATGGGCTCCATGGCGCAGAGCTGGCGGCACAGGGCCTCAATCTCCAGCATGCGCTCGGGCGGCAGCGACTGCTCCAGGCGCAGCGCGTCGAGCAGCGCGGGCATCTGCGCGCGCAGCTCGGCGTGGGGATAGCCCACCAGGCGGGCCAGGGCGCGCAGCGTCAGGCGCAGCGATTCCGGGGTTTTCTTGAACATGGCTGGTTCTCCCTGGCGGTTTACACCGTGGCCTTGATGGGGATGGTGCGGCGCTTCTTGCCGCCGAACATGCTCACGTCGGTGGCGCCGTCGGAGCAGCCGTTGCCGAACGAGAAGCCGCAGCCGCCGCGCAGGTCGAAGGCGTTCTCGGCGTACTCGCGGTGCGCCGAGGGGATGACGAAGCGGTCCTCGTAGTTGGCGATGGCCATCACCTGGTACATGTCCTGCACATCGTGCGCGCTCAAGCCCACCTGCTGCAGCACGGCCAGGTTCTCCACCCGGTCCACGTGCAGGCCGCGCTGGTAGGCGCGCATGGCGAGCATGCGCTCCAGCGCGCGCACCACGGGGCCGGTGTCGCCGGCGGTGAGCAGGTTGGCCAGGTACTGCACGGGAATGCGCAGCTGCGCCACGTCGGGGATCTCGCCGTTCACGCCCAGGTGGCCGGCGTTGGCCGCCGAGGTGATGGGCGACAGCGGCGGCACGTACCAGACCATGGGCAGCGTGCGGTACTCGGGGTGCAGCGGCAGCGCGATCTTCCAGTCCACGGCCATCTTGTAGACCGGGCTGTTCTTCGCGGCTTCGAGCCAGGCGTCGGGAATGCCGTCGGCGCGCGCCTGGCGAATGACGTCGGGGTCATTCGGGTCGAGGAAGATGCCGAGCTGCGCCTCGTACAGGTCGCGGTCGCGCTCCACGCTGGCGGCTTCCTCGATGCGGTCGGCGTCGTACAGCAGCACGCCCAGGTAGCGGATGCGGCCCACGCAGGTCTCGGAGCACACCGTGGGCTGGCCGGCCTCGATGCGCGGGTAGCAGAAGATGCACTTCTCGGCCTTGCCGGTCTGCCAGTTGTAGTAGATCTTCTTGTACGGGCAGCCCGAGACGCACATGCGCCAGCCGCGGCACTTGTCCTGGTCGATCAGCACGATGCCGTCTTCCTCGCGCTTGTAGATCGAGCCCGAGGGGCACGAGGCCACGCACGCCGGGTTCAGGCAGTGCTCGCACAGGCGCGGCAGGTACATCATGAAGGTGTTCTCGAACTGGCCGTACATGTCCTTCTGCACCTGCTCGAAGTTCACGTCGATGCTGCGCTTGGCGAACTCGCCGCCGAGGATTTCCTCCCAGTTCGGGCCCCACTCGATCTTCTCCATGCGCTGGCCTGTGATCAGGCTGCGCGGGCGCGCGGTGGGCGCGGCCTTCATCTCGGGCGCCGACTGCAGGTGGTCGTAGTCGAAGGTGAAGGGCTCGTAGTAGTCGTCGATCTGCGGCAGGTTCGGGTTGGCGAAGATGCGCATGAGCAGCTTCCACTTGCCGCCCTGGCGCGGGACGATCGACCCGTCGGCCAGGCGCGTCCAGCCGCCGTTCCACTTGTCCTGGTTCTCCCATTCCTTGGGGTAGCCGATGCCGGGCTTGGTCTCCACGTTGTTGAACCAGGCGTATTCCACGCCGGGGCGGCTGGTCCAGACGTTCTTGCAGGTGACCGAGCAGGTGTGGCAGCCGATGCACTTGTCCAGGTTCAGCACCATGCCGATTTGTGCGCGTACTCTCATCGTGTTTCTCCTTGTCGCTCAGGCATGTGCGGCGGCCGGGGCCGAAGCTTCCTCGTCCATCCAGTCGATGCGGCGCATCTTGCGCACCAGCACGAACTCGTCGCGGTTGGTGCCGATGGTTCCGTAGTAGTTGAAGCCGTAGCTGTACTGCGCGTAGCCGCCGATCATGTGCGTGGGCTTGAGCACCACGCGCGTGACGGAGTTGTGGATGCCGCCGCGCGTGCCGGTGATTTCCGAGCCCGGGGTGTTCACGATCTTTTCCTGCGCGTGGTACATCATCACCATGCCCGGGTTGACGCGCTGGCTCACCACCGCGCGCGCCGCGATGGCGCCGTTGGCGTTGAACAGCTCGACCCAGTCGTTGTCCACGATGCCGCCGCGCTGGGCGTCGTCCTCGCTGAGCCAGATCACCGGGCCGCCGCGGTTGAGCGTGAGCATGTGCAGGTTGTCGCTGTACGTGCTGTGGATGCCCCATTTCTGGTGCGGCGTGATGAAGTTCAGCGCGATCTCGGGGTTGCCGTTGGGCATCTTGCCCTCGACCTCGTGCAGCGCCTTCAGGTGCACCGGCGGGCGGTAGGCGCAGAAGCCCTCGCCGAAGTCGCGCATCCACGGGTGGTCCTGGTAGAACTGCTGGCGGCCCGTGAGGGTGCGCCATGGGATCAGCTCATGCACGTTGGTGTAGCCCGCGTTGTAGCTGACCTTCTCGCTCTCCAGCCCGCTCCAGGTGGGCGAGCTGATGATCTTGCGCGGCTGCGCCTGGATGTCGCGGAAGCGGATCTTCTCGTCCTCGCGGTGCAGCGCCAGGTGCACGTGGTCGCGCCCGGTCTGCTTGCCCAGGGCCTCCCAGGCCTTGCAGGCCACGTGGCCGTTGGTCTCGGGCGCGAGCATCATCACCACCTCGGTGGCGTCGATGTCGCTGACGATCTTCGGACGCCCCTGCGTCACGCCTTCCTCGCGCACGCGGCCGTTGAGGTCGCCGAGCTGCTCGACTTCGGTCTGCGTGTTCCAGCCGATGCCCTTGCCGCCGTTGCCGATGCGGTCCATCAGCGGGCCCAGGGCCGTGAAGCGCTTGAAGGTGTTGGGGTAGTCGCGTTCGACCACGGCGATCTGCGGCGCCGTCACGCCGGGGATCAGCTCCACCTCGCCGTTCTTCCAGTCCTTCACGCCGTAGGGCTGCGCCAGCTCGGCCGGGGTGTCGTGCATGATGGGGGTGAGCACGACTTCCTTCTCCACGCCCAGGTGGCCCGTGCAGACTTCGCTGAAGGCCTTGGCAAAACCCTTGTAGATCTCCCAGTCGCTCTTCGCCTGCCAGGCCGGATCCACGGCCGCCGACAGCGGGTGGATGAACGGGTGCATGTCGCTGGTGTTGAGGTCGTTCTTCTCGTACCAGGTGGCCGTGGGCAGCACGATGTCGGAGTACAGGCAGGTGGTGCTCATGCGGAAGTCGAGCGTGACCAGCAGGTCCAGCTTGCCTTCGGGCGCCTGGGCGTGCCATTGCACTTCCTCGGGCTTGGCGTCCTGCGGGCCCAGGTCCTTGCCCTGCACGCCGTGCGTGGTGCCCAGCAGGTGCTTGAGGAAGTACTCATGCCCCTTGCCCGAGCTGCCCAGGATGTTGGAGCGCCACACGAACATGTTGCGCGGCCAGTTGGCGGGGTGGTCGGGGTCCTCGCAGCTCATGGTGAGCGAGCCGTCTTCGAGCGACTGCACCACGTAGTCCTTGGGGTCCATGCCGCGCTTTTGCGCGTCCTTGACCACCTGCAGCGGGTTGGTCTGCAACTGCGGCGCGCTGGGCAGCCAGCCCATGCGCTCGGCGCGCACGTTGAAGTCGATCATCGCGCCCTGGTAGGCCTTCGGGTCGGCCAGCGGCGAGAGCACTTCCTCCACGCCCAGCTTCTCGTAGCGCCACTGGTCGGTGTGGGCGTAGAAGAAGCTCGTGCTGTTCATCTGGCGCGGCGGGCGGATCCAGTCGAGCGCGAAGGCCAGCGCCGTCCAGCCGGTCTGCGGGCGCAGCTTCTCCTGGCCCACGTAGTGCGACCAGCCGCCGCCGCTCTGGCCGACGCAGCCGCACATCATCAGCATGTTGATGATGCCGCGGTAGTTCATGTCGCAGTGGTACCAGTGGTTCATGGCCGCGCCGATGATGACCATGGACTTGCCATGCGTCTTGTCGGCGTTGTCGGCGAACTGGCGCGCGATGGCGATCACCTGGTCGCGCGGCACGCCGGTGATGCGCTCCTGCCATGCCGGGGTGTAGGGCGCGTTGGCGTCGTAGCCCTCGTAGGCGCCCTCGCCGGGCAGGCCGCGGTGGATGCCGTACTGCGCCGCCTGCAGGTCGAACACCGTGGCCACGGCCACGCGGCCCTGCACGCCCTCGCCGCTCAGGTCGAGGTGGGTGACGGGCACGCGGCGCACCACCACGTCGCCGCCCTGGTCGTTGGCGCTGAAGTTGGGCGTGGCGATGCCGCCGAAGTACGGGAAGGCCACGTCGGCCACGTCATGCGCCTGCGCGCCGTCTTCGAGCACCGAGAGCTTGAGCTGCACGTCGTTGCCGGTGCGCGCTTCCTTCGATTCGAGGTTCCACAGGCCCTGGTCGTCGCGCCCGTCCTTGCCCCAGCGGAAGCCGATGGAGCCGTTGGGCAGCGCCACCTGGCCGTCGGTGCCGTAGGCCACGGTCTTCCAGTCGGGGTGGTTGGCCTGGCCCAGGTGGCCGTCGAAGTCGCTGGCGCGCACGTAGCGGCCCGGCACCATGACCGTGCGGCCGTCGGGCAGCGTCTTCTGCTCCAGCACCACGAGCAGCGGCAGGTCGGTGTAGCGGCGCGCGTAGTCGTCGAAGTACGCCGAGCGCTTGTCGAAGTAGAACTCCTTCAGGATCACGTGCCCCATGGCCATGGCCACGGCGGCGTCGGTGCCCTGCTTGGGGTGCATCCACAGGTCGGCCAGCTTGGCCACCTCGGAGTAGTCGGGCGTGACGGCCACGACCTTGGCGCCCTTGTAGCGCACCTCGGTGAAGAAGTGCGCGTCGGGCGTGCGCGTCTGCGGCACGTTCGAGCCCCAGGCGATGATGAAGTTGGAGTTGTACCAGTCAGCGCTCTCGGGCACGTCGGTCTGCTCGCCCCACACCTGCGGGCTGGACGGCGGCAGGTCGCAGTACCAGTCGTAGAAGCTCATGCACACCCCGCCGATCAGGCTCAGGTAGCGCGAGCCGGCAGCGTAGGAAATCATCGACATGGCCGGGATCGGCGAGAAGCCGATGATGCGGTCCGGGCCGTGCTTCTTGATGGTGTAGACGTTGGCCGCGGCGATCATCTGGTTGACTTCGTCCCAGGTGCTGCGCACGAAGCCGCCCAGGCCGCGCTGCTTCTGCCACTCGCGGCGCGCGCCGTCGTTCTCGACGATGGCGGCCCAGGCATCGACCGGGCTCTTGGCCACGGCCAGGGCCGCGCGCCAGTGCTTGAGCAGGCGCCCGCGCACCATGGGGTACTTCACGCGGTTGGCGCTGTAGAGGTACCAGCTGTAGCTGGCGCCGCGCGCGCAGCCGCGCGGCTCGTGGTTGGGCAGGTCGGCGCGCGTGCGCGGGTAGTCGGTCTGCTGGGTTTCCCAGGTGACGATGCCGCCCTTGACGTAGATCTTCCACGAGCAGGAGCCCGTGCAGTTCACGCCATGGGTGGAGCGCACGATCTTGTCGTGCGCCCAGCGGTCGCGGTAGGCATCTTCCCAGGTACGGTCTTCGCCGTTGGTCTGGCCATGGCCGTCGGAAAAGGTCTCGCGCGGCTGCGCGAAGTACGAGAGACGGTCGAGGAAATGGCTCATCGTGGGGCTCCTTGGAAATCGTTGTCGGGGTCGAGGACAGGGAGGGACAGGGTCAGCAGGGCATCTCGGCGCTCTTGCGCGCGTAGTACCACCAGGTGATGACGATGCAAATGGCGTAGAACGCCACGAAGGCCCACAGCGCGGCCTGGGGGCCGCCCGTGAGCGCGATGGAACTGCCGTAGCTCTTGGGAATGAAGAAGCCGCCATAGGCCGCGAAGGCCGCCGTGAAGCCCAGCGTGGCTGCGCCCAGCGTGTTGCCCTCCTTGTTGGCCTGGGCCACGGCGGCGGCGTCGCGGGTGTCCACGCCGCGCATGGCTTCGCTCAGGAAGATGACCGGAATCATGCGGAAGGTCGAGCCGTTGCCGATGCCGGTGGTAAGGAACAGCACCAGGAAGCACACGAAGAAACCGCCGAACTGCCCCGCCGAGCTTCCCGAGGGCAGGAACCAAACCACGCCCACCACGGCCAGCGCCATGACGATGAAGTTCCACAGCGTCACGCGCGCGCCGCCGAGCTTGTCGGCCAGCCAGCCGCCGAAGGGCCGCACCACCGCGCCCACCAGCGGCCCGAGCCAGGCGTAGGCCAGCGGGTTGACGTTGGGAAACTGGCTCTTGATGAGCAGCGGAAAGCCCGCCGCGTAGCCGATGAACGAGCCGAACGTGCCCAGGTACAGCACGCACATCAGCCAGTTGTGCTTGCGCCGGAAAATGGCGGCCTGCGCGGCGAAGCTGGCCTTGGCGTCGGCGATGTCGTGCATGCCGAACCAGGCGGCGATGGACGTGAGCAGGATCCACGGCACCCAGACGAAGGCGGCGTTCTGCGTCCACACCTGGATGTGCTCGCCGTTCTTCACGATGGTCTGCGGGTCGCCGCCGAAGATGCCGAAGACGCCGACCGTGACCACCAGCGGGCTGAGGAACTGCACCACCGACACGCCCAGGTTGCCCAGGCCGGCGTTCACGCCCAGCGCCGAGCCCTTGCGCTCCTTCGGGAAGAAGAAGCTGATGTTGGCCATGCTGGAGCTGAAGTTGCCCCCGCCCAGGCCGCACAGCAGCGCCAGGACCAGCATGGTGGGGTAGCTGGTAGTGTTGTCCTGCACCGCGTAGCCGATGCCGATGGCCGGGATCAGCAGCGACGCGGTGGACAGCGCCGTCCAGCGCCGCCCGCCGAACACCGGCACCATGAACGAGTAGAAGATGCGCAGCGTGGCGCCCGAGAGCGCGGGCGCGGCGGCGAGCCAGAACAGCTGGTTGGTCGAGTACTTGAAGCCCAGGGCGGGCAGGTTCACGGCGACCACGCTCCAGACCTGCCAGATGGCGAAGGCCAGGAACAGCGCGGGCACCGAGATCCACAGGTTGAGCTTGGCGACGGCCTCGCCCTCGCGCTCCCAGAACTGCTTGTCCTCGGGCGTCCAGAGCGTGAGCAGGCGGCCCTGGCGGGCGCCGGCGTGCGATGCGGGGGTTGACATGGAAGGCACCTTTCAGAAGGTTTCAGTGATCCATCACGTCGGTGCGGCGCACCTCGGTGAAATACATCCAGATCAGCGAGACCCAGACCACGCCGTACATGAGCATGAAGGCGCTGGAGCGGATGCCCGTCCAATCCATCAGCGCGCCGAACATGATCGGCAGGATGAAGCCGCCCATGCCGCCCGCCAGGCCCACGATGCCGCTGATCGTGCCGATGTTGCCGGGGTAGTCGTCGCTGATGTACTTGAACACGCTGGCCTTGCCGAAGGCCCAGGCCACGCCGAGCACGGCCATCAGCGCGGTGAACACGTAGACGTTCAGGCCGATGTGGAACACCTTGGGGCCATCGACGGTAAGGACGGTGAAGTCGGTCTGCGGGTACGACAGCAGGAACAGGCAGATCCAGCTCACCCACAGCACCCACCAGGTCACGCTGTGCGCGCCGTACTTGTCCGACAGCACGCCGCCGATGGCGCGCAGCACGCCGCCGGGCAGCGAGAAGCACGCGGCCAGCAGCGCGGCGACGCGGATGTCCAGCCCGTACTCGCCCACGTAGTACTGCACCATCCACAGCGCCAGCGCCACGTAGCCGCCGAACACGATGCTGTAGTACTGGCAGTACTTGAGCACCTTGGGATCCTTCAGCGCCTTGAGCTGGTCGGTGAACTTGACGTTGCTCGACACCAGGTGCGTTGGGTCGCTGTAGGAAAATATCCAGAACAGCACCAGCGTGCCCAGCATGATGGCCGCATAGACGTGCGGCACGGCCTGCCAGCCGAAAGCCACCAGGATCACCGGGGCGACGAACTTGTTCACCGCCGCGCCCGAGTTGCCGGCGCCATAGACGCCCATGGCCGTGCCCTGGCGGCTCTTGGGGAACCAGCGCGCCACGTAGGGCGTGCCGACCGAGAACGCGCCCCCGGCCAGCCCCACGAACAGGCCGATGACGAGGAAGTGCCAGTACTGCGTGGCGTAGCCCATGACCCAGATGGCGGGCACGGTGAGGGCCAGCAGCACCGCCATGACGATGCGGCCGCCGTACTTGTCGGTCCAGATGCCCAGCGGCACGCGCACCAGCGAGCCGGTGAGCACGGGCATGGCGGTAAGCAGGCCGAACTCGGTGGCGTTCAGGTTCAGCATCTTCTTGATCGGGATGCCGATGACGCCGAACATCATCCAGACCATGAAACAGACGGTGAAGGCCAGCGTGCTCACGATGAGCACCGACCAGGCCTGGCGGGTATGGCGCGGGTCTTCTGCTGCGTGGTGTGACGGGGAAGGCATTTGTGTCCTCTCTTGCGAATGCCTTGCCATGGTCGCCCAGGGCGCGCGCCTTGCCCATCCGTCTCTGGAGGGCCCGCGGCGCGGCAGAAGGACGATGGCGCCATCGTCCGAAAGAACTATGCCGCCCCTGCAGATTTCAAGCGAAAAATGGCCTCAGCGCCCGTCCATCAAGCGCTGGCAGCTATCAAAAAGAGAGTTCTTCAGCGCTGGCGGTCCGAGGCGTACACCGCCGCCTGCACGCGCGAGCTCAGGCCGAGCTTGCGCAGGATGTGCTGCACGTGGATCTTCACCGTGGTCTCGGCGATATCGAGCGTGCGCGCGATCTCCTTGTTGCTCGCGCCCCGGGCGATCTCGCGCAGCACGTCTTCCTCGCGCGGGGACAGCGGCGAGGCCGCCTCGGGCTCGGCCACGGGCGGCGGCACGGGCACGCCCTGGCTCTGGAAGGCCGCCACGAGCTTGCCCATCATCTCCGGGCTGACCACGGGCTCGCCGCGCGCGGCGCGGCGGATGGCTTCGCTCAGCAGGTCGCCGTCGATGGTCTTGAGCAGGTAGCCCTGCGCGCCGTGGCGCAGCGCGGCAGCCAGGTCCTGCCCGTCCTCGCTCACCGTGAGCATGACCACGCGGCAGCCAGGCGCGGCCTCGCGCAGCCCGGCGATGGCATCGACGCCGAGCACGCCGGGCAGGTGGTTGTCCAGCAGGATGACCTGGGGCTGCAGGCCGGGCACCAGGCGCAGCGCCTCGGCAGCGTCGGCCGCCTCGCCCACCACGCGCAGGCCCTCGTCCAGGCCGATGAGCGCGATCAGCCCGCGGCGGAACAGGGTGTGGTCATCGACGACGAAAACGGTGATGGGAGCGGTCATGCAAGCGCGGGGGCGGCGGGGGCGACGGTGGAAGCGGCGGGCAGCGCGATGCACACGCACGTGCCGCCGCCACCGGGCGCAGAGTCTACGCGCACCTCGGCACCCACGCGCTGGGCGCGCTCGCGCATGATGCCCAGGCCCACGTGCAGCGAATCGGGCGCCACGCGCGCGGGGTCGAACCCGCAGCCGTCGTCGCGCACCTCGAAGCGCCAGGGGTGGCGCTCCACGCGCAGCTCCACGCGCCGCGCCTGGGCGTGCTTGCGCACGTTGGACAGCGCCTCCTGCACCATGTGCAGCACCTGGATCTGCACGTCGGGCGCCAGCGGCAGGCCGTGGCCGCCCATGCTCAGGTGGGTGGCCACGCCGGTCTGGTGCTCGAACTTGGAAAGCGTGGCGCGCAGCGCGGTCTCGATGTCCTCGTCGCTGGTGCGCGTGCGGAAATGCACCAGCAGCTCGCGCACGTCGGCATAGCACTCGCGCACGCCGGTCTCCAGCTCGGCCAGGCTGCGCTCGCGCACCTGCGCGTTGTCCTTGGCGATGGCATCGCGCAGCAACTGCGTCTGGATCTTCAGGAAGGCCAGCGACTGCGCGATGGAGTCGTGCAGCTCGCGCGCGATCAGGCTGCGCTCCTCGGCCACCGCCGCCTCGCGCTCCAGCGCCGTGGCGCGCAGGCTCTCCATGGAACTGGCCAGGTGGTGCGCCATGGTGGACAGCAGCCCGCGCGTATCCTGCGAGAGGCTGCGGGTGTTGCGGAAGAACAGCGACACCTCGCCCAGCAGGCGCTGCTGCAGCCGCACGGGAATGCTGACCACGGTCTCGAACCCGGCCTCGCGGCAGTGCGGCAGCTGCTGGGCCGACACCGGCGTGATGGGGATGATGCGCATCTGCGCCGTCTCCTGCGCCTGGCCGCAGTCGCAGCTGCCCGCCGCCAGGCAGTGCTCCTGCTCGGCCAGCGCCTGCGGCAGCCCGTCGGCGGCCAGCAGCACGTAGCGCTCGTTGGCTTCGTCGGACCAGCGCACGGCGGCCGCGTCGCAGCCCGCCACCTGGCGGATCTGCTGCACGAAGCCCTGGGCCAGCGCCTCCAGGCTGCCGGCCTCGGCGCCCAGCGCGCTCACGGCGTACAGCGCGGCTAGGCGCTGGTTCTGCTCCTCGATGCTGGCAGTCTTGTCGCGCACCTTGCGCTCCAGGTCCTCGTGCGAGGCCTGCAGCGCATGGGCCATGAGGTTGAAGCCCGCCGCGAGCTGGCCGAACTCGTCGGGCGTATCGACCACCAGGCGCGTGCCCAGGTCGCCCTGGCGCAAGCGCGCCAGCGCCTGCTGCAGGCGCGCCACCGGGTGCAGCACCAGCAGGTAGCTCACTGCCATGAAGGTCACGGCGGCGGCAATCGCCAGCGCCACCATGAGCAGCTGGAACAGGTGCAGCACCGCCGTCCAGCGCGCGATCTGCGTCTCGATCGACTCGACGAAGGCATTGACGTGCAGCACGAAGGCGTCGGCGCGCTCCACGGCCTGCACGGGCATGACCTCGCCCCAGTGCGAGCGCAGGATGCGCCATTCGCTGCGCACGCGCTCGAAGCGCTCGCGCGTTTCCTCGGCCCGGGGCACGAACAGCGGGCGCGCCGGGTCGCCGGTGCGCAGCAGCTCCAGGCTGTCGTCGAACTGGCGCTCCAGCGCGGCCACGCGCTCGGGCGACTCGTTCTGCTGCGCGATCACCATGCGCAGCATGTTCATGCGCAGGCGCCCGGCCTCGTTCACGGCGGCGGCGCCGCCTTCGAGCTGCCAGGTCACCCACAGCGTCAGGCCGATCGAGGCCAGGGCGATGAGCAGGAAGCCCACGCCCAGGGCCAGCAGCTTGGTGGAAAGGGAGGGCTTCTTGCGCATGGCGCCAGTGTAGGAGCCGGGGCAAATCCCCTTCAAGAGTCGTGCAGCACCTTGCCTGGGTTGAGCAGCTGCAGCGGATCGAGCGCCTGCTTGAGCGTGCGCATCAGCGCGATCTCGGCCGCGCTGCGCGACAGGTGCAGGTAGGGCTTCTTCTCCAGCCCGATGCCGTGCTCGGCCGAGACCGAGCCCTGCAGCGGCGCCAGCGGGGCATAGACGATCTGCTCCACCGCTTCGCGGTCGCCGTCGGCGCCGGTGTGGACGACCACGTGCAGGTTGCCGTCGCCCAGGTGGCCGAACACCCAGCAGTGGTGCGCCGGCCAGCGCGCGGCCAGGGCGCCCTGCACCTGGGCCACGTAGCCCTCCATGGCCGCGATGGGCAGCGACACGTCGAAGGTGAAGGGCCAGCCGTGGCGCGCCGTCTGCATCACGTCGTCGCGCAGCGCCCACAGCGCCGCGCATTCGCGCGCCGAGCCGGCGACGGCCGCGTCCACGATCCAGCCCTGCGCCATGGCCGCTTCCAGCGCGGCGACGAAGCGCGGGCCGTCCAGCGCCTGGTCCGCGCCCTGCGACTCCACCAGCGCGTAGAACGGCTGGCCGTGCGCCAGCGGCGGCGCGCTGGCGGCGGGCGGCGTGGTCACGAGTTCGTAGAACGCGCGCCACATCACCTCGAAGGCCGACAGGCCGCCGCCCAGCGCGCGGTCCATGTGGCCCAGCAGGGCGGCCACGGCGTCGAAATCGGGTAGCGCCACCAGCGCCACGTTCTGGCTCGCCGGCAGCTCGGCCAGGCGCAGCACCAGCCGCGTGATGACGCCCAGCGTGCCCTCGGAGCCGATGAAGAGCTGCTTGAGGTCGTAGCCCGCGTTGTTCTTGAGCATGCGGTTCAGCGAGGACACCACGGTGCCGTCGGCCAGAACCGCCTCCAGGCCGAGCACGCGCTCGCGCATCATGCCGTGGCGGATGACGCGGTTGCCGCCCGCGTTGGTGGCCGCGTTGCCGCCCAGCGTGGCCGAGCCGCGCGCCCCCAGATCGAGCGGGAAGGCCAGGCCGTGCGGCTGCACCGCCTCCTGCAGCGCCTGCAGCGTGACGCCGGCCTGCGCCACGGCCACGCGCTGGCGCGGGTCGATGGCCTCGATGGCGTTCATGCGTTCGAGCGACAGCACGAGCTGCGCGGGCGTGGCGTCGGCCCCGTGCACCAGGCCCGTGCGCCCGCCGTGGGGCACCACGGGGATGCGCTGCGCATGGCACAGCCGCAGCACGGCGGCCACTTCCCCGGTGCTGCGCGGGCGCGCCAGCAGGCGGCACTGCACCGTGTCCTGGCGCATGAAGCCGGCGGGGCGCTGCGCCGCGTCGGCGGCGTCCACGACGCCGGCCTCGCCCAGCAGGTCGCGCAGGTACGCGCGCAAGGTATCGGTGTCCATTCAGATGCCCAGGTAGATGCGGCGGATGTAATCGTCGCCCGCCAGCTCGGCGCTGCTGCCGTGGCGCGCGATGCGGCCGTTTTCCAGCACGTACACGCGCTGCGCCACGCGCAGCGTGTTCTGCGCGTCCTGCTCGGCCATGAGCACGGCCACGCCCGAGGCGGCGATGGCGCGGATGGCGTCGAAGATCTCGATCTTCAGCCGGTGCGCGATGCCCACCGAGGGCTCGTCGAGCAGCAGCAGGCGCGGGCGCCCCATGAGCGCGCGGCCGATGGCCACGAACTGCTGCTGCCCGCCCGAGAGCGTGGAGACGGTTTGCTCCAGCCGCTCGCGCAGGATGGGGAACAGCGCGAACACCGTCTCCATGGTGGCCTGCACGCCGTCGCGCGAGGGGTTCAGGTACGCGCCCAGCTCCAGGTTCTTGCGCACCGTGAGTTCGGTGAACAGGCGCCGCCCCTCGGGGCAGTGGCAGATGCCCAGGCCCACCACCGCGTGCGCGGCGTGGCCGTGCAGCGGCTGGCCATCCAGGTTGAGCGTGCCGCTGGACGCGAGGCTGCGCGAGATGGCCTTGAGCAGCGTGGTCTTGCCCGCGCCGTTGGGGCCGAGCACGCCCACCAGTTCGCCGGGCTGCACGTGCAGGTCCACGGATTCGAGGGCCAGCGCCTTGCCGTAGGAGGCGGCCAGCCCCTGGATGTCAAGCAGTGGCAAGGTCGGCCTCCGTCTTTCCGATGTACGCCTCTACCACCTTGGGGTGGCGCACGATGTCCTGCGCGTCGCCGATGGCGATCAGTTCGCCAAAGTCGATGGCGACCACGCGCTGCACCAGCTGCATGAATTCGCGCAGCTTGTGTTCGATGATGAGGATGCTCAGGCCGCGCTCGGCGTGCAGGCGGCGGATCAGCGCCGACAGCGGCTCGATCTCGCTCGCGCCCAGCCCGGCGAAGGGTTCGTCGAGCAGCAGCAGCAGCGGGTCGGTGGCCAGCGCGCGCGCGATCTCCAGGCGCCGCTGGTCGCCGTAGGAGAGCAGCTCGGCCGGGGTCTCGGCCTTGTGGGCCAGGCCCACGTCGTCGAGCATGCGCAGCGCGCGCTCGCGCGGCGCCTCGCCGGTGGCGCGGCCGCGCGGCGAGTAGCAGGCCACCATGGCGTTTTCCACCACGCTCATGCCCACGAAGGGGCGGCACAGCTGGAAGGTGCGCGCCAGGCCCTGGTTCACCACCTGGGCGGGCGTGCGCCCGGCCAGGTCCTGGCCGTTGAAGAGCACGCGCCCCGCGTCGGGCCGGATGAAGCCGGTCAGCAGGTTGAACAGCGTGGTCTTGCCCGCGCCGTTGGGGCCGAGGATGCCCAGGATCTCGCCGCGCGCCACGCAGAACGCCATGTCCTGCACCGCGGTGAGCCCGCCGAAGCGCTTGGTCAGGCCCTGGATGTCGAGCAGCGCGGTCATGGCGTGGCTCCCTTGCCCAGCCTGCGCCACAGCGGCGCGACCAGGCCGCCGCGCAGGAAGAAGATCACCACGATGAGCAGCAGCGCATAGACCAGCAGCCGGTACTCGCCCGCGCTGCGCAGCATCTCGCCCAGCAGCGACAGCACGATGGCGCCGCCCGCCGCGCCATAGACCGAGCCGATGCCGCCCACGTAGACCATGGTGACCACGGCCACCAGCATCAGCACCGAGACGATCTGCGGGCTGACCTGCATCTGGTAGCTGGCGTACAGCGCGCCGCCCAGGCCCGCGAACACGGCGCTGATGACCAGCGCGGCGATCTTGTAGAACGTGACGTTGATGCCCGCGGCCTGGCAGCTCGCCTCGTCGCCGCGGATGGCGCGCAGCAGCAGCCCCCAGCGCGAGCGCGACAGGCCGACCAGCACCGCGCCGCTGGCCAGCGCCACGCCCAGCACCAGGTAGTAGTAGCGCACCGTGTCCAGCACCAGCGGCGTCAGGCCCTGGATGCCTTCCTCGCCGCCCGTGATGTCCCACAGGATCAGCAGCATGCGCTGCGCGATGGCCGCCGCCGCCAGCGTGGCCAGCGCGAAGTACGGGCCCTTCAGGCGCAGCGTGGGAAAGCCGATGGCCAGGCCCAGCAGCGCCGACATGCCCATGGCCACGAAGAGGCCGAGCCAGGGCGAGAGGCCGTGGTTGGCGTCCAGGTAGCCGGTGGCGTAGGCGCCGATGCCGATGAACAGCGGGTAGCCGAAGTTCTCGCGCCCGGTCAGGCCCGAGAAGAAGTCCCAGCCCATGGCCCAGATGGCGTAGATCAGGCAGACGGTGAACACGCCCGTCATGTAGGCGCTGCCCAGCCAGGGCACGGCGGCCAGCAGCGCCAGCGCGGCGGCCAGCGCCAGGGATTGTCGAAGGGTGATTTTCATGGGCATGGTCTCAGAAAGCGGCGCGTTTTCCGCGCAGGCCGGCGGGACGCAGCAGCAGCGTCAGCAGCACGGCGGCGAGCGACACCACCTCGGTCCACGAGGAGGACACCAGGTAGGCCACCGCCGTCTCGGCGTAGCCCAGCAGGATGGCCGCCAGGATGCTGCCCGGCAGCGAGCCCAGGCCGCCGACGATGACGATGGCGAAGGCCTTGGTCAGCGCGGGCATGGCCATGTGCGGCGAGGTGGACAGGAAGGGCCCGGCCATCACCCCGGCCAGCGCCGCCAGCGCGGCCGACAGCGCCACCACGCGGCCGTACACGCGGTCGATGGGAATGCCCATGTACTGCGCGGCCAGCGGGTCCTGCGACAGCGCCAGGATGGCCGCGCCGGCGCGCGTGCGCTGGATCAGCAGCCACAGCACGGCCAGCGCCGCCACGGCCGTGGCCAGGGTCAGCAGCTGCTGGCCGCCGATGTCGGCGCCGCCCAGGCTGAACTTGGCGTCGGCGAAGGCCGGCACGTTGACGACCTCGGAGCCGAAGGTCACCAGCAGCACCTGCTCGGCCACCAGCAGGAAGGCCATGGTGACCATCATCACCGCCATGCTGGAGTCGCGCTGCGGCCGGATCAGCCAGCGCTCCACGGCCCAGCCCAGGCCCGCCGTGGCGGCGATGGCGGCCAGCGCCGCCAGCGCCAGCGGCAGGCCGAGCAGCGTGGCGAACAGGTAGGTGAAGTAGGCGCCGAGCATGTAGAACGCGCCGTGCGCCAGGTTGAGGATGCGCGCCACGCCGAACACCAGCGTGAAGCCCACCGCCAGCATGGCGTAGATGGCGCTGGTGACCGCGCCGTGAACCAGGATGTCCGTCATGCCCGGGCCTGCTTCACTGCATCCACTGCGGCTTGGCGAAGTCGCCGGTGCGCGCCTCCCTGGGCCAGAGGATGACGCGCTTGCCGCCCTCCTGCCACTGCACCCACAGCATGTTCACCAGGCCGGGGCCGGCCTTCACGTCGTGCGTGTCGTCGAGCTGCAGGCGGCCGGTGGTGATGGGCATGTCCACCTTCTCCAGCGCCTTGATGACGGCATCGGCCTGAACCGAATTGGCGCGCGCCACCGCGTCGGCCCAGGCGTGCACGGCGTCGTAGGCGCCCGCGCCGGTGTACACCGTCTCGCGCTTGTAGCGCGCCTTGAAGGCGTCGAGGAACGGCAGGGTGCGCGGCGACAGCGGCGCGCGCACGATGTAGTTGCCCGCCACGGCGGTGACGGCCTTGCCGCCCACGCGCTCGAAGAAATCGGTGTCCTGCCCCTTCACGTCGATGCCGCCGTAGGGCACGGGTATGCGCGCGTCGTACCACTGCTTGGCCAGCACGTCGCTGGAGGCGTGCGACAGGATCACCACCATGTACTCGGCGCCGCTGTTCTTCACCTTGGACAGCAGCGGCGAGAAGTTGGTGGTGCCGGTGTCGAAGGTCTCGGCCATCACCACGTCCAGGCCCTTGGCCGTGGCGCCCCGCTTGAGCACGGGAATCAGGTCCTGCACCCACTTGGCGCTCTCGCCGACGATGGCGAACTTCTTCATGCCCAGCTCGCCGTGCAGGTAGTCGGTCATGTAGCTCACCAGGCCGCCCGCCAGGTGCAGCGAGTTGAGCGTGCCGATGCGGAAGATGTACTTGTTGGCTTCGTAGTTCTGCTTGACCTTGGCGTTGATGGCGGGCGAGGCCGCGCCCACGTTGATGTACACCGTCCTGGCCGCCGCGATGTGCGGCAGCTGCGCCAGCACCACGCCCGAGGTGTAGCCGCCGACGATGGCGTCCACCTTCTCGTCGGCCGTCAGCTTCTTGATGGCGCTGATGCCCTTCTCCGGGTCCTCGGTCTCGTCGGCCACCACCATCGCCAGCTTGCGCCCGAGCAGGCCGCCCTTGGCGTTGATCTCGTCGATGGCGAGCTGCGCGCCGTCGCGCGTGTCGCGCCCGATCTGCAGTTGCACCGCCGTGCTGATGCCGATCCTGATCGGCGGCTCGCCCTGCGCGCGGGCGGGCGCGGCGCCCAGCGTGGCGCCCAGCGCGGCGGCCAGGACCGCGGCGCGGCGGGTGAAGTGGGGAATGTGCGTCATGTCTCGCTCCTTGGTGTCGGTGGTGGGTGGACTACTGAATTGATAGCTGCTCGCGCTTGTCCATGGCTGTTTCCAATATGAAACAGCCACGGAAATGGCTTGCAGAAAGCGCAAGCAGCTCTTTTTTTGATAGCTCAGGCCGCGCGCGCCTGGCCAGGCGCGTCGGCCTGCGCCCAGCGCTGCGCCAGTGCGGCGCGCAGCGCGCCGGTCTTCTGCACGCTGGCCTCGCGCACGTGGCCGAAGCCGCGCACCTGCTCGGGCCACTGCGCCGTCTCGATGGCCAGCGCCAGGCGCTCGGGCGTGAGGCCGGCGACCAGGCGCTCCACGTCCTGCTCGTAGTCGGCGATCAGGCGCAGCGCCAGGCGCCGTTCGGCGTTGTGGCGGAACGGGTCCAGCACCGTGCCGCGCAGGCCGCGCAGGCGCGCCAGCAGGCGCAGCGCCTGCCAGGCCCAGGGCCCGAGTTCGCGCTTGCGCGGCAGGCCCGTCACCGGGTCCTTGCCTGCGAAGGGCCAGGCGCCGAGGTGGAAGTGCAGCCGGTAGCCGTCCTCGAAGGCCTGCGCCAGCTCGGTGCGGAATTCGGGCGTGCTGTACAGGCGCGCCACCTCGAACTCGTCCTTGTACGCCAGCAGCTTGAAGTAGTAGCGCGCCACGGCGGTGGCCAGGCGCTCGCCGCCGCCGGCGGCCTGCTCGGCCGCCGCCACGCGCTGCACCAGGCGGGCGTGGCGCTCGGCGTAGGCGGGGTTCTGGAACGCGGCCAGGCGCGCGCCACGGTCGGCCAGCACGTCGGCCAGGCATGCCAGGCGCGGCTGGAACTGCACCACCTTCTGCGTGCCGGCGGGCTCGGCCAGCGCCTGCACGGCGGCGCCGTCGTGCGCGGCGCGGCGGCCCCACAGGAAGCTCTTGAGATTGAAGTCCACGCTCACGCCGTTGAGCGCGATGGCCCGCTCGATGGCCGCGCGCGCCACCGGCAGCCAGCCGCGCTGCCAGGCAAAGCCCAGCAGGAACAGGTTGGCGGCGATGGTGTCGCCCATCAGCGCCACGGCCAAGCGCGTGGCCTCCACCAGGGCGAGCTGCGCGTCGCCGCCCGCGGCGGCGGCAATGCGCTGCTGCAGCGCCTGCGCGTCGAGCTGCCAGTCGGGGTTGCGCGTGAATTCGCTGGTGGGCGCCACGCTGGTGTCCACCACGGCGCGGGTGCGCCCGGCGCGGAACTTGGACAGCGCCTCGTCCCCGGCGCTGACCACCAGGTCGCAGCCCACCAGCAGGTCGGCCTCGCCCGCCGCCAGCCGCGTGGACTGCAGTTGCGCCGCGTCGGCGGCGATGCGGATGTGCGACATCACGGCGCCGTACTTCTGCGCCAGGCCCGTCACGTCGAGCGTGCTGGCGGCCTTGCCGTCCAGGTGCGCGGCCATGCCCAGGATGGCGCCCACCGTGACCACGCCCGTGCCGCCGATGCCGGTGACCAGCACGCCGTAGGGCCGCGCGCCGTCGAGCGCGGGCAAGGCGGCCTCGGGCAGCGCCAGGTCCGACTCGGGCAGCGCGCGCGCCTTGCCGCGCCGGGGCGTGGCGCCGTGCACGGTGACGAAGCTGGGGCAGAAGCCCTCGACGCAGGAAAAATCCTTGTTGCACGACGACTGGTTGATGCGCCGCTTGCGCCCCAGCTCGGTGGGCAGCGGCTCGATGGACATGCAGTTGGATTGGGCGCTGCAGTCGCCGCAGCCCTCGCACACGGCGCTGTTGATGAAGCTGCGCTGGTCCGGGTCGGGGACCTTGCCGCGCTTGCGCAGGCGGCGGCGCTCGGTGGCGCACACCTGGTCGTAGATCAGCACCGACACGCCGGTGAACTCGCGCAGTTCGCGCTGCACGCGCTCCAGCGCGCGCCGGTGCTCCACGGCCACGCCCGGGGGCAGCGCCACGCCGTCGTAGCGGCCCGGGTCGTCGGCCACCACCACGATGCGGCCCACGCCCTCGGCCAGCAGCTCGGCGGCCATCTGCGGCACCGACAGCTCGCCGTCCACCGGCTGGCCGCCGGTCATGGAAACGAAGCCGTTGACCAGCAGCTTGTAGGTGATGCGCACCTTGGCCGCGACGGCCTGGCGGATGGCCAGGAAGCCCGAGTGGAAGTAGGTGCCGTCGCCCAGGTTGGCGAAGACGTGCGGCTCGTCGGTGAACGGCGCCTGCCCGACCCACATCACGCCCTCGCCGCCCATGTGCGAGAGGGTGCCGGTGGTCTGCGGCCGCTGCAGCGAGGCAATGGCGTGGCAGCCGATGCCCGCCAGCGCGCGGCTGCCTTCGGGCAATTGGGTGGAGGTGTTGTGCGGGCAGCCCGAGCAGAAGTTGGGCAGGCGCACCGGCCCGCCCTTGGGAACGGCGGCCGGGGCGGCGCCCTCGCAGCCCGGCAGGCCGAGCAGCCGCGCGACCAGCGCGGCGATGGCCGGCGGCGCCAGCTCGCCCGTCGACGGCAGGCCCGGCGCGCCGCGCTCGCGCGCCCACCCGTTGGCGCCGTGGTACTTGCCAGCCACGCGCACGCCGCGCAGGCCCGGCGCGTCGAACAGGATGGCCTTGATCTGGTCCTCCAGCACGTTGCGCTTTTCCTCCACCACCAGCAGCGTCTGCAGGCCCTGGGCGAAGTCCTCGATGGCGTGCGGATCGAGCGGCCAGACCATGCCGACCTTCAGCAGCCGGATGCCGTGGGCGCTGGCGGCGGCCTCGTCCAGCCCCAGTTCCAGCAGCGCCTGGCGCACGTCGGCATAGCTCTTGCCCGCCGCGACGATGCCCAGGCGCGGCGCGGCGCTGTCGAGCGCCACGCGGTTGAGCCCGTTGGCGCGCGCGTACTCCAGCGCGGCGTGCAGCTTGTGCTCGTACAGGCGCGCCTCCTGCGGCAGCGGCCCGTCGAAGCGGCGGATGTTCAGCCCGTCGGCCGGCTGCGTGGGCAGCGGCGCGGGCGCGGTGGTGTGCGGGCGGCCCACGCCCACCTGCACGCTGCCCGAGGACTCGACCACGTCGGTCACCAGCTTGAGCCCGACCCAGCAGCCGGCATGGCGGCTCATGGCGATGCCGTGCAGGCCGAAATCGAGGATGTCCTGCACGTTGGCCGGGTAGAGCACGGGGATGCCGGTGGCGATCAGGATCTGGTCCGACTGCGCGGCCTGCGTGGAGGACTTGGCCGCGTGGTCGTCGCCGCACAGCGCCAGCGCGCCGCCCCAGGGCGCGGTGCCCGCGGCGTTGGCGTGGCGCAGCACGTCGGCGCTGCGGTCCACGCCGGGCGTCTTGCCGTACCAGATGCTGAACACGCCGTCGTAGCGCGCGCCGGGGAAGATGCCCACGTACTGCGAGCCCCACACGGCGGTGGCCGCCAAGTCCTCGTTCACGCCGGGCTGGAAGTGGATGTGGTGCGCCTTCAGCCGCTCGGCGTTGCGCCACAGCTCCATGTCGTAGCGGCCCAGCGGCGAGCCGCGGTAGCCGCTGATGAAGCCCGCCGTGTTGCGCCCCGCGGCCACGTCGCACAGGCGCTGCTGCAGCGGCAGGCGCACCAGCGCCTGCGTGCCGGACATGAAGGTCCAGCCGCTCGCCAGCTCGTATTTTTCGTCCAGTGTCACATCCGCCGCGGGGCGGGTTGCCAAGGCTGTGGTCATCGTGTCTGCCAGCCGCCCTGGGGGGGCGGTGTCTCCGTCGTTGTTGTGCGGGGCAGTCTAGGAAACGGGGGCGCGGCGCGTCACCACCTGTTCGGGTGGAGCTAGGGTTTGTCGCTACGCCAGGCAGTCGCCCAGGCGTCAGTCGATGAGGCGCAGGCGCCGCGCCTGGGCGATGGCCTGGGCGCGGTTGCGCGCGTCGAGCTTGAGGTACAGCCGCTTGAGGTACCACTTGACCGTGTTTTCCGCCAGCCCCTGGCGGCTGGCGATCTCCCGGTTCTGCTGGCCCTGGGCCAGTGCCTGCAGCAGTGCGCGTTCGCGCGCGCTGAAGCCCTCGTCCGCGTCCACGGCGGCCGGTGCGGCGGGCGGCAGCGCCCCGGCCGCCAGCACCTGCTGCGCGTACTCGCGCGGCACGCCGGCCGGCAGCGCGGCGCCCGGCGCGAGCCAGGCGGCGATGGGGCCGAGCACGGGCGCGCCTTCGTCGGCGAAGCTGCGCACGAAGCCGTGGCGGCTGCCCTCGGCCAGCGCGGCGGCCAGCGCCGCATGCGCGGCCGGGGCGTCGCCCAGCGCGCCGAGCGCGCAGGCGCGCAGGACCGACAGCTTCAGCGCGCGCCAGCCGCGCTGCGTGGCGCGCGCCTGGCGCTCGTGCTGCGCGATGGCGGGCAGCGCCTGGCGTGCCTGGCCGTCGCGCACCTGCAGCCGCAGCCAGGCGATGTCGCAGGCCTCGGTGTCGGTGGCGAAGTGAAAGCTGCCCTCCCCAGGCAGGGCGGCGGGCACCAGCGCGCGCGCCTGCGCGAGCTGGCCCGCCAGCGTGGCCAGGCGCACCTTCTCCCAGCGGCAGGCGAATTCCAGGCGGTGAAAGCGCCGCTGCAGCGAGCGCGCCAGCGCCTCGTCGAGGATGGCCTGCGCGCCGCCGCCGTCGCCGCGCGCAAACTGCAGCCGCGCCGCCGCCAGGTAGGCGCCGATGACCAGGTCGGTGGCCAGGTAGTCGTCGGCGTGCGGCGCGTGCAGCGCCAGCAGGGCCTGCAGGGCGTCGAGCTGGTCGGTCTCGTACAGCAGCTCGCAGCGCAGGCCCGAGCCCAGCGCGGCATGCTGCGCGTGCTGGCCGTCGGTGCCCATGCCGCTGTAGCAGGCCAGGGCGCGCTGCAGCGCGCCGCGCGAGCTCCAGATGGCGGCGCGCAGCCCCAGCGCGGCCGACAGGCCGAACAGGTTGGAGGCCTTGCGGTTGTGCAGGTCGGCCTGGTCGAGCAGCGCCAGCGCCGCGTCGAAATGGTGCCGCGCGATCTCGCCGTGCGCGCGCACGTTGAGCATGATGCCGCGCGCATAGTCGCCGCGGGCCTGGGGCAGGTTGCGCTGCGTCACCTGCATGGTCTGCGCCACGTCGTCCTCGGCGGCCGCGAGCAGCGCCTCCAGCGCCAGGTAGTCCTCCCAGGTGAGGCGGTCGAAGTCCTGCTGCGTGGACAGCGCCAGCAGCTGGCGCAGGCGCGCGCGCGCCTCCTCCAACTGGTGGAAGTAGGTGTGGGCGCGCCCGGCGGCCCAGACGATGCCGGGATGGCCGTCGGCGATGTGCGCGGGCAGGCGCGCGATCCAGTGCTGCAGCGTGGCCAGGTGGCCGCTGCGCACCAGCGGCCGGGCGGCGCGCGCCACCATCGCGGCGGCGAAGGCCGCGTCGCCGCTGTCCAGCGCGTGGCCGATGGCCTCGATCAGCAGGCCCTCGGCCTCCAGCCAGGCGGCGGCCTTGCGGTGCAGCAGCGCGGCGCGGCCGGGGTGCAGCGCGTCCAGGCGCTTGCGCAGGAAGTCCTGCAGCAGCGAGTGGCAGCGCCAGGCGCCGCCCTGGCTCGGGCCCAGCGGGGTGAGGAACTGCAGCTGGCGGCCCATGTCCTCCAGCAGCGCCGCGCTGCCGCCGCGCTCGCACAGCGCGTCGCACAGCGGCGGCAGCAGGTAGCGCAGGATGCTGGTGTCGAGCAGGAAGTCACGGTGCGCGGGCGGCTGCTGCTCCAGGATTTCGCTGGCCAGGTAGCTGGCGAGGTCGGAGCCCCCGTCGTGCAGCGTGTCGAGGAAGCGCGGCGGCGCCTCGCCGTGGTGCAGCGCCAGCGTGCCCAGGCGCAGCGCGGCGGGCCAGCCCTCGCAGCGCTGGGCCAGCAGCTCCAGCCAGGCGGCGGGCGCGCGCGCGGCGTCGCCGTGGCGCAGCAGGGCGCGGGTTTCCTCGTCGTCGAAGCGCAGCTGGCGCGCGTCCCACTCCAGCAGCCAGCCGCTGGCCTTGAGGCGGTGCAGCGCGAGCCGCGCGTGCGGGCGCGTGCTCACGACCACGCGCAGGTTGGCCGGCGCGAAGCGCAGCAGCTGGTGGATGAGCTGCACCGTGGCCTGCCCGCGCACCGACTCGAATTCGTCCAGGAACAGCACCGCGCCGCCGCCGCGGCGCGCCACCGTGTTGAGCCACAGGCCCAGGTCGGGCACGGGCGCATCGGCCGCGCCGTCCGCGCCATCCCCATGGCGCTCCATGGCGGCCTGCAGGTGCGTGAGCAGGTGCAGCGGGTCGTCGTCGCGCGGGTCCAGCGTCAGCCAGTGGCACGAGGTGCCGGGCTGGCACGCCAGCTGCGCGAACAGCTGGCCCATGAGCGTGGTCTTGCCGTAGCCCGCCGGGGCGCGCAGCAGCAGCACGCGCCAGTGCGGCGCCTGCTCCAGCAGGGCCAGCAGCTTGTGGCGCGGGATGCTGCCGGGCGCCAGCCTGGGAGGGTGGAGCTTCCCTTCCAGCGCCACGCCGGCGGAAGATATTGGGGCGGAAGGCATGGTGGTTTCGCGCACGAGTGTAGCCAACGCCACCCGCCGCACCCTGCCGCGCCCTGGAAGGGGCGTGCCACAATGCCCCGGTCCCTTTGACCGACGGAAACACCCCCCTATGCCTGGACTCCTGCCCGATATCGATCCCGATGGCCTGCTCGAATTCTCGGTGGTCTACACCGACCGCGCGCTCAACCACATGTCCAGGCGCTTCACCGGCGTGATGCAGGACATCCTGGCCACGCTCAAGGAGGTCTACCACGCCCACACCGCCGTGCTGGTGCCCGGCAGCGGCACCTTCGGCATGGAGGCCGTGGCGCGCCAGTTCGCCAACCGCGAGAAGGTGCTGATCGTGCGCAACGGCTGGTTCAGCTACCGCTGGACACAGATCTTCGACGCCGACAAGGGCCTGGGCGGCGGCGCCGTGGTGTGCAAGGCGCGCAAGCAGGGCGATGGCCCGCAGGCCCCCTGGGCGCCCTGCCCGGCCGCCGAAGTGGCGGCCGCCATCCGCGCCGAAAGGCCGAAGGTGGTGTTCGCGCCGCACGTGGAGACGGCCAGCGGCATCCTCCTGTCCGACGACTACCTGCGCGCCGTGAGCGCCGCGGCGCACGAGGTGGGCGCGCTGTTCGTGCTCGACTGCGTGGCCTCGGGCGCCATGTGGGTGGACATGCAGGCCACCGGCGTGGACGTGCTGATTTCCGCCCCGCAAAAGGGCTGGAGCGGCTCGCCCTGCTGCGCCATGGTGATGCTCAGCGCGCGCGCGCGTGAAGCCATCGACGGCACGCAGAGCAGCAGCTTCTCATGCGACCTGAAGAAGTGGATGCAGATCGCCGAAGGTTACGAAAAAGGCCAGCATGCCTACCACACCACCATGCCCACCGACGCGCTGGTGCGCCTGCGCGACGTGATGCTGGAGACGCGCGCCTACGGCTTCGCCAAGGTGCGCGACGAGCAGATCGCCCTGGGCGCCCAGGTGCGCGCGCTGCTGGAGTCGCGCGGCTTTCCCAGCGTGGCCGCCGAGGGCTGGAAGGCGCCCGGCGTGGTGGTGAGCTACACCACCGACCCTGGCATCCAGAACGCGAGCAAGTTCGCCGCCGTGGGCCTGCAGACCGCCTCGGGCGTGCCGCTGCAGTGCGACGAGGGCGCGGACTTCATGACCTTCCGCATCGGCCTGTTCGGCCTGGAGAAATGGCACAACGTGGAGCGCACCGTGGGGCACCTGCGCGACGCGCTGGACAAGGTGGCGCCGCGCGGCTGACGGCACGCCCGGATCGCCCAAAGCACAAAGGCCACCTGCGGGTGGCCTTTGTGCTTTGGTGCGTGCGTCAGCGGGCCTTGCGCTCCGCCTCCTCGGCCGCGTGGGCGCGCGCGATGGCGAGGATCACATCGCGCGCCAGGCGGCGCTGGGGCACGGGCAGGCGCAGGTAGACCTCGAACAGCTCGCGGTCCTGGTAGCCCATGCCGGCATGCCACAGCGGCTGCGAACGGGCAGCCTGGGGCGCCGCCGCGCGCTCGCCGTAGCCCAGCTCCTGCACGCTGGTCCCGAGCCACTCGGCCAGCGTCACGAGCTTCTTGTGGTCCGGCATGGTCTCGCCCAGCAGCCAGCGGCGCACGCCGTGCAGGGTCATCGGCTTGCCCCAGTGGCGCGTGTTGAATTCGCGCTCCAGTACCGACGGCTTGGCATCGTAGCCCGCCGCGGCCATGGCATCGCGTAACCGTTGCGCAAAGTGGGTTCTTGCTTCCTGCATGCAGTCACACTAGGGATGCGGTGGCACAGCAGGTTGATTCGCGAAAATAGTCACGTAGTATGATTGCGTAACAGTTACGTTTCTTGGTGAAATGCTCCCCGGGCCATGGCAGCGCGCCAGCGCGCGGAAGTTGCGGGTCCGGGAGCCGATCTTGGAGTTGCGCGCATGTCCCAGCGTTCCCCGTTTCCTCCCCCCGGCCTGCCGCCGCCCGCCGCGGCGGACGCGCCGCAAGACGGCATGCCCGCGTCCTTCCGCGTGCCGGTGCTGACGCGCGCGCAGCGCGAGGCCATGCTGGCCAACGTGCGGCGCCTGCGCGAGCTGCGGGAACAGGAACACCAGGAGGCGGCCGCGGCGCGCGGCACGCCGCGGCACGAGCCCTGAATCGCTATCAATGAAATAGCTGCTTGCGCTTGCTGGACGGGCGCTGGAGCCCTTTTCCGCTCAGAACCGTGGCAAATCCGGGTGCGCGATGCGGCCGCCGCGCACCAGCATCTTTCCGTATTCGGCGCAGCGGTGCAGGGTCGGCACCACCTTGCCGGGGTTGAGCAGCCCGGCGGGGTCGAACGCCTGCTTGAGCGCGGCCATCTGCGCGTTCTCCTCGGCGGTGAACTGGGTGCACATGCTGTTGAGCTTCTCCACGCCCACGCCGTGCTCGCCGGTCACGGTGCCGCCCATGGCCACGCTGGTCTCCAGGATGTCGGCGCCGAACAGCTCGCAGCGGTGCAGCTGGTCGGGGTCGTTGGCATCGAACAGGATCAGCGGGTGCAGGTTGCCGTCGCCCGCGTGGAACACGTTGACGCAGCGCAGGCCGTATTTCTTCTCCATCGCGGCGATGGCCAGCAGGATGTCGGCCAGGCGCTTGCGCGGGATGGTCGAATCCATGCACATGTAGTCGGGGCTGATGCGGCCGCTGGCCGGGAAGGCGTTCTTGCGCCCGCTCCAGAAGCGCAGGCGCTCCTCCTCGCCCTGGCTGACCGAAATGGCCGTGGCGCCCGCGCCGCGCAGCACCGCGCTCATGCGCTGGATTTCCTCCTCCACCTCCTCGGGCGTGCCGTCGCTCTCGCACAGCAGGATGGCCTCGGCCGCGAGGTCGTAGCCGGCCTTGACGAAGTCCTCCACGGCGGCGGTCATGGGCTTGTCCATCATCTCCAGGCCCGCCGGGATGATGCCCGCGGCGATCACCGCCGCCACCGCGTCGCCGGCCTTGCGCACGTCGTCGAAGCTGGCCATGATGCAGCGCGCCAGCTGCGGCCGGGGGATGAGGCGCACGGTGACCTCGGTGGCCACGGCCAGCATGCCCTCGCTGCCGATCACGGCGGCCAGCAGGTCCAGGCCCGGCGTGTCGAGCGCGTGGCTGCCGAACGCGATGGGCTCGCCCTCCATGGTGTAGCCGCGCACGCGCAGCACGTTGTGCACCGTCAGGCCGTACTTCAGGCAGTGCACGCCGCCCGAGTTCTCGGCGATGTTGCCGCCGATGGTGCAGGCGATCTGGCTGCTCGGGTCGGGCGCGTAGTACAGGCCGTGCTGGGCGGCGGCCTCGCTGATGGCGAGGTTGCGCACGCCGCACTGCACGGTGGCGGTGCGGCTGGCCGGATCGACGCGCAGGATGCGGTTGAACTTGGCGAGCGACAGCGTCACGCCCAGCGCGTGCGGCATGGCGCCGCCCGACAGGCCGGTGCCCGCGCCGCGCGCCACCACGGGCACCTGCAGGCGGTGGCAGGCGCGCAGCACGGCCTGCACCTGCTCCCCGGTCTCGGGCAGGCAGACCACCAGCGGGCGCTGGCGGTAGGCGGTGAGGCCGTCGCACTCGTAGGGCGTGGTGTCCTCGGCCTGCCACAGCAGGGCGTGCGGCGGCACGCAGGCCGAGAGGGCCTGGACGACCTCGCGCTGGCGCGCGGCGCGTTCGGAGGGGCTGTGCGGATTACTCATGTTTTGATAGCTTCTTGCGCTTGCTGGATAAGGTCCAGGGCCTGTTTTCATTGAAATTCGTGTCACACCATGGCGCGGCGCAGCCACTCGGCGAAGGCCGCGCACTCCCAGCGCTCCATGGTGCCGGTTTTCCAGCACAGGTAGTGCGCGTAGGGGCTGGCCGCCACGGTGTCGAACAGCCGCACCAGCGTGCCGCGCTCCAGCCAGGGCGCGCCCAGCTTGAGCCGCACGGGCGCCACGCCCATGCCGGCGGCCGCGGCGTCGCACATCAGGCCCACGTCGTTGAACTGCGAGCCTTCGCGCGGCTCGCCCCAGTCCAGCCCGGCGGCGGCGAACCAGGTGCGCCAGGGCTCCAGCGGGCTGCGCAGCAGGGGCAGGCCCTCCAGATCCCCAGGGCGCTCGAACGGGCCGTATTCGCGCACGAAGCCGGGCGACGCCAGAGGCGTGAGCACGTCGCGCGCCAGCTCCACGTGCTCCATGTCGGCGTAGTGGCCCGGGCCGAAGCGCACCACCAGGTCGGCGTCCTCGGCCACGCCGTCGAGCAGCGGGACCGAGACCTGCAGCGCCAGGTCGATCTCGGGGTAGGCCTCGGTGAACTGGCGCAGGCGCGGAATCAGGATGGCGCGCGCGAAGGTCGGCGTCACGGCCAGCGTCAGGCGCTTGCGCCCCGGCGCCACGGCAGCGCCGGGCAGGCGCTGCAGCGCGGCCAGCCCCTCGCGCACCTGGCCCAGGTAGCCGCTGCCGTCGGCCGTGAGGGAGAAGTCGCTGCGGCCGAACAGGCGCGTGCCCAGAATGTGTTCGAGCTGCTTGACGCGGTGGCTCACGGCGCTGGGCGTCACGCACAGCTCGTCGGCCGTCTGCGTCACGCTGCGCAGGCGCGCCAGCGCCTCGAAGGTGATGAGGCACTGGATGGGCGGAATGCGGCGTGCCGTGGTCAGGTGGGGAAGCGCGGGCATGGCAAGGCGGGTGGCAGTGGCGGGCGGAATCCGAGAAAGCATATGCGAACAAAGCAGTTCACGCGCCGGACGGCGGCGGCGAGCATGGGCCCCTTTTCGTCTTTTCGCTCCGGCCGCACGCCATGACCGCCATCGCCCCCGCCGAACTGGACCGCACCATCGACCGCCTGCTCGCCGGCCTGCAGTGGCAGACCACGGTGTTCCACGTGGGCCGCTACTGCGGCGAGCGCTGGCGCGCCTCCACGGCGGGGCACGCGCTGGCGGGCTTTCACATCGTGCTGCAGGGCCAGTGCCACCTGCACCGGCCGGGCCGGGCGCCGGTGGCGCTGGCGGCAGGCGACGGCGTGTTCCTGCTGGGCGACACGCCGCACAGCCTCACGGCCCAGGCCGGCGACGCCGCGCTGTGTGCGCCCCAGGCCATGGCGCCCCTGCTTCCCGGGGACGGACGGGGCACCGGGCTGGCCTGCGGCTTCTTCCAGTTCAGCGGCGCGCTCAGCCACATGATGGTGCGCGCCCTGCCCGAGGTGCTGGTGCTGCGCGCCGCCGACGGCGCCGCCCCGGCCGCCGCCCTGGTGGAGTGCATGCTGCGCGAGGCCCAGGCCGGCGCGGGCGGCGATGCCGCCACCTCGCCCGTGATGGCGCGGCTGACCGACCTGCTGTTCTTCTACGTGGTGCGCCACGCCGTGCGCGCGGCCGAGGTGCCCGCCGGGCTGTGGCGGCTGCTGCGCCACCCGGCGCTGGCGCCGCTGCTGGCGCGCCTGCTCGACGCGCCGGGCCAGGCCTGGAGCGTGCAGGACATGGCCGCCGTGGTGCACATGTCGCGCGCGCGTTTCTTCCGCGAATTCCAGGGCGCCTGCGGGCAGGCGCCGGGGCAGTTCCTGACCACGCTGCGCATGCAGGTGGCGGCGCAGCGCATCGAGCGCGGCGAAAGCGTGGCGCGCGCCGCCGAGCAGGTGGGCTACCTGTCGTACGCGGCGTTCTCGCGCGCCTTCAAGAAGACCACCGGCCTGCAGCCGGGCACCTGGCAGCGCCAGCGCGCGCAGCCTGGTGCCACACCGCCCCACTAAGAAAGTGTTCACGATCTAAGCAGAGACGCCCGGGCATAAACCAGCGACGCTGGGGCGCCCGCCGGCGCGCGGCGGCGCCCAGAATCGACCGCATCCCTTCACTGCCTGATGGCGCACCATGAGCCGACTTCCCCTGCACACCCCCGACGACGCCCCCGCCGCCAGCCGCCCGCTGGTGGAGCGCGCCATCGCCAACAACGGTTTCCTGCCGAACCTCATCGGCGTGCTGGCCGGCGCACCCGTGGCGCTGGAGACCTACCTCACCGTCGGCGGCATCAACGCCCGGGCCAGCCTGCCGCTGGCCGAGCGCGAGGTGGTGCAGCTCACGGCGGCGCGCATCCACGGCTGCGACTTCTGCGTGGCCGGGCACACCGCCGTGGCCACCCGCAAGGCCGGGCTGCCCGCCGCCCAGGTGCTGGCGCTGCAGCACGGCCAGCCCACGGGCGACGCCCGGCTGGACGCCGTGGCCGCCTTCACCGCTGCCGTCATCGCCCACCGGGGCGCCGTGCCCGACGCGGCGCTGGCCGCATGGCGCGGCGCCGGCTACGGCGACGCCCAGGCGCTGGAGGTGGTGCTGGGCGTGAGCCTGGCCACGCTGTGCAACTTCGCCAACAACCTCGCGGGCAACGCCATCAACCCGCAACTGCTGCCGTTCGCCCGCGGCACCTTCGCCGCATGAGCGCCGGACTGGCCTACCGCTGGGTGCCGGCGGACACGCGCGGCTGGCTGCGCACGCACGCCGCTGCGCTCGACGCCAGCGGCGCCCTGGCCCCGCAGGTGCTGGCGCAGCTCGCCCAGGCCGGGCTGCTGCGCGTGGGCGTGCCCGCCGCGCTGGGCGGCGCGGGCGGCGATGCGCGCGACGCCACGCAGGCCATCGCCGAGGTGGCGCGGCTGTCGCTGGCGGCGGCCTTCGTGCTGTGGGGCCAGCGCTGCTTCATCGACTTCGTGCTGCAAAGCGAGAACCCGGGCCCGCGCGCGCGCTGGCTGGCGGCGCTGCTGGACGGGCGCCAGGCCGGGGCCACGGGCCTGTCGAACGCCATGAAATACCTCTCGTGCATCGAGCCGCTGCAGCTCGACGCCGAGCGCGGCGCGGGCGGCTGGCACGTCAGCGGGCGCATGCACTGGGTGACCAACCTGCACGTGGACGGCTTCGCCGTCGCGGCGGCGGCGCGCGTGGCGGGCAGCGGCGCCCCGCTCATCGTGGCGCTCGACAGCGCCAGCGCCGGGGTGCGCCGCAGCGCCGACCTGGACCTGCTGGCGCTGCGCGGCAGCCACACCGCGGCCATCGACCTGGAGCGCGCCTTCGTGCCCGACGATGCCGTGCTGGCGCTCGACGGCCCGCAGTTCCTGCGCGCCGCGCGGCCGCATTTCCTGGCGATGCAGTGCGGCATGTCGGTGGGGCTGGCGCAGGCGGCGCTGGACGCGGCGGCCGCGCACATGGGCGAGGCGCGCGGGGTGCTGGAGCCGCGCCTGCGCGCGGCGCACGCGGCGCTGCAGGCGGCCGTGCAGGCCATGGAGCAGGGGCTGGCAGAAGGCACATTCGCCCACCAGCCGGTGCCGCTGTTCCAGGTGCGCCTGCGCCTGGCGGCGCTGGTGCAGGAGGCCCTGCAGCTGGAGCTGCTCGCCACCGGCGGGCGCGCCTACCTGCGCGACCGCGCGCCCGACTTCGGCCGGCGCTGGAGCGAGGCGGCCTTCATCCCCGTCATCACCCCCAGCCTGACGCAGCTGCAGGCGGCGCTGGCCCAGGCGGGCGTGGCGCTGGAGGCTCCCGCATGACGGCGGCGGCGCCCGCGCCCGACGCCGTGGCCTTGCGCGGGCGCGGCCTGGGCTGCCGCTATGGCCAGGGCGCGCCGGTGTTCGCCGGCGTGTCGCTGGACATCGGCGCGCGCGAGATCGTGGCCCTGCTGGGCGGCAGCGGCTGCGGCAAGTCCACGCTGCTGCGCACGCTGGCCGGGCTGCAGGCGCCGACGCAGGGGCAGGTGGAGTTCCTGGGCGCGCCGCTGGCCGCGCCGCACCCGCGCGCGGCCGTGGTGTTCCAGCAGCCGAGCCTGCTGCCCTGGCTCGACGTGGCGGCCAACGCCGGCTTCGGGCTCGGCTTCACGCACCAGCCGCGCGCCACGCGCAGCGCCTTGCAGGCCCGCGTGCAGGCGGCGCTGGAAGCCGTGGGGCTGGCGGGCAAGGCGCACCTGTACCCGGCGGCGCTCTCGGGCGGCATGGCGCAGCGCGTGGCGCTGGCCCGGGCGCTGGCGCGCGAGCCGCGCCTGCTGCTGGCCGACGAGCCCTTTTCCGCGCTCGACGCCATCACCCGCACCGGCATGCAGGCGCTGCTGGTGGACGTGGTGCACCGCTGGCACACCGCCGCGCTGCTGGTGACGCACGACATCGACGAAGCCATCGGGGTGGCCGACCGCATCCTCCTCATGGGGCCGCAGGACGGCGTGGCCGGCCAGCCCGCCGGCGTGGTGCGCGAATGGCGCGTGGACATCGCGCGCCCGCGCCACGCCCACCCGGCCGCGGCCACAGCGCTGCACCTGGACATCCTGCAGGCGCTGCACGACGTGCACGCCATTCCCTCGACGACGTAAGAAGCAAAGAAAGGCGCGTTCCCCATGCCCTCCCCCTCCAGCGACCGGGTTTCCTACCGGCACCTCTGCGCCTCCAGCCAGTGCGGCTGCGGCATGTCGCGGCGCGACTGGCTGCGCATCGCCGCGCTGGGCGGCGCGGCCGCCGTGCCGCTGCTGCGCGCGGGCGACGCGCGCGCCCAGGCCTTCAAGGGCGACGACGTGCCGGTGCGCATCGGCTACCTGCCCATCACCGACGCCACGCCGCTGCTGGTGGCGCATGCGCGCCAGCTGTTCGAGGCCGAGGGCCTGCGCACCGAGAAGCCGCGCCTGTTCCGCTCGTGGGCGCAGATCGTCGAGGCCTTCATCGCGGGCCAGGTGAACGTGGTGCACCTGCTCTCGCCCACCACGCTGTTCGTGCGCTATGGGTCGAAATTTCCGGCCAAGGTGGTGGCGTGGAACCACATCAACGGCTCGGCGCTCACGGTGGCCAACGGCATCGGCAGCGTGGCCGAGCTGGGCGGCAAGACGGTGGCGATTCCGTTCTGGTACTCGATCCACAACATCGTGCTGCAGCAACTGCTGCGCGCCCAGGGGCTGACCCCCGTGAGCCGCCCGCGCAGCGCCGCGCTGGGGCCGCGCGAGGTGAACCTGGTGGTGCTGCCGCCGGCGGAGATGGTGTCGGCGCTGGCCGCCCGGTCGGTGGCGGGCTACATCGTGGCCGAGCCGTTCAACGCGGCGGCCGAGAACCTGCAGGCAGGCAAGGTGCTGCGCTTCGTCGGCGACGTGTGGAAGAACCACGCCTGCTGCCTGGTGACGCTGGCCGAGCGCGACACCGTGGAGCGCCCCGAGTGGGCGCAGCGCGTGACCAGCGCCATCGTCCGCGCGCAATTGTGGACGCGCAACAACCAGCTCGAAACCGCCAAGCTGCTGGCCAGCACCGGCGAGGGCAAGTACACGCCGCACGGGCTGCCGGTGCTCTCCAAGGTGCTGGCGGCGTCGGACTACGCCAGCTACGAGCGCTCCGGCGTGGTGCGGCACGCGGACTGGGCGCAGCGGCGCATCGACTTCCAGCCCTACCCCTACCCGTCGTACACCGAGGCGCTGGTGCGCGCGCTGCAGACCACGCAGGTGGAGGGCGACGCGGCCTTCCTGCAGCGGCTGGATCCGGCCTTCGCCGCGCGCGACCTGGTGGACGACCGCTTCGTCAAGGCGGCGCTGGCGCAGGTCGGCGGGCTGGCGGCGTTCGGCCAGCCGGCGGGGTTCACGCGCACCGAGACGATCGCCGTCTGATGGCCGCGCCCGCCATCCGCGCCTGGGGCGCCCGCCTGGGCTGGCCGCTGCTGGGCTTTGCCGTGGCCCTGGCGCTGTGGGCGCTGGGCGCGCGCCAGCTCTCCGACGTGGAGGCGATCCGCACGGCGTTCTCGCCCCAGGCCGGGCTGGCCGCCTGGGCGCGGCTGCTGCACGGCGGCAGCCTGTGGCCGCACATGGCCATCAGCCTGCAGCGCGTGGCCCTGGCGCTGGGGCTGGCGCTGGCCCTGGGCGTGCCGCTGGGGCTGTGGCTCGGGCTGTCGCCGCGCTTCGCGCGCGCCACGGGCGCGGTGTTCCAGTTCCTGCGCATGGTGTCGCCGCTGTCGTGGATGCCGCTGGCCGTGATGGCGCTGGGCGTGGGCGAGGCGCCGGTGGTGTTCCTGCTGGCGTTCGCCGCCGTCTGGCCGGTGATGCTGAACACCGCCGCCGGCGTGGCGGCGCTCGACGCGGCCTGGCTGCGCCTGGCGGCCAGCCTGTGCGCCACGCGCTGGGAGACGGTGCGCGGCGTGGTGCTGCCGGGCATCGTGGCGCACGTGCTCACGGGCTTTCGCCTGGCGCTGGGCATCGTCTGGATCGTGCTGGTGCCGGCCGAGATGCTGGGCGTGTCGGCCGGGCTGGGCTACTTCATCCTCGACACGCGCGACCGCCTGGCCTACGACGAGCTGACGGCCGGCATCCTCACCGTGGGCGTGCTGGGCTTCGCGCTGGATGCGCTGGCGCGCCTGCTGAGCCGCCGCTGGACGCACGCGGGCGGCTGAACGGCCGCTATCGAAAGCGAAGCTGCTGGCGCTTGCTGCGCAAAGGTTTCAATGCCTTTTATGCATTGAACCTTTACCTATCAAGCGCCAGCAGCTATGTTCTTCATAGCACCACCCGGTGCGCCGCCTTCAGCGGAAGACCACGGTCTTGTGCCCGTTGAGCAGCACGCGGTGCTCGCTGTGCCACTTCACGGCGCGGGCCAGCACCAGGCTTTCGGTGTCGCGGCCACGCGACGTCAGGTCCTCCACCGTGTCGGTATGGTCGGCACGTGTAACATCTTGTTCGATAATCGGCCCCTCGTCGAGGTCGGCGGTGACGTAGTGGGCCGTGGCGCCGATGAGCTTCACGCCCCGGTCGTGCGCCTGGTAGTAGGGCTTGGCGCCCTTGAAGCTGGGCAGGAAGCTGTGGTGGATGTTGATCGCCCGGCCCGCCAGCCTGGTGCACAGGTCGTTGGACAGCACTTGCATGTAGCGCGCCAGCACCACCAGCTCGGCCCCTTCGGCCTCAATGATCTCGTATTGCCGGGCTTCGGCCTGGGCCTTGTTGTCCTTGGTCACCGCGATGTGGTGGAAGGGAATGTTGTAGCTGGCGGCGAGCTGGTAGAAGTCGCGGTGGTTGCTGATGATGGCGCGGATGTCGATCGGCAGCAGCCCGCTCTTGACGCGGAACAGCAGGTCGTTGAGGCAGTGGCCTTCGCGGCTGACCATGAGCACGGTGCGCATGGCCTCGGCGCGCGGGTGCAGGCTCCAGCGCATCTGGAAGCCCTCGGCGAACGGCGCGAGCTGGCCCTTGAGGGCCGGGCCGTCGTGCTGGGCGCAGGCGAACTGCACGCGCATGAAGAACAGGCCGGTGGCGTGGTCGTTGTACTGTGCGGCTTCCTCGATGTTGCAGCCGTGCTCCAGCAGGAAGCCGGAAACGGCATGCACCAGGCCGAGCCGGTCGGGGCAGGACAGGGTGAGAATGTAGGTTTGGGTCATGGTTGCGGATTGTCGCAGCAGCCTCCAGGGGCTGCCGGGCATCCGCCGGGCCTGCGGCGGCGGTGGGACGCGCGCGGGCGGGAAGGCGGCCAGGGCGTGTTGTGTGGTGGGGTGGGGCAGCGCCGTCTTCGGGCTCCCAGCGGAGCGAATCAATGGAAATCAACACACCGGAGCACAGGCTGCGGATGGCGCCGTGGTGGGGCATGGTGCTCTACCTGGCGGTGGGCGCGGTCTGGGTGGCCGTGGGCGACGCGCTGCTGGCCGTGCTCATCACCGACCCGCTGTGGCTGGCGCGCGGCCAGACCATGAAGGGCTGGCTCTACGTGCTCCTCACCGGCGTGCTGGCATGGTGGCTGCTGCGGCGCATGCGCACGGCCGAGGCCGCGCGCTGGGCGCTGTCGCAGGAGCTGGCGCAGATCGCCGGCCATGCGCCCGCGGGCATCGCGCGCGTGGAACTGGGCACGCTGCGCATCTTCTGGGCCAACGAGCGCCTGTGCCAGTGGCTGGCCATGCCGCCCGAGGCGGCGCTGCAGGCGAGCTTCCGCGAATGGGTGGTGCCCGACGACCAGGCGCGGGCGCAGCAGCAGCTCGAACAGCTGCTCGACGGCCGCATCAACTACTACCAGGCCGAGCGCCTGTGCCTGCGCGCCGACGGCCGCCCGCCGCTGCCCGTGCTGTGCAACGTCAGCCACGTGCCCGCCACCGGCGGCACGCCGGCGCACCTGGTGTGCCTGCTGCTGGACATGAGCGAGGTCGGCGCCACGCGCGCGGCGCTGGTGCGCAGCGAGAACAGCCTGCGCCTGGCGCTGGACGGCAGTGGCAGCGGCATGTGGGACTGGGACCTGGCGCAGCGCCGCTCCACCTACTCGCAGGGCCTGGTGCGCCTGCTGCGCTACAAGGGCGGCGAGCTGCCCCATGGCCTGCACCTGCTGCGCCGCCTGCACCCGGACGACCGCCAGCACGTGCGCCGCGCCGTCGAGCACTCGCTGGCCACGGGCCTGCCCTTCGACGAGACGGCGCGCCTGCAGTGCTTCGACGGCGAGTACTGCTGGTTCCAGGCGCGCGGCCAGCGCCACCTGAACGCGCAGGGCGAGCCCGAGCGCTTTTCCGGCATCCTCACCGACCTGACCGACCGCCGCGCCGCCGAGGAGCGCCAGCGCCTGGCCGCCACCGTGGTGGACAACACCACCGAGGGCGTGGTCGTGACCGACGCGGAAAACCGCATCCTGTCGGTGAACGCCGCCTTCACGCGCCTGCTGGGCTACACCGAGGACGAGCTGCGCGGCCTCACGCCGCGCGTCTTCAAGTCGGGCCGCCACGACAAGGCGTTCTACCAGGCCATGTGGGAGTGCATCCAGCGCACCGGCCACTGGCAGGGCGAGATCTGGAACCGGCGCAAGAACGGCGAGGTGTTCCCCGAGCACATGTCGCTCTCGGCCGTGCGCGACCCCAAGGGCGAGGTCACGCACTACGTGTGCATGTTCACCGACATCTCCGAGGAAAAGGCGCAGCGCCAGCGCCTGGAGTACCTGGCGCACTACGACCCGCTCACCGGCCTGTCCAACCGCCTGTGGTTCGGCCAGCAACTGGCCACGAGCGTGGAGCAGGCGCAGGCGGGCGATGAGACCATGGCGGTGCTGCTGCTCAACCTCGACCGCTTCAAGGACGTGAACGACAGCTACGGCCACGCCGTGGGCGACGAGGTGCTCAAGCACATCACGCGCCAGGTGCGCTCGGCCCTGCGCCCCGGCGACCTGGTGGGGCGCATGGCGGGCGACGAGATCGCCGTGGTGGCGCGCAACCTGCGCCATTCCGACGGCGCCTCGGCCGTGGCGCGCAGCCTCATCACCGCCGTCGGCCAGCCCTGGACCTCGCCCGACGGCATCGAGGTGGTGGCCGGGGTGAGCGTGGGCATCTGCATGTTCCCCGGGCATGCCGACTCGGCCCAGGCCCTGCTGCAGGGCGCGCACGCCGCCGTGTACGGCGCCAAGGCGCGCGGGCGCGGCGCCTGGTGCTTCTTCAACGAGGACATGACCCAGGCCGCGCGCGAGCGCCTGGAGCTGGAGGCGCGCCTGCGCATGGCGCTGGCGCAAGGGCACCTGCAGCTGTACTACCAGCCGCAGGTGGACATCGCCACGGGCCGCATGGTCGGGGCCGAGGCGCTGGTGCGCTGGATCGACCCCGAGGAGGGCATCATCTCGCCCGGGCGCTTCATCCCCGTGGCCGAGAGCTCGGGCGTGATCGGCCCGCTGGGCCAGTGGGTGATCCGCGAGGCCTGCCAGCAGGGCCAGCGCTGGCGCGACGCCGACCTGCCCGAGATCACGCTGGCGGTGAACATCTCGCCGCGCCAGTTCCACCTGACCGACGTGGCCGGCTGCGCGGCCCAGGCGCTGGCGGATTCGGGCTTTCCGCCGCGCTGCCTGGAGTTCGAGCTGACCGAGACCGCGCTGGCCGAACGCCCCGAGGAAGCGCGCCAGGTGCTGCTGCGCCTGCAGCAGCTCGGCCTGCGCACGGCGGTGGACGACTTCGGCACGGGCTACTCCTCGCTGTCGTACCTCAAGCGCTACCCCATCGACGTGCTGAAGATCGACCAGGGCTTCATCCGCGACATTCCGCACAACGCCGACGACATGGCCATCAGCGCCGCCATCATCGCCATGGGCCACAGCCTGGGCCTGCAGGTGCTGGCCGAGGGCGTGGAGACCGCCGAGCAGCTCGAATTCCTGCGCGAGCGCGGCTGCGACGCCTACCAGGGCTACCTGTACAGCCGCCCGCTGCCGGCACCCGAATTCACGGCGCTGCTGCGGCAGCAGGCGCGGACGCCGGCGTAGCCGCCGGGGCCGGCGCGGACGGCCACTGCGCGCGCAGTTCGGCGCAGTAGTCGCGTGCCGGCAGGGCGGGCGTTTTCTGGATGTAGTCTGCTTCTTTTTCGATAGCTGGCCGCGCTTTCCCCGCCTGGGCTATGGCCACTTTGTAGCCCAAACCCTGGGGCAGCCAGGCAGGCACGCCCAGGCTGCGCTGCACATGCTGGTGGCCCGCCGCCAGCACCACGGTGCGGCCCGGGCGCAGGGCCCGCTGCGCAGTCTGGGCCAGGCTCTGGTCGCGCGCCAGTTGGATGCGCGCCATCGCCGGGATCTGGCCCTCGGGCAGCAGCCCGCAATGGCCCTCGCGCACGTCCGCGTGCTGGCGCGCCAGCGCCTCGGGCGGCAGCCGGGCTTCGAGCGCCACGTCGCGCCGGGCGCTGGCCAGGCTGGCGCGCGGCAGGTTGCCGCCCAGCACCGGCGCGCCCGCCCGCACCGCCGCCATGACCACCGGGCCGTAGTTGGCCCAGGGCCAGGCGCCGTCGGGCCAGCGCAGCGCGCCGCGCACCTCTGCCTCGCTGGCGGTGGGCGGGAGGCCCTCGGTGGTGGTGCCCGCCTCGGCCATCTCGATCACCAGCGCCGCCAACTGGCCGCGCTGGGCGAGCCACTGCACCGTGGCCTGTTCCCACTGCTGGTGTTCGGGCGCGTCGTGCTGCTCGCCCAGCAGCAGCAAGGGCGTGGGGGGCTGCGCGCTCAGCGCGGCCCGCCAGGCCGTATCCAGCGGCGGGGGGGTGGCGCAGGCGCACAGCAGGGCCAAGGGGAGGACGGAGGCGGCGAGGTGCCAGATGGAGGGCTGGGACATGGGGCGATGCTAACCGTTATCACTTACCCGCTGGCAAGCGCTACTGTTTGTGTAGCTTGGTACGCTTTACTGGCAAGGGTTTTTGGCTGTTTTAATGCTTTTTGTGGCCTTGCTTCCCGGGGCCGGGACTCGCCCCGGCGGGCGAGGTACTTTCTTGCCGCGCGGCAAGAAAGTACCCAAAGAAACGCGCCCCGCAGTCTGCGACCCCCACGCTGCGCGTGGGGGCACACCTGGGACGAGACGCTGGCGGGGTGCGCTGCGGAACTCGCTGCGCGCCTGCGGCGCTACGCTCAAACAACCGCAGCGAGTCAGTTCACGAAGCATGCGCGACTTCGCGCATGCCACCCCGCCAGCGCCTCGCCCCAGGCGCAGCCTGAAAGGGGGTGGAGACGACACGGGCCATCGCTGCGCTCGGCCCCCAACACGCAGGCGCTGCGCGCCGCGCGCGCCAGGCCGAGCGCAGCGATGGCCCGTGTGCGGGCTTCAACCCCCTTCTGGCCGTACCGAGGAGCGCAGGGCGTGGGGCGGGCGCGTGTGCCGCAGGACACACGCGCTTCGTGATCTGACTTGCCGCGTCTGTTTGAACGCAGCGCGTAGCGCGAAGTGAGTTACGCGGCACCGCCCCGCGCCCGAGCACCGCAGGCTGCCCCGGAGCGAAGCGCAGGGGATACGGACAGCAGGGGCGTGCTTCTTTTGCTTCCTTTTCTTGCACGAGCAAGAAAAGGGAGTCGCCCGCCGGGGCGAGACCCGGCCCCGGGAAATAACCCCACAAAACCACTACAAAAACGAGAGCAGCCAACAACCTTGAAAGGCATAGGCTTCAAACCTGAAAAGCACCACCTCACCAGGTATCGACAAACCCCGCCCCCGCCTCGCGCACCCGGCTCCCAGCGAGCCCGCGTGCCAGCCAGGCGCGCGTGTCGGCCGGGTCGATCACGGCATCGATCTCCAGCGTGCTGGCCATGTGCAGCGCCTCGCCATGCGCGTACTGCCGCGCCAGCAGCTTCTGGAACAGCGCGTCGCGCTCGGCGCCCTCGGGCAGCGCCTCCAGCTCCTTGCGAAAGCCCAGCCGCACCGCGCCCTCCAGCCCCATGGCGCCAAACTCGCCCGTAGGCCAGGCCACGTTGAACACCGGGGCGTGGAAGCTCCCCGCCGCCATGCCCATGGCGCCCAGCCCGTAGCCCTTGCGCAGCACCACGCTGAAGTACGGCACGCGCAGCTTGGCGGCGGTGACGAACAGGCGGCTGACGTGGCGCACCTGGGCGGTCTTCTCGGTGTCGGGGCCGACCATGAAGCCAGGCGTATCGACCAGGCTGACCAGCGGCAGGCCGTGCGCGTTGCACAGCTGCATGAAGCGCGCCGCCTTGTCGGCCGCGTCAGCGTCGATGGCGCCGCCCAGGTGCGCCGGGTTGTTGGCCAGCAGCCCCACCGGGCGGCCCTCGATGCGCGCCAGCGCGGTGTGGACGCCTACGCCGAAGCCCGTGCGCAGCGGCAGCAGGCTGCCCGCGTCCACCAGGTGCGCCATGGCGGCGCGGGTGTCGTAGGCGCGCAGGCGGTTCTCGGGCACCACCTGGCGCAGCAGGCGCGTGTCGGGCGCCACCCAGCCGGCGCTGCGGCCCTGGAAGAAGGCCAGGTAATGCTTGGCCGCGGCCACGGCCTGGGCCTCGTCGTCCACCAGGATGTCGATCACGCCATTGGCGTGCTGCACGCCGCTGGGGCCGACCTGCCCGGGCGCGAACACGCCCAGGCCGCCCCCCTCGATCATGGCCGGGCCGCCCATGCCGATGGTGCTGGCGCGCGTGGCGATGATGGCGTCGCTGCAGCCCAGCAGCGCCGCGTTGCCGGCGAAGCAGCGCCCGTGCGCGATGCCCACCACCGGCACCTGGCCCGACAGCGCGGCGTAGGCCGCGAAGGTGTGCACGTGCAGGCCCGCCACCACGGGCACGTCGGTATCGCCGGGGCGCCCGCCGCCGCCTTCGGCGAACAGCACCACGGGCAGCTTCTGCGCCAGGGCGATGCCCAGCATGCGGTCGGTCTTGGCGTGGTTGCGCAGGCCCTGCGTGCCGGCGAGCACGGTGGCGTCGTAGGCCATGACGACGGCGCGCGACTTCTCTTCGCCGAACTGCGCGCCGTTGATGGCGCCGATGCCGGTGACCATGCCGTCGGCCGGCGTGTTGACCACCAGGTCGTCGATGCTGCGCCGGCGCGTCTGCGCAGCGATGGCGAGCGCGCCATACTCGATGAAGCTGCCCGCGTCGCACAGGTCGGCGATGTTCTCGCGCGCGCTGCGGCTGCCCTGGGCGTGGCGCTTGGCCATGGCCTCGGGGCGCGCGGCGTCGAGCGTGAAGGCATGGCGGTCGATGGCGCGCTGCAGGTCGGCGCGGATGTGCGCCGGGTCGTGCGCCGCCTCCGGCGCCTGCGCCTGCGCGCCCTCGCCCGGCGCGGCGGCCAGCACCAGCAGCGGTTGGCCCTGGACCACGTAGCTGCCCGCTGGCGCCAGCAGCGCCTGCACGGCGCCGGCCTGCGGGGCCTGCAGCACATGCTCCATCTTCATGGCTTCGAGAATGCCCAGCTCGGCCCCGGCGGCCACCACCGCGCCCTCGGCCACCGACCATTGCACGATGCGCGCGGGCATGGGGGCGGTGACGGCGCCCTCGGGCGCCGGTGCTGCCGCTTCAGGCTTCACGTCTAAAGTGCCCTCAGCCCTTTCCTGGTCAGCGCTGGCAGCTATCGTTTGTGCAGCATCGAGCAGTTCCGGCAGCACCTCTTCGAGCCAGCGCGTGTGCACGGCCTGGGTGTCCATCTCGGGCCGCGCGGCCAGGGCGCGCAGCAGCGCCAGGTTGGTGGCCAGGCCGGGAATGCGGCATTCGGCCAGCGCGCGGCGCGCGCGCCGCAGCACGTCGGCGAAGCGCGGCGCCGGGCTGTGCACGATGAGCTTGGCCAGCAGCGTGTCGTAGTGCGGCGAGGGGCTGGCGCCGGGCGCGGCGTGGCTGTCGATGCGGATGCCCGGCCCGGCGGGCCAGGCCAGCGCGCCGATGCGGCCGCCGCCGGGCTGGGCGCTGCCGTCGGCCGCCAGCGTCTCGGCGTTGATGCGCCACTGCATGGCGTAGCCGCGCGGCACGGGCGGGGCCTGGGGGTCCAGCCCCAGGTCGGCCCAGCACGCGCCCGCCGCCAGGCGGATCTGCGCCTGTACCAGATCGACGCCGAACACCTCCTCGGTGATGGTGTGCTCGACCTGCAGGCGCGGGTTGGCCTCGATGAAGACGTAGGGCAGCGCCTCGGACGCGAGGTCGGCGAGGAACTCGAAGGTGCCCAGGCTTTCGTAGCGCAGCGCGGCGGCCATGCGCAGGGCGTCGCGCGTGATGCGCGCGCGCAGCGCCTGCGGCAGGCTCGGGCTGGGGGCGATTTCCACCAGCTTCTGGAAGCGCCGCTGCAGCGTGCATTCGCGCTCGCCCAGCGCCAGGGGGCGTGCGCTGCCGTCGCCCAGCACCTGCACTTCGATGTGGCGCGCGCCGGCCATGAGGCGCTCGACGTACACGCCGTCGACGCCGAAGGCGGCGCTGGCCTCGCTGCGGCAGCGCGCGTAGGCGGCGGGCAGCTCGGCGGCGCTGCGCACCGCGCGCATGCCGCGCCCGCCGCCGCCGCCCACGGCCTTGACCATGATGCCGCTGGCGCCCTCGGCCAGTTGCGCGGCGAGGAAGGCGCGGGCTTCGTCCAGCGTCACGGCCTCGGCGCTGCCGGGCATCAGCGGCACGCCGCATTCCTGCGCCAGCGCGCGGGCGCGCGCCTTGTCGCCCAGCAGCGCGAGCTGCGCGGGCGTGGGGCCGATGAAGCGCACGCCCGCGCCGGCGCAGGCCTGGGCGAAGGCGGCGTTCTCGCTCAGGAAGCCGTAGCCCGGGTGCAGCGCGTCGCAGCCCTGGGCGGTGGCGATGCGCAGCAGCTGCCGGCCGTCGAGGTAGGCGGCGGGGCCACTGGCCTGCAGCGGCACGGCCACGTCGGCGGCGGCCACATGGGGGGCCCCGGCGTCGTCCTGCGCGTACACGGCGACGCTGGCCACGCCCAGCTCCTGCAGCGCGCGCACCAGGCGCAGCGCGATTTCGCCACGGTTGGCGACCAAGACTCTTTGGAACATAGTGCTTCCGATTCAATAGCTGCCAGCGCTTGCTGGCAAAGGGCCGGGGCCGATTTTCACCCCATATCGCGCAGCAGGCGGCGCAGCACCTTGCCGGCGCCGGTGGCGGGCAGGGCGTCGAGGAAGCGCACCTCGCGCGGCACCTTGTAGGGCGCCATGCTGTCGCGGCACCAGGCGGCGAGGGCCTCGGCATCGGCCGCCTGGCCCGGCCGGCGCACCACGAAAGCGTGCACCACCTCGCCCTTGACGGGGTCGGGCACGCCGATGACGGCGGCCTGCGCCACCGCCGGGTGCCGTGCCAGGATGCCCTCGACCTCCTCGGGGAACACGCTGTAGCCCGAGACCTTGATCATCTCCTTGAAGCGCCCCATGAAGGTGAGGTAGCCGTCGGCATCGAGGCGCCCCATGTCGCCGGTGTGCACCCAGCCGCCGCGCAGGGTTTGCGCCGTGGCCTCGGGGTTGTTCCAGTAGCCCTTGAAGTTGCCGGGGCCGCGGATGGCGATTTCGCCCGCCTCGCCAGGCGGCAGGGTAGCGCCGCTGGCCGGGTCGATGATGCGGATCTCGTTGCCCGGCACGGCCTTGCCCTGGCTGCCCCAGCGGATGGCCTGCGCGGGCATGGCGGTGTCCACGGTGTGCGTCTCGCTCAGGCCGTAGGCGGCCTCGTGCGCGATGCAGCGGGGCGCGAAGCCGCGCCACTGCTGCGCCAGCGCCTCGGTGAACGTAATGCCGAAGCTGGTGACGGGGTTGCGGCGCAGCGCGCTCCAGTCCATCTGGCGCGCGCCGGGCAACTGCATGAGCGCGCCGTTCATGGGGGCGATGCTGTACCACCAGGTCACGCGATGGCGCTCCAGCGCCTGGGCCACGGCCATCGGGTCGAAGCGGTAGAGCAGCACGCAGGTGGCGCCGGTGAACACGGGCAGGTTGACGCCCATCACCATGCCGGCGATGTGGTACAGCGGCGCCACGGCGAGCAGCACGTCGCGGGCCTGCACGTCGTTGCACAGCGCCGACGCGGCGGTCTTGAAGTGCGCGTTGGCGTAGCTCAGCATCGCGCCCTTGGGCAGCCCGGTGGTGCCGGAGGTGTAGGTCATGAGGGCCACGTCGTCCAGGCCGATGGCCACGGGCCGCGGCTGCCCGCCGGCCTGCACCACGGCGCGGAAGTCCTCGCACCCCGCAGGCACGGGCGCCGCCGCGCCCCGCTGGGCCAGCAGCTCGGCGGGAACGTCGATGGCCGGCGCCCCCTCGGGCAGCCAGTCGGCATGGCGCACCACGAACACATGCGCCAGGGCGGTGGAGGCGCGCACCTTCTCCACCACGGGCAGCAAGGTGTCGGCCGCGACGATGACGCGCGCGCCCAGGTCGCCGAGCTGGTGGCCGAGTTCGTGCTCCTTGTTCAGCGGGCCGCACGGGCACACGATGGCACCCATCTTCTGAATGCCGTAGTGCGCCATCAGGTACTGCGGGCAGTTGTTCATGAACAGGGCCACGGGCTCGCCCGGGCGCACGCCCAGCGCCTGCAGCCGGGCGGCGAAGGCGTCGCTCGCGGCGTCCAGCTCGGCCCAGGTGATGGCGCGCCCGTACCAGAGGTACGCGGCCCGCCCGGGCGTGGCGCGCGCGTGCTGGCGCAGCAGGTCGTGCAAGGGCACGGCGGGGGCGTAGGGCGAGGCCGGCGCGTCCTGCGCCGGTGCGAAAGCGTTCATGGCCTTGTCTCCTGGAGGTGTTCTGCCGCCGCGGGCGCCGGTGCCGCCCGCGCGGCGCCGTGCCATGGCCTTGCCAGCATATACCGTTTGGTAGAACAATCATACCCATGGGTATAACCAACGCGACACCTGGCGCCAGGCCAGACACTCCGGCCCGCCCGGCGCCCGCCCGGGGGCGCCAGCGGACCGCCACGCCGGGCTCGGACGCCAAGCGCGAACGCATCCTGCAGGTGGCGCAGGGCCTGTTCGCCGCCCAGGGCTACGCCCACACCACGATGGAGCAGATCGTGCAGGCGCTGGGGGTGACCAAGCCCTACGTGTACTACTACTTCCGCGACAAGCGCGACATCTTCGAGGTGCTGTCCTGGCGTCCCGCGGTGGCCTGCTTCACGGCCATGGATTTCGCGCCGGACGACGCGCGGCCCGCGCACGAGAAGGTGATGGAGGGGCTGGAGCGGCTCATCCGCGCGACCATCGCGCACTACCCCGCGGCCTTCTTTCCCTACCGCGAGCCGCAGGTGTACCGGCCGGAGTACCTGGCCGCGCAAAAGCGCCTGGCCAACCACTTTTACGCACAGTTGTGCGCGCTGCTCGAAGAGGGGCGCCGCGCCGGGAGCTTCGACTTTGGCGAGACGCGCATCACGGCCCAGGCGGCCTGCAGCCTGCCCGGTTTCCTCTACGCCTGGTACCGGCCCGACGGGCGCCTGCCGCCCGACGCCGTGGTGCGCGAGCTCACGCAGCTCGCAGGCCGCGTGCTGGGGCTGCGGCCCGCCGGGGGATGCGGGTAAACCCCAGGGTTTACCGGAACTTTACCCCTGCGCCACAGCCTGTCCGCGCGGCCTTGGCACACTCCGGGCGTCCTGGCTTTGTTCGCCCTCCTCCTTCGCACCATGCCCCTGACCCGCAAGTCCTTCACCCCGGCGCGCATCGCCGCCCTGGCGGCCGTGCTGGCCGCGGCCGCCATCGGCGCCAAGCTGCTGTTCTTCTCGGCGCCGCCCGCGCCGCGCTTCGTCACCGCCACCGCCACGCGCGGCGATCTGGAGGACGCCGTGCTGGCCACGGGCACGGTGCAGGCCTTCAAGCAGGTGAGCGTGGGCGCGCAGGTGTCGGGCCAGGTGAAGACGCTGTTCGTCGAGCTGGGCCAGCGCGTGAAGAAGGGCCAGCCGGTGGCCGAGATCGACTCCACCACGCAGCAGAACACCGTGCGCAACGCCGAGGCGGCGCTGGAGAACGTGCGCGCGCAGCTCGCGGCGCAGAAGGCCGCGCTGGTCCAGGCCGAACTGGGCTACCGGCGCCAGAAGCACCTGCTCGACAACGAGGCGGGGGCGCGCGCCGACTACGAGGCCGCCGAGGCCCAGCTCGCCACCACGCGCGCCAACATCGCCGCGCTGCAGGCGCAGATCAGGCAGGCCGAGATCACCGCCGACACGGCCAAGGTGAACCTGGGCTACACGAAGATCGTCTCGCCCATCGACGGCATCGTCGTGGCCCTGGTGGTGCAGCAAGGCCAGACGGTGAACGCCAACCAGACCACGCCGACCATCATCAAGGTGGCGCAGCTCGACACGGTGACGGTGAAGACGCAGATCTCCGAGGCCGACGTGGTGAAGGTGCAGCCCGGCCTGCCGGTGTACTTCACCATCCTGGGCCAGCCCGACCAGCGCTACCACGCCCAGCTGCGCACCATCGAGCCCGCGACCGACTCCATCCTCACCGAGAGCACGGGCGCGTCGTCCAGCAGCACGGGCACCAGCACCACCACGGCCATCTACTACAACGGCCTGTTCGACGTGCCCAACCCGGACAACCAGCTGCGCATCTCGATGACGGCGCAGGTCTCCATCGTGCGCGCGCAGGCCAAGGGCGCGGTCACCATCCCCGCGTCGGCGCTGGGCCCGCGCGGCAAGGACGGCCGCCACGGCGTGCGCGTGCTGGGCGCGGACGGCCAGCCCACGCCGCGCCAGGTCCGCGTGGGCATCAACAACAACGTGACCGCCGAGGTCACCGAGGGCCTGGCCGAAGGCGACAAGGTGGTGCTGGGCGAGGCCGCGGCGGGCGCACCGTCGCAGGGCGGCATGCCGCGCCCGCCCATGCGCCTGTGAGGCCGGCGCGATGAAGCAGGAATTCCCCTCCTCCACCCTGGGCGGCACCGCCGCTCCCGCCGCCACAAGCCCGGCGCTGCTCGCACTGCGCGGGCTGCGCCGCGAGTTTCCGGCTGGCGAGGGCACCATCGCCGTGCTGCAGGACATCGACCTCGACATCCGCGCCGGCGAGATGGTCGCCATCGTCGGCCAGTCGGGCTCGGGCAAGTCCACGCTGATGAACATCCTGGGCTGCCTGGACCGGCCCACCACCGGCAGCTACCGCGTGGGCGGGCGCGAGACGCGCGAGCTCGACGCCGACGCGCTCGCCGCGCTGCGCCGCGGCCACTTCGGCTTCATCTTCCAGCGCTACCACCTGCTGGGCGACCTGACGGCGCGCGGCAACGTGGAGGTGCCGGCCGTCTACGCCGGCGTGCCCGCGCCGCAGCGCCACGCGCGCGCCGCCGCGCTGCTGGCGCGGCTGGGCCTGGAAGACCGCATGGGGCACCGCCCCGGCCAGCTCTCGGGCGGGCAGCAGCAGCGCGTGTCGATCGCGCGCGCGCTCATGAACGGCGGCAGCGTGATCCTGGCCGACGAACCCACCGGCGCGCTCGACACCGCCAGCGGCGAGGAGGTGATGAAGATCCTGCAGGAGCTGCACGCCGAGGGCCACACCATCATCCTCGTGACGCACGACATGGCCGTGGCCGGGCACGCCGAGCGCATCATCGAGATCCGCGACGGCCGCATCATCGGCGACCGGCCCACGGCGCGCGCGGCCACCCCGCCGCCCGCCGCGCCCCAGCCACGCCCCGCCGCGCGCAGTGGCCTGGGCGCCTGGCGCGACCGCTTCCTCGAAGCCTTCCAGATGGCGCTGATCGCCATGAACGCGCACCGCCTGCGCACCTTCCTGACCATGCTCGGCATCATCATCGGCATCGCCTCGGTGGTGGCCGTGGTGGCGCTGGGCGAGGGCTCGCGCCAGCAGGTGCTGAAGAACATCAGCGCCATCGGCACCAACACCATCGAGGTGTTCTCGGGCGCGGGCTTCGGCGACCGGCGCGCCGCCGCCGTGCGCACCCTGGTGCCGGCCGATGCCGACGCGCTCGCGCAGCAGGGCTATGTGGACAGCGTCACGCCCACGCTCAGCAGCGCCGTCACGGCGCGCTACCGCAACGTCGAGGCCTCGGCCACGGTGATGGGCGCGGGCGCGCAGTACTTCCGCGTCAAGGGCGTGAAGATCGCCCAGGGCACGGCCTTCGACGCCGACAACGTGGCGCGCCGCGACCAGGTGGCCGTGATCGACGACAACACGCGCAAGACCCTGTTCCCAGGCACACCCGACCCGGTGGGCGAGGTGCTGCTGCTGGGCAGCGTGCCGGTGCGCGTGATCGGCGTGGCGGCGAAGAGCGACTCGGCCTTCGGCAACAGCGAGGCGCTGAACGTCTTCGTGCCCTACACCACGGCCATGAGCCGCATCGTCAACCAGAACTACCTGCGCTCCATCACCGTGCGCGTGCGCGACGACGCGCCCACCGACGCCGCCGAGCAGGGCATCAACCAATTGCTGGAGCGGCGCCACGGGCGCAAGGACTTCTTCGTGCTGAACACCGACAGCATCCGCCAGACCATCGAGGCCACGACGCGCACCATGACGCTGCTGATCTCCTCCATCGCCGTGATCTCGCTGGTGGTGGGCGGCATCGGCGTGATGAACATCATGCTGGTCAGCGTGACCGAGCGCACGCGCGAGATCGGCGTGCGCATGGCCGTGGGCGCGCGCCAGGGCGACATCCAGCAGCAGTTCCTGATCGAGGCGGTGCTGGTGTGCCTGATCGGCGGGGTGCTCGGCATCCTGCTGGCGCTGGCCTTCGGCGCCGTGTTCGCGCAGGCCAGCAAGGACTTCCAGATGGTCTACTCCACCAGCTCCATGCTGGCGGCCTTCGCCTGCGCCACGCTGATCGGCGTGGTCTTCGGCTTCCTGCCCGCGCGCAGCGCCGCGCGGCTCGACCCGGTGCAGGCGCTGGCGCGTGAATAGCTATTCTTTCAATAGCTGGCAGCGCTTGATGGTATTGGCCTGGAGGCCGATTTGGCTTGTATTTTCCGCTGACCGCCCATGACACAGACCGCACACCTTCGCACCGCCGCCCTGGCCCTGGCCCTGGCGCTCGCCGGCTGCGCCACGCCGCGCACGCCCTACGAGGCGCCCGCCGTGGCCGTGCCCGCCCAGTGGCCGCACGCCCAGGCCGGTGCGCGCGATGCGCAGAGCGCCACCGGCGGCTGGTGGCGCGCCTTCGGCGACCCGGTGCTCGACAGCCTGGTCGATGCCGCGCTGGCGCACAACAACAACCTGGCCGCGGCCACGCTGCAGGTGCGGCGCGCGCAGCTGCAGGCGCGGCTGGCCGAGCACCGGCCCAGCGTCAACGCCAGCCTCAGCACCAGCGCGGGGCGCGCCCTGGAAGGCGGCGCCGGCATCACGCGCGCCAACAGCGCCTCGCTCGGCGTGAGCTACGAGCTGGACCTGTGGGGCCGCCTGGACGCCGCGCACGACGCCGCGCGCTGGGAGGCCCAGGCCAGCGCCGAGGACCGCGAGGCCACGGCCCAGGCCCTGGCGGGCACCACGGCCACGCTGTACTGGCGGCTGGCCTACACCCGGCAGCGCCTGGCCTTGGCGGCCGAGAGCATCGGCTACGCCGAGCGCACGCTTGCGCTGGTGCAGACGCAGTACGAGGCGGGCGCGGTCTCGCCGCTGGAGCTGGCCGAATCGCGCCAGAGCCTGGCGAGCCAGCGCGCCGCCCTGGCGCAACTGCAGCAGCAGGCCGTGGAAACCGCCAACGCGCTCGCACTGCTGTTCGACGGCGCCGCCACCGGCCCCGCCGCGCCGGGCTGGCGCGCACCGCAGGCCCTGCCCGATGGCGCGCTGCCCGGCGTGGCCCCCGGCCTGCCCGCCGAACTGCTGGCGCGCCGCCCCGACCTGCGCGCGGCCGAGCTGCGGCTGCGCGGCACGCTGGCCAGCGGCGACGCCACGCGGCTGGCGTACTACCCGCAACTGTCGCTCACGGGTGCGCTCGGCGGCAGCAGCAGCGCGCTCGGCAGCGTGCTCGCCAACCCCGTGGCCACGCTGGGCGCGGGGCTGGTGCTGCCGTTCCTGAACCAGACCGAGATGCGCACCAACGCCGCCATCGCGCAGGCCGACTACGAGCGCGCGGTGGTCAATTTCCGCCAGACGCTGTACCAGGCGCTGGCGGACGTGGACAACGCCCTCTCGGCACGCCGCCAGTACGCCGCGCAGGCCACGCAGCTGGAGCAGTCGCTGGCCGACGCGCGCCGCGCCGAGCGCCTGTACGAGGTGCGCTACCGCGCCGGCGCGGTAGCGCTCAAGCCCTGGCTCGACGCCCAGGAAAAGCGCCGCAACGCCGAGATCGCGCTGGCCGAGAACCGGCTCAACCGGCTGGTCAACCACGCCACGCTGTACCAGGCGCTGGGCGGCACCTGAGCGGCGGTGCTCACGGATACGTGCGCGCGCCGAAGATGCCCCGCCCCACGCGCACCATGGTGCTGCCGGCGGCGACGGCGGCCTCCAGGTCGCCGGTCATGCCCATGGACAGGGTGTCGAAGCGCTCCAGCCCCGCGAAGCCCTGCGCCTGGATGCGCTCGAAAACGGCCGCGGCCCTGGCGTGGAGCGCACGCTGCGCTTCAAAACCCGGCGCATCGTCTGGAATGCTCAAGACGCCGCGCAGCACCAGCCGGGGCAGCCGGGCCACGGCCTCGGCCAACGCCACGGCCTCGTCGGGTGCCACGCCCGACTTGGTGGCGCCGCCGTCCACGTTCACCTGGATGCATACCATGAGCGGCGGCAGGTGCGCGGGGCGCTGGTCGGACAGGCGCTGCGCGGTCTTGAGGCGGTCCACGGTCTGCGCCCAGTCGAAGTGCTCGGCCACCAGGCGCGTCTTGTTGCTCTGGATGGGGCCGATGCAGTGCCATTCCAGCCCGGCCGCGAGCTCGGGTGCCAGCGCGCGCAGCGCGGCCATTTTTTCCACGGCTTCCTGAATGTAGTTTTCGCCGAAGGCACGCTGGCCGGCAAGCGCCGCGCCCTGCACTGCCTCGGGGCCGAAGGTCTTGGAAACGGCCAGCAGCGCGACGCCCGCGGGCGCGCGACCGGCGTCCTGGCAGGCCTGCGCCATCCGGCCCAGAACCTTTTGGATGTTGTTGGCAATCGTGGTCATAATGTTCGGCAGCGTAGCAAACGATAGAGGGATTTCGTGGACATTACCCAACTGCTGGCCTTCAGCGTGAAGAACAAGGCTTCCGACCTGCACCTGTCCGCCGGGCTCCCTCCCATGATCCGCGTGCACGGCGACGTGCGCCGCCTGAACGTCGATCCGCTGGACCACAAGACCGTGCACGCCATGGTGTACGACATCATGAGCGACGCCCAGCGCAAGCTCTACGAAGAATTCCTGGAGGTGGACTTCTCCTTCGAGATCGAGGGCCTGGCGCGCTTTCGCGTCAACGCCTTCAACCAGAACCGCGGCGCGGCCGCCGTGTTCCGGACCATTCCGAGCAAGATCCTGACGCTGGAACAGCTCAACGCGCCGAAGATCTTCGCCGACCTGGCGCTCAAGCCGCGCGGCCTGGTGCTGGTGACGGGCCCGACGGGCTCGGGCAAGTCCACCACGCTGGCGGGCATGGTCAACCACCTCAACGAGACCGAGTACGGCCACATCCTGACCATCGAGGACCCGATCGAGTTCGTGCACGAGTCGAAGAAGTGCCTGGTGAACCAGCGCGAGGTGGGGCCGATGACGCTGTCGTTCGCCGCCGCGCTCAAATCGGCGCTGCGCGAGGACCCGGACGCCATTCTGGTGGGCGAAATGCGCGACCTCGAAACCATCCGCCTGGCCATGACCGCCGCCGAAACGGGCCACCTGGTGTTCGGCACGCTGCACACCAGCAGCGCGGCCAAGACCATCGACCGGATCATCGACGTGTTCCCGGCGGAAGAAAAGGAGATGGTGCGCGCCATGCTGTCCGAGTCGCTGCAGGCGGTGGTCTCGCAAACGCTGTGCAAGCTCAAGGACGGCTCGGGCCGCGTGGCCGCGCACGAGATCATGCTGGGCACCAGCGCCATCCGCAACCTGATCCGCGAGGCCAAGGTGGCGCAGATGTACTCCACCATCCAGACCGGCAACAGCATGGGCATGCAGACCCTGGACCAGAACCTCACCGATCTGGTGCGCCGCAACATCATCAGCCCCGCCGAGGCCCGCAGCAAGGCCAAGATCCCGGAAAACTTCCCCGGCTGAGCCTGACTCACCCCTTACCGCGGCCCCGGCGGCCGCCCAGGAGCATCCTATGAAAGGCATTCTGAGCCTTCTGCGCTCGAAAACCTCGGCGCACAAGCCCTCCGAGGAGAGCGGCGACTCGGTCTTTTTCACCACGGCCTTCGCCGGACAGGGCGTGGACGACTCGCTGCTCGTGCCCTGGGAGGCGCGCGCCGTGGAAGTCGGCGCCAAGCGCCTGCCCACCAGCCGCGGCGGCAAGCTGCTGCAGGCGCTGTGGTCCAAGGACAAGTACATGGCGCACCTGGACAAGGACGCCGTGGAGCGCATGGAGCGTTTCTTCGAGTTCGCCGCCATACCGCCGAGCCGCGACGTGATCCGCCAGGACGAATACGGCAACTTCATGGTGGTGCTGCTTACCGGCACCATCGCCGTGGATCGCGTGCAGCCCTGGGGCGAGCACCTGCGCCTGGCCGAGACGCGGCCCGGCGACATCCTGGGCGAGATGTCGCTGCTGGACAGCGGCATCCGCTTCTCGGCCTGCACCACGCTGACCGACTGCGAGATCGCCGTACTCTCCGCCGAAGCCATGGACGACATGATGAGCAAGGATCCCCAGCTCGCCGCGAGCCTGATCGCGCTGCTGGCCCGCAAGCTGTCGCTGCGCCTGCGCGTCGTGAGCGCGCGCCTGAGCGAGCACCGCCAATAACCCGCCCCCAGGGCACCCCACGGAGAAGCGCTGATGGAACGCGACCAGGCCAGCAAGTTCATCAATGACCTGCTGAAACTCATGGTGAGCCGAGGCGGCAGCGACCTGTTCCTCACGGCGGAATTCCCCCCCGCGATCAAGGTGGACGGCAAGGTGACCAAGGTGTCGCCCCAGCCGCTCACGCCCGCCCACACCATGACGCTGGCGCGCTCCATCATGAGCGACCGCCAGGTGGCGGACTTCGAGCGCACCAAGGAGTGCAACTTCGCCATCTCGCCCTCGGGCATCGGGCGCTTTCGCGTCAACGCCTTCATCCAGCAGAGCCGCGTGGGCATGGTGCTGCGCACGATTCCGCTGACCCTGCCCACCGTCGATGGCCTGGGCGTGCCACAGGTGCTGAAGGAAATCTCCATGACCAAGCGCGGCCTGTGCATCCTGGTGGGTGCCACGGGCTCGGGCAAATCGACCACGCTGGCCGCCATGGTGGACTGGCGCAACGAGAACTCGTTCGGCCACATCATCACCGTGGAGGATCCGATCGAATTCGTGCACCCGCACAAGAACTGCGTGGTCACGCAGCGCGAGGTGGGGCTGGACACCGAGAGCTGGGAGGCGGCGCTGAAGAACACGCTGCGCCAGGCGCCCGACGTGATCCTGATGGGCGAGATCCGCGACCGCGAGACCATGGAGCATGCCGTGGCCTTCGCCGAGACCGGCCACCTGTGCCTGGCGACGCTGCACGCCAACAGCGCCAACCAGGCGCTGGACCGGATCATCAACTTCTTCCCCGAGGAGCGCCGCGCGCAGTTGCTGATGGATCTGTCGCTGAACCTGCGCGCCATGGTGTCGCAGCGCCTGCTGCCCAAGCAGGACGGCAAGGGCCGCGCCGCAGCGGTCGAGGTGATGCTGAACACGCCGCTGATCGCCGACCTGATCTTCAAGGGCGAGGTCGCCGAGATCAAGGAGATCATGAAGAAGAGCCGCAACCTCGGCATGCAGACCTTCGACCAGGCGCTGTTCGACCTGTTCGAGGCCAACATCGTCAGCTACGAAGACGCGCTGCGCAACGCCGACTCGCTCAACGACCTGCGGCTGCAGATCAAGCTCAGCAGCCAGCGCGCCAAGACCATCGACCTGGCGTCGGGTACCGAGAATTTCGCCATCGTTTGAGAATCCGTCCCAGGCCCCGCACGCCGCGCCCCGCAAGGGGCGTTTTCCTTTCTCCTTTCCTTCCCCCCTGAAAGCCCGCCATGTCCAGCACCCCTTCCCGCACCTACGAACCCACGCCCGCACGCAAGGTGGCCTTTCTTGGCCTGGGGGTGATGGGCTCCCCCATGGCGGGCCATCTGGCCCGGGCCGGGCACCAGGTCACGGTGTACAACCGCACCGCTACCAAATCAATAGCTTGGTGCGCAGAGTACGCGGGCGCTGGAGGCCAAAACCATGCACAGGCCGCGACACCGCGTGAAGCCGCGCGGGGGGCCGACATCGTTTTCTGCTGCGTGGGCAACGACGACGATCTGCGCGCCGTCACGCTCGGCGCCGATGGCGCGTTCGCGGGCATGGAGCCGGGCGCCATCTTCGTGGACCACACCACGGCATCGGCCGAAGTGGCACGCGAGCTGTACCGCGCCGCCCGCACCCTGGGCCTGCAGTTCGTCGATGCCCCGGTCTCGGGCGGCCAGGCGGGCGCGCAGAACGGCCAGCTCACGGTGATGTGCGGCGGCGACCCGGCGCCCTTCGAGGCCGTGCGGCCCACGGCGATGGCGTTCTCGCGCGCCTTCACGCGCATGGGCGACAGCGGCGCGGGCCAGCTCACCAAGATGGTCAACCAGATCTGCATCGCCGGGCTGGTGCAGGGGCTGTCCGAGGCGGTGGCCTTCGGCATGCAAGCCGGCCTGGACATGCCGCTGGTGCTCGACGTGATCGGCAAGGGCGCGGCGCAGAGCTGGCAGATGGACAACCGCGGCAAGACCATGGCCGAAGGCAAGTTCGACTTCGGCTTCGCCGTGGACTGGATGCGCAAGGACCTGGGCCTGGTGCTGGCCGAGGCGCAGCGCAACGGCGCGCGCCTGCCCGTCACGGCGCTGGTGGACCAGTTCTATGGCGACGTGCAGCGCATGGGCGGCAACCGCTGGGACACGTCGAGCCTGATCGCGCGCCTGACGAAGTGAGACCCGCTCATACGGATTTGCCTTCAACCGTCTAACGTCGTTGGTTCGCCTTGCCGTGCTACAGCACTGATCGTAGGCTTCCCGCCTAGTTATACGGTTGAAGGCAAACCCGTATCAGGGCGCGCGGGTCAGCGGGTCGGGGTCGCGCACCACCGGCGCGGGCTGGGGGCTGGCGAAGTTGCGGCTCAGCTCCTCTTCGGAAATGATCTCGAACACGCGCACCACCTTGGTCACGCCGCTGACGCCGCGCGCGATTTCGGTGGCACGCGTCGCCTCGCGCTGGGTCACGCGGCCCATGAGGTAGACCACGCCACGCTCGGTCACCACCTTGAAGGCGGCGCTGATCAGGTCCTTGGCATCGACGAAGCTGGCCTTGACCTTGCCCGTGATGAGGGTGTCGTTCGAGCGCTGCGACAGCGACGAGGGCGGCGCCACCACCAGGTCGTTGACGATGGAGCGCACGTTCTCCACCTCGCGCACGGTCTGCTCGACCTTCTGGCGGTCCTCCTGCGTCGGCACTTCGCCGGTCAGCAGCGCCTGGCGGTTCCAGCTCGTGACGTTGACGTGGGCCCGGTCGCCGTACAGGCCATGCAGGCGATTGGCCGAACGGAACTCGATGCCCTCGTCCTCCAGCTGCGTGCCCGAGGTGCGGCGGTCCACCGCCACCAGGGTGCCGACGGCGGCGCCGCCCATGACCAGCGGCACACAGGCCGACAGCCCCCCCGCCAGCGCGGCCGCGGCAAGCAGCATGCAGACGCTGCGGTTTCGTTCAGACTTCATAACGGTACCTCCTGTTCACCCAATAGTTGCGCATCCACGCCATCGCACAGGCAGTGCAGCGCCAGGCCATGGACCTCGCGCACGCGCGCGGCGCGCTCGTGCGGCACGGCGATCCATACGTCGGTCTCGCGCAGCAGGGCCGCCAGATCGCCGCCCGCCTGCCCCGTGAGGGCGACCACGCTCATGTCGCGTTCGTGCGCCGCGACGGCGGCCGCCAGCAGCGCGGGATCGTTGCCCGCCACCGACAGCAGCAGCAGCACGTCTCCCGCCTGCCCCAGGGCGCGCACCTGCCGTGCCAGGCCCTGCTCCGCGTCGATCTGGCCCGAAGGCGAGACATGCAGCGCCGCGTCTGCGCTGAGCGCCAGCGCCGCCAATTCCGGGCGCTCGCGCTCGAAACCCGCCACGCACAGGGCGGCAAACTGCCGCGCCTGCGCGGCGGACGGGCCGCTGCCGCAGGCCAGCAGCTTGCCGCCGCTGGTCACGCACGCCAGCACGGCCTGCACGGCCGCCGCGATGGGCTGGCTCAGCGCCTGCGCGGCCTGGTACTTCAGGTCGGCACTGTCGATGAAATGCTGTTGGATGCGTTGCTCAAGCATGGGCGGCAATGATAGCGGCCCATTGCTACAGGCCCTGTAGCAAAGCGTTGGCACCCGGCCATGCCGGTCAGCCGTCGGCGTCGAAAGCCGCGCGCAGCCACTGCACCTGGCCGCCTTCCACCAGCACGGCATCGAAGCGGCACGGCGGCGGCGATGGCCAGCGCAGCAGGTAGTGGCGCGCGGCCAGGACGATGCGCCGGCGCTTGGCGGCGCCAATGCTCGCCCCGGCGCCGCCATGGCTGGCCTGGGCGCGGCTGCGCACCTCGACGAAAACGAGCGTGCCGTCGGGCGCGCGCAGCACGAGGTCGATCTCGCCGCCGCCGCGCCCGGGCGTCCGATAATTGCGCGCCTGCAGGCGCAGGCCCGCCGCCTGCAGATGGGCCAGCGCCAGGTCTTCGGCCGCCTGCCCCACGGCCCGCGTGGTGCGGCCGCGCAGCCCCATTTTTTCAAGGAAATCCATTGAGCGCCTCTTTCGCTTCCGCCCTTGGCGCCGCCCGCGAGGCGGCGGCTGCGCAGCATTATCCGCAAGGGGCGCTGTACGTCGTGGCCACGCCCATCGGCAACCTGGCCGACATCACGCTGCGCGCGCTGCACGTGCTGCAGCTCGCCGATGCCATTGCCTGCGAGGACACGCGCCACACCCAGGCGCTGCTGCGCTCGTACGGGCTGGAACGCCCGGGTAGCCAATTGCTGGCCGTGCACCAGCACAACGAGCAGGAGGCCGCGCAAACCGTGGTGCTGCGCCTGCAGGCCGGCCAGCGCGTGGCCTACGTGAGCGACGCTGGCACCCCGGGCGTGAGCGATCCCGGCGCGCGCCTGGTGGCGGCAGTGCGCGCCGCAGGCCTGCGCGCCCTGCCGCTGCCCGGCGCGAGCAGCGTGACCACCGCGCTGAGCGTGGCGGGCGCGGTGGCCCCGGGCGTCGAGGGGTCGGGCTTCGTGTTCTCTGGTTTCCTGCCGACCAAGCCAGGTGAGCGGGCCCAGGCCGTGGCAGCGCTGGCGCAGGAGCCGCGCTGCGTGGTGCTGCTGGAGGCCCCGCACCGCATCGCCGAGCTGGCGCAGGCGCTGGCAACGCTCGGCCCGCGCCCGGTCACGCTCGGTCGCGAGCTGACCAAGCAGTTCGAGGAAGTCGTGACACAACCCGCGTGCGAGCTGCCCGCCTGGCTCGCCGGCGGGCCCCAGCGCACGCGCGGTGAATTCGTGGTGCTGCTGCACCCAGCTGCCGCGGAGGGCGACGCTGGCGAGGGCCTGCGCGCGCTGCGCCTGCTGCTGCAGGAGCTGCCCGTAAAAACCGCCGTGCGCCTGGCTGCGGAAATTACAGGCGAACCCCGCAACGCCCTGTACGCCGCAGCGCTGGCGCTGAAGCACGGCGATACTCCATGAAAAACGGCTTCAGCGCTTATCCAGCAAGCGCTGATAGCTATTGATTCAGAAGCATATGCCACCAGGGGAAAGGCAATAAAAAAGCCCCAAGCTGGAGAGCTTGGGGCTTTTGAACCTGGTGGCTCGGGGCGGAATCGAACCACCGACACGCGGATTTTCAAAACACCCGACGAACCGGGGTCACCTCACGCAACCCGAAGAATTTTAACGCTTTTTCGCCGTTTCTCCGGACGACCGCCACAGTTACCGAACCCATGGCCGAACCCACCCGACCTCGGGACGACATGCCTGTCGGGTTTTCCTCAATTGGGTCAACGGCATAGCCGCCCGACCCTACCGAACCACATGGTCATAGCTAGCATCCCTCCCCCGGGTCGCGACACGCTGGCGTGAGCTGCCTGGGGCGCTCGTCCTCTTTCGGTGATGCCGCCTTCTGCCAGCCCACGTAGCACCTTGGTCACCGACCCGCAGGCTATGGACTCCGAGTCACTGCTCACTGACCACCTTCGGCCAGGAGCAGTCGGTGGTGGAAGACGAAAGCGGACCTACAACGAAAAAGCTAAACGGGCCGCCGTAGGCGGCCCGTTTGAGCGAGGAGTTAGGCGTCACGTCAACGGACGAGGGCGTTTAGTTCGTCTTTGTAAGCGACAATGGGGGTATACATGCGGTGAAATGCTCGACCTATTGCACCGGAAAACAGAGTTAACGCAGGGTCTTTCGAACCTCCTTGCAGGATGTGTGTCATAGCAATCCCTGGATAAGGATCAATATAGACAATAGTCGTAATCCCCAGCTGATATGCCTTCTTGGCGCACAGTTCGCAAGGACTAGCTGTGGTAAATAATATGCCACCTTGTATTGCAGCTAGGCCGTATTTTGAAATCTGAAGAAAGGCATTCTCTTCAGCATGCAGTGATCTGGTGTGCACCTGATTCTTCTCGCCTTTGAAGGTGTTGTATTCCGATTTGAAGCAAAACGAATTATTTCGCCCATTTAATGGAATTTCCGTAAATCGTGCAGTGCTGTTTCTAAAATGAGCCAGATAACTTCCGTCCGTTCTTTCGAACTGGCTATATGCGGATGAGTCTATACCGCCAACCAGGTCATCTCTATTGCGAAGATTGCACGGAACCTGGCCGTGCGGTGCGTCGTTCCAGCCAACTGACCTAACGGAGTAATTCTCATCCGTTACCACTGCGCCGACCTGCCTAGAAATGCACCCCGAGTTTAATTTTGCGGTGTACGCCATTTGCATGCAACGCTCAATTGCGCTGGGTGTAACTATGCCTGGTTGTCTGATCAAAGAAATCGATCGTATAAGTTGATTGGCCAACTCTTGAAATCGGTTTACTTCGGATTTGACGTCAGGGTTACTGATATAGATGTCAGCACGTTGGAGGCAGGCTTGGATGTCCTGAACTGAGTAGAAGTCCGGTTCGTCAAGGTCATGTGGTGTGTATTCAACCTTGTCGATTGCCAATATGTCGTTTTCTGAATAGCCAAGCTCACGTAGACGCCTTAAACGATCCGGTTCGGGAGACGAAACCGCTGCTAAAAAGAAGGATGAATACCGATCTTGAAAGAATATTGCTTCAAGCGGATTTCTTATTGCATCTATAACAATATAAGTCTTTTTACCATTATTTCTTTGGTTTGTGTGGATCTGTTTTACAATCGTATTAATTCTCTCGGCCAACGTAAAGAATTTGCCTTCGGCTAGGCTGCGATCATATGGATTGCCGGACAAGCGTATATTTTTCCCAACTTCTTGGTACAGCTTGACGAATCCGCTGTCGCCAAGCAGCTTCTTAATGGCGTCGCATTTATCAGGCAGCGTCTGGGTATAGTAGGATGTAGCATCTGATGTGGCTGCGCCCTTTGAAATTTCCCGATAAGGCCCTTGAAGCTCGTTGAGAAGATTTATGAATCCATCTCGAGTTTCTTGATCAGGTATCAAGTGGCCGAATGAATCAATAGCTTTTTCCGTGGTGTCGTCAAGCAGAAATGTCGTAATCAGCGATCTAACTTGTATAAGTAGAAATGGTATCCAGGTCGCATTGAAGTGCCGAAATACTATTCGCTCTTTTCTCTTTTCGTTCGATTCAGGGTTGTTCCCCGTGAATAGGCTATGCTTGATTGATGCTTTGGCGGATCTAAGAATTGATGCTGCTGTACTGCAGCCACTGCCCGTACGCCCGGTCAATCCAATCAAAATAAAATCGTCTTCTTCGCCGTAAATTTGTGCGACGGCGGATTTTAGGTAGTTTGTGTTTGGCTGTGGCCCAACGGTCTTGGTCATGGATTCTTGTAGTAGTAGCGGACAGGTTGCGAGTTATGGGGGGATGCCTAACGTAATATAGATCGCACCAAACCGCAGGCCATACTTGGCACTTGTGGTCTAAATTGGCACGAGAAAAACGAGGAAAGGGGCTTGTAACATAGCTTGATAGTGCATAAGCTGTACGAAATCACAGTGCCAAATTCAACCATGAAACCCGCCTCCCCTCCCGTGCTACATGGCATACGGTTGCTGGATCAGGTTCGTGAGCGAATTTGTTACAAGCACTATAGCCTACGCACGGAGCAAACCTATGTGCACTGGGTGTGTCTGATGTGAAATGGCACAGTTTGAGGTATCACGAGATATAGGACTGCAGGAAATCGAGGTTTTTCAGGCCATGCAGACCAATGAGTGACGGATTTCGAGCTGCTAGCTGGATGGCGGCTTAGGGTCGATTGCTGGCCGACACGAACGACCGCTGATGGGTACCTCAGGTTTGTCGCGCTGCCCATCAAGTCTGCCGTCCGGCGACAGACCGCTCACAGCCTGTAGCTGCCATGCTGGAGGTCAGTTCTGCAGCGGTTGCGGTCCTTCGCTGTACATCGTTGGATGCGTGCTATCTGCTAATACTTGCCGTTTAAATTCCCTCACTTGATTTTCCACCTCGCCATCCCCAGGTCTGAGGCCGAGTTCCAGAACTCGTCCTCGAATAGAAGGTGGCTGGCCTTGGTGTCAAAGCGCGCGCTGACATCCCTGCCGAGATACTTGGTTGCAACTTCTGAGCTGGACATTTAATTCGAGCGTCCCTCGCCACATCTCCTTCTGGAATTGAAGACTGTGCGCTGCGAGCTGATTGCCTAGCGTAGAAAGTGCGATGAGCCTTGAGAAGTTCAGTGCGTCAAGTTGACCCGCGCACGGCCCACATTAAATTGTTGGGTAGACCGTTTTTTCATTGTTCGACCTGAACTCGTCGTCCCAAATCAACCTTATGGGGTGTTTCCTTTTTGAGCCTAGGTGGACCGAAGCCACAAGTTCGACACCCTGATGAGGCTCGATGCATTCGTGTGGAAACTTAGAGTCAATATCGCTTTGAATTAAGCAGTTATCATCTGCATCCAAGATTTCAATTCGGACGTTACGAGCGGCAGCATTGCCGCGATTGAATATTTTGAGTCGGTGGCTCTTGCCAATCTTGAGAAAGTTCGCGCCGAGATCTGCCCGTGACCTCGCTTCGGCATCGCCCGCTTCTTTCACGATCAAACGCTTTGTCAGCTTTGAGTTTTGCCATCCGTAGTAGAACGCGACCACAAGGGCCACGAGGGCGATGGCCTCGCTGAAGCCAAAATTCTGGAGATTCATTTGAGCTTGATGAATTTGTTTCCCTTGAATGCGTCTCTCAGCGACTTGGTGATGTCCTGCATCACCTCTGCTTTGACTTCATCCAAATGGGCGTCAATGTTCTCGCCATTGGACGCAATCAAATCACTCTTCGTGATGGTCAGCCCGCAAGATGGGCAGGTAATTAAGGCAGAGTCTTCGTGGGCCGTCTCGGCCTCGTACTTGAAATCTGTTCCGCCACAGGTTGGGCAATGCAGAGTGACTGTTCGATCGTACTTACCCCTGTCAATCATAGCTATATGCCTCTCAGAGATTCGATTTGAACAGCGCTGATATCTGCAAGCTTTGACCTGTCTACGGATACCAGGCACTTTTGAACGCCAAGTCCATTTCTTCTTGACCATCTACGCCAACAACATGATCGACCACTATGGGCACAGAGAAGCCGCGCCTATGGCAGCGTCCGGTCAGCAGCGGCAATTTGATCGTTGGCGCTCAATGGTACCGACCACGCTAAATCGGTTCTCACGCCCGTCCGTCGAGGCTCGAGATGCCAGGGAGGACTCGCGATCCGAATCCGACCGTTCGGGCTCCACGCCCATGTCTTCAATTACTGAGCGGATGGCATGGATGAGATAGCCCCCTGATTCCCCGGTCCCCTTCGGTTCATCGAACACGAGCCGCAGCGCAAACGGCACCGACCGTGGGCGAGTCGCGCCTGCGAACATCACCAGCAGCCGCTGAACCTCGTGGCGGAAGAAGCCTGCCGGTGGTACATGCAGCTCCAAGCGCGCGCTGAGCACATTGTTGTCGTCCATGGCTGCCCTCTTGCGCTCAGCCTTGCCGCGGGCCTGGCGCAATTGCTTGGCCAGGTCTTGAGGAATTGGACCTTTCCCCGGTGAAATGACCGAATCGGCTAGGCGTCGCAGCAACGCATTGATGGGCGGCAAGTCGCCGTGGGTCAGCCGTTCGGCCACCCGACGCGGATCGAGGTCCACCGGGAAGGTGATCTCGGCCAGAGCCTGGCGCACGGGCGACCAAGCGCGCTGCGACGCCGCGCCAGCCGGCTGTGCGTCCATCAGAAACTGTTCCCAGTGGGCATCGGTGTCAACGTGAATGACCGAGCCGGTCAGCGCCGCCAAGTACAGCGCAGATTCCAGGTTCAGGCCCTTGTAGATCTGGTACTGTGCACCGGCTTTGCCCACGGGCAGTGGCTGCAGCAGGATGTAGGGGTCGGCCTCAGCCTCGCGCCGGAAGTAGGCGACTATCTGATCCACCATCGCGTCGTCGGCGTCGGGAGCGTTCTGGGCAATGTGGCGGCGCAGGGCGTCCTCGGGCAGCATCCGGATCATGCGGCGGGTGTCGTCCTCGGCGAGTTTGAGGCGCTGGTGCAAACCGCCGGTGGGCGGCTCCCAGCCAGTGGTCCGATGGGTCAACACTTCCCGGACATGCAGGCCAAGCGGCGCGCAAAGCTCACCTGGATCTGGCACGAGATGAACGAGGCCAGCACGGATGTACGGCACCAGCTTGAACAGCAGCAGGACGTTCTTGAGCGTCTGCATTTTGTGGCCGGCTGGCGAGTCGATGGGGCTGAATTCGGGCTTCAGGCTCCTCCCCAGGAAAAACGGGTTCACGAGCACGATCTCGTCGACGTACGGCAGCCAGCCCACCACCGCCGCCTCGATCGTGCGCGGATCGGCCAGGCCGATGTAGACCGAGCGCAACTTCTTGGGATGGGGGCGCGGCAGCAGCGCGGCCAGGTCCGTGTCGTCGGGCCACAAGCTGGCGAAGACGTTGTGGATGCGCCGAACCTGGTCGTCGCTCAGGGTGCGGCGCACGTCTTGCCAGGACGCGCCGTCATGCAGGCCGAGGATGCCCGTGACGGCGTTGCAGAACATCAGGTTGCGCTCGCGCAGGCCATAGACTTCCCACGGCGGACGCTCGGCGACGGGCAGCCGCTGGCAGCAGTCCTTGTAGGCGTAGGCGCTGCCGCAGCCGCAGAAGTCGTTGGCCGCGATGTTCTTGCGCGGCGACTTGCGGGTGAGGAACTCGTGGGCCTTGGATCTGCGGCCATGCTCGTCCCAGTACCCGGAGCTGCCGTCTTTATAGCCGACATAAATCTCTCCGCCGAAGCGCCAGAGGTCTGCCTTGGGCAGCAGCACCTTTGCAATCTGCGCCCACGAGCCTCTGAAGTGGCATTCTGGGTAGAGCCATTCCTTGTTCGCAGCTGCGATGCAGCGCTTCGCACGCGACTTGAGTAGGTGGTTGATGGCGATCACCTCGTCGCGACTCAAGCGCCGGTCACGGATGAAGGCATCCGTGCGCGCCATGCCCACGCCATGGTGCCTAGCGTTCGTGCGCAGCCGCGTCAGGTCTTGCCGGTCGGGTTCCTCGGCGTATTCCAGGTGAGTGAAGATCAGGCAGGTGTTGGCGTCCAACGCGAACACGGTCTGCGTGCCCAGCGACGCCACCATCGGGTCCAGCGGGTATGCGCAGTCCGGGGACGTGGGATCAACCTGCAGGTTGTAGACCGTCACCGGGTGGTCCGTCACGATGAACTTCACGTCCGAGTCAGCCGCCGAGACGATCTCCCGAACGCCCTCGGCCCACATCGTGCAGTGCATCATCCGCAAGGCTTGCATCTCCACCATCAGTTCGATCTGGTCGAGCGGTCCGTAGCACGAGCGGATCCAGTCCAGGCCCTTGGGCGTACGCAGCTTCTGCGCGGCCATGTGCTCGAAGAAGTCCTGGAACGACTTGTGGACCTCGACGGGTTCGCCCTGCGCGAAGGCGCGCACCGCCTTCGCGCCCTGGTCGTCGATGGCACCGAACAGGTACTTCTCGATGTCGTCGTTGACGACGGAGCCGAAGTGCGTGGTGTAGAGGTCGTACTCCACGAAACAGTTTTTGGTGCCCCATTCGTGCAACGCCGTGCGGGGCACCTGCCGACCGTCGGGCAGCGTGTTGCGGTCCGGATCGCGGTTCAGGTGGAAGAGACGCGACTGGCCCGGAGCGAGGAATCCACGCTGGTACCACTGTGGAACGTAGTGGTTGTTCCGGGTCTGTTGGTCGGTCATCCGCTCACTTGGGTGGTTCGGAGCGTCTATTGTGCCCGGCCAGTGTCGCCTATCGGCCGCCAAAATTTTCTGCGGCGAGCCCGGAAGCATCCATTCTTAAAGTGAAAGACGACTTCGAGTAGGGCTTGCACCTGCTGAACCCCGATCGCCGATTGGAGCGAGTCGTGCGCGGTATCAAGCGGCTGAGCGCGATTCGGAACGGGCTGGCACATCGGCTCGACGCCCGCGTGACTGACGGCGACGTGGAGGTCTTCCTGTCCGATGGAGCGTTCAAAGCGATGCGGATAGAGAGTGCCAAGACTGGGACACCATTGAGCGACCCGTTGGATATCCTTGAGGCGTTTGCTCAACACGTCAGTTCGGCACTGCAGCACGAATTCAGCGCCTTCGGCAATGCATTCTCGAACGCGCACGACATTGTTCTCTAGGTATATTCATTATCGCCCTGGCGGGTAGCTGCCAAGGCACCTAAGCCAAATTGACAGTGGCGTGGCAGGCAAACGATCTCTTTAAATTTCCACTCCCAACTGATGTCTGTGACAAGCCCCGACCTGACTGCGCTGCGACATGCCTTGCTCGACCTTCCCAGTTCCGGGCTCAATGGGTTCGAAGGACTCCTTGCCACGGTGTTCGCGAAGATCTTGGGCGTTCCATTCCGGCTTGCCAAGTCTGGCTCTCAGTTTGGGGTGGATGGTAAGACATCTGATCCGGCATTCCCTGTCGCCTTCGAAGCTAAGCGATACCGGGACGATGTACCTTCCACAGAAGTACTGAACAAAATCGGGGCACTGGCAATCCGCGAAGACCCTGTCGAACTATGGGTCCTAGGGACTACCGGCATTGTCGCGAGCCAAGTCGCTGATGACCTCGATGCCCTAGCGAAGATTCACGGCTTCGCTACGCTGATCTTGGACTGGCAGCCGGACGCTCCACGGCTGGCCGCGGTGCTCGCGGAAGCCCATGTCGAAGTGGGCAAGTTCCTGCATCGAAATTTGCCCACGGCGGGATTGGCGGACAAAGCAATTGCTGAACTGCAGATGCTCTCCGGCCGCGTTGACCTAGCGGACATAGCCCGTTCGGCGCTGCGCGAATTGCGCACAGCCAGCGTCGCTACACCGATGGCTCAAGATGCCAATCGCAGGTGGCTTGTCGAAACTCTCTCCAATCGAGTCAGAGCCAAGAGCCGGCTCGGCCAGGTTCTCGCGCCACTGGATGAAGGTGGCCCCCAGGTGTTGACCCGAATCCATCTGAAGGACCAACTACACGCCGCACTCGAAGGGCCCCCAGAGGCGCGCCTAGTCGCTGTACTCGGCGATGAAGGAAACGGCAAGTCGTGGCTCGCCGTCAAGGCTTGCATCGAACTGCCTGCCGCGCCGCTAGTGGTGGTGTTCTCGTCAGAAGAGTTCGTGGCGATTCCCGAAGGCGTGAAATGGGATGTGGTCCTCGCCCAGAAATTGCTTACACAGACCGAGAATTCCGCCGCCAGCAATTCCGAGGCGCGGTGGAAACGGCGATTCGAGCGTTGGCGCAACGCGGAAAGCACTCCTTCTCCTCGGTTATTGGTACTTGTCGATGGTTTGAATCAGCGTCCCGCCATCAGTTGGGGGCACCATCTCGATAGCCTTGTGCTGCACACTTACGAGTTGGGCGGCTGCACCGTGACTACGAGCCGGTCGGAGTACTTCCGTCGGTATGTCGAACCAAGGCTGATCTCGCCAGTCACTTCGGTCGCCGTGCCATCTTGGTCAGCGCCAGAGCGAGACCAGATCCTCGCAGGCAAAGGCGTAGTGGGCGCAAAGTTACAACCCGCCGTAGCGAACTCGCTCCTCAATCCACGCCTGCTTGGAATCGCGCTCACGCTGTTGGATGCCGATACATTGGAAAGTCTGGAGGCCCTCAGCGTAACCTGGTTGCTTTTCGAGCACCTTCGGATGCTTGATCGCGAGCGGTCCGACAGCCACTCGGCTGTGAAATTTGCCGACATGCTGCAAGGCCATGCAATAGGTGTCCTGGCGCGTGTGCGCTCGCAAGTCACCGACGACCTCATCGTCTTTGACAATCTCGAACCTGCGGCGGAAGGACGCTTCTTTCAATGGGTCGAAGGTGAGCCGCACCGCTACACATTGCGCGAGCAAGGCCTTATATATGCTCTTGGCCTTGCTGTCATCGAGGAACTGCGCGCAGCGGTACGCAATGGCAGGGATGTCCAAGAAGCGTTGCGAACCGTCCTGGAGCCAATTGCAGCGCTGGATCAGACCGCCGATGCCATCATGGCCGCGCTTACCATCGCATGCTTGGACGAGCAGGTGTCCGCGCATATCGGCGTGGCGCTCCTAGTCGGCTTCACTCAATTGCAAAACCCGGATGGTGGGCTGGCCGCCTCGTTGGCGGGGCTCGCACGCCGCAGAGTGCGTGTCTTTTGCGAAGCCTGTGAAGTGTTGTGGATGGCTCCAAGGTCAACGCCCAACGCCGACTGGCTGGAGGTCTCGCTCCACGCCATCAAGCACCGTACGGAAGCATGGAGGGACATACAGCCCTTCTTGGAGAAGTGGCTGCGCTACTGGTGGCCGGACATCGGTGTCGACTACAAGGTTCGGCACGCCCAAGAGGCGCCTGATGAGAAACAGCGTGAGGCAGAGGCAGAACGCGACCAACGGATTAGCAATTTGAATGAGGTCGAACGTGAGTATCTGTCCCAGTTAATACGCCAGCGGGAGGATCCGCATCGATTGATGCAGCTTGCCCTTCAAATCTGCGCCCAGATGCCTTTGGAGAGTCTTGCAAACAGTCTCGTCTGTGCGAGTTTTTCATTGGCACTGACACCCACACATTTTTCGCCAGGCGATGAACTTTCTAGCTTGATTCTTTTTAATCGCTGCGATTGGTTCGCCACTCGGGACCAGTTGATGACGCACACATTGCGTCTCATGTCACCTGGCACGTCTATATCCGGGCAGTGGGCAGCCGTTAGGCTGTTACGTGCAACAGGGTCGCTCGTCGACTCCGCCGAAGCCTACAAGCTCGTCATCGAACTGACCAAAGTTCGCGAGCCGTTTGCTTCCTGGCGTCGCGTAGAGTCATACTGCGCGACGGACCCATGCGATCCTGACAGCGAACATCCTGACAATATTGACGCGACGGTCCGAAAATACGCTCAGTTGGATGTCGACAAGCTCAAACTCGTCATGGGCATGACGGAGTACGATCACTTCGTTGAGGACGCATTGCCCGGCTTGGCCCGCTTTTCGCCGGAGGTCGCTGTGCGAAAGCATCGCGAGTTTCTTACTGCGTTGCCGAGCCGGCGAGGCCACCCACTGCGCCAGGGAACTTGGGCTGCTCTAGATGACGCAGCCCTGATCGAGGACGATTTGGCCGCTCGCTTGCTGGCGCTAAGCACCTCTCTAGCCCTTGATTCTGCTGGCGTCGACAATGCCTCCGTCGACCATGTGCAGCAAGCACTCTTGCTTGCTGTTTTTCCACATTTGTCCCCACAAGAGCAGTTTGTTGGCGTAGATGCGATTTCCGATCCAAACCGCATCTGGCTGGAGCTGTTACGGCTCGCCAAGAATGGTTCACCGTTGCAACTGATGGACATCGTACGCTTACGCGACCCGTGCGATCTGCGCGTAGCGGTCCCTCTGGCCTTGGCTGGCGGTATGAGTGATGGACCTCTTCCTGGCTTTGCGGGCGTGTTGCCAGAGTTGCTGGCCAGCCCTCATTCGCTTGTCCGATCCGCAGCACTCCATTTGGCAAAAATCACTGGCGACGCCGATGCTCTGCGAGCCATCGTGGCATCGGGGTGGACGTACATGGCGGTTTCCCGGTCTGCCCTTGAGTACATCATCGGCTCCGAAGCACTCATTGAAGCTGCCAGGAGTGGTGTGGTCTCCGCACAAGCGATCTTTCCGCGCATCGCTCCCGAGACTTTCGGCTATGCCTGTACACGGCTCGATGACGCCGCTATTGAACAATTGGCCGCGATGCTGGACGCTTGTGTGCGGACTACATCAGCTTGCGACATTCTTCTTCCGTCTGTAGGGATCGTCCTAGCGGTTACGCGGACCACTGATGCAGCCGATGTCAGGTACAACCTTGAAGAGATCAACTCAAAACCCAAGCACTTGAAGGAGCAGTTGAGAGGCCTTTACGAAAGCGAATCGGACTTTGACGCGAGACAGAGGCGGCTGCATGATGCCTATGATGCCTTTGCGAACCAACTCACCCCACAAATGGCGGCGGTCGTGCTGAAAACCTTCCGCCTCGAGGAAATCCAGTCCATCTTGCGGGTAGCCCCCGGCTTAGTGCAAAGCTGGATCGATCTCTTGCGAGGAGCTACCGAGCCTGGACGGCGGGCGTTGCGTAATTTCGGTATTTACTTGGCATGCGCTCTGACGCACGGTGAGATGTCAGCTAAAGGGAGCGAGCTACTGAAGCTCCTCCAGGAAGAATCGTCCTTTGTGCGAGTGCGATACACGCTGGCTGGCCTCTCATTGGAGGCCGTGGCGCTCTGGCGGGCGGCTGATGGCCTGGAGATCAACCGACTTCGGTTCGCGCGGCTGGATACCTGCGCCAATGATCAAGAGCTCTCTCTCGAAACCGCAGCTGCAATTTACGCCAGCAAGGTTGTGATCCTAAAAGCTTATGTCCATGAAAGGCTAAGTTCACCACTTCCTGTTGACCTCGCGCGTGCAATCACGGTGGCGGGCTTCTCTAACGACGCACTTTTTGCGAGCGAGGTGATCGCAAGCTTCGATGGTGACGAAGGTCTTCTTGTCACGGCCGCACGGTCCAACCGGTATGCGATGGACCGGTATCGATGGAGCAAGCACTGGTTCGACAAGATGCTGGCCGCCGGCACCGTTGAGGCTTTCTGGGTAGCGGCCGTCCTTTTTCTCAAGGTGGTGGACGCCCGATTCGATGCGGAGCACAAGGACACACCGGAAGGGACCGAGGTGTTTAACACCTGGTGGTGGTCCGTGGAGCGACGTCTTGAACGGCGTTTTGAGAAATGGTCCAACAAACGAAAGAAGACGCTTTTCGGTTCGAAGGTTCCTGACTCGATCTACTTGCCGTAGGCGCGATGAGTAACGACAGCTCAACTGGCTTGGGCTGCTGACGGTGGGTGTGAATAGGTGCTGCCGAGCCAATTGGGTCTGTCGGCGATTTGAAGAGCAGTTATCTGCCCTGGGGTGCAAACGGTTTTGATTCGCCTTCAAGGTACCTGACAAGTGAAGGTCATGTTGCACTCAGACCATCGGCTAGTGATTACATTTTCGCTTCCGATACAACAATGTCGAAGAGCTGAAGAGCCCAATCATCATTGATGAACCGTCGGCCGTGATTGACAAACCGCTCCAAGTGCTCTGGCCATAGCTTTAGTCGGCCACACGCCAATGCCATCAGTATCTCTGGCGTGGCATTTCCGCGCATTGACTCCCAGGCATCTACTTCAGCCACCAAAATCGCTAGGACTTCAGCACTGCACCCCTCATCAACGGCGTAGTTCAATTCTTGAAGGTGGGATGCCCTGAGAAACGCCGCTCGCAAGATGGCGTCGTTGTAGTCTCTGAGATTACGCGGACATAGGGCTGCCAAGTTCACAAGGACCTGGCCATACACGCTTTGGTTCTTCACGACGGCACCTGGTAACTTGCCGGGAGGTGTCGCCAAGCCAACGTTGTTGCATCGAGCGGTTGCAAGTAGATTTGACACAACCGCAAACACATCAGCTTGCGAGATTTCGCTGAGATCGCCGTCGGTGTTCAGGTACACGAAGTCCGCAGCAATTTTCAGCGGACCATTCTTGCCTTCGATGAACAGCCCATTCTGACGGATGCCCGGCCCCAGTAGTTCCGAAAGCCGTGCCTGTAGCTCAGGAGCCAGGCGCTGATCCAAATCTGACGACATCCGTTGCAGCAGTTCAAGCTCCTGTGTCCAGGACGTGGGTACAGCATCCAAGTTCGGGAGCATTAGAGAAATTGCTGATTTGAAGGTGAACGTGTCGGCTCCTCGCTCACCGTAGCAGAGGAACATCTCAAGCTCCCTCAAGCTTTGGGCTGAGTCAACGATGGAGAGGACGCTGAGGTAGGCCACGTCGCCATGTGGCGCCTTCACCCGCATCTGTGCATTCACACTTCGAACTTTGGCGTGATCGTCGATAACCCCCAAGAACACCAAGACCCTTGCACCCTGTTGCGAAGGTATCGAGGCCAGTTGGTCGTAGCTATAGACCGGTGCGTTCTGGAACTGCGTGCTTAAGCCGGCTTCGGCAATGAGGAATGTGAACAGCGCGACATCCATGTCCACCAGAACGATGGCATCCAGCGGATTCGGCGTGAAGCGGCGCAGGAGACGTAGAGCCTGTTCTCGAATGTCGGTGACCTGTTCCAACGCGGCCTTTAGATCCAGTCGAATATTGGTCTTTTGCGTCGTTGTATGGAGTTCAACCGAAAGCAACCCCTTTCTCGCGAGCTTTTCCATCGCATCTCGGGCTTGTTTTGGCTGACTCGCAGAACTGATGCGCATGCGAGTGACATCTCGCTTTTCGAGCAGAAACTGGTCACCCTCAAGCGGGGCTGCCAGATAGCCTCGCTGACAAAATCTGCACTTGTCCACCTTGGCATTCACTACCGGTTCATACCCAAAGAAACGGTCCTTTGTGATGGTGAGATTGCAGGCCACTTTTCCAATCGTTCGCTCAGTCGGGGGAACGCCGAGCAGAAAGAGCGTGATGATTAGCGCCTCACATGCATTCTTTCGAACCAACTCGCCGGCCAAGCTCCCTGAGGTAGAGGCAGACAGCAAGAACAGATCGCTTGACCCAAGAGGCGGAAGGTTGTTGAGCCCACCATACGAACTGAAAGATTCAACTTCGGGGTCAGAGCTGCGCATCTCAGCAGCCTTCGCCACGCGTGCCATGGCAAAGGCGACACCAACCAGCGGGGCCGTGTCAACGAACACGCGCTTGATGTGCACATCACCGATCAACCCTAGGCAGAAGAATGCGATAGCGCCAATTGCTGCTGATGTGAGCAGTACATTGCTGGCGCGCAGAAACCTATCGGTGTGTTGCCCGGACAGCTTCGTGAAATGCACACCGGCAGGAGCCTTGACCAATCCGCCGCGGCTATCGAAAAGATCGAACAACCATCCGTGCACCAGTTCTGAATCAAGATCGGAAGACGGACCATCCTGCTCCCTGTGCTTTATCTTCCAGACGGCGCCGTCTTGACTGAAATGCAGCAGCGAGATCTTGTGTCCTGCTCGTTCGGGAGCAAAGCCACCAAACAGAGCCTCGTGTGCGACCTCCATACTCAGAAAGGGGCAAAGCACATAGATCCATGGGGTATTGGGCCGGCGAGCGAGGATGTCGCGAACATCTGAGCTTATTGTTGACGCTGCCAGATCAACAGTGTCATAGACCAGCAGGCAGGCGTCACCCTCTCTGTCAGTGGTGCGAAAGCGAGTTCGCAGGGCGAGTGCTTTCATGTTGTTAGCTGAGCGGAATGATCACCCGTATAGCGCTGCCCACGATGTCTTCGTGTGCGGTCGGCACTGCTACGACTCTCTTGGCCATGTCAAGCAGCCTAGGTCTCGGCCACCTGAATCGCGACCATTCGGAACCAGGCGGCTGCATCTGGGCCTGCAACTGCCCCTCGATGAACGTTCGATAGCCAAATGTGCGACCAGTTCGAATCTCGATTCGCCCGGTCAGCGTTTGTAGTGATCGAAGTACCTCGGCCAACCCGAGTGCGCGATGCGCAGGGCGCAGATCCGGTATGTCCTCATCGAAATGACGTTCAAGACACTTGTGCAGCACGCGCCACTCGAATTCAATGTCATGCTTGTCTTCTGAACGGGTGAAAGAACGGAAGTAACCGAGACCAGTATCGAAAACGGAAATCTCAAGGCAGTCCTTCTCTACTTCAACCAGCTTTCGACTGTCGTCTCGCATTGGTACCGTAATCTTGGTGCGCTTGAAGATCAGCCCACGCATTGCATTGGTACGGAAGCGCGTACCCCCAAGATCCGTCATTGCATGCACGTCCGTGTTCTCGAACAACTCCGCCACGATGACCCCGAGACTGCTGGCCCATTTAAATTGCTTGGCCGTGTCACCGGTGGCCTTCAGTTCCGTAGCCAACACTTCTTGCACGAGCGTTTCGAAATGGCTCCTCGGACGCAGAGCGCCTCCGCGGGGAAGGTACAACTGCTCAGGCCTGCCGTGGCCTCGGCTATCTGCACATAGCAACAACTGACTGGGCGAGAACAAGTCTTTGATCAATCGATGCCTGAGTACACCATCACGGGCGGCTCTTAGCATCTGTTCCGATTGTGATGGGTCGAAACCGGCTAGCTTGTGAGTGACGCCCTGAAGCATCAACGCGACACCCAACAGGGGCTGTAGCCGCACGATTTCAAGGAGCCGCCTACTGATAACAGGTGCCCACGACACTGTCACTGGAATACCGAGTCTAGAGATCGTGAGAAGTCGCTGAATTGCAAACACTTCACCACTCAGCTCCGGCGATAGGACCAACTCCTCGTAATTTTCAGGAACCAGTAGCTCTATGCCTGCATTAGATTGTTGTAGACCGCCGAGCGGAGCCACACCTTCCGAAAGCTCCAGCGGAAGAGTTAGGCATCGGGGACTTGTGTTTCCAGCTAGCATTGTTGGAACTCATGATATCCGATCGCACCTGGTTGCCAACAGCGTGAGATTGCGTCAATGACCGCTATGCGGTCACCGGCAATCTGCCTGCTCTTGGCCGAAAGTACAGGTTGGCCGCTGCGCCCAATCGTAGTCACCCGTACCGCCGCACTGCGCCCTTCCGCCTTGATGCCGCGCACAACATACCGGTGCTCCAAAAGCGCATGCTCTGGGTCCCTCAACTCGATGGGAGACCATCATGGAAACCTCAGGCAATACGGTTCATCGTGACCCGTGGAACAAGGGCAAGATCGTCGGGCAAAAGGCCCCCTTTAAGGTGAAGGACATCTGGGCCCTGCGCGTACGTCTGCAGATGGAAGGCCGGGTCCGCGAGCTCGCACTATTCAACCTTGGTATCGATAGCAAGCTGCGCGGATGTGACCTTGTTTCACTCAAGGTCCGAGACGTGTCCCACGGCGATCAGTTGGCTACCCGAGCCATCGTCATGCAGCATAAAACCAAGCGCCTAGTCCAGTTCGAGATCACGGCAGTCACCAGGGAGGCTTTGCAGGCGTGGATCAAGCAGGCAGCATTGAAATCCGACGATTTCCTTTTTCCCAGCAGGCTCCACGATTCGCCACACCTGGGAACGCGGCAGTACGCCCGAATTCTTGGGCACTGGGTAGATGAACTTGGTCTTGACCGTTCCGAGTATGGAACCCATTCGATGCGAAGGACCAAGGCAACTTTGATCTATCGACGCACCAAAAATCTCCGCGCCGTGCAACTGCTGCTCGGCCACTCAAAGCTGGAATCTACCGTAAGGTATCTGGGCATCGAGGTCGACGACGCTCTTGAAATCTCCGAACAGACGGAAATCTGAGGTGGCCACCTGAGGCGGCGCTTGCTTCGACACGGCGAAGCCGCCTTCAACGGAAGCTATGTGGAGTCCGTCAGAAGCATTGCTTTCGGCCAGAAGCAGCCGATCACCGCTTTGTCGCAGTTGGCTACTTTAAGCTGTGAGTGGTCTGTCGCCGGACGGCAGACTTGATGGGTCAGCGCGGCACACCTGAGGTACCCATCAGCGGTCGCTCATGTCGGCCAGCAATCGACCCTGAGCCGCCATCCAGCGAGAAGCTCGAAAGCCGTTCCTCATTGGCTAACATGGTCTGAAAACCTCGACTTCCTGCAGGCCCATGTCACGCGAGGTCGCAAACCGTACCTTGCACATAGGCATGCTCCGTGCGTAGGTTATAGTGCTTGTTACAAATTCGCTCGTGGATCTGATTCAAAAACCGTGCGGCGCGTAACGCAGGAGAGGCGGAGGGTTTCATGGCTGAATTTATTACTGTATTTTCGTCCAGCGCACCTGCTGTAAGCCCCTTGCGGCATTTCTTGCGTGCGAATTTAGACCGCAAGCGCCAGATATGGCCTGCGCTTTTTTGCGGTCTACATTACGTTGGGCATCAACACTCGGAAGCGTATGGACCTGAACCAAAAGCTCTATAGAAGTTTTGTCGCGCTGATAGTGCCGCGCGGAAAACGATCCTTTCGTTCACTTTATCGCCTTTTTCAAGCAGCGGCAGCTGCGTTGATTCTGGTTTTTGTTGTTAATCTATTTTCAATCGGGAAAAGCACATTCGGCGAGTGGGGTGATTTCTTCGGTGGAGTACTAAACCCACTCCTTACTTTTCTGATGTTTATGGGGTTGTTGATTACGATAGTGATTCAGCAAACTGAATTGCGGGAATCTCGCGTTGAGCTTAAGCGTTCTGCCGATGCGCTCCGTGACCAAAATGAAAGTCTGAGGAAGCAGAATTTCGAAAACACTTTCTTTCAGATGTTGGAAATCCACAATCAGATCGTTAACTCAATAGATCTCGTTAGTGAACAGGGAAAGGTCACCAAAGGCAGAGATTGTTTCAACGTCTTCTATACAAGATTTAATAAGATATATAGGGAAAACAAAGAAAAAGCGAACGGAAAGTACTGTGAAGAATCTACTGTAGAGCTAGCTTATCAGCTGTTCTGGAAGGAACATCAAACTGAGTTGGGGCATTACTTTCGCTACCTTTACAACGTGGTCCGCTTTGTTAAAGAATCGCAGCAAGTGGATGGACCATATCTACGCCTAATTCGTGCTCAACTTTCTGATCAGGAACTCCTACTGCTCTTCTACAACTGTGTTTCCCAAAACGGAGGGAACTTTACGACTTTGGTAGAAGAGTTTGCACTCTTGAACAACATCCCCAAAATTCGTCTTCTGCATAAGAAGCACGAGGCTATGCTTCAGCCCAGCGCATTTGGAGCGCAGAAAAATGTCCAACAAGACGTTGCAGCGGACGCCCGATAAGCGGGGCACCTCCGTTCCGTAGACCTCGCACGGGCGCCGCTGAACTCAACCTTGAGCGTCCGCTTTTACTCGCGACCAACGTCCGCGCTTGGCCGACTGACGACGGCCCGCGCCCGTTGACGGCCCGTCATAAACCGGACGCTCAGGGTGCAGCCCCGAAGGTCAGCTTTACGGTGCTGCGCTCCCAAGTAGCTAGGCCTGGCTTCGGCCAGAAACAGGCGGTCACGAAGGGCTGGAATACGTCGATGAAGGCGTGGTCGGATACGATCTCGCGACCTAAGAAGGGGAGACAGGATGAAATTCAAGAATCTTTCGCGATGGACTATCACGCCCGAAATCGAAGGCCTGCTCTTTTGCGCGCAGCGGCTAGATGAATTGGTCTGGGACTTCACTCTTGATACCCATAAGCCAATGTCCCTCAATGCCCCTTATTTGTGTCAAGAGGCGCTGGCGGTGATCGAGAACATTGAGGACGATCTGATTGACGCTGCGAATCTGAAGCCAGTCTTGGAGGAGCTGATTTGGAGTGTTCAGCATGACCCAGTTGCTAAAGCGTTGCTGGATCTTCCTATTGAAAGATACGTTAGCGTGGATGACGACGCAAAACTCTCTGAGCGTAAACGTCGGTTGAGTGCGTTGAGCAACACGCTGGGACCATTCCGGTATCTGCACGAGTGCTTTGATCAGCTCTCTGCAAACGTCAAAGCAATCAAGAAAAAGAAGATCGATGCGACCGCTCGAACGATGATTACAACGTTAATCAACATGGGCGTGAGCAAGAAAAGCCTACAGGTCAAAACGAATGCTTTCTTCTTTGCCATCGGGGCAGCTCCCATCACCAAGGCTGACCAGATTGATGATTTTTTGAAGACAATTTATCCATATGCGCACGAGTGCGACGTGTACTTCATCGTAAGCGACCTGATTAAGACAGTCGAAGAGTCCTCTGAGGCATTTGGTGTGAGCGTCATTGAAGAGCTGCCAGCTGATATTGCAGCATTACAGGCAGAGACACCAGGGTTTGAACGCGGTGCAGATGAGTGCTACGTCATGCTTGACTCTGTGCCTGCACTGGATGTTTTTTCGGCTCAAGAAAAGGCTGCACGTGCACTCGATAGGCTGAGCGACCTGTACACGCTCTTCCACCATCAACGCAAGATTACTTGGCGAGACACAGCACTTGTTAAGCAATGTTGTTTGTCCAAGCCGGTCGCTGCGGTGCTTACCAAAGGGGCAATGGAGAAGCCCTATGATTTTCGAACCGACAAGGCGTCAAAGGAGTTGAACCGTTTGATTCGCAACTTTGCGATCAGGGGGCCAAGTAAAGCTCGGTTCGATCGAGTTGCGGATCTGCATGGGATCTGCGTGTCCAGCGATGTGGTGGACAATCAGTTAGTAACACTTTGGACTTCGCTGGAGACTCTCATCCCATCCACGGCACATGGGGCGAAAATCGTAAATGTCTTGAATCAGATGACGCCATTTCTGATGAAAGCTTACATACAACGCATTGTCCAGCGATTTACGCATGACCTGATTACTTGGAAGCCTTGGTATGTCAAGCGTCTACTGAATAAGGTTCCCGGCATAGAGGGGAATAATACCATCTATAGGACTATGGCTCTCCTCGCGGTTGGTAACAACGCTGAACTACGATCTGAGCTCTACACCGAGTTAAAAGATTTTCAACTGTTGCGATATCGGGCATTCCAGTTGAATGAGTTGCTGTCTTCACCTGCCTCTTTACGGGCGGCCCTCGAAACGCACCTTATGAAGGTGGAGTGGCAAATTCGTCGTATTTACAGGACGCGAAATATGTTGGTGCACTCCGGAAAGAGTCCCAGCTATATTCATACGTTAGTTGAAAACGCACACGATTACTTCGATCAGATCATCTTCGATGTCATGCGGATGTCGTGCGGCGAGTATCGAGCTGGTACCCTTGATGACGTATTTGAACTGGTGAAGATGCGCTATGCGAAGTTCACAGCAACGCTTGCTGCCATCTCCGAGTTCAACGTCGAGAACTGTGCCTTCCTTTGTGAGGATTTGGATACGTTGTACGACTTTCAGAACGAGCCTTGGGGCGTCGGAAACAAGGACTTGACGGCAGCGCGACCCTCCACATCTACAACTGTTCCAGAAGCTACTCCGGCAGCCTAGCCGCTGACTATGAGATGCATGACCGCTTTAGGGAACCTCTCAAAACCCATCCGATCTCTTCCTGACCCGAGAAGCCTGACCCGCCCCTTGCCATGATCACACCCCGCAGCGCCCTGAAGTTCGATCTGTTCGCCCAGGCCTCGCGCCAGCACAAGAGGGACGAGGTGGGCGATCCGCTGCAGGTGATCGCGCGGCACATCGACTTCGGAGCCCTGGCCGGGCTGGTGGATGCCTTGATCGAGCGTGGCGATGGCCGCCGGGGTGGCCGGCCGGCCTATCCCACCGAGGTGATGGTGCGCATCCTGGTCTTGAAGCGGCTGTACAACCTGTCCGATGAGCAGATGGAGTACCAGTTGCTGGATCGGGCAAGCTACCAGCGCTTTTGTTTGCTGCAGGATGCGATGAACGTGCCGGACCGCAACACGATCTGGCGCTTCGGCGAGCGGCTGGGCGTGGATGGGGCCACGGTGCTGTTCCAGGGAGTGGATGCGCAACTGCACCGCCACGGCTACATCGCCCGGGGCGGACAAGCCATCGATGCGACGCTGGTGCCCGCGCCGCGCCAGCGCCTGGACAGGCCGGAGCGCGAGGCCCTGGCCGAAGGCAGAACGCCCGATTGGAGTGAGGCCGAGCGCCGGCAAAGGGATGTGGATGCCACACACACGAAGAAGCACGGCAAAAGCTACTTCGGCTACAAGCTCAGCGTGAGCGTGGATCTCAAGCACGGCTTCATCCGCCGCATCGCCACGGGCACAGCCAGCGAGCACGACGGACACCACTTCGACGAGGTGCTGGACATGCACAACACCGGGCGGGCAGTGCATGCGGACAAGGCCTACCCGAGCCGCCAAAGGCGCCAGATGCTGAAAGTGCTGGGATTCGTGGATGCGATGCAGCGCAGGGCCCAGCCGGGCCAGCCCCTGAGCGAGTGCCAGAAGCGGCGCAACCAGCGCATCGCAAGACAGCGGGCCAAGGTGGAGCACGTGTTCGCAGGCATCCGGCACATGGGCGGCAAGTTCGTGCGCACGATCGGGCAGACGCGGGCCACGGTGGCGATGACGATGATGGCCGCCTGCTACAACTTGAAGCGCCTGGCCTCGTTCCTTGAGCGAGGCGTGGATGCGTTCTTCAAACCGGCGACCACCAAGGCACAGGTGCGCCTGCAAACGGCGAAAGCCTGAGCCATCGGGGCTGCAAGGCCCCTCAATGCACGAGGTGCAGACCGCCGTAAGGCCTCATCGCGCATTCAAAACGGCTGGCGTCCAATCGTGCCTATTCGGATCCGTCAATCATGGGGTTGTGAGAGGTTCCCACTCATGAAGGTGTCGGCTTCGTCAATCAGTATTGTGGGCCCATACTCATCGACCACCCGAAACAAAGACGGCAGCGAGATATTTGCCGTCTCCAGCGAGCGATGGGCCAGCTTTCCCACAATTTTTAGCATCTGGGTTTTTCCGCACTCCTTCTCAGGCGCATTGATTAATAGCAATGGGCAGCGGTTGAATAGCCCATAGCACCACGAGAGAGTACACCACAAGAATGCGGCGAAAACCGAGTAGTTCGGGAGAATCACAAGGTCCTCTATCAAACTTTCCCCGTCCTTCACAAGTTCATCAGGATCGAACACCCCCTTCATTGGGGTATCTTTCTGTTTAAATAATGCATCGATTGAGTTTGATGCGGATTTGGCCGGTTTTGCCATGTGATTTTTCTCCGAGGTTGAGCAGGAAAAGTTCTTTCTGTGCACTAGGTGGTTGGCCAACCAAGATTCGCCGTGTGCAAACCGCGAATCTGGCCCCTACTATCCACCAAACCGAGCCCGCCATCAGCAAGCCACATCGGGCAAAAAATGAAGAGTAAGTGCACGCAAACTTCTTTCAATGACAAAGGCCGTTAGCAAGGAAAAAAGAAGACATAGGAGCTAACGCACTTCCAGAAGGGAAAAATAAAACTCCTGATCCAAAGTGCCTCCAGCAAGGGAAGTCGATGGAAATCGACTAAGTCACTTTGGCAAGGAAGTTCAATTCTTCTGGGCTTTAAATGCCTTCCACAAGGAAATACATTCCCTCCATCCATGCTTAATTACAAAAAAGCATTAGATATTCGGATTATTAGAATGTTTTGAGATATGGAGCAAAATCACCTCAAAACATCGGAGCATCCATGCTCACAGCATGGTTATATTGAGTAGTTCATCACAGCATCCCGTGTGAGGGTCTGGATATTTCTTTTGCTGCAGACGCGGGAACAATTGCTTTGACGGCATACATGCCCTCTCGAAGTTCGGTTTTGCAGCATGCCCAGCCCTCCTGCCCCCTCCGCCTGCTGCCGCAACTTCCGCAACGTCCATGCGGGGCATCGAACCGCGCGTGGCGGGGTGGCGGATGTGGCGGCCACCGGGGGGAGGGGTGCCTGTGCAGCCGGGCGGGTCAGCGGCGGGCCCCGCACGGGCCGGGGGCGGGGACGGGCGCGGGGGCCCCGGGTGGGCCTCAGGTTGGGCCCAGGTGCAGCGCCCCGGGGGTGGGCATGGCCCCCCTACTCAGTGCCACGCCGTGGCCCACCTGGGCTCGCTATCGAGGCCGGTCCGGGCGGCCACCTCGGAGACGATCACCAGCGGCAGCAGGTCATCGGGCAGGCTGTCCATGTCCAGGGCTCGCTGGGCGGCTTCAAAAACGCAGTGGTCGAAGTTCATGATGTTTCCTTTCGGGTTGGGGAGGAGCTATTTGCGGAAGTAGTGGAGCCAGACAGCCAGCGCCGATCCGATGAGGACGAGCACTAGGAGCTGGGGGTACATGAAGGTCAGGGCAGCGGCTGCGGCGATGGACATGGGGCGCGTGGAGTTGAACCAGAACCCCATCACCAGAGCCGTGGTCAGGGCGGCGGGAATGCTGGCCGTCAAGCCGCCTCCTTGGCCTTGCGGCGGGCCTTCGGTGCGGGGGTGCCCTTTTCTGCCTCCATGCGCTGCATGGCGGCCTGCTCCAGGGTGGTGAGGGGCACGTGCTCGTGAAGGCGCGTGTTCGCCCCGTTGGGCCGGATCAGGCCCAGGTCACGCAGGGCGGCCAACACGAAGCCCCCTGTGTTGATGGACTTGCCAGGGTGCAGGCCATGAAAGCTCTTGGCCGTCAGTTCCCGCGCTCCCACGACGATGGCCTCGATGGCTTGGGCGGATGCCCAGTCCTTGCACCACATGCCCTTGCCGCTGTTGTCCGCGATGCGCAGGTGCAGGGTGTTCTCGGTGCGGTGCTTGCCCACCGCGTAAGCCAGCGTGCTGCGGCCCGACACGGACAGGCATTCGCCGCTGTAGATGCTGTCGATGGGTGCGGGCCGTGGCGCGTCTTCTGTCGTCTCGATTTCGTTCATGGGTTCTCCTTGGTAGGTGGATGGATGCGACGGGCTGATGGCCCATCAGATAAGGTGGCAAAACACGCGCAGCAAAAAAAAAGCCGCCTCGATGGGCGGCCTGGGTGGGTAGTGAGAGTGGTTCATGGCGAAGGTGCCTTCACCTGGCTGGCGCAGTAGGCCAACAATCGGGGATCGAGATCTAAGCGCTTGGGCACATAGACAACGACACCGAAGCCGTCATCGCTGAGCACCAAGGTCAGCTCGAACCAGTCCCGATGGCTTTGAGCCACGTCGCAAGAGCGGGCCAGAAGCGGAAAACCCAGCTCGGCATCAACATCGGTCAATGCGTCACCGGGTTCCAGCACCAGGATCTTGATGAGGGCGGACAGGTCGGGCCCTTCGTACCCGGCCAGTTCCTCGATGCGCTGGCCGATCAGGTCGCCCAGCTCCGTGCCCAGGGCAGAAGCGTGGGCATCGTGGATGGATGCCGAGTCTCCGTACACGTGCATAGAACTCCTTGTAAAAAAATAAAACCCGCCGAGGATTGCTCCAGGGCGGGAATTACAACGGACTCCCTATTCAAGGAGCACCGACAACACACAAAAAACTAGGCAGCACTTTTCAACAGGATTTTCCAGACCCCGCGATCAGAATGCTTTCTTACCGATAGTGCACTGCCCCTCCGACCAACCGAGCGTCTGATCCTGGCTATATGCACCAGTATTGAATATCACCGTATCCAAGCTTCTTTTATCCTCTGTAACTTCATTTCGGAGAATGATCTTATCCCCGTCCGCAATCAATTGAATATATATAGGCCCTTTATTATTTGCGGTACTCACATCCACCTTGTCAAGCGTATATGTATAGTGCCTGGTTTTAACCTTAACAACCTTATCGCCCACCTTTACAAGAGTAAACGTAGTTTGCTGCTTCCCGCCCAATCCAGCGATAATACTTTGAGACACACCTTCGCAAACCAACAAAGTCTCCACCTCCTTCTCAATCTTGATATCATTTTTAGATTGATTGCACCCCATCAATACCATAACAGCAAACAAAGCGAATACAGTCTTCATTTTTCCCCTTTATTACTTCACAACACGATTCGGGATGAATGCTTACTCGGGGCGGGCCTTCCGTATTTCGGTCCTGATCTTTTCCTCATGACGATCGATGACCTTGCTTGAGTAGAGGCATACCCAGAACAGCATGCCTGCACCAACCCACCACGCCATGAAGAACGCAATGATGCAACCAAAGACCAGCAAGCCCAGCTTCCATTGCTCACCTTTCGTCATACGCTGAGTTGCAAGCGAGCGGATATGGGCATCGACCTTCTTCCGCGCCTCTTCGCTGATCGACTCATATTCCTCTGGCTCCGGCCTGCCATGCAGTCGGTCCTCTATTGCTCGAATTCTCCGATCTGCCTCTTTTTGGACTGACTCCTCAATGGCCTTCTCTTCTGCCTGTCGCAGTTGGTCTTGCTCCAGACGCAGTGCCGCTTGCGCCTGCTCCTCCTGATGCCTGCGTTTAATCTCGGCTACTTGTTCCCTTGCCAACTCGGCCTGTCGCTCCGCCCTTCTCTCGGCAATCTTCGTGTTCAGATCCAATTTACTCCTCGCTCAGTAGGTTGTTCAGCACTGCCCCTGCAACGACCGAGCCAACGGCCATGCCCGCTACCCCAGCCGCAGCTCCGCGCCCTCTGCGCTTGGCCACGTCTTCGGCACAGATCACGTCGTCAATGCACCTCGCTGCTCTTGCTGCACGTTCGGATTCCGGCACCCTCCTTTCAAAAGTGACCATCAAGGTTTCCCTGTCCGCAACGACGAGATGCCGTTGCATGACCTTTTCCATGAAAACTAATCGCCATCCTTCAGATGCCATGGCATTTATGTAGGCTTCTAGAACCTCGGTTTCAATGCGCCCTTCACCAAGTAAAAGTGAGCTGATAGCACCGTCAGCAACGTCAATTACCTTGTATTCGTACTCCATATACGCAGAACCCTTTTAGTTTGTTAATAGATCAATGGAAATTGAGTGACAACTTGCCCCCTTGAAACGATGAGGAGACCCGGCAGGACAGCCAACTGAGATGCGCCAGAGAGCACGTGGTTTGGGCACAGTTCAGCCACGATCAAGAGTCCTACAGCTAGACAAATTACAGCCAATGCCACAAATTAGATTCTGGCTCATCCTCACCAAAAAAACAACCATTACTGTCCAATTCGAACTAGACAGATATGGTCAAGAAGAAGATGACAGGCAGGCCGTTGGCCGAGTTGTTGGGAGCTCGAATTGCTGAGCTGCGGAAGTCACGTCAGTGGACGCAAGCGCAGCTAGCCGAGCGGATGGAGGTTGAGCCTGAAACGATCAGCCGCTTTGAGCGCGGGGCAACCGTCCCATCGCTGCACACGCTTGAAAAGCTCGCTCTCGTCCTGAGAGCAAGCATGGGCGACCTTCTTGTTGAGAGTTCTACGGCCCCTGACGATCAAGCCATGCGAATCAGTGCATGGCTGTCTGAGCTGAGGCCCGCCGATCGAGCATTTGTGACGGATGTGATGCAGCGCCTTTGTGATCGGCTACGCATAGAAGACTCGCAGAGCACAAGACTGACGACATGACTTTTGAGTGATCTCAACTCGCCACGGTCATGAGGTGAGCCGCAGCGGCCACGGACGAGCCGCTCATTGGCGCTGCAAAGTCGATTGCCAAGGCCCTGGGCGCGCCATCAGCCGCCTTGCTGTGATGAAGATGATGTGGAGATGCTGCTTTGAGCCACCAGACCAGCATGCCAAGGCAGAGCACTTGCGTCCCGCATGGCTGCAGGGCTTGAAATAGTCAGGCAGCCGACTGGCCTGCCAGCGCAGTAGCACCAGCACGAAGCATTGCACTCCGAACCTTGCCCGAACACCTGCAGGCCTATGAGCACGCTGCAGAATGCAAAAAGCCCATCGCAATGGATGGGCTTCTTGAAGATAAATGGTGGCTCGGGGCGGAATCGAACCACCGACACGCGGATTTTCAATCCGCTGCTCTACCAACTGAGCTACCGAGCCAAGACTTCAATTATAGCCAGAAAAAACCGCCTCTGATTCTCCACACGAAATTTATCCGCGCTTGTTGCGCCCCAGTTCCACGCCCAGCTGGCGCAGCTTGCGGTACAGGTGGGTGCGCTCCAGGCCCGTTTTCTCGGCCACGCGCGTCATGGAGCCGCCTTCGCGTGCCAGATGGAACTCGAAATAGGCTTTCTCGAAGCCATCGCGCGCCTCGCGCAAAGGACGGTCCAGGTCGAACCCCTGGTGTGCCAGCGGCCCCATGTCGGCGGGCATCACCGGGCTGTGCAGGGGAAGGCTGGCGACCGCGCCATCGCCCAGCGCGGCCAGGGGCTTGTGCGCCGCCAGCGCGGCGGGCGCGGCGTTGGCCTGGCTGCGCGCCAGCCCCTGCTCCACGGCCTTGAGCAGCTTTTGCAGGGTGATGGGTTTTTCCAGGAAGGAGAAGGCGCCGATGCGCGTGGCCTCGACGGCGGTGTCGATGGTGGCGTGGCCGCTCATCATGATCACGGGCATCGTCAGCAGCCCCGTCGCGGCCCACTCCTTGAGCAGCGTGACGCCGTCGGTGTCAGGCATCCAGATGTCGAGCAGCACCAGGTCGTAGGTGGCGTCCGTGCGGGCGCTGCGGGCCTGGGTCGCGTTCTCGGCGAGGTCCACGCTGTGCCCCTCATCGTTGAGGATTTCGGACAACAGATCCCGAATGCCGAGCTCGTCGTCCACCACCAATATGTTTGCCATGTCTGTGAAGCGCCTTGTCTTGCGATGCGGTGTTGTTAAAGCGCCACCGCGCGCTCAGGCGCGAATGATAGCGACACTTGGGCACCTCGCACCATGCCGTTTTCCATACGGTTGACGAGATCGACACGCGCGCCGTGCTCGTCCGCGATTTTCTTGACCACCGCCAGCCCCAGGCCCGTGCCCCCGGACTTGGTGGTGACGTAGGGCTCCAGCGCGCGCTGCAGGATGTTCGGCGCGAAGCCGCTGCCGCTGTCGCTCACGGTGAGACGCACGCGGCGCGACGATTCGCTCCAGTGCGTGCCGATGCGCACCGGCTCGGCCGGCGCCTGGCCCTTGCGTGCGGCCTCTTCGGTCGCGTCCTGGGCGTTTTGCAGCAGGTTGTGCACCACCTGGCGCAGTTGCTGCGCGTCGCCCGCCACCGGCGGACAGCGCGGATCCAGCTCCACCGCCACGGGCACCGTGGCGTTTTCGCTGCCGTACAGCTGCAGCACGTCGGCCACCAGGGCGTTCAGGTCCAGCGGGTGCAGCTCGGCGGCAGGCAGGCGCGCATAGTCGCGGAACTCATTGACCAGGCGCTTCATCGCGCCGACCTGGTCGACGATGGTGCGCACCGACTTGGCGAGCACCGCCTCCTCGGCTTCGGGCAGCTTGCCGGTCAGCTTCATCTGCAGCCGCTCGGCCGAGAGCTGGATGGGCGTGAGCGGGTTCTTGATCTCGTGCGCCACGCGCCGCGCCACTTCGCCCCAGGCCTGGGTGCGCTGGGCCGAGACGATTTCGGTGATGTCGTCGATGACCAGCAGGCGCGAGCCATCGGGCAGCTCGGCGCCGCGCACCACCAGGCTGGTGCCGCTGTGCGCGTTGCCGCCGGGCGGCGCGTGCAGCACAAAGGACTGCTGCCAGTGGTCCAGGCCATGCAGCACGCTGCGGTCGGCGGCGAAGGCATCGAACTGCTGCTGCACGGCGGCGGCGAACTCGGCCAGTTCGGGCACTTCGCCCAGCCCGCGCCCCGCGTAGGCGGCCATGGGCGCGCGCAGGATGCGCGTGGCGCCGGGGTTGGCCGATTGGATGATGCCCAGGGGATCCAGCACCACCACGCCCGCCGTCAGGTTGTCGAGCATCGCCTGCAGGTTGGCCCGCGCGGCGTCGACGTCGCGCATGCTGCGCTCGACGGCCGAGCGGGCGTCGGCGAGCTGCTGCGTCATCAGGGCGAACGAGCGCGTGAGGCCGCCCAGTTCGTCGCGGCCCTGGAGCACGGCCTTGGGGCTGAGGTTGCCCTGTGCCACCTCGCGCACGCCCTCGGCCAGCACGAGCAGCGGGCGCGCCAGCTGGTTGCCCAGCAGCACAGCCAGCAGCACGGCGCCGAAAACCGCCAGGAACAGGCTCAGCGTGAGCGTGCCGATGTACATGCGCCGCAGCCCGCCGCGCGCCAGCGCGCGCTCCTGGTACTCCCGGTTGGCCTCCTGCACCGCCACGGCGTTGGCCACCAAGGCCGCCGGCAGGGGCAGCGTGGCCTGGAGGAAGCGCGGCTCGGGCAGCAGGCCGACCTGCGTGCTGCTGACCTGCACCAGGGTGCGCACGCGGGCGTTCTGCAGCGCAGCCGGGTCGGTGGTGTCGTCCAGCCCTTCGATCTGGAACACCTGGCTCTGCTGGCGCGCCGCGCGCAGTAGCTGCGGGCTGGGGCGCTCGGGGCTGATGGTGTAGCGCGACTGGCCCGCGCCGGCCACGGCCTGCCCCGCCGCGTTCCACAGCACCAGGTCCGTGGCGCCGAGCTGGTCGCGGATGCGCTCCAGCACCAGGCCGGCGGCGGCATCGGGCACCTGGCTGAGCTGGGCGCTGGCCTGGCGCGTGTTGTTCGCCATGTCGGTGGCGATGGTGTCGAGCGTGACACGTGCCAGGCTCACGCCCGCCGACAGCGCGCCCTCGACCTTGACGTCGAACCAGCTCTCGATCGAGCGCGAGACGAACTGGTACGACACCACGTAGATCAGCAGCCCCGGCACCAGCCCCACCAGCCCGAAAATGCCGGCCAGCTTGACCAGCAGGCGGCTGCCGAAGCGCTTGCGCTTGAGGCGTAGCGCCAGGCGCGCCGCCACCCACACCAGCACGCCCAGCAGCGAGGCCGCCACCAGCACGTTGACGCCGAACAGCCAGGCGTAGTTGTGCTCGTACAGCGCGCGGTTGTTGGTGGCCAGCGTGAGCAGGAACAGCAGCACCAGGCCGATGGCGCACATCACGGCCACGCCCACGGCCAGCGCCCAGCGCACGGTGCGCGAAGGGCGCGCAGCGCCGTGGGAATCGGCGGGCGGCAGCTCGCTCATGGGGCATGCTCCGCAGGCAGGCGCTGGCTGCGCGCCACCAGCAGGTTCCAGCCCGAGCGCGGGCCCAGGGCGCCGATCTGCAGCGGGCGCGGCAGCTGCGACATGTCCACCCGGAAGCGCAGCTGCACCACATGGCCCACGCCGCCATCCAGCTCGGAGGGTTCGGCGATCTTCCAGCGCGCGATGCGCTGCATCGCTGCGAGCGCCTCGTCGTAGTCGTCGAAGTGCTGCGCCAGCGCCACGCCCAGGCCGGCATTGGTAAACGGCGCGGACGCCACCTGCAGCCGCCAGCGGCGCGTGAGCGGCTGGTACGACAGGCGCAGGTAGCGGTGGGCCTGCGCGACGGTCTTGTCCGACCAGTACCAGCGCTCGCGCAGTACCTCGGCCTCGGTGGTGAAATACATGGGAATGCCCTTGCGCAGCGCGTCCTCGACCAGCTCGGGCAGCTCGAAGTTCAGGCTGGCGCTGAGCAGCAGCCCCTCGTCGGTGCGTTCGAGCTGCATCTGCACCACCTCGCCCGGCACCTGGGCCGGAGCGGGCGCGGCCCAGCCCAGCAGCAGGCACAGCAGCGCGGCCCACAGCCAGGCCCGCGCCGTGGCGGGCTCAGGCGGGCGCTTTGTCCAGCAGTGCGTAGTAGAAGCCGTCGTGGTCACAGGCTGGATTGTCCCGGACTGCGCCGCCCGCGCCGCCGCCGCCGGGCAACAAATGGCCAGGAGACGGCCGCCACCGGGCATCGGTGTTGCGCGCAACAAACGCCTGGACCTGCGCATCGCCCTCGGCCCTGAACACCGAGCAGGTGGCATACAGCAGGCGCCCGCCCGGCGCCAGCAACGGCCACAGGGCGTCGAGCAGGCGCGCCTGGACGGCAGCGAGCTGCGCCACGTCGCCGGGGCGGCGCAGCCAGCGCACGTCCGGGTGGCGGCGCACGATGCCGGAGGCCGTGCATGGCGCATCGAGCAGGATGGCGTCGAACGGCACACCGCCGCAGTGCGGCTGGAACCAGTCCTGCGGGCGCCCCGCGTCCCGCGCCAGTACCTGGGCCTGCAGGCCCAGGCGCTGCAGCGTGCCGTGGATGCGCTCGCAGCGCTGCGGATCGACATCCAGCGCCGTGACGGCGATGGGCGCATCGGGGCGCGCGCATTCGAGCAGATGCGCCGTCTTGCCGCCCGGCGCCGCGCACGCATCGAGCACGCGCAGCGCCCGCCCGGCCGGGCGCTGCAGGCCGTCCAGCAGCAGCGGCGCGGCGCGCTGGGCCGCGAGATCCTGCACCGCCACCCAGCCCTCGCTCCAGCCGGGCAACTGCTGCACCGGCACTGCCTGGCGCAGCAGCAGGCCGCAGGCGCCCACCGCATGCGCTTCTATGTTGATAGCTGCCAGCGCTTGCTGGTATTGGGCTGGAGCCACTTTTTGCTGATTGACGCGCAAGGCCATGGGGGCATGCGCGTTGTTCGCCTCCAGGATCGCTTGCCAGTGCTGCGGCCAGTCCTGGCGCAGGCGCTCGATCCACCACGCGGGGTGGTTCCAGCGCGCCTGCGGGTCGGCGTCGGTAGCGGCCACCAGCGCATCGCGCTCGCGCAGGAAACGGCGCAGGCAGGCGTTGACGAACCCGGCCTGGGCCGTGGCGGCGCCGCGCTTGGCGGCCTCCACCGCCTGGTTGACCAGGGTGAACGGCGCGTAGGGCGCGCTGCCTTCGTCCCAGGCCAGCGCCAGCGCGGTGCACAGCAGCGCATCGACACGCGGCGGCGGGTTGCGCGGCGCGAGCTGGCGGCGCAGCGCCTGGGCGCGGCCCAGCTGGCGCAGCACCTGGAACAGCAGCGCCTGCACGCCGGGGCGCAGCGGGCCGCCGTGCGCGTCCAGCGCGGCAGTGGCCGACTGCCCGGCGCGCACGGCCTGCAGCGCGGCAGCGGTGGCCGCCAGTTGCTGCCACAGCGGCACGGAGGAAAGCGTGGAGGGCGGGGAAGGATTCATAGCGGCCGCGCAGGCTTGAAGCCAAAAAGCCAGGCCAGAAGGCATGGCGGAAACTGGGCAATGGCGGCGTTGTAGCACGCCACGGCGTCGTTGAACTGCTGCAGGGCCAGCAGGTTTTGCGCCTGGTGCGCATCCCACTGCTGGCGCCACGGGGCGCAGGCGGCGGGGCCGTCCTCGTCCTCGCGCACGCGCAGCAAGGCCTGCCAGGCGGCAGACAGCACCTCGCGCCCGGCGGCCAGCGCGGCGGCAGCGTCGGCCTGCAGCGGCCGCGCCCGCGCCACCGCCAGCGAGGCGCCGAACTGCGTGGCAGCGGCCTGCAGCGCGGTGCGCGCCTGGCCCACGGCGCCCTGCGCGGCCGGGTGCGCGGCCTCGTGGGCGGCACCGCATTCGGCCAGCAGGGCCAGGAGGCGCACCAGGTGGGCGTCGAGCCCGCCGAACGCCTGCACCACCGCCGAGCGCAGCCGCACCAGGCGGTTGTAGGCGCCAACGGCCCAGAACAGCGTCAGGGCGCACAGGCCCCAGAAAACGGGAGAGGTCGGCATGGCGTCGTGGATGGCAAAAAAAAGCTCCCGGCCTGCCAGGCAGGGCGGGAGCATCGCAGCGTCGTAGCGCCGCGGTGGCTTAGTCGGCGGCGTCGCCCGCGTGGGCGTTCACCTCGGGCTCATCGGCGCCTTCGGTGACGGCAGCCATCTCGGCGGCTTCGGCCTCGGCGATGGCGCGGCGCTCGGCGTCGTCCATGGCATCCTTGACCTTGCGCGCCTGGTGGTAGGCCAGGCCCGTGCCAGCCGGGATCAGGCGGCCCACGATGACGTTTTCCTTCAGGCCGCGCAGCTCGTCGCGCTTGCCCATGATGGCCGCCTCGGTGAGCACGCGCGTGGTTTCCTGGAACGACGCGGCGGAGATGAACGAGTCGGTGGACAGCGACGCCTTGGTGATGCCCAGCAGCACGTTGGAGTACGTGGCGGGAATCTTGCCCTCGGCCTGCAGCGCCTCGTTGGTGTTGAGGATCTCGCTGCGCTCGACCTGCTCGCCGCCGATGTAGCTGGACTCGCCCGGGTTCTCGACCACGACGCGGCGCAGCATCTGGCGCACGATCACCTCGATGTGCTTGTCGTTGATCTTCACGCCCTGCAGGCGGTACACGTCCTGCACTTCATCGACGATGTAGCGCGAGAGTTCCTCGATGCCCAGCAGGCGCAGGATGTCCTGCGGATCGGCCGGGCCGTCCACGATGTGCTCGCCCTTGTTGACCACCTGGCCTTCGTGCACCAGGATGTTCTTTTCCTTGGGGATCAGCTCTTCCCACACCTTGCCGTCCGGGTCGGTGATCTGCAGGCGCACCTTGCCCTTGGTTTCCTTGCCGAAGGAGATGGTGCCGGTCATCTCGGCCAGCGTGCCCTTGTCCTTGGGCGTGCGGGCCTCGAACAGCTCTGCCACGCGCGGCAGACCGCCGGTGATGTCGCGCGTCTTCTGGCCTTCGACCGGAATGCGCGCCAGCACTTCGCCGGGGCCCACGTCCTGGCCGTCGCGCACCTGGATCAGCGCGCCCACCTGGAAGCCGATGGCCACCGAGTGGTCGGTGCCGGGGATCTTCACCTCCTGGCCGTTCGCGTCCACCAGCTTGACCAGCGGGCGCACCACCTTGGCGGAGCCGCGGCGCTTGGGGTCGATCACCACCAGCGTGGACAGGCCGGTCACGTCGTCCACCTGCTTGGCCACGGTGAGGCCTTCCTCGATGTTCTCGAACTTCACCTGGCCGGCAAATTCCGTGATGATCGGGCGCGTCAGCGGGTCCCAGTTGGCCAGGATCTTGCCGGCCTTGATGGCTTCGTCGGGCTTGACGGTCAGCACCGCGCCGTACGGCACCTTGTGGCGCTCGCGCTCGCGGCCATGGTCGTCCTGGATGATGATCTCGCCGGAACGCGCGATCACCACCAGCTCGCCCTTGGTGTTGCTGACGTAGCGCATCGTGGCGTTGAAGGCGACCAGGCCGTTCGACTTGGCTTCCACGCTCGACGCGATGGCGGCGCGCGAAGCGGCGCCGCCGATGTGGAACGTGCGCATGGTCAGCTGCGTGCCGGGTTCGCCGATGGACTGCGCGGCGATCACGCCCACGGCTTCGCCGAGGTTGATCAGGCCGCCGCGGCCCAGGTCGCGGCCGTAGCACTTGGCGCACAGGCCGAAGCGGGTTTCGCAGGTCAGCGCGGTGCGCACCTTGACCTCGTCCACACCCACGGCTTCCAGCTCCTCAATGAGGTCTTCATCGAGCATGCGGCCCGCCGGAGCGAGCACGGCGCGGGTTTCGGGGTGCAGCACTTCCTCTGCCGTGGTGCGGCCCAGGATGCGGTCGCGCAGCGACTCGATCACCTCGCCGCCCTCGACGATGGCGCGCATCAGCGAGCCGTTGCTGGTGCCGCAGTCTTCCTGGTTCACCACCAGGTCCTGCGTCACGTCCACCAGGCGGCGCGTGAGGTAGCCCGAGTTCGCGGTCTTCAGCGCCGTATCCGCCAGGCCCTTGCGGGCGCCGTGGGTGGAGATGAAGTACTGCAGCACGTTCAGGCCTTCGCGGAAGTTCGCGGTGATAGGCGTTTCAATGATCGAGCCGTCCGGCTTGGCCATCAGGCCGCGCATGCCGGCGAGCTGGCGGATCTGGGCGGCAGAACCCCGCGCGCCCGAGTCGGCCATCATGTAGATGGCGTTGAACGACTCCTGGTTGACTTCGTTGCCGTGGCGGTCGATGGTCTTCTGCACCTTGAGCTGGTCCATCATCACCTTGGACACGTCGTCGCCGGCCTTGCCCCAGATGTCCACGACCTTGTTGTAGCGCTCGCCCGACGTGACCAGGCCGGAGACGTACTGCTGCTCGATCTCCTTCACCTCGGCCTCGGCGCGGGCCAGGATGTCGGCCTTCTGCGGCGGCACCAGCATGTCGTCGATGGCCACCGAGAAGCCGGCGTGCGTCGCCAGGCGGAAGCCGTTCTGCAGCAGCTTGTCGGCGAACACCACGGTTTCCTTCAGGCCGCACTTGCGGAAGCTGGCGTTGATGAGCTTGGAGATTTCCTTCTTCTTCAGCGCCTTGTTCAGGTTGCTGAAGGGCAGGCCGCGGGGCAGGATCTCGCTCAGCAGCGCGCGGCCCACGGTGGTGTCCACGAGCTTGGTCTCGGGCACGAATTCGCCCGTGGCCTTGTCGCGGGTCCACTCGGTCAGGCGCACGCTGATCTTGGCGTGCAGCTCGGCCTCGCCCGCGTCGAGTGCGCGCTGGACTTCGCCGGTGTCGGCGAACACCAGGCCCTCGCCCTTGCCGTTGATCTTGTCGCGCGTGGCGTGGTACAGGCCCAGCACCACGTCCTGCGAGGGCACGATGGACGGCTCGCCCGAGGCCGGGAACAGCACGTTGTTGGAGGCCAGCATCAGCGTGCGGGCTTCCATCTGCGCTTCCACCGACAGGGGGACGTGCACGGCCATCTGGTCACCGTCGAAGTCGGCGTTGAACGCCGCGCACACCAGCGGGTGCAGCTGGATGGCCTTGCCTTCGATCAGGATGGGCTCGAACGCCTGGATGCCCAGGCGGTGCAGCGTGGGCGCGCGGTTCAGCAGCACCGGGTGCTCCTTGATGACCTCTTCCAGGATGTCCCACACCACCGGCGTGCCGGCTTCCACTTCCTTCTTCGCGGCCTTGATCGTCGTGGCGATGCCCATGGCTTCGAGGCGCGAGAAGATGAAGGGCTTGAACAGCTCCAGCGCCATCAGCTTGGGCAGGCCGCACTGGTGCAGCTTCAGCGTCGGGCCCACGGTGATCACCGAACGGCCGGAGTAATCGACGCGCTTGCCCAGCAGGTTCTGGCGGAAGCGGCCGCTCTTGCCCTTGATCATGTCGGCCAGGGACTTGAGCGCGCGCTTGTTCGCGCCCGTCATGGCCTTGCCGCGGCGGCCGTTGTCCAGCAGGCTGTCCACGGCTTCCTGCAGCATGCGCTTTTCGTTGCGCGCGATGATCTCGGGCGCCTTCAGCTCCAGCAGGCGCTTGAGGCGCGAGTTGCGGTTGATGACGCGGCGGTACAGGTCGTTCAGGTCCGACGTGGCGAAGCGGCCGCCATCCAGCGGCACCAGCGGACGCAGGTCCGGCGGCAACACAGGCAGCACGTCGAGCACCATCCACTCGGGCTTGATGCCAGACTTCCTGAACGCTTCGAGCACCTTGAGCCGCTTGGCGTTCTTCTTGACCTTGACCTCGGAGCCGGTCAGGTCGCCGCGCAGGCGCTCGATCTCGGTGTCGATGTCGATGCCTTCGAGCAGGTCCTTGATGCCCTCGGCGCCCATCTTGGCGACGAATTCATCGCCGTACTCGCGGCACTTGGCGTCGTAGTCGTCCTCGCTCATGATGCTGAACTTCTTCAGCGGGGTCATGCCGGGGTCGGTCACCACGTAGGCTTCGAAGTACAGCACGCGCTCGATGTCGCGCAGCGTCATGTCCAGCACCAGGCCCAGGCGCGACGGCAGCGACTTGAGGAACCAGATGTGCGCGCAGGGCGCGGCCAGGTCGATGTGGCCCATGCGCTCGCGGCGCACCTTGGTCTGCGTGACTTCGACGCCGCACTTCTCGCAGATCACGCCGCGGTGCTTGAGGCGCTTGTACTTGCCGCACAGGCACTCGTAGTCCTTGATGGGGCCGAAGATCTTGGCGCAGAACAGGCCGTCGCGCTCGGGCTTGAACGTGCGGTAGTTGATGGTCTCGGGCTTCTTCACCTCGCCGAAGGACCAGGAACGGATCTTCTCGGGCGATGCCAGGCCGATCTTGATGGCATCGAAATGCTCATCGGGTGTGAATTGCTTGAACAGGTCGAGTAGCGATTTCATGTGACTCTTTCCTTTTCACCTAAAAACATAGCTGCTGGCGCTTGCTGCATAAGGGTTTGCAACACAAAACACTTGCAAACCAAGATGTGGCGAGCGCCAGCCGCTCACTTTTTTAAAAACTCGATCCTGCTCAGGAACGTTCCAGCTCGATGTCCAGGCCCAGGGAACGGATTTCCTTGACCAGCACGTTGAACGACTCGGGCATGCCTGCCTCGATCGCGTGTTCGCCCTTGACGATGTTCTCGTACACCTTGGTACGGCCCTGCACGTCGTCGGACTTCACCGTCAGCATTTCCTGCAGCACGTAGGACGCGCCGTAGGCTTCCAGCGCCCACACTTCCATCTCGCCGAAGCGCTGGCCGCCGAACTGCGCCTTGCCGCCCAGCGGCTGCTGCGTGACCAGCGAGTACGGACCGGTGGAGCGCGCGTGCATCTTGTCGTCGACCAGATGGTGCAGCTTCAGGTAATGCATGTAGCCGATGGTCGTCGGACGCTCGAAGCGATCGCCCGTGCGGCCGTCGTACAGGTAGGCCTGCGTGCGCGTCTCGGTCAGGCCCTTGCGCGCCTTCAGGTCCTCGGGATAGGCCAGCTTGAGCATGTCCTTGATCTCGGCCTCGGAGGCACCGTCGAACACCGGCGATGCATACGGCACGCCGTGGGTCAGGTTGCCGGCCATGGCCATGACTTCGGCGTCGGACAGCTGGCTCAGGTCTTCCTTGCGGCCGCGGGTGTTGTAGACCTCTTCGAGGAACTGGCGCACCTCGGCGGCGGCGGCCTGGTCGCGCAGCATGTCACCGATGCGCTGGCCCAGGCCCTTGCCGGCCCAGCCCAGGTGGACTTCCAGCACCTGGCCGATGTTCATGCGCGAGGGCACGCCCAGCGGGTTCAGCACGATGTCGGCGGGCGTGCCGTCGGCCATGTGGGGCATGTCTTCCACGGGCGTGATCTTGGAGACCACGCCCTTGTTGCCGTGGCGGCCGGCCATCTTGTCGCCGGGCTGCAGGCGGCGCTTGACGGCCAGGTACACCTTGACCATCTTCAGCACGCCGGCCGGCAGCTCGTCGCCTTGCGTGAGTTTCTTGCGCTTTTCCTCGAAGGCCAGGTCGAAGCTGTGGCGCGTCTGCTCCATGGCGTTCTTCATGGATTCGAGCTGCGCGGCCACGGCCTCATCGGCTGGGCGGATGTCGAACCAGTGGTGCTTTTCCACGCCGTCGAGGTAGGCCTTGTCGATCTTGGTGCCCTTGGCCAGCTTCTGCGGGCCGCCATTGGCCACCTTGCCGGCGAGCAACTTCTCGATACGGTCGAAGGCATCGGCCTCGACGATGCGCAGCTGGTCGTTCAGGTCGAGGCGGAAGCGCTTGAGTTCATCGTCGATGATCTGCTGCGCGCGCTTGTCGCGCTGGATGCCTTCGCGGGTGAACACCTGCACGTCGATCACGGTGCCCGAGCTGCCCTGGTCCACGCGCAGCGAGGTGTCCTTCACGTCGGACGCCTTCTCGCCGAAGATGGCGCGCAGCAGCTTCTCTTCGGGCGTCAGCGTGGTCTCGCCCTTGGGCGTGACCTTGCCGACCAGCGTGTCGCCGGGCTGCACTTCGGCGCCGACGTAGATGATGCCGGACTCGTCCAGGCGGTTCAGTTGCTGTTCCGACAGGTTCGGAATGTCGCGCGTGATTTCCTCGGCGCCCAGCTTGGTGTCGCGCGCCATCACCACCAGTTCCTCGATGTGGATCGAGGTGTAGCGGTCTTCGGCCACCACGCGCTCGCTGATCAGGATCGAGTCCTCGAAGTTGTAGCCGTTCCAGGGCATGAACGCGATCAGCATGTTCTGCCCGATGGCGATCTCGCCCAGATCGGTCGATGCGCCGTCGGCGATCACGTCACCCTTGGCCAGCACGTCACCGCGCTTGACGATGGGGCGCTGGTGGATGTTGGTGTTCTGGTTGGAACGCTGGTACTTGATGAGGTTGTAGATGTCCACACCCACTTCGCCGGCCACGGCCTCGGCGTCGTGCACGCGGATCACGATGCGGGTCGCATCGACGTAGTCCACCACGCCGCCGCGCTTGGCCGTCACCACGGTGCCGGAGTCCACCGCCGCCACGCGCTCGATGCCCGTGCCCACCAGGGGCTTCTCGGGACGCAGCACGGGCACGGCCTGGCGCGACATGTTGGCGCCCATCAGCGCGCGGTTCGCGTCATCGTGCTCCAGGAACGGCACCAGCGACGCCGCCACCGACACGATCTGCGCCGGCGACACGTCCATGTACTGCACGCGATCGGCGGAAACGAGCGTCGATTCGCCCTTCTCGCGCGCCGACACCAGCTCGCCGGTCAGGCGCCCTTCGGCGTCCAGCGTGGCGTTGGCCTGGGCGATGACGTACTTGCCTTCCTCGATGGCCGACAGGTAGTCGATGTCCATCGTCACCTTGCCATCCGCCACGCGGCGGTACGGGGTTTCGATGAAGCCGTACTCGTTCAGGCGCGCGTACAGGGCCAGCGAGTTGATCAGGCCGATGTTCGGGCCTTCCGGCGTTTCGATCGGGCAGACGCGGCCGTAGTGCGTGACGTGCACGTCGCGCACCTCGAAGCCGGCGCGCTCGCGCGTCAGACCGCCCGGGCCCAGTGCGGACACACGGCGCTTGTGCGTGATTTCGGCCAGCGGGTTGGTCTGGTCCATGAACTGCGACAGCTGCGAGGCGCCGAAGAACTCCTTGAGCGCCGCGGAAATCGGCTTGGAGTTGATCAGGTCGTGCGGCATCAGCGGCTCTTGCTCGGCCTGGCCCAGGCGTTCCTTCACAGCCTTCTCGATGCGCGCGAGGCCCGTGCGGTACTGGTTCTCGGCCAGTTCGCCCACGCAGCGCACGCGGCGGTTGCCCAGGTGGTCGATGTCATCGACCTCGCCCTTGCCGTTGCGCAGGTCCACGAGGATCTTCACCACGGCCAGGATGTCGTCGTTCGACAGCACCATCGGGCCCGTGGACTCGTCACGGCCGATCTTGGCGTTGAACTTCATGCGGCCGACGCGCGACAGGTCGTACGTGTCGGCGCTGTAGAACAGGCGCTGGAACAGCGCCTGCACGGCGTCGTCGGTTGGCGGCTCGCCGGGGCGCATCATGCGGTAGATGGCCACGCGCGCCGCGTTCTCATCGGCAGTTTCGTCGATACGCAGGGTCTGCGAGATATACGGGCCCTGGTCGAGCTCGTTGGTGTAGATGCACTGGATTTCCTGCACGCCAGCGGCGCGCAGCTTCTTCAGCAGCGCCTCGGTCAGTTCCTCGTTGGCCTTGGCGATGATCTCGCCGGTGTCGCCGTCGATGATGTTGCGCGCCAGCACGCGGCCGATCAGGAAATCTTCCGGCACGCTCACGTGCGTGGTGCCCGACTGTTCCAGTTCGCGCGTGTGGCGCGCGGTGATGCGCTTGTCCTTGGCGACGATGACCTTGCCCGACTTGTCGGTGATGTCGAAGCGCGCCACTTCGCCCTTGAAGCGATCGGCCACGAACTCCATCTGCGCGCCGCTGTCCATCAGGCGGAAGTTGTCGTTGACGAAGAAATTCGCCAGGATCGATTCGGGATTCAGGCCGATGGCCTTGAGCAGGATCGTCACCGGCATCTTGCGGCGGCGGTCGACGCGGAAATACAGGATGTCCTTGGGGTCGAACTCGAAGTCCAGCCACGAGCCACGGTAGGGAATGATGCGCGCGCTGAACAGCAGCTTGCCCGAGCTATGGGTCTTGCCCTTGTCGTGCTCGAAGAACACGCCTGGCGAGCGGTGCAACTGCGAGACGATCACGCGCTCGGTGCCGTTGATGATGAACGAGCCCTTGTCGGTCATCAGGGGCACCTCGCCCATGTAGACCTCCTGCTCCTTCACTTCCTTGACCACCTTGGACTGCGACGTGGAAGACTCGCGGTCGTAGATGATGAGCTGCACCTTGGCGCGCACGGCCGAGGCGAAGGTCAGGCCGCGCGTCTGGCACTCGCGCACGTCGAACGCGGGCTTGGCCAGGTTGTACTCGACGAACTTCATTTCCACGAAGCCGTTGTGCGAGACAATCGGGAATGCCGAATTGAACGCGGCCTGGAGGCCATCGCCGCTGCGTTTCTTGGGAGGAGTGTCGGCCTGCAGGAAGGCGGTGTATGCGTCCTTCTGCATCTGCAGCAGGTAAGGCACTTCGAGCACGCTGTCACGGCTACCGAAGCTCTTGCGGATGCGCTTGCGTTCGGTGTAGCTGTACGTGGATGTTTGGGCCATGAGATCTCCGGGCAAAGACATGGAATGAGGTCTTCGACGACTGCCCCACAGAAACGGCATGCTCTGCGGGCTTGGCGGTTGGCCACTACCAACCATGGCGGACGGCGATGCATTGCACATCGCCCGAACCAAGGCGTCTTCCGCTGTCGGACGGTTCAGAAGACACTAAAAAATAGCCCCGGGGCCATTTTTTGGTGTGCTCTGGGGACGCATGCCCATCGCATGACCCATAAGCACCAAAGGCTGGAGGCCCTTGACAAGACCTCCAGCCCGGCGGCGAAAACCCAATTACTTGAGTTCGGCCTTTGCGCCGGCTTCCACCAGCTTCTTGACGGCGGCTTCGGCATCGGCCTTGGCAACGCCTTCCTTGACGTTCTTGGGCGCGCCGTCCACCAGGTCCTTGGCTTCCTTCAGGCCCAGGCCGGTGATTTCGCGCACGGCCTTGATGACCGACACCTTGTTCGCGCCGGCTTCGGTCAGCACGACGTTGAACTCGGTCTTTTCTTCGGCGGCAGCAGCGGCGGCGCCACCACCGGCGGCAGCGGGAGCAGCCATGGCGGCAGCGCTCACACCGAACTTCTCTTCAATGGCCTTCACCAGGTCATTGAGTTCCAGGACCGTCATGCTGTCCAGCGCGGTCAAGAATGCGTCTTTATCGAATGCCATTTTGATTTCCTAACAATTGGTTTAAGAGGGGGACGTCTGCCAGGCCGCATCAAGCGGCAGCAGGTTCGCCTTCGCCTTTCTTGGCCGCCAGGGCACCCAGCACCACGGCGGTGCGGGAGATCGGCGACATCAGCAAGCCACACAGCTGGGCCAGCAACACTTCCTTGGAAGGGATGTTGGCCAGTTGCTTCACGCCGTTCACGTCCAGGGCCTTGCCACCGAAAGCGCCACCGCGAATCACCAGCTTGTCGTTGGTTTTCGCGAAATCGGCCACCACCTTGGCGGCGGCCACAGCGTCTTCGGAGAAGCCATAGATCAAGGGACCGGTCATCTGGTCGGCCACCACGTCGAACTGGCTGCCTGCCACAGCGCGGCGTGCCAGGGTGTTCTTCAGAACACTCAGGGAAACGCCTTGGCTGCGTGCGGCAACGCGCAGTTTGGTCATGTCGGCGACCGTGATGCCACGGTACTCCGCGATCACGAGCGTTTGAGCTTTAGCGGCGAGGCTGGTCACTTCGTTGATGACCGCTTCTTTCTCACTGCGATTAAGACTCAAGGTCTACTCCTTCATATGCGCACTTCGGGCAAGCCTCCGTGCGCGCTCTTGGTTAGCAGCGACCAACTGTTTCGGAACATGCATTCCATCTGCAGCGGGATCGCCATCTGCGCTGGCTCTGTGGATTTAAGTGCAGCCAACTGCACACCAGCGGTCTTGGATGGCCCGATGCGGCAACGCCGCACCAGCCCACCACTGAAGCACTCTTGCGAGCGCCTCAAGATTCACCGCAATCAGGCTGCGATGGATTGCGTGTCGACGCGAACGCCGACACCCATGGTCGAGGACACAGCCACCTTGCGCAGGTACAGACCCTTGCTCGTGGCCGGCTTGGCCTTGTTCAACGCGTCGATCAGCGCAGCGAGGTTGCCTTGCAGCTTCTCGTTGTCGAAAGAACGGCGGCCGATCGTGCTGTGGATGATGCCGGCCTTGTCGACGCGGAACTGCACCTGACCCGCCTTGGCATTCTTCACGGCCGTGGCGACGTCGGGCGTCACCGTGCCGACCTTGGGGTTCGGCATCAGGCCGCGCGGGCCGAGGATCTGGCCCAGCGTACCCACGACGCGCATTGCGTCGGGTGCGGCAATGACCACGTCGAAGGGCATGTCACCGGCCTTGACCTGGGCAGCCAGGTCGTCCATGCCGACGATGTCGGCGCCAGCGGCCTTGGCTTCCTCGGCCTTGGCACCCTGGGCGAACACAGCCACGCGGGTAGTCTTGCCAGTGCCGTGCGGCAGCACGACGGCGCCACGCACCACTTGGTCGGACTTCTTGGCGTCCACGCCCAGTTGCACGGCCACGTCGATGGACTCATCGAACTTGGCTGTCGCGGCATCCTTCACCAGCACCACGGCCTCGGCGAAGGGATACAGCTTGGTGGAGTCCACCTTGCCCTGCAGGGCCTTTTGCTTCTTGGTCAGCTTCGCCATTTCAGAGGCCCTCCACCGTCACGCCCATGGAACGGGCAGAGCCAGCCAGCGTACGCACGGCAGCGTCCACGCTCGCGGCATTCATGTCCTTCAGCTTGGTCTTGGCGATCTCTTCGAGCTGTGCGCGCGTGATCTTGCCGACCTTGGTGCTCAGCGCATTGGAAGAGCCCTTGTCCAGCTTGATCGCCTTCTTGATCAGCACGGTGGCCGGCGGCGTCTTGATGACAAAAGTGAAGCTCTTGTCGGCAAATGCCGTGATCACCACGGGCAGCGGCAGGCCCGGCTCGACACCCTGGGTCTGCGCGTTGAACGCCTTGCAGAACTCCATGATGTTGAGACCGCGCTGGCCCAGCGCGGGACCGATCGGGGGAGAGGGATTGGCCTTACCAGCTGGCACTTGCAGCTTGATGAAGCCGACGATTTTCTTCGCCATTGAAAGCTCCTTGCGGGTACAAACGCCACGCCGCAAAACGCGACAGGCTCCCCGGGGTTACCGACTCATTGATGTGATTTGCGCCGAGTCGAAAAGCGCGAGATTTTCTCAGGGGCGGCTATCCCTTGCTTCAGCTCAGGTTTTTTCCACCTGGGCGAATTCCAGCTCCACGGGCGTGGAACGGCCAAAGATCATCACGGAAACACGCAGACGGTTCTTTTCGTAGTTGACCTCTTCCACCGTGCCATTGAAGTCCGTGAACGGACCTTCCTTGACACGAACCATCTCGCCCACCATGAATTCGACCTTGTGGCGCGGCTTGTCCGTGCCTTCCTGCATCTGGCTGACGATCTTCTGCACCTCCTCCTCGGAGATCGGTGCCGGACGGTTCTTGGCACCGCCCACGAAGCCCGTGACCTTGCTCGTGTGCTTCACGAGGTGCCAGGTGTCGTCCTCCATGACCATCTCGACGAAGACGTATCCCGGGAACAGGCGGCGTTCCGTCGTCTTGCGCTGGCCGTTCTTCATCTCCACGACCTCTTCGGTCGGGACAAGAATGCGCCCGAACTTGGACTGCATCCCTGCACGCATGATGCGCTCCGTGATGTTGCGCTCGACCGCCTTTTCCATACCCGAATAGGCATGCACGATATACCAGCGCAGATCTGGATTCACAGTCGAACCCGCAGCCTCGGGCGCCTGCGATCCACCTGTCACGAGGGATTCGCTCATCACTTCCTCCAGCCCAAAATCAAGTCGTACAACACCCACTCCAGGGTCTTGTCGGTCAACCAGAGAAAAAGCGCCATCAGCACAACGAAGGCGAACACATAGCCCGTCATCTGCAAGGTTTCCTTGCGGGTCGGCCATACAACCTTCTTGACTTCCTTGACGGCATCACGCGCAAAGCCGACAAACTGACGCCCCCACTCGGACGTGAGAAACACACCCACCGCAGCTGCCAGCCCCACCAGCAGTACGGCCCATTGGACGAAAGCACCCTGCTTGCCCAACAGGTAAAAACCAGCGAGGGATGCCACCACCAATGCAACGACGGCGGCCAGCTTTGCCTTGTCGGCACCCGTGCTGACGGTATCAATCTGAGTAGTGGCCATATCGGATCGTTATTGGCACTGAAGGTGCCATGCACAAGACACTGAAGCCCGCCAGACTCTGGCGGGCTTTCTGGTTGCCACTTTTAGGTGGCAGGGGCAGTAGGAATCGAACCTACAACCTTCGGTTTTGGAGACCGACGCTCTGCCAATTGAGCTATACCCCTACGAATGAGCAAATTTACTCAATGATCTTGGCCACGACGCCGGCGCCCACGGTGCGGCCGCCTTCACGGATGGCGAAGCGCAGGCCTTCTTCCATGGCGATGGGGTTGATCAGCTTCACCGTGATGGACACGTTGTCGCCGGGCATCACCATTTCCTTGTCGGCGGGCAGCTCGATGGAGCCGGTCACGTCGGTGGTACGGAAGTAGAACTGCGGACGGTAGTTGTTGAAGAACGGGGTGTGGCGGCCGCCTTCGTCCTTGCTCAGCACGTACACCTCGGCAGTGAAGTGCGTGTGCGGCTTGATGGATCCGGGCTTGCACAGCACCTGGCCGCGCTCGACGTCTTCGCGCTTGGTGCCGCGCAGCAGCAGGCCGACGTTGTCACCGGCCTGGCCTTGGTCGAGCAGCTTGCGGAACATTTCAACGCCGGTGCAGGTGGTCTTTTGCGTGTCGCGGATACCGACGATTTCGATTTCTTCGCCGACCTTGATGATGCCGCGCTCGACGCGGCCGGTCACCACGGTGCCGCGGCCGGAGATGGAGAACACGT
>Ga0209958_1000146_pt1 | contig 218772 bp, 180 predicted proteins | sample ThiBio_inoc_plan_FD_183942 | JGI IMG/M metagenome (GOLD analysis project Ga0209958, IMG submission 183942) | Wastewater bioreactor microbial communities from Cape Town, South Africa - Thiocy_inoc_plan (SPAdes) | ecosystem: Engineered > Bioremediation > Thiocyanate > Unclassified | place: South...
AGCCAGACAGCCCCGCCACTGACGCAGCCCCGACCTTGCCCCCCCAAGCGCCTGCGGCGGACGGCCCCGCACCAGTTGCCCAAATGGCCCAAGTTGCCCAAGCGGACCAAGCGGCCACACCCGCCAAAGCCCGGTCAACCCCCGACAGCCCCCCACCGCCTGCGCAACCACCAAGCGGCGCGCCCGCAGCCACCGCATCCCTCCCCGGCCCACTCATGCTCCACATGCCCGTGGACGTGCGCAACCTCTCGCTCGCGCTGCTGGCGCTGTTTGCCAGCGTGGCCCTGCTGCACTGGGCCAGCGCCGTGTTCATCCCCATCATGCTCAGCCTGCTGCTCACCACGGCGCTGCGGCCCGTGGTGGAAGTCTTGCGGCGCTGCTACGTGCCCCGCTGGCTGGGGGCCGGTGTGCTGTTGATCGCCATCGTTCTGGGCCTGGCCAGCGCAGCCTGGTCGCTGAGCGACGGCGCCGCGCAACTGGTGGACTCGCTGCCCGTGGCCGCCAAAAAGGTGCGCGACAGCCTCAAGGCGCGCACCGGCGCCAGCAGCCCGCTCGACACCATGCAAAAGGCCGCCACGCAGATCGAACAGGCCGCCAACGAAAACAGCGCCACCGCCAGCCCACCCCGGCGCGGCGTACAGCGCGTGGTAGTCGAGCGCCCGCCCTTCAACATCCGCGACTACCTGTGGAGCGGCACCATGGGCCTCATGTCCGCGCTGGGGCAGCTCACGGTGGTGGTGTTCCTCACCTACTTTGCGCTGGCATCGGGCAACCTGTTTCGCAACAAGCTGCTGCGCATCGCGGGCACCAGCCTGGAGCGGCGCAAGGTCACCATCCACGTGCTCGAAGACATCACCAACAACATCCAGCGCTACCTGATGGTGCAGGTGTTCACCAGCGTGCTGGTGGGCCTGGCCACTGGCCTTGCCTACTGGGCCCTGGGCCTGGAGAACGCCGCCGTGTGGGGTGTGGCGGCCGGCGTGCTCAACCTCGCGCCCTACATCGGCTCCGCCCTGGTCACCGGCGCATCGGCCCTGGTGGCCTTCCTGCAGTTCGGCACCCTGGACATGGCGCTGGCCATCGGCGGTGCATCGCTGGTCATCCATACCCTGGTGGGCAACCTGCTGACCCCCTGGCTCACCAGCCGCACCAGCAGCATGAGCCCCGTGGCCGTATTCGTCAGCGTGCTCGCCTGGGGCTGGCTGTGGGGCCTGTGGGGCCTGCTGCTGGGCATCCCGGTGATGATGGCCGTGAAGGCCGTGTGCGACCGGGTCGAAGACCTGAAGGCCGTGGGCGAATTGCTGGGGGATTGATACCCGGCATCTGCCGCAAACCGGCAGATGCCTCCCCCGCCACGCTGCGGGGCGATGCCATCTCAGCCCCCACCTCACCCACCTCACCCACCTCACCCACCCCATCCATATCACTCGCCATCACGGCGCACCGGCGTGGCCCAGGAGGTCAAGGCGGCCTCAAAGATTGTTTCCAATACTGGAACAGTTAGTTCGCGACCAGGTAGTTTTTCCGTGAACACCATCAGCGTACAGTTCATCCCATCGATGAGCCGAACCCGCAAGGCGACTCACCGAACCCGGTTCAGGAATGGTTTTTGACCCGGCTTTTTTGAGACGCTTTTTAACTTTCAAGGATTTTCATCATGAACAAGACCGCTCGTTTTCTCTCCGTCGCTGCCGTTGCCGCTTTCGCTTCTTTTGGCGCCCATGCTGACGAAGCCGACAGCTCGCAATTCGCCCTGAAGTTCGAAACGAACCGCACCCGCGCTGAAGTGGCCGCTGAAGCCGCAACCGTCGCCCAGACCCGCAGCCAGGAACCTGCTGGTTCGCGTGTGGTGACCTACACATCCACCGCTGACCGCGCTGCCGTGCGTGCCCAGGCAGCAGAAGCCCTGCGCACCGGCCAGATCCCCCACGGCGAATTCAGCGCCATGTAATTGGCAGACCAACTGCTTGAGTTTGGTTAAAGCAGTTGCGGGACTTCCCATGGTGGTGGCACTTTGCGCAGTGCGGGTGCTGCTGCCATGGGAGGTGTTTTGGACAAACACCCCTGCGCTGACCAAGCAAACTGGGCTCCCCTTGGGAGCCCTTTTTGTTGGTGTTGGAATGCCTCGGAAGCTCTTCAACCTGAGCCCGTTGGTTTCTGGTGCTTTCCAGGCAATCTTCGCTGTCATAGCGGTAGCTGGTCAGGCCGTCGCCCAACAGGTGCGGGTGGTTGTGGATGGCCGGGGAAATGCGGGGGAGGCTGATGGCGTGGGATGTGGCCACGCCAAAGACGAGGGCCAAGGCCAGCAGGGGGTGAAGCCTGAGCCTGCTGGCCATGGCATTTTCTTGGCCAAATTGGCTGCTAGCGCTTTATAGATAAGCGCTAGTAGCTATGAAATTAGGAGCATTCAAGTTCCCACTCACCGCCGAGGAGTTAGTGGCTTTGAGGTCGCAATTTGTGACCTCAAATGACAAGGACAGCACGCACACCACTCCTGGGTCCGGTGGCCGGCGATACGCGACACAGGTGTTCACCGAGCATGGCGCGCTGATGGCCGCCACGGTTCTCAATAGCCCGCGTGCGGTGAAGGTGGCCGTCGGGCTGGGTGAGTTTGCGGGGGGTGTTCAGGTGGTCGCTGTGGACGGCGTAGGTTTGGCCTTTGATCACTGCCGCTATGGGCATGGGGCCGCTGGCGGTGGGTAAATAGATGTATTGCGCGGTGCCTGTGCTGTTGCTGCCGCCTGAGCCGTATTCGCCCAGCAGGCTGCCGTCTTCTGCGTAGACGTAGCTGTAGCCCAGCTTTTCGGCATCGCTGGTGCTGGGGCTCCAGAGTTTGCTGAAGAAGCTGAGGATTTGCTGGATGAGGCCGGGCGGCTCGCCCTGCGGCTCATCGTCGTCGGCCAGCAGGTTGTTGAGGTTTTTGTTGCTGCTGCCGCTGGCCGGGGTGCTGCTGTACAGCGGCTCGGTCTTGAACACGCGCTGGCCCAGGCCGTTGTGGGCGTATTTGGTGGTGGGGGCGTCTTCGCCCTGGCCGGTGCTGGCGCTTTGCTTTATGTGGCCCCGGCAAAGACGAGGGCCAAGGCCAGCAGGGGGTGGAGCCTGCTGGCCTTGCCGGATTTGGGGCCAAATTGGCCGCTGGCGCTTGATGGGTAAGCGTTAGAAGCTATGGATTTAGGAATTTTTAACAACCGCGAGACAGCGTGAGTGGCGTGTTGCACCATTTAGGCAAAAGGCAAGACCTGACCCCGCCAACCTTGAGTCAAGAGCTACGAACAGGCCTCCGCAAGTTCAGGCCCCACCACGCCAAGCAAACCACCGCCCACACGTAGAGAAACTCTGCAGCGAACACAACGGCCCACAGGCGCCTGCGGTTTTCGGGAGACACAACAAGACTGAACAGGAGATCTGGCAACAGAAGAATCTGAGCGACCCATAGCAGCGGGCCATCGCTGTGGACGAAACGCAGCAGAAGGAAGTTGCCGAGTGCTACGCAGGCGGGCGCCAACAGCACCGCAACCAAAAGTGTGCGCATCAGCGGCATCTTAGCTCTCCTGATTTTGACTTCATTACTCACAGCCACACCCCGTAAAGTCTCCTGCAAACGCACGCTTCATCAGGTTCACAGTTTCTTTTCGGAATGGAGGCGCCGCATCAATATCCTCTATCGATGCTGGAAGTGGACCATGCCGAAATCCGTACCCATGCATCGCGCTATGCGCTGTACCGCCCCAGAACTGAAAACCTCTATGCGCAGGAGAGGTGAAATCCATAACCGCATGCATCGCCATCCCCAAATAGAAATGCGCCTTGCCCCAGTCACTGGGGTATTTGGATTTCACCATCGAGTTATATACGCCCATGTACGCTTTGACATAACTGCACATCCCCTTTCTCGCTTCGTCAGGAGGAAGCGTAGGCGAGCTCATCCCGTGCATATACGTGAAATCCGGCGATTGGAATGCGCTGCTGTCAGCAAATCGACTGCCAGCCATCATCTGATCCATGAATCCGTACTGGCCAGCAAATCCCAGATCTCGGGCGAACTCCCGCAAGAAGTAATTGTGTGCGTCTGTGGACCATAGCCCCAACGGATCGACAGCCGTCAGGGGCTGTGAGTTCACATACCCAAACCGATTCCACCCCCCATCCAACCCAATCGGATCCCCCTGCGTATACCGCCCCGTGCTCGGCGCGTAAGTGCGGAAGTAGTTGTAGTGCAGCTTCGTCTCTTTGTCGAAGTACTGCCCCGGATACCGCAGGTTGAACGTGACTTCCGGGATGCTGGTGGCACCCGTGGTGGGGGTGGTGCTCTCGCTGGTGAACCGCTTGGCCCCAATCGTCGGCTGTTCGTCTCCAAACGCACTGTACGCCCATTGCCAGGCCACCTGGCCGTCGGGCTGGGTGAGTTTTCTGGGCGTGTTCAGGTGGTCGCTGTGGACGGCGTAGGTTTGGCCTTTGATCACTGCCGCGATGGGCATGGGGCCGCTGGCGGTGGGTAGGTCGTGTGGTGTTGCACGCTGGGCGGCACGTTGAAAACCGATGGATTTTTGGTCAGGGCAAGGCGCAAACCACAGCGATACCTGCAGGTATCGCGCGGATTTGCAACGCAGCCCTGGCCGAGAGGACGCGGTTTTCTGTGCCGGACAGCGTGCAACACCCCACGCGCTGTATTGGGCGGTGCCGGTGCTGTTGCTGCCGCCCGAGCCGTATTCGCCCAGCAGGCTGCCGTCTTCTGCGTAGACGTAGCTGTAGCCCAGTTTTTCTGCGTCGCTGGTGCTGGGGCTCCAGAGTTTGCTGAAGAAGTTGAGGATTTGCTGGATGAGGCCGGGCGGCTCGCCCTGCGGTTCGTCGTCGTCGGCCAGCAGGTTGTTGAGGTTTTTGTTGCTGCTGCCGCTGGCCGGGGTGCTGCTGTACAGCGGCTCGGTCTTGAACACGCGCTGGCCCAGGCCGTTGTGGGCGTATTTGGTGGTGGGGGCGTCTTCACCCTGGCCGGTGCTGGCGCTTTGCTTTATGTGGCCCCAGCCAAGACGAGGGCCAAGGCCAGCAGGGGGTGGAGCCTGCTGGCCTTGACGGGTTGGGGGCCAAATTGGCTGCTAGCGCTTGATAGACAAGCGCAAGCAGCTATTAAAAAAGGAGCAATCAATGACTACAAGCCACCACAAGCAAGGCGTGATCAGTTTCATTTCCAAATTCACCGTCGATCAAACGAATGGGTCAGGTGCATTTCCTCTAACTGCCCCGGTACTGGAATAAAACTCTTCGACTTCAGCAGGTGGATACTTACTAAATTTGGCCAATTTTATATTTTTGCAACCAAACAAATCTCTGAGAGATTTTTCGGCATTTGTCACACCAAAGAGTTCCAAGCACCTCAATTTTGGCAATCTCGCTATAGGCGCAAGCGAATCAAGAATTATTGTTTTTGATTTGGCGTCCCAAGATGGACTAGTAGCCAAGACCAGAACTTCTAGATTTTTTAAAGATTCCAGAAAACTTATATCTCTAATGTTCTGAGCATGAATTATTGAAAGATATTTCAAATCATCCAATTCTGCCAAAAAATCAAAACTAGCATCCTTGACAGAGAACAAGGATAATTCTTCTAAATTTTTCAACAACGCAACCGAAGAAATATTTTTATATTTACAAGCCCAAATTCTCAAGCTTTTCGTATTCAACGGTATATTGGGAATTATTGATGAATCATCTCTAACAAGATTTACAATACTCATTTATAACTGCCCTTCATCCATTCGCCACCAAACAACATTGCATCATCATACCATAATCTATAAGGTGCGATAGAATTTATCTCGTTTTGAAATAGTGGATTTCTATTGATAATAGACTGCTCAATCGCTCGCGCATGATCGCGCGGAAATTTTTGAGTTAACTGCACAAGATCATCGAATCTATCTCCATGTTTGCATGCACGCTGCGCAATATCTTTAGTAATTCCTACATATACAGGATTATTGTTTTTCACCCCAAGATAAACGACGGTTGAGGCGGATTGCAACGCTCGCCCTGCGAATTGAGGAAGTGCTGACGCTGGAATAGGTGTGCCTGTGGCCAAAGAAAGTCCCGCCTCCGCGACCAATGTGCCTGTGGGAACCAACCAAGGAGCGTTAGCTAGCAACCAGACGCAGAGAGGCGTAGCGGGCCCACAAAGTCCACTCGGATCCGTATTGCTCAGGGGATTGCTATTTCCATACCCAAACCGATTCCACCCCCCATCCAACCCAATCGGATCCCCCTGCGTATACCGCCCCGTACCCGGCGCGTACGTGCGGAAGTAGTTGTAATGCAGCTTCGTCTCTTTGTCGAAGTACTGCCCCGGGTAGCGCAGGTTGAACGTGACTTCCGGGATGCTGGTGGCGCCCGTGGTGGGGGTGGTGGTCTCGCTGGTGAATCGCTTGGCCCCGATGGTGGGCTGTTCGTCTCCAAACGCACTGTACGCCCATTGCCATGCCACCTGGCCGTCGGGCTGGGTGAGTTTGCGGGGGGTGTTCAGGTGGTCGCTGTGGACGGCGTAGGTTTGGCCTTTGATCACTGCCGCTATCGGCATGGGGCCGCTGGCGGTGGGTAAATAGATGTATTGGGCGGTGCCGCTGCTGTTGCTGCCGCCCGAGCCGTATTCGCCCAGCAGGCTGCCGTCTTCTGCGTAGATGTAGCTGTAGCCCAGTTTCTCGGCATCGCTGGTGCTGGGGCTCCAGAGTTTGCTGAAGAAGCTGAGGATTTGCTGGATGAGGCCGGGTGGCTCGCCCTGCGGTTCGTCGTCGTCGGCCAGCAGGTTGTTGAGGTTTTTGTTGCTGCTGCCGCTGGCCGGGGTGCTGCTGTACAGCGGCTCGGTCTTGAACACGCGCTGGCCCAGGCCGTTGTGGGCGTATTTGGTGGTGGGGGCGTCTTCGCCCTGGCCGGTGCTGGCGCTTTCCATGCGGCCTTCGCTGTCGTAGCGGTAGGTGGTCAGGCCGTCGCCCAGCAGGTCGCCTGCGCTGTTGTATTGGTAGGTGACGCTGGTGCTGGCGCTGTTGCCGTCCGTACTGGCGGTGGTTTGCTCAAAGCCCAACAGGCGGTTGTGGCTGGCGTCGCCGCCGTAGGTGCGGCTGGTGGCGGTGCCTGCCAGGTCGCGGGTGCTGGCGGTGCGGTTGCCGTTGGCGTCGTACTGGAAGGTGGCGGTGTCCACGGGGGCGTTGGCCGCCGTGTTTTTGGTAAAGCCGGTGATGCGGCCAGCGGGGCTGTATTGCACCGTCCAGGTGTTGGTGACCTGGCTGATGGTGGTGGCCTGGGGGTTGGTGCTGGCTGGGCGCCAGAGTTTTTGCGTGAGGGTCTGGATGCGCCCTGCCGCGTCGTACTGGTAGCTGCTGAAGTCGGTGGCGGTGACCTGGCCTGCGGTGTTGTAGCTGCGGGTGGCCGGGATGGCAGCCGTGCCACCGGGCAGGCTCCAGCTCCAGCCGGTGGGCTGGCCCAGGGGGTTCCAGGTGATGCCGCTCACCAGCAGTTGGCCTGCCCAGGTCAGGCCGGTGAGCTGGCCGGTGGTGTTGTAGATGTTTTGCAGCACTTGCCCGCCGGGGTAGGTGGTGCTGGCCAGCAGGCCCTGGGGGTTGTAGGCGTAGCTGACGCTGCGCGTGTCGCCGTTGATGAGGCGCTGGGTTTTGGTGGTGACCCGGCCGTGGGCATCGCGCTCGTAGGTGGTGGTGCCGCTGGGGTCGAGGATTTCGCCCAGGTAGCCTTTGCTGGCAGCCGTGAGGTCGTAGCGCAGCGTGATGGTGCGCCCATCGGCATGGGTGATGAGCGTGGGGCGGCCCAGCAGGTCGCGTTCGATGGTGGTGGCCTGGCCCAGGGCGTCGGTGATGGTCTTGGGCAGGCCCAGGGCGTCGTACTGGGCGGCTTCGGTGCCGGTGTCGGGGCTGGTTTCGGTGGTGGCGTTGCCGAGGGCGTCGCGGGCCGTGGTGGTGGTTACGCCTTTGAAGTCGGTGGCTTGGGTGACGGCATCGAGGGCGTTGTAGCTCAGGGATGCGGTGGCGTTTTCTGCATTGGTGATGGCCTTGGTACGGCGCAGGGCGTCCAGGCCCAGGCTGGTGCCTTGGCCCAGGCTGTTGGTGGTGGCCACCCAGTCGCCGTTGTTGTCGTAGCCGTAGGTGGTGGTCTGGGTGCCCAGGGTCACGCTCTCTACCCGGTTGATGCTGTTGATGGTGCGCGCCAGGCGCCACACGAGCTGGCCCTGGGCGTTGCGCAAGTCTTCGCGGGTGCGGTTGCCCATGGCGTCCAGGGTGTAGGCGCCGGAGTTGCCCCGGTTGTCGCTCCAGCCTGTGAGGCGCTGGGCAGTGTCGTAGGTGTAGGTGACGACATGGCCGTGCGGCAGGCTGGCGGTGGCGACCTGGCCGCTGGGGCGGTAGGTGAGCGTGGTGAGCTGCCCACCCCGGTTGGCAGTGAGCATGCGGCCACGGGCGTCGTAGGTGTAGGTGCTGACCAGCCCCGTGGGGGCGGTGTGGGTGAGCACGCGGCCTGCGCCGTCGTGGGTGTAGCTGTCTACATGGCCCAGGGCGTTGGTGGCGCTCGTCAGGTTGCCTGCGCTGTCGTACTGGTAGCTGGTGGTGGCGCCGTTGGGGGCGGTTTCGGTGGCAACCAGGCCGCTGGCGTGGTAGGTCCAGCTGGTGGTGCGCGGACTTCCCGCACCTCCCAAGGCGCCACCGGTGTCGGTGATGGTCTGGGTCAGGGGGTTGCCCAGGCTGTCGTAGGCGTACGTGGTGGTGCGGCCGGGTTCGGTGATGCTCAACGGCAGGCGCCACTGGGAGTGCCAGGTGATATCGGTGGTGCGGGTTTCGGGTTGACCGACCGCCTCAGTAATTGACTCTGGCAAACGGCGGTATGAGTTCCATTGATAAGTCGATTGGTTATACCGATGGTCGTAAGTAAAACTCCACAGCGCGTCTTCATTTACGGACGCGGTCATGATCGAGACAGCGTCTCCCGTTGCGGATGGCAACGATGAGCCCGTATACACCAAACGATTACCATGTATAACAAACCCATGTGCTCGACTCGTTAGCAACGGGTCAATGGTTTGATTTTTTGCAGGCACTTGATGGCGATAGGTACCTCCAGCCCTTTCGGTTCCAATTGCCCAGCCTGCGCTGTCATAAAAGTACGTTGCGTGGCGAACATTATTTTCATCAACAACCCCGGCAAGTAACGGCGGAATTAATCCACTCTTTGCGGTGTAGACGTAATTAATTGTTGTGCCATCTGCCTGACGCACGGTATTCAATCCACCGAATTCATGGTAGTCGTAAAGGACCTCCCTTTGATCGCTAGAAACAACCCGGAGAAGCTTTCCGCTTCCACTGTAATAAAATCCCAAGCCTCGCCCAAAATTGGTTTGCACAGCTGCAAGACGACCCAAGGTGTCATATCCATAAATATAGCGCCACCCGTTTCTGAGAATTTTTTCCTTCAAAAATCCTTTGGAATCAAATAGATATCGAACATCATTTTCTTGATCACTCAACAACCAGTCAAGTCCTTGGCGATTCAACGAATGCAGTTTGTTTTTTGAGACATAAGCAGATTCTCCGTTTTTTTTATGAAAATAAATAAACGTGCCATCACCCATTTGAATGCGCAACTGCACAAATCCTTCACCATCATCAACGCCACTCTCTTGGCCACTTTTCGAGCGGGCATTCGCGCCTTCGCTTGGTTTGGCGAATGCCATATATATTTCGTGATTGTGAAGCCAACCATCTCCAAATGCCTCTTTGTAATCGGCTTTAAAATATCCACTAAACCATAGCTTTCTATCGCGCGATCTGTGACTACGATAAATTCGGTAATAATCCAATGACAATGGACCTTCAGTCGCGATGTCATGAGCTATTTCAATTTTTTCTTGCGTCGCAACCAGGATCGGATTCCCCTGCAAAGCCTCTTTAGCACACAACTCGCAGGGCGGTGGCGTTTCGGTGACAGGGTTAACACACATATAGCTTTGTATGTCGCCAGCGTAAAATCCTTTTACCCCACTCCAGTCGTGATTGCACGTGATCTGGCGTTGACCGTATATTTTTATTGTTGAAGTAGATATACCCGAGCAGCCGTTGCTACTTTTCTGGCCGCTGGTTATAACAAGATCCGTCGACTCCCACACAGTCTCCATAGACTGGATAAAACGATCCTTCTCTAGAATTTCCGTCGCCCCTACAGAGTGCGAAAGTGCACAAACCGAGGAATAATTAGGACTAGAATAATAAAAATAATTTAAGGTTTCGTATATCGCCTTTTCACGAGAAGAATAGCCACCCACAGCATCATATTGAGCAATGCCATAACCCGAGCCATAGGACCAATTGGTAAACCCATCGGGTTTCAAACGACATGTCATGTATCCATTTTCATTTGCCTCTATGCAGGCCAGACCATAGTCGGCTTGAGCATTTGCATTGCTTGCAAAGAGCATGAAAAAAGCGATAACTAAAGTGGCATATTTAATCACTACCAACCCTCTCTATCCTCAATATTATTAATTAATTTCATCAAAGCAAATGCCAATCCACCTCAAAAACCATCACCCCGTATTCCTCAACCCCGCCGCAATCCCATTAATAGAAATGTGAATCCCCGTCTGCACCCGCTCATCCCCCTGCCCTGCGCGCCAGCGGCGCACCAGCTCGACCTGCAAGTGGTGCAGCGGGTCGATGTACGGGAAGCGGTGCTTGATAGAGCGGGCCAGCGCCGTGTTGTGTGTGAGGCGTTGTTTGTCGCCGGTGATGCGGGTCAGGGCCTCGGCGGTGCGGTGCCATTCGGCTTCGATGCTGGTGAACACTTTTTTGCGCAGGCGGGCGTCGGTCACCAGCTCGCTGTAGCGTGAGGCCAGGGCCAGGTCGCTTTTGGCCAGCACCATGTCCATGTTGGACAGCAGGGTGCGGAAAAACGGCCATTGGCGGTACATCTTTTGCAGCAGGGCCAGCTGGGTCTTGGGGTCTTTGCCTTCCAGGTTCACAAAGGCATCGACGGCCGAGCCAAAGCCGTACCAGCCGGGCAGCGTGAGGCGGCACTGGCCCCAGCTGAAGCCCCAGGGGATGGCGCGCAGGTCTTCGATCTTCTGGCTGGCCTTGCGCGATGCGGGGCGGGAGCCGATGTTGAGCTCGGCGATCTCGCGGATGGGGGTGGAGTTGAAGAAATATTCGGTGAAGCCCGGGGTTTCGTACACCAGCGCGCGATAGCTGCCCATGCTGGCCAGCGAAAGCTGCGCAGCAGCATCCAGAAAGGCCTTGGTGGCGGGCTTGGTGGGCTGCAGCAGCGTGGCTTCGAGCGTGGCGGCCACCAGGGTTTCGAGGTTGCGGCGGCCGATCTCGGGGTTGGCGTATTTGGAGGCAATGACTTCGCCCTGCTCCGTCAGGCGGATCTGGCCGCGCACGGTGCCGGGGGGTTGCGCCAGGATGGCCTGGTAGCTGGGGCCGCCGCCCCGGCCCACGGTGCCGCCCCGGCCGTGGAACATGCGCAGCTGGATGCCGTGGCTGGTGGCTAGTTCGTCGAAGAGTTCGACGAGGGCGATCTCGGCGCGGTACAGCTCCCAGTTGCTGGTGAAGATGCCGCCGTCTTTGTTGCTGTCGCTGTAGCCCAGCATGATGTCCTGCTCGCCACCGCTGCGCTGCACCAGGGCAGCCACGCCGGGCAGTGCATAGAACTCGCGCATGATGGGCGCGGCATTGCGCAGGTCTTCGATGGTCTCGAACAGGGGCACCACGATGAGGTGGTTCTTGGACTCAGTGTCCAAGGTGCCATTCATCAGGCCCACTTCCTTTTGCAGCAGCAGCACTTCGAGCAGGTCGCTCACGGTTTCGGTGTGGCTGATGATGTAGTGGCGGATGGCTTCGTGGCCGAAGCGCTCGCGCATGACGCGGGCGGTTTCGAAGATGGCCAGCTCGCCCTTGGCATGGGCAGAGTATTCGGCACCCACCACGCGCAGGGGGCGGGCGTCGTTCAGCAGCTTGATGAGCAGTGCGCGCTTGGCGGCCTCTTGCAGGCTTGCATAGTTGGGCTCAATGCGCGCCTTGGCCAGCAGCTCGGCCACCACTTCTTCGTGTTTGTCAGAGCTTTGGCGCAAATCCACCGTGGCCAGGTGAAAGCCGAACACCTGCACGGCGCGGATCAGCGGGTGCAGGCGCTCTGCGGCCAGGGCTTCGCCGTGGTGCGACTTCAACGACGCTTCGATCACGCGCAGGTCGGCCAGGAACTCTTCGGCGCTGGCGTAGGCGTTTTGTGGGGCCACGGCATGGCGGGCGGCCTCACCACCGGTCAGGTCCTTGAGCGACGCAGCCAGGCGCGCGTAGATGCCGGTGAGGGCGCGGCGGTAGGGCTCGTCCACGCGGTGTTCGTTGGTGTCGGGCGAGCGCTGGGCCAGGGCCTCCATCTCAGCGGACACCTGTACCAAGCGGGCCGACAGCGACAGCTCGCCGCCCAGGTAATGCACCTCGGTCAGGTAGTGGCGCAAGGCCACCTCGGCCTGGCGGCCCAGGGCGTATTGCAGCGTTTGCGCAGTGACGTTGGGGTTGCCGTCGCGGTCGCCGCCGATCCACTGGCCCATGCGCAGAAAGCTGTGTACGGGGTACTGGCCCAGCTCGTTTTCGAGGTCGGCATAGATCTTGGGGATTTCGCGCAGGAAGGTGGCTTCGTAATAAGAGAGCGCGTTCTCGATCTCGTCGGCCACGGTGAGCTTGCTGTAGCGCAAGAGGCGCGTTTGCCACAGCTGGGCCACGCGGGCGCGCAGCAGGGCTTCGTTGGCGGCCAGCTCGCGCGGGGTGAGCGCGTCTTTGGCGCTGTTGTAGAGCTGGGCGCGCACCTGGATGTCGTCGCGCGTGGCCAGCAACTGGGCGATGTCGCGCTCGGCATCCAGAATGCTCTTGCGCTGCACTTCGGTGGGGTGGGCGGTGAGCACGGGGGCCACGTAGCTGCCCGCCAGCGTCTGCGAGATGGTCTTGGGCGCAATGCCAGCCCAGCGCAGGCGCGACAAGGCGACTTCGATGCTGCCCTCTTGCGTGTCGCCCGCGCGTTCGTGCACGGCGCGGCGGCGGATGTGGTGGCGGTCTTCGGCCAGGTTGGCCAGGTGACTGAAGTAAGTGAAGGCGCGGATCACGCTCACCGTCTGGTCGCCCGACAGCGACTTGAGCAGCTTCTTGAGCGCGCGGTCGGCCTCTTGGTCGGCATCGCGGCGGAAGGCCACCGAAAGCTTGCGCACCTGCTCGACCAGTTCATAGGCGGCCACGCCCTCCTGGTCCCGGATCACATCGCCCAGAATACGGCCAAGCAGGCGGATGTCGTCAATCAGGGGCTGGTCCTTGTCGGATCGTTTCATGGTGCGTGGGTCTCCGGAGGTGGGTAGGTGACCTGGCGCCGCTTGCCCCCGCGTCCCCCGGGGCGCACCGGCCCCAGTGCGGGCGCATGCTAGCATCGCCCGCCCCTGAATGATTACAAACAGGTTACGAACTTGAGCACAAAAAAAGACGCCCCCCACGCTCCGCCGCTGCGCGGGTCGCTGCCCCCCCAAGGGGGGAGCCTTTCGCCTTGGGGCGGCCCGGCGGCGAAAGCCCCCCTTTCCATCGTCATTGCCACCCGAGAGAGCCGCCTGGCGCTGTGGCAGGCCGAGCATGTACAGGCTCTTTTGCGCGCACAGGGCCACACGGTGGAGCTGCTGGGCATGACCACCAAGGGCGACCAGATCCTGGACCGCTCGCTCAGCAAGGTGGGCGGCAAGGGCCTGTTTGTGAAAGAGCTGGAAGTGGCGCTGGAAGAAGGCCGCGCGCACATTGCGGTGCATTCGCTCAAGGACGTGCCCATGGAGCTGCCCGAGGGTTTTGCCCTGGCCTGCGTGATGGAGCGCGAAGACCCGCGCGATGCGTTTGTCTCGCCCAACTACCCGAACATTGATGCCCTGCCCCAGGGCGCGGTGGTGGGCACCTCCAGCCTGCGCCGCCAGGTGCTGCTGCAGGCCCTGCGGCCCGACCTCAAGATCGAACCCCTGCGTGGCAACCTGGACACCCGCCTGCGCAAGCTGGACGAAGGCCAGTACGACGCCATCGTGCTGGCGGCTGCGGGCCTGAAGCGCCTGGGGCTCGAATCCCGCATCCGCGCCACGTTTGCGCCCACGGCCATGCTGCCCGCAGCGGGCCAGGGTGCCTTGGGCATTGAAGTGCGCAGCGACCGGCAAGACCTGATCGCAGCACTGGCCCCGCTGGCCCACCAGCCCACCTGGCTGACCGTGGCCGCAGAGCGCGCCGTGAGCCGCGCCATGGGCGGCAGCTGCTCCATGCCGCTGGCCGCGCACGGCACGTTCACCGATGGCGTGCTGCAGCTCGACGCCGCCTGGGGCGACGTGGACGCGCAGGCCCCCCTGGTGCGCGCAGCGGCCAGCGCCGCCGTCTCCACGCTGGCGCAGGCCGAAGCACTGGGCGACGCGATTGCGCAGCGCCTGCGTGCCGGTGGTGCCCGGGGCGCCGAACCCCTGGTTTGAACGCGCATGCCATGCCCCGGGTGATCGTCACGCGGCCCGCCCGCGAGGCCGCGCACTGGGTACAGCTGCTGGGTGAGCGCGGTGTGCATGCCGTGGCCCTGCCACTCATCGCCATCGGCCCCTGCCGTGACGCAGCGGCAGAGCAAGCACTCACCCAGGCGCATGCGCGGCTTGCGCAGTACCGGGCCCTGATGTTTGTCAGTGGCAATGCGGTGTTTCATTTTTTTGAGCCAAATAAGGCCCTAGCGCTTGATGGACAAGCGCTAGCAGCTATCAAAACAAGAGCATGGGCACCTGGCCCCGGCACGGCGCGTGCGCTGGAGCAGGCCGGTGTGCCGCCTGGCTGCATCGACGGCCCGGCACCGGATGCCCCCCAGTTCGACTCGGAAGCGCTGTGGCAGCAGGTCTCTGGGCAGATCCGGCCCGGCGACTGCGTGCTGATCGTGCGCGGGAGGTCCTCCACGCCCCAGGGTGTGCATGAAAGCCTAGGCAACGGCCGCGACTGGCTGGCGCGCCAGATCGAGGCGGCGGGCGGCACGGTGGAGTTTGTGGTGGCCTACCAACGCGGCGCACCGCATTTTTCAGCGCGCGAGGTGGCGCTGGCGCAACAGGCAGCGTGCGATGGCTCCATCTGGCTGCTGAGCAGCTCTGAAGCCGTAGCCCACCTGGCCGAGGCCCTGCCCGGCCAGCACTGGGGCGCCGCCCACGCACTGGCCACCCACCCGCGCATCGCCGAAGCGGCCCGCGCAGCGGGCTTTGGCACCGTGCGGGAATGCCGTCCGGCGCTGGAGGATGTGGTGGCCTCGATAGAATCGGCCGCATGAGTTCCGTGCCCCCCAACGATCTGCCCCCCGCACCCACTGCAGCGCCCATGGCGGCACCTGCCGCGGCACCCGTGGGCGCACCGGCCATGGGCCCGGCAGCCTCGCCATCCCCTCCAACACCCACCCCGGGCCGGGGTGGCGCCGTCACGCTGCTCCTGGGCGCGGTGGCCGCTGCCGCGCTGGTCAGCAGCGGCATGCTGTGGCAAAAGCTCAGCGCCATTCAAGAGCAACTGGCCCGTCAGTCCGCCGACTCGGGCGCGCAGGCCATCGAGGCCCGCACCATGGCCCGCCAGGCCGAAGAACTGGTGCGCGAGACAGCGGCGCGCCTGTCGGTGGCAGAAGCGCGGGTGAGCGAAGTGGCGCTGCAGCGCAGCCAGCTTGAAGAATTGATGCAAAGCCTGTCGCGCTCGCGCGACGAGAACTTGGTGGTGGACATCGAATCGGCCATCCGCCTGGCGCAGCAACAGGCGCAGCTCACCGGCAGCCTGGAGCCCCTGGTGGCCGCGCTCAAAAGCGCCAACCAGCGCATCGAACGCGCCGCCCAGCCCCGCCTGGCCCCCGTGCAGCGCGCCATTGGCCGCGACCTGGACCGCCTGACCCGCGCCACCGTGACCGACACCGCCGGCCTGCTGGCGCGCCTGGACGACCTGGTACGCCAGGTGGACGAGCTGCCCGTGCTGAACGCCGTGGCCCAGGCCGCCGCCACGCGCCGCCTCGCTGCAGCGCCCGCCTCCGGCAGTGCCCCCGCCCCCACCGAAGGCCTGGCCTGGTGGCAGGCAGCCTTGCAGCGCAGCTGGGAAGTGGTGCGCGACGAGGCCCGGGGCCTGGTGCGCGTGAGCCGCATCGACCAGCCCGAGGCCATTTTGCTGGCGCCCGAGCAGACGTTTTTCCTGCGCGAGAACCTCAAGCTCAAGCTGCTCAACGCCCGCCTGGGCGTGCTGGCGCGCCAGTTCGAATCGGCCCGCGCCGACCTGGCCGCCGCCAACGCTGCGCTCAACAAATACTTTGACCCGGCATCGCGCCGCACGCAGAACGCGGCCAGCACGCTGCAGACCGCCCAGGCCAGCATGAAAGCGGCCGAGCAGCCGCGCCTGGACGAAACGCTCTCTGCGCTGGCAACAGCTGCAGCCGGAAGATGACACACCCCCTGAGTCGCTTCGCGCCTTCCCCCTCTCTCGCTTCGCTTTGCGAAGCGGGAGGAGGACGCCCCCAGCGCGGCGGGGCGGCCCTTGCGCGGGGGCACTGGCCTTGGTCGCGCCAGTTGCAGCGATCTGCGCACAGCGCAATGGACAACTGAACTGATATGCGCGCAGCTCTTTGGCTTTTGGCGTTGTTTGGCGTGGCGGTGGCCGCCGCGCTGTTTGCGGGCAACAACCAGGGCACCGTCACCCTGTACTGGCCGCCGTACCGCATCGACCTGTCGCTGAACCTGGTCGTGCTGTTGCTGGTGGGCGGGTTTGTCACCGTGTACGCCGCGCTGCGCGCCCTGGCGGCGCTGCTGGAGCTGCCCCACCAGGCCCGGCGCTGGCGCGTGCAGCAAAAGGAGCGCGCCATGCACGCGGCCTTGCTGGACGCCCTGACGCACATGCTGGGCGGGCGCTTCATCCGCTCGCGCAAGGCCGCGGTGGCTGCGCTGTCGCAAGAAAACGCGCTGGCCACCGCTGGCGAGGCCGTGCCCCACGGCCGCCAGTTGCGCGCCCTGGCCCACATGATTGCGGCCGAGGCCTCGCACGCGCTGCAAGACAGCGCCACGCGCGAAAGCCATCTGCAGGACGCCCTGCAAGAGGCACCGCTGCGCGGCACCGTGAATGAGCAGGAAATGCGCGAGGGCGCCCAGATGCGTGCCGCCCGCTGGTCGCTGGACGACCGCGATGCCAACGCTGCGCTCGACCGCCTGGCCGCCCTGCCGCAAGGTGCTGCACGCCGCACACTGTCGCTGCGCATCAAGCTCAAAGCCACACGCCTGGCACGCCAGACACAGGAGGCGCTGGACACCGCACGCCTGCTGGGCAAGCACCGCGCCTTCTCGCCCGCTGCGGCCCAGAGCATCGTGCGGGGCCTGGCCATTGAACTCATCAACAGCGCACACGACACCGCGCAGCTGCAGCAGACCTGGATGTCGCTGGAATCGTCCGAGCGCAGCATGCCCGAGCTGGCCATCCACGCCGCACAGCGGCTGGCAGCCCTGGGCGGCGACGCGACGCAGGTGCGCGCCTGGCTGCTGCCCGTGTGGGACCGCATGGTGGACCTGCCCGACGCGCTGGCCGAACACCACGCGCTGAAGCTGGTGCGCGCACTCGAAGCCGGGCTGGACGACCTCGACGCCCCCTGGCTGGCGCGCATCGAATCGGCCTACCAGGGAAATCCCCGCGACGCCCGCCTGCAGTATCTGGCGGGCATGGCCTGCCTCAAGCGCCAGCTGTGGGGCAAGGCCCAGCAGTTGCTCACACAGGCGGCGCAGCAGTTGGGCGACAGCAGCCTGCGGGCCAGCGCCTGGCGCCACCTGGCCGAGCTGGCGGAAAAACGCGGCGACGACAGCGCCGCCGCCGAGGCCTGGAAGAAGGCCGCGCTCGGCCGGTAAACGGCCGTGTATGCAGGGCTGCGCTTCCAGGCGCGGGGTCTGCCCTTTACGTCAAAAAAATCGCATCCTGCCCAGCCCGCGACGCTCTGGGCCGCACCGAACCGGGGCATCCCTGGTGAATCCGCTGCCCTCACACCCCATCGGATACACGCTGGTGCAACGTGCACAGCATTGGGGAACTTTGAGCGCTCAGGCCTTATCAATTCATTTTTTTTGAATTGAAGCATCAATCTGCCTGAAGCCGAATGCGGCAACGGCTTCCTACACTGCCCCATCGCTTGACGCATGTCAGCCCCGAACGGGCTGGCGACCCCGCCCGGCGCTCCGTCCAACAGCCCCACGTTTCCGCTCTTCATGACTGCTTCAGCCACCGCCACCCGCACCGCTGCCGACGCACCGCCCCGCCGCTATACGCGCACCGCCATGCTTTTGCACTGGGTGCTGGGCCTGGCACTGATCGGCCTGTTTGGCGTGGGCATTTACATGACCGGGCTGCCGTTCTCGCCGCAGCGGCTCAAGCTCTACAACTGGCACAAGTGGGCAGGGGTCACCATCCTCGTGCTGTCGGTGCTGCGCCTGCTGTGGCGCGCCACGCACCGCCCTCCCGCGCTGCCGCCAGCCATCGAAAACGCCATGCCAGGCTGGCAAAAGCTGGCGCACCACGCCACGCACGGGCTGCTGTACACGCTGTTTTTCGCCGTGCCGTTGATTGGCTGGGCCTACAGCTCGGCAGCAGGCTTTCCCATCGTGTTTCTGGGCCTGTGGCAGTTGCCCGACTTCGTGCCCGTGAGCAAGGAGCTGGCCGAGGCGATCAAACCCTGGCACCAATACACCGCCTTTGCGATGGCGGGCCTGGTGGTGCTGCACATCGCAGGCGCGCTCAAGCACCAGATCGTGGACCGCGATGGGCTCATCGCCCGCATGCTGCCGGGCAGATGAAACACCCCTGAGTCGCGTGCATGGCGGGGCAACGCACCGCCCTCCAGATCATGGATCTGGCTTTCACTTTCTGTCTTTTGAACGGAGTTTTTTGCATGAACCTGTCTTCCCACCTGTCTCGCACCCTCCTGGTGGCCGCCGTAGCCTTGAGCGCCCAGGCCGCACTGGCCCAGCAGCAACTGGTCCCCGCCCAGAGCGAGGTGCAGTTCACCGCGCGCCAGATGGGCGTGCCGCTGGATGGCCACTTCAAGAAGTTCAGCGCCCAGGTGGCGTTTGACCCCGCCAAGCTGGCCACCAGCAAGATTGCGCTCACGGTAGACACCGGCAGCGCCACGCTGGGCTCACGCGAAACCGATGCCGAGCTGCCCAAGCCCACCTGGTTCAACGTGCCCAAGTTCCCGCAGGCGCAGTTCGAATCCACTGCCATCAAGGCACTGGGCGGCGGCAAGTTTGAGGTGGCAGGCAAGCTCACCATCAAGGGCACCGCGCAGAACGTGGTGGTGCCCGTGGCACTCACGCAAAGCGGCCCCACCACCACAGCCACCGGCACGCTGCCCATCAAGCGGCTGGCTTTCAAGATTGGCGAAAACGAGTGGGCCGACACCTCGATGGTGGCCGACGACGTGACCGTGAAATTCAAGCTCGCGCTGACGGGCGTGGGCAAGCTATGACCAGCTTCTGGCTCCAGCTACGCCTCTTTCATCCTCCGTTTTTCCCCTGGTTCGTTTCGTAGTTCCTCTTTTCAAGGAGTCTTTTTCATGCGCAAGTCCCTCTTCTCCCTGCTCGCCGTGGCCGCTGCCACCGCAATGACCGCCGGTGCCGCCCAGGCCGCCAACTACGCCATCGACCCCACGCACACTTTCGTGACGTTCGAGATCGGCCACTTCGGCGCATCCACCAACCGTGGCCGCTTCGACAAGAAGCAAGGCACTGTGGAATTTGACCGTGCCGCCAAAACCGGCAAGGTGGACATCACCATCGACACCACCTCGGTGAATACCGGCACGCCTCCCTTTGACAAGCACCTGCAAAGCGCCGATCTGTTTGACGCAGCCAAGCACCCCACGATCAAGTTCGTGTCCGACAAGTTCAGCTTCACCGGCGACAAGGTCAGCGAAGTGACCGGCCAGCTCACGCTGCTGGGCAAGACCGCGCCCGTCACCCTCAAGGCCACACAGTTCAACTGCTACGACAGCCCCATGCTCAAGCGCGAAGTGTGCGGTGGCGACTTTGAAACCACCATCGACCGCACCCAGTGGGGCATGAACTACGGCGTGGAATGGGGCTTCCCCAAGAACGTGCGCCTGGTGGTGCAGATTGAAGCTGTGAAGCAGTAATCCACCATCGGCAGGCACGCGGGCTGCTCGCCCCTGAAGGGCGGCTGCTGCGCGCCAAACTCACGGGCCACCCCTGCGTTCACGCAGCGGGTGGCTTTTTCATGCACGCGCACTTCGCCGGGCGTGTCAGGCAGCGTCCAGCGTGGCATCCAGGTTCCAGCCTTGCGGCTGCCAGGCCCACACCACATCAGGCCCAAGCGCACGCAGGAAGGTGACGTCGTGCGACACCACGGCCAGCGCGCCCGTGAAGGCTTGCAAGGCAGACTGAAGCGCTTCGATGGCATCCACATCGAGATGGTTGGTGGGCTCATCGAGCAGCAGCATTTGCGCGGGCTCGCCCGACCACAGGGCGCAGGCCAGGGCGGCCTTGATGCGCTCTCCACCGCTGAGCACGCCCGCAGGCCGCTGCACTTTGTCCGCACCCAAGCCCAGCTGGGCCAAGTGCGTGCGCAGCGCAGCTTCGGGCAGGGGCGTGCCGAGCGCCTGCAGGCGCGCCAACACACCGTGCTGGGGTGGAAGCAGGTCGGCGTTGTGCTGGTCCAGCCAGGCGGCCCGCACACCCCGCAACACCCGCCCCGCAGTGGCCAACGCAGGGTTGGCAATGGTGCGCAGCAGGCTGCTTTTGCCGCAGCCGTTGGACCCGGTGATGGCGATGCGGATGGGCCCGTTCCAGACTCCATGGAGCGGGGGAAAGCCGGGAGGCGCATGCGGCACATGCACCTGCTCGAACGCCAGCACCTGTTTGCCCGCAGGTACGGCGCTTTGGGGCAGCACCAGCGCCGTATCGCCCCCCGCAGGAACACGCTGAGCGGCCTCGCGCACCGCATCGTTCAGCCGCAGGCGCTCCTGCTGCTGCCGCTCGTGCTCGCGACCCGCGTGGGCCTGGGCGTTGTTCTTCTTGCGGTCCAGCAGGACGGACGCCTGGTTGGCAGTGCGGCCGGCCTCGCGCCCCCGCGCGGCGCGGCTCTGCTGGGCATCGTGCTCGCGCTGCAGCGCCCGCATGCCCCGCTCGCGCTCGGTGCGCGCGTGGTCCAGCGCGGCCTGGGCGGCAGCGGTCTCGGCCTGGCGCTGTGCCTGGTACAAGTTCCAGTCCCCGCCGTAACGCTGCAGCCCCGCTGCCGACAACGCAGCGATGTGGTGCGCCATGCCCAACAATTCACGGTCGTGGCTGGCCACCAGCACGCCACCGCGCCACTGCGCCAGCGACTTCATCAACCAGCGCCGACCCAGGCGGTCCAGGTGGTTGGTGGGCTCATCCAGCACCAGCAGATCGGCGCCCGACAGAAATGCCCCCGCCAGTGCCACGCGCATGCGCTCGCCACCGCTAAGGTGCTGCGCCGCGTGTCCCGGCGGCAGGTGGCCCAACCCCAGCGCGTGCAGCGCCTGCTGCCATTGCGAGGGCAGGTCCCACCGCCCGTCGGCCAAAAGCAGATCATCGGGCGAGCCCCTGCCCGCTTCCAGTCGGTCGAGTGCACCCAGAACCGGGCCCAGGCCCGCAATATCGGCGACGGTGGCCGAAGGGGCTGCACCGACCTCCTGCGCCACCGCGTGCACGGAAGGGCAGCCCGCCACCACACCGCTTGCAGGCTGCAGCATGCGCTGCGCAAGCTGCAAGAAAACGCTTTTGCCAACGCCGTTGGCGCCCACCAAGCCGGTCACGCCTGGGCCCAGGGCCACATTCAGCGGGCGTGCCCACAGTGCCTGCCCGTCAGGCAAGCTGAATGTGACGTCGTGGAACTGAAGGACAACGGGACCCGCAGACGAAGCCGCACTGCGGGGCGCGGCATTAGAGGGCCGAGGAGGGAAGGCAGCCGTCGAGGCTGCGGCAGCGCTGCGGCTGCGATGGGCGGAATCGCCCGGCATTGAAGGTGTCGCCATGCAAAAGCACTCCAGACAAGACATACAACCGCCTGGCCCGGCAATGGGCAAGCAGGAAGGAAAGGCTTGAGGGGCTTACAGGCGCATCGGACGAATACCTCAGGGGCAAAGAAGGACGACTGCGGAATGTACCGCAATCCCGGCCCTCTAAAAATTAACTTAACGTAAATCAATTACGAATAGTAGAATCGTAAAACCGATTTGAGGAGACTCTGCATGAACGCCATCCTGAAACCTGATCTGGCCACCCTGCCCCCGCCCGCGCCCATCCAGCAACTGCACCACTACGCCTACAAGGCGCGTGACGCTGAAGAAACGCGCCAGTTCTATGAGGACATCCTGGGCCTGCCGCTGTACCACATCATCCAGAGCGACTACGTGCCGAGCACGGGCGAATACTGCCCCTACACGCACTTCTTCTTTCGCCTCAAGGACGGTTCTTTCATCGCCTTCTTCGACCTGGGCGACGACGTGAAGGCAGAGCCCTCGCCGAACACGCCGCTGTGGGTCAACCACATCGCCTTTCGCGTGGACACGGTGCAGGAGCTGGAGAACACCAAAAAGCGCCTGGAGGCCCACGGCATCGAGGTGCTGGGCGTAACGGACCACCACATCTTCCACAGCATCTATTTCTTTGACCCGAACGGCATCCGCCTGGAACTGTCGGCCCAGCTGGCCGACGAAGAACAGATGGCCAAGGACAGCACCGTGGCCCACGCCCGCCTGAACGAGTGGACGGCGCGCAAGGAGCAGTGGCGCAAGGAGCGCGCTGAAGGCAAGGCGGTGGAACCGCTCAAGCCGCAGCAGAACGACCGGCCAGAGTTCGTCAAAGGCTGACAAGCTTTTGGCACCGCCACGTTGCACACCCAACGTGCAACGTGGCGTCAGCGATAAAAATACAGATAAAAAAATAGCCTCCAGCGCTTTACCAACAAGCGATAACAGCTACTTATTTGGTAGCAAAACTCCACCAACCACTCCGCCGGTCGCAATCAGCCTTCCTGAGGCTGTTGCTGCTGCGCCCGCATGATCTGGTGGCGCTGCCAGTAGGCCCCCACCACGGCGTTGAACTGGTCCTTTTCCTTGGTGAGGCCGGACAGCTTGATCTTGCTGGTCTTGGCACCCAGGCCCAGGGCGTTCTTTTCGGGGTGCGTTACGACCAGTGCATTGCCGAAGCTGCTTTCCTTGAATTCCAGCGCCTTGATGGCGTCCCAGAACACCGTGGTCTCGTCGGCCGAGGTGCGGATGCCGTCGATGCTGACCTCCACCGTGTTCTCCCCCTTGAGCGCAAACACCACGGGCGGAAAGTAGCGCAGCACCAGCGCGCGCTCTTCGTCGGTGGCGGGCTCGTAGCGGTAGGCCAGGCTGCGCTCATGGTCTTGCGCAAACTGCTGTTCGTAGTCACTCCACAGGCGCTGCTCGATCGCGTCCGCCGTCAATATCTCTTGCACCCAGGTGGCAGCGGGCGCGCGCACGGCGATGGCACCGTAGTCCTGCTCTTTCAGCGCCATGCCCACGTTGCGCAGGCGCTCGGGCATGGCGGGGTGCGAGTCAAAGGGGTGGGGCACGTTGGCCGTCTTCATCGCATCCAGAAAATCGTCGGAGGCCGCATAGGGCGCCAGCCCCTGGGCCACAAAGCGGGCGATGCCCAGCGTGGTGGTGTCGTGCCGCTCATTGCGGCCAAACAGCTCGTCCTCGATCTTGAAACGGTATTGCGCGTAGGCCGCGATCTTGACCAGCGACTGCGCAATGGCCGCTGGCGAGATGAGCTTGGCAGCGATGCGGTCGGCCTTGAACTCGCGCTCGCGGCTGTCGCGCGCCAGGGCGATTTCGAAGATGGTGCGGTACAGGTCCAGCACTGGCGACACCACGGCCGAGAGCCCCCCGCTGCGGATCGCATGGCGGTAGTGGTCAAACTGCACCAGCTTCGGGCCCAGCCGGGCGCTGCTCTGGGTGTCGCCGCCGCGCAGGTGGGCCAGCTCGTGGCCAAACACGGCGTCGGCCTCGGCCTGGTCGAGGATGCGCAGCAGCGGCAGGCTGACAAACAGCGTGCGGCCCGTGAGCATGTGGTTGCCCACCGTGAGCGGTGCCTCGGTCACGAAAAAGTTGGCATCGATGCCCGCCACGATGTTCTTCGGAGGCTCGGTCTTCAGGCGCTGGGCCATGTGGCGGATGCGCTTCCACAGCAGGGGCGCATCGTCTTCGGACACCAGCTCGCCCACGGCATGGTTGTCAGACTGCACGCGCTTGAAGATGCCCGCCACCGCCACAAACACACCCACCGCCACGGCCAGCCCCACGACGATGATGAGCTTGGGCGAATACTTGTGAAAGAAGAACGCCGTGACCCAGAACGACAGCCACACCGCCATCGCCCCCTGCAACACCAGCGCGGCGGCACTGGCCCAGGTGGTCAGGCGCCAGCCCGCGACAAAGCTGGTGTACTGCAGCGTGCGGTCGGCAAAGGCCAGCGCGCCCAGGCCCAGCACGGCCACCAGCAGCACGCCACTGGCTACCAGGGTCCAGAACGACACTGCTCGCGCCATGTGGAATTGCCACACGTCGGAATAGCGCTCGCACAGGGCTTCGCGGTAGTCCTGCGCTTCGGGCGTCGTGTTATCGCAAATGGTGGACGGCGGATTGCTGCGGTAGTAATCCTTGCGCGCCTGCTTCTCGGCGGGCGGCATGCCCTTTTCAGCGTCGATGCGCTGGCTGATGCCGGCCACAAAGTTCGCGTCCTGGTCGCGCTGCGCGTAGACGGTGAACCCATAGGTCAACGCCGGGATGAGAAAAAGCGCCAGCAGCGCGTAGACAAAGACCTTGGCAAGGCCCGCGCGGAGTGCGGATGGAAGATGCATGGATGGGACCGATTGGTTGTATGTTTTTGACCCGGGCAATGCGTGGAGCCCGCCCCCCTCTCCAGGGGCCCTCTCGCTCCACCGGGCGGGATTATCAAGACGCCACGGCGGGCAGGTCGAGCGACAAGGTAACAATTGGCGAGAAATGCCCGACAGACGGAATGCCGGTGGGATGTGAGCGCAGGGGAAGACCGGCTGGCGCTCCCGTAAAATGCCCGGTCCACCCTCTTGACCGTTGAGGCACGCCCTGTGCCTGCCTCTTCCTTCTGCCAAACCCCATGAGCACGCCCCAAGCACAACCCGGCCTCGACAGCCTGTCCAAGTCCTTTGAACCCGCCGCGCTGGAAGCCCACTGGGGCCCCGAATGGGAAAAGCGCGGGTATGGCACCGCAGGCCACCGTGGCACGGGCCAGCCCCAGGCGGGCGAGCCCGCCTTTTCCATCCAACTGCCCCCGCCTAATGTGACGGGCACGCTGCACATGGGCCATGCGTTCAACCAGACGATCATGGACAGCCTCACGCGCTACCACCGCATGCGTGGCTTCAACACGGTGTGGGTGCCGGGCACCGACCACGCGGGCATCGCCACGCAGATCGTCGTGGAGCGCCAGCTGCAGGAGCAAGGCATCAGCCGCTACGACATGGGCCCCACCCCGCCCGAGGCGCGCAAGAACTTTGTGAGCAAGGTGTGGGAGTGGAAGGAAAAGTCCGGCAACACCATCACCACGCAGATGCGCCGCATGGGCGACAGCGTGGACTGGGGCCGCGAATACTTCACCATGGACGACAAGCTGAGCGCCGTGGTCACCGACACCTTCGTGAAGCTGTATGAGCAGGGCCTGATCTACCGCGGCAAGCGCCTGGTGAACTGGGACCCGAAGCTGCAGTCCGCCGTGTCCGATCTGGAAGTCGAGAGCGAAGAAAAAGATGGCTCGCTGTGGCACATCGCCTACCCCCTGGCCGATGGATCGGGCAGCCTGACGGTGGCCACCACCCGGCCTGAGACCATGCTGGGCGACGTGGCGCTGATGGTGCACCCTGAGGATGCACGCTACACCCATCTCATTGGCAAGATGGTCAACCTGCCGCTGTGCGACCGCCAGATCCCGGTGATCGCCGACGAGTACGTGGACAAGGAATTCGGCACGGGCGTGGTGAAGGTAACGCCTGCGCACGACCAGAACGACTACGCCGTGGGCCAGCGCCACAAGCTGCCCATGATCGTGGTGCTGACCCTGCAAGCCACCATCAACGAGAACGCGCCCGCCAAGTACCAGGGTATGGACCGCTTCGTGGCCCGCAAGGCCGTGGTGGCCGACCTGGAAGCCCTCGGCGCGCTGGTCGAGGTGAAAAAGCACAAGCTCATGGTGCCGATCTGCACCCGCACCGGCCAGGTGATCGAGCCCATGCTGACCGACCAGTGGTTCGTGGCCATGAGCAAGGTGGGCGAAGGCGACGCCACCGGCAAGAGCATTGCGCAAAAGGCCATCGATGCCGTGGCCAGCGGCGAAGTGACCTTTGTGCCCGAGAACTGGGTGAACACCTACAACCAGTGGATGAACAACATCCAGGACTGGTGCATCAGCCGCCAGCTGTGGTGGGGCCACCAGATCCCGGCGTGGTACGACGAAGACGGCAACGTGATCGTGGCCCGCAACGAAGCCGAAGCCCAGGCCAAGGCCCCCGGCAAAAAGCTGCGCCGCGACGAGGACGTGCTGGACACCTGGTACTCGTCCGCGCTCGTGCCCTTCAGCACCATGGGCTGGCCGAACCAAGGCACCGCCGAAACCGACGACTTCAACCTGTACCTGCCCAGCACCGTGCTGGTCACGGGCTACGACATCATCTTCTTCTGGGTCGCCCGGATGATCATGATGACCACGCACTTCACCGGCCGCGTGCCGTTCAAGCACGTGTACATCCACGGCCTGGTGCGCGACGCGCAGGGCAAGAAGATGAGCAAGTCCGAAGGCAACGTGCTCGACCCGGTGGACCTGATCGACGGTATTGCGCTGGAGCCCCTGCTGGACAAGCGCACCACCGGCCTGCGCAAGCCCGAGACCGCGCCCACCGTGCGCAAGAACACGCAAAAGGAATTCCCCGAGGGCATCCCGGCCTATGGCGCCGATGCGCTGCGCTTCACGTTTGCCGCACTGGCATCGCTGGGCCGCAGCATCAACTTTGACAGCAAGCGCTGCGAGGGCTACCGCAACTTCTGCAACAAGCTCTGGAACGCCAGCCGCTTTGTGCTGATGAACTGCGAAGGCCAGGACTGCGGCCTGAAGGAGCACACCAAGGAAGAATGCCAGCCCGGCGGCAGCGCCCACGGCTACATGCAGTTCAGCCAGGCCGACCGCTGGATCAGCTCGCTGCTGCAAAAGACCGAGGCCGAAGTCGCCAAGGGCTTTGAGGAATACCGCCTGGACAACGTGGCCAACACGATCTACGACTTTGTCTGGAACGAGTACTGCGACTGGTACCTGGAGATCGCCAAGGTGCAGATCCAGAGCGGCACCGAAGCGCAGCAACGCGCCACGCGCCGCACGCTGATCCGCACGCTGGAAGCCATCCTGCGCCTGGCCCACCCCATCATCCCGTTCATCACTGAGGCCCTGTGGCAGGTGGTGGCGCCCGTGGCCGGTATCCCCGGCGATTCGGTCAGCATTGCCCGCTACCCGCAGGCCCAGCCCGAGAAGATCGACGAGGCCGCGATTGCCCACATGGGCCGCGTGAAGGGCCTGGTGGATGCTTGCCGCGCGCTGCGTGGCGAGATGAACGTGTCCCCATCCACCCGCTTGCCCCTGTACACCGTGGGCGACACCGACTTCATGCGCGGCGTGGCGCCGGTGCTGCAGGCGCTGGCCAAGCTCAGCGAGGTCAAGGTGTTTGACGACGACGCCGCCTGGGCCGCTGCCGCGCAGGCCGCGCCCGTGGCCGTGGTGGGTGAAGCCCGCCTGGCGCTGTACATGGAAATCGACGTGGCCGCCGAGAAGGCCCGCCTGTCCAAGGAAATCGCCCGCATCGACGGCGAAATCACCAAGGCCAACAACAAGCTGTCCAACGAAGCCTTTGTGGCCAAGGCCCCACCGGCCGTGATCGACCAGGAGAAAAAGCGCATCGCTGACTTCGGCGCCACGCTGACCCGCCTGCGCGACCAGCTGGGCCGCCTGGGCTGAGAGAACAAAAGTGAAAGGCCGGGCAACTCTGGCCTGACACTTGCATATCCACGACGACCACAACACCCCGAATCCCTGTCTTCACTCAAGGAGTCTCATGACTGTTGCCACCACCGTTCGCAAAGCCGTATTTCCCGTCGCTGGCCTGGGCACCCGTTTTCTGCCTGCCACCAAGGCGTCTCCGAAGGAAATGCTGCCCGTGGTTGACAAGCCGCTGATTCAGTACGCTGTGGAAGAAGCTTATGCCGCTGGCATCCGCCACATGATCTTCGTGACCGGCCGCAGCAAGCGCGCCATCGAAGACCATTTCGACACGGCGTATGAGCTGGAGGCCGAACTCGAAGCCGCCGGCAAGAAGGAACTGCTGGCGCTGGTACGCTCCATCCAGCCCGACGACATGGACTGCGCGTTCGTGCGCCAGCCCCGCTCGCTGGGCCTGGGCCACGCCGTGTTGTGCGCCGAGCCGCTGGTGGGCAAGGAACCCTTTGCCGTGCTGCTGGCCGACGACCTGATGGTGGGCCCCCCAGGCGGCCAGCCCGTGCTGGCCCAGATGGCCACCGCCTTCCGCCAGCAAGGCCGCTCGGTCATCGCGGTGCAGGAAGTGCCGGAAGACCAGGTCCACAAATACGGCATCGTGGCCGGCGAGCCCGCTGGCGGCCCGCTGATCCGCATTGAACGCATCGTGGAAAAGCCCAAGGCCGATGTCGCCCCCTCGCGCATGGGCGTGGCCGGCCGCTACATCCTCACGCCCGGCGTTTTCGACGAGATCCGCAACCAGCCACGCGGCGTGGGCGGCGAGATCCAGCTCACCGACGGCATTGCCCGCCTGATGCAGCACGAAGCCGTGTACGCCTTCCAGTACGAAGGCAAGCGCTACGACTGCGGCAGCAAGGAAGGGTTTCTGGAAGCGACGGTGGAGCTGGCTTTGCAACACCCGCAGGTGGGCGCGCAGTTCCGGGAATATCTGAAGACCTTGGCGCTGTAAGCCACAGTCCGGGCTCACACTGGAAGCGCCTCAAACGCTTCCAAATTAATAGCTGCCAGCGCTTATCCATAGAGCGCTGGCAGCTATTTTTTCTTAAATCTACCGACGACGCAGGATGTGGATGTATTCCTCGCCCACCGTCTGCTGCTCCACCAGCTCGTTGCCCGTCTGCTTGGCAAACGCCTGAAAATCCCGCAGCGACCCGCCATCGGTGGCCACCACCTTCAGCAACTGGCCGCTGGCCATGTCGGACAGCGCCTTCTTGGCCTTGAGGATGGGCAAGGGGCAGTTCAGGCCCCGGGTGTCGATTTCTTTGTGAATGTCCATGGTCGTCAATCCTTTGGCGGCGGCGGCGGTTGTTCGTCCAGGCCGCGCCGCCGTTCTGCATTTTCTTCAGCGGTAAAAAACACCGGCTCGTGCCCCTTGGTGCGCAGCCAGTCGGCCAGCGCGTAGCCCGTGCCCGCCGGCCAGCATTTGAGGTCTGCCAGATCGTACAGCCGGTAGTCCACCAGCTCGGGCGACAACTGAACCTGCCCCGTGGCCACCACATGGTAGGCAATGATGATCTGGTTCATGCGCAGGAACTCATAGGCGCCCACCAGGGTGGTGGACTGCACGTCGAGGTTGGTTTCCTCCTTCACCTCGCGCGCAATGCCTTCCTGGGGCGACTCGCCTGCCTCCATGAAGCCGGTGATCAGCGCGAACATCTTGCCCGGCCAGGCCGCGTTGCGCGCCAGCAGCACCTTGCCGTCGATCTCGACAATCGCTGCCAGCACGGGCGTGGGGTTGTTCCAGTGGGTCCAGCCGCAGGCTGGGCAGCGCAGCCGCTCCTTGTCGCCTCCGTCTTCGGCCAGGGTGATGGGCTGTAGCGCGGTACCGCAGTGGGTGCAGTGGCGGACTTCGTAGTGCATGGTAGAGCTACTATTTTTATAGCTTCTAGCGCTTATCCATCAAGCGCTAGCAGCCAATTTCATTAAAACCTTCGAACCCGGCAGCCGGCGGCAGCCTGTCACGCCGGAAACACCCCGGTAGACAGATACCGGTCGCCCCGGTCGCACACGATGAACACGATGGTGGCATTGCTGTCGCGCGCCGCAATCTGCTGCGCCACCCAGCACGCGCCTGCGGCCGAGATGCCTGCAAAGATGCCCTCTTCGCGCGCGAGGCGGCGGCACATGTCTTCGGCGCTGTCCTGGTTCACATAGACCAGCTCGTCCACCGTGCTCGGGTCATAGATCTTGGGCAGGTACTCTTGCGGCCACTTGCGGATGCCCGGGATGCGCGAACCCTCTTCCGGCTGCGCGCCAATGATCTGGATGGCCGGGTTCTTCTCTTTGAGGAAACGCGACACGCCGGTGATGGTGCCCGTGGTCCCCATGGCGCTCACAAAGTGCGTGATGCGCCCGCCCGTCTGCTCCCAGATCTCCGGGCCGGTGGTCTCGTAGTGGATGCGTGGGTTGTCGGGGTTGCCGAACTGGTCGAGCACCTTGCCCTCGCCGCGCTTTTGCATGGCCTCGGCCAAGTCGCGTGCGTGCTCCATGCCGCCGCTCTTGGGCGTGAGCACAAGTTCGGCACCAAAGGCCTTCATGGTCTGTGCGCGTTCGATGGACAAGTCTTCGGGCATCACGAGCACCATGCGGTAGCCCTTGATGGCCGCCGCCATCGCCAGCGCAATGCCGGTGTTGCCCGACGTGGCCTCGATCAGCGTATCGCCGGGGCGGATGTCGCCACGCTCCTCGGCCCGGCGGATCATCGACAGCGCGGGCCTGTCCTTGACTGACCCGGCCGGGTTGTTGCCCTCCAGCTTGCCCAGCACCACATTGCCGCGCGCCGCGTTGTCCTTGGCCCCAATGCGCTGCAAAGCGACCAGAGGGGTGTTACCCACTGCATCTTCAATCGTCGGATATTTCATGCGCCCTACTGTGCCATAATTTGGGGCTTCACGAATTCCAGCCCGGGTGGTGAAATTGGTAGACGCAGGGGACTCAAAATCCCCCGCCGCAAGGCGTGCCGGTTCGATTCCGGCCCCGGGCACCACGAACAAGTCCGTAAGAGCGCAGGCTCTTGCGGACTTTTTTCTTGCGCCTTTGACATCCGCACCTTAGCTGCCCATACCCGCCCAGACCTATCCATCCCATCCGCAACGGGTGGGGGCATATCTGGGGGTACATTTTCAAAAAAGGGGGGCAGATTGATACGTTCCCGGTGCCCACAGCCGGTACCTCGGCGATTCCGATCGCCTTGGCATGGCAGATGCCATCGCCGTACCCCGCTCAATCCTTGAGAACCACCCCCAGCGCAGCGAGCTTTTCCGCATACGAATCCCTGCGCTTCGCTGCTTTGGCTGCCGTATCAACAGCCGCCTGAATGGCTATTGGGCCCTTGGCACCGACAGCCTTGATGAGGCCCTGCTTGTGGGCGGCGTCAGCCTGCGCCCTTTTGAAAGTGGCGATCAGCTCGGCATGGGCAACAGGTTGATTCACAGGGGCTTTCATCTTCTAAAGTGCTATTTCAGCGCGTTACTTTGGGGTGGTCTGCGAGGCTACAGTCACCGGCACACAGAGCCCAACTAGCCCCACACCCCGGGTTCATTTTTACGGCTGCCATCTGGCATGGAAATCTCTCAACCCGCAGCGTGACGCCGAGTCCACGGCCCGTGGCGCGGCTCCTGCAGCCCATTCAACGTCTAGCGATTTGCGTCGCTTTTCAGCTTGCGCAACTGCTCCTCGGCAGCTTCAAGCTCTGCCCTGAGCGCTCGGACTTCCTTCTCCAGCCTTTCAATATTCGCCGTGTGGCCCGGATCAACCGCGAGCGGCTGACAACTCGATTGCAGCGCCGCCAGTTGGTCAGACAGTTGCCTACGTAGCAGCATCTGCCCCTTGGATCGCGCGACTTCCATGCGTTTTTCGACGTCCGCCTTTTCTGCAGTGCACGAAGTGTGGTTGTCCACCGGATTCGCGGGCTGTGCAATGGCGAAACCTGCCACGGTTATCGCGATGACCAAAGTGCAATAGCCGCTGAAACGCATACAAGTAAGTACCTGAGGGAATGGGGGCTGAGCATGACAGCAATTGGCGCGGGCGACCTCGATGCCACACGCGGGACACGGTCGAGCGTCACAGGCGGCCCTGAGCGGCTTCAGGGGCAACGCGGCCTTTTGTTCATCTCTTGTTCGTATTTCCACCTTCCAACGCTCACTGCGCCGCCATCACCAGAAAGTCCTGCTCATACCCCTTTACCGACTGCACTGCTTTCAACCGCTGCGCAGCCGTCATCGCGTTGTGCACATTAGAGAAGCCTTCGCAGCCCTCTTCCACCAGCGCCTGCGCATAACGCTGGTAGGCCGCGTCGGGCGATGTTTGAAAACGTGCGAGGTAGCCGCGCAGCAGGCTCCGGGCCTGGTCGGTGTTGGTGCGGTCTTCGGCGATTTTCTGCAGCACCTGCACCAGGTCTTTCTGGCGGCGCAGGCGTTCGGCATAGGTGCGCTGTGGGTCAAAGGACGACTGGGCGATGAAGGTGCGCAGTGCGGATTTTTGCGGTTCGTCCAAGGCGCCGTAGAAGCCTTCGGCGCGGGACAAGAGCTGCTTGAAGCGCTGCTCTCGCAGCTTGTCGGGCGTGATGTCTACCCATTCCTTCTTCCAGTCGGCGTTGCTGTCGGCCTGCTTCTTTTGCAGGTTGCGGATCTGAGTGTCGGTGAGCTGGGCGGCCAGCCAGGCCAGTTTGGGTTCGGCCTGGGCGATGACCTTGTCGATCTGGGTGCGCACTGCGTCGTAGGTGCGGCAGGCCTGGCCGGGCGATATGGCGGATGGCAGTTGTTGCTGTACTTTTTGCAGCAGCTCGGCATGCCGGGGCAGCATGGTGTCACGGTGCCACTGGTGCAGGTCGCCCAGTTCGTCGCGCACGCGCTCGGTCTGGGCTTCTGACAGGCCGAGGTAGCTGTTCAGCTGCCAGTAGGCCAGGTGCGGCACCTGGTTGTAGGCCAGCTTGACAGTGCTGCAGCCTTGCAACAGCAGACCACATGCCGCCAGGGTGGCAACACACAGTGCTTTGCGAATCAGGGACGGTGCGCGCACAGAAGCTCCTCGTGAAGAAAGGAAAGCAAGAGAGGCAGGATAGGGCCAATGCTGCACGGCGAAATTTGCGGGCTGCAATACCCCGCCAACTGCGCGAGGATTGGCGAAAGCCCCGGCACTGTGGAGCAGTGCGGCAGGACCTTGCCATCGGTGGCGCTCTGCGGCACCGTGGGGCTAGTGTGTTGTTGCATGCTTGACGGCACATTGAAAACCGATGGACTTTTTGGCCAGGGCAAGGCGCAAACCACAGCGATACCCGTAGGTATCGCGCGGATTTGCAACGCAGCCCTGGTCGAAAAGACGCGGTTTTAAGTGCCGGATAGCGTGCAACATCACACTAGTTGTCCTGTCGGCGAATCAGTTGCCGACCGCTGGGCGTAATGGCCAGTTCGCCGCCGGAGCCTTTGGTGATGAAGCCCCATTCGAGCAGGCGGCCAGACACGTGGTCCTTGAGCGCATGGGGCAACGTAATGACTTGGCCCATTTCGAGTTGTTTGAGGGTCTCGATCTCGTCCACGGTGGGATCGAAATGCGGGGCATGGTAGGTGGTCATGGGGTCACTCCCGGATCGGTATGTGCAGACAGACTCCAGCGCCACCAGATTAGTTCAGCCCCTGGGCGGATGCAAGCGCGTCATCCCTTGCCGCCTGCCCCGACGACCGGCGGCACTCCGCCTGCCGCCGCTGCCATGCCCTGCAGCCACCGTGCAAACGCCCCCAACACCGGCGGCTGGGCTTGCGCGGGGCTGATGAGGTAGTAGGCACGCTCGCCACGCAGCGGTCGGTTGCAGGCCACCACCAGCTCGCCGCTGGCCAGTTCGGCCTCGATCAACAAAGGCGGCATCAGCGCCACGCCCATGCCATGCGTGGCGGCCACGGCCAGCATGGAGAACAGCTCGTAGCGCGGGCCATCCAGCGCATGCGGGGCATCCACACCCATCGCATCAAACCACTGGCGCCAGCCATAGGGGCGTGTGCTTTGCTGCAGCAGCGGCAGCTCGGCCAGCGCCTCGGCAGCGATCGGCTGGTGGGCGCGGCCGCGGCCCCGGGGCGCGGCGGATTCGAGCAGGCGGGGGCAACACACGGGCACCACGTCTTCGTGCATGAGCAGCAGGGCCTGCACGCCGGGCCAGTTGGCGACCTGCTCGGGGGTGCCTGCATACAAGGCGGCATCGAAGGTGGTGTCGGCAAACAGAAAAGGCCGCGTTTGCGTGTCGATGTGCACCACGATGTCAGGATGCTCCTGCGCCAGCAGCGGCAGGCGTGGGATGAGCCAGCGCGTGGCAAAGGTGGGAACTGCGGCCAGCGACAGAGTGCCACCCTCGCCCTGGTGGGCCATCACGTCCAGCGTGTCGCGCTCCAGGCCCTGCAGCCAGCGCGCCACCTGGCGGCCGTAGTGGGCGCCCGCAGGCGTCAGCACCACGCCGTGGCGCGTGCGGCGAAACAGCGCCACGCCCAAAAATTCTTCCAGCGCCTGGATCTGGCGCGACACCGCGCTTTGGGTGAGCGACAGCTCCTGCGCGGCGCGGGTGTAGCTCTCGTGTCGGGCGGCGACTTCAAAACAGGCCAGGGCCTGGGTCGATGGGATGTTGCGGCGCATGATGAAGAGGAACTTGTGGAAAGAAAACCAGCCATTGAGGCAGTCTGCGGCAAGTATTTCATACATTCCACAAAAGCATATCTGGATGAAAAGAACTCGCTTGCGGGCCACTAGCCCAAGGCCTACGATGCGTTCCAGATTCGTTTCTTTTCTTCCCCCTCTTTCCGACCTGGAGACACACATGGCCCACGCCGCTTTTCAATGGGATGACCCTTTCCTCCTGAGCCAGCAACTGACCGACGACGAGCGCGCCATCCAGGCCGCTGCCGCCGCCTACTGCCAGGACAAGCTGGCGCCCCGCGTGCTGGATGCCTTCCGCCACGAAAAGATGGACGTGAGCATCTTCCGCGAGATGGGCGAAGTGGGCCTGCTCGGCCCCACCATCCCCGAGCAGTACGGCGGCCCTGGCCTGTCGTATGTGGCCTACGGCTTGATCGCCCGCGAGGTGGAGCGCGTGGATTCGGGCTACCGCTCTATGGCCAGCGTGCAGTCGTCGCTGGTGATGGTGCCCATCCATGAGTTCGGCACCGAAGCACAAAAGCAGAAGTACCTGCCCAAGCTCGCCACCGGCGAGTGGATCGGCTGCTTCGGCCTGACCGAGCCCGACCACGGCTCCGACCCCGGCAGCATGGCCACGCGCGCCTACAAGGTCGATGGCGGCTACAAGCTCAAGGGCAGCAAGATGTGGATCACCAACAGCCCCGTGGCCGACGTATTCGTGGTCTGGGCCAAGGAAGTGTCCGAAGGCGGCGCCGTGGGCCCCATCCGCGGCTTTGTGCTGGAAAAGGGCATGAAGGGCCTGACGGCCCCTGCCATCCACGGCAAGGTGGGCCTGCGCGCCTCCATCACCGGCGAGATCGTGATGGACGACGTGTTCGTGCCCGAAGAAAACGCGTTCCCTGAAGTGCAGGGCCTCAAGGGCCCCTTCACCTGCCTGAACAGCGCACGCTACGGCATCGCCTGGGGCGCCCTGGGTGCGGCCGAGTTCTGCTGGCACACCGCCCGCCAGTACACGCTGGACCGCAAGCAGTTCGGCCGCCCCCTGGCGGCCAACCAGCTCATCCAGAAGAAGCTGGCCGATATGCAGACCGAGATCGCGATTGGCCTGCAGGCCTGCCTGCAGTTCGGCCGCATGAAGGACGCGGGCACGGCCAGCGTGGAAGGCACCTCCATCATCAAGCGCAACAGCTGCGGCAAGGCGCTGGACATTGCCCGCCTGGCGCGCGACATGATGGGCGGCAACGGCATCAGCGACGAGTTCGGCGTGGCCCGCCACCTGGTAAACCTGGAGGTGGTGAACACTTACGAAGGCACGCACGATGTGCATGCCCTCATCCTGGGCCGCGCCCAGACGGGCATCGCAGCGTTTTCGTGACATCCCCCTGAGGCGCTGCGCGCCTTCCCCCTTCTCTCGGCTTCGCCGGGAAGGGGGACGACGCCCTCGCTGCGGGGCGGCCCTTGCTTGGCGTCCCTGGTATCGAGACACGCCCACATCAAGCCTTGCGCCCCTTCAAAACCATTCTGGCCACTGGCGCTTGCTGAATAAGCGCAAGCAGCTATTCAAATAAGAGCAAACACACCATGACCCCATCCAAAGCAGGCGCCCTCGCGGGCATCAAGGTGCTCGACCTCTCCCGCGTGCTGGCCGGGCCGTGGTGCACTCAGGTGCTGGCCGACCTGGGTGCAGATGTGGTCAAGGTGGAGCGCCCCGGCGTAGGCGACGACACGCGCCAGTGGGGCCCGCCCTTCTTGAAAGACGCCGAGGGCAACGACACCCACCAGGCCAGCTACTACACCGCCTGCAACCGCAACAAGCGCTCGGTCACCATCGACATGGCCTCGCCCGAGGGCCAGGCGCTCATCCGGCAGATGGCGCAAGAGGCGGACATCGTGGTGGAGAACTTCAAGGTCGGTGGCCTGAAGCAATACGGTCTGGACCATGAAAGCCTGCGCGCCCTCAACCCGCGCCTCATCTACTGCTCCGTCACCGGCTTTGGACAAGACGGGCCCTACGCCGAGCGTGCGGGCTACGACCTGATGGTGCAGGCCATGACAGGCCTGATGAGCATCACCGGCCAGGCCGACAACCAGCCCGGCGGCGGCCCGATGCGCGTGGGCGTGGCCGTCATCGACCTGTTCACCGGCCTGTACGCCAGCAACGCCATCCTGGCCGCGCTGCATGTGCGCGACAACGCCACAAATGGCACCGGCCAGGGCCAGCACATCGACATGGCCCTGCTCGACGTGGGCATGGCCGTGCTGGCCAACCAGGCCTCGGGGTTCCTCGCCACCGGCAAGGCGCCTGGCCGCATGGGCAACAGCCACCCCAGCCTCGCGCCCTACCAGGACTTCCCCACCGCCGACGGCAACATGCTGCTGGCCATTGGCAACGACGGCCAGTTTCAGCGCTTTTGCGCAGCAGCCAGCCAGCCGCAATGGGCCACCGACCCGCGCTTTGCGACGAACACGCTGCGCGTACAAAACCGCACCGCGCTGATCCCCGCCATGGAGGCCGTGACGCGCCAGCGCACCACGGCCGACTGGATCACACTGCTGGAAGACAAGGCCGTGCCCTGCGGCCCCATCAACACCATCGCCCAGGCGTTTGACGACGCGCAGGTGCAAGCCCGTGGCCTGGCCGTGACGCTGCCACGCTGGAAGGACGGCGAGGCTGGCGACGGTGTAGCGCAGATCACGGGCGTCGCCAGCCCGCTTCGGCTGTCGGCCAATCCGCCCGTGCTGCGCAACGCGCCACCGGCACTGGGCCAGCACACCGACGAGGTGCTGGCTGAAATGGGGCTGGATGCAGCGCGTATCGCGGCGCTACGCAGCCAAGGCATTCTCTGATCTGATCCCATCGATCTGGCGTGCCCTGCAACGGGGCCACGCTGGCTTGTACTGCGCACTCTCAACGCCCAGCCCCGGCCTTCCTACCCTCCTCAGGGGCAGGCGTATCACGCCACAGACTCACATCAACAGCCTCCAGCACACGAGGCTATTTGATAAATTTGCTTAAAAAATTCCTATCGCGGCTCTGTTTCGCTCCTTTTTCACGCAGAAGAGCCGCCAACAAGCCATTCAAACGTCAAAATTGATAAATTCAAAATAATTGATACAATCATGTACAAATTATTGCAACCGTCGGACAATGTATCTGCTTCTCCCCGCGCAGATGAAGCCGGGACCTGTCCACACAAGGCGGGCGCAGAGATGGCCGTTGCACTCCTTATCCAACGCAAAGGGCTATTCCATGAAACTCAGTCTCAAGCTTCCCCTGGCATTTACCGCCGCCCTGCTTTTGCTGTTCGCTGCCGCCCTCTTTGGCATCCAACGCTTGAACCAGGCGCTGGGCACTTACCAGACCACCGTGGCCCAAAATTTCGAACAAGAGCGCGTCATCTCTGGCGTCCTGAACGATTTCAAAGTCCAGGTTCAGGAATGGAAGAACGTACTGCTGCGCGGCAAAGACGCAGCCCAGCTTCAGCGCTACTGGGCAGCCTTCGAAAAGAAGGAAAAAGAGATCAACACCAGCGCCACGACGCTGCTAAGCGCGTTGCCCACTGGCGAAGCCCGGGACAAAGTGCAGAAATTCATCCAGGCGCACGAACGCATGGGCTCTGCCTACCGAAAGGGGTTTGAAGCATTCAAGGCGGCCGATCACGACCCGCAGGTGGGTGACAAGGCAGTGCAGGGAATGGACCGGGAACCCGCGCAGCTTCTGGACCAGGCGGGAGACCTGATCGCCAAAGAAAGCAGCCAGGTTGCACAAGGTGCCGCCGCCAACGCGCAGCGCTCCACCACGGTCAGTTTGGTGGTCATGCTGGTGGTCTGCGCTGTCGGCATCGCCGGTGCCGTGGCGTTCAGCCGCACTGTCGTGAACCCGTTAGATAACGCGGTGCGTGTGTCCCAGGCGGTGGCCAGCGGAGATCTGACCGTGGCTACCGCCGTGCAAGGCAAGGACGAGATTGCAATGCTGCTCAATGCCTTGCACGCCATGCAGAGCAGCCTTTCACTGGTCGTCAGCAATGTACGCAGCAATGCCGACAGCGTGGCAATGGCCAGCTCAGAAATCGCCCAAGGCAACAACGATCTCTCGGCCCGCACCGAGCAGCAAGCCAGCGCGCTGGAGGAAACCTCGGCATCGATGGAAGAGCTGAACTCCACCGTGCAGGCCAATGCTGAAAACGCGCGCACCGCCAACCAGTTGGCCGTGAATGCCAGCACCGTGGCCGTGCAGGGCGGCGATGTGGTGGCCGAGGTGGTGACCACCATGAAGGGCATCAACGACAGCAGCAAGAAGATTGCCGACATCATCAGCGTGATCGACGGCATCGCCTTTCAGACCAACATCCTGGCGCTGAACGCCGCCGTGGAAGCTGCGCGTGCGGGCGAACAGGGCCGGGGTTTTGCCGTGGTGGCCAGCGAGGTGCGCAACCTCGCCCAGCGCAGCGCTGAGGCCGCAAAGGAGATCAAGGGCCTGATTCACGCCAGCGTGGAGCGGGTCGAACTGGGCACCACACTGGTGGACCGTGCGGGCGCCACGATGACCGAAGTGGTGGCCTCCATCCGCCGCGTGACCGATATCGTGGCCGAGATCAGCGCCGCCAGCAACGAGCAGAGCCTGGGCGTGTCGCAGGTGGGCGAAGCCATCACCCAGATGGACCAGGCCACGCAACAAAACGCAGCCCTGGTGGAACAAAGTGCGGCAGCTGCCGACAGCCTGAAGGTGCAGGCGCAGCAGCTGGTTCAGGCGGTGGCGGTGTTTCGACTGGCGGACACCGAAGCCAGCGCCCCCACACGCGCCCACTTGCCAGTGCCCGGGCAGCACCAGCCCCGTCTGGCCGCCGGCTGAGGCGGCGCAAAAATTTCAGGCCAAATCGGCCTCTAGCGCTTTACCATCAAGCGCTAAAAGCTATCCAAAAGATAGCAATCAAAAAGCCACCGACTCAGACTTCTGCCAGCACCGGCGAAGCCTGCTGCACGGAGGCCAACGTGGGCGAGGCCAGCTTGCGCAGGTAGGCCATGGTCTGCAGGCAGGCCTGGGCCACCTCGGTGCCCTTCTTCACGAAATGTTCGCGGAAGAAACGCACATGGTCTTCGTGGTCGTGAAAGTCGCGCGGGGTGAGCACAGCCGACATCACGGGCACCTCGGTGTCTAGCTGCACGCGCATCAGGCCGTCGATGACAGCGGTGGTGACGAACTCGTGGCGGTAGATGCCGCCGTTGACCACCAGCGCGCAGGCCACGATGGCATCGTAGCGCCCGCTGCGCGCGAGCTTGCGGGCCAAAAGCGGGATCTCAAACGCACCGGGCACATCGAACAGCGCCACCTGCGCGGGTGGCAGGCCGTGGCGGTCGAACTCGGCCAGGGCCGCGTCACGCGCCTGGTGCACGATGTCCTGGTGCCAGCTGGCACTGATGATGGCCACGCGGGCGCCACGGTGGGCGGCGACGGGGGCCAGGGGGGAAACGGAAGGTGAAGAAGACTGATTCATGGGTTCCTCAAAACAGGTCAGACCAGAATCAGGGCGCGCGCGAACACGGCGCCTGCACAGGGCGGCGCAGGCCTCACGGCGCTTGCGAGCGGGCAAAAAACACGCAGGCAAACGCCAAGGGCTCAGCCACCCATAGCGGGTGCTCTAGGGATGCCCCGCATAACTCCCTGCGGTCCGTGATAGCGCGGTCTCGGGCGGTCCGCTGCGTTGCTTTTCTTACCAATAGCCGCGCTATTGGCTGCAAAAAGTCGCCTTGCGGCCCATCCCGATCCGCACTACCACCGACTCGCGAGGGTTATGCAGGACATCCCAAGTTTCGCGATCTCTTTCATCCGGACTGTGACCGTCGGCTCTGGCATCGCACCAGATCTGCTGACCCTGCAGGCCTGTTCCGAAAAACGGCACCGCAGGCGCTCGCGGGCTCTTGCGGGCTTTTCAGCCAACAAATACCGCCGGTGGGGAATTCCGCCCCGCCCTGAGAACGCTGTCGGCCCCGAAGGTCATTCGGGGCCGACGTTGGCATTTTAGGCGGGTGGATGGCTCGATGCCGTCGCGCAGGCGATTGCCTGCACTGGCAGTGGCGGCTTCTGCAGCTTGGGCTGTATTGAACGCCGAAGTCTGCTCAGCGCACGCGCTGAAACCCGCCCTCGGCCCATGCCGCTGCGCTGGCGGGTGTGAGCTTGAAGGTGGGCGGCGCGGACGCACGGGCTAACTCTTCGCCCAGCTCATCCTGCGCGCTCAGCGTGGCCGTGGCGCCTTCCTCGTCGGGCACGATGGCCAGCGCCACGCGCAGGCGCTGGCCGTCGGCGGTGGTGATGTGCACGCTCTTGTTCAGCTGCGCGTGCAGTTGCTGCTCATGGCGGCGCACCACCTCGCTCGCGGTCTTGACCAGGGTGTGGAAGGCCGACACATCCAGCGGTTTGGGGTTCTTCTTGTCGCGCCCCATGGTCCAGGGGCCCACCAGTGCGGGCTCGGCCTCCCCCTTCAGCGTCATGGACACGGCCCAGCCGTCGTCGTCCTCGTTCTTGATGACCTGTGCCGTCCAGCGCCCGTCGCTCCAGCAGCGGGGTTCCTGGATGGTATCGGGCGTGTCGGGTGCGTCGGTCATGGAGAAAAAGGTCTGGATGGCGGGAAAGGGCGCAGAGCATAACGGCAGGGCTTGGCGGCCTCAATTTCCAATAACCATTGGTTATCGAAAAACGCCATGCATAGCGCGGGCCTTGCTACTCCCCCACAACGTCCGGCGCCACACCCGCCGTGTCGCGCAGCACGTCGATAAAGGCCTGTGCCGAGGGCGTGGGCGGCTCGCCCAGCCGGGTGATGAGGCCATAGCTGGGCATGCGGTCGGGCAGCTCGACGGGGATGCGCGAAAGCAGCCCCCGGTCCACGTATTTCTGGATCAGCGCAGCGGGCTGCAGCGACATCATGTGGGTAGTGTTCATCAGCTCCAGCGCAAACAGAAAAGACGGCGTCTCCACCACCCCCGCCGTGAGCGTCAGGCCCGCGCCACCGAACAGGTCGTCCGACACCTTGCGCACCGCCGTGGAGGCGGGGTACAGAATCCACGGCCAGTGGGCCAGCTCGGTCAGCGACAGGTCGGTGGCGCCGCGCAGCGGGTGGTGCTGCCCACCCACCACATGCAGCGGCTCGGCGGACAGGTGCTCGTAGTGGAACTGGCTGCGCTGGTCCTCGGTGGTGAAGCGGCCGATCATCAGGTCGATCTTGCGTTCGGCCAGCCAGGCGATGAGCTGGTCGCTGCTCTGCTCCAGGATCTTGATGACCAAGAGGGGCCGCAGGCGCTGGAGCTCCACCACCGACGCCACCAGCACATGCGCGGCCGACCCGGTGATGGCGCCCACCGTCACATGGCCATGGCCGCCCTGCTTGAGCGCATTGAACTCGTCCACAAACTTGCGCTGCCCATCGAGCGCCGCGCTGGCGTAGCGCAGCGTAAAGAGCCCCAGCTCATTGGGCCGCATGCCGCGCGAGAGGCGGTCGAACAGGCGCGCCTCCAGGATCTCCTCGATGTCCATGAGGATCTTGGTGGCCGCAGGCTGCGTGACGTGCATCTGCTCGGCCGTCAGCCGCAGGTTGCGCGTGCGGCCCAGGATGTCGAGAAACTGCAAATGCCGAAAGCGCAGCCGCGCACAGGCCTGCGCCAAAGACAAGGGTTTACCCGGAAATTCGTCTGGACTCATAAGCGTTTGGAATGGATTGTCGCAAAACATTCAGTGGACCCGGCAGGACGCGAAACCTAACCTTCGCCTTGCGTCCATGACGGCTTGCCCCAAAAAGCTGCATACGCCGAAGGCCTCGCCAACGGGGTCAGCCATTCCAACGGAGACAAGACACCATGCAATTCAAGACCCTCGCTAAATCCTTGGCGCTTGCTGCCACGCTGCTGGCCGCCTTTGCCGCCCCCGTCGCGGCCCAAGTCAAGGAACACACCTTCAAGGTCGGCATTGGCCTGAGCGACGACCACCCGCAGGCCCAGGCCGTGCGCCACTTTGCCGAGCGCCTGCAGGCCAAGAGCAGCGGCAAGATGAACGCCAAGCTGTTTGCCAGCGGTGCGCTGGGCAACGATGTCAGCATGACTTCGGCCCTGCGCGGCGGCACGCTGGAGATGACGATTCCGGATTCATCCACGCTGATGTCGCTGATCAAGCCCTTTGGCGTGCTGAACTTGCCACTCACCTTCAACACCGAGGCCGAAGCCGACGCCTTGCTCGACGGCCCCTTCGGCCAGAAGCTGCTGGCCATGCTGCCCGACAAGGGCCTGATCGGCCTGGGCTTTTGGGAAAACGGCTTTCGCCATGTGACCAACTCGCGCCGACCTATCAACACGGCCGACGATCTGGCAGGCCTGAAGCTGCGCGTGATCCAGAGCCCCTTGTTCCTCGACACCTTCAACGCGCTGGGCACCAACGCCACGCCCATGCCGTTCACCGAGCTGTACACCGCCATGGAACAAAAGGCCGTCGACGGCCAGGAGAACCCGCCTGCCACCATCCTGGCCAGCAAGTTCTATGAGGTGCAAAAGCATCTGGTGCTGTCGCGCCACATGTACAGCGCGTGGGTGCTGCTCATCTCCAAGAAGACCTGGGATGGCCTCTCGGCCGACGAGCGCAAGATCGTGCAGGAGGCTGCCCGCGAGGCCACGCTGTTCGAGCGCAAGACCATCCGCGCCTTCAGCGAAACCGCCCTGGGCGAGCTGAAAAAGGCCGGCATGCAGATCACCGAGCTGCCTGCTGCCGAGCAGGCCAAGCTGCGCACCAAGCTGCAGCCCGTGCTGGCCAAGTACGGCAAGGAGTTTGGTGAAGAGACCACCAGCGAAATGATGGGCGAGCTGGCGAAGGCGCGGGGCGGGAAGTAAGCGATTCGCGCCCCCCGGGCCGCGCAACCGATGGATTCGAACTCCACTCTCCGCCCAAACCGTTCACGCTGAGCGCAGTCGAAGCGCCGCGCAAGGCTTCGACAAGCTCAGCCCGAACGGGAAGTGGGTGATTCAAGTTCAAGAATCCCCCATCAGTAGCACGGCCTAGTCCTCATGCCCCCTGCCTAGCTTCCCATGACCAAAACACCCCGCCGCCCCTTCCGCTCCCGCGACTGGTTTGCCGCCCCCGAGCGCTCGGACATGACCGCGATGTACCTCGAACGCTTCATGAACTACGGGCTCACGCCCGAGGAACTGCGCTCGGGCCGGCCCATCATCGGCATCGCGCAGACGGGCAGCGACCTGTCGCCCTGCAACCGCATTCACCTGGACCTGGCGCGCCGCGTGCGCGACGGCATCCGCGATGCGGGCGGCATTCCGATGGAGTTCCCTGTTCACCCCATCTTTGAAAACTGCCGCCGCCCCACGGCCGCACTGGACCGCAACCTGGCCTATCTGGGGCTGGTGGAGATCCTGTACGGCTACCCCATCGATGCCGTGGTGCTGACCACGGGCTGCGACAAGACCACACCGGCCGGCATCATGGCCGCGTCCACGGTGGACATCCCGGCCATCGTGCTCTCGGGCGGGCCGATGCTCGATGGCTGGCACGAGGGGCAGCTGGTGGGCTCGGGCACCGTGATCTGGCGCAGCCGCCGCCAACTCGCGGCAGGCGAGATCGATGAGGAAGAGTTCCTGCAGCGCGCCTGCAACAGCGCACCCTCGGCCGGGCACTGCAACACCATGGGCACAGCCTCCACCATGAACGCAGTGGCAGAAGCCCTGGGCCTGTCGCTGCCCGGCTGCGCGGCCATTCCTGCACCGTACCGAGAACGCGGTCAGATGGCGTACGAAACCGGGCGGCGCATTGTTGATATGGCCTATGAAGACCTGCGACCCTCGCGCATCCTGACGCGCGAGAGCTTCTTGAACGCGCTGTCGGTCATCAGTGTGGCCGGGGGCTCCAGCAATGCGCAGGTGCACGTGATGGCCATGGCGCGCCATGCGGGCGTGGTACTGGAGGCCCAGGACTGGACGGACCACGCCTACGACCTGCCCCTGCTGCTGAACATGCAGCCTGCAGGCCAGTTCCTGGGCGAACGGTTCTTTCGCGCGGGCGGTGTGCCTGCGCTGATGTGGGAGCTGCAGCAAGCGGGCCGCCTGCACAACGACTGCGCCAGCGTGACGGGCAAAACCATCGGCGACAACCTGCAGGGCCACGAAGCGCGCGACCGTGAAGTGATTCGCCCCTTCAGCGCGCCGCTGATGGAAAAAGCTGGGTTCCTGGTGCTCAGCGGCAACCTGTTTGACTTCGGCATCATGAAAACCTCGGTGATATCGCCCGCGTTTCGCGAGCGCTACCTGAGCCAGCCGGGCCGCGAGGGCATCTTCGAAGCCCGTGCCGTGGTTTTTGAAGGCGCGGACGACTACCACGCACGCATCAACGACCCAGCGCTCGACATCGACGAGGGCTGCATCCTGGTCATGCGCGGCGCCGGGCCCATCGGCTGGCCGGGTTCGGCCGAGGTGGTCAACATGCAGCCGCCCGATGCGCTGATCCGGCGCGGCATCAACACCCTGCCCACACTGGGTGACGGGCGCCAGTCGGGCACGGCAGACAGCCCGTCCATCCTCAACGCATCGCCCGAGAGCGCCGTGGGTGGGGGCCTCTCCTGGCTGCAAAGCGGCGACACGGTCCGCATCGACCTCAACACAGGGCGCTGCGATGCGCTGGTCGCGCCCGAGGAAATCGCCCGCCGAAAACGTGAACTGCCCGCCCCCCCCGTGCCCGCGAGCCAGTCCCCCTGGGAAGCGCTGTACCGCGAGAAGACAGGGCAGCTGGCCGATGGCGCGACGCTGGACTTCGCGCTGGCATTCCAGCGCATTTCCGAAAAGACACCACGCCACAACCACTGACAACGAGCGGGCGGGCCACCGGCGCCACCCCCGGATTTTTTCGAAGGACTCTCCATGAACAACATGACGGCGGCGGCAGTTGCCGAACGGGCCCGTGCGCCCCAGACCGCATTGCAAGTGCTTCCCGAAGATGGCCTGCAGGGCTCGCTGGTGGGCAGGGTGTGGGTGCCCCAAGGCGCCATTGCGGGCCCGGCTGTGGTGGCCCTGCGGCCCGAAGGCGTGTTCGACCTCAGCGCGCACTACCCCACCATGAGCACGCTGCTCGACACTCTGGCGCCCGCCGAGGCGGTGCGTGCAGCCACCGGCCAGTACCTGTGCAGCGTGGATGACCTGCTGGCCAACAGCCTGCCCGGAACGCGCGACAAGAGCCGCCCCTGGCTCCTGGCCCCGTGCGACCTGCAGGTGGTCAAGGCGGCGGGCGTCACGTTTGCCGCCAGCCTGATCGAGCGCGTGATCGAAGAACAGGCCCGGGGCGACGCCAGCCGTGCGCAAGCCTTGCGAAGCCAGGTCATCGAGCTGATCGGCGAGAACCTTGCCGACATCCGCCCTGGTTCGCCCGAGGCCATGGAACTCAAAACGTTGTTGCAAGAGAAAGGCCTGTGGTCGCAGTATCTGGAGGTGGGTATTGGCCCCGATGCCGAGGTGTTCACCAAGGCGCCGGTGCTGGCGTCCGTCGGCTGCGGGGACGACATCGGCATCCGCTCTGACTCGGCCTGGAACAACCCCGAGCCCGAGGTGGTGCTGGCGGTGAATAGCCGGGGCCAGATCGTGGGCGCCACGCTGGGCAACGACGTGAACCTGCGGGACATCGAGGGCCGCAGCGCCCTTCTGCTGGGCAAGGCCAAGGACAACAACGCCTCGTGCGCGTTAGGCCCGTTCATCCGCCTGTTCGACGCCAGCTTCGGGATGGACAAGGTGCGCAGCGAAACCGTGCACCTGAGCGTTGCAGGGGTGGATGGCTATGAGCTGCGCGGCATCAACACCATGGCCAGCATCAGCCGCGACCCCAGCGACCTGGTGGCGCAGACCCTGGCCGCGCACCAGTACCCGGACGGCTTCATGCTGTTTCTGGGCACGCTGTTCGCGCCCATTGAAGACCGCGACCAGCCAGGCGGTGGCTTCACCCACCACCTGGGCGACCTGGTGTCCATCCAGAGCGCCTGGCTGGGCGGCCTGCACAACCGCGTGGCGCACAGCGAGGCCGCGGCGCCCTGGCGCTTTGGTTTGCGCGCCTTTATCAGTAACCTGACGCAGCGCGGCCTGTTGCGCGACGCAGCGCTCTGAGCCACAGGCCGCAACGGCACGCACACCAGAAGAAGACCAAGGAGACACCCATGCTCAACGCCCTCATAGACCGGTGCTGCCGGTGGATCAACGTTCTCATCGCGCTGGCACTGGCCGTGATGGTGGTGATGGTGTTCGGCAACGTGGTGCTGCGCTACGCATTCAACTCGGGCATTGCGGTCAGCGAAGAGGTGTCGCGCTGGCTGTTCGTATGGATCACGTTCCTGGGCGCCATCGTGGCGGTGAAGGAACACGGCCACCTGGGCACCGACCTGGTTCTCACCAAGCTTCCACCCATCGCACAACGGGTGTGCCTTGTCATCAGCCACGGGCTCATGCTGTTTTGCACCTGGCTGCTGTTCAGTGGCGCCCTGTCGCAGGCACGCATCAACTGGGATGTGGAAGCGCCGGTAACCGGCGCATCGGTGGCGATCTTCTATGCGTCCGGGATGGTGTTTGCCGTGGCGTCGGGCCTGTTGTTGTTGCTCAACCTGTGGAGGCTGCTGTCGGGGCAGGTACCAGACGACCAGCTGGTGCAGACCTCCGGGTCGGAGGATGTGGCCACCCTGCCCGACATGCAGCTGGACCGCGCGGCGCTGCCGTCACGCAAGCCGCCATCCCATTGAGCCCCCCGGAGACACTCGCATGACCGTATTCATCTTTCTCGGCGCCCTGCTGGCGGCCATGGCCATTGGTGTGCCCATTGCCTACGCGCTGCTGGTGTCTGGCGTGGCGCTGATGTGGCACCTGGACCTGTTTGACGCGCAGATCCTTGCGCAGAACGTCATCAACGGCGCGGACTCGTTCCCTCTGCTGGCCGTGCCATTTTTTATGTTGGCAGGCGAGATCATGAATGCGGGCGGCCTGTCGCAGCGCATCGTCAAGCTGGCGCTCACGCTGGTGGGCCATAAGCGCGGCGGGCTGGGCTTCGTGGCCATCCTCGCGGCCTGCATGCTGGCGGCGCTGTCGGGCTCTGCCGTGGCAGACACCGCTGCGCTGGCCGCGTTGCTGCTGCCCATGATGGTGAAGGCCGGGCATGACAAGGCGCGCGCCGGGGGGCTGATTGCCTCGGCGGGCATCATCGCGCCGGTGATTCCGCCTTCCATTGGTTTTGTGGTGTTTGGCGTCGCGGCCAACGTGTCGATCAGCAAGCTGTTTCTGGCGGGCATCGTGCCGGGCCTGCTGATGGGACTGTCCATTGCTGCGGCCTGGTACTGGGTGTCGCAGCGCGAGAGCATTTTGCCGCCGCCCCGAGCAACGACTGCAGAGAAGCTGCAGGCCTTGAAGGAATCCACCTGGGCGCTGTTCCTGCCGGTGATCGTGATCGTGGGTCTGAAGATGGGCGTGTTCACCCCTACCGAAGCCGCCGCCGTGGCCGCCGTCTATGCGCTCTTCGTGGCCACGGTGGTGTACCGCGAGCTGCACTGGCGCCAGTTGACCGCCGTGTTCGTGAGCGCTGCCAAAACGACGGCCGTGATCATGTTCCTGGTGGCCGCCGCCATGGTGAGCGCGTGGCTCATCACCGTGGCCGACATCCCCAGACAGCTGGTTTCGCTGCTGAAGCCCTTCATGGACAACCCCATCCTGCTGATGATGGCCATCATGCTGCTGGTGATGGCCGTGGGCACCGCCATGGACATGACGCCCACCATCCTGATCCTGGCGCCCATGCTGATGCCGGTGGTCAAAGCCGCAGGCATCGACCCGGTCTACTTCGGCGTGCTGTTCATCATGAACAACGCCATCGGCTTGATCACTCCGCCGGTGGGCACGGTGCTGAACGTGGTGGCGGGGGTGGGACGCATGCGCATGGACGAAGTCACCCGGGGCGTGCTCCCCTTCATGGGCGCGCAGTTCGCGATGATGTTCCTGATGGTGCTGTTCCCGTCCATCGTGCTGGTGCCGATGCGGTGGTTTATCGGCTAAACCGTGACTATTTATAGCCAAATTGGTCGCTAGCGCTTATCCATAAAGCGCTAGCAGCTATCAAAACAGGAGTTTTCTGGCCTTTTCGGCCTTTGCACGCCGGCAAGCATGGGCGCTCAGTTCGCCACCGTAAAGCGCTTTTGCACATGGCGCGGCGTTTCCAGTTCGTCAGCCATCGCCACAGCCAGGTCGGCCACGCTGATGCTGCCGGGTTGCTCGCCATTCATCAGCGGCGCTTCGTCGCCCAGGCGGTATTGGCCCGTGCGTTCGCCAGGCTGCAGCAGGATGGGCGGCGAGAGGAAGGTCCAGTCCAGCGTGTTTTCGGTGCGAATCCAGTTCAGCGCCTCGCGCGCGGCCAGGGCGCCCTGCTTCCATTCGGCGGGGAACTGGGGCGTATCCACCAGCTGCACGCCGGGCGCCACAAACAGGCTGCCAGCGCCACCCACCATCAGAAGGCGGCGCACACCAGCCGCTTTGGTGCCGTCGATGATGGCGCGGGTACCTTTCAGGAACTCGTCGTGGATGTTGGGGTTCTCCCAGCCGGGGTTATAGGCGCTGACCACAGCATCATGGCCGGCGGCGGCCTTGGCGACCTGGACGGCGTCTTGCGCGTCGGCCGCCACTACCGTAAGACCTTCGCGCGCGGCGAGCTTGGCGGGGTTGCGGGCCAGTACCGTCACGCGGTGGCCGCGTTGCAGCAGTTCATTCAGCACGGCAGCGCCAACAAAGCCGGTGGCGCCAATCAGGGCGATGTTCATATCGATGTCCTTGGGGTCGAAGTTGCGATGTGGTGAGAATAGGAGATTGTCAAAGCGGGCGGTAGATGGCTAAATTGGCCTTCTCTTTGAAGCTCAACTTCACAATGGATGAATCACCTCCTGAGTCGCTTTGCGCCTTCCCCCTCTCTCGCATGGCTGTGCCATGCGGGATGGGGACACCCCCAGCGCACTCAAGCGAAGCGCCGCACAAGCAGCTTGGCGGCCCTTGCGCGGGGGCACTGGACTTGGTCGCGCCAGTTCCAAGGTCTGGGGGCGGACAACAGCCCAGTGGGGATTGACGAGAAGACCTGATATGGAAGACCTCAAACGCATGGCGGTGTTTGCCGCCGTGGTGCAGCACGGCTCGATGAGCGGCGCCGCCCGCGCCCTGGGCATGAGCACTTCCGCCGTGAGCCAGCAGGTGCGCAAGCTGGAAAGCGATGGCGGTGTGACCCTGCTTCACCGCTCCACCCGCAAGCTGGCACTCACTGAAGCAGGCCAGCGCTACCACGCGCGTTGCGCCGCCATGTGTGCCGCAGCCGACCAGGCGCGGGCCGAGCTGGCCGCTTCGCGTGATGCCCCCAGTGGCGAGCTGCGGCTGTCGGCTACCGTCGGGTTTGCACGCCACATTGCCCCAGCGCTGGGCGAGTTGCTGGCCGCCCACCCCGCGCTGCGCCTGCGCCTGCTGGTAGACGATTCGCCCATTGACCTTATCAATGCCCGCATCGATCTCGCCGTGCGCTACGGGCGCCTGCAGGACTCCACCTGGGCAGCACGGCGCCTGGGAGGCATGCAGTGGTACCTGTGCGCGGCGCCCGGCTGGGTGGCTGCCCACGGCGTGCCACAGCACCCGGACGCACTGCTCTCGCACAGCTGGCTGGGCTTTGCGCGCGAAAACGGCGGCCTGCTGATCGACCTGCGCAGCCCCACGGGCGATCCCCGGGCCCTGCGGGTGGAGCCGCGCATTGCCAGCAACAACCAGCTTTCGATCCAGCAGATGTGCGAGGCCGGGCTGGGCCTGGCGCTGGTGGGCAGCATGGATTCGCACGATGCGCTGCAGGCCGGGCGGCTGGTGCGGCTGCTGCCCGACTGGTCGTTTGGCACCCTGGACATCTGGGCGGTGACACCCCAGCGCGACGCCCAGCCCGCCAAGGTGCGCCAGACCATTGCCGCGCTGCACCGCTATCTGAGCCAGCTGCCCGGCGTCACGGAATGAGAGGGGAACAGTCCGTGGGTGACTGCCTTCGGCGCCTTCCTTCGCAGGGATATCGCTGCCACTTTTTATCCATCATTTTTTTATCGTTCAAACCCACAAATTCCATCGTTGTGCAGGCAGCGCCGGCTGCCTACAGTCGCCCCCCAAGGGCCTGCTTCTGGCCCTTTTAACCCCCGACTGGAGAGCGCACATGACGACAAACCTCACCACAAACTTCCCCATCGACCGCGTACTGGCCGCTTTTGAAAAAGGCGATGTCCCCACGCTGCTCGGTAGCGTTGCCGATGACCTGGATTTCCGCATCGACCACTACCGCGATGATGCAGACACCAGCTGGCAGGTCGCCCGCAACCAGGCCGATCTGCTGACGGTGCTGCAGCGCCTGGGCACGGAGATCTTTCCGCAAGGCACGCAAATCGTTCACACCCACAGCCAGCCGCTGGGCGACGACTGGGTGATGACCCAGCTAAGCCAACGCTTCTTTTATGGAGTACAAAAGCGCGAAGTGGAGTCGCTGACCTGGATCCTGAGCCACTCGCAAAACGGCCAGCTCGACTACTTTCGCGAAACCGTCACCACGATCACCCCTACCTGACTGTGGCCCCGGCCCCTGAAACCCCATGCTGTTTGACCTGCGCGCCCTCGGCTACTTCGTCGCGGCCTACGAAGAACGATCCGTGACCACGGCGGCGCGCCGCTGCTTTGTGGCGCAGCCGTCCATCAGCATGGCCATCAAGGGGCTGGAGGACGCGCTGGACACCGTGCTGTTCGAGCGAAGCCGTCAGGGTCTGGCGCCCACCCCCGCCGCCCACCGCCTGTACCCGCGCGCCTGCAGCCTGCTGGCGCAGTCCAGCGCCATGGTGCGCGACTTTCGCGATGCGCCCCGCGAAACGCTGGGCGTGTTCCTGCAGGACGACCTGATGGTGGGCCCAGCCGCGCCGCTGTTTGCGCAGATTGCCGACCTCCTGCCCAACACGCTGGTCCGACTCACGGCCACAGCGCAGGAGGCCCGGCTGCGCCTGGTGGCGGAGCACTGCAAACCGCCCGGCGACACGTTTGTGTCGTTGTGGCGCGAGCCCTATGTGATGCTGTTGCCCGAGCAGCATCCCCTGCGCTTCAAGAAGAAATTCGGTCTGGCGGACCTGCAAGGGGTGCCGCTTCTTGAATGGCCCTACTGCCCGCTGCACCAGTCGTTCATCCGCCTGCTGGCCGAGCGCGGCATCGCCCTGGAGGTACAGGCCAGCGCCGCACGCGAAGAGCTGTTGCTGCACATGGTGGACAGCGGCCTGGGCGTGGCGGTGGTGCCACAGTCCCACGCGGCGCATGCTCGCCGCTCGGTCACGCGCCCCCTCGATGGCCCCCTGGCGTTCTCGCGCCACCTGGGTCTGACCTGCGATGCCTCGGATGCACCCATGCTCGCACTGCTGGGCCGCCTGGCCGACAGTTTGAAGGCCTCTGTGATTCCCCAGAGCAGCGTTGCCTGAGTCTCCCGCCTCCCGGTGTGGGTGGGCTCAGAACAACAGGCTGCATACGGTACCCCGGCAGTCTTGCGGTAGAAACAGGCACTTCCCTAGCGCACAGCACGCCCCAGCCCACCATGGTTCTCGAAATCGCCCACCTCACCATCCGCCCCGGCCAGAACGCGGCCTTCGAGCACGCCTTTGCCCAGGCGCAACAGATCATTGCCTCGATGCCCGGTTACCTGTCACACGAACTGGGCCATTGTCTGGAGCGCCCGCAGGACTACGTGCTGCTGGTGCGCTGGGTCACCCTGGAAGACCATGAGATCGGCTTTCGCCAGTCGGCCCGGTACCAGGACTGGAAACAGCTCCTGCACCACTTCTACGACCCTTTCCCCACGGTATTGCACTTTGGGCCGGTGGCCCTGCCAGCCCCGGCTTGAACCCGCAACCCGGCTCCAACGTGTGACAGCGCTGCCACGCAAGGATGCGGCAGCGCACTATTCGGGTATTGCCTGAACATTTAGCGCACTGCGCACCCCGTTCTGATCCTAGAATTTGTAAACGCGCGTATCTTCTTCTTTTCTGCGCGAAGGACCCATCATGAAAGCAGTGCAGCAGGATATCGACGAGCGGACCAACCTCACCAGCACCAACAAGTTCGAACTGCTGCTGTTTCGCTTGGGCACCGACAGTGCCCTGGGCAAGTCAGAGTTGTTTGGCATCAACGTGTTCAAGATCCGCGAGATCGTGGCCATGCCCAGCATCACGCCGATCGCGGGCACCACAGCCCATTCGCTGGGCGTGGTCAACCTGCGCGGGCAGGTGATTCCGGTGCTGGACCTGCCGTCCATTGTGGGCTGCAAGCCCCAGACGGGCCTGAACATCATGCTGGTGACCGAATACGCGCGCACCACGCAGGCGTTTGCGGTCGAGTCGGTGGAAGACATCGTGCGACTGGACTGGAAACAGGTGCTCTCGGCCGAAACCAGCGGCGCCGCTGGCAAGCTGGTCACCAGCATTGCCCGCCTGGACGGCAACACGGATGAATCCCGCCTGGCCCAGGTGCTGGACGTGGAGGCCATCCTTCAGATGATCTCGCCCTCGGACGGCCACGAGGTCACCGAAGAAAAGGTTGGGGCCAAGCTCAAGCTCAAGCCCGGCTGCATCATCCTGGCGGCCGACGACTCGTTCGTGGCCCGCTCGCTCATCGAGCAAGAGCTCAAAGTGCTCAACGCCCCGTATGAAATGGTGAAGTCCGGCAAGGAAGCCTGGGACCGTCTCAACGCCATCGCGAAAAGCGCCGAAGCCGAGGGAAAAACGGTCTTGGACCGCGTCGCCATGGTACTGACCGACCTGGAAATGCCGGAAATGGACGGGTTTACCCTGACACGCAACATCAAGCAGGACGCGCGTTTTCATGGGCTGCCCGTGGTCATTCACTCCTCGCTGTCGGGCTCGGCCAATGAAGACCACGTGCGCAGCGTCGGAGCCGATGGGTACGTCGCCAAGTTTGTGGCGGAAGACCTGGCCGAAACCATCCGCCGGGTGCTGCCCAAGCCTTAAAGGCAGGGCGGCCTGCCGCGGAGCAGGCGCCCCGCCCCCACGGTCAGATATTGGGTAAAAAATTGGCCGCTTCCGCCAATCGGGCAATGGTTTATAGCTATTGTTTTTGAAGTTTCTCCACGGCAGCGCCCGGTCCCGACGGATGGGACAATAGGCGCCGTCCTACCCGGCACATCGGCAGGCAGGTCAACCAAAACGGGGGGCCACGCGCTACATTGAAAGCGGCTTCAACGCGCCAGCCTCCGAAATTTGTAACACTCCGCCGGGGTGCTTTTCGGGGGCTTTACGAGCAGGGTGGAACGGCCACTCCCTGCCAGGGTCTGACCACCATGACAAACACACTTGCCCGCCTTATTTCTGCCACGGTCCTGGGCGCCGCGGTGACCGGCTGCGCCACGGTGCAGGGTGACCCGTACTACGAACCCACTCCGTACCGTGTTTATGAGCAGCCGGGTTACATCTACAACAACGCCCCGCCGGTGTACCCCGCGTATTCGGCGCCCCCAGCCGTTATCTACTACGGCGGACGCGATCGGGACGATCGCTGGGAGCGAGACCGCAACCGTAACGACTGGCGAGAACGTGAACGCGAACGGGAACGTGCCGAGCGCGACCGGCAGGCCCGGGAACGCGAGCGTGATCGCCGCGAACAGCAGGCCCGCGAGCTCGACCGCCGCCAGCGCGACCGTGACCAGGCCCTGCGCGAGCAGGCTGAGCGCGACCGCCGCGCCGCAGACGATCGCCGCAACCGCCAACCCCCTCCAGGCCGTGTTGCGCCAGGCAGCTACTCGTTTGACCCCCACGATTGGCGCTCCCGCCAACAGTCCAACAGCCCCGACAAGCCCTGACAGGGGCTGACCAGGGCTCCCACCGCCACGCTTTTGCCCACCTTGGCCGCAGACCATGAGCCTCCGCAACCGCCATCTCGCCCTCTTCCTCTGTGTGTGCGCAGCCTGGCTGGGCACAGTGGCCCACGCACAAGTGGTGCGATGCACCGACACCCGCACCGGCAAGGTGACCTATACCGACGGGGCCTGTACGGGCGGAGCGGCGGCGCGCGAAGTGGAAGCGCGCAAAACGCCGGAAGAACTCCAACTGGAACGCGAACAGGCCGCTGAGGCGCTGGAGCGCAAGCAACAGCGGCTGCAGGCCGAGGCCACCGCCGCAGAGACCGAGGCCCGCCGCAACGCCGAGCGCGACCGGGCACGCGCTGCGCAGGCCGCTGCCGCAGCCCCACAACCGCAGGACTACGCCCGCTCCCCGGAATGTGCACGTTCGCGGCGCAATTTCGACATGGTGGCTGCAGGCCTGTCGCGCTCGACCTATGAGCAGGAACTGCGGCTCGAAGCGGCCCAGAGGCAGGTGGACCTGGACTGCCTGGGCCCCCAGGGCTATGCCGAGGTCGAAAAGGCACGTGCCAACCAGCCGCGTGTGGTGGTGGTTCCGCCCTCCAGGCACCGCCCTCTCTACCCCGATCCGTTTCCCCAGGCAGGTACCCCACAACCCCCGCCACGCCTCACCCAATGTGGCGACTTTCGCTGCACCGACAACCTGGGCAACACCTACCCCCGCACAGGTCCGGGGCGGTTTCCCGGGCCTGGTGGGGTCTGCCGCTCAAACGGCGGCCAGGCGCCTTGCTGATGCCACGGGCGCGCAGCAGCAGACCCTAACGCTGCGGCTGCCCGCTCAGCCCCTCGGCCACGCTGGGGTATCGCAGCCGCAGCCCCAGTTCCCGCACCATGCGCTGGTTGTCGAGCCGGCGTGACTCGCTCATGAAGCTCAGCAGCATCAACGACAACTGCTCCTGCGCTGCAGTGCGGGGCACACGCGGGGGGCGCGGCAGGCCGTACAGGTCGGCGGCCAGGTCAAAGTAATCGCCCATCTTCAGGTGGGTGGCGTCGCTCACGTTGTAAGTGCGCTGTGACCGCCCTTTCCACACGGCGGCCATACAGGCCCGCGCCAGGTCATCGGCATGGATGTGGTTGGTAAACACATCGTCTTCGGCCACCAGCACCGGCGTACCTCGGCGCAGACGGGCCTCGGGCGTGCCGCCTTCACGGTCAGGTGCGTAGATACCCGGAATGCGCAGCACGCTGGCCCGCACACCGGCACGGCCCAGGTGGCGTACCGCAGTTTCTGCGTTCACGCGGCGCTGCGCCCGCGGGGTGCCGGGAGCCACGGCCCGCGTCTCAGGCACCAGGGCCCCCTGGCAATCGCCGTACACCCCACTCGTCGATGCATACACCAAGGACACCGGCAGGCTTCGCAGCCGCAGCGCGCGGGCCAAGGCGATGGTGCGAGGGTCCAGCCACCAGGCATTTCCTCCGGCCCCTTCGCCCGGCGGGGGCGCCAGGTGCAACACCCGGGTGGCCAACCCGGCAAGCCTGCGCAGCGAAGGCGCATCGTCCAAATTGCCCACGATGGGCCTGGCTCCCAGGGCGCGCAGCCCCGCGACCCGCGAGGGGCTGGACGTGAGCGCCATCACCCGCATGCGTGCGGCGCCGGGGCCTGATTGCAGATCGCGCAAGACGCGTTGACCTACATCACCGCAACCCACGATCAGGAGGCGTTCACGGCGAAAGCGCGCAGGGAGGGCGCCAAGGGGGCTTTGTATTGAAGGCAAAATTGGGTCCGTTTGCTTGGCTTTTGCTGGGCCGATAGTTTGATCGAAGACGATTCCAAGGATACCCACACATGACCAGCGCAGAGGCTGCAACTCCCGCAGCGTTCCAGATCACCGTGCAGCCCAGCGGCCGCGCTTTCAGTGCCAATGCGGGCGAGGCCATCCTGTCCGCCGCCATCCGCAGCGGCGTGGGCCTGCCCTACGGCTGCAAGGACGGCGCCTGTGGTTCATGCAAGTGCAAGAAGATCAGCGGCGCCGTGCACCACGGCGAACACCAGTCCAAGGCACTCACGGCCGATGAAGAGGCTGCAGGCTTGGTGCTGACCTGCTGCGCGCAACCGCTGACCGACGTGGTGCTCGAATCACGCCAGGTCACTGACGAAAGCGCGTATCCGATCAAGAAGATGCCGGTGCGCGTATCTACCCTGGAAAAAAAATCCCACGACGTGATGCAGGTGCGCCTGCAGCTGCCCGCCGCCGATACTTTCCGCTACCACGCAGGCCAGTACATCGAATTCATCCTGCGGGATGGCGCCCGCCGGGCCTACTCGATGGCCAACGCGCCCCACACGCAGGCTGAAGCGCCGGGCGTGGAGCTGCACATCCGCCACATGCCGGGCGGCAAGTTCACCGACCATGTGTTCGGCGCGATGAAGGAAAAGGAAATCCTGCGGGTGGAAGGCCCGTTTGGCAGTTTTTTCCTGCGCGAGGACTCCGACAAGCCCATCGTGCTGCTGGCCTCGGGCACGGGGTTTGCGCCCATCAAGGCGCTGATCGAGCACATGCAGTTCAAGGGCATCACACGCCCGACCGCGCTGTATTGGGGCGGCCGCCGGCCGGGCGACCTGTACCTGCATGACTGGGTGCTGGCGCGTGCGGCCGAAATGCCCCACCTCACCTACGTGCCCGTAGTGTCCGATGCCATGCCCGAAGACGATTGGACTGGCCGCACCGGCTTTGTGCACCAGGCGGTGATGGACGACTTTGCCGACCTCTCGGGCCACCAGGTGTATGCCTGCGGGGCGCCCATCGTGGTGGACTCGGCCCGCGATGCCTACAGTGCACAGCGCGGCCTGCCCGCAGAAGAGTTCTATGCAGACTCCTTCACCTCCGAGGCGGACAAGCACGGCGGCTGACCGGGGCGCACATGCCAACCACCCCGGCTGAGCCCGCTGCACCCCGTGCGCCGCTGGCGCTGCCGCCTCCCGACACCGCACTCCCACCAGGGCGGATTTCGCGATGGCGCGCCGCAGTGCGCGGCACGGGCCCCATGGCGGCCGTGGTGGGGCTGGCGGTGCTCCTGGTGCTGGGCGCGGGAGAATGGGCGACCCAGAGCGAACTCGATAACCAGTGGGACAACCTGCGCCGCTCGGGCGAGGTGCAGGCCCTGGCACTGCGCGGCGTGGCTACCCGCTACAGCTACCTGCCATTCACCGCCGCGCAGCAGCCACTGATTGCCGAATTGCTGCACAACCCCGGCGCACAACCGCTGCGCAGCGCCGCCAATGCCTACCTGCAGACCATCAATGCCAATGCAGGCTCAGACACGCTGTATGTGATGAACACCGACGGGCTCACGGTAGCCTCCAGCAACTGGGACACCCCCACCAGCTTCGTGAACCAGAACTACGGCAACCGCCCGTATTTCCGCGATGCACTGCAAGGGCAGCCGGGGCGGTTCTACGGCGTGGGCAAGACCACCGGCGAACCTGGGCTTTTTGCATCGGCACCCGTGGTGGAAAACGGCCGGGTGATCGGCGTCGTGGCCGTGAAGGTGTGGATGCAGCCCATCGTGGACACCTGGGCGCAACTGCGCGACCCGGTCTTCGTGACCGATGAGCGCGGCATTATCTTCCTCGGCTCTGTCCTCCCCTGGCTGTACCAGACCACGCGCCCACTGCCCGAGCAGGACGTGCTGCAGGTGCAATTCGACGAGCAGTATGGCGCACGCTGGACACCGCAGCCCGTGCCCTGGAAAACGCTCCAGCGCGACGGCCAGCCAGGCACCGAGATCCTCGCGCCCGGCACCGGCAAGCGCTATCTGGCCCTTGAAGAGCGCCTGCCCGACCTGGGCTGGACGCTGACACTCACGGCCGACAGCAAGGCCCTCGCCCTGGCGCGTCAACAGGCCTGGGCACTGGCGAGCCTGGCGTCGGGCCTGCTGGTGCTCGGTGCCCTGTACTGGCAGCTGCGCGAACGGCGCCTGCAAGAGAACCGGGAGGCCCGCATCGAACTGGAGCAGCGCGTCCAGGAGCGCACCCATGCACTGCAGCAGGCGCAGGCATTTCGCCAGTCGATGGAAGACTCGCTGCTGGTGGGCATGCGCGCGCGCGACCTCGAAGGCCGCATCGTCTACGTGAACGCCGCCATGTGCGACATGGTGGGCTACAGCGCAGACGAGCTGATCGGCTGCCTGCCGCCCTACCCCTACTGGCACCCGGACGACCTGGACCGGCACTGGAACGACAGCGACACCGCCCTGGCCGGCAAAGCCGCGCCCCAGGGCAACGAAAACCGGCTGCGGCACCGCAATGGCTCCGACGTGTACACCATGTTCTACACCGCACGCCTCATCGACGGCAACGGCCAGCACATCGGCTGGATGAGTTCGGTGGTGGACATCACCGCCCAAAAACGCGCCGAAGAACAGCAGCAGCAGCGCGAGGCCCAGCTGCAGCGCGTGCAGCGTGTGATCACCGTCGGCGAGATGGCCTCCACGCTGGCCCACGAGCTGAACCAGCCACTGGCCGCCTTGGTCAACTACGCCGCCGCAGCGCGCTCACTGGCGGCGCAGGGCAAAACCGAGCCGCTGAACGACAGCCTCACCGCACTCTCCAGCCAGGCCCTGCGCGCCGCCGACATCGTCGGCCGCATCCGCCGCTGGGTGCGCCAGCACCCCGAGGCCCGCGAGCCCTGCGACCTCAATGCCGCCGTGGACCAGTCCCTGGGCCTGCTGCTGCGCGCCGAGGCGCGGCGGCACGGGGTGGCGGTGCGGCTGGACCTGGCCCACGGCCCGCTGCGCGTGAATGCCGACCGCGTACTGCTCGAACAGGTGGTGCTGAACCTGGGCCTCAACGCCTTGCAGGCCATGCAGGCGATGCGCGCAGATGGCACGCCGACCGAGGGGCAAGAACTGCTGCTGCGCACCACGGCCGATACCCGGTTTGCCTGCCTCGAAGTGCTGGACCGGGGGCCCGGCCTGCCACCAGAGATCGCCGAACGCCTGTTCGAGCCCTTCTTCACCACCCGTTCCGACGGCCTGGGGCTGGGCCTGAACATCTGCCGCTCCATTGTCGAAAGCATGGGCGGCGAGCTGCTGGCGCGCAACCGCGACGGTGGCGGCGCCGTGTTTGAGATCCGGTTGCCCCGCATTTTCTTGCCCCCACCATGACCGACAGCCATCCGACCACTCCCGTCACCGTCAACACCACAGTTCCCGCGAATGTCTACGTCGTGGACGACGACGAGGGCGTGCGCAACTCCCTGGCCGCCCTGCTGCTGGCCGGTGGCCATGCGCCCCGCACGTTTGCCAGCGGCCCTGAGTTCCTGGCCAGCGCCGACCTCGCCCACCCGGGCTGCGTGCTGCTGGACCTGCGCATGGACGGCATGAGCGGCCTGCAGGTGTTCGATGCCCTGCGCGAGCGCAATGCCGTGCTCAAGACCGTGTTCCTGTCCGCCCATGGCGAACTGGCCTCCGCCGTCACCGCCGTCAAGCAAGGGGCCGTGGACTGGCTCGAAAAACCCTGCGACGAGCAAACCCTGCTGGCCGCCGTGCTCCGCGCCGCGAGCCTGTCGCTGGAAGCCGCACAGCGCGCACAGCGGCGCAACACCTTGCGGGAGCGCTGGAACACGCTGAGCCCGCGCCAGCAAGAGGTGGCGCGCCTGCTGGCAACCGGCATCAGCAGCAAGGAGGTGGCCCGCGCGCTGGCCCAGCGCGACCCGGAGCGACCCATCGACCCGCGCACGGTGGACACGCACCGCTCGGCTATCTTCCTGAAACTGGACATCCGCTCGTCGCACGAACTGGGCATGCTGGTGGAAGATCTGGGGCTGGCAGAAAACACGTTGCGCACGCTGTGACAGCCCCCCACAGGCCCCCTCCACAGCTGCCATCCACCAGTTTTCGTAAGCAGCCTTATTATTTTTTGCACAATGGCACCATGAACCGCAGAAACTACCTCATCGCCAGTGCCGCTGTTGCAGCGGCTTTTTCATCCCCCTTCGCGGCCTCGGTCGCGCTTGCCCAGGACTCCGGCCAGCCCATCCGGCTGGTCGTGCCCTACGCACCCGGTGGGCCCATCGACGTGACGGCGCGTGCACTGGCCGAGCGCGTGCGCGACTCGCTGGGCACCGTGATCATTGAAAACAAGGGCGGTGCAGGCGGCAACATCGGTGCCGACGCCATTGCCAAGGCCGCACCCGATGGCCTGACCATCGGCATCGCCGCCACGGCCACGCACGCAGTGAACCCCTGGCTGTACGCCAAGATGCCCTACGACGCGGGCAAGGACTTCGCGGGCATCACGCAGATGGTGCGTGTTCCCAACGTGCTGGTCATCAACGCCGCCAAAGCCGAGCAGCTCAAGATCAACACCCTGACCGACCTGATCGCCTACGCCAAGGCCAACCCCGCCAAGCTCAACTACGGCAGCGGCGGCAATGGCAGCGCGGGCCACTTGGCAGGCGAGATGTTCAAGCAGCGCGCGGGCATCTTTGCGCTGCACATCCCCTACCGCGGCGCCAACCCCGCGCAGCTGGCGCTGCTGGCGGGCGAGGTGGACTTCAACATCGACAACCTGGCGGCCGCCGCGCCCAACATCCGTGCCGGCAAGCTCAAGGCCCTGGCTGTGACCTCGCTGCACGCCTCGCCCTCGCTGCCGGGCGTGCCGCCCCTGTCTGCTACTTTCAAGGGCTTTTCCATCGACACCTGGTGGGGCCTGGTGGCACCCGCAGCTACGCCCAAGCCCATCATCGACAAGCTGAACAAGGCCTTTGTAGCCGCCCTCAATGCGCCAGAAACCAAGACCCGCTTTGGCGCCTTGCTGGCCGAACCCGTACCCACCACGCCGCAGCAGTTCGACAGCTTCATGGCCAGCGAACGCGCGAAGTACCAGCAGGTGGTGAAGGCGTCCGGGGCGAAGGTGGATTGACCCCCTGAGCCGCAGCATCTCAACCCCCAAGAGGGACGCCACCCGTGGCCCGGCAAAGCCGGTTCCACGGTGGCACTGGCGTTGGGCCGCGCCAGTTTCATCCGGTGCGGGTGAATCTGTCGCACGGGGAAGGATTTTTAAGTGTTTTTGGCCTCTAGCGCTGATCCAATAAGCGCTAGCAGCTCCTGATTCAGGAGCAATTTATCCACCCACCACAGCGTCCGCCCAACCCGGGCCTTCCAGCCGGTGGATGTCCTGCGATGCCACGGCCTGCAACGCTGCGGCGTCCACGCGCTCGGGCGCAAGATCGGCCAGGGGGCGCAGCACAAAGGCGCGCTCGGCCATCCGAGGGTGGGGCACGGTGAGCTCGGGGGTGTCGATGGCCTGGCCGCCAAACCACAGGATGTCCAGGTCCAGCGTGCGCGGGGCGTTGCGGTAGGGGCGCTGGCGGCCAGCGGCTTGTTCGATGGATTGCAGGGCCTGCAGCAGGGGCTGCGGGGCCAGGGCCGTGGTCAGCTCGGCCACGGCATTGAGGTAGTCGGGCCCACCGGCATCGACCGGCGCGCTGCCGTAGAGCGGCGACACGCGTGTGACCAGGGTGCCTGGCAACTGGCCGATGGCCGCCAAAGCATTGCGCAAGGCAGCCTCACGCTCGCCCAGATTGGCGCCCAGGCCCACGTAGACCAGGGCGGGCCGTTCGCCCTCCTCGCCGAGGTCCGGCAGATTCACTCGCCCGCCGCCGCAGGGGCTGCGCCTTCGCCGCCTCCCGCACCACCGGGCTTGCGACGGCGGCGGCGGCGCTTCTTGGGGGCACCACCTTCGGAGGGGAACTCGGCGTCGCTGTCGACCGGTCCGGCCTCCGACCCCTGGGGCAAGCCGCGCGGATCGGCGGCGGGTGCAGCGCGGGGCACGCGCTTGACCACGGGCTGCGCTTTCTGGCGGGCTTTCTGTTCTTCTTTGGCCTGGTCCATCAGGTCATCACGGCGCTCGTCGTCGGCGGTCTGGAAGTCCTGCCACCACTCGGCCAGCGCTTCTTCCACCTCGCCCACATCGGCGCGCAAGCGCATGAAGTCGAAACCGGCGCGAAAGCGCGGCTGCATCACCATGCCAAACGGTGTGTTGCCCACGCGCTTTTCAAAACGCGGTTGCATGACCCAGATCTCGCGCATGTCGGCGGCCAGTTTGCCCCGGCCGGACACATCACCAATGCGCTTGTCGAACACCTCGTCGATGGCCTCCTGCAGCGCGGGCAGCGGGTGCTGGCGCTGGTTCAGGCGCGTCTGCCAGCCATTGCGCACGTCTTCCCACAGCACGCAGGCCAGGAGGAAGCTCGGGGCGACGGGCTTGCCTTCGTTGACGCGGCGGTCGGTGTCCACCAGGGCGGCTTTGACAAACGGCGTATCGGCGCGCTCCACGGCCACGTCCAGCAGCGGGTAGATGCCCTTGGCCATGCCCAGCTTGCGCAACTGTTCAATGGTGGCAATGGCGTGGCCGGTTTGCAGCAGCTTGAGCATTTCGTCGAACATGCGGCTCTGCGGCACCTCGGCCAGCAGCGCCTGCGACTGCACCAGCGGCGCGGCCGACTTGGCCTCGATGCTGAAACCCAGGCCGCTGAGCTTGGCTGCAAAGCGCACGGCACGGATGATGCGCACCGGGTCTTCGCGGTAGCGCGTGGCGGGGTCGCCAATCATGCGCAGTGTCTTCTTCTTGGCGTCCTGCAGGCCCTTGTGGTAGTCGACCACGATCTGGCTCACCGGGTCGTAGTACATGGCGTTCACGGTGAAGTCGCGGCGCGTGGCGTCTTCGTCCTGCGGGCCCCAGACGTTGTCGCGCAGCACGCGTCCGCTGGCATCCACAGCGTGCTGCATGCCCGACAGCTGGGCCTTGCTGGTCTTTTCGTTGCCCGCCACCTGGCCTGCAGCGGCGTTGTCCAGGTAAGCACGGAAGGTGGAGACCTCGATCACTTCATGCTCACGCCCCCGGCCGTGCACCACGTGCACGATGCGAAAGCGCTTGCCAATGATGAAGGCGCGGCGGAACAGCCCCTTGACCTGCTCGGGCGTGGCGTTGGTGGCCACGTCAAAGTCCTTGGGGCGCAGGCCCAGCAGCAGGTCGCGCACGGCGCCGCCAACGATGTAGGCCTCAAAACCTGCTTGCTTGAGCGTGGCAACCACCTCGGCAGCGCGGCGGTCCACCAGTTCGGGGTTGATGCCGTGCACCGAGGCGGGCACCTCCTCGCGCTTGCCGAAGTGGGGCTTGCCGCCCGAGGTGCCGGGCGTCGATTTGCCCATCAATTTGTCTAGGAACTTCTTGATCATGGAGTGAAAGGTTTCAGGGGGTCGGGCACGAAACGGCGGCTGGTGGGGGCTGAAAAGCGCTCAGAGGCTGAGAGTTTTTTAGCCGAGCCCGAAAGGCGCGCGAAAACGCCTCGGATCTAGGCGCAAAGCACAGCCATAGCTCGGGCTATGGCGAGCATTTGCAACGACGAGCCGGGGCGTTTTCGCGTGCAAGGTGGGCATGGATAAAAGACTCTCAGTCTCTCAGTCAGCTGGTGGTGCAGGCGTTTCGGCATCGGCCGCAAACAGGTCCAGTATGCGCCAGCCGCGCTCCTGGGCCAGGGCGCGCAGGCGCGGGTCGGGGTTGGTGGCCACCGGGTGGTTCACCTTCTCCAGCAGGGGCACGTCGTTCATGGAGTCACTGTAGAAGGTGCTTTCGACATCGGCCCAGCCAAGCTGCCGCTCGGCCAGCCATTGTTCCATGCGGCGCACCTTGCCTTCGCGCATGGTGGGAATGCCGTCGATCTCGCCGGTGTACCAGCCGCTGGCATCACGCACCAGCTGCACGGCAAGGAGCTGCGGCACGCCCAGGGCCTGGGCGATGGGGGTGGTCACAAATTCATTGGTGGCGGTGACGATAAGTACCTCGTCGCCCGCGGCCTGGTGCTGGCGGATGAGGTCGAGCGCCTGGGGCCGGATGGCCGGGGTGATCACATCGCGCATGAACTGCTGGTGTGCGGCCGCTGCCGCCTCGGGCCCGCGCAGGCGCACGGCCTCGGTCGCAAAACGCACGTAGTCGTGCACATCGAGCGTGCCAGCCTGGTAGTGGGCGTAGAACTCGTCGTTGCGGCGCGCGAACTCCACAGGGTCGTTCCAGCCGATGCGGATGGTGAACTCGCCCCACTCGTAGTCAGAGTCGAGCGGTAGCAGCGTGTGGTCCAGGTCAAACAGCGCAAGCCGCAAGCGGCGGGGTTCAGAAGTCATTCAGGTTCACACGTAAAAAAAGACGTGGGGGCACGGCGTTATTCCGATTCCAACATTGTCTTGAGCAAGGGAATCGTGATGGCGCGCTGGGTGCGCAAGGCAAAGGCATCCAGCTGGTCCAAGAGCTGCATGAGGCTGCCCAGGTCGCGCGAGAAGCGGTTGAGCATGTAGTCCATAACTTCATCGCCCAGGAACACGCCGCGTGCGTCGGCCTCCTGGCGCAGCACGGCGCGGCGCTCGGCCTCGCCCAGCAGCTGTAGCTGGAACACATGGCCCCAGCCAAGGCGGCTGCGCAGGTCGTCGCGCAAGGGCAGGTCTGCCGGGGGCAGGTTGCCAGCAGCCAGCACCCAGCGCTGGCTGCCGCTGGCGGGGCTGATGGCGTTGACGAACCAATTGAACGCGGTGGCCTGCTGGGCGGTGCTGTACAGGTGCACGTCGTCCATGAGCACGGCTGCCCAGTTTTCGTCGAAATCAGGGGGTTCCGCGACGGCCGGGTCGAGCCAGCCTACGCTGGAGCCCTGCTCGCGCAGGGCCTGGCGCACGGCCTGGAGCAAATGGGTCTTGCCACTGCCGGGCTCGCCCCACAGGTAGGTGGGCACGGGGGAGCGGGTGGCCTCGCTGCTGCCTTCGCCGGCGGCCAGGCGCAGATGTTGCAGGGCGGCTTCATTGGGACCTGCATGAAACCGGGCCAGCGTGGGCCCTGTGGCCAGGCCGATGTCCAGCGCCAGTTGCTTCATCATCATGCGCGGCACCCGGTCAGCACAGGCTGACCGTTGGCGGTGGGTGCGAAAGCGGCGGTCAGGAAGGGGGTCAGCAGCGGCATCACAAGTGTGGGAGGGAAGGCACCGGGCCGTCGATGACTGCGGCCAGGCGCGGCGACAAAGTGGCGTACGGCGCGTGATCGCCGACCGGCCCCGTTGCAGGGACTGGACGACAATGACCACGATTTTAGTCTGCCGCCAGCCCTCTGGACCGCCGCCTGGCTCCACCCCCCACACGCCCTGTACCATGCCTCCTTCCACAGCCTCCGCCAAGCGCCTACCTGCCAGCATCTGGGCGCTGGGGTTTGTCAGCCTGCTGATGGACGTGTCGTCCGAGATGATCCACAGCCTGCTGCCGGTGTTTCTGGTCACCACGCTGGGCGTGAGCATGCTCGCGGTGGGCCTGATCGAGGGCGCGGCAGAGGCCACGGCGTTGATGCTCAAGGTGTTCTCGGGGGTGTTGAGCGACTGGTGGGGGCGGCGCAAGCCACTGGCGGTGCTGGGCTATGGGCTGGGGGCGTTGTCCAAGCCGCTATTTGCCATCGCGCCCACGGTGGGCCTGGTGGTCACGGCGCGCCTGATCGACCGCGTGGGCAAGGGCATCCGCGGCGCGCCGCGCGATGCGCTGGTGGCCGACCTGGCACCGCCCAACATGCGTGGCGCGGCGTTTGGGCTGCGGCAGTCGCTGGATACCGTGGGCGCCTTTCTGGGGCCGCTGCTTGCAATGGGCCTGATGCTGCTGTGGGCCAATGACTTCCGCGCGGTGTTCTGGGTGGCGGTGATTCCGGCAGCCCTGTGTGTGGCCCTGCTGCTGGTGGGCGTGCGCGAGCCCGAGCGCGCCGCCAGCGCTGTGCGCACCAACCCCATCCGCCGCGAGAACCTGCGACGCCTGGGTGGCGCCTACTGGTGGGTGGTGGCGCTGGGCGCCGTGTTCACGCTGGCGCGCTTCAGCGAGGCATTTTTGGTGCTGCGCGTGCAACAGGGCGGCCTGCCACTGGCCTGGACGCCCCTGGTGCTGGTGCTGATGAACGTGGTGTTTGCACTGGGCGCCTACCCGCTGGGCAAACTGGCAGACAGCACCCGCCACACCACGCTGCTGGCCTGGGGGCTGGTGGTGCTGATCGCGGCCGATGCGCTACTAGCCTTCAGCGACCGGGGCGCCGCCGCCTGGCTGGGGATTGCGCTGTGGGGCCTGCACATGGCCATGACGCAGGGCCTGCTGGCCACCATGGTGGCCGACACCGCACCGGCCGACCTGCGAGGCACGGCATTTGGCATGTTCAACCTGGTCAGTGGCGTGGCGCTGCTGGTGGCCAGCGGCCTGGCGGGCCTGCTGTGGGATCAGCTGGGCGCCAGTGCCACGTTTGGTGCCGGAATGCTGTTTGCCACGCTGGCGCTGGTCGGTGTGCTGGTGCAATCTGCCCGGCGCGGCCGCGCCCCAAAGCCCCCTGTACCGCAGGGCTGAGGTAGTGGGCCTGAGCGTGCCCCTTAAAATCCCTGGATTCCAGCCCGCCCGGCGGGCCTACCAGCACCACACCATCCATGAGCTCCTCTGCCCCCTCCACCCCCATCTCCTACAAAGACGCTGGCGTTGACATCGACGCGGGCGACGCCCTGGTCGAGCGCATCAAGCCGCTGGCCAAGAAGACCATGCGCGAAGGCGTACTGGCGGGCATCGGCGGTTTTGGCGCGCTGTTTGAAGTGCCCAAGCGCTACAAGGAGCCCGTGCTGGTCTCCGGCACCGATGGCGTGGGCACCAAGCTCAAGCTGGCCTTTGAATGGAACATGCACGACACCGTGGGCATCGACCTGGTGGCCATGAGCGTGAACGACGTGCTGGTACAAGGCGCCGAGCCCCTGTTCTTCCTGGACTACTTTGCCTGCGGCAAGCTTGATGTGGACACGGCCGCTGCAGTGGTTGGCGGCATTGCCAAAGGCTGCGAGCTGAGCGGTTGCGCACTGATCGGCGGCGAAACCGCCGAAATGCCTGGCATGTACCCCGCCGGCGAATACGACCTGGCCGGTTTTGCCGTGGGCGCGGTCGAAAAGTCCAAGATCCTGACCGGCAAGGACGTGGCCCCTGGCGACGTGGTGCTGGGCCTGGCCAGCCATGGTGTGCACTCCAACGGCTTCTCGCTGGTGCGCAAGTGCATCGACCGTGCCGAAGCTGCAGGCAGCGTGCCGGCAACCCTGGACGGCAAGCCCTTCAAGCAGGCCATCATGGAACCCACCCGCCTGTACGTGAAGAACGTGCTGGCAGCGCTGGCCGCCCACCCCATCAAAGCCCTGGCCCACATCACCGGTGGTGGCCTGCTGGAGAACATCCCCCGCGTGCTGCCCGACGGCACTGCCGCCCACCTGAAGAAGGGCAGCTGGCCCCAGACCGAACTGTTCGCCTGGTTGCAGAAGACTGCCGGCATCGACGACATCGAGATGAACCGCACCTTCAACAATGGCATCGGCATGGTGGTGGTGGTGGATGCCGCCAACGCTGAGGCCACAGCTGCCACGCTGCGCGCTGCGGGCGAGCAGGTGTACACGATTGGCACGATCGCTGCGCGCGGCGAAGGCGCCGCCGTGGTCGTGGCCTGACCAGCCCCCGCGTCCATTCACCCCACCGCACACCGGCTTTAGCGACGCATGGCGCAGCGCCCTTCTTCTGCCCTCGTAGCCCCTGAACCGCCCGAGCCCACCACGCTGCCACCGCGCGCCCTGACTCGGGGCATCGTGGTGGCCAGCTACCTGTTGGTGGCCACCGCGCTTCTGCTGGTGATGTGGCGCGGCCTGCTGCCGGGCCTGCTGTGCGTGTGCCTGGGCTTTTTGCTCACCCGGGCCCTCACTCGCTGGTTTGCCTACGGCTTGGGCCGTGTGCAGCACCCCTCCTTTTCGTCTTCCCGCAGCTTTCGGACGGCGCAGGTGGTTGCGGCAGGCCTTGTCATGCTGCTGCCCCTGGCGTTGCTGGCAGTGGGTCTCACCCATTCGCGCGGCTACCTGGTCGATGCCCCGCAGCAATACCGCGAATTGCTCAACTACATGGCGCGCACCGTGCTGGAGCTGCGGCTGAAGCTGCCCACTGATATGGCCGCCCACCTGCCCGAAGGGGCGGCTGAAATCCAGCGCATCATCGCCAACTACCTGGCTGCCAAGGCCGGTGCGCTGGCCATGGCCGGGCGTGCGTGGCTGGCGGGCGTGCTGTTTGCGTATGTGGGCCTGCTCATCGGTGCGCTGGCGGCCGTGCGCCCACCGGCCCTCGCGCGCGGCCCGCTGGCCCAGCAGCTCAAGCTGCGCATCACGCTGTTTGGCGAGGCGTTCCGGCAGATCGTGGCCGCGCAGTTCTGGATTGCGGCGTTCAACACCCTGCTCACCGCGCTGTTCCTGCTGTTTGTACTGCCGCTGTGGAATCTGGAACTGCCCTACACGCCCGTGCTGATCACGTTCACGTTCATTGCCGGGCTCGTGCCCATCGTGGGCAACCTGGTGTGCAACGTGGTGATCACCATCGTGGGGCTGTCGGTTTCGCCGCTGGCGGCGGCCGCCTGCCTGGGCTTTCTGATCCTGATCCACAAGGCCGAATACGTGATCAACGCCAAGGTGGTGGGCCGCCGCACGCAGATGGGCGTTTGGGAACTGCTGAGCGTGATGTTCGTGGCCGAGGCCGTGTTTGGCCCTGCCGGGCTGGTGGCGGCCCCGCTGTTTTATGCCTACCTCAAGAAGGAACTGGTGGCAGCGCGGCTGGTGTAGCAGGCCATGGATGCTGCCACCGGCAGCATCAAACACCACACCCACTACAAATTTAATAGCTGCTCGCGCTTGACAGATAAGCGCCAGAGCCTATTTAGATTCATTTTTTTGCAAACTGCCGCGCCACAAAGGCCCACACCAGGGCCGAGGCATCCGGCCCGGCCGGGTCGCTGAACGGCAATTGCGCCACGCCGCCGCTCCAGGCGTGGGCCAGCCCCGCCACTTCGCGCAGCGCCACCACGGTGCGGCCCCGGGTCTTGAATTCTGTCACCCGCATGGCATGGCGCTGGCCACGCTGCAGGGTGCGCAAGGCTCCGGCCCGCGCGCCCAGCGCATCCGCCCACAGCAGGGCCGTGGCCGCCGCGTTACGCACCGAGACCACACCATCGGCATCGCCATGCAGCACCAGCAGGGGCGGCAGCGGCAGCATGGAAGGGGTTGCGCCCCGGTTGAGGGAGACACCCAGGGGCTCTGGCAGGTGCGCAGCGCGCCGCCCGTGCATGGCGGCCAGCGCCGTGGCTGCCGATTCGGCCGTGCCCGGTGCCACCCCGGAATGCATGGCCACGGCACAGAACCGCTGGGGATAGAGCGCGGCCATCAGCACGGCCATGCTGGCACCGGCCGACAAGCCCGCCACGGCCACACGGGCCAGGTCCACCGGGTAGCGGCGCGCCACCTTGTCCACCGCAGCCAGCAGCGTGGCTGCCTCGGCCTGGGCCTTGCCGTTGCGGCGCTCAAACCAGTTCCAGCAACCATGGGCGTTGGCCATGCGCTCCTGCTCGGGGTACAGCACCAGAAAACGCTCGCGCGCGGCCAGCCGGTTCATGCGCGTGGCGGCAGCCAGATCGCCCCCCGTCTGGCCGCAGCCATGCAGCATGACCAGCAAGGGCAGTTTCTCGTCTGCTTTCAGCGCCAGCCATGGCGGGATGTAGAGGTGGTAGCGCCGCGCGCCCGCAGGCCCGGGTGCAACGCCACCGACCCACTCTCCGCGAGCGGGCACGGGCTTGCTGGCCGCGCGCCGGGCTGGCACCGCTGGCGCAGGCACCACCCGGCGCGGCGCAGCCGGGGCCTTGGCGCGCACAGGGCGCGCCGCCCGGGCAAAGGCCTTCAGGTTGCGCTGGCAGGCCCGCGTCAGCGCTGACAGGGAAAACAAGCGGGAGCGTCTGGCCATGGCAAGGAGTTGTGTAGTGGGTGGGCTGTAGAGGTCAAAAATTTAGGGAAAACCCTAATCACCATAACAGCTTATGCGGCTCACCGCGTAAAACTATCAATTTGATAGCTACAAAACATTACCCATACGGCGATGTTCGCCTTTTCCAGACAACCCCATGGCCCGCTTGCCCACCATTCCCTGTGAAACCTCGCCAAGACCTCCACCGATGGCGTAAATTGATCGAAACCTGTCCCGTCTGGCGCGGACTCTACGCCTTAACACAATAAAAATAAAGGCTTCAAACTATCCATCGAAAGAAGTACACCATGAAAACATGTCTGATTGTGATTGACGTCCAGGAGTCCTTTCGCCACCGCCCTTACTTCACCACGCACGACCTGCCCGCCTATCTGAAGGCCCAGAACGCCCTGATCGAAGGCTGCGTGGCGCGCGGCGTGCCGGTGGTGCGGGTGTTCCACAGCGAAGGCCCCGAAGTGCCCGAGAATGCGTTTTCGCAGGTGTCGGGCCAGGTGCGCGCACTCGATGGCCTGGCGCCCTTCAAGGCGGCCGCCACCTTCACCAAGTCGCGCCATAGCGCGCTGGTGGGTACGGGACTGGACGTGTGGCTGACGCGCCATGGCATCCAGCGCCTCATCATCAGCGGCATCCGCACCGAACAATGCTGCGAAACCACCACGCGCCACGCCTCGGACCTGGGCTGGGAGGTGGACTATGTGACCGACGCCACCTTGACCTGGGACATGGTGCAGCCCGACGGCCAGACGCTGGCAGCCGCCGACATCAAGACCCGCACCGCCACCGTGCTGCAGGGCCGCTTTGCCACCCTGCGCACCGTGCGGGAAGCCCTGGACGCCCTGGAAGCAGCCGCAGCCTGACCACCGGAGAACACCATGCGCGCCACTGTCTGCGAATTGCCCTACCAACCCCATCTGCTCGAAGCTGCCTGGGTAGCGCTGTGCGCCCACACCCGCACCGCGCAATCCGAGCTGGTGCTGCTGCCCGAGTTCGCCTTTGTCGAGCCGGTGTGGGAATCGCTCCCCGCCGATCCGGCACGCTGGGGCGCTGCCGTCGCACTCAGCGACGCCTGGGCGACCCGCCTACCTGAGCTGGGTGCCGACTGGGTGGTGGGAGCGAGGCCTGTCACGGTCGGCGGGCAGCGCTTGAACGAAGGCTTTCTCTGGTCCGCGCAGACCGGCTACGCGCCCCTGCGACGCAAGTTCCACCTGCCCGATGAACCGGGTGGCTGGGAGGCCCAGTGGTTTGAGCGCGGTGATGCAGCATTTCCCCGTTTCAACGCCGGGCCGCTAGCCTTCGGCCTGAATATTTGCACCGAACTCTGGGCGCTGGACACCTATGCCCACTATGCGGCGCTGGGCGGGCTGCAGGCCATCCTGTCGCCGCACGCCACAGCGGCCGCCACCACGGACAAATGGCTGGCCGTGGGCACCGTGGCCGCCGTGCGCACTGGCGCCTACAGCCTGTCGTCCAACCGCGCGGACCACGCCGCAGGCACCTATGGCGGCGCGGGCTGGGTCATCAGCCCCGATGGCGCCCTGCTCGCCCGCACCACGGCAGAACAACCCTTTTGCACGGTCGATATCGACCTGAACGCCACAACGACTGCGCACGGCGCCTACCCGCGTTATGTGTTTGCCCACCATCCTCCCCGCACCACACCGTGACCACACCATCTGCCATCAAACCCCCAAAGTCCCTGCAAGTCGCCATCCTCGTTTTTGACGAGGTGGAAGCCCTGGACCTGGGCGGCCCCTACGAAGTGTTCACCACCGCCGTGCGCATGGCGCAGCGCCTGCAGCCTGGCGCACCCGCGCCATTTGCCGTGCAGTGCGTGGCCCGCAGCCTGGCCCCCGTGCGGGCCCGCGCTGGTCTGCGCGTGCTGCCGGACGCGGACTTCACCAACGCCACCGCGCCCGATGTGCTCATCGTGCCCGGCGGCGTGGTGGACGCCGCCGCGGCCTGCGCAGACACCCGCGCCTGGGTGGCCCAGGCGGCGCGTGGTGCGCAGATCACCGCATCGGTGTGCACAGGAGCATTCATCCTGGCAGCCGCAGGCGTGCTGACCGAAGGCCCTGCCACCACCCACTGGGAGGACATTGCTGACCTGCGGGCGCAGTTTCCCACCCTGGATGTGCGGGAAAATGTGCGCTGGGTAGACCGGGGGGCGCTGGTCACGTCGGCCGGCATCAGCGCCGGCATTGACATGAGCCTGCACCTGGTCACCCGGCTGGCGAGCGCAGCACTTGCGGAGCGCACCGCCCGCCAGATGGACACCCCGTGGAACAGGGAGCCATAAACCCCCTTGGGAGCGGCGCCTTTTTCAAGAACTTGTCATGCAGGACACCACACCTTCCCCCATCCACGTGTACTTCGCCCTGCTGCCTGGCAGCCTGGTGCTGGACTGGGCGGGCCCGGCCGAGGCGCTGCGGATTGCCAACCAGACCCTGGTCGCCCTGGGCCAACCAGAGCGCTTTGTGCAGCACTTCGTGAGCCCCACGCCCGAGTCGATGTCGTCTGTGGGGGTCGCTGTCACCGGGCTGGCGCCGCTGCCTGACACACTGCCCAGCCCCGCGTGGGTGGTGCTGGTGGGCCTGGCAGGCCACCACATCGACGTGAGCGGCGCCGAAGCCCAGGCCCTGCTGCACTGGCTGCGCGGCCTGCGCCCGGTGGCGGGGCAGCTGGAGCTGGTCACCGTGTGCGCGGGCGCGGTGCTGGCCGCCCATGCAGGGCTGCTGACCGGCCGGCGCGCCACCACGCACCACCTGCACCTGGACGAGCTGGCCCTGGTAGACCCACGCTGCGACGTGGCCGCCAACCGCGTGTTCGTGGCCGATGGCCCCATTTACACCAGCGCAGGCGTGACCACCGGCATCGACCTGCTGCTCCACCGCATCTCCGACATCTGCAGCCCCACGGTGGCGGTGCAGGTGGCGCAGGCCATGGTGATCGGGCTGCGCCGGGGGCCGGACGACCCGCAGTTCTCGCCGTTTCTGCACCACCGCAACCACATGCATCCCGCACTGCACCGCGTGCAGGACGCCGTGGGCCAGCAACCGCAGGCCGACTGGAGCGTGCCGCAGATGGCCGAGGTGGCACACACCTCGCCGCGCCACCTCACGCGGCTGTTCCTGGAACATGCGGGCATCGCCCCGCTGCAGTACCTGCGGCGCATCCGCCTGGCCACGGCCGAGGCCGCGCTGCGGTCTGGCCAGAACGTGACGCAGGCGGCGCTGATGGCGGGGTTCAGCTCCGACACCCAGCTGCGCCGGGCCTGGCACCAGTTCGGGCGCGGAGGCACGCCGTCGCAGGGTACGGGCCGGGCGCGCGCGCACTGAACTGCGGGCACCGGCCCGCTTCGCAGCCTCGGCCACGGCCCCAAAAGGCACCCGCCGCGACGGCACAGACACTGCCATGAAAGAGCCACCGCGCCGATGAGAATGAACGTCTGCAGGCCCCGCGCCCGCAGCAGATCCTGGACACCTTGCCCGAGGAGCGCTTTGACCGGGTCACGGCTTTTGCGGCGCACCAATTCAAAGGCCCGGCCCAGCCTTAGAAATCTGAAGCACGTGAATCCGCAGTTTGAATTTCCGCAATTCGACCGTTCTCAGGAACTGGAGGATGCAGCGGCATCCGCTCGAATGACCACACCAGGCACGCCCTGGCCTACTGCGCCACAAACCCGCTGGTCTTGATGATGCGCGTCCAAGCCTCGGTGTAGGCCGCCTGGCGGGTGGCCAACTGCTGCGGTGTCATGTAGCCCACCGTGAGGCCCATGGCCGTCAGGTGCTCGCGCACATCCGGCATCGCCACCACCTTGGACAGGGCGATGGAAAACTCGGTGATGAACTTCTGCGGCGTGCCGGCAGGAGCGTAGATGCCGTAGTACGGCAGGTCTTCAAAGCCCTTGAGGCCCATTTCGTCGAACGTGGGCACATCGGGCATGGCGGCCTGGCGCTTGGTGCCGAGCACGCCCACCACGCGCACCTTGCCCGCCTTGTGGTTCTCGATGAAATCCTGCACCGAGGCGACGCCTGCACCGATCTGGTTGCCCAGCATGTCGGCCATCATAGGCGCGCTGCCCCGGTAGGGGGCGGACACCAGGTCGATCTGGTACTTCTGCCCGATCAGCTTGACCAGGAATTCGGGGGTGGAAGCTGGCGCCGGGATACCCACGGCCCCCTTGCCCTGGCCCGCCGTGCGCACCCAGTTGACGTAGTCGCCGAACGACTTGGCGGGCGTGCCGCCCGAGACGGCAAATGCATTCACAAAGGTGGCAAAGCCACCGACGGGAACGAAGTCGCGCACCGGGTCGAAGCCAGCGTTCTTGACCACCTGGGGCAGGATGGAGATGGTGTGGTCGTGCGTGATGAACAGCGTGGTCCCATCGGGCACTGCGGCTTTGAGCGCCTGGGCCGCAATCTGGCCCCCGGCGCCGGGGCGGTTTTCCACCACCACTGGCACGCCCAGTTCGTCCTTGAGCTTCTCGGACAAGGTGCGCGCAATGGCGTCCGAACCACCGCCGGGCGGGAACCCCACCAGCAGGCGAATGGGCTTGGCCGACTGCGCCGACGCGAGCCCCACGGTCAGCGCAGCCCCCAGAAAGGCGCTGGTGCGCAAAAGACGGGACAACAGGCTGCGGCGGGATGGGGTCATGGCAAAAGCTCCAAAAGGATGTGCAATGGGCACCGCAAAAATCAGGCCAGACGTGCCCGGTGGCGCGCCAGCTGTGCACGCACCTGGGCCGGGGCCGTACCTCCCAGCGTATTGCGTGCGTTGAGCGAGCCACGCAGGCTCAGGCACTCGTACACATCCTTCTCGATGGCGGGGTGAAAGCCCTGCAGCACTGTCAAAGGCAGCTCCGACAGGTCGCACGCGTGCGAGGTGGCCGCCTTCACCGCATGCGCCACGGTTTCGTGCGCGTCGCGGAAGGGCAGGCCCTTCTTCACCAGGTAGTCGGCCAGGTCGGTGGCCGTGGCGTAGCCCTTGAGGGCGGCCTGCTCCATGGCTTGCGCGTTCACGGTGATGCCGCCTTCCTTTTGGCCCGTGGCGGGGTTCATCTGGCCGCCCACCATCTCGGCAAAGATGCGCAGTGTGTCTTTGAGCGTGTCCACGGTGTCGAACAGTGGCTCCTTGTCTTCCTGGTTGTCCTTGTTGTAGGCCAGGGGCTGGCCTTTCATCAGGGTGATCAGGCCCATCAGGTGGCCGACGACGCGGCCGGTCTTGCCGCGCGCCAGTTCCGGCACATCGGGGTTCTTCTTCTGCGGCATGATTGAGCTGCCGGTGGTGAAGCGGTCGGCGATCTTGATGAAGCCGAAGTTCTGGCTCATCCAGATGATGAGTTCTTCGCTCAAGCGGCTCACGTGCACCATGCACAGGCTGGCGGCGGCGGTGAATTCGATGGCGAAGTCGCGGTCGCTCACGGCGTCCAGGCTGTTCTGGCACACGCCTTCCATGCCCAGCGTCTTGGCCACGCGCTCGCGGTCCAGCGGGTAGGTGGTGCCCGCCAGCGCCGCGCTGCCCAGGGGCAGCACGTTGGTGCGGCGGCGCACGTCGGCCATGCGCTCGGCGTCGCGCTTGAACATCTCCACATAGGCCAGCATGTGGTGGCCAAAGCTCACGGGCTGTGCCACCTGGAGGTGGGTGAAGCCGGGCAGGATCACCTCGACGTTCTGCTCGGCCACATCCACCAGCGACACCTGCAGCTCTTTGAGCAGGTCACCAATCAAATCAATCTCGCCGCGCAGCCACAAGCGCACGTCCGTGGCCACCTGGTCGTTGCGGCTGCGGCCGGTGTGCAGGCGCTTGCCGGCATCACCCACCAGCTGGGTCAGGCGGGCTTCGATGTTCAGGTGCACGTCTTCCAGGTCGAGCTTCCATTCAAAGGCACCGGACTCAATCTCGGACGTGATCTGCGCCATGCCGCGCTGGATGGAGGCGTGGTCGGAGGCAGAGATGATGCCCTGCGCGGCGAGCATCTCGGCATGTGCCAGGCTGCCCGCAATATCGGCCTGCCACAGGCGCTTGTCGAAGAACACGCTGGAGGTGTAGCGCTTGACCAGGTCGCTCATGGGCTCGGAAAACAACGCTGACCAGGCCTGGGCCTTGGTGTCGAGCTGGTTGTGGGACGGCGCAGAGTCAGCGCTGGTGGCTTGGGCTTTGGACATAAGGAGGGCAATAATCCGGAGGTTCAGACACCCGGACAACCCGGGCGCCGCAATGCAAAACACGCAAATTTTATCGACCCAGCCCCCGCTGCCCGATTCTGGCCCGCCAGAAAGGTCTGTGCGCAGCGTGCGGGCGGCCGCTGGCGCCGGGCCGGGCGGCCAGCCGCCGCACGGGCGGGCCCTGGTGTTTGACGCCTGCCAGGTGGGCGTGGTGCTGCGGGCCGTGCTGTTCGTGGAGCTGGTGGTGGGCGTGGGCGCGATGTATGGGGCGGGCAACCCTGTGGAATGGCTGGCCACCCTGGCGCTGCTGACGGGCGGTGCGCTGCCTGCCACGCTGCTGTGGCTGGTCACGGCCTGCAGCCTCAAGACCGTGCTGCAGCGACTGACCACCGTGCAGCAATACCTGGCGGGCGTGCTGCTGGGCGCCCTGGCCGGGGCCTATGCCTGCGGCATGCTGGCGCTGGTGGCGCAACCCACCTCGGCGCCCTGGCTGGCCAGTGCCGCCACGGGCGCGCTGCTGGCAGCCATGCTGGTGGCCGCGCTGGTGCTGCGCGCGCGGGGCCGCACGCCCGCAGCCACCACGGCGCGCCTGACGGAGCTGCAGTCACGCATCCGCCCGCATTTTCTGTTCAACACGCTCAACAGCGCCATCGCGCTGGTGCGCGAAGAACCGGCCAAGGCCGAATCGCTGCTGGAAGACCTGTCCGACCTGTTTCGGGTGGCCCTCATCGAGCAGGGTGAATCGACCACGCTGGCCGAAGAAATCACGCTCGCGCGCCGCTATCTGGGCATCGAAGAGGTGCGCTTTGGCAAACGCCTGCAGGTGCAGTGGAACCTGGACCCCCGCACCGACGGCGCCCGCCTGCCCCCGCTGCTGCTGCAGCCCCTGGTGGAGAACGCAGTCAAACACGGCGTGGAGCCCAGCGACCGGGGTGGCAAGCTCCGCGTGCTGACCGAGCTGCGCGGCAGCCGTGTGGTGGTGCGCATCACCAACACCCTCCCCCCCAAGGAAGGCAAGAACGGCCATGGCAATGGCGAAGACACCGCGCCCCGGGGCCATGGCATTGCACTGGCCAATGTGCGTGCGCGGCTGGCGCTGTTGCACGATGTGCAGGGCGAATTCACCGCTGGCGTGCAGGATGGCCTCTACCAGGTGCGCATTACCCTGCCCGCCCCCGACCCCCAGCCCCGCCCCCGGGGTGGGCGCAGGACAGCACCGCCCGCGCGCCGCAGTTCTGGCAACCCCGGCAACCGCCATGGCAGCCGCGCGGCGCCGTTGCAGCGCCGCATGGTGGACAGCCCCAACGACAACAACAGCCCCTCGAGAGACCATGAACATCCTGATCGTTGACGATGAAGCCCTTGCCCGCAGCCGCCTGCGCACACTGCTGGCCGATTGCGCCCAGGCCCAGCCCGCTCAGCGCATGACGGTGGCCGAGGCCTCCAACGCGAGCGAGACCATGGCGCTGCTGGGGCCCACGGGCGGACGGGGTTTTGACCTGGTGCTGCTCGACATCCACATGCCCGGCCAGGACGGCCTGGCCCTGGCCCACACCCTGCAGACCCTGCCCCAGCCCCCAGCGGTGGTGTTTGTGACGGCCCACGCCGACCACGCCGTGAGCGCGTTCGAGCTGGACGCCACCGACTACCTGACCAAGCCCGTGCGCCGCGAACGCTTGCAGCAGGCGCTGGCCAAGGTGCAGCGCAGCGCACGCCCTTCCGCACCCGCCCAGGCGCCCAGCCTGCCCGAGGGCGAAACCCTGCTGATCCAGGACCGGGGCCGCACCGAACGCCTGCCCCTGGCCGAGGTGCTGTACTTCAAGGCCGAGCAGAAGTACGTGACCGTGCGCACTACCACCCGCAGCTACATCATGGACGGCTCGCTCAGCGAGATAGAAACCAAGTTCGCCCCGCGCTTCCTGCGCATCCACCGCAACGCGCTGGTGGCCCGCCGCGCCGTGCGGGCGCTGGAAAAACACTACGACCCCGAGGAAGGCGAAGGCTGGGCGGTGCGGCTGCAGGGATCCACCGAATTGCTGGCGGTCTCCCGCCGGCAAGTCGCGGCCGTGCGAGAGGAGCTGGCGCGCTGATTTTGGCCGCTAGCGCTTGATAGACAAGCGCAGAAAGCTATTAATTTAATAGCAAACTTTCAATACACCTCGGGCACGTACATGCTTGCGGGCACCGGCTGACGCAGGTATTCGGGGTTGCGCACCCGCTCGGGCAGCACCACGGTCGGGTGGGGCACCTCCTGATAGGGCAGTTGCGACAGCAGGTGGGCGATGCAATTGAGGCGGGCCTTTTTCTTGTCCACCGCCTGCACGACCCACCAAGGCGCCTCAGGGATGTGGGTGCGTTCCAGCATCGTCTCTTTGGCCTTGGTGTAGGCCTCCCAGCGCACGCGGCTTTCCAGGTCCATGGGGCTGAGCTTCCATTGCTTGAGCGGATCGTGGATACGGCCCAGAAAGCGCAGATGCTGCTCTTCGTCGGTGATGGAGAACCAGTATTTGACGAGCGTGATGCCCGAGCGCACGAGCATCTTTTCAAACTCAGGCACGGTGCGGAAGAACTCTTCGTATTCGTCGTCGCTGCAAAAGCCCATCACCCGCTCGACGCCCGCACGGTTGTACCAGCTGCGGTCAAACAGCACCATCTCGCCGGCCGCAGGCAGGTGCGCCACATAGCGCTGAAAGTACCACTGGGTGCGCTCGCGGTCGTTGGGCGCAGGCAGTGCCGCCACACGGGCCACTCGCGGGTTCAGACGCTGGGTGATGCGCTTGATCACGCCGCCCTTGCCAGCTGCATCGCGCCCCTCGAACAGAATCACCACCTTCTGGCGGCTGTGCTGCACCCAGTCCTGCAGCTTGACGAGTTCGCCCTGCAGCTGGAACAGATCCTTGAAATACTGCTGGCGCGCCAGGCGGTCGGTGGGCTGCGGCGCGCCGATGTCGTCCACATTGCGGTCCTCGATCTCCAGCTCCAGCTCTTCGTCGTAGCTGTCGATGAGGTCGTTAGCGATGCGCTGCATCAGCTCCTGGGTGTCAAGGGTGTTGCTGTGGAACATGGTACTGACCGGCGGTGCAAAAAAGATTACGCGATGGTGAGGCCCCCAAGTGACAGGACCGTGACACGGGTGTGATCTGTCACGGCCATGTCATGTGCAGCGGCCAGGATGCAGGCCCGTGCCCTCCGCTCCCCCCGCCCCCCACCGCCCCAACGCTACACCTGCAGGCAACAGCCTGAACTATGGGGGTGATGCCGCCGGGCTCATCTGCGGCTACCTGCTCGCCGCAAACACCGCGCCGCGCGAGGTCGATACCGTGCAGGCGGCGCAGTGGCTGGCAAACATTCCATCAGGAGCCGCCCCGCAAGGGCAGTTCCTGTGGCTGCATTTCAACCTCAGCCACGCGCAGGCCGTGCGCTGGATGGAGCGGCATGCCGACCTGCCCGAAGCCTTTTTTGACGCGCTCAAGGACCGCTCGGTGTCCACCCGCATCGAGCGCGACGACGACACGCTGATCGCGGTGCTCAACGACGCGCACTTTGACTTTGCGTTCGAGCCCTCGGATATCGCCACCCTGTGGACCAGCGTGGCGCCGCACCTGATGGTGACTGGGCGCACGCACCCGTTGCGGTCGGTGGACGCACTGCGCACCGCCGTGCGCAGCGGCAATGCGCCCTGCTCCAGCGTGGCCCTGCTGGCCGAGCTGATGCGCACGCAGGCCTCGGGCCTGGTGGACATCGTGCGCGGCGTAACGCAGCGCATCGACGACGTGGAAGACGCGCTGCTAGCTGGGCGCCTGGACCACAAACGCGCACGCCTGGGTGTGCTGCGGCGCCTGCTGGTGCGCCTTCAGCGGCTGCTGGCGCCCGAACCTGCGGCGTTGTTCCGCCTGCTGCAGCATCCACCGGCCTGGATGGGCTCGGACGATGCGCAGGAGCTGCGCGACTCCACGGAAGAGTTCTCGGTGGTGCTGCGCGACATGCAGGGACTGCAAGAGCGCATCAAGTTGCTGCAGGAAGAGATCGCAGCCAGCGTGCAGGAAGCCAACAGCCGCAGCCTCTTTGTGCTGACGGTGGTGACCGTGCTGGCACTGCCCATCAACATCCTGGCGGGCCTGTTCGGCATGAACGTGGGCGGCGTGCCGCTGGCCGACAACGGTCATGGCTTCTGGATCATCGTGGCCGTGGTGGCGGCCTTTACAGCGGTAGCGGGCTGGCTGGCACTGCGGGACACGCGCGACCAGTAGTGCCCAGGGCGGCGCCCTGGCACAGGACTCTTGTCGGGGCCTCTACAATCGCGCCCCTTCCCCGCTCCCGATTGCCTGCCCTGCCATGAACATCGTCGTCAACGAAGAACTCAAAGCCTACATCGAACCCCTGACCCCCGACGAGCACGAGGCGCTGGAGCGCAGCATCCTGGCCGAAGGCTGCCGCGACGCGCTGGTGCTGTGGGGCGATGTGCTGGTAGACGGCCACAACCGCTATGGCATCTGCCAGAAACACGGCCTGCCGTTCCAGACGGTACAGAACCCGCGCTTTCAGTCGATGGAAGACGTGCACCTGTGGATGATCGACCAGCACCTGGGACGCCGCAGCGTATCGGATTTCCAACGCGGTGTACTGGCGCTGCGCAAGCGCGAGATCATGGCCGACCGCAAGGCCCGGGCAACGACGACCGCAGACACCGAAGCGGCCACCACCACCACTGAAGTTCCCGAAGCAGCGGCCGCCCTGCCCGCCCCCTCGCCCCTGGACAGCCGCGAAGCCATTGCCAAGGCCGCGCGCCTGAGCAGCAGCCAGGTGGTGATGATCGAAAAAATCCAGAAGCAGGCCGCACCGGAACTGGTGGCGGCCGTGAAGTCCGGCACCATCTCCATCAATGCCGCAGCGGCTGTGGCCACCCTGCCGGCCGAAGAGCAAGTGGCGGCGGTGGTGGCAGGCAAGGACGAACTCAAGCAGGCCGCCAAGCGGGTGCGCGAACTCAACAAGCGCAAGCCACGCGAAGAAGCGCCATCGGACGCAAGCCCTGCGGCCAAGGACGCCAGCCCGGGCGCTGAAGCGGGCACCGATGAACTGCAGGCCCTGCGGACCCGCGTGGCAGAACTGACGGCAGAGAACACCGAGCTGCGTCGGCAGGTGGCGCAATTGCAGGCGGCCTTGCCAGAAGGCAGCGCGCCGTTCTGAGCGTCAGCCGTTGGCGTTGCGCAGCGCGCTCAGCCGGTCAGCGATCAGGTCGATGTCGAGCCCGTCTTCGGCGTGGGCCAGGTAGGCTTCCAGATCGGCCATCGCTTCGAGGGTGTTGCCCCGCTCGGCATGGGCCAGCCCCCGATCGCGCCGCTCGCCCCAGGCATCAGGCAGTAGAACGATGAGCCGGTCGAGCACGGTGATCAAGCGCTGCCAGTCGTGCTGCGTGCGGTGCACCTCTTTCAGATTGCGCAGCATGCGCGCAATGATGTCGCGCGGTGTGGCCGCCTGCAGGTACAGGCCCAGTGGCACGTCGTAGTCGTCCACCAGGCCGTTGCGGCGCTTGTAAGGCTCCAGCCGTTCGGCGAGCTCTTCGCGGCTGAGCGACTGGCCCGAAATCGGGTCCAGCACCACCTGGCCCTTGGGCAGCAGCACCTTGACCATGAAGTGCCCCGGAAACGCAATGCCCCGCGCATGCAGGCCCAGGCCCTGGGCCAGCTCCATCCACAACACGGCCAGGCTGATGGGGATGCCCCGGCGCGTTCGCAGCACGGCGTTGAGATAGCTGTTTTCGGGGTCGTAGTAGTTATTGATGTTGCCGCCAAAGCCCAGGTCGACAAAGAAAAACTGGTTGAGCGTGCGCAGGCGCTGCAGCGCAGGTGCGTCGGCAGGCAGGCGGCGCTTGATGCGCGCAAGCAACTGGTCCATATCGCCCAGCAGTTGCTGCATGTCGAGCTCAGGGTATTCGTCCTGCGCCAGGCTGGCCGCCGCCTCCAGCAGCGGAAAGTGGTCATCGCTTTGCACCAGTGATGCAAAGTACTCCAGCGAGGTGGGTACGGAATAGCTCAGGGACATGGTGGTGTTGTAAGTGCCGGGCCGGGCGGCGTCAAGCGACAGAAAGCCCTTCTTGACAGGGCATTTGCGGCCTTCGGTGAAATCAGCGCCGCAGCAACTGGCGCAGCTTGAGCCCGGCCGCCCACAGCGCGCCAAAGTACAGCACGGCCGCCGCGGCCATGAGCGCCGCCAGCAACCCTATGCGCCGAAGGGTTTGTCCCTTCATCTCCACCCAATCGAAGTGCTGCGCACCCCATACCAGCAGCACGGCCAACAAGGCGCTCGCAGCGATCACCTGCAAGGCGAACTTGCCCCAGCCTGGCAAAGGCCGGTAGCTGCCGCGCCGCAGCAGACCAATCAACAGCCAACCGGCATTGATGAGTGCGCCAATGCCAATGGTCAACGTCAAGGCCGCATGCTGCAGGTAACGCACCAGCACCAGGTTCATCAACTGGGTCAGCACCAGCACCGCCACCGCAATCAGCATGGGGGTACGCATGTCGTGTTTGGCATAGAAGCCCGGCGCCAGCACCTTGATGGCCACAATGCCCACCAGGCCCACGCCATAACCCGTGAGCGCCAGGGTGGTTTGGCGCACGTCCTGGTCGCCAAAGGCCCCATAGTGGTACAGCACCGCCACCAGAGGCTCTGAAAAGACCAGCAAGGCCACCATGCAGGGCACGGACAACAGCACCACCAAGCGCAGCCCCCAGTCGAGCATGGCCGAGTACTGGTCGTCGTCCTGCTTGGCGCGGGCACTGGCCAGCTGCGGCATCAGTACCACGCCCAATGCCACGCCCAACAGCGCGGTCGGCAGCTCCATCAAGCGGTCTGCGTAGGTGATCCAGCTCACGCTGCCGGTGGCCAGGTGAGAGGCAATCTGCGTATTGATGAGCAGCGAGATCTGCGCCACGCTCACCCCCAGCAACGCGGGCAGCATCAGGCGCGCCACCTTGCGCGTGGTGGGGTCCGACCAAGCGGCACGAATGGCCGCCCAGCGCACCCCAATGCGCGGCAGCAACCCCAGGCGCACCAGCGCAGGCACCTGGATGGCCAGTTGCAGCAAGCCACCCAGCATCACCCCCGCCGCCTGGGCGTAAATGGGCTCGATGCCATGGCGGGAAAACCAGGGTGCGCCCACCGTAATGGACAGGATCAGTGCGATGTTGAGCAGCACCGGCGACGCCGCCGGCACTGCAAACTTCTTCCAGGTATTGAGAATGCCCCCCGCCAGCGCCACCAGCGACATGAAGCCGATGTAGGGAAACATCCAGCGCGTCATGGTGACGGCGGCGTCAAAACCCTGGGGCGACTGCTGGAGCCCGCTGGCCATGCCCCACACCATCCAGGGGGCGCCCAGCACGCCAGCAATACACAGCAGCACCAGCGTCCACGCGAGCAAGGTGCCCACATGGTCGATCAGCGCCCGGGCACTCTCTTCGCCCTCCTGGGCACGGGTGGCGGACAGCACCGGGACAAAAGCCTGGCTGAAGGCGCCCTCGCCCAGCACCCGCCGGAACAGATTGGGGATACGGAATGCCACGTTGAAGGCGTCCGTCATGGCACTAACCCCAAAGACGGAAGCCATGAGAAGCTCTCGCACCAGCCCGGTGATGCGGGAGGCAAGGGTCAAAAGGGAAACGGTGGAGGCGGCTTTGAACAGTGACACGGGCGGGAGTGTATTCCCCCTGAGCCGCTTCGCGCCTTCCTCCAGAGGGGGACGCACCCTGTGGCCTGGCAGAGCCAGTTCCAGGGGTACGCTAGCGATGGCGCTACGCCGGTTTTGAACACTGCAGCAATGAGGAAAGTGCCTTAGGTTATAATCGCGGGCTTTGCTGGCATCATCCACAGACCCAAGGAACTAAATCATGGCATCCGCTAAACCCAAGAAAAAGAACCCGCGCCTGGCGTCGGGCCGCAAGCGCGTCCGTCAGGACATCAAGCTCAACGCTGCGAACACCTCGCTGCGCTCCAAATACCGTACCGCTGTCAAGAACGTCGAAAAGGCTGTTCTGGCTGGCGACAAGACCAAGGCGACCGAACTGTTCGCCAAGATGCAAGCCGTGGTCGACACCGTGGCTGACAAGGGCATCTTCCACAAGAACAAGGCTGCTCGCGACAAGAGCCGTCTGTCTGCCAAGGTGAAAGCCCTGGCTCTGGCAGCCGTCTAAACCAACCCCTCCGCCTGCCCCGGCAGGCAAACAGCCCGAACGGCATATGCCGTTCGCCGTTTGTAACGGGTGCGCTGCCAGCAAAAGAAAAACGAATAAAACCGCCTTCGGGCGGTTTTTTCGTTTCTGGGCGAAAAACAAGCGCTGAGCCAACAAAGGCCAAGCCTGCGAGGGCATCGCTACAGGTTACCGGCTAGAGGGAACCGATCAGGACAGAGACAGCGCACAGACCGAAAAGACACACCCGCCAGCCAACACAAGCTGACAGGTCCGAAGCCAAATCAGGGCTTGGCGGCTGGGGGATCGGGCAGCAGGCAGGCTTCAGCCACCTGCAGATTGTTGTCGCGCGCGAAATTGATGACAAAGTCCCAGGCCATGGGCTCGTGGCCCTGCAGGTCGCGGTGCACCACCACACACTTCACGCCATTGAGCGTGGTGGGAATGCACCAGGGCGAGTAGCTCAGATGGCTGCCAGGGCGCGCTCCGCCAGGGCGGAAACTGCTCATCACCCCGGCCAGCCGCTCGGCCCAGTCGCTGGGGCGAAAGGTTTTCCCGTCGTGGGTGATGCCCTGAATAAAGATTTCTTTGGAGGAGGGGGAAACCATCGGGGATTGGAGTGGTAGTGAGCGCGCCAGACACAGGATCACTGCATGCTGCACCGCAGCGCGACATTCTAACTCTTATATAAGAGCTGGCTCCCTAAACCCTGCGTCGGGCTGCACATAGAGGCTAAAACTCAGGTAGTGCCCGCATTGCAGTGATGCGCAATCTTCAACAGCCATGCACCGGGCTCCCCCTAGAATCGTGCTTCGCTTTTTCGGGTTTCATACAGGCCACAAGCCAACCCATCACCGCACCGTCTGGAGATTTCTGCATGACCGCTACCACCCCGGCAGCTTCGCCCCACGTGATGAACACCTATGGCCGCGTACCTATCGCGCTGGCCCGTGGGCAAGGCTGCCGAGTCTGGGACGTGAACGGCAAGGAATACCTCGATGGCCTGGGTGGCATCGCCGTGAACACGCTGGGGCACAACCACGCCAAGCTGGTGCCCGCGCTGCAGGACCAGATCACCAAGCTGATCCACACCTCCAACTACTACCATGTGCCGCTGCAAGAGCAACTGGCCACCAAGCTGGTGGAGCTGTCGGGCATGCAGAACGTGTTCTTCTGCAACTCGGGCCTGGAAGCCAACGAAGCCGCGCTCAAGATCGCGCGCAAGTTCGGCGTGGACAAGGGCATCGCCAAGCCCGAGATCGTGGTGTACGAGAAGGCCTTCCACGGCCGGTCGATTGCCACCATGTCGGCCACGGGCAACCCCAAGATCCACAGCGGCTTTGGCCCGCTGGTCGAAGGTTTCATCCGCGTGCCCATGAACGACATCGAGGCCATCAAAAAGGCTACCGAAGGCAACCCCAATGTGGTGGCCGTGTTCTTTGAAACCATCCAGGGCGAAGGTGGCATCAATTCGATGCGCGTGGAATATCTGCAGCAGCTGCGCACGCTGTGCGACGAGCGCGGCTGGCTCATGATGATTGACGAAGTGCAGTGTGGCGTGGGTCGCACCGGCAAGTGGTTTGCGCACCAATGGGCAGGTATCGTGCCCGACGTGATGCCCCTGGCCAAGGGCCTGGGCTCGGGCGTGCCGATTGGCGCGGTGGTGGCTGGCCCCAAGGCCGCCAACGTACTGCAGCCCGGCAACCACGGCACCACCTTTGGCGGCAACCCCCTGGCCATGCGCGCAGGGGTCGAGACCATCCGCATCATGGAAGAAGAAGGCCTGCTGCAAAATGCGGCCACGGTGGGCGACCACCTGCGGGCAGCGCTGCAGCGCGAACTGGGCAGCCTGCCCGGCGTGAAGGAAATTCGCGGCCAGGGCCTGATGCTGGGCATCGAACTGAACAAGCCCTGCAGCGCACTGATTGGCCGCGCTGCCGAAGCCGGCCTGCTCCTGTCGGTGACGGCCGACAGCGTGATCCGTTTGGTTCCCCCGCTGATCCTGACCACCACCGAGGCCGACGAAATCGTCGCCAAACTGACCCCGCTGGTCAAAGCTATCCTGGCCGAGTAATCGGCCGGCACCGAGACACAAGCCCATGAAACATTACCTGCAGTTCAACGACCTCACCGCCGACGAATACACCTACCTGTTCGAGCGTGCCACGCTCATCAAGAAGAAGTTCAAGGCCTACGAGAAGCACCACCCCCTGGTGGACCGCACGCTGGCCATGATCTTCGAGAAGGCCAGCACGCGCACTCGCGTGAGCTTCGAGGCCGGCATGTACCAACTGGGCGGCAGCGTGGTGCACCTGACCACCGGCGACAGCCAGCTGGGCCGCGCCGAGCCGATTGAAGACAGCGCCAAGGTCATCAGCCGCATGGTGGACCTGGTGATGATCCGCACGTATGAGCAGGCCAAGATCGAGCGCTTTGCCGCCAACTCCCGCGTGCCGGTCATCAACGGCCTGACGAACGAATACCACCCCTGCCAGATCCTGGCGGACATCTTCACCTACATCGAGCACCGCGGCTCCATCCAGGGCAAGACGGTGGCGTGGGTGGGCGACGGCAACAACATGGCCAATACCTGGCTGCAGGCGGCTGCGCTGCTGGGCTTCAAGGTGCATGTGAGCACACCCCGTGGCTACGAAATTGATGAGAAATTGGCCGCTGGCGCAGGTGGGACAAGCGCAAGCAGCTATCAATTTTTTAGCAACCCGCTCGAAGCCTGCCAAGGCGCCGACCTGGTCACTACCGATGTGTGGACCAGCATGGGCTACGAGGCAGAAAACGAAGAGCGCAAAAAGGCGTTTGCCGACTGGTGCGTAGACGCCGAGATGATGGCCGCCGCCAAGCCTGATGCGCTGTTCATGCACTGCCTGCCTGCGCACCGGGGTGAAGAAGTGGAGGCGGATGTGATCGACGGGCCGCAGTCCGTGGTGTGGGATGAGGCAGAAAACAGGATGCACGTGCAGAAGGCACTCATGGAGTACCTTCTGCTCGGCCGCATAGCCTGATTTTTTGGCTCTCCATGCCTTGGCGTCGCCAGCCCGCCCACAGCGCCGAACTGCTGGCACACTGGGCATCGCTGGGCCAAGCACTCGGCCGGGATACACCGGCGTGGCGTAAAGAGGGGCGACGGCTTGTGCTCAGTTGGGCGCGCTGGCCGCGCGCCTACCACGACACCACCCACCTCTGGGCCTGCCTGCGGCATTGGCACGCGGTGCAGGATCAGCAACCCGCCGCACTCGACAACCCCCACGCTGTTGCGCTGGCCCTGTGGTATCACGATGCCATTTACTGGCCGTGGAGCAAATACAACGAAGAGCGCAGCGCCGACTGGGCAAGCCGCTTCATCCTGGGCCAGGGCCTACCCGCCACGCTGGCGCAAACCGTGCACCAGCACATCCTCGACACCCGCCACACCCCCGGCCCACTCACGGGCGATGCGCAGTGGGTGGTCGACATCGACCTGGCGATCCTCGGCCAGAGCGACGCGGTGTACCGCCAGTTCGAACGCAATGTGCGGCGCGAATACTTTTTTGTACGCTGGCCACTTTACGTAGCGGGGCGCAGCGGGGTGCTGCAGGGGTTTCTTGACCGGCCGCGCATCTACGGCACGGATTTTTTTGTGCAGCGCTTTGAGGCGCAAGCGCGTAGCAATCTCAGCAACGCATTGAAGGCTCTGCAGGACGGAAAAATCTATGCGTGAACCTCAGTCGCACGGCTGAAAGCGCTTGCATTCGTCCGCCACCTGTATGGAAGTCACCGTGTTCTCACCGTCCATATACTGGGCAGTGAACTTCACCCGGCTGCCCTCGGGAATGTTGGCCAGCAACGCACTATCCATCACCCGAAAGGTCTGTGTCGTGAAGGGAAGTTTCGCAAGGGGCAGCAGCTTCAAGCGGACATAGAGCTTGTTCCCGACCTTTGGCCCGACAGACACCAGGCGCGCGCGGGTGAACACCGGTGCCGCAGGCGCCGCACCCTCTTCACGCACCGCCGGCGCTGGCGCAGCGGATTGGGCTGCTGCGCTGCCGATGACGATGGCACCCAGGGCCAAAGCCACCGTTCGGCACAGCAGACGCCGACTCACATCTGTTCGCTGCGCCATATCGCCTCCTGCATGGTTGCGGCGCGATGACCGCGGATCAGAACGCCCACGCCCCCAACTGGTAATAGTCAAATCCGCTCGTACGCCCGCCCAGGCATTTGGCCAGGAAGTCCTCGGTTTTTCGGTACATGGTGAGGTTGTTGGTCCATTTCTGGTTGCCATGGCCGTCGCCCTTGAAGGTGACGTACTCCACGTCTTTACCCGCTTTGCGCAGCGCCGCCACCATCCATTCGGACTGATCCAGCTTCACACGCGGATCGTTCACGCCGTGCATGATGAGGATGGGCTTTTGCGCATGTTCAGCGCGGTACAGGGGCGACTTGGCGTCCATGCGCGCGCGGTCTGCCGGCACGGCGGGGTTGCCCACGTAGCGGTGCCACCACGGCAAGCCCAACTCCCAGTAGGGCGGCGCGGCTTCCAGCAGGCGGGCAATGTCCGTCACGCCGACCACATCCACCGCACAGGCAAAGACTTCGGGCGTGAAAGTCGCGCCCACCAGTGCCGAGTAACCCCCATAGCTGGCTCCATAAATCGCAACGCGCGCCGGGTCGGCCACACCGCGCTCTACAGCCCAGCGCACGCCATCGACCAGGTCGTCGTGCATGCGGCCCGCGAACTCGCCCATGGCTTTTTCCATGTGCGCGCGGCCATAGCCACTGGAGCCCCGGTAGTTGACCTGCAGCACCGCGTAGCCCCGGTTGGCCAGAAACTGCTGCAGCGCGCGGCTGGGGGCGGTGTCGCCCCAGCGGTCTCGCGCCCACGGCCCGCCGTGCACCAGTAGCACCATGGGCAGCTGGCGCGGCTGCTCTACGCCCGCAGGCAATGTGAGGTAGCCGTGGATGGGCAGGCCGTCCCGTGCCGTGTAGGTGATGGGCTCGGACGACGACAGGGCGTGCGCGATCAGGCTCAGGCGGGTCTCTCCCAGAAACTGCGGCTCTTGCCCATCCCGCAGCAGGTAGGTGCGTGCGCCCCGGTCGGTGGCCACGGCCACCGTGAGCACGCGGTCGGAATCATCGGCGCTGACTACCCGCACGTCCGCGGGCTTGTCCCCAGCCAACGTAGACAACCGCTCTGCCAGCCACGGATCGAACACCTTGCGCTGCGGATAGCCCGGCATGTAGTAAGCCACCAGCGGTTCACGCGTGCGGCGGCTGAGCGTCACGTTGTCCAGATCCACCTCGGCAGAAGCAAACAGTTCTTCCTCGGCGCCTGTAGTCATATCCAGCCGCACCAGCGCCAGCTTGTCGCGCCCTCGGTTGGACACCGCCCAGGCTTTGCGCCCTTCATCGTGCAGGCCAAAGATGTTCAGGGTGTCCCAGCGGCTTCGTTGCGTGGTAGTCAGCCAGCTGCCGGGCTCCGCGCCCGGGCGCTCGACCAGCGTCTGGTCACCCTGGATCTGAGCGCGGGCGCGCAGCTGCCCGGTTCGGTCCACACCCCACCATGTGACGTTGCCGGGGTTGGTGGCCAGCAGCACCGGGGCGCCGCCCGCCGGGTTTACGCGGTACAGGTCAAACACCTTCTTGTCGCGCAGGTTGGAGGTGACGATGAAGTCGGAGGAGCCCTCCACCACCTCGGCCAGATGCACGACCGAGCGCTGTGCGGGCATCAATTCACGCAAATCCGTATCGGCGCCATCCACACGCCCCACGTAAATGCGGGTGTTCTCGTCGCCGGTCGGGTCTGCGGTGATGCTCAGCCAGCGACTGTCGGCACTGAAGCGCACGGAACGCGCACGGATGCGAAACGCCTTGGCATCGCTGCCGTCGATGGAGCGCACCCAGATCGCAGGCACCACCCCGTCAGTGCCGAACCACGCGATGCGCTTGCCGTCGGGCGACACCTGGTAGCCGCCCGTGGACTGGCGGCTGGCCACAAAGTCGCGCACCGGGATCAGCTCGGGCAGCTGGGCACCTGCTAACGACGGGTGTGTGGGACCACTGGCACAGCCCACCAAGACCAGCAAGCCGAACAATGCCATGCCGCCGCTCCACCATCGCAATGCTGTTCTTTTTGTGCCCTGCTGCTGCGCCATACCCATCTCCCCGGATTGTTGAATCGTGAATGTAGTGATTGTGCAAAGTGTTGCCTTAAGGTCTGCCAAAGGCCGCGTTTGCACATTGCCCTAAATGCGACGCACCCAACAAGCAAGGTTGGATGGATCCAGGAGGGCTTTGCCAGTGAGGCACTGTTTCAGCAACGGCGCTCACACCGCTAGCAGCTTTCGATAAATCGTGTTGCGCTTGACCACCTGAAACCCGCAGTCCTCATACACCCGGTTCGCGCCTGTCAAGTTTTCGCCATCCACCGCCAGCGCCGACTCGGCCATCCCTTCGTCGGCCAACAGGCGGAGGCTGCGGGCGATCAATGCCCTTGCAAGACCGCGTCTGCGCCACTTGCGCCCCACGCTGATGAACTCGGTGTAGCCCCGGCGCCGTGACAGATGGCGGTTCTCATCCTCGTTGATATACGTGCGGACTTGGCCTGCGACCTCATTGCCGTCCCACGCCACCTGCCAGCGCGCGGGCTGAAAAATCTTGCTCTCCAGCCAGGTGTCGTAGTCGCGTGGCAAGGGCGGCGCCATTCCCCAATGGTCTTGAAAAGCAGTGTGGTGAGCGTCCCAAATGACGCGGTAGTGCTCGGGCAACACCGGCCGCAACTCCAGCCCTTGCGGCATGGGAAAGTCGGGCGCAGCATGCAGTTCTGTGTTCAACATTTCAAAGAAGTACCGCATTGGCGCATAGCCACTGGTCTGCAGCAGTTTCGCGCGCGCTTCCTCGCCTTGCTGCACATAGGCATGGTGCACGTGCGGGCCGCCCGGCTGCTGGGCTGCCACGGTGTGGTGCCGCCGCTCAATCCAACCTTGCAGCACACGGCCAATGCCGCGCCCGCGCCAACGCCCGGGCACAAAACCGATTTGCGCGTGCAGCGTCAACCCGTCGGCCTGGGTAAACCGCCAGCACCGGCCATAGCCCACCAGCTCGCCATCCAGCTCGGCCATGATTGCGTCGTGATACGGATCACAGTTGGTGAAGGCGGCGTAGTCGCGTGCCAGGTCTTCGGGCGCGCGGCGTGCGAGCACCCCGTCGGCATCAAAGCTGGCATTGGCCACCTCGGCCATGGCCGGGAAGTCCGACGGGCCGCGAAACGGCCGCAGCACCAGCCCTGAAGGGGCCGATACATTCGTCATCGATTTGTCATCACCCACAAGAGCATCCTCCCCAGCTTCTTCCATTCATTCTTCTTCTCCCTCAAACGTCGGTGCGCGAGTCACGTTGGGCTGCGCCCGCTGACATTGTGCAAACCACAGCCTTAACGCCAGCCAAAGACACCGCTTCAGACAACGCCCCGCAGGCTTTGCACCCGCCACAATCGCACCCCATGCACATTCTGCTCATCGAAGACGATCTGGACCTGGGCCGCGCGCTGCAGTCCGCGCTGAAGGTGGAGGGCCTGACCAGCGAATGGCTGCGCCGCACGGTGGATGCCCCGGCCACTGTCGATGCCACCACCATCGACTGCGTGCTGCTGGACCTGACGCTGCCCGACGGCAGCGGCTTCGACCTGCTGGCACGCTGGCGGGCGCAGGGCGAGCAGGTGCCCATCATCGTGATCACCGCGCGCTCGGCCGTGGAAGACCGGCTGGCCGGGCTGGATGGCGGGGCCGATGATTTCGTGGTCAAGCCTTTCGCTACGGCCGAACTGCTCTCGCGCATCCGCGCCGTGCTGCGCCGCAGCGCCCGCCAGGCCAGCGAGCGCTGGGTGCTGGGCGAGCTGGTGATCGAGCCGCGGCGCCATGCCGTGCAGCGCAATGGCACGGTGCTGGATGTGTCACCGCGCGAGTTCCAGCTGCTGCTGGAGCTGGCGCGCGAGCCGGGCGTAGTGGTGTCCAAAAGCCTGCTCTCGCAGCGGCTGGACCCGCTGGGCGAGCCCGTGGACTTTGGCGCCATCGAAGTGCATGTGTCCAACCTGCGGCGCAAGATCGGGGCGGAGCTGATCCGCACGGTGCGCGGCGTGGGCTATCTGTTGCAGGCATGAGCATGAGCACCCCCGCCTTCCCCCCGAGCACCGGCAGCCGTACGCCCCGCCAGTTGCGCGCGACATGGCGTCGGCTGGCCGAGCCCACGCTGGTGCGACGCAGCGTGTTGTCCGTCACCGTGGCGTTTGTGCTGGTGTGGGCTGTGCTGCTGGGCTACAACTACTTCAACTACAAGCAGGCCATCACCAACGACCCGGGGCTGCTGAAGTACGGCGACGCGCTGCTCGAGTCGCTCACCCCGATCACGGACCCGGCGCAGGCCGCTGCGGCCGTAGCGGCCACCAACCACTGGACCAACATCCGCCGTCGCCAGATTGGCCTGCTGCCGGGCGCATCGATGCATGAGCTGCGCAACAGCGCCACAGGGCAGGTGGTCTATTCCCCCGCAGGTCTTCAAGAGCTGGACATCCCACTGCCTGCTCTGCAAGAAGGCTCTGCCCTTTCCGAATCCGTCGTGCAGGGCAAGCCCTATCGGATCTACGTCGGCCACAACGCCCGCTGGACACTGCGCATTGTCGATAACAAGCGGACGGATGCGGATTACTTGGCCTACAACGGCCGCTACCTGGTGCCCTATCTCCTGTTGGCCGCCCCCTTCGTGCTGCTGCCCGTGTGGCTGTCAGTGCGCAACGGCCTGCGCCCGCTGCAACAGTTGGCAAACCTCATCGCCCGCAGGGACAAGGACGATCTGCAGCCCGTTGGCTTCCGCGCCCGCCACCGCGAACTCAAGCCTCTGGAGCAGTCACTGGACCACCTCTTCGCCCAGTTGCGCCAGAAGGTGGAGCGCGAGCGCGCCTTTGTGCAGGACGCTGCGCACGAGATCCGCACGCCGCTGGCCGTGATCACTGCCCAGGCCCATGTGATGGCCCGCTCGCCCATCGAAGAGGAACGCATGCAAGCCCAGGCCCACCTGGAGCAGGCCATCGCCCGCACCTCGCACCTGGCGCAGCAACTGCTCGACCTGGCCGCGCTGGACGACGCCCAGCGCCCCGCCCCGCGCGACCTGGACGTGGCGCAGTGGCTGCGCGGCGCGCTGGCCCAGGCCGTGCCTGATGCGATGGCACGGCAGATCGAGCTGTCGCTGGACGCGCCCGACACCTTGCCCGCGCGGCTCGACCAGCCTGCGCTCGAATCCATCGCCCACAACCTCATCGACAACGCACTGCGCTACACGCCCAACGGCGGCAACGTGGCGGTGGCACTGTGGCGCGAGGGCACGGCGCTGCACCTGTCGGTGCAGGACGACGGGCCGGGCATCGCGGCCACCGAGCAATCGCATGTGTTCGAGCGCTTCTACCGGGGCCTGGGCCACGCCGCCAACGGCTCGGGCCTGGGCCTGGCCATCGTGCGGCAGGCAGTGCTGCGCATGGGCGGGCAGGTGCAGATCGGCGTGGGTTTGAATGGCAAAGGTGTGGGCTTTTTCGTTAGCATTCCCCTCCCCCACAAAGCCTGACGGCCCCGCCACAGGCCCACTGCCCGTCCTGCATGTCCGACGCCACCACCACCGCCGATTCCGCCCACCCGTGCCTGAGCTGCGGCGCCTGCTGCGCCAACTTTCGCGTGGACTTTGCCGTGTACGAGATGCAGGCAATGGGCGGCACGGTGCCCGACGGTCTGGCCCTGGATGTGAACGGCAGCACCTGCCGCATGCGGGGCACGGAGCAGGTGCCCATCCGCTGCGCCGCGCTGACCGGCCAGGTGGGCCAGCAGGTGGCCTGCAGCATCTACGAACTGCGCCCGGCGCCCTGCCGGGAGTTCTCGGCGGGCGACTACGCCTGCCACAAGGCGCGCGCGCGGCACGGGCTGGCGCCGCTCCCGGAAGGCGCCATCTTGTGAGGTGACACGCTCCAGCAGCCGGGCTACTGCCGCATCAAAATAGTTTAGGCTTCAACAAAAAATCGACGAGGTGTTGGAAATAACCGACACCACGGGTTTTTCGGGACATGCAAACTTTGTCCCATGTCAACGCCCTCCTCCCCCACCGCCCGCCAGCTTTGGGACATCTCGCCACCCGTGCACGCGGGCAGCCCCGTGTTCCCCGGCGACACGGCCTACAGCCAGCAGTGGTGCGCCACCATTGGCCCCGGCTGCCCGGTCAACGTGAGCGCGATCACGATGTCGCCCCATGTGGGCGCGCACGCCGATGCGCCGCTGCATTACGACGCACAGGGCGCCACCATCGGTGACGTGTCGCTCGACGCCTTTCTGGGCCCCTGCCGCGTGATCCACGCGATTGACTGCGGTCCGCTCATCTCCTGGGAGCACATCGCCCACGCAGTGGACGGCACCCTACCGCAGCGCGTGCTGGTGCGCACCTATGAACACATGCCTGTGGACCGCTGGGATGCCCAGCTGGCCGCCTATGCGCCCGGCACCATCGAACGCCTGGCCGACTTGGGCGTGCTGCTGGTGGGCATCGACACCGCCAGCATCGACCCGGCCGACAGCAAGACACTGGAGAGCCACCAGGTCATCCGCCGCCGGGGCCTGCGCGTACTCGAAAACCTGGTCCTAGACGCCGTGCCCGAGGGCGACTACGAACTCATCGCCCTGCCGCTCAAGCTGACCACGGCCGACGCGTCGCCCGTGCGCGCAGTGCTGCGGGCGCTGTAGCCCAAAAATTTCAAGCTTTTTTGGCATCTACCGCTCGTCCATCATACGGTAGCAGCTATCAAAACAGAAGCAAACCACTCTGAACACCATGACCACTACCTTGCAAGACTGCCGCGCGCTCGACGCGCAAGACCCCCTCGCGCCGCTGCGCAGCCACTTCGCCCTGCCCCCGGGCGTGATCTACCTGGACGGCAATTCGCTGGGTGTGGCCCCCAAGGCCGCCGCCGCGCGCGTGGCCGATGTAGTCACCCGCGAATGGGGCACGGACCTCATCAAATCGTGGAACACCGCCAGCTGGTTTGACCTGCCCCAGCGCCTGGGCAACCAGCTCGCCCCGCTGATTGGCGCGGGCAAGGATGAAGTGGTGTGCACCGACAGCACCTCCATCAACCTCTACAAGGTGCTGAGCGCGGCGCTGAACATTGCGCGCGAAGACAGCCCCGCCCGCAAGCGCATCGTGAGCGAGCGCAGCAACTTCCCCACCGACCTCTACATTGCCGAAGGCCTGTGCAAGGAGCGCGGCCTTGACCTCGTACTCGTGGAGCCTGAAGAGATCGCCGCAGCACTCACCGGCGACGTGGCCGTGCTGATGCTCACGCACGTGAACTACCGCACCGGCGCCATGCACGACATGGCCGCCATCACCGCCGCCGCGCATGCCCAGGGCATTTTGTGCGTGTGGGACCTGGCGCACAGCGCGGGCGCGGTGCCGGTCGATCTGAACGGTGCAGGTGCGGATTTCTCGATTGGCTGCGGCTACAAATATTTGAACGGCGGCCCGGGCGCCCCGGCCTTCGTGTGGGTGCACCCGCGCCATGCCGACCGCTTCTGGCAGCCGCTGTCTGGCTGGTGGGGCCATGCCGCACCCTTTGCCTTCACACCCGACTACCAGCCCGCGCCCGGCATCACGCGCTACCTGTGTGGCACGCAGCCCATCATCAGTTTGTCGGCCCTGCAATGCGGGCTGGATGTGTTCACCGCTGCGCAAAGCCTGGGCGGCATGGCCGCGCTGCGCGCCAAGTCGCTGGCGCTGACCGACCTGTTCATCCAGCTGGTGGAAGAGCGCTGCGCTGGACACGGCCTGGGCCTGGCCACGCCGCGCGAGCATGCCCAGCGCGGCTCACAGGTGTGCCTGACGCGCGACGAAGGCGCGGGCGTGAACGGCCAGGGCAGCGGCGCCTACGCCATCGTGCAGGCGCTGATTGCGCGCGGCGTGATCGGTGACTTCCGCAAAGGCGACGGCGGCACGGGCCGCCACAAGGACATCCTGCGGTTTGGCTTCACGCCGCTGTACCTGGGCTTTGAGGATGTGTGGAATGCCGTGGAGCACTTGCGCCAGGTGCTGGAGAGTGGCGAGTGGAAGAAGGCCGAGTTCAACCAGACGCACGCCGTCACCTGATCGGAAAGGCAAACCACCATGTGCCCTTTCTCGCAAACTCCGGCCGACGGCAACAACCCGGCGTCTGCCGCCCTGCCCGAATCCATCGTGCACGAAGAGCGCGCCCAGCTCGACTTCAGCAAGAGCATGAGCTATGGCGACTACCTGCAGCTCGACGCCATCCTCACCGCACAAAAGCCGCTGTCGCCTGCGCACGATGAGATGCTGTTCATCGTGCAGCACCAGACCAGCGAGCTGTGGATGAAGCTCATGCTGCACGAGCTGCGCGCGGCCATCGGCCACATTGCGCGCGACGAGCTGCCGCCCGCGTTCAAGATGCTGGCGCGTGTCAGCAAGATCATGGAGCAGCTGGTGCACGCCTGGGACGTGCTGGCCACCATGACGCCGCCCGAGTACAGCGCCATGCGCCCGTACCTGGGCCAGTCCAGCGGCTTCCAGAGCTACCAGTACCGCTGCATCGAGTTCTCGATGGGCAACAAGAACCGGGCCATGCTCAAGCCCCACGAGCACCGTGCCGACCTGCTCGCCCAGGTGCAGGCCGCGTACGAGGCGCCATCGCTGTACGACGAGGCCCTGCGCCTGCTGGCGCGGCGTGGCCTGGCCGTGCCCACCAGCCACACCGAGCGCGACTGGACACAGCCCTATGTGGAAAACGATGCGGTGGAGCAGGCCTGGCTCACCGTGTACCGCAACCCGGATAAGCACTGGGACCTGTACCAGCTGGGCGAGGAGCTGACCGACCTGGAAGACGCCTTCCGCCTCTGGCGCTTCCGCCACGTGACCACGGTGGAGCGCGTGATCGGCTTCAAGCGCGGCACGGGTGGCACGGGCGGGGTGAGCTACCTGCGCAAGATGCTCGACGTGGTGCTGTTCCCCGAGATCTGGAAGCTGCGCACGGACCTATAGTGCAGTGTTTCACGCTATCTGGCACATAAAAAGGCGTCTTTTCGCCCCTGGCAGCGTTGCAAATCCTCGCGATACACCCGGTATCGCTCCGGTTTGCGCCTCGCCAGTGCCAAAAATCCATCCTTTTTATTTTTGCCATCAAGCATGAAACACTGCACTAACCCGGGCACGGCAAGCCTTCAAGACGCCGCCTTGAGCGCGCCCTGCAGAAAGCGCAAAAACCGCGGGTCGTTGGCATAGGCCACGTTCACCCGCATGGCCTGCAAAGGCTGCTGCTGGCCCTGCCGCTGCGGGAAGAACACAGCGCCCGGCGCCAGAAAAATGCCCCGCTCCGCCGCACTGCGGGCCAGGCCCAGTTCGGTGATGCCATGCGGCAACTCCACCCACAGGTAATAGCCGCCCGGCGGGCTGGGGTGCACGGTAAGGCCCAGGCGTGCCAATGCTTTTTGCGCTGGGCCCAACGCACTGTCCAGCCGGGCCTTGAGACGGCTCAGATGGCGCCGGTACTGGCCCGCAGAGATCAGCTGGTGCACCACGCGCTCTACAAAATCGGACGTGGACACCACCGTCACCATCTTCAGGTCACACAGCGCATTGATGCGGTGCGCCGCCCCTGCGATGTAGCCCACGCGCAGACCGGCCGACAGCGTTTTGGAAAAGCTGCTCACGTAGATCACGCGCTCCAGCTGGTCCAGCGCTGCCAGGCGCGGGGCGTTGGGCGGCTGCAGGTCGGCAAATGGGTCATCCTCCACCACCAGAAACCCGTAGGCCGCAGCCATCTGCAACAGGCGGTGGGCCTTGGGCAGGCTGATCGACCCGCCTGTGGGGTTGTGCGCCAGCGACTGCGTGAAGAACACCTTGGGCCGGTGCTTTTCCAGCAGCGCCTGCAGCGCATCCAGGTCGGGGCCATCGGCCAGCCGGGGCACGCCCAGCATCTCCACCTTGGCGAGCTTGAGCTTGCCAAACAGCGGGTAGTAGCCGGGTGAATCCACCAGCACCCCATCGCCCGCGTCCAGCAGGTGCCGCACGATGAGGTCCAGCGCGTGGTTGGCGCCCTGGGTCAGCAGCACCTGGCGCGGGCAGACGGGGATGGTGCGCTCGCCCAGCATGCGCGCAATGGTCTCGCGCAGTGGCAGGTAGCCCCAGGGAGTGCCGTAGCCATGCTCGATGTCCGACAGCCCTTGCGAGCGCGCGCGGCGCAGCGAGCTGCCCAGCTCGGACCCCTCCATCCACGACGCGGGCGGGCGGCCATCGCCCACACGCACCTCGTAGTGCTGCTCCAGTTGCTCACGCAGCAGCGACACCACATCCACCGCCTCGGTCACATGCGGCGCAGGGGCCTGGGCATGTACGCTGCTGCTGGGCTTGCGCACGTAATAGCCCGAGCCGGGCCGCGCTTCCACATAGCCGCGCGCGGCCAGGCGGTTGTACGCCTCCACCACCGTGTTGCGTCCCACACCGTCCTTGGCGGCTGCATCGCGGATGGACCGCAGGCGGGTGCCGGGTAGCACGCTGCCTTGTTCGATGGACTGCGCAATGCGGCGCGCCAGTGCTTCGACCTTGCTGTCGGGCGAAGCGTCTTCTTCGGGGTGGGGCATGGGTCTGTCTCCTGATCTGTACCCGTTTATTGATGGGTACAGTTTTGTGATCTGTGCCCAAACTGTATCCAACCACCGGCTGCATTGTCCATATACTTTTCGAACTCGCCCGCAGCCCACACTGCGCATTGGGCCGAGGCAGCAAACCCACGGCGATGGGTGCACACATTCCAAACCAACCGGAGACAAGACATGGCAGACAAAGCCGTCCAACGACGCAACATCCTCAAATCCACCCTGGCTGCAGCCGCTGCCGTGGGCGCTGCGGCGCCCCTGGCCAGCCACGCGCAGGCCACGGTCACCTGGCGCATGCAGGCGCTATGGGACGGCGGCACCACGCCGCAAAAGTTTGAAGAGCGTTTTGTGGCCCGCGTGGCCGAGCTGACCGGTGGCCGCTTCAAGATCAACCTGTTTGCCGCAGGCCAGATCGTGCCCGCCGCGCAAGCGTTTGATGCCGTGCGCGGTGGCGCGTTTGAGCTGATGAAAACCTTCGACGGCTACGAGGCCGGCAAGATCCCCGCGTTTGCCTTCACCAGCACCATTCCGTTCGGCTTTGCCGAGAGCGACGAATACGAAGCCTGGTTTTACGAACGCGGCGGGCTGGACCTGGTGCGCCAGGCGTATGCGCCCGCAGGCCTGCACTACATCGCCCCCACGGTGTACGGCCAAGAGCCACTGCACTCCAAGGTGCCGATCCGCAAGATCGCCGACCTGACGGGCAAAAAGGGGCGCTTTGTGGGCCTGGCCTCGGCCGTGATGGGCGCCATGGGTGTGTCGGTCACGCCGCTGCCCACAGGCGAGGTGTATTCGGCGCTGGACAAAGGCGTGATCGACATGGCTGACCGGGGCGACCTGACAGCCAACTTTGAAGCCGGTCTGGCCGAGGTGGCCAAGTATGTCGTGGTGCCGGGCTTTCACCAGCCCACCACCGCCACCAGCTACGTGGCCAACCGCGCGGCGCACGACAAGCTGCCCGCCGAGTTCAAGGCCGCGCTGGCCGTGGCCGCACGCGAGATTTCTGCAGCACTGCGCCAGCACATCCTGGTGAGCGACGCCACCGTGCTGGCCAAGTACGAGGCCAAGGGCTGCGAGATCATCCGATTCAGCGCCGCCGACGTGGCCGCCGCACGGCCTAAGGCGATGGCCGCATGGCGCACCGCCACCAAGGGCGACGCCCTCGCCACCAAGATCCTGGACAGCCAGGTGGCCTTCATGAAAGAACTGGGCCTGCTGGCCTGATCGCACGCTGCGGACCTTGCACTGGCGCCCTTTGTGCGCGCCAGTGCGCATGGGCTCGCCCCCACTGTTCTGAGGAGTCACCCCATGCCGTCATGGCTCTCTGTCTCCACGTCTGCCATCACCACACTCAACCGCTGGATCTTCCAGGCCACGGTGTGGTTGATGGCCATCGTGGTTCCCGTCATGCTTTATGAAGTCATTGCACGCTATGTGTTCAATGCGCCCACCGTGTGGGGCATGGAGCTGGCCGTGCTGCTGTTCGGCCCCTACTTCTTGCTGGGCGGGCCGTACCTGCTGCACCTCAAAGGCCATGTGGCGCTCGATGTGGCGCGCCAGCGCCTGAGCCCCGCATGGCAGCGGCGGCTGGACCTGGTGAACTTTCCGATCATTGTGCTGTTTTGCGCCATCCTGCTGTACTTCAGTGCACCTGCCGCGTACAGCGCGTTCACCTACCGCGAGACCAGCTTTTCAGCCTGGAACCCACCTATCTGGCCGGTGAAGGCCGCCGTGCCGCTGGCCCTGGCGCTGATGCTGCTGCAAGCGGTGGTGGAGTTCTTTCGCACGCTGTTTGGCGAAGCAACCGTTGACGCGTCCCCCGCGGAGGCCCACCCATGACCTCCAACATGATCCTGGTGCTGATGTTCGGCAGCCTCACGCTGTTCATGCTCACCGGCTTGCCCATTGCCTTCGTGCTGGGCGGCCTGTCGCTGCTGTTCACCGTGACGCTGTGGGAGCCCAACGCGGTCATCGTGCTGGTGCTGCAGATCTTCGACACGATGAAGTCCGAGGCACTGCTCGCGATCCCGCTGTTCATCCTGATGGCCTGCATCCTGCAGCGCTCGGGTGTCATCGAAGACCTGTACCGCGCAATGGAACTGTGGTTTGGGCGCCTGAAGGGCGGCCTCGCCATCGGCACCGTCATCATCTGCGTGGTGATGGCCGCCATGACCGGCGTGGTCGGCGCCGCCGTCACGGCCATGGGCATTCTGGCGCTGCCCGAGATGCTCAAGCGCGGCTACAAGCCCGAGCTGGCGCTGGGCACCATCTGCGCGTCGGGCACGCTGGGCATCCTCATTCCGCCGTCGGTGCTGACCATCGTGTACGCCGTCACAGCACAGATCTCCATCGGGCAGATGCTGATCGCAGGCATCGTGCCCGGCATCATCCTGGCGGCGCTGTACATAGCCTACATCGTGGTGGTGGGCTGGATCAAGCCCGAATGGGTGCCGCTAGACCCGAGCACCCGCAAGGCGCCGCTGCGCGAAAAGCTGCTGGCGCTAAAGGCGCTCATCATCCCGGCGATGCTGATCGTGATGATCCTCGGGTCCATCTTCTTCGGCATTGCCACCCCAACAGAGTCTGCCGCGGTGGGCGTGGCAGGCGCCCTGCTGCCCAGCCTGATCAGGCGGCGTTTTCAGTTCAGCATGCTACGCAGTGCGGGCACCGATGCGCTCAAGGCCACGGCGATGATCCTGTGGATCACGCTGGGTGCCAAGGCCTACGTGGCCATCTTCACGGGCCTGGGCGGAGCGGACACGCTGCTGCAGTTCATCCAGGGGCTGGACGTGAACCGCTGGCTCATCCTGGCGGCCATGATGCTGTTGCTCGTCTTCCTGGGCACGGTGCTGGACGAGCTCGGAATCATCCTGCTCACGGTGCCGGTGTTTCTGCCCATCGTGCGGCTCTTGGGCTTTGACGAACTGTGGTTTGGCGTGCTCTTCGCCATCACCATCCAGATGGGCTACATCAGCCCGCCGTTTGGCTACACGCTGTTCTACATCAAGGGCACGCTGCCCAAACACATCGGCATGAACGCCGTGTACTGGGGCGTGTTGCCATTCTTCGGGCTGCAGTTTGTCGGCCTGCTCATCTGCGCGGCCTTCCCCGACCTGGTCACCTACCTGCCCCGGCTGATGGCGTCGCGCTGAGCCGCTTGTTCACCCCTTTATTCAAAACACCTCCATGACTTCCACCGCACACCCCAGCAGCCGCATTGGCGGTTTTCACAAGCTCGCCATTCCTGCACGCATTGACGCCGTGGCCCAGTTTGCGGGCCTCAGTGACGCCGACAAGGCCCATCTGCTGAACACTGGCAACCTGCCTTCCGAGCTGGCCGACCACCTCATCGAGAACGTCATCGGCACGATGAACATCCCCGTGGGCATTGCCACCAACATGAAAATCGACGGGCGGGACCGGCTGATCCCCATGGCCACCGAAGAGTCGTCGGTGGTGGCGGCGGTATGCAACGCGGCGCGCCAGTGTTACGACCACGGCGGCTTTGTCACGTCCATGTCGGGCACCGAGATGATTGCGCAGATCCAGCTCACGCAGGTGTCTGACCCGCAGCACGCGCGCATCCGCATCCTGGAGCACAAGGAAGACATCCGCGCGCTGTGCGACGGCTGCGACCCCATCTTGGTCAAGCTGGGCGGCGGCTTCAGGGACCTGGAGGTGCGCGTCATCGACACCCGCGGCGGCACCATGGTGATCACCCACCTCATCGTGGACACGCGCGACGCCATGGGCGCCAATGCCGTCAACACCATGGCCGAAAAGATTGCGCCGCAGATTGCGGCATGGACGGGCGGGCAGACCAACCTGCGCATCCTGTCGAACCTGGCCGACCGGCGCCTGGCGCGTGCACGCTGCGTGTGGCGCACGGCCGACATCGGCGGCGAGGCGGTGCGCGACGGCATGTTGGCGGCCTACCACTTTGCGGCAGCCGACCCCTACCGCGCCGCCACGCACAACAAGGGCATCATGAACGGCGTGAGCGCCGTGGTGCTGGCCACCGGCAACGACACGCGCGCGGTAGAAGCCGGTGCCCACGCCTACGCCGCACGCGGCGGCCACTACACCAGCCTGACGACTTGGGAGGTGACCAACGACGGCGACCTGGCAGGCTCCATCGAAATGCCCATGGCCGTGGGCCTGGTGGGCGGCGCCACCAAGCTGCACCCCACGGCCAAGACAGCGCTCAAGATTCTGGGTGTCACGTCGGCTAGCGAGCTGGCCCAGATCATTGCTGCAGTGGGCCTGGCGCAAAACTTCTCGGCCATGAAGGCCCTGGCCACCACCGGCATCCAGAAGGGGCACATGGCCCTGCACGCGCAGAACATCGCGATGATGGCGGGCGCCGCGGGCGACGAGATCGACCGCGTTGCGCAGGTGCTGGTGGCGCAGGGCACGGTGCGCATCGACGTGGCCGAGGCCGAGTTGCAGCGGCTGCGCAGTGGTGCATGAATTCGTTCACAGCGGCAGCGTGAGAGTGCCGACCCGCATCACCCCACCACCCGGAAAAGCGACCTAGAAATTACCCACAAAAAAAGCCACCAGCGCCTTGTTCATAGGCGCTGGCAGCTATTGTTTTTGAAGAATGCCGCAACCCGAAACTACCGGGCGCGGGGGTGGCCTGCTCTGCAGCCCGCCTATTGCACGCCCGCCACCATCATGGGGCGGTTGCTGCGGCACCAGATCGGTGCCAGATGGCCAATCTGGATGGTCAGCTCATTGCCCTTGCCGAGCACGGTGGTGGGGCCGTTGCTGAAGGCGTAGCCGGTTTCCGTGGCCTGTTTGGGCAGTTCCACCGTCCAGCCGCTGCGCCGCAACACGCTGCGGCCTTGCTCGGGGTAGAACTGCATCTCCACCTTTTCGCCATTGCCGCAGGCGAACTGCATGCTGCCGCGGTCCGTTGGCTCGCTAAAGGCCTGCATCACGGGTGGCTGGCTCGCACATCCCGACATCAACAGCGTTGCCAGCGCACCTGAACACAGCGAAACCATCTTCTTCATCAGTCACTCCTGAGTAGCGATGTGCATTGCGGCACACACTCCAACCTGCAAACTACTTGTGGCCACCGACCACCGGGGTCACTGGGGCTCCCAAGCACAAACCTTGCCACCACTCCGCTGCAGGCGAGAAGCCGAAACCGAGGAACGGTTTCAGCCGCCATCCACACCCAGCGCAGGGCATGCCCATGAGAGTGCCGCACGGTCCACGCCCCGTCGATTGGGGTGATCCCCACATCGAGAGCCTTCTCTAAAGTCTGACTTCGCTCCGTGGCGCCCTGATGACGGGCCAGACAGCCCCGTCCAACACGGCATTGCAGGCACGTATGGTTGCAATGCACGGGCCTGGCACCCGATTGCGCGCAGCTTGGCCCCAAAACGCCACGTCACCTTGGCGACTGGAGCGCCTGCGGCGACGGCTCGGGACATACCCTTAGTACCTCCGCAAATCGGGATGCAACAGCGGCCCTTGCCCAACGGTGAACTGCTGGCCCGACCCCAGGTTTGTGCACGTCATGACCCTTATCCCTCCCCCAACGCCCCTACTGCCTGCCCCACGCGCCCGTCGGCCGCTCCCATCTGGTGCAGATTGGCGGACCCGGCAACCCGTGCGATTCACGCGAGACAGCGGTCACCGCCCTGTCCATGTACGCTCGGAACGGGGCAGCCTGTTGCCACCCCTTTTTGGAGACCCACCACCGTGCAGGTGCCCCCGCCCCCCACACCCACTACCCCACTGCTCCCCCTCCGCGCCGCCTGGGCCATGCTGCTGGCACTGGTGACGGGTTTTGCGCTGAGCCAGGCGTTTCGCACCATCACGGCCATCATGGCAACGGGCCTACGGGCAGAGTTCGGCCTGTCGGCGCAGGCGCTGGGCGTGTTTGCCGGAGCGTTCGCATTCGCCTTCGGCACCATGCAGCTCTTCATGGGCATCGGCATCGACCTCTATGGCGTGCGGCGCACGCTGCTGGTGGCGTTTCCGTTGGCGATTGCGGGCTCGGTGCTGTCGGCGCTGGCGCCCGGCTATGGTGCGGTGCTGCTGGGGCAGGTGCTGATCGGCGTGGGCTGCGCGCCCGCGTTTTTGGTGTGCACGGTGTTCATTGCGCGCTACTTTCCGGCCAGCCGGTTTGCGATGGTCTCGGGTGTGGCCATGGGCGTGGGCGGGCTGGGCATGTTGTTCACGGGCACGCCACTGGCATGGCTGGTGCAACTGTCGTCCTGGCGCATGGGCTTTGCGGTGCTGGCGGGTTTTGCTGCACTGGCCTGGCTGCTGATCTTCTGGAAGGTGCACGAGCCCGTGCAGCCCACGCACAACGCGCCCCCGCGCGAATCGGTGCTGCAGGCGGTGCGCGGGTTTGGCGCGCTGTTCTTGCTGCCGCACACCGCCGGAATCATGCTGCTGGCGCTGACGACGTATGCCTCCTTCCTCACGCTGCGCGGGCTGTGGCTGGGGCCGCTGCTCATTGAGCGGCATGGCTATTCGCTGGTGGCCAGCGGCAATGTGGCCATGTTGTCGTCGCTGGTGTCGCTGTTCACACCGGCATTGTTCGGGCGACTCGACCCGGGGCCTGGCCAACGCCGCCGCTGGATCACGGGCTTCACGGTGCTGCTGGCAGCCCTCTTCGGTGCCATCGGCCTGCTCCACGCCGAGTGGCTGGACGTGGCGGGCTCCATCGCGGTGGGCCTGTTGTCGGGCTACATGGTGCTGCAGTATTCAGACGTGCGTTCGGCCTACGCACCCGCCGTCACCGGGCGCGCCATGGCGGTGTTCACGATGGCGCTGTTTCTGGGCGTGGCACTGATGCAGTGGGTGACCGGCGTGGCAGCCTCCATCGCCGCCGCACAGGGCGCAGACCCGTATGTGGCTGTGATGCTGACCATTGCCGCCATGCTGGCGACAGGCGCCCTGGCGTTCAGGTGCCTGCCGGTGCCCGCACACTGACCCGTGCTGGGGACGTGCCCGCCACGCGCCACCACTGCAGCACACCAAACAGCAGCTCAAACAGCGTGAAGCCCAGCACGATCACATTGGCGCCGTGGGCCACGGCATAGATCTGCCAGGCCGCAAACAGAAACCGCGCCACGCCATCCAAGCGCCCCAGCAGCAAGCTGGGCGCAACCATGCGCGCGATAGACCACACCACCACTACCGAGCCGAGCAGGTTGGCTAGCAACATGTGGGTGGTGTCCAACGGGTGCAGGGTGCCGGGCAGGCCCAGCACGGCGGCCAACATGCCCAACTGGGCATACAGCCACGCAAAGGTCCACGGCAGCACAAAAGGCCAGGTCACCAGCAGGTCGTACCAGCCGCTGGCGCGCACGATACGCAGGTAGCGCGGAGTGGAAATTGAAGATAAGGGCATGAGGATCAACCTGGGGATGAAAGAAGCCCGAGGTTCAGCCCTGAAGTACGCTTCAGGGTCAAGCCGCTTCCAGAGGTGGCATTTGTTTTCACGCCACAAGGAAACCCCCATGCTGATCGGTGAACTCGCCAATGCTTCCGGCCTAAGCCGCGAGGCACTGCGCTTTTACGAACAACAAGGCCTCATCCGATCGCGACGCCTGGCCAATGGCTACCGCGACTACCCGGCCGAAACGGCGATGCTGGTGCAGTACATCCGCACCGCGCAGCAACTGGGCTTTACGCTGGCAGAGATTGGCGACCGGCTGCCCGCCATCTGGGACGCCGCCGACCCCGGCCCAGCGCTGGCCCAGGTGCTGGCAGTGAAGCTGCAGGAGATCGACGCACGCATTGCCGCGCTGCAGGCCCTGCGCCAGACTCTGGCCGAGCGGGTGGCCACGGACTGCCCACTGCGTGGGGCCGCTGCCGCCGCCTGAATGGCGCAATGGTCCCTCATCGTGGGCAGCCTCCAAAATATCAAGCAAAAACAGGCCTTAGCGCTTATCCAATAAGCGTATACAGCTATATATTTAATAGCAATCATCCTGCAAGAAATGGGCGCTGGCCCATGGCGCGTACAGCAGGTCTGCAGGCGCGCATCGCGCTGCCACCTCCCCCCCGCTCAGCCCCTGTTGTTCACACGGCCGATGAGGCCACCGAGTGCAGCAGCACGGGGTGGTTGCCATCGGCATCCACACTCTCGATCTGCACCCCAAAACCCCACAGGCGCGCCACATGCCGCAGCACCTCCTGCGTGTCGTCGGCCAGCGGGCGGCCCTGGAACTGGGTGTGGCGCAGGGTCAGGCTGCGGTCGCCGCGCAGGTTCACGTTCCACACCTGGATGTTGGGCTCGCGCGTGCCCAGGTCGTACTGCTGCGACAGCATCTGGCGCAGGCGGCGGTAGCCGTTCTCATCGTGGATCTCGCTGACCACCAGCTCGCGCTCGTTGGCATCGTCGTGCAGCGCAAACAGACGCATCTCGCGCATCAGATGCGGGCTGAGGTACTGGCCGATGAAACTCTCGTCCTTGAAGTTGCGCATGGCGTGGTCCAGCGCGGGCAGCCAGGGTGTGCCCGCGATGTCAGGGAACCAGTGCCGATCCTCCTCCGTAGGGTTCTGGCAGATGCGCTGGATGTCGCGGTACATGGCAAACCCCAGCGCATAGGGGTTGATGCCGCTGTAGGCGCGGTGCCCCACGGGCGGCTGGTAGATGACATTGGTGTGCGAGCCCAGCCATTCGATCATCACCCCGTCGCTCAGGTAGCCCTCGTCGTACAGCGTATTGAGCAGCGTGTAGTGCCAGAACGTGGCCCAGCCTTCGTTCATCACCTGGGTCTGGCGCTGCGGGTAGAAATACTGCGCGATCTTGCGCACGATGCGCACGATCTCGCGCTGCCAGGGTTCCAGCAGGGGCGCGTTTTTTTCGATGAAGTACAGGATGTTCTCTTGCGGCTCCTGCGGAAAGCGGTTGTGCTCCTGCGTGGCATCCTCCTTGCCGGGACGCACGGGCAGCGTGCGCCACAGCTCGTTCACCTGCTGCTGGGCATAGGCCTCGCGCTGCGCGCGCTCCAGCCGTTCGCGCGCCAGGTTCTTCTTGGAGGGGCGGCGGTAGCGGTCCACTCCAAAGTTGGCCAGCGCGTGGCACGAATCCATGAGCCGCTCCACTTCGGCCATGCCGTAGCGCTCTTCGCACTGGGCCACGTAGTCCTTGGCATACACCAGGTAGTCGATGATGCTGGACGCGTCGGTCCACATGCGAAACAGGTAGTTGCCCTTGAAGAAGCTGTTGTGCCCATAGGCCGCATGCGCAATCACCAGCGCCTGCATGGCGGTGGTGTTCTCCTCCATCAGGTAGCTGATGCAGGGGTTGGAGTTGATGACGATCTCATACGCCAGCCCCATGTGCCCGCGCCGGTAGCGCCGCTCGGTGGCCAGAAACTCCTTGCCGTAGCTCCAGTGCCGGTAGTTCACCGGCATGCCCACGCTGGAGTAGGCATCCATCATCTGCTCGGCGGTGATGATCTCCAGCTGGTTGGGGTAGGTGTCGAGGCCAAAGCGCTCTGCCGTGGCGGCAATGGCGGCGTGGTAGCGCTCGATCAGCTCAAACGTCCAGTCGCTCGGGTCGGGCAACGGCTCGGCAGGCCGCGCGCCCGCAGGCAGGGGCTGGCCGGGCACGGCGCGGTGGCGGCGCTCACCCACGGCGGCGGCCTTCCAGGGGTTGTCGCTGACGCGGCGCTCCAGCACCGGATACTGCACAACGTTGTTCATGCGGCCACCCCCTCTTTCTTGAAGAGGTCGCGTAACACCGGGTAGATGTCGCCGGGTGCGGCGACCTTGCGCATTGCAAAGTGGGAGAACAGCGGCATCAACTGGCTGTACTCGTCCCACAGGTTCTGCTCCTCTTCTGCCACCTGCACATAGGCAAAGTAGCGCACCAGCGGCAGGATCTTGTCCACCAGCAGGTTGCGGCAGATGCCACTGTCGTTGGTGAAGTTGTCGCCATCACTGGCCTGGGCCACGTAGATGTTCCAGTCGCCCTGCGGATAGCGCGCACGGATGATCTGGTCCAGCAGCGCCAGCGCGCTGCTGACCACGGTGCCGCCGCTCTCGGTGGAGTGAAAGAACTGCTCTTCGCTCACCTCGGCCGCCTGGGTGTGGTGGCGGATGAACACGATGTCGATGGTCTCGTAGTGCCGCGTAAGAAACAGGTACAGCAGGATGAAGAACCGCTTGGCCAGATCCTTGCGCGTCTCGTCCATGGAACCCGACACGTCCATCACGCAGAACATCACCGCCTGGCTGCTGGGCACTGGCACCGGCGTACGCGCACGAAAGCGCAGGTCGATGGGATCGAGGTACGGAATCTTGTCGATGCGCGCCGTCAGCGCATCGATGCGGCGCTGCAGCTCGGCCACCGCTTCGCTCGTGCCGTCGTCCTGCGCCAGCAGGGCGTCCAGCTCGGCCTGCAGCGCCAGCAGCTCGCGGTGGGTCGACTTGCCCAGCGCAATGCGCCGCCCCAGCGCCCCGCGCATGGTGCGCAGCACAGCCAGGTTGTTGGGGATTCCATCCTGGCTGTAGCCCGCGCGGCGCGACTTCCACTGCGGGTTCTCGCCGATGTGGGTGCGCAGCAGGTGCGGCAGCGCCAGGTCTTCAAAAAAGAGCTGCATGAACTCTTCCTTGGTCAGCGTGAAGGTGAAGTCGTCCTCGCCCTCCCCACTGTCGCTGGCCTGCGAGCCGCGCCCGCCCGCTCCACCCTGGGGCCGTTCGATGCGGTCGCCGCGCACATGCTCTGCGTTACCGGGGTGCACCGTGTCTCGGATGCCGCCCTGGCCATGGTGGAACACGGGCTCGCTGATGTCCTTGCGCGGTATGGTGATGCTCTCGGCCTGCTCCATGTCGCGGATGCCGCGCTGCGAGACAGCACGGCGCACCGCGTCCGCGATCTGTTCCTTGTAACGGCGAACAAATCGCTCGCGGTTGCCCACCGACTTGTTCTTGCCAGCGAGCCTGCGATCGATGATTTGCAATGCCATTTTTCAGCCCCCGTGTGGCCACCACCCTCTGCCACCGCTCGCCCCCTGCCCCCGCGCGGGCAGCCGCGCAAGGGCCGCCCCGCTGCGCTGGCTGCGTCCACCTTCCCGAATGGCGCAGCCATTCGAGAGAAGGGGGAAGGCGCGCAGCGACTCAGGGGGTTGCACCATACCTAGCTGCTCTTGCGCACACGCAAGTACCACTCACACAACAGCCGCACCTGCTTGGGCGTGTAGCCCTTGTTCACCATGCGGGTGACAAAGTCCTCGTGCTTGCGCGCCTCTTCGGCGCTGGCCTTGGCGTTGAAGCTGATCACGGGCAGCAGCTCTTCGGTGTTGGAGAACATCTTCTTCTCGATCACCAGGCGCAGCTTCTCGTAGCTGGTCCAGCTGGGGTTTTGGCCCTGGTTGTTGGCGCGCGCGCGCAGCACAAAATTGACGATCTCGTTGCGAAAGTCCTTCGGGTTGGCAATGCCTGCGGGCTTCTCGATCTTTTCCAGCTCTGCGTTGAGTGCGCCCCGGTCGAACACCTCGCCGGTGTCGGTGTCGCGGTACTCGTTGTCCTGGATCCAGTAGTCTGCGTAGGTCACGTAGCGGTCAAAAATGTTCTGGCCGTACTCGCTGTAGCTCTCCAGGTAGGCGGTCTGGATCTCCTTGCCAATGAACTCGGCATAGCGGGGGGACAGGAACTCCTTGATGTAGCTGGTGTACTTGGTCTCCAGCTCGGCAGGGAACTGCTCGCGCTCGATCTGCTGCTCCAGCACATACATCAGGTGCACCGGGTTGGCGGCCACCTCGGCACTGTCAAAGTTGAACACCTTCGACAAAATCTTGAACGCAAAGCGGGTCGATATACCCGTCATGCCCTCGTCCACGCCGGCGTAGTCGCGGTACTCCTGGTAGCTCTTGGCGCGCGGGTCGGTGTCTTTCAGGCTCTCGCCGTCGTACACCTGCATCTTGCTGAAGATGCTGGAGTTCTCGGGCTCCTTCAGCCGCGTGAGGATGGCGAACTGCGCCATCATCTTGAGCGTGCCCGGCGCACACACGGCGTTGCCCAGCGACGACTCGCGGATGAGTTTTTCGTAAATGCGGGTCTCTTCGCTCACGCGCAGGCAGTACGGCACCTTGACGATGTAGATGCGGTCCAGAAACGCCTCGTTGTTCTTGTTGTTGCGAAACGCCTTCCACTCGCTCTCGTTGCTGTGCGCCAGCACCACGCCATCGAACGGGATGGCGCCAAAGCCTTCCGTGCCCTTGTAGTTGCCCTCCTGCGTGGCCGTGAGCAGCGGGTGCAGCACCTTGATGGGCGCCTTGAACATCTCGACAAATTCGAGCAGGCCCTGGTTGGCCAGGCAGAGGCCTCCGCTGTAACTGTAGGCGTCGGTGTCGTCCTGCGCAAAGGTTTCTAGCTTGCGGATGTCCACCTTGCCCACCAGGCTGGAGATGTCCTGGTTGTTCTCATCGCCCGGCTCGGTCTTGGCAATGCCCACCTGCTTCAAGATGCTGGGGTAGCGCTTGACCACGCGGAACTGGCGGATGTCGCCGCCAAACTCGTCGAGCCGCTTGACCGCCCACGGCGAGAGCACACGCTGCAGGTAGCGGCGGGGGATGCCGAACTGTTCCTCCAACACGGGGCCGTCCTCCAGCGCATCAAACAGGCCCAGCGGCGATTCGTTCACCGGCGAGCCCTTGAGCGCATAGAAAGGCACCTTCTGCATCAGGTGCTTGAGCCGCTCCGCGATCGAACTCTTGCCGCCACCCACAGGGCCCAGCAGATAAAGAATCTGCTTGCGCTCTTCCAGCCCTTGCGCGGCATGGCGAAAGAAACTCACCACCTGCTCGATGGCGTCCTCCATGCCGTAGAACTCGGCAAAGGCCGGGTAGCGCTTGATGACCTTGTTGGCAAAAAGCCGTGACATGCGCGGGTCATTGCGCGTGTCCACCATCTCGGGCTCGCCAATGGCGGCCAGCATGCGCTGGGCGGCCGTGGCGTAGGCCATGGGATCGCGCTTGCACTCGGCGAGGTACTCGTCAATCGACATTTCCTCTTCGCGGCTACGGGCATAACGCGCGGCGAAACTGCTGATGGCATCCATACGACCTCCTGTGGCGGCACCCCCGGCGGGCTCGGGTGGTGCCACGGTGTTGCAGTGGGAATCGCTACCGGCTTGGCCCTTTGTAGCACCACGGCGTGCGCTTGAACAGCAAATTCGCTGGCGCATCCGTTGCCTTTTCGGGGCTTTGCACACACAGGGATAGAGCGTGGCACACTGCGCAAAGTTCATCCCGCGCAGCGCATGCAGGGGTTGCCCCGGATAGGGAATATCCTGACAACCTGGCGGCGCTGTTCACCCACCCTGCAGGGTCATGAACCGGGCGGCTCGGGGCGGGCAGTTACCACCACCCCGCCCACTGCAATGAACTCACAACGAACTGGCGCTGGAGCCATCGCCCCGGTACAACCAGGGCACATCCAGCAACCGCTCGCCCAGCAGGCGCAGCGACAGATCGCGGCCCCAGCGCACAGGCCCGGTGGCATGGAAGATGCGGCCGTTGCGGATGGAGCGCGCCTGCACCCGGGCGTTTCGCTCCCAGCGGTTAAGGGCGTAGCGGGTAAGGCGCAGCGGCACGTCCAGGTCGTGCATGGCCAGCGCACGCTGCAGCTCGGCCGCGTCTTCAATGGCCATGCCAGCGCCCTGGGCCAGGTAGGGGCGCATGGGGTGGGCCGCATCGCCCAGCAGGGCCACCAGGCCTTGCGCCATCTCGTCGGCAGCGCGCACCGGTGGGCGGTCGCACAGCGGCCACAGGCGCCAGCCGGGGCCACCAGCGGCACCTACGCTGCGCACGACATCCTGCAGCGCCGTGCAGGTGCCTTGCAGGGCGTGCTCCAGGCCCGCAGCATTGGCAGCGTGGTCCCAGTTTTCCAGATCGTGCGGCGCGGGGCCTTGCACAATGACGACGATGTTCTGCAACTCGCCCCGGCGCACGGGGTACTGCACAGCATGCAGGCGCGGGCCCAGCCAGGCGGTGACCTGGCCTGTGCGCAATGCATCGGGCAGTGCATGCTGCGGCACCAGCGCGCGGTAGGCCAGATGCCCCGTCACGCGGGGCGGCACGGCACCGAGCAGCTGGGTGCGCGTGCGGCTCCACAGACCATCGGCACCAATGAGCGCATCGCCTTCCACCTCCTTGCCCCGGCTGGTGCGAACAGTCACGACCCCCTCGGCATCGGTGAATCCGTCGATGGCGTGCTCCAGATGCAACTGCGTGTCGGTGTATTTGGTCACGGCGGAAAGCAGCAGGCCATGCAGGTCGGCGCGGTGGATGGTGGCATAGGCCGCCCCATAGCGCTGCACCGCCGTGGGGCCCAGCGGCAGCACGGCCAGTTCCTTGCCACTGACGGCGTTGCGCACCTGCAAGCGGCTGGGGAACGCGGCTACTGCCTGCAACGGCTGCTGCAGGCCCCAGGCCTGTAGGCGGCGCACTACGTTCGGCCCGATCTGCACGCCGGCGCCCACTTCGCTGAATGCTGCCGCGCGTTCGTACAGCCGCACGTCCCACCCCGCGCGCGATGCGCCCAACGCGGCGGCCAAGCCGCCAATGCCGCCACCGGCGACCAATACCTGCTTCTTCATGCACCGATTGTGCCGTGCGGGCGTGCCTGGATGTTTGTCATGGCGCAGGGGCCCTGCAACCACATCCAGACACCACACCATGCCATACGTCGCTCGTCACAGCGCAGGCCGCAGCGCCCGCTCCAGAACCTCTGGTGGCATGGGGCGGCCAAACAGGTAGCCCTGGAAAGCCTGGCAGCCATGGCGCTGCAGGAACTCCAGCTGGCCAGTGGTCTCCACGCCTTCGGCCACCACGGCCAGGTCCAGGCTGTGCGCCAGCGCAAGAATGGTTCGCACGATGGCGGCATCGTTGGGGTCGGTCTGCAGGTCGCGCACAAAACTCTGGTCGATCTTGAGCTGGTCCAGCGGCAGGCGCTTCAAGTAGCTCAAGGAGGAATAGCCGGTGCCAAAGTCGTCCAGCGAGAAGCCCACACCATAGCGCCGCAGGTACTCCATGCGCGATATCACATCCTCCACATCGGCCAGCAGCAGGCTTTCCGTCAGTTCCAGCTTCAGGCGCTCGGGGTTGGCCCCGCTGGACTGCAGCGAGCCCAGCACCTGCTCCACAAAATCGGGCTGGCGAAACTGCCTCACGCTCACGTTCACCGACAGGAAGAACTGTCGCGTGAGCGAGCTGCGCGACCACACCACCAGCTGCTCGCAAGCGGCCTGCAACACCCATTGCCCCAGCGGCAGGATGAGCCCTGTCTGCTCCGCCAGCGGGATGAACTCGGCTGGCGACACCAGCCCACGCCGGGGGTGCTTCCAGCGCACCAGGGCTTCCGCGCCCTGCAGGCGGCCCTTGCCGTCCACCACGGGCTGGTAGTACAGCACCAGTTCCTTGTCTTGCAGACCTCGGCGCAGGTCGGCCTCCAGGGCCGCACGGTTGCTCACTGCGGCCTGCATGTCGGGGTCGAAGAAGCGCTGGGTGTTGCGCCCTGCAGCTTTGGCCTGGTACATCGCCAGGTCCGCGTGCTTGAGCAGCTCGTCCACACTCACGGTCTGCTGGCCAAACAGCGCAATACCGATGCTCGGGGTGCTGTGGTGGCTGGTATCGCCCAGCGCGTAGGGCTTGCCCAGCGTGGTGGCGATGTGGCTGGCCACCAGCGCGGCCTCGGCACTGGCGTGCGGGCCATCGGCACTCAGGCCTTCCACCAGCACCACGAATTCATCGCCGCCAAACCGTGCCACGGTGTCAGCCTCGCGCACGCAAGCCTTCAGACGCTGGGCCGCCTGCACCAGCAGCTGGTCGCCTGTATCGTGGCCCAGGGTGTCGTTGAGGTCCTTGAAGTTGTCCAGGTCGATGAACAGCAGAGCCCCTTGCGCGCCTGAGCGTGCCACGGCCGCCGTGGCGCGCTGCAGCCGGTCCACCAGCAAGCGGCGGTTGGGCAGGCCGGTGAGCACATCGTAAAACGCCAGCTGCTCGATCTGGCTCTCGACCCGCTTGCGCTCGGTAATGTCGCGGCCCACGCCCCGGTAGCCCCACAGGGCGCCCTGCGCGTCAAACACAGGCACACCGCTGACCGAGATCCAGTGCATGCTGCCATCGGGCCGCTGACGCTGCAGCTCCAGATCGCGAAACGGCTGGTGGGCCTGCAGCACCGCGCGGTGCGCAGCCCAGTCGGTCTCGGTCATGTTGAGCGCGCCGATCTCCCAGCGCGTGCGGCCCATCACGTTGGACAGCGGGATGCCATTGACGCTCAGGTCGCCCGCCAGCTGCACAAAGCGCCCTTCGGCGTCATGCTCCCAGTACCAGTCGGACGACAGGTCACTCAGCGATCGAAAGCGCGCCTCGCTCTCACGCAACTCGTTCTCAACGCGCACGTAGTCGCTGACATCCGCAAAAGTGCGCACGAGCCCCCCATCGGGCAGCCCGGTGGTGCGCACTTCAAACGTGCGGCCATCGGATGTGGTGCGCCAGTAGACGGCGGGCGCAGGCGCCACGGCCCCCCCTGCCACGTAGTCATGCCCGCGCCGGTCCACCAGGCGGTGGCCTTCGCCAAAGTCACCACGCTCGGCCTGGATGCGGGTCAAGTCGGCCAGCGTGGGCCGCGTGGCCATCAGCGATTCGGGCAGGTTGAGCAGTTCCAGTACACGCTGGTTGTAGACGGTGATGCTGCCATCCGGCGCCGTCTTGAAGATGCCCTGGCTCATGCTGGCCAGGGTGGCCTGCAGAGCCGTGCGCTGCTCCTGCAGCAAAGTCAGCGCCTCTTGCCAGATGCGGGCGTCCACCATGCGCACGGGCTGGCCCTGCCCCTGGGCTCCCTGCAGCAGCACGGCCAGACGGTGCAAAAGCTCCGGCAGGTGTGCCACACCATCTGCCTCGCGCACCATGTAGTCACCCAGCCCGCAGCGAAACGCGCGTGCGGCCAATGCCTCCTGGTGGGCGTCGATGCACATCAGCACCGGACGGCCCGCGCACAGCTCCAGCACGCCGGGCAGGTCCTGCACCGAAGGCTTGAGGCACAACACCACGGCATCCCAGGCCTGCGACGCCAGCGGCGCCCGGGCGGCCTCGGGTGTGGGGCTGTTCACGACACGCCAGTCGGGGTAGCGGATGGCGATCAGATGCCGCGCTGCCGCTGCATGCTGCGTGTCGCTGTCCACCCAGAGAATGCCCGGCTCGGTCATGGCTTGCGTCCTTCCGGCAGGGCCAGCGCGGGCTGGGCAAACAAGCCCAGCTGGTGTTCGCGCGCAAACACATCCATGGGTACCGGGCGCCCAAACAGATACCCCTGAAACCCCTCACACCCATGCAGCCTCAGGAAACTCAGCTGCCCCGTCGTCTCCACCCCCTCGGCCACCACCTCCAGGTCCAGGCTCTTGGCCAGCGCCAGGATGGTCCGCACAATCGCCGCGTCGTTGGGGTCCGTCAGCACGTCCCGCACAAAGCTCTGGTCGATCTTGACCTGGTCCAGGGGCAATCTCTTGAGGTAGGACAGGGAGGAGTAGCCGGTGCCAAAGTCATCCAGCGCGAAGCCCACGCCTTCGCTCTTGAGCTGCACCATGCGTGCGATGGTGTCTTCGATGTCTCCCAGCAGCAGGCTTTCGGTGAGTTCGAGCTTGAGTTTGCGGGGGTCTGCGTGGTGGTTCTTGAGGGTCTGCAGCACTTCGGCCACGAAGCCCGGTTGCCTGAACTGCCGGGCGCTGACGTTGACCGAGATGGACAGGTGGGCGGTGGCTTCGTGCTGGCCCCAGCGCTGCAGTTGTTCGCAGGCGGTTTGCAGCACGTATTGGCCCAAAGGGAGGATCAGGCCGGTCTGTTCGGCCAGGGGGATGAAGTCGCCGGGGCTGATCATGCCGCGCTGGGGGTGGCGCCAGCGCACCAGGGCTTCTGCGCCCATGAGCTGGGACTGGTGGTCCACGACGGGCTGGTAGTGCACCAGCAGTTCGCCCCGGGCCAGGCCCTGGCGCAGGTCGGCCTCCAGGTTGGAGCGGGCGTTGACGGCCGCTTGCATGTCGGGGTCGAAGAAGCGCTGGGTGTTGCGCCCTGCGGCCTTGGCCTGGTACATGGCCAGGTCGGCGCGTTTGAGGAGTTCGTCCACCGTGAGGCGTTCGTCGCCAAAGAGGGTGATGCCGATGCTGGGGGTGCTGTAGTGCTGGGCGCCGTCGAGCTCAAAGGGCTGGTTCAGGCTGGCCAGGAGTTTCTCGGCCACGGTTTCTGCCTGGGTGGCAGCGTCTTGCAGGTCGGGGGCCAGGGCTTCGAGCATGACGACGAATTCGTCGCCGCCAAAGCGGGCCACGGTGTCGGCTTCGCGCACGCTGCCCACCAGGCGGGTGGCGACCTGGGACAGGAGCTGGTCGCCCATGTCGTGGCCCAGGGTGTCGTTGAGGTCTTTGAAGTTATCGAGGTCGATGAACAGCAGGGCGCCGAGGTTCTTGGTGCGCTGGCAGGCGGCGATGGAGCGTTGCAGGCGGTCCAGCAGCAGGCGGCGGTTGGGCAGGCCTGTGAGGGCGTCGAAGAAGGCCAGGCGCTCGATTTCTTGTTCTGCGCGCTTGCGGTCTGTGATGTCGCGGCACACCCCCAGCACCCCCGTCACCCGGCCGGTCAGGTCACGGATGGGGGTCTTGATGGTCTCGAACTGGCCTCGGTAGCCATCTTCGGCAAAGGTCAGTGTTTCTTCGTAAACCAGCGGCTGCCAGGCCTGCATGGCGCGTTGGTCGTATTTGCGAAAGCGCTCAGCCTCGGCGGGGGCCACCAGGTCAAAATCGTTGCAGCCCACGATCTGCCGCTCCGACCTGCCCGCAAATCGCTCGAACACCGGATTGACGGACAGGTACACGCCGCTGGCATCCTTCAAGAACACCATGTCGGGCATGGCGTTGACCACGCGGGCCAGATGGGCCTTCTGGTCGGCCAGCTCGGCCTCCACGCGCTTGAGCCCGGTCAGATCGTAGGCAAACAGCACAACGGCAGGCACGCCTTGCTCGGTAACGCTCTCGGGCGCGATGGTGGTGTGGCGAACCTGCAGGCCGTCAGGCCCGTCCATACGGTTCTCGAACACGGCCGTCTCGCCCGCAAAGGCCTTGGCGAAATGGGGTTGCATGCGGGCGAAAACATCGGCCGGGATCACCTCCTGCAGCAGGCGGTCTTGCAGCTCCTCGGGCTTGCGGTAGAGCCAGCTGGCCTGCTGCGCATTGACATACAAGACGCGCAGATCCCGGTCCAAGCGCGCCACACCGCCGGGCACCTGGCGCAGCATGTTGGCCATCAGGGCTTCGTGGGCATGCGCAGCCTCCTCGGCCAGACGGTGGGCCGTGATGTCGGTCTGTACACCATCCCACAGCACACGCCCGTCGTCGAGCAGACGGGGCGATGAACTCAGGTGCATCCAGCGTATCTGGCCATCGGTGCGGCGCACGCGAAAAACGGCCTCCATGCTGGTCATGGTCAGAAAAGACTGCCGCTCGGCCTGTCGCAGGCGGTCGATGTCTTCGGGCAACACCTGGCGATACAACACCCGGAAATCGGCCATGACCTCTTGCACCGTCACCCCATTGAGCCGCTCGATCGCATCGCCCATGTGCACAAAGTGTGAGCTGCCATCCAGCTCGCGCACCACCTGGAACAACACGCTGTGGGGCAGGTTGCGCCCAAGCAGCGACAGACGCCCTTCACTCTCGCGCAGGCGCCGCTCGGCCTCCTGCACACGGGCAAACGGCGCCCGTATGCCCGCATCAAAAACGGCCTGGTACAACAACGCATACGCCAAAACCCGCAGACCGTGCGCCAACGGCCCCCCGATGGACGAATGCCCACCCATCAGGCCCACCACCAGCTCACCCCCCAGAAAGGCCACGGCCGCCCAGGCAAACACCCGTTCGCGCCGGCCCGGATTGCGGTGGAGCCACACCGCGGCTACGCCCAGCGCCACCACGAGCACAAAGGCCAGGTATTGCCGCAATGACCCGCCCGCCGCAGCGGCAAACCAGCCCGGCAGGGGCCCCATGGCCGAGCCCACCAGCAGCAGCGCCACCACGCCCGAGGCGGCCAGCCAGACCTTGGCCGGGCCGGGCATTGCCAGCCGCGCGGCTGTGAGCAGCAGGGTGACGACTTCGACCACCCGCGCCCAGCTGCTCAGCCACAGTGAGATGTGGGCCGTGCCCGATGGCATGTGCACGGGCGTGGAATGTGCCAGCACGCCGTGCAGAAAATTGCACACCGCCGCGACACCAAAGCCTGCCACCAGCACATTGGCCCGGGCCTGCTCGGACGGGTCCAGTGTGTGCAGGGATACCGATACCACCAGCAACCCCAACAGCACTGCCACCAGTTCCATAAATGGCTCCAGGCCGTGCTGGGAACCCGCCCCCGGCCCCAGCATCTGGGCCACTGGCACGATCACCAGCGTCAATGCTGCGACCACCAGCACCACCGTCAGGGCGGGCGCATCCGCCCACGGTGAACGCGCAGGCGGGGTGCGGGTGGGAGAGGACGACAGCGGCATGGTCTGGAGTGTTTCTACCGGGTTCTACATAGCGTCACAAGTGTATCGACGAGTAAGGCGCGGGGGTGCGTGTTTCCCCCCACCATCGGGCTCCATGCAAAACGGGGCCGAAGCCCCGTTGCCGACGATGCCGGTGCCCTGCACCGCCGACAGGGCAGTGTCACCCCTGCAACAACTGGCGCAGCACAAACGGCAGGATGCCGCCGGCCTGGTAGTAGTCCACCTCGATGGGCGTGTCGATGCGCAGCGTGACGGTGACTTCCTGGCGCGAGCCGTCCGCGCGGCGGATGACCAGTTGCGCGTCGCTTTGTGGCGTGAGCGCCGGGTCGGGCACCACATCGATCAGCTCATTGCCCGTGAGGCCCAGCGTCTCCCACGATTCGCCCGCCTTGAACTGCAGCGGCAGCACCCCCATGCCCACCAGGTTGGAGCGGTGAATGCGCTCAAAGCTGCGCGCCACCACGGCCTTGATGCCGAGCAGCTGCGTGCCCTTGGCGGCCCAGTCGCGGCTGGAGCCGGTGCCGTATTCCTCGCCCGCAAAGATCACCGTGGGCGTCTTTTGCGCCATGTACTGCATGGCGGCATCGAAGATGAACATCTTCTCGCCCTGCAGCGCGCCTTCGTTCTGGAACACCGTCACCCCACCCTCTTCGCGCGAGCCGTCGGCAGTGGGCGGGATCATCAGGTTCTTGATGCGCACGTTGGCAAAGGTGCCGCGCACCATCACGTCGTGGTTGCCCCGGCGCGCGCCGTAGCTGTTGAAGTCAGCCTTTTGAACGCCATGCTGCCGCAGCCACTGGCCAGCGGGTGAGCTTTCCTTGATGGAGCCTGCGGGCGAGATGTGGTCAGTGGTGATGGAGTCGCCAAACAGCGCCATGATGCGGGCACCGATCACCGATGGAAGTTTGGCATCATTTTGGCCTCCAGCGCTTGATGGATCTGCGTTAGCAGCTCCTTTTTCAAGAGCAAACTGTGCAAAAAACGGAGGCTCTGCAATGTAGGTGCTGGCGGGCCAGGTGTAGGCGGTGCCGCTCACGCCCTTGATCTTTTCCCACAGCTTGCCAGGGTCGGTGGCCACCTTGGCGTAGTTCTCGCGGAAGGCCTTGCCGTTCATGGCGAACTTGAGCAGGGCGTGCACCTCTTCGCTGCTGGGCCAGATGTCGCCCAGGTAGATGTCCTTGCCACCCTTGCCCTTGCCCACCGGCTCGGTCATCAGGTCCTTGAGCACCGTGCCGGCGATGGCATAGGCCACCACCAGCGGCGGACTGGCCAGGAAGTTGGCCTTGAGGTTGGGATGGATGCGCGCCTCGAAGTTGCGGTTGCCCGACAGCACCGCGGCACACACCAGGTCGTTGCTGGTGATGGCCTCGTTCAGCTCGGGCGTGAGGTCGCCCGCATTCCCGATACAGGTGGTGCAGCCGTAACCCGCCAGCGCAAAACCCAGCTTTTCCAGGTAAGGGAGCAAGCCGGTCTGCGTGAGGTATTCGGTGACGATGCGCGAGCCAGGGGCGAGCGAGGTCTTGATGTGCGGCTTGACCTTGAGCCCCGCCTCCACTGCCTTCTTGGCCAAGAGGCCTGCGGCCAGCAGCACGCTGGGGTTGCTGGTGTTGGTACAGCTGGTGATGGCGGCAATCAGCACGTCGCCATTGCCCACGGTCACGTCACCCGTGCGGCTGGCTTGCTGGGCGGGGACTTCGGCATGCGCGGCCGCCAGCGTGGGCTTGTTCTGCTCCATCTCCACGATGAATCGCGGTGCACCCGATGGCGCTGGCACCTCTGCCGGAGCGCCCACATCGACAGGAGCATCACTGGCCCGGACATGGTGGCGCGTGTGCAGCAGCTCGGCCGGGCGGTTGAAACCATTTTGGGCGTTGGGCTTGCTGAACAGGTCGGCAAACTGGCTGCAGACCTTGCCCAGCTCGATGCGGTCTTGCGGGCGCTTGGGGCCAGCCAGGCTGGGGGTGACGCTGCCAAGGTCGAGCTTCACCACCTGCGAATAGTCCACCTCGCCCGCCAGCGGCACGCCGAACAGGCCCTGGGCCTTGAAGTAGGCCTCAAACGCTTCGATCTCGGCCTTGGTGCGACCCGTGCCCTTGAAGTAGTCGATGGTCTTTTCGTCCACCGGGAAGAACCCCATGGTCGCGCCGTATTCGGGCGCCATGTTGCCGATGGTGGCCCGGTCGGGCAACGCCAGGGTGCGCGTGCCTTCACCAAAAAACTCCACGAACTTGCCCACCACCTTGTGCTGGCGCAGCAGTTCGGTCACCGTGAGCACCAGGTCGGTGGCAGTCACGCCCTCGCGCAGCTGGCCCGTCATCTCAAAGCCCACGACGTCGGGCGTGAGGAAGTACACCGGCTGGCCCAGCATGGCGGCCTCGGCCTCAATGCCGCCCACGCCCCAGCCCACCACGCCAATGCCGTTGATCATGGTGGTGTGGCTGTCGGTGCCCACGAGGGTGTCGGGGTAGTAGACGTTGTCCTTGCGCTTGTGCACGCCGCGCGCCAAATATTCGAGGTTGACCTGGTGCACGATGCCAAAGCCCGGCGGCACCACGCCAAACGTGTCAAAGGCCTGCATGCCCCACTTCATGAATTCGTAGCGCTCGCGGTTGCGCTGGAATTCGAGCTTCATGTTCAGGTCGAGCGAATTCTTCTTGCCGTAGTGGTCGACCATGATGGAGTGGTCCACCACCAGGTCCACGGGCACCAGCGGCTCGATCTTCTTGGGATTCTTGCCCAGTTTCACGGCCACGCTGCGCATGGCGGCCAGGTCGGCCAAGAGCGGCACGCCGGTGAAGTCCTGCAGCACCACGCGGGAGACGACAAACGGAATCTCGTCCGTACGCGCGGCATTGGGCGCCCAGTGCGCAAGCTGTTGCACATGCTCGGCGGTCACCTTGCGGCCATCGCAATTGCGCAGCACCGATTCGAGCACGATGCGGATCGACACGGGCAAGCGCTGGATCTGGGGGTACTGTTTGGCCAGCGCGGGCAGCGAGTAGAACTGGCCTTCTTTGCCAGACGCTGTCTTGAAACTCTTGAGGGTGTTGGCAAACGCGTGGCGGGCGGGCTTGGGCGACAACTTGCGTGATACGGCCATGGCAAACTCCTGTGAAAGGCAACAAAGCCTATTCTGGCAGTCCTGCATGGCGGTGCAATCGTGGGGCTATGCAAACGCGGCCCCCAACCCTGTGCGGCGTGGTCGGGTCGCCCGATCCACGCCACCCGTGCCCGATATCGGCATAAAAAATGCCCCTGGCGCTTGATGGACAAGCGCAAGCAGCTATATTTTCAGGAGCAAACAACCGATCTCCATCACGCCGCAGCCCAGGTTGGCAGGCGGCGCACGCCAAACCACTGCAGCTCGGCCAGCATGGCCACCGAGACCACATGCACCAGCAAATAGGCCTGGCCCAGCAGGGTGGGCGTGAGCGTGGAGCCCAGCAGCAGCAACAGGCTGGCCAACGCCCAGGCCAAGTTGCCCACGATCAGCACCCACAGCCAGCCACGCGGCATGGGCTCAGACCGGGCAATCGCTATGGCCAGGGCGGCATAGCCCAGCAGCATGGCGCCCGTCACCTGCAGCAGCCCGGGCGGCAGGCCCAGCCACTCGGCCAGGGGCGCTGTCAGCAGCAGGTGCAGGGCGCCGAGCAGAACCCCCGTGGAGGCATCGAACCAGACCACGGCACGCAGGAATCGGGGGGAGGACATCAGCTTGAACATGGAAAGCTCCTTGGTTGAGGAAGAAAGAAGGCTCCATCGTTCCCGCCCTGGCGCACCGCGTCGATGACCTGCCAGGTAATGGCCCATGTGCGGTTAGCGCCTAGGATGGCGGCCATGACCTCCACCGCACCGTCCTCTCACCGCTCTCCGCGCCATCCTTTGCCGCACCGCGTGGCACCGGCGGGGCCCACCTCGTTTGGCGACCACCTGCGCACCTGGCGCCAGCAGCGGCACCTGAGCCAGCTGGAGCTGGCCGACGAGGCGGACATCTCCACGCGCCATGTAAGCTTCATGGAAACCGGCCGCACCAACCCCAGCCGCGACATGGTGCTGCGCCTGTGCGAGCGCCTGGCCATTCCACTGCGTGAGCGCAACGCCCTGCTGGTGGCCGCCGGCTACGCCCCCATGTACCGCGAACGCGCGCTGGACGACCCTGCGCTGGCCGCGGCGCGCCAGGCGGTGGAACTGGTGCTCAAGGGCCACGAACCCTGCCCCGCCATTGCCCTCGACCGCTGCTGGAACGTGGTGGCCACCAACCGCGCCGCGCTGGCCCTGCTGTCTGCCCACGTCAGTCCCGAACTGCTGGCGCCACCTGTCAACGTGTTCCGGCTGAGCCTGCACCCCCAGGGGCTGGCGCCGCGCATCGCCAATCTGGCGCAGTGGCGGGCGCACCTGTTTGAACGCCTGCGCCAGCAGATACAGGCCACGGCCGACCCGGCACTGATCGCACTGCAGGCAGAACTGCTGCAATATCCCGCCCCGCCGGAATCCGATGCCCTGGTACTGGCAGGTGAAATGCTGGGCGTGGTAATGCCGTTCTGCTTTGAAAGCGTGCATGGAATGCTCTCCCTCATCAGCACCACCACGATATTCGGAACGCCGGTGGATGTGACCTTGCAGGAGCTGGCTGTGGAATCCTTCTTTCCGGCGGACGATTTCACGGCACAGGTATTGCGCAAGATTGCGCAGGAAAACCCTGGGGTTGCAGAAGGCTGAACGTAATGCCTGTGCACTGTGAGGGTGCAATCAATGCGCGCAGTGCAAAATTAAAACGATGACCATCCGATTCACCAAATGGCTCCACAAAGTACATTGCGCTGCCGATAAATCGCAGACACTGCGCGCGAAGTTACCGCACATGCATTTCCTGTTCGTCGCACAGTGCGTACAGTTGTCGAGGCGCCACCCGCCTGAGCACTTTTTGTCCTGGCCAAGAGTAGCCCATTAAAAAAGCCCGCATCAGCGGGCTCTTTTAATACAGGGCAAAGACCCTTAAATCACAAACTTTTCGCGGTTTTCGTTTTGAATCCACTTGGGAGCCTTGCCACGGCCTGTCCAGGTTTCGCCGGTGGCGGGGTTGCGGTACTTGGGCGCCACCTTGGTGCCGGCCGTAGAACTGCGACCTGTCTTGCCAGACGCCTTGCCTGTGGGGAACACGTCCTGGGCAGTCAGACCATATTCGGCCACCAGTGAACGGACCTGCGACACAGCGTCCGACAGTTCCCGGCGCCGGGCTTCACTGATTTGTTGCTCAAGGGCTTCGCGCTGCTTCAACAGTTCTTTGTAGCTGGTCATGGTGTCTGGATTTTGGATGAGGGTGAAGACCCGCGAATTATAAGAATAATGTGCCTTTTTTGTGCAACCACTTTCAGAATTTCATTAAAAATTCTTGGCATTAACCCCCAACACCCATTGATGCATGGTTTGCGTCTGGCTGAACAACCGGGGTATTGATGCTTGCTGGAGGCGACCGCGGTTCCGTCTTCTGACTGGGGCAATACGTTGTCGATACGCTTGCATTCCAGCGCCAGCACCTCAAATACCCAGCCCATGCACCGAATGCGGTCGCCCACTTCCATCAAATGCCCCGTTTCTTCCCTCAAACGGGCCGCCCGCGTGTTATAGCGACCACAGCCCTCACCCGGCAAATTGCGAATATCCAGGCGCGCCTTGAGTTCCGACACCGGTATCCAGGGATGACCTGCATAACTCCCTGCGGTCTGTGATAGCGCGGCCTCGGGCGGTTCGCTGCGTTGCTTTTCTTGCCAATAGCTGGGCTATTGGCAAGAAAAGACGCCTTGCGTCCCATCCCGATCCGCACTACCACCGCCTCGCGAGGGTTATGCAGGACACCCCCAGCCATCCAACAGCCAGCCTCCGTCATCGCGCTGCGGGGCCCAGGCATCGCGGCCCCCCGGGCTGCAATTCAACGGGAATGGCTTTCAGTAAATGGCGCGGGTCATGGTGCATTGCGCCACACCATATTCATCGCCCACAAACACCATGCGCCCAGAACGGCGCCCGTAACTGCTCCAGCAACTCCACCCCACCGAGGGTTTCGGGCAGAAATTTCGCCGCCCGTCCATGCGGACACCGCGCGTCCCCGGCCTCAACGCCCAGCTCCGGCGCATGCTGAGCAAGGTCGGCGACGCGATCAGTAGAAAATCCGTGCTTCACTCATAAAGATCACCATGGCGCTTTACTGTATCGGCGACATCCAGGGCTGCGACGCCGCGCTGGACCGCCTGCTGGACACCATCGGCTTTTCCCCTAGCCGCGACACGGTCTACCTGCTGGGTGACCTCGTCAACCGAGGGCCTGACTCGGCCGCCGTGCTGCGCCGCTGCATGCGCCATGGCGACGCCATCCGATGCCTGCTGGGCAATCACGACCTGCACCTGCTGGCCGCCGCACACGGTGCGCGCAAGCCCTCGCGGCGCGACACGCTGGGCACGGTGCTGGACGCCCCCGACCGCGCTGCCCTGCTCGACTGGGTGCGCCAGCAGCCCCTGGCCCGCACCCACATGCATGCGGGGCAAACGCTGCTGATGGTGCATGCCGGTGTGCTGCCCACCTGGACGGCCGCAGAGACTCTCGCGTACGCGGACGAAGTCCATGCAGTACTGCGCGGCCCAGACCTGCCCGATTTTCTGCACGCCATGTACGGCAACATCCCCGACCGCTGGAGCGACGATCTGACCGGCACGGATCGTCTGCGGGTGATCGTGAATGCGCTCACCCGGCTGCGCTTTTGCTCGGCCGACGGCGTGATGGATTTTGAAAGCACCGAAAGCGCCAGCGCCGCCCCACCCGGCCTCATGCCCTGGTTCGACGTGCCAGGGCGGCGCACAGCGGACACGCTGATGGCCTTCGGTCACTGGTCCACGCTGGGCTGGCTCAACCGTAGCGATCTGCTCGGACTGGACACGGGCTGCGTGTGGGGCGGCTGCCTGAGCGCCGTGCGTTTTGGCGCGACGCTGGCCGAGCGTGAGCTGCTGCAGGTGCATTGCGAGCAGGCACAGGCCCCGGGCTGAATAAACCGCAGCAGGTTCAGGACGGCACTGGCTCCAGCAACGCCGACATGGCGGTGGACTGCCAGACACCACCGTCCTGCCCGGCGATCAGCACGGCCAGCCCCGGCATGCGCTGCGCCAGTGCCCTGCCCGCCTGCGGGCCCTGCACCATCAGCGCGGCGCCCAGTCCGTTGACAGCCGCCACGTCGCGCGCCACCAGGCTCACGCCATGCACGCCCGATGCCGGGCGCCCTGTTCGCGGATTGAGCACATGGTGCTGGCGCTGGCCTTGGTGGAAGAAGAAGCGTTCATAGTCGCCCGACGAGGCCACCACACCGGCGCCCGCCACGGCCACCACACCCAGCAGACGCTCGGGAGACCGTGGGTCGCGCAGCCCCACACGCCAGGGCCTGCCTTGCCACAGCCCGTGGGTCATCACGTCGCCACCGCCGTTGATCATGGCGTTCTCGACACCCTCGGAGCGCAACGTGTTCATGCCGGCTTCCAGGATCGGTAGCTTGGCGATGCCGCCCAGGTCCAGCGCCATGCCCTGGCGGGCCAGGAAGGCAGTGCCTGCTGCCACGTCCAGCACCAGGCCGCGCGCATCCACCAGCAGCAGTTGCCGCGCGATCTCGCTGGCGCCGGGCACCACCTTTTCGCCAGGGCCAAAGTTCCAGGACTTGAAAGCCCCCACGGTCACATCAAAGGCCCCACGGCTTGTTGCCGACACACGCTGCGCGCTCTGCAGCACCGCCATGACCTCGGCCGGAACCATCACTGGCGTCACGCCCGCTGCCAGGTTGATGCGACTGACCACGCTGCGTGGCTGGTAGCGGCTCATGAGCGCCTCCAGCCTCTGCATCTCTGCATAGGCCCGGTCCATGGCGCGGCGCAGCTGCGGGCCATCAACGCCCTCCACCGCCATATCCACCTGCGTTCCCATCAGGGGACGCGAGCTGCGTTCAGACACCACCCGTGCGCCCGCTGACGCGCCACCACCCCAGACCGCACCACCCAGCAAGGGCAATGCCATCACCATGCGACGGCGCGACAGACCCTGAGGGGGCAGAGAAGCTTGCTGCATGGCGCCTCCGCTCAGAGCGACTTGTCGGCCATGTAATCCACGGCGGCCTTGACCTCAGCGTCGGTCAGATTGGCGGAGCCCCCCTTGGCAGGCATCATGCCCTTCGCCCCGGTAAAGCCCTCGATCGCGTGCTTGTACATCGTGTCCTTGCCCTGGGCAATGCGCGGGCCCCAGTCGGCCTTGTCGCCCGGCTTGGGGGCACCGGCCACGCCAGCGGCATGGCACATGGCGCAAGTCTTGCCAAACACGCTCTTGCCCAGTTCGTTCTCTGCGGCAGCCGGTGCGGCGGGGGCCGCTGCGGGCGCTGGGGCCGTCACCGCAGCGGGTGCAGCCACCGGAGCAGGTTCCGACTTCTTGTCGCCACAACCGGCCAGCAGTGCGGCCAAGATCGCTACGGCGACCATCACGGTTTTCTTTTGCATCGCATACATCCTGTTCTTGGGGGTTAAAAAAAATCTGAAAGGGCCTGTGGCTGCGCGAGAAATGCGACGAAATGCGTCCAGCACCTGGCCTGAAAAAACCTACGGGCATTGCACAGGCACCGCTTCAGACCGGTGCATTGACTGTAGGTGCAAGAGGCACTTTTGGGCAGAGGCGAGCGCCGCCAAAGCATGATCCAGATCAAATTGATTCATATTATGTGAATCTATTATCCATGCCATGCAAAGCCATCACAACCTGCGAACACTGCGCCTTTGGGTGCTGGCGTGGTTTGTCATGGCGCTGGCTGCTGCGGTGGCTTCACCGCTGGTAGTGCCGCGAAGCATGGAGCTGGTCTGCTCCGGCACAGGCAGCGCCAAGCTGGTGGTGAAGACCGCTGAGGGCCTGGTAGCGGCAGACGCCACCGGTCTCGATTGCCCTGTGTGCCTCGGGGCCGACACGCCACCCACCACCCATCTCGCAGCGGCAACCACTGCCGCAGCCCCCACCTTCCAGCCCTGTTTTCACACACCACTTTTTCCACGCACAGAGGTGGCGCTCAGCCCCTTTGCACGCGCACCACCCCTTTTCAACTGAGCGATCCCAAAGAGGAAAACCATGACCGAGAGAAAAGACAGTCCCCTTCCCGCTGCTGGCCTGGGCCGACGCAGCTTCATCAACACGGCGGCCCTGGTCGGGCTGACTGCAGGCGTCGCCGCATGCAACGAAAAGCCCAGCGCTGCAACGCCTGCGCCCCCCGCCCCTGCAGCACCTGCGGCCAGCCATGCCGCCGCTGGCGCCAACGTGCACCTCAAGCCCGGCGAGCTGGACACCTACTACGGCCTCTGGAGCGGCGGCCACACGGGCGACATGCGCGTCCTGGGCCTGCCCTCGGGCCGCGAGATCACCCGCATCCCCTGCTTCGTACCCGACGCCCTGGTGGGCTGGGGCATCACGAACGAATCCAAGGCCATCATGGGCACCAAGGCCGATGGCAGCCTGAAGTACACGGTGGCCGACACCCACCACACACATGCCTCGTACAAGGACGGCAACTATGACGGCCGCTACGCCTGGATCAACGACAAGATCAACAGCCGCATCGCGCGCATACGCCTCGACTACTTCGTGTGCGACAAGATCACCGAGCTGCCCAACGTGCAGGGCTTTCACGGCATCTTCCCGGACAAGGCCGACCCGGTGGACCCTGCCATCAACTACACCACGCGCGTGTTCTGCGGCGGTGAGTTCGCCATCCCCCTGCCCAACACGGGCACGGAAGACTCGGGCAAATACCGTTCGATGTTCAGCTGTGTCGATGCAGAAACGATGGAAGTGCGCTGGCAAGTGCTGATCGATGGCAACTGCGACCTGGTCGCCACGTCATACGACGGCAAGCTGGCCGCCACCAACCAGTACAACGTGGAGATGGGTGCCAAGTACGAGGACATGATGTCCGCCGAACGCGATGCCTGCCTGTTCTTCAACGTGGGCCGCATCGAGGCTGCCGTGAAGGCTGGCAAGTTCAAGACCATCGGCACCAGCAAGGTGCCCGTGGTGGACGGCACCCATGAAGCCAACAAGGACCCCAAGACAGCACTCACTGCGTATGTTTCGGTGCCCAAGAACCCCCACGGCGTGAACGCCAGCCCCGATGGCAAATACTTCATCTGCGCCGGCAAGCTGTCGCCCACCGGCACCGTGATCGAGCTGGCCAAGGTGCTGGACTATTTCGAAGGCAAGCTCGAAAAGCTGGACTCCGCCATCGTGGCCGAGGTGGAGTTGGGCCTGGGCCCGCTGCACACCGCCTTCGACGGCCGTGGCAATGCCTACACCACCCTCTTCCTGGACAGCCAGGTCGTGAAGTGGAACGTGGAGGCCGCCATCAAGTTCCACGCGGGCGACAAGACCGCCAAGTACGTGGTGGACCGCCTGGACGTGCAATACCAGCCGGGCCACTTGAACGCCTCGCAGTCCGAGACCAAGGCCGCCGACGGCAAGTACCTGGCCGTGGGCTGCAAGTTCTCCAAGGACCGCTTCCTGCCCGTGGGCCCTCTGCACCCCGAGAACGAGCAGCTCATCGACATCTCGGGCGAGAAGATGGTGCTGCTGGCCGACCACCCCGTGCGTGGCGAGCCCCATGACTTCATCATCTTCAAGCGCGATCTGGTGCGCCCCAAGCAGGTCTACACGCTCGACGAGTTCCCGCTGGCCGTCAAGGACCCCAAGGAGTCCGGCGTGTTCCGCAATGGCAAGAAGGTCACCGTGAAGATGACTTCGCAAGCCCCGGCCTTCAGCCTGCGCGAGTTCAAGCTCAAGAAGGGTGACGAGGTCACGCTGATCCTGACCAACCTGGACAAGATCGAAGACCTGACGCACGGCTTTGCGATCCCGAACTACAACGTGAACTTCATCGTGAACCCGCTGGAGACCAAGTCGGTGAGCTTTGTGGCCGACAAGCCCGGTGTGTTCTGGTGCTACTGCACGCACTTCTGCCACGCACTCCACCTGGAAATGCGCACTCGGATGATTGTGGAAGCTTGATGGGGCGATCCCCCTGAGGCGCTGCCGCGCCTTCCCCCTTCTCTCGAATCGCTGCGCGATTCGGGTAGGGGGACGATGCACTCGCTGCGGGGCGGCCCTTGCTCTGCATCCCTGGTCTGGGGCGCGCCAGTTGTGACGACTGCGCCCCAATTTGAACAAAATTGGCCGCTAGCGCTTGATAGATAAGCGCGAACAGCTATCAAAAAGATAGTCTCATGATTTCCCTCCGTCGGCTGTTCGCCACGCTTCTTCTGGTCTTGTTGGCAGCACTTTGGCTGGCGCCGCGCGCGCATGCTGCGGCAGGCGCCTACGAGGCCGAACTGCCTGCGGAACTCTCTACCGCGCGCGACATGTGCGCGCTGGTGCCGTGCAAGGACGTGTTTCCCGGCGCCAGCCATTTCTCTGAACGCAAGGGCCAGCCGCCCTACGTAGAGGCTTACGACAACGACAGCGCGCAAAAGAAGCTGCTGGGCTACGTGATGCTCTCCACCGACATCACCGACACCCCTGCCTACTCGGGCAAGCCCGTGGTCACGCTGATCGGCATGGACACACAGGGCCGCTTCGTGGGCGTGAAGGTGCTCAAGCATTCCGAGCCCATCCTGCTGCTGGGCATCCCAGAATCCGCACTGCTCAAGTTCAACGCCCAGTACCTGGGCAAGTCGGTGGCCGACAAGATCGAGGTGGGCCAGTCGCGCCCCGATGAAAACGTGCTGGGTCTCGACGCCATCTCGGGCGCCACGGTCACCGTCATCGCGCAGAACCAGGTCATGATGGCCTCGGGCTCCGCCGTGGCGCGGCAGGTGGGCATCCTCGCGCCCACGGTGCGCGAGCCCGCACGCTATGCCGAAACCGGCAAGCGCCTGAGCTGGGCCGAGCTGGTGCAACAAGGCACTGTGCAGCGCCTGCGGGTGCTGCCCGAACAGGTGGGCCTGGACAAGGGCCCCGACCCGTTCATCGAGCTGTGGTTTGGCGACCTGAACCACCCCGACATTGGCAAGAGCCTTCTGGGCGACAACGGCTGGAACAACCTGCGCCTGCAGCTCAAGGAGGGCGAACACGCCTTCTTCATCGTCCGCACCGGCGGCAAGGAATCGTTCAAGGGCTCGGGCTTTGTGCGCGGCGGCATCTACGACCGCGTGCAGGTGCGCCAGGGGGCGGATTCGTTCACCTTCCGCGACCTGGACGCGCTCAACCTGTACGGCATCGAGGCCGCAGGCGCACCTAGCTACAACGAATCGGTCATCTTCATCATCCGCTCACCCGCCTTCTCGGCCGCCTACCCGTGGAAGCTGAGCTTTCTGGGCAACCGCGTGGACCGGGCCACGGGCACACGCAGCTTCACCAGCTTTGACACGCCCTACTGGCTGCCCGCCGCCATGCTGCAAGGCGGGCGCCCCACCATCAACGAGCCCGACGACCCCTGGGTGCGCGTGTGGAAGTCGCGTGCGGTAGAGATTGCGCTGTTCGCCGCGCTGCTGATTGCCGTCACCGTGGTGTACGCCCTGCGCGAGAAGCTCACGCGCCTGTCCACCCACAAGAACAAGTGGCCGGTCAACGCCTTCAAGTACAGCTTCTGGGCCCTCAGCATCGGCTGGATCGGCTTTGGCGCCATGGCACAGCCTTCCATCACGCAGGTGCTGACCTGGTTCCACGCGCTGCTGTTCCAGTGGACTTGGTCGCTGTTCCTGTCCGACCCGTTCATCTTCCTGTTCTGGATCTTCATCATCGTCACCGTGTTCCTGTTCGGGCGCGGGTTGTTTTGCGGCTGGATGTGCCCGTTTGGCTCGCTGCAGGAGGGCATCTACAAGATCGCGCGTGCGGTGGGCTTCAAGCGCTTTCAGACGCAGCTGCCGCAGAAGTGGCACGACCGGCTCAAGTGGGTCAAGTACGCGGTGTTCTTCGGGCTGCTCGCGGTGTCGATGTTCTCCATGGGCCTGGCTGAGAAGCTGGCCGAGGTGGAGCCGTTCAAGACGACCTTCCTGGTCGGTGTAATGAATCGCGCCTGGCCCTACAGCCTGTTTGTGGCGGCCATCCTGGGCGTTTCGATCTTCATCGAGCGACCCTACTGCAAATACATCTGCCCGCTGGGTGCCTCGCTGGCCATGCCCAGCACGTTCCGCTGGTTTGGCCTCAAGCGCAAGCAGGACTGCAACAGCTGCAAGGCCTGCGCCGTGGGCTGCGGTGCACAGGCCATCGACGCCGACGGCCGCATCGACCACCGCGAATGCCTGCACTGCCTCGACTGCATGATTCTGTACACCGACACCAAGGGCTGCCCGCCCCTGGCCAAGGAACGCAAGCGCCGCGAGAAAGATGGTCTGGAAATCACGCCCATCGGCAAGAACGGCTATTTCATCCCGATCCACCCTGCCACGGTGCAGGACCAGATCTCGGCCAAGGCCGCGAAGGGGCCGGACCCACGCTGGCCTACGGCGCCAGTGCTGCCGCAGACCAAGGCAGGCTCGCGCGGCCTGCGCTGGATGGCGAAGGAGCTGGTGGACCATATGTGGCCCTGGAGCCGCGAAGGCTGGGCGTCGCGGCGCGCGCTGCAGATCGCGGGCTTCTCGCTCGCCCTGGCTGCCAGCGTGGCCTGGGTGATGACCGCCCTGGGCACGTTGTCGTCGGGCGCCATCATCGGCTGGTGGTTTGGCTGGAGCGTGTACGAGGTGCTGATCCGCCTGTCGGGCAAGCGCTATGTGAAGGACGGCCCGTGGTGGCGCGACCAGTACCGCCGGGCGGGCGTGATGGACATGCTGAGCTATGTGGGCTTCAAGAATCTGCTGATCGGCGCAGCACTCTTCCTGGCCATCAAGGCCGTGGTGGGACTGGCGTGATGAAGTCCCCCCTTGCACTCGCTGCGGTTGCCATGGCCCTGGCGCTGTGGACAGCACTTCCTGCGGCGGCAGCCACCGTGCAGGTGCGCCCTGGCCAGGACCTGCAGGCCGCCATCACAGCTGCGGCGCCGGGAGACACGGTGGAGGTGCAGCGGGGCTTTTACCGCGTGAACCTGCGCATCGACAAGCAGCTCACCCTGCGCGGCATCGACCGCCCCACGCTCAGCGGCGGCCAGACGGGCGACACCATCCGCGTCACCGCGCCCCATGTGGTGATCGAAGGCCTGATCGTGCGCGACTCGGGCACCAGCCTCAAGGACCAGAACGCAGGCATCTACATCTACCCCGGAGCACACCGCGCCGTGGTACGCCACAACGACCTCACCTACAACCTCTTTGGCCTGTGGATCGAGAAGGCCAACGATGTACAGGTGCTGCACAACACCATCACCGGCCTGCGCGATGTGAACTCGTCGCAGCGCGGCAACGGCGTGCAGCTGTACAACACCACGGGCGCACGCATCGAGGGCAACCACATCAGCTTTGTGCGCGACGCGCTGTATGTGGACGTGTCGCACCACGCGGTGTTTCGCGGCAACCGGCTGCACCACAGCCGCTACGGCACGCACTACATGAACTCCTACTACAACCTGTGGGAAGACAACGATACCTACCTCAACCGTGGCGGCCTGGCGCTGATGGAGGTACGCGACCAGGTGGTGCGCAACAACCGCGCGAGGGGCAACAGCGACCACGGCATCATGCTGCGCACCCTGCAGGACTCGGTGATCGAGAACAACGTGGTGGCCGAGAACTCCCGAGGCTTCTTCATCTACGACGTGGAGTACATCACCCTGCGCGGCAACCTGGTGACCCGCAACACGGTGGGCGTGCACCTGTCGGCCGGCTCCAAAAACAACAAGGTCGAAGGCAACGACTTCATCGGCAACCGCGAGCAGGTGCGCTATGTGGGCGCCCGCGACGAGCGCTGGGGCACCGAAGGCGGCAACCACTGGAGCAACTACCTGGGCTGGGACCGCGACGGCAACGGCGTGGGCGACGTGCCCTACGAGGCCAACGACATGGTGGACCGCCTGACCTGGCGCCACCCCACCATCAAGCTGCTGCTGGCCAGCCCCGCCGTGCAGGCACTGCGCCTGGTGGGCCAGCAGTTTCCGGTGCTGCGCGTGCCCACCGTGGTGGACCCCAAGCCCCGCATGCAACCGAACCAACCCCAACGGAATTTTCAGCGTGACACGCAACCCTCCCCCCATTGACCTGAGCGAGCCCCCCGCCATCGAGGTGCGGGGCGCGCACAAGCACTACGGCGCATTGCACGCCGTGGACGGCATTGACCTGCGCATTGCGCGCGGCGAGATCTTCGGCCTCATCGGCCACAACGGCGCGGGCAAGAGCACGCTGTTCAAGATGATCCTGGGCCTCACGCCCGCCACCTCGGGCGAGATCCGGGTGGGCGGCGCCACCGTGCAGGGCCGCGACTTTCGCGCCGCTCGCCGCCACCTGGGCTACCTGCCCGAGAACGTGGTGCTCTACGACAACCTGAACGGGCTGGAGACGCTGCACTTCTTCGCCCGCCTCAAGGGCGCCCCGCTCGCGCAGTGCCCTGCACTGCTGGAGCAAGTGGGCCTGGCCCACGCGGGCAAGCGTGCCGTGCGGGACTACTCCAAGGGCATGCGCCAGCGCCTGGGCTTCGCGCAGGCCCTGCTGGGCGATCCGCAGGTGCTGCTGCTGGACGAACCCACCAACGGCCTGGACCCGCAGGCCATCCGCGACTTCTACGCCACACTGCGCGAGCTGCAGGCGGGTGGCGTGACCATCGTCATCACTTCGCACATCCTGGCCGAGCTGCAGGAGCGCGTGGACCGCCTTGCCATCCTGGCCTCCGGCAAGCTGCAGGCCCTGGGCAGCGTGCAGGCGCTGCGCGAGCAGGCGCACATGCCGCTGACCATCCACCTCACCCTGGCTGCGGCCGACCGGCCTGCCGCGCTGGGGCTGCTCTCTGCAGTGCCCGGCATCACCGCAGCGGAAACGCCGGAAGGCCTGCACGTGGACTGCCCACGCGGCAGCAAGATGGCCGTGCTGGGTGCGATGGCACCGCTGGGCACCGCGCTGCAGGACCTGCAGATCCAGGAACCCTCGCTTGAGGATGTGTACTTCGACCTGCGCAAGGGCTAGCCATGGAATTCCAACAAATTTTCACCATCGCGGGGAAAGAGTTCCGCGACCGCATGCGCAACCGCTGGGTGCTGGCCGTGGCGCTCGTGTTCACCGTGTTCTCGCTGGCCATCGCCTACTTTGGCGGCGCGCAGCAGGGCACCGTGGGCTTTCGGTCCATCGAGTTCACCATCGCCAGCCTGGTCAGCCTGGTGATCTACCTCATCCCGCTGATCGCGCTGTTGCTGGGCTTTGACGCCATCGTGGGCGAGCGCGAGCGCGGCTCGCTCGACCTGCTGCTGTCGCTGCCCATCACGCGGCTGGAGCTGTTGCTGGGCAAGTACCTGGGGCTGGCGGCGGCGCTCACGCTCTCCACGCTGGCGGGGTTCGGGCTGGTGGCCGTGCTGCTGGTCCGGCAGTTCAGCGGGGCTGCGCTGTTCCACTACGGCGGCTTCATGCTCAGCTCGGTGCTGCTGGGGCTGGCATTCCTGAGCATGGCGGTGCTGCTCTCGGTGATCACACACGAGCGCACACGCGCCTCGGGCCTGGCGATTGCCGCCTGGTTCTTTTTTGTGTTGGTGTTTGATCTGCTGCTGCTGGGCGCCCTGGTGGCCACGGGCGGCAGCGTAGGCGGCGAAGCCATGGCCTACCTGCTGCTGCTCAACCCGGCTGACGTTTTCCGCATCCTCAACGTGTTCTCGCTCGACGACGTGCGCACCCTGTACGGCCTGACCAGCATCGTGCCCCCTGCCCTGGCCAAGCCATGGCTGATGGGCGCGGTGATGGCGGGCTGGATCGTGGTGCCGCTCGGTCTTGCAAGCTGGAGATTCAAACCATGAACCATTCTTACCAACCCCGGTGCGGCTGTACCACGCGCCGGCAATTGCTGGGCTGGGCCGCACTCGCTTCGCTCGGCACACTCACGGGCCTGACTGGCCTGACTGGCCTCACGGGCTGCAGCCAGGCGGACAACAGCGCGCAATCTCTCCAGCCCCAGGAGATCGACCGCACCACCAGCTGCGAACTCGACGGCATGCTGCTGGCCGACTACCCCGGCCCCAAGGCGCAGGTGCGCTTTGTGGGGCAGGACAAGCCTTCGTTCTTTTGCGACACGGTGGAGCTGTTCAGCACCCTGCTGGCGGGCGAACAGGTACGCGCCGTGCAGGCCGTGTATGTGCAGGACATGGGCCAAGCCGACTGGAATGCACCGCAGGGCCACTGGATCGACGGCAAAAGTGCGATCTATGTGGTGGGCGGCAAGCGCCACGGCTCCATGGGTCCCACCATCGGCAGCTTTGCGCAAGAGGCCGATGCGAAGAAGTTTGCTGCTGAATATGGCGGCAAAGTGTTGCGCTTTGCCGAGATCACGCCCGCCATGGTGGACCTGAGCGGCGGGGCACTGCACGACACGCGGATGTGAGCCGCCCATGCCTGCGCTGACGCCCCGCCCACACGCAGCCACCCGGCGCACAGCCCTTGCAGTCCTGCTGCTGGGCTCGGCAGGCCTGGTGGCATGGCAATGGCCCCAGCGCACTCCGCCCCGCCCATCCGGCAACGCCGCCCTGGAGGGCATCGGCGACGATGTGTGCGTGGTGGCGCCGCCCTCGCCCTACGACCCTGCGCTGGGCCAGCCCCTGACCGCCGCCCGCGAGGTGCCCGCCGACGCACGCTGCCCGGTGTGTGGCATGTACCCAGCCCGCGCACGGGCTTGGGCGGCGCAGGTCATTTTTGCGGACGGGGATTCGTATTTTTTTGACTCACCGCTCAGCCTCGTGCAGTACCTGGGCAACGTGGCCCACTACACGCGGGGCCGCACGGCCGACGCCATCGTGGCCCGGTATGTGACCGATGCCGATTCGGGTGGTTGGCTGAACGCGCGGGAGGCGGTGTATGTGACAGGGTCTGCGGCCATGGGGCCGATGCGGGCGGGCAATCTGCCCGCGTTTGCCCATGCAGAGGCTGCACAGGAGTTTGTGCAACAGCGTGGGGGGCGGACGGTCCCCTTCGGCGCCATCGATGTGGCCTTGCTGCGCAGGCTGGCCCCGAGCCTCCGGGCCGACCACCGTTTGCATTCAGACTGACGGGGCCTCAATTGCTATTAAAAATATAGCTACTTGCGCTTATCCATCAAGCGCTACAGGCCTAAAAATGCCTGTATTTCATCACTGCACCGAAGTCTCTGGCTGGGCAGCCTTGAACAGCGCTGCCACCTTGCGCTTGGGCTTGATGTTGGCCGACACGCTGCTGCGCGGGGCCGACTTGGCAGCTTCCCAGGCGGGGGTTGCGTCGGCAGCTGCGCTGGCCTCATACGGCTTCTCAAAGAAGGGGTCGCGCGATGCCACGGCCGGGCGAAAGCCCCGGTGTTGTTCGCGCCCCTCGCGCCCGACGCGCTGGTCACGCTCGCGCCGTGGCGCAGCGGGGGCGGCCGGCAGCGCATCGCGCCCGTCGCCCGTCTCACCGGCTTCGCGCCAGGCACGGCGGCCGTCGTTGATGCGGCCGCGGGGCTGGTCTTCTTCGTATTCGATGGCTTCGAGATCGATCTTCTTCTTGATCAGCTTCTCGATGTCGGCCACCAGGCGGGCATCGCTGCCCGACACCAGCGTCACCGCCAGGCCTGAGGCGCCAGCACGGCCAGTGCGGCCGATGCGGTGCACATAGTCTTCGGCGTTGAATGGCACGTCGAAGTTGAACACCGCAGGCACGTCCTTGATGTCCAGGCCGCGCGCGGCCACATCGGTACACACCAGCAGATCGACCTCGCCGCTCTTGAAGGCTTCGAGCGCCTTCAGGCGCTCATCCTGGCTCTTGTCGCCATGCAGCGCGGTGGTCTTGAGGCCTTCGCGCTCCAGGCTGCGCGCCAGACGGGCACAACCGAGCTTGCTGTTCACGAAGATGAACGCCTGCTTGATACCCCGGCTCTTGAGCACCTGGTGGATGGCACGGCGCTTGTCGTCGTCATTGGCGCTGTAGAAGCGCTGCTCCACGGTGGAGGCCGTTTCGTTCGGGCGGGCCACCTCGATGGTGATGGGGTTTTGCAGGTAACTGCTGGCCAGGCGCTTGATCTCGGGCGAGAACGTGGCACTGAACAGGAGCGTGGTGCGCTGCTTGGGCAGGTAGCTCAGGATGCGCTGCAGGTCGGGCAGGAAACCGATGTCCAGCATGCGGTCGGCCTCGTCGAGCACGACGTACTCGACCTGGTTGAGCACGGCATTCTTGGCTTCGATGTGGTCCAGCAGGCGGCCTGGTGTGGCCACCAGCACTTCGACGCCTTTTTTCAGCTCGATGGTCTGGGGCTTCATGTCCATGCCGCCAAACACCACGGTGCTGCGCAGCTTGGTGTACTTGGCGTACAGCGCGATCTGCTGCGCCACCTGGTCGGCCAGCTCGCGCGTGGGCAACAGCACCAGGGCACGCACGGGGTGGCGGGCGGGGGATGTGGAGCTGCTTTCGTGCTTGAGCAGGCGTTGCAGCAGGGGCAGCGAGAAAGCCGCCGTCTTGCCGGTGCCGGTCTGGGCTGCACCCATCACGTCTTGCCCTGTGAGCACCACCGGAATGGCCTGCTCCTGGATGGGCGTCATGGACTCGTAGCCCATTTCGGCTACGGCGCGCGCGAGCGGTTCAGCCAGCGATAGGTTGGAAAAGGAACTTGTCATTTAGCCCTCTATTGTCGCACCGGTGGCCCAAAAAGCGATTTTTCACCATGGGGGCGTGGTACAGAGCGCATTTATTCATTGAGCAAGTCACAGCAATAAGCTACATTTTTGATAGCTATCAGCGCTTATCCATCAAGCGCTAGTGGCACTATTTATTCAAAATTACTCCAACACCGCCCGCAATTGGCGTGTGGTCACCGCCAGACGCCTCGCCCCGATCTGGGCGAGGTTATTCATCACGGTGAGCGCTGCCTCGGGGTATTGCCGGGCCCAGGCATCAAAGTGCGCCCGCGACAGGCGCACCAGGTGCGCAGGCCCCCGCTCAGACCCCGCACAAGCGCTGCGCGCAGCGCCGTTGAGGAACGCCATCTCGCCAAACGCCATGCCCGGCCCGACCGTGGCCAAGCGCAGCCCCTTGTCGGGCGGCCACTGGGTCACCAGCGTGATGTGGCCCGACTTCACCACCAGCAGGTCGTGGTCGGTGTCTCCCGCGCTGAATACCACCCCGTGGGGCGGCACGGCCAGAGGCTCCAGCAAGGCCATCAGGGCATTGGCCGCCGCCCGGGGCACGCCCTCGCCAATCTCGCCCAGCAGATCCCTTTCGGGACGCGCGGGGCGTTGCTCAATGGGGCGTTGCGAGAGGATGCCGGCCTCGGCCCATTCCAAGGCGCGGTCCAGGTCGGCAAAGGCGCGTACCTGGTCGCCTGCATGTTCAGCGGCCACAGGATCGAGCGCGGCCACGGCAGCGGCAATGCCCTGCTGGCCCAGGTCGCGCACCAGCGCGCGCAGTTGCGCCAGTGCCGTGCTGTCCCAGGCGGGCACGCGGCCCGCATCCAGAATCACCCAGCGGTGGCGCGGCTGCAGCAGCAAACGCACCTGCTCGGCCAAGTGGGCCGCCACGCCGAACGACATCACGCCCTGCAGTTCAAACACAGCCACCTGGTTCATGCGCGGCGAGAGCCAGGTGTCCGAGCCCGCGCGCCGCAGCCGGCGCGAGCGCAATTCGCCATCGAGCCGCACATGGCGCAGCACCTTGGCGGCGGAGTCGTGCAGCAACACAAAGGTGGCCACCACCAGGCCCGCAACCAGCGCGCCCACGCCGCCCATCACGGCAAACACCAGCGCCACCAGCCAGCTTTGCGCCCAGGTCACCCGCGAGCGCTGCGCGTAGCGCAGCGACCACATGAGACCCGGCACCTGCATGAGCCCGGCCAGCACCAGCCCACCCGCCAGGCAGGCCATCGGCACCCAGTGCAGCCACCAGGCGCCCGTCACTGCCACGCCCAGCATGATGCCGGCATGCCAGCGCGGTGCGTCGCGGGAGGGGCCCGCCTGCGCCAGCACAATGCGCGAGCGCGATGCGCTGGTGGATGCAGGAATCATCCCGGCCAGCCCGCACAACACGCCCAACAGGCTCTCGCGGCGCAGGGTCAGGTTGGCGTTGCCACGCAGACCGTGGTCCAGCTCCAGCTCCTGGTTGAACACCAGTATCTCCAGGCTGTTGACCAGCGCCATCAACAGCGCCAGCACCACCAAGTCCGACCCGTGCTGTTGCGCCAGCGCCATCCAGGGAACCCCCGTCCAGTCGGGCCACAGCGGGCCGGCAAACTGGCTGGGCTGCACGGCGGGTGCAAACACATCCCCCAGGCCACCACCCCACAGCCCCGCCACCGCCACGGCCAGCGCCACCAGGACCACAGCCGACAGCAGCCCCGGCATGCGGGGCCAGCGCCAGCGCAGCGCCCAGGCCAACCCCACCACGGCTAGCGCCGCCAGCAGGTGCCAACCGGTGCGGGCGTTCCACAGGGCGTCGCTCCCCGCGCCAAAGCCGTTGCGCACCTGGCCCACCACCATCGACAGCCCCACCCCTGCCGCAAAACCATGCGTCACCGAAACGGGCAGGAACCGCGCCACCGAGGCCAGCCGCAGCACCCCCAGCAGCCACTGAAAAACAAACGCCAGCGCCACCGTGGCCCCGCTCACGGCCAGCACCTGGCGCGCACTCAGGCCCAGCGCGGGGGCCGCACCATGGGCGGTGGCCAGCACGGCCGCAAACAGCAGCGCCACCACCGTGGTGGGCGCGTAGACCACCCCGGCACGTGGCACCACCAGCGTGAGCAGCAGGCCCGGCAGGGCCGCCGACCACAGCGCCAGCGCTGCGAGGGAATGGTCGGCCGCCAGGGGCGCAAAAGCCAGCAGGCCCAGGCCGACGGCATGCGGCACCGTGACCGCCGCCGCCGACCACGCGGCGGCGATGCCCGGCGACCGGAGAGGCTGCAGGGACTCAGCAGGGGACATATCGGTTCTCCATAGCGCCGCAGGTCACCCACACCCCACAAAACCGGCGCGGCCCATGCCCGGGCAGCCGCGCAAGGGCCGCCCCGCCGCGCTGGCTGCGTCCCCCTGCCCGCAACGCGCAGTGTTGCGAGAGCGGGGGGAAGCCGCGAAGCGGCTCAGGGGGGTGTTTCAAAGACTCCGCGCCGCGAAGGTATCGCAGGCTTTGACGCTGCCATTCTGCAGACCGTTGTGAAACCAGCGCTGCCGCTGAGCACTGGTGCCGTGGGTGAAGCTTTCGGGCACCACCGCCCCGCCGCTGGAACGCTGCAGGGCGTCGTCACCAATCTTGGCCGCTGCGTTCATGGCCTCTTCCACATCGCCCTGCTCCAGAATCTGGCGCGCGTTCTGCGCATGGTGTGCCCATACCCCGGCAAAACAGTCGGCCTGCAGCTCCAGCCGCACCGAGAGCGCGTTGTACTCGGCCTTGCTCACGCGGCCACGCATCTGGTCCACCTTGCCGCTGATGCCCAGCTGGTTCTGCACATGGTGGCCTACCTCGTGGGCAATCACATACGCCTGGGCAAAATCGCCGGGCGCGCCCAGGCGGTTCTTGAGGGTTTCATAAAAACCCAGGTCGATATAGACCTTCTGGTCCGCCGGGCAGTAGAACGGGCCCATCGCCGCCTGCCCGGTGCCGCAAGCCGTGGCCGTAGCGCCCCGAAACAGCACCAGGCGCGGCTCCTGGTAGGTGCCGCCCCCCTGGCGGAACACGGCCTGCCACACGTCTTCGGTATCGGCCAAAACGGTCGATACAAAACGGGCCATAGTGTCGTCGGCCGGGGGGCGCTGGGCAGGCCCCTGCGACTGCACCTGCGCGGGTGGCCCACCGCCACTGAGCAGCCCCAGGATCGTCAGCGGATTGATGCCCAGCACCCACCCGCCCACCAGTGCGATGACGATGGTGCCGATGCCAATGCTGCGCCCTCCGAAAATCGGCGAGCCGCCGCCCCCACCGCGCCGGTCTTCCACATTGTCCGACTCGCGATTGCCTTCCCATTTCATGCCGTATCTCCAGCGCCCTCAACGTGCGGAGGGCATGTGGCGCATATTACGCGCGGAGCAGGAACCGGAGGGGCCGATTACGATGGTCTGCCTGTCGGCGCCCGCTGGCACGATTCCACCCTTCCACGCCCCACCCGAACCGCCCCATGCTCCACGACGCCTCGCACTACGCCCCCATCGGCGACAAGGTGATTCTGATCACAGGCTTTGACCCCTTTGGCGGCGACAGCCTGAACCCCAGCTGGCTGGTGGCACAGGCGCTGGACGGGCAGCGCATCGCGGGCCACCGCGTGGTGGCGGCGCAACTGCCCACCGTCTTTGGCGATTCGATGCAACAGCTGCGGGCGCTGGCCACGGCCCACCGGCCCGCGCTGACCGTCTGCCTGGGCCAGGCAGGAGGACGCAGCGCGCTGTCGCTGGAGCGGGTGGGGATCAATATCAACGACGCCCGCATTCCCGACAACGTGGGCGCCCAGCCCATCGACACGCCGGTGGTGCCCGGCGGGCCTGCCGCCTACTTTGCGAACCTGCCACTCAAGGCCATGCTGCGCTCCGTACAGCAGGCTGGCGTGCCCTGCGAGGTTTCACAAACAGCGGGCACCTTTGTCTGCAACCATGTGCTGTACGGACTGATGCACATGCTGCAGGCACAAGGCGTTGGCACTGCGGGCGCCCGGGGCGGATTTGTGCACGTGCCCTGGCTGCCCGGGCAAGGCACACCCTCCCTGGCACTGCGGGACATGGTGCGCGGCATCCACGCAGCCCTGTGGGCCGCTGTGCTTCACCAGAGCGACATAGCGCTCGGGGCGGGTGCCACGCACTGAAATCATGGCCTTGGACTGGGGGCTTGCCCGCTCCCCGGCTCCGCCCTCGCTGTGTAAAGTCGGCGCATGTCCTTCACCTCCCTCTCCCCGGCCCCCGGCACGCTGGACGCAGCAGCCACAGCGGCGTGTCTGCCATGGGACGCGCTGGCCACCGAGATTGCGGCCCTCTTGCGGGACAGCACCGTCTCGGTGCCTGCCCGCACGGTGCTGCCACTGACCCAGGGCGGCAGCCTGTTTGTCATGCCTGCCACCGACAGCCGCGTGGCGATGGCCAAGCTCATCACGCTGACCCCTGCCAACACGGGCACCGGCCGCCCCGCGATCCAGGGCGACGTCGTGGTGTTTGACGTGACCACGGGCGAACGCCGCCTGGTGCTGGACGGCCCCACCATCACTGCACGGCGCACAGCGGCGGTGTCGCTGCTGGCTGCACAGCATCTGGCGCCGCAGGCCCAGGGGCCGCTGCTCATCGTCGGCGCGGGCGTGCAGGGACTGGCCCACCTGGAAGCCTTTGTGCAGGGCCTGGGGGTGCGTGATGTGTGGGTGGCCTCGCGCAGTGCCGCCAGCGCCGAGGCCCTGGTCCTGCGGGCCCAGGCGCTGGGCGCCCAGGCACGCACGGTGGCCGATGCAGACGCTGCGGTGCCCCATTGCCCGCTGATTGCCGTGTGCACCCCGGCGCACAGCGTGGCGCTGAGCGCGCCACCACGGCCCGACGCCTTTGTGGCAGCGGTGGGAGCCTTCACACCGGCCATGGCAGAACTGGCCCCTGCCTTCTGCCGCCATGTGGCAGCACACGGGCATATCGTGGTGGACAGTGAAGACGCACGCCACGAGGCGGGCGATCTGATGCAGGCGGGCCTCGACGTGGGCATGCTGCCCACACTGCGGGAAGCTCTGCAACGCCAGCGCGCTCCGTCCGCAGGGCCGGTGCTGTTCAAGAGCTGCGGCTGGGCGGGCTGGGACCTGGCTGCGGCCCGCCTGGCGATGCGCCTGGGCACAGAGGGTGCCCCACCCTCGCAGGCCACGCCATGAGCCTGCTCCGGTTCTCGGACCACAGCCTGCGCTCGCAGATCGCGCTGGTGTTCGGCACGTTGGTGGTGGGCCTGGCGGTGCTGCTGTCACTGGGATTTGGCGAGCTGCTCAAGCTGCGCATCGAGCGCGATGCCGGGACTGCCCTGCAGGTCATTGCCGAAAATGCAGGCAAGCTGCTGGCCAACGGCCTGCAGGAGCGCAGCCGCGAGGCCGAGGTCCTGGCCGCCGCCGAGGCCGTCTGGACCAAAGGGCTCGACAGCGCCGAAGCCCACCACATGCTGGCACGCAGTCAGGCCACCCACCCCCACAGCGCCTGGATCGGTGTGGCCGATGCCCAGGGCGTGGTGCGCGCCGCCACGGGCGGGCTGCTGGTGGGCCAGAGCGTGGCAGAGCGCCCGTGGTTCAAGGAAGGCCTGCAAACACTGCACGTGGGAGATGTCCACCCGGCCAAGCTGCTGGAGCAGCTGCTGGCCCCGCCGCCTTCGGGCGAGCCCTACCGGTTTGTGGATTTTGCGGCACCCATTCGCCTAGGCCCGACCACCGTCGGCGTGGTGGGTATCCACGGCAGCTGGGAATGGACCCATGAGGTCATGGAAAGCCTGACCCCGGTACGTACGGACGACCAGGCGGTGGAACTGTTCGTCTTCGACCGCCAAGGCGAGCTTATCTACGCCCCCGGGGGCCAGACCCGGGCCCTGCAAGTAGCCGGGCAGCGCCTGCCCGTCGAGGCCAACAACTCGGTGGCGTCTGACCGCGCCGCAGGCCGGGCCGTCGTGGCGAGGTGGCTGGACGGCCGCGGCTACCTCACCGCCACCGCACCGATGCAGGCACGCAACAGCGCCAGCGACCTCGGCTGGCGCATTGTCGCCCGCGAACCCGTGGAACTGGCCTTCGCCGAAGCCCACCGCACCGTGCAACTGGCACTGGCCATCGGGCTCGGCGCCGCGCTTTTGGCCTCGGTGCTGGCGTGGCTGGCGGCACGCCGCCTGAGCGATGACCTGTACGCGCTGGCCGATGCCGCCAGCGCCGTGGAGGCCGACAAGCCCGGCACCCGCATTCCCCAGGCCCACAGCAGCCGGGAAGTGAGCAAGCTTTCAGGCGCACTGGGCCGCATGACGCACCGGCTTCTGACAGCCCACGAAGCCATGGAGGAAAAAGTGCGCCTGCGCACGCTGGAGCTGGAGGCTGCCAACCGGGCCCTGGACCTGCAGGCCCGCACCGATGCTCTGACGGGCCTGCTCAACCGCCGGGGTTTTGAAACGCAGATGGCGTTTGCCCTGGCGCTGGCGCGGCGCAGCGGCCGGCCGTTGAGTCTGATCACAGTCGACGTCGACCATTTCAAGCGCGTGAACGACACCTATGGACACGAAACCGGCGACGAAGTCCTGCGCCGGCTGGCCCGCACGCTGGAAATGCGCCTGCGCAACTCGGATGTGATCGCACGGCTGGGGGGTGAAGAGTTTGTGGTGCTGCTGCCCGACACCGACCTTCTGGGGGCCCAAGCCATCGCCCAGGCCCTGGTCGAAGCCATGGCCGAACAACACGACCCGGTCGTGGGCCGCATCACCGTGAGTGCGGGTGTGGCCAGCATGCGCGGCCTGCAGGACAACGGCCTCGATATCCTGCGCAGGGGCGATGCGGCGCTTTATGAAGCCAAGGGCCAGGGGCGCAACAGGGTCTGCGTGGAGGCGTGACCACAGTCCGTGAACAGCGGTCAGCGCACAGCAAGGCCCGCGGCGTGCGAGAGACCCGCCAATAACCTGTTCTAAACCTCGCTGATCTCGGCCACCACGGCGCAGCCCTGGGGCGCGGCAACATCAAAATAGGCTTGCAGCCGCAAGGCCAGCGCATTCAGGCTGTGGTCCTGAACGGCCCGCGCCACGGCCAGCTGTTCGAGCGCGTAGGGCCGGTGCCCCAGCATCATGGCGGTATTCACACAGTGGCCCGCGGCGGCCATCTTCAGAACGAAGGCGTTGAGAAGCTCGCAGGGCCAATAGTGGGCGTGGGACACGGCTGCCGGGCGCAATGCGCCGTGGTCCGAGGCCAAGTCGCCTGTGGCACCTGCAGGGTCATGTAGAGAAAGCGCAGCACCCCGGGCCTTGGCGGGTGTGGTCATCGCAGCAAAGGTCAGCATGGTGGACTCCGTGGCCACCGGAGGGCCCGGCGGCATGACACCATGCTAAGAACCTAACCTGCGCTTGCATTTCAGCCAATGGGCACTGGCGCTGTAGGACGCAACCCCTGCGAACACGTTCCAGCGCGTGCGGAAGGTCCGGCGGACGGGAGGTCAGGCCTTGGGCAGCGTCACGCCCACCTGGCCCTGGTACTTGCCACCCCGGTCGCGGTAGCTGACCTCACACACATCGTCCTTGTCGCTCTCGAAGAACAGCACCTGCGCGCAGCCTTCGCCCGCGTAGATGCGTGCGGGCAGCGGCGTGGTGTTGGAGAACTCCAGCGTCACATAGCCTTCCCACTCGGGCTCGAACGGGGTCACGTTGACGATGATGCCGCAGCGTGCATAGGTGCTTTTGCCCAGGCAGATGGTGAGCACGTTGCGTGGAATGCGGAAGTACTCCATCGTGCGGGCCAGCGCAAAGCTGTTGGGCGGGATGATGCAGCTGTCGCCCTCGAAATCCACAAAGCTCTTCTCGTCGAAATTCTTCGGGTCCACCACCGTGCTGTGGATGTTGGTGAACACCTTGAATTCGGGTGCGCAGCGGATGTCGTAGCCGTAGCTGCTGGTGCCGTAGCTGATGATCTTGCGGCCCTCCACCTCGCGCACCTGGCCCGGCTCGAAGGGTTCGATCATTCCGTGCTCGGCCGCCATGCGGCGGATCCACTTGTCGCTCTTGATGCTCATGGCTGAATTTCCTGCGCTGTGGCCCTGGCGGTCGGCAAACAGCCGGGCGCTATTAAATATGTAGCTATTAGCGCTTGATGATCAAGCGCTGGGGCCGTATTTTGCTTGAGAAATCACCGTTTGCTCCACCACACGGTCATCGCCCAGCACGATCAGCGCAAACAAAAGCTCATCCAGGCTGCGCGCCTGGCAGGTCTTGCGCTCCAGCAGAGGCGTAGCCCGAGGGTTGAGCACCACAAAATCGGCCTCGCAGCCCGGCTGCAAATTGCCCACCACACCCGCCAGACCCAGCGCCTTGGCGGCCCCGGCCGTGTGTTGCCACCACAGCTGCTGCGGCGACAGGCTCAGCCCCTGCTTGGTCTGGCCCTCGCGGCCCACGTAATACGCCGCCAGCATGGTGTGGAACGGGCTGAAGCTGGTACCCCCGCCCACATCGCTGGCCAGGCCGTAGCCAAAGCCCACGCGGTCGGCGCTGGCGTAGTCAAAAAAGCCACTGCCCAGAAAGAGGTTGCTGGTGGGGCTGACCGCCGCCACCGCACCGGTGTCGCGCATCAGCGCACGGTCGTCGTCATCGAAGTGGATGCAGTGCGCATACACCGCACGTTCGCGCATCAGGCCAAAGTCGTCGTACACGCCCAGGTAGCTGCGCGCGGCGGGGAACAGCTCGCGCGCCCAGCGGATCTCGTCGCGGTTCTCGGCCACGTGGGACTGGATCCACACATCGGGGTAGCGCGCAGCCAGCTCGCCCGCGCCGCGCAGTTGTTCATGGGTACTGGTGGGCGCAAAACGCGGGGTGATGGCATAGCCCAGGCGGTCCACGCCGTGCCAGCGCTGGATCAGCGCCTCGGTGTCGATGAGGCTTTGTTCGGTATCGTCGCGCACGCCATCGGGCGAGTGGCGGTCCTGCAGCACCTTGCCGGTGATCAGGCGCATGTGCTGGCGTTGCCCCTCGGTGAACAAGGCATCCACCGAGGCGGGGTGCGAGGTGGCAAAAGCCAGCGCCGTGGTCACGCCATGGCGCAGCAGCTCGGCCACAAAGAACTCTGCCACCTGCGCGCTGTAGTCGGATGCGACGAAGCGCGATTCATGGGGAAAGGTGTAGTTCTCCAGCCAGGGTAGCAGACCATCCGCGGGCGAGCCAATCACGTCGGTCTGCGGAAAGTGGATGTGCATGTCCACAAACCCAGGGGCCAGGATGCGACCCGGCAGGTGCGTGACAGGCTCGTGGGCATACTGGTGCGACAGCGCCTGCCAGGCGCCGGCTGCCAGCACCCGCTGTCGGCCCTGGGCATCCGGGCCAATGGCCAGCAGGCCATCTTCGTCATAGAGGGCGCGGCCATCGTCGGCAAATCGCAAAAGGGCGGATCGGTATACAGGCATGGTGCGCTAGCTTAGCGGCACCGCCTGGCGCCAGCATACGGCGCGCCCCATAGTGGCTATGGAAGGCAGTTGGCAGGGTACGGGAGCGCTCAACGCGCCACCTTGCCCACCACCCCTTCCACCAGCCAGTTCATCTGCAGGATCTGTGCATCCGACAGCGCCTGGCCTGCGGGGATCCGCTCCTGCCCCTCGTTGTCGCGCACCGGCGCCTTACCCGCACGGAAGGGCTGGAGCTTGCCCGCACCAATGGCCTTCTGTGCGGCCAGCACCTCCTGCTGCACGGCCGCAGGCACCCGGGTGCCAAAGTCGCCGACGCGAATCATGCCCTCGCGCACGCCGCCCCACAGGTTGGCACTCTTCCAGGTGCCGTTCTGCACAGCACGCACGCGCTCGGTGTAGTAACTGCCCCACTGGTGCGTCACGGCCACGATCTGCGCGTCTGGCCCGGTGCGGCGCATGTCCGAGTGGTAGGCCACGGCCATCTTGCCGCGCTCTTGCGCGGCGGCCATCACGGCGGTGGAGCCCGTGTGGAACGCAATCACGTCCACGTCCTGGTTGAACAGCGCCATGGCCGCGTCGCGCTCCTTGGGTGGGTCGAACCACACATTGAGCCACACCACCTTCACCGCGGCCTGCGGGTTGACCGAGCGCATGCCCAACGTGAAGGCATTGATGCCCTGCAGCACCTCCGGGATGGGAAAGCCCGCCACAAAACCGGCCACGCCGGTCTTGCTCATGCGGCCGGCTGCGATACCTGCGAGGTAACGCCCCTCGTAGTAGCGCGCGTTGGCAGCGGCCACGTTGGGTGTGGTCTTGTAGCCGGTTATGGACTCGAACTTCACATGCGGGAAGTCCTGCGCCACCTTGAGCGTGGGCTCCATGTAGCCAAAACTGGGGGTGAAGATGATCTGGTGGCCCGTGGCCGCCAGATCACGGATCACGCGTTCGGCATCGGCGCCTTCGGCCACGTTCTCGACAAAGGTGGTCTTCACCTGGTTGCCCAGCGCGGCCTCGACGGCCTTGCGGCCTTCGTCATGCTGGCGCGTCCAGCCTGCCTCGGTGATGGGCGAGACATAGACAAAACCGGCTCTGACAGGCTCGGCCGTACTGCCCTTGGCGGGCGTGGTCTGGGAAAAAACGGGGGAGAAAAAACAGGCGGCCACGAGCGTGGCTGCGAGGTTTTTGTACATGGTGTTCCTCTACATGGCCCTGATGGAATGGAACGGCAGCACCGCAGGACGACGGTGCAGCCGAGGGGAATCAAACTGCGCTGAAACTACGTTGGAACTGTATGGATTGAAGCCGGAGGGTAGGCTCTGCTGCAGTGCGCAAAGCCCTCCATAGGAACTCAGTTCAGCCGCAGCGCCTGCGGGCCTGCGCCCAGGCGGAAGGCACCCACCACCTCGGCCAGGCGCGACGCCTGGTCCTTCAGGCTTTCGGCGGCGGCGGTGGACTCTTCCACCAGGGCGGCATTCTGCTGGGTCATCTGGTCCAGCTGGGTCACCGCCACATTCACCTGGCCAATGCCCTGGCTCTGTTCCGAAGCGGCTGCGCTGATCTCGCCAATGATGTCGGTCACGCGGCGCACGGAACTCACGATCTCGCCCATGGTGGTGCCGGCGTTCTGCACCAGGGCAGCACCCGACTCGACCTTCTCCACCGACACGCCGATCAGCGTCTTGATCTCCTTGGCCGCTTGAGCCGAACGCTGGGCCAGTGAGCGCACTTCGCTGGCCACCACGGCAAAGCCACGGCCCTGCTCGCCCGCACGGGCGGCTTCCACGGCGGCGTTGAGGGCCAGGATATTGGTCTGGAACGCAATGCCGTCGATCGTGCCGATGATGTCGGCGATTTTCTTGCTGCTGGTGTTGATCTCGTCCATGGTGGTCACCACCTGCGCCACCACTTCACCGCCGCGCTGGGCCACTTGTGCGGCCGACACCGCCAGCTGGTTGGCCTGCACGGCCGAATCGGCGCTCTGGCGCACGGTGCTCGTCAGCTCTTCCATCGAGCTGGCAGTCTCCTGCAGGCTGCTGGCGGTCTGCTCGGTGCGTGCGCTCAGGTCCTGGTTGCCAATCGCGATCTGGGTGCTGGCGGTGGAGATGCTGTCCACCACGCCCCGCACTTGCTGCAGCGAGCGGTGCAGAGCGCTGCGCATGGCATCCAGGGCGCGCAGCAAGTGGCCGGTTTCGTCGTTGGCGTAGCTGGCCTGGGGGGCACCTGTCAGGTCCATGTTGGCGATGGTCTCTGCAATGGCCTCGGCCTGGCGCAGCGGGCGCGTGATGCTGGTGGTCAGCAGCCAGGCCAGCAAGGCGCCCAGCAGCAGCGACACCCCGGTGCAGATCTGCAGCAGCAGCGTGGTCTGGGCACGCAGCTCCTCGCTGCGCTTGCCAGCGGCATCCAGTTCGGCGCGCTGGCCATCCACCATCTGCTGCACACCCGCCAGGTAGCTGCGGGAGGTGGGCTCAAACCGCTCGGTGAAAACCTTGTTGGCGTTCTCGGCATCGCCCGCCTGTTTGAACTTGCTCACTTCCTCGCGGGCCGCCAGGTAGTCCTTGCGCAGGTCACCCACCTTGGCAAAATGCTGCTTCTTCTCCGGCGTGTCCATCTTGGACTCGATGAATTTCTGCAGCTCGTTGGTATCGCGGATCGACGCGGCCGTGGCGGGCGCAAAGTAGGGGATCAGGCTGGCATCACTGCTCTTGGCAATGGCTGCCGCGCGCTGCACGCCCGATGTGGTGTGGCGCAGCCAGTCCGAGCCAGCGCGCTCGGTCTTGATGTTGTCGTTGACCATGGCGTCGATCTCTTTGCCCAACTGGCTGAGCTTGACCACGGCCACCACGCTGCTGGCAAAAAACAGCGCCAGGATGAGGCCGAGCACCAGGGTCAGGCGCTTGCCAATGGAGATTTGACTGAGAAACATGGAAGGCTCCAAAAAAGGGGGCAACACGGCACCCGTGCACTCCGCAAGGGAGCGCTGGGTAAGGGCAATGGTGGTGGATCACCCCGTGGGCCTGGGCCGGACGCAATTCGAACGAATGCTTACTATTTTAAGGGTTTACCCACGCCTCCGCCCTGCCGCGCGGGCGACAGCGCACCAACCCATCGATTCGCACTAGCCCTCCGCGCTATGCCCGCCGCACAAAGCTCAGTAGTCGTGCTCCACGCACCGCTCAAAGGTTTCCTTGAGCTTGTGCTCCCACACACGCTTGTCGGCATTGCTGGCAAAACTCGCTTCAAAGCTGTTGAACGCCAATTGGTAGGCGTGTTTCGCCGTGAGGCCCGTGGCGGCAAACACCTGGGTGAAGTTCTCGTTCATGTAGCCACCAAAGTAAGCGGGATCGTCCGAGTTGACCGTGGCGGCCAGCCCGGCGTCGAGCAGCTTGCCCAGGTTGTGGTCCGCCAGGTTCGGGAACACGCACAGCTTCTGGTTGGACAGGGGGCACACCGTGAGCGCAATGCGGTCCTGCGCCAGGCGCTGCATCAGGGCCGCGTCGTGCACCGCCTGCACCCCGTGGTCGATGCGCTCGACCTTGAGCACATCGAGCGCGCTCCAGATGTAGGCAGGGGGGCCCTCCTCGCCCGCATGGGCCACCAGGTGCAGTCCCAGTTCGCGACAGCGGGCGAACACGCGGGCAAACTTTTCGGGCGGGTGGCCCAGTTCGCTGGAATCCAGCCCTACGCCAACGATCTTTTCGAGCAAGGGCATCGCCTGCTCCAGGGTCTCGAACGCGGACTCCTCACTGAGGTGGCGCAGGAAACACAGGATGAGCGTGGCACTGATGCCCAGCTCCCTGCGTGCATCTTCACAGGCCCGATACAGGCCGTTGATGACCGTCTCCATGGCAACGCCGCGTGCGGTGTGGGTCTGCGGGTCGAAGAAGATTTCGGCGTGCAGCACGTTGTCGCGCGCTGCTCGCCCCAGGTAGGCGCGCGCCATGTCATAAAAGTCCTGCTCGTGCAGCAGCACGCTGGCACCGGCGTAGTAGATGTCCAGAAAACTTTGCAGGTTGGTGAACGCATAGGCGCTGCGCAGTGCCTCCACACTGGCATAGGGCAAGGTCAATTCGTTGCGCTGCGCCAGGGCAAAGATCAGTTCGGGCTCCAGCGACCCTTCGATGTGGATGTGCAGTTCGGCCTTGGGCATTGCGCGCAGCAATGCAGGCAGGCGGTCGGCAGAAATCGGGGGCACTTTAAACATCAGCAGACTCCAAAAGTAATGCCGCTCTGGCGCAGATAGCGGCGGTAGGCAGATGATGCCTTGTCGGCAGCGGTATGCAACTCTGCGCGCAGGTCGAGCGGCAGGCACTGTGGCATCTGCGACTCCAGCACGGGCTGGTCTTGCGTGAAGATGGTGTGCTGAAAGGCCTGCAGCTTCTCATCGGGCGAATCGAAATCTGCCACGGCCAAGCGAAACCACACGCGGCTGCGCACCGGGGTGATCGGGCAGATGAACAGCGCAATGGACTCCCGCCAGCCATCCACGGCCGTGGTGCCCGCCTCGGGCACCTTGGTCAGCACGGCCGCGTAGGGTGCCGTGACTTCGTAGGTGTACTCCACCTGGGCCGGGGCGGTGGAGTACAGGGTTGACTGGGGTTGCCAGGCCTTGCAGCCGGTGGCCAGCAAGCCAGTGGGTGTGGCCTCAACGCGGTAGTCATCAATGGCAGGGACGTCGCGGCTGCCCAGCCAGCCTTCGTGCACAAAACCAAAGTGCGACATGTCGAGGAAATTCTCGATGATGCGTGGCGCACTGGCTTCCACGTCGTAAGGGCCGCAGTTGAGCTTGCGCAACCGCGCGTCGCCTTCGGCCACAAACGCGGGCAGCGCTGCACGGCCCTGCTCCATGCGCACCCAAATCAGGCCATAGGCCTCCCGCGCCTCAAAGGCCCGTGCGCAGTGCCCGGGCGGCGGAACAAACGCGGGTAGCGCTGGCACGTGGGTGCAGCGGCCGCCCGCCGCAAACTGCCAGCCGTGGTACGGGCACTCCAGTTGTCCTTGCGGTGTTACGCGGCCCAGCGACAGCCGGGCTCCACGGTGCGGACACTGGTCGGCAAAAGCTTGCACCGCACCCGCCGCGTCGCGCCACACCACCCCCGGTTGTTCCAGAAGCCGCACGGCAACAGGGGCCTGCGCCACATCGCCCACCAAGGCCACCGGATGCCACAAGCTTGATTCGACCATCTGCCAGCACCTCTAAGAGCCTGTTTACGATCTCCCAGCACCCCTGCGAGATCGTAAACAGGCTCCAAAACCAAAACAGAAATGAAAAAGGGCCGCCCGCAGGCGGCCCTCTCACTGTATGCAGCAAGCCGTCAGGCCCGCTGACCAACCCATTGACTTACTTCTTCTCGCCGCCGGGGATCTTGCCTTCCACGCCCTTGACGTAGAAGTTCACACCGCCCAGAAACTTGTCATCGGCCACCGTGTCTTTGGCCAGCACTTCCTTGCCGTCCTGACCCACGATCGGGCCCTTCCAGATCTGGAACGACCCGTCGGCCAGGCCCTTCTTCACGGCTTCGACCTTGGCTTTGGTGTCGGCAGGCACGTCTTCGGCGATGGAGACGATGTCGATGGCGCCTTCCTTCACGCCCCACCAGCTCTGGCCCGTGGCCCACTGGCCTTCCAGCGCGTCCTTGGTGGCCTTGATGTAGTACGGGCCCCAGTTGATGACGGCCGAAGCCAGGTGGGCCTTGGGACCGTAGGCGGTCATGTCGCTGTCCCAACCGAAGGCGCGCTTGCCCTTCTCTTGTGCGGTCTTGAGCACAGCAGGCGAATCGGTGTTCTGGAACAACACGTCCGCGCCACCGTTGATCAGGCTGGTGGCGGCTTCGGTTTCCTTGGGTGGGCTGAACCATTCGTTCACCCAGACCACCTTGGTCTTGATCTTGGGGTTGACCGACTGCGCACCCAGCGTGAAGCTGTTGATGTTGCGGATCACTTCAGGAATCGGCACCGAGCCCACCACGCCCAGAGTGTTGGACTTGGTCATGGCACCGGCAATGATGCCCGCCATGTACGCGCCTTCGTAGGTGCGGCTGTCGTAGGTGCGCATGTTTTCGGCCGTCTTGTAGCCGGTGGCATGCTCGAACTTCACGCCCTTGTTGTCTTCCGCGACCTTGAGCATGGACTCCATGTAGCCGAAGGTGGTGCCAAAGATCAGCTTGTTGCCCTGGCCAGCCAGGTCACGCAGCACGCGCTCGGCGTCGGCGGACTCGGGCACGCTTTCCACAAAGCTCGTCACGACCTTGTCGCCGAATTCCTTCTCGATGGCCTTGCGACCGTTGTCGTGGGCGAACGACCAGCCACCATCGCCCACCGGGCCGACGTAGGCAAACGCGATCTTCAGAGGCTCGGGCTTGGGCGCCGGTGCTTCTGCCACGGGAGCCGGTGCGGGCGCGGGGGCCGGTGCCGGTTCTTCCTTCTTGCCACAGCCCACGAGGGCAGCAGCGGCCACGGCGGAGAGCGCTGCCACCTTGAGCATGGAGCGTTTCTGCAGATCAGTCATGTCGGTTTCCTTATTGAAGAAGTAAGACTTGCAAAGGTTGAGGGACGAAAACACTAATTATGGGGCGATCTACCACCGGGTAACCAGCAATTCTTGGGACCAGTGCTTGTTCACGAACCCGGATAAAACGGCTTGCCCAGCGATGCCGGCATGTTGATGCGGATCCACGCCGGATTGCGCGAGATCAGCGCCAGCACCACGATGGTCGCCACATAGGGCAGCATGCTCAGCAACTGGCTGGCCACCTGCACGCCCGTGGCCTGCAAATGGAACTGCAGCATGGTCACGCCACCGAACAGATAAGCCCCAAGCAACACCCGTGCCGGGCGCCAGGTGGCAAAGGTGGTGAGCGCCAGCGCGATCCAGCCGCGCCCGGCCACCATGCCCTCCACCCACAGCGGGGTGTAAACGGTAGAGATGTACACCCCGGCCAGGCCGCACAGCGAGCCACCGGCCACCACGGCGGCCAAGCGAATACGGCGCACGGGGTAGCCCAGCGCATGGGCCGACTCGGGCGACTCGCCCACCGAGCGCAGCACCAGCCCGGCGCGCGTGCGATACAGGAACCAGATCATCCCCACCACCAGCAGCATGGTGATGTACACCAGCGGGTGCTGCCGGAACAGCGCGGGGCCGAGCAGTGGCACATCGCCCAGCACCGGGATCACGTATTTGGGCAGCTCTGGCAGCTTGGCCTGCACGTAGCTGATGCCCGCAAAGGCCGAAAAACCCACGCCAAACAGGCTGAGCGCCAGCCCCGTGGCGTACTGGTTGGTGTTGAGCCAGATCACCAGCACACCAAAGATGGCCGCCAGCAGCGCGCCAGCGGCCATGCCCGCCGCAAACCCCAGCCAGGTGTTGCCCGTGTGTACCACGGTGGCAAACCCTGCAATGGCGGCGCAGAGCATCATGCCCTCGGCCCCCAGGTTGACGATGCCAGCTTTTTCATTGATGAGCAGGCCCAGGGCCGCGATGGCTAGAACGGTGCCCGCGCTCAGCGTGGCGCCAATCAGGAGTGCATAGGATTCCATTACTTGCCTCCCTTCGCGGCCACCCAGCGGATGCGGTAGGCGATCAAGGTGTCACAGGCCAGCAGCGTAAACAGCAGCAGGCCCTGGAACACGCCCGTGAGGGACTTGGGCAGGCCCATGCGCGACTGCGCCAGCTCGCCGCCGATGTAGAACATGCTCATGAGAATGGCCGACAGGATCATGCCCACCGGATGTAGCCGCCCCACAAAGGCGACGATGATGGCTGCGAAGCCGTAGCCTGCGGGCACATAGGGCGTGAGCTGGCCGATGGGCCCCGCCACCTCCAGCGCGCCCGCCAGGCCCGCCGCGCCGCCTGAGATCAGCAGCGCCGTCCACAGTGCCTTGCGCGACGAGAAGCCCGCATAGCGCGCCGCTGCAGGGGCCAGCCCGCCCACCTGCTGGGCAAAACCGGCCCGCGTGCGGAACAGAAACACCCACAAGGCCGCAGCACCCGCCAGCGCCAGCAGCAGCCCGATGGACACGCGCGAGCCCTGCATCAGGCGCGGGATCTGCGTGACTTTCTCGAACGTCTTGGTCTGCGGAAAGTTGTAGCCCATCGGGTCTTTCCATGGGCCATAGACCAGGTAGCCCAGCACCAGCGTGGCCACATAGACCAGCATCAGGCTCACCAGGATTTCATTGGCGTTGAACTTGTCGCGCAGCAGCGCCGTGAGCCCGGCCCAGGCCATGCCGCCCAGCACCCCGGCGAGCAGGATGGCGGGCACGATCCAGGGGCCCGTGGTCTTGTCGGCCAGCAGCGCCACGCCACCCGCCACCACGGCGCCGATGACAAACTGGCCTTCGGCACCGATGTTCCACACGTTGGAGCGGAAACACACGGCCAGCCCCAGCGCAATCAGCAACAGTGGCGTGGCCTTGACCATGAGTTCGCCAATGGCGTACTGCGTCTTGATCGGCTCCCAGAAGAAGACCTGCAACCCGCGCACCGGGTCTTTGCCCAGCGCCACGAACAAGGCCACACCAATCAACACCGTGACGGCCAGCGCCAGCAGCGGGGAGCCATAGGTCCACCAGCCAGACGCCTGGGGGCGCGGTTCCAGCTTAAGCATGCTGCACCTCCGCTGCCTTGGCCAGTTGTTGCTGCTGGGCCAGGTGCGCCTGCACATCGGCATGCCACAGGCCGCTCATCCATTCGCCAATGCGCTCCACCGTGGCCTCGGCGCGGGGCACCGAGGGCGACAGGTGCCCCTTGGCTACCACATGCAGCCGGTCACAGATTTCAAACAATTCGTCCAGCTCCTCACTGACCACCAGCACCGCGCAACCTGCATCGCGCAGCGCCAGGATGGAGCCGCGAATCTGCGCCGCCGCGCCCACGTCCACACCCCAGGTGGGTTGGGAGACGATGAGCAGCTTCGGGTTGGCATCAATCTCGCGCCCCACGATGAACTTTTGCAGGTTGCCGCCCGACAGCGACTTGGCCGCTGCATTGGGGCCGCCCGCCTTGACGTTGAAGCGGGCAATGATGTCCGCCGCATGCTTTTGCAGCGCGCCCACCTTGATCCAGCCACTGCCGCTGACCGAGTTGGTGCGCGTGAGCAGCAGGTTGTGCGCCAGCCCCATGGTAGGCACGGCCCCCCGGCCCAAACGCTCTTCGGGCACAAAGTGCAGGCCCAGCGCGCGGCGCTGGCCGGGGCCCATGCGGCCTGCGTTCTGGCCCGAGACCTGGATGCTCGCAGGCTCGGCCCGTTGGTCTTCACCCGACAGCGCATACAGCAGCTCTTTTTGCCCATTGCCCGACACGCCGGCAATGCCCACCACTTCGCCCGCCTTGACCTCGAACTGCAGGTCGATCAAGTCCACGCCGAACTGGTCGGCACGCGGCAGCGACAGGCCCTGCACGCGCAGCACGGTGGCGCCGGTCTGCACTGCGCGGTGCTCCAGCGCGGGCGGCTCGGCACCAATCATCAGGCGCGACAGGGAGGCATTGGATTCCTCGGCCGGGTTGCACACGCCCGTCACCTTGCCGCCGCGCAGCACGGTGCAGGCAGTGCAAAGCGCGCGAATTTCGTGGAGCTTGTGGCTGATGTAGAGGATGCTGCAGCCTTCCGAAGCCAGCTTGCGCAGCACCACAAAGAGCTTTTCGACCGCCTGGGGCGTGAGTACCGAGGTTGGTTCATCGAGGATCAGCACTTTGGGGTTGGTGAGCAGCGCGCGGATGATCTCCACACGCTGCATCTCGCCCACACTCAACGTGTGCACGGGGCGCAGGGGATCGATGTCGAGGCCATATTCGGCCGCCTTGGCGGTGATGCGGCTGGTCACCTCGGCCAGCGTCAGGCTTTTGTCCAGCCCCAGCCACACGTTCTCGGCCACCGTGAGGGTGTCGAACAGGCTGAAATGCTGGAACACCATGGCAATGCCCAAGGCGCGCGCCTCTTGCGGGTTGCGCACCTGCACGGCCTGGCCGTTGAAGAACACGCTGCCTTCGTCGGGCTTGACCGAGCCGTAGATGATCTTCATCAGCGTGGACTTGCCCGCGCCGTTTTCGCCCAGCACGGCGTGGATTTCACCCGGCAGTACCGTGAGCGACACGCCGCTGTTGGCCACCACGGCCGGGTAGCGCTTGGTGATGCCCACCAGCTGCAGCCGTGGCGGCGCCGCACCAGGCGCTGAAGGATTGGGGGGAGAACTCATGCGGGGATTGTCTCTCAGTTTTACAACTTGTTATAAGAATGAAAATGCCTCATGGCGCTTGTTCAGCATGCTCAAGCAGCTATTCTTTTCGTAGCGAAGCAGCCACGGTTTTCACGCAATCTCGCAGCCAGGCGGCCGCCGCCGAGTGGTGCGTGCGGGCATGCCACAACTGGTAATACATGAGCCGGGGAAACGGCACCGGGCACGGCAGGATGGCCAGCGGCAGTTGCTCCACATACCGCTCGCAGTACTGGCGGCCGGTGGTCAGCACAAGCAAGCTCGATGCCACGATGCTGGGGATGAGGCTGAAATGTGCGCAGCGCGCCGTGATGTGGCGCTGCATGCCCAAGCTGTCCAGGTGGGCGTCGATCACGCCGCGCGCGCCGGGGTGGGTGGGCGTGGGCGCGATGTGTTCAGCGGCCAGCCAGCTTTCCACGTCCCAGCCGCGCCGCACGGCGGGGTGGTCTTTGCCGACCAGGCACACCACCTCGTCACCAAACAGGCGGCCCATGTGCAGGTCGTCCGGCGGCTGCGGCCAGTTGCCGATCACCACATCGACCTCACCCTGCGCCAGGTGCGCGTGGTAGTGCGTGTCGGCCGACAGGGGCAGGATCTCGATGGGGCACAAGGGCGCTTCGACCTTGATGCGGGCCACGAGCTGGGGTAGAAAAAGGGGGTCGAGGTAATCGCTGGCGGCCACGCGGAAGGTGCGGGTGGCCGTGCGCGGGTCAAACCCGCGTGCGTCTGAAAACAGCGCCTCGGCCGAGCGCAGGATCGCCCCCGCAGGCTCCACCATGCGCAGCGCAGCATCGGTGGGCATCATGCTGGCGCCCGAGCGCACGAGCAGCGGGTCGCCCGCCAGGTCGCGCAGCCTTTTCAACGCAGCCGACACCGCCGGCTGGTGCATGCCCAGGCGGACGGCGGCCCTCGATACGCTGCGTTCTGTGAGCACGGTGTGCAAGACCCTTATGAGATGGAGGTCTATCTTGTCGAAAAGGGCGTGGTCTCTCATAGCGGTGTGGGCATGGGTGCCATAAGCTTGCGCATATGCCGGTAACGGTACTGCGTTCTACCCTCTGCTGAACCTTTCCATCCAAGATCGAAGTGGCGTTTGTCATGACAACAAGACCCTTGCAATTCCTGCGCCGAGGCCAGCCCGTGGCGCTGGGCAATGTACCACCCGAGCGCACCTTGCTGGAGGTGCTGCGCGAAGACCTGGGCTGCACCGGCACCAAGGAGGGCTGCGGCGAAGGCGACTGCGGCGCCTGCACCATCGTGCTGGGCGAGGCGCGGGACGGCAAGCTGCACTACAGCGCGGTGAACAGCTGCATCCGCCTGGCGCATTCGGTGGATGGCATGGCGCTGTGGACGGTGGAGGACCTGGCGGAAGACCCACTGATCCAGCCAGTGGGCGATGCCGCAACGGCTCCTGGTCAAACCATCACGCTCCATCCAGCACAAGAAGCCATGGTGCAGTGCCACGGCTCGCAATGCGGCTTTTGTACCCCCGGCTTCGTGATGAGCCTCTTTGGCATGTACCAAAACCATGTGTGCCATGGCCAACCCATCACCCGCGAGCTGGCGCAGGAAGAACTCTCGGGCAACCTGTGCCGCTGCACCGGCTACCGCCCCATCCTGGACGCCGCACAGCAGATGGCCGCCCTGCCAGCGATGGCGGTGAACGAGCCGATTTTGCTACAAAAATTAGAGCTGCTTGCGCTTGACCATCAAGCGCCGGATGCCAATTCTTCTTATATTTCACCCACCACGCTGCCCGACCTGCTGGCCGCACGCGCCGCGCACCCTGCGGCGCAGGTCGTGGCAGGCTGCACCGATGTGGGCCTGTGGGTGACCAAGCAGCACAAACAGTACGCGCAGATTCTGGATGTGACTCGCGCGGCAGAGCTGCGGCAGATCCAGCAGGACGCACACCACATCACCATCGGCGCCGCCGTCACGCTGACCGACGCCTTTGCGGCACTGACCGCGCAGTGGCCACAGCTGCACAGCTTTGCCACGCGCTTTGCGGGCCTGCCCGTGCGCAACTCGGGCACGCTGGGGGGCAACGTGGCCAACGGCTCGCCCATTGGCGACTCGATGCCGCTCTTGATTGCACTGCGCGCCCAGGTGGTGCTGGCCAGCGTGCGCGGCGAACGCGCCGTGGCGCTGGAAGACCTGTACACCGGCTACCGGCAAAACGTGATGGCGCCGGACGAACTGCTGGTGCGCATCGTGGTGCCCAGGCCGGGTGTCACGGAGGTGCTTCGGGCCTACAAGATTTCCAAGCGCTTCGACGACGATATTTCTGCCGTCTGCCTTGTCATCAACCTCGATATCGAAGCCGACGTGGTGCGCCGCGCCAGCATCGGCGCGGGCGGTGTGGCTGCCACACCAGCCCGCGCGCGCCAGACCGAAGCCGCGCTGACCGGCCAGCCTTGGAATGCCGACACCATCGCCCGCGCTGCGCAAGCGCTGCAAGGCGAGTTCAACCCCATCTCTGACATGCGCGCCAGCGGCACCTACCGCCGCACGGTGCTGGCCAGCCTGCTGCAGCGCTTCTGGCTGGAGAGCCAGGGCGAAGAGGCCGTGAGCGTGGAGAACTTCCGACTGGAGGCTGCGATATGAACCAGCGCGAATCTCTCCCCACGGGCCTCCCGGTGAGCCGCGACGCCGTGGACGACCCGGTGGCTGCCACCGCCGACGCCCACGCCGCCGAGCCCCAAGCCCCGCAGCAGACCAGCGCACCCGCCAGTCCCCGCGCCATGGGCCAGTCGCACATCCATGAAAGCGCGCGCGCCCAGGTGGCCGGTGCCGCCCACTACATCGACGACCTGCCGGAGGTGAAGGGCACGCTGTACGCAGCGCCCATCCTCTCCACCGTGGCCCACGGCACCTTGAACAGCGTGGATGCCAGCGCCGCCCTGGCCCTGCCTGGCGTGCGTGGCGTGGTGCTGGCGCAAGACGTTCCCGGCGACAAGCTGCTGGCCGCCTTTGCGCACGACGAGCCCGTTTTTGCAGTCGACACCGTGCAGCACATCGGCCAGGTCATCGGCCTGGTGGTGGCTGACTCGGTGATGCAGGCGCGGCGTGCGGTGCGTGCCGTGAAGCTCGACATCGCCCCCCTGCCCGCCGTGCTTTCCGTGCACGAGGCACTGAAAGCCGAAAGCTACGTACTGCCCCCCGTGTTCGTGCGCCGGGGCGACGCCGCCACGGGTCTTGCGCAATCGGCACACCGCCTGCAAGGCGCGTTCGAGGTGGGCGGGCAAGAGCACTTCTATCTGGAAGGCCAGATCGCCTACGCGCTGCCGCTGGAGCAAAAGCAGTGGTGGATCTACTCCAGCACCCAGCACCCCGGCGAGGTGCAGCACTGGGTGGCACACGCGCTGGGCATCGACAACCACGCGGTCAAGGTGGAATGCCGCCGCATGGGCGGCGGCTTTGGCGGCAAGGAGACCCAGGCCGGTCACCTGGCCGTGTGGGCCGCCGTGGCTGCCAATAAGTTCGGCCGCGCCGTCAAGCTGCGGCTGGACCGCGACGAGGACTTCGTGGTCACCGGCAAGCGCCACCCGTTTGCGTACGAGTACGACGTGGGCTTTGACGACACCGGCCGCATCACGGGCCTGAAGCTTCAGATGGCCGCCAACTGCGGTTTCAGCGCCGACCTGTCCGGCCCCGTGGCCGACCGGGCCGTGTTCCATGCCGACAACGCGTATTACCTGAGCGACGTGGAGATCGCCTCGTACCGCTGCAAGACGAACACGCAGAGCCACACCGCCTTCCGCGGCTTTGGCGGGCCGCAGGGCGTGATCGTGATCGAGGCCATCCTGGGCGACATCGCGCGTGCGCTGGGCCGCGATGCGCAGGACGTGCGCATGGTCAACCTGTACGGCAAAGATGCAGCCGATGGCCGCAACGTCACGCACTACCAGATGACGGTGGAGGACAACATCCTGCACGCGCTGATGCCCCAGCTGGAGCGCGAAGCCGACTACCGTAAGCGCCAAGCGGCGATTGCGGCGTGGAACGCGAAGAGCTCGGTGCTCAAGCGCGGACTGGCGATCACGCCCGTCAAGTTCGGCATCAGCTTCACGGCCACGCTGTTCAACCAGGCGGGCGCGCTGGTGCATGTGTACACCGACGGCAGCGTGCAGGTGAACCACGGCGGCACCGAAATGGGCCAGGGCCTGCACACCAAGGTGGCGCAGATCGTTGCGGACGAGCTGGGCGTGCCCCTGCACCGCGTGCTGGTCACGGCCAGCGACACCAGCAAGGTGCCCAACGCCAGCGCCACCGCCGCCAGCAGCGGCACCGACCTGAACGGCCGCGCGGCGCAGTTCGCAGCCCGCAATGTGCGGGATAACCTGGCCTCGTTCGTGTGCGGGCTCGATGGCTGCGGCGCGGGCGCCATCCGCTTCGAGGGCGGCCAGGTGATCTCGCCCAAGAAGGTGCGCCCGTTCGACGATGTGGTGAAGGAGGCGTACGCCAACCGCATCCAGCTGTGGAGCGATGGCTTTTACCGCACGCCAAAGATCCACTACGACAAGGCCACGCTCACGGGCCGGCCGTTCTACTACTTCAGCTACGGCGCTGCCTGTTCCGAGGTGGTCATCGACACGCTGACCGGCGAAAGCCGCGTGGCGCGCGTGGATATCCTGCACGACGTGGGCCACAGCATCAACCCGGCCATCGACATCGGGCAGATCGAAGGCGGTTTTGTGCAGGGCATGGGCTGGCTGACCACCGAGCAACTGGTTTGGAACGACAAGGGCACCCTGACCACCCACGCGCCGAGCACCTACAAGATCCCGGCGACTGGGGACATCCCCCAACACTTCAAGGTGGAACTGTGGCCCGAGGCCAACCGGGAAGACAACGTGGGAGGCAGCAAGGCGGTGGGCGAGCCGCCGTTCATGCTGGCGATCAGTGTGTACGAGGCGCTGCGCAATGCGGTGGCTGCGGGGCGCGGGGTGGGGTCGGACGCTGCGGCACCGGTAGTGCTGACTGCGCCGGCCACTGCTGAGAATGTGTTGCGCGCCTTGGGTAAATTGGGCGCGTGAAGGGCCTGCCTCCCGACCGCTTCACCGCACGATCCGTTCGGGCTGAGCTCGTCGAAGCCAGGGCGCTACCCCATCCGTTCGGGCTGAGCTTGTCGAAGCCAGGGCGCTACCCCATCCGTTCGGACTGAGCTTGTCGAAGCCAGGGCAGGCACGCTCGCTGATCTGTGCGGTGTGCCTGGTTCGAGGGCGGAGGCCGGGGTGTGCGCCCGGCGGCGCAGTAACTTTCTCTTGCGTCGCCAAGAGAAAGTCACCAAAGAGAAGGCGACCCTACACGCTGCGTCCCTTCGCTTCGCTGCGGGCAACCTGCGGTGCTCGGTTTTGGCGGGGTCTCGCTAAACTCGCGCCGCTTCGCGTCACTCAAACAGACGCGAGCCCTGATCCGCCAAAACCTGCGCTCCTCGGCGCATCCTGAAGGGAACCCGGGTACGGACATCCACACGGGCCATTGCTTCGCTGCGCTGCGCTCGGCCCGATCTCGCGGGCGCAAGCGCCACGCGCTGCGCAGCCTGGGCCGAGCGCAGCAATGGCCCGTGTGGCTGTTTGGCTGTTTGGCTGTTTGGCTGTTTGGCTGTTTGGCTGTTTGGCTGTTTGGCTGTTTGGCTGTTTGGCTGTCCCACCCCCTGCTGGCTGCGCCTGCGGCGGGGCGTTTGCGGGGTGGCACGCGCGTCGGAGCGCGCGTGCTTCGTCAACTGACTCGCCGTGGTTGTCCGAGCGGCGCTGCGCAGCAGCAAAGCGAGTTCCACGGCGCACCACGCAACCGCCCCGCCGCAGGTTTGCCCCCACGCACCGCGTGGGGGTCGCAGACTGGGGGTCGCCTTTTCTTTGGTGACTTTCTTTTGGCGACTCAAAAGAAAGTTACTCGCATGCCGGGCGACTCCCGGCCTCCGCCCTCAACACAAGCATGCCCGACAAACCAGCACGCCCCAGCTTCGACAAGCTCAGCCCGAACGGTTTCAGCAAAACCAAGCACTATAAAAATAATAGCTACTAGCGCTTGATAGACAAGCGCCAGCAGCCAAAATCACCCCAAAACCCCAGACACCAACCTCAGCACCCGATCACACCGCGCCGCCAGCGACTCATCGTGCGTCACCATCACAAACGCCGTGCCTTGGTCGCGCGCCAGCTGCAGCATCAGGTCAAACACGCCGTCGGCGGTGCTGCGATCCAGGTTGCCCGTGGGCTCATCCGCCAGCACACACGCGGGCCGCGTCACCAAGGCACGCGCAATCGCCACACGCTGGCGCTCGCCGCCCGACAGCTCGGCGGGCCGGTGCATCAGACGCTCTTTCAAACCGACGGAGGTGAGCACCCGCTCAGCCTCGGCATGGCACTGCGCCAGCGGCAGGCGGCGGATGCGCAGCGGCATGGCCACGTTGTCCAGCGCGCTGAACTCGGGCAGCAGGTGGTGGAACTGGTAGATAAAACCCAGGTGCTGGTTGCGCAGCTGGCCCTGGCGCTCTGCTGACAGCGAAGACATCTCTTCGCCCTTGAGGCGCACGGTGCCTGCCGTGGGCGCATCCAGCCCGCCCAGCAAATGCAGCAGCGTGCTCTTGCCCGAGCCCGATGCGCCGACGATGGCCAGCGTTTCGCCCGCGCGGATCTGAAGATCCACGCCCTTGAGCACCGTCACATCAAGGCGGCCTTCGGTGAATCGCTTGGTGAGGCCCTTGGCCTCCAATACCACCACTCCAACTTTCTGATCACTCATAGCGCAGCGCCTCGGCGGGGTTCACACGGCTGGCGCGCCAGCTGGGGTACAGGGTGGCCACAAAAGCCAACACCAGCGAGATGATGCCGATGGGCATGATGTCGCTGCTTTGGGGTTCACTCGGCATCTTGCTGATGAGGTAGATGTCCTTGGGCAAGAAGCTCGCGTTGAGCGCCTTCTCGATGGCGGGCACGATCACATCGATGTTGAACGCGATGCCCAGGCCCAGCAGCAGGCCCACGGCCGTGCCGATCACGCCGACCATGGCGCCCTGCACCACAAAGATGCCCATGATGCTCTTGGGGCTGGCGCCCAGGGTGCGCAGGATGGCGATGTCGGCGCGCTTGTCGGTCACCGTCATCACCAGGGTCGATACGAGGTTGAACGCCGCCACCGCCACGATGAGGGTGAGGATGATGAACATCATGCGTTTTTCGAGCTGCACGGCCGCAAACCAGGTGCGGTTCTGCTGCGTCCAGTCTCGAATGAGCAACTGGCCGCTCAGACTGCCCGCCAGTTGCTGGGCCACCTCGCGCGCCTGGTGCAGGTCCTTGAGCTTCAGGCGCACGCCCGTCGGGCCTTCCAGGCGAAAGATGCGCTGCGCATCCTCGTGATGCAGCAGCACCAAGGCCGAGTCGTATTCGTAGTGGCCCGAATCAAACGTGCCCGCCACCGTCATCTGCTTGAGGCGCGGCACCACGCCCGCCGGCGTGACCTGCCCTGCGGGCGCGATCAGGGTGACAACATCACCAGCGCGCACGCCCAGCATGCGGGCCAGCTCGCCCCCCAGCACAACGCGGAATTCGCCGGGCACCAGCAGATTCAGTGTCTTCCCGTTGGTGGCGGCCAGGTCCGTCACGGCGCCTTCCAGCGCCGGGTCGATGCCGCGCACCAGCGCACCCTTCATGTCCTCGCCGCGCGCCAGCAGCGCCTGCGCGGCCACGAACGGTGCGGCGCCCACCACGTTGGGGTTTTGCTTCGCCTCGGCGAGCGTGCGCGCCGGGTCGGGCAACGCAGCGCCCTGGGGCGCAAAAATCTCGATGTGCGAGACCACGCTGAGCATGCGGTCGCGCACCTCTTTCTGAAAGCCGTTCATCACCGACAACACAATGATGAGCGCCGCCACCCCGAGCGCAATGCCCAGCATGGACACGCCCGAGATGAACGAGATAAAGCCATTGCGCCGCGTGGCGCGGCCCGCGCGCGTGTAGCGCCAGCCCAGGGCCAGTTCGTAGGGGATTTGCATGGATTATTAAGACTAGGAAAGCTGCAATTTAGAGAAAAACCGCTTATGCGGCATGCCACTATCGAAAACCGTTTTACGGACCGACCGCTTCCCTCATGCAGGTACCCCCTTCCCTTCTTCAACACCTTCGGTGCTCATCTGTATAGGAAACACCTCTGCCAACCGGTCGAGTTTCTCTTTAACTTCGGCTGCGATTGCCTCTGGAGGCACAAATGCCACCAAGCGATGCAACTCGCCCTTTCGTAAAAGCAGCCCGCCACCTACGCGAAGTGCCAATCCGCGAAAAAATTCCTCAGCAAACGTACTTAACTTGCGCCGCTCAGTTTTAGCTTCCCAGAGCACACGTGAAGCATCCGGGCTGGCCTGCCGCCAAACATCGAAGTCAGCTTGCGCACCGTCGAAGACCTGCTCCAACACCAAGTCATCTAGCACTTCGTCAATCGCTGTCTGCGTCTGCTGAGCAAAGAGGTCATCTGCAGGATACTGGCTAGCGGCATACCTTCGAAGCAAGTCTGGAGTAATGAAGTAGTTTTCCGCCTCGTATCGCTTCCAATAAACGATCTTTAGCGGCCCATCAAGCACACTCTGCTTCTCCCGACCATCGTTGTCCAAGATGGCAAGTCCTCGCAATTCAGGCAAGAGATTTCGCAATCCATTGAAGTGCTGCTGAGGCGTCACACCAAATCCGCCTTCCACTCGCTCCAACTCGGCTTCGAGGTTCCTATCCGGGTAATTGTTTTGCACGTAGAAAGAATTGATACGCTCATCCCAGCGTCTGGCAACCGGGTGCCCCAACCGCTCGGCAAGGGCGCGCAACATATCCACATCGGTGCCGCCTTCCACATACAGCACATATCCCCGCTCCCGCGCCTTGACATAATGCTCGGCGCCAAAATGCTTGAGGCTGTTGCGAATGTCCTGTTTTCGAGCCAGATCATCTGCGCGTCCATCCAGGAGCAAAGTGAGATTGATGTCCAATGCCTCGTCGAGAATGACCTCAGAGTGCGTCACCATCACCACCTGAGAGCCGTTTTCGCTGGCGATATCGCGAAGCAGCACGTACACCTGTTTCTGACGCAAAATTTCCAGATGCGCGTCGGGCTCGTCCACCAATAGAACGCTGCCTTTGTGGGAATACAGATACGCGAAGATCAAAAGCATCTGCTGGAAGCCTCGCCCTGCGGAGGACACATCCAAAGCCTCTTTTACTCCCGGCTGGCGGTACTGCAACTCTACGCTGCCTCGTGTGGTTTCTTGTGGATCTGACAGCGAGACATTGAACAAGCGCTGCATTAACGAAGCAACCCGATGCCAGTCCTCCTTGGAGGATCGGTGCACTATCAGACACAGGTTACGCAGTACCTGCGCCGTCTGCCCCTGCCCTAACAGAACGTCAATTCGCCCGGGCTGCAACAACGGCTCTTCGGTTTCCAAACCAGACATCGGATACAGCAGCTCCACCCGAAGCGCGGCCGCATGTCTCAACAACGCGAGGTCACCCGCCACGGCCGGGTCTGGGTGGCAGTAAACCAGTTCATCGCCCTGATTGCGAAAGCGCATCGACAGGGCTACAGCCTTGCCCTGGAACTCGACACCCACGGTGATGACCAGAGAAATGTCCTTGTTGCCAGTTCGCACCTGGGTGTTGTGCCAGAAAAATCGCGTGCGCTGTACAGGCACTGCCACGATATTGAGTCGGTTGAGTGCTGTCGCAGTGCGCTCTTTGGCAGTGGAATCCTTGCGCACGTCGTACCACGTATGAACAGCCTGCGACCAAAGTGCCAGAGCCTGGATGGCGCTGGTCTTGCCGCAATTGTTCGGGCCGATCAGGACCGCAGGATGGTCCAACTCGATTCGCTGCTTGTCACCAAAGCGCTTAAAGTTCTCGATCTCAAGGTAGTGCAGCAGCCGCATGGAGATATCCGCCGTAGGGGTGAACTCAGTAAACCGGCAATTGTGGCATCCCGGACAATAGGGTGATGTCGGACACCAACCATTTGCTCATTCCCTACGCCGCCAGCGCAGCCACCGGATGCCAGCAAGCCCTGCAGGGCCTGGCTCTGCCCCACCTGGACCGGCTTCTGGCCCGGCTCAGCCCCCATCCCACCCACAGTGACAGCGGCGAGGAAACCAGCTTTTCTGCCCCCCACGAACGCGCCCTGGCGCGCGCGCTGGGCCTGCCTGCACAGGACGGCCGCATCCCCTGGGCCGCGTGGCACCGCCACCAGCAAGGGCTGTCGACCAACGGCGATGCCTGGGCGTTTGTCACGCCTTGCCAGTGGCAGGTCAGCACCGACCACGTCACGCTGCGCAACCCCGAGCACCTCGCGCTGGATGACGCCGCATCGCGCGCGCTGCTGGCCATCGTCTCACCCTGGTTTGCCGAAGATGGCATCACCCTGCACTACGACCAGCCCACACGCTGGCTGGCCACCAGCCCCCTGTTTGCCGACCTGGCTACCGCCTCGCTGGAGCGCGTGCTGCAGCGCGATGTGCGCGCCTGGATGCCGGACGCCAAGGCGGCCCGGACCCTGCACCGTTTGCACAGCGAGATGCAGATGCTGCTCTACACCCACGCCTTCAACGACGAGCGCTCGGAGCGCGGGCTGCCGGTGATCAACTCGTTCTGGGTGCATGGCACCGGCCCAATTCCCACCCCTGCCCCGTCTGCCCTCCCCACGCCGACGGTGCCCACCACCTTGCGCGATGCGGCACTGAACGAGGACTGGCGCGCCTGGGCCGCCGCGTGGACCGCATTGGACGCGGGCCCGGTGGCCGATCTGCTGCGCAAGTCCGAAGGCGGCGAGCCGGTGCAACTGACCCTGTGCGGCGAGCGCAACACGCTGGCCTTCCACACCGCCCCCCGCACCCTGGCCCAGCGTTTTCAAAGCCTTTTCAGGCCCCAGCGCTTTACAGACCTGCGCGAAAAGCTATGAAAATAGTAGCAAGAGACATTCCCCCCCGTGCCGCCTGGGCGCTGGAACAGGCCGGTGTGCACCCGCTGCTGGCGCGCCTGTATGCCGCGCGCGGTGTGCGTGCCAAGGACGAACTGGACGACGGCCTGGGCCGGTTGTTGCCCCCCTCGGGCCTCAAAGGCATTGACACCGCCGCGCGCCTGCTGGCCGACGCCATGGCGCAGAACCAGCGCCTCATCATCGTGGCCGACTACGACTGCGACGGCGCCACCGCCTGCGCCGTCGGTGTGCGTGGCCTGCGTTTGCTGGGCGTGCAGAACGTGGACTATCTGGTGCCCGACCGCGTGACGGACGGCTACGGCCTCACCGCCCCCATCGCACGCCGCGTGGCCGAGCGCGGGGCCGATGTGCTGATCACCGTGGACAACGGCATCGCCAGCGTGGAGGGCGTGGCCGAGGCCAAGGCGCTGGGCCTGACCGTCGTCGTCACCGACCACCACCTGCCCGGCCCCGCGTTGCCCGCGGCCGATGCCATCGTCAACCCCAACCAGCCCGGCTGCACGTTCGAGAGCAAGTCCATGGCCGGTGTGGGCGTGATGTTCTACGTGCTGCTGGCCCTGCGCGCCGAGCTGCGGGCGCGCGGCATTTTTGACGCGACCACCCAACCCAAGCTCGACCCGTTGCTCACCCTGGTGGCGCTGGGCACGGTAGCCGACGTGGTCAAGCTCGACGCCAACAACCGCCGCCTGGTCGCCCAGGGCCTGAAGCGCATCCGCGCAGGCCAGATGCCCGCCGGGGTAGCCGCGCTGTTCACCGCTGCCGGCCGCAAGGCGCCCGTGGCCACCACCTTCGACTTTGGCTTCGCCTTAGGACCGCGCATCAACGCCGCAGGGCGCCTGGCCGACATGACGCTGGGCATCGAATGCCTGCTCACCGACGACGCAGGCCGCGCCGCCGAACTGGCGGGCACGCTCGACGGCATCAACCGCGAGCGCCGCGAGATCGAAGGCGGCATGCGCGACCAGGCCATGCTGATGGCCGAAAGCCTGTTCCAGGAAGACGAAGAACCGCCCCCGGCCATCAGCGTGTTCGACCCGGACTTTCACGAAGGCGTGGTGGGCATCGTGGCCAGCCGCATCAAGGACAAGCTGCACCGCCCCACCTTTGTCTTTGCGGCCAGCAGCGCGCCGGGCAAGGAGCATGAGCTCAAGGGCTCCGGCCGCTCCATCCCCGGCTTTCACCTGCGCGATGCGCTCGACCTGGTGGCCAAGCGCCACCCGGGCGTGCTGCTGAAGTTTGGCGGCCACGCCATGGCGGCGGGCTGCACGGTGGACGCAGACTCGTTCGACACCTTCGAGCAGGCCCTGGCCCAGGTCGCCCAGGAATGGCTCGACGCCGCCACCCTCACCCGCCGCATCGAAACCGACGGCCCCCTGGCCCCCGAATACTGCCGCGCCGACATGGTGGACACCCTGCACCGCGAGGTCTGGGGCCAGGGCTTTTTGCCACCCACTTTCAGTGAAGAGGTGCAGATCGTGAGCCAGCGCCTGGTGGGCGAATCCAAAAATCACCTGTCGATCAAGCTCATGCACCAGGGCAACCCGGTGGACGCTATCTGGTTCGGCCACACCGAGCAGCTGCCCGCGCGCGTGCTGCTGGCCTTTCGCCTCGATGTGAACGAGTGGAAAGGCGAGCGCAAGGTGCAGTTTTTGGTCGAGGGGGCTCAGATCTAGGAGTCTGTCGGACTTGGAGCGTCGAAGCGAAAATTGGCCCCAGCGAGGACAGTTTTTGCCGGATTTGCAGCCCCCTAGCCGAGCTATGGGGCAAAAAGACGGTGGAAAATGGACCGCTGAGGTCAATTTGCAGCCGACGATTTCCAAGTCCGACAGACTCCTAGGGCAAGGCCCCACCCCGCTCACGCCTGCGCAGGGCCCTTGCTACGCTGGCGGATCACCGTCACCGGCTCGCCGCCCTGGCCCCAGTTCTCAGGGTCCACCTCGTCGATGATGACGGTGACACTTTCAGGGCGCTTGTCCAGCACCTGCTGCATGAGTTGGGTGACACCGGCGATCAGGGCTGCCTTTTGGGCTGCGGTGGTGGGCAGTTCGCGCCGCGCGAGGCGGATGTTGACCAGGGGCATGGGCAGATCCTTTCGTCCATCGCAAAAAAACAAAGACAAAGGCAGCCGGGGCTGCCTCGGGGGTGCGGTGCAAGAACTTAAGGGCCTTTTTGGCCGCCAGCGCTTGATAGAAAAGCGCAGATAGCTATCATTTGAATAGCAAAAACCACCACACCCAGCGGCCTTTAGAAGCTTTCCCAGTCGTCATCCCCGCCTTGGGCTGCAGCCCGGGGCGCAGGTGCAGCGGGCGCGGCCGATGGGCCAGGGGTGGCAGCGGGGAGTGCAGCGGCGGGGGCCGGTGGTGCCAAGCGAGCGGCGGCGGGTGCCTTGGTCGGCTTGGTTGCCTTCGGCGCTGCGGGTTGGTTGCCGAGGGTGGTTCTGGCCGCTGGCGCTGGCCGGGGCGCCGCAGACGGAGCCGGGCGGGGCGCAGCCGGTGCGCGAACCGCCATCGCGCCCACATTGAACACCGCCACCACCTCAGCCAGGCGCTGGGCCTGGTCGCGCATCGAGGCTGCGGCGGCGGTGGACTCCTCCACCAGCGCCGCGTTCTGTTGCGTCATCTGGTCGAGGTGCGTCACGGCCTGGTTGACCTGGGCAATCCCGTCGCGCTGCTCGGAGGACGATGCCGTGATTTCTCCAATCAGGTCGCTCACGCGCTGCACGCTGGCCACGATCTCGCCCATGGTCTGGCCCGCTTGGGCCACCTGGGCAGAGCCCGACTCGACGTTTTCCACCGAGGCACTGATCAGGTTCTTGATCTCCTTGGCGGCCTCGGCGCTGCGCCCAGCCAGGCTGCGCACTTCGCTGGCCACCACCGCAAAGCCCCGGCCCTGCTCGCCCGCGCGGGCGGCTTCCACAGCGGCGTTGAGCGCCAGGATGTTGGTCTGGAAGGCAATACCGTCGATCACGCCGATGATGTCGCTGATCTTGCGGCTGCTGTCGGTGATCTGCTGCATGCTGGTGACCACCTGGCCCACCACTTCGCCGCCGCGCGCCGCCGCCTGGGCCGCCGTGCCCGCGAGCTGGTTGGCCTGGCGCGCGGTGTCGGCCGACTGGCTCACCGTGGCCGTAAGTTCTTCCATGCTGGCGGCGGTTTCTTCCAGGTTCGAGGCGGTCTGCTCGGTGCGGGCCGACAGGTCGTGGTTGCCGTTGGCGATCTGGATCGAGGCCGACGAGACGGAATCCACACCCACCCGCACCTCGCTCACCACCCCCCGCAAGCGGGTGGACATGGCCGACAGGGACCTCAGCATGTGGCCGAACTCGTCCTTGCGGGTGGATTGCAGCTCGCGCGTGAGGTCGCCAGCGGCGATGGCGTCAATGGTTTCCACCGCCTCGTCCAATGGCACGGTGATGGAGCGCACCAGCTTCCAGGCCAGCAGCAGCACCACCACAACCAGCACGGCCGACACCACCAAGCCCTGGATGGCGTAGGCAACGCGCCGTTGCGTGGTCTCGGCCCGGATCTCCTCGCGGCGCTTTTGCAGGACAGCAACAAAATCATCCTGCGCCTTGAGGTAGCGTGCCACCATGGGGGTGAGTTCATTGTCGGCAAACTGCTGGGTGGCCACGCCATCGCCCGCGCCCTTGAGCTCCCAGGTCTTGGCGGTGGCGGCCAGCACCAGCTTGCGTTCGGCCAGCACCTTGTCGAGCGCCGCCTTTTCCTCGGGCGCCGTGGCACCGGCCACGATCCCCTCTTGAATCTTGTTGATGCCGCCAATGATTTCCTTGACCTTGGCGTCGTACTGCTGGGCCAGCACCGCGTCGGTGGTGACGGCTCCGCCCATCACCATGTTGACGGCGGTTTCGGTGGCACCCCGCCAGCGTATGGCCGCCGAGATGCGCTCTTCGATCTCGACCACCTGGTCCATCGCAGCCGACATGGAGCTGTTGGCCCGGTACTGCTGGAAGCCGGAGATCAACAGCATGGCCAGCATCAGCAGGATGAATGCTCCCCACAGCTTGCGCGAAACGCGGATATTGTCGATTTGCATGGTTCTTTTTCCTCGTGGACCTGGAAATGTAAGTGTGCGGCCAACGCGCGGCACGCAACATCCGATTGCGTCAACAGCAAGCCACAAGCCTACGCCAGCCCAGGCACTGCCCTGCCCTCTTTTTCCCGGGAGAAACCCGCACCCAAGGTGCCGGAGGTGACAGGACGGCCCACCCGGGGGTCAGCGGCACCTGGCAGGACTCCGGAGAACCCGTCCACGACGGCACAGGGGTCGCGCGGTGGCGCGCGATATCGGTACAAGCCCTAAAATGGCACGGTGACATCCATACTGAACGCCGACCTGCATTGCCATTCCGTGGTATCCGACGGAACCCTGTCCCCGGAGGATCTGGCCGCCCGCGCGAAAGCCAACGGTGTCGAGTTGTGGGCGCTCACCGACCATGACGAAATCGGCGGCCAGCACCGCGCCGCCGCCGCTGCCCATGCGCAGGGCATGGCCTACCTCACGGGCGTCGAAATCTCGGTCACCTTTGCCGACACCACCGTCCACATCGTCGGCCTGGGTTTCGACCCCCACGACACCCGACTGGCCGAGGGCCTGGCCGCTACACGCGGTGGGCGCGGCGAACGCGCCAAGGACATGGCCGAACAACTGGCCCAGGCGGGTATTCCGGGCGCTTACGAGGGCGCGCTGCAGTTCGTAGGCAACCCGGCATTGATTTCACGCACCCATTTCGCCCGCTTTCTGGTGGAGACCGGGGTCTGCAAGGACACCTCCGAGGTATTTCGCAAATACCTCATCGAAGGCAAGCCTGGTTATGTGCCGCACCGTTGGGCGTCGCTGGGCAACGCCGTGCGCTGGATCACCGAGGCAGGCGGCATGGCCATCATTGCCCACCCGGCGCGCTACAAGTTCAGTGCTAATGAAGAATTTGCGCTGTTTTCCGAATTCAAGGCCCACGGCGGGCGCGGGGTGGAAGTCGTCACCGGAAGCCACAGCGCAGCCGAATATGTCACCTACGCCGCGATGGCGAAGGAGTTTGGGCTGGCCGCCTCGCGCGGCAGCGACTTCCACAGCCCGGACGAGTCCCACACCGACCTGGGGACCTTGCCGCTGCTACCCGGCCAGCTCACCCCGGTCTGGGAACTGCTGGCTGAACGCATCCGGCACCCCGCTGCCGTTTGAGACGAGACGCACCATTTCATGGCCCAGTATTTCGAAGTCCACCCCGACAACCCCCAGCCGCGCCTGCTCAAGCAGGGCGCCATGCTGCTGCAAAAGGGCGGCATTCTGGCAGTGCCCACCGATTCCAGCTATGCGCTGGTCTGCCACCTGGACGACAAGGATGCCGTCGATCGCATGCGGCGCATCCGCCAAGTGGACGACAAGCACCACCTCACCCTGTTATGCCGTGACCTGTCGGAACTGGCCAACTATGCCCGCGTGGACAACCGCCAGTACCGCCTGCTCAAGTTGGGCACGCCCGGGCCCTACACCTTTATCCTCGAAGCGACCAAGGAAGTGCCGCGCCGCGTGAGCCACCCTTCGCGCAAGACCATCGGTCTGCGCGTGCCCGACCGTAAGGGCCTGCAGCTGCTGCTGGAGCTGCACGGCGCCCCGCTGCTGGCCACCACGCTGATCCCGGCCGGAGAGACCGAGCCCCTGAACGACCCGCAGGAAATCCGCGAACGCTACGAAAAGCTGGTGGACGCCATCGTGGACGCAGGCGCCTGCCCGCTGGAGCCCACCACCGTGGTGGACCTGACGCCCATGGGCAATGGTGGCGAGCCCGAAGTGGTGCGCGAAGGCCGGGGCAGCCTGCAGGCGCTGGGGTTGTAGCCGCAGCTCCTCACCTCGACTGCCATAGCGCTTGCCCGGGGCCTCCACAACTGGCGCGGCCCCATCCCAGCGCCACCGTGGAACTGGCTTTGCCAGGCCACCGGTGGCGTCCCCCTGAGGGGGAAGCGGCGCAGCCGCTCAGGGGGCTATAACTTAAACGCACCCACAGCCTGCTCCAGATCGCGCGCCTGGGCTGTGAGCGAGGTGGCGGTGGAAACCGCGTTCTGAACCAGCGCAGCCGTTTCCTGGGTGGTGCCGTCCATGTGCGACACGGCGCCGTTCACATGGCTGATGGCATCGCTCTGCTCGCGCAGGGCGTGGGAGATTTCGCCGAGCAGTGCGCTGACCTGCCCGACGGCCGCCACGATCTCCTGCATGGTCTTGCCCGCCTTGCCCACCTGGCCAGCACCGTTTTCCACCTGCTCGACCGACGCGCTGATCAGCGCCTTGATCTCGCGGGCGGCCACAGCGCTGCGCTGGGCCAGATTGCGCACCTCGCTGGCCACCACGGCAAAGCCACGGCCCTGCTCGCCCGCACGGGCGGCTTCCACCGCCGCGTTGAGCGCCAGGATATTGGTCTGGAAGGCAATGCCTTCGATGACCTGGATGATGTCCACGATCTTGCGCGAGCTGCCACTGATGGCCTGCATGGTCAACACCACATCGCCCACCACCGCGCCCCCTTGCTCTGCAATGCCCGAGGCCTTCACCGCGAGGTCGCTGGCGGAATGGGCGCGCTCGGCGTTCTGGCGCACGGTGGCGGTCAGCTGCTCCATGCTGGCAGCAGTTTCGGTGAGTGAAGAGACCTGGTCTTCCGCATGGCGGGAAAGGTCGGTGTTGCCATGGTCGATGTCTGCGGCAGAGGCGCTGATGGCATCGGCATCCTGCTTGATGCGCGATACCAGGTCGGTCAGCGTGTCCTCCATGGTGCCCAGGGCGTTCAGGAGCCGGCCAAAGTCGCCCTGCAGATCGGAGCTGAACTCCTGGCTCAGGTCGCCCGAAGCCACGGTTTCTGCAATCAGGATGGCCTGGTTGAGCGGAGCCACGATGCTCATGCGCAGGCTGAACACAGCCAGCAGCGCCAGCACAAACGCCACACCGCTGCAGCCGATGATCCATGCCCGGGCGCTTTGCAGGTGCGCGTGTGCTGCCTGGGCCTGGGGCGCCGTCACAGGCGCGCCCTGCAGTGCCTGCTCGGCCCCGCCGATGCCAGCCAGCGCCATGACCATCAACAGCAGCACCAGCAGTGCCATACCGCCAAACGCCAGGGCCAGGCGCGTTCCAATTTTCAGGTTGTTCCACATGATGTTGTGCCTCTCCAGGGCTGTTGTTTTGGTTTTTTTGGTCGCCCCGGGGGCAACTGTCAGATGCTAGCAATGATCTCGGCGCTGCGGGCGCCCTCGGCATACGTACATCCCACATCGAACTTGCGCGAATCGGGGCGCAACAACCGCATCGCCTCCGGGCGAGCCACTTGCCCCAGTCTTGGTTTACGTCAGCCACCCCACCATCGGCGTTCCATGTATGCCGCGCGGGTCACCCCGGCAACGGCTGGGGTGACAGGCGTCTGAGACAATCGCTGGGTGGACATCTCCAATCTCATCCAAACCGTTCTGATCTACGCCCTGCCGGTGTTGTTTGCCATCACCGTGCACGAGGCAGCCCACGGCTACGCCGCGCGCCACTTTGGCGACAACACCGCGTACATGATGGGCCGGATCACCCTCAACCCGATCAAACACATCGACCCGGTGGGCACCATCCTGATGCCGCTGCTGCTGTACTTTGCGACCTCGGGAGCCTTCCTGTTTGGCTATGCCAAGCCGGTGCCGGTCAATTTCGGCAACCTGCGCAATCCCAAGAAACACATGGTCTGGGTGGCGCTGGCGGGCCCGGCGTCCAACTTCATCCAGGCCATTGGCTGGGCCGTGCTGCTGGTGGCACTGGTGGGCTCTGGCGTGGAGGAGCGCTTTTTCATCGAGATGGCCCGCGCTGGCGTGCTCGTCAACCTCGTGATGTGGGCGTTCAACCTGTTTCCGCTGCCGCCGCTGGATGGCGGGCGCATCCTGGTGGGCCTGCTGCCCTGGAAACAGGCGCACATGGTCTCTCGCATCGAGCCCTGGGGCTTTTTCATTGTGATGGGCCTGGTGATCGCTGGGGTGGTGGGCACGCTGTGGCTGCGCCCGCTGATGTCGCTGGGCTACGGCGTCATCCAGTTTCTGCTCACCCCGCTCACAGCACTGTTGCGTTAATTCTTCTCCCCCCGTTTCTTGCTGACATCCTTCCCATGAGCATCACGCGTTTTCTCACCGGCATTACCACCACGGGCACACCCCACCTGGGCAACTTCGTGGGCTCCATCCGCCCCTCGGTGGCCGCCAGCCTCACGCCCGGCGTGCAGAGCTTTTACTTTCTGGCCGACTACCACGCGCTCATCAAGTGCGAAGACCCGGTGCGCATCCAGCGCTCCACGCTGGAGATCGCCGCCAGCTGGCTGGCCGCAGGGCTGAACCCCGAGAAGGTCACGTTCTACCGCCAGTCCGACATCCCCGAGATTCCCGAACTGACCTGGCTGCTGACCTGCGTGACGGGCAAGGGCGTGCTCAACCGCGCCCACGCCTACAAGGCCAGCGTGGACAAGAACACTGCCGCCGACCGCGATGCCGACGACGGCGTGACGGCCGGCCTGTTCATGTACCCCGTGCTGATGGGCGCCGACATCCTGATGTTCAAGGCCCACAAGGTGCCCGTGGGCCGCGACCAGATCCAGCACATCGAGATGGCGCGTGACATGGCCGCGAGCTTCAACCACCTGTATGGCGAACACTTTGTGTTGCCCGAGGCCGCCATTGACGACCATGTGGCCACGCTGCCCGGCCTGGACGGGCGCAAGATGAGCAAGAGCTACGACAACACCATCCCGCTGTTCAGTTCGCGCGAGCAGCTCAAGAAGCTGATCGGCGGCATCCTGACCGATTCGCGCGCACCTGGCGAGCCCAAGGACACCGAGGGATCGGCGCTGTTCCAGATCTACCAGGCGTTTGCCACGCCCGACGAAACCGCCGCCCTGCGCCAGGCCTACGCCGACGGCATCGCCTGGGGCGATGCCAAGAACACCCTGTTCGAACGTGTGGACCAAGTGATTGCCCCCATGCGTGCGCAGTACGAAGAACTCATTCACAACCCCGCCCGCATTGAGCAAACGCTGCTGGCAGGGGCAGAACGCGCCCGTGCGCTGGCCACGCCGTTCATCCGCGAGCTGCGCGCCGCTGTGGGCCTGCGCAGTCTGGCCCAGGCCACTGCGGCGCCCAAGCCCGCCAAGGCCGCGAAGACAGCGCTGCCTTCGTTCAAGCAATACCGCGAAGCCGACGGCAAGTTCTACTTCAAGCTGGTGGATGCCGATGGCCGCCTGCTGCTGCAAAGCACCGGTTTTGACGCGCCCAAGGAAGCTGGCCAGGCGATTGCGCGGCTGCAGCGCGAAGGGCTGGGCGCACTGGCGGGGCAGCTGGTGCCCGTGGATGGCGTGGTGGATTCGGACGTGGTGACGGCCCTGAAGGCGCTGGTTGACGCGGCGGCCAGAGCCTGAACGGATTGAAGATCCATTCCAATACTATTTTTTTGATAGCTTCTAACGCTTAATGGATAAGCGCTAGAGGCCAAAAATACTACTAATCCGTGCGGTAACGCAGGCTGGCCCACAGGGTGGGGCGCACCGTGCCGTGCAGCGGTGTCTGCAGCGTTCCCGTCCACGCCCAGCGGCGGTCCGGCGATTCGCGGAACAGGACAAGGTTGAAGCTCCAGCCCGCGCTCTGGGGCAGGGTGTTGGCCTCGTCTGCAAAACGCGAACCCCGGTAGACCAACGACGCCAGCGTCAAGTCGCGCCCGCCGTGCCTCCAGACATTGGCCAGCACGGCCGTGTGCTGCGGCACACCCGGCAGCAGGTTGCCCGCATGCTGCGCACCGGTGTTGCGCGATTGCGCCCAGGTGTAGCTGGCCAGCACGCTCCAGCGCGGCGCGAGCACCCGGTTCAGCGCGGCGCCTGCCTGGTGCAGGCGGCCCTGGCTGAAATAGGGGTTGCCGTTGTAGGCATCGATCACGATCTGCCCGGACGCGCCCACGGGTGCCAGCACGCCCGCCCGGTCCGACACCGAGCTGCCCATGTTCGGCACCAGCAGGCTGCCGTCGGCAAACGCGGGGTTGGCGATGGACTGGCTGCTGAGCACGCCCCAGGCAAAGGTGCGTGCATCGATCTCCCAGTCGAGCTGTACGGCGCGTTTGCGGGCCAGGCTCCCCAGGCGCTGGTACTGGTGGTCGATGGCGATGGCGCCCACCGCCACGGGGGACAGGGTGTGCGATGCAGGTGCGTGCATGCTTTCGATGTACGCAGCGTGCAGCGCCCTGCCCGGCCCGATGCGGTACGACAGCCCCGCCCTTGGCCGCAAGCGCCGCGTATGGCCGCCCTCGGTGATGTCGGGCGCAAAAAAGTCTTCGTTGGTGATCTGGCTGAAATAGCGGCTCACGTACCGGGCGCGCAGGCGCGGCCAGGCGGCGCCCGCCTCCCAGGCCCAGGCGCCGTGCTGCCATTCGGACGTGACCCAGGGCATGTCAAAACGTGCGGTGGTAGTGCCGTCCGAAGCCTCCCAAGGCGCACCGGGGTCGTAAAGGCCTGACAACGCCCGGGCGCGGACGTTTTCCCACCCGGCGCTCAGCCGCTGGCCCGGCATTTGCACCACATGCCGCAGCATCACGCCATCCATGCCGTCTTGCACCCGCGAGTTCTGCGGGCCCCAGGCGTCGAAGTCGAGCACCCGGGTGTTGGTGCTGCGCACGTGGTGGAACTTGAGCCAGGTCTGCGCGTCGGCCGACCAGCGCCAGGACCCACCGGCATCAGTGCGCGCGGCGTGGGTGCGCGCCACGCCGTCGAAGCGCGCGGGCCCCAGGTCCAGCCCGCCCGGGTACCCCACGCGGTCCCAGCCCTGGTCATGCACTACGAACACGCCCAGCTGGTCCGTGGGCCGCGCACCCCAACCCAGCGTAGCCATGGGTGCGGTCATCCAGTACGAGCCAGACCCGCCCCGTGGCCACATGCGCAGCCCGCTGGCGCGCGCCAGCCAGGCCATGGGCACTGTGGAGGCGTCCAGCCCGCGCAGGGTCACCGCACCCACCAGGGCCGAATGCACCGGGTTGTGCTCTGCGCTGGCGGCCCACACCGTTTCACGGCCTTCGGTGGGCAGCACCGGCACCTGCCGCTCGCCCAAGCCCAGCGCCAGCGGGTCGGCCAGGTAGCCCTGGTACAGCTCGGAGTTGCGGCTGTAGTCGCTCTCATGCCGGTTGGCCATGAAGAAATGGCTGCCCGCCCACAGCGGGTAGTACGACTGCTGCGCATAGGCGCGCGCCCAGTGCTCCAGCCCAAAGTCGCCCAGGGCCTTGCCCAGGTTGGCCGAGCCCTGGCTGTCGGACACCAGCGGGTTGAGCGATTTGAGATACGGCAGCCGCACCAGCGCTTCGCGCGCGGCGGCAATGGCAGCCTCGGGCTCGCCGCTGTCGTTGCGCAGGATGGATTCGATCTGCCAGGGCAATGGGTCGTTGGGGTCCGCCAGGCGCGCACGGCTGAGCGAGTCGAGCGCGGCGGCCTGCTCGCCCAGCCGGTATTCAGCCACGGCCAGCCACACCTGGGCGCGCGCATACCGCGGCTCGATGACCAGGGCCTTGAGCAGCTGGGTGCGTGCAGTTTCTGCGTCGCCCTGCTGCAGCGCCAGCAAGCCTGCGCCCGCCAGGCTGGCGTAGTCGTCACCTGCCAGGGCCAGGACGGCGTCAAAGCCAGTGCGCGCCTCGGGCAGGCGCAGAGCTTCGGTGTCGGCAGTCGCTTGCTCGGCGCGGTAGCCGGGGTGCTGGGGCGCCAGTTGCACCGCGCGCGCCAGGGCGACGCGGGCGGCGTGCAGATCGCCGCGCTCTTGCAGGGCGCGGCCCAGGCCCCACAGCGCGGCGGCCAGCCGTGCGGTAAAAGGGTGCGGTGCGGCGGCCAGCCGTGCGGTTGTGGGATCTGAGGCTGCGGCTTGCTGCGTATCGGCCTCGGCCCGGTCCACGGCCTGCCTGTACAGGGCCAGCGCGGCTTCGCCCTGGCCTTCCAGGCGGCGCGCGTCGGCATCGGCCTGCAGCAATTCAACCGATATAGGCGCCACTGCGCGCCTGGCGTTGATCCATGCGCGCGCCTCGGCGTTGCGGTCCAACGCCAGGAGCAGGTCGGCCCGGCGCGCGGCCGTGCGTGGGTCTTGGGTGCGCTGCCAAGCGCCTTCGAGCCGTGCCTGGGCGGAATCGAGCTGGCCGCCAAACACGTCCAGGTCGGCCAGGACCAGGTCCACCACGGCGCCGCCTTCGCCCCGTGCCGACATCGCCCGCAACTGCGTCTGCGCACCGCTCCAGTTGCCAGCCAGCAAGTCAGCCCGCACAGCAGCCAGCGTGGGTGCGATGTCTAGCCGCTGAAACTCCGCCCAGCGGGTCGCGTCACCGGGGTACGCCGTTACCCACTGCACCCGCTCGCGCGGGTTGACCAGCACCCGTTTGACGGGCGCCCGCCCAGGCTCCACAAAACCTTGCTCCGCCGGGCCCAGTTGCACGCTGCCCAGGGCGTTGGACAACTCCACCAGCCCCGACAGCACCGTGAGCGTGGTGCGCCCGGCCGCGTCCACTTCCACATCCCAATCGGTGCCCCGCACCACAGCCAGCGCAGCAGGGGTTTCCAGCTGCAGCGTGGCGGGGGTCTTTTTGGTACGGGCCCAGAGGCGCCCGGCGGCCAGCTCCAGCAGCGTGCGGGTGGGCTGCGATTCGCACAGCCTCAGTTGCGCGCTCGCGGACATGCGGATCTGCGTGCGGTCTGCCAGCAGCAGCGCGGCCGATGACAGCGCCAGCGTGCGCATGTCCGCCCCGGCGCCCAGTTGCTGGGCCAGTGCGGCGGGCGACCAGGGCTCCACGCCCGGCTCGCGGGTTTGCCCCTGGCCCGCCAGCGCCACGATCTGCGCCGCGGAAGCACCGGGCGTCAGGGCAGTGCCTGCGCATTGCGCCCAGACCACAGGGGCGGCCAACGCGCCCAGCGCAAGGCCTACAGGGGTCCACCAGGAGGAGCGATGGGATGGCATGGCGTGGCCTTTCATCGGGAGGATCAGGATTTGTCGAGTGCGCGGGCGCTGAAGCCCGCTGGCGCACCCGGCGTCTGCGCGGCAGCATTCGCTGCGGCTTGGGCGGCGGCTTGTACCCGGGCATGCAGAAGGTCGGCGTGCGCCACCCACTGCGGGGCCAGGCAGTGGGCATGGGCCTGCCAGTCGGCACAGCGCCTGAGCGCAAGTGCCCACTCACCGGCCTGCAAGTGGTGGTGCAATGCCAGGCTGGTCGTGACCAGGGCAGCGTCGTCGCAGAGCGTGTACACATCCAGCCCCATGCTGCGCCCCGCCAGCACCACGGTGTCGAGCCAGAGCAGATGCGCGCGCTGTGGGCTATCGGCGGGCAAGGCCGCCCGCGTGGCTTCGGACAACAGCACGCCGGTGCCAAAGGCCTTGTTGGCGCCCTCCAGCCGGGCGGCAGTGTTCACCGCATCGCCCACGGCGGTGTAGGTAAAGCGTTCGTGCGAGCCCAGGTGCCCCACTGCGGCTTCGCCGGTGTGCAGGCCGATGCGCAGTTGCACATCAGCAAACGGGGAGCCCTGCCACTGGGCGCGCAGGGCCGCCATGTCCACCTGCATGGCCTGTGCGCAGGCCAGCGCGCGGGCGGCGTGGGCGGGCTCGGGCAGCGGTGCGTTCCAGAACGCCATGACGGCGTCGCCGATGAACTTATCCAGCGTGCCGCCGTGCTGGTGCACGGTGTGGGTCATGCACGAGAAGTAGGCGTTGAGCGCCTGGGCCACGGCCTCGGGCGGCAGGCGCTCGCTGGCCGCAGTGAAGCCCGCCAGATCAGAAAACAGTAGCGTGAGCATGCGGCGCTCGCCCTGCAGCGCGGGGGCCGCACCAGCAGCGGCCAGCGCATCCACCACCGCCGGGGGCACATAGCGGGCAAATTCGGTGCGCAGTTGCCCGCGGCGGCGGCGCTCGCGCAGGTAACTGCCCGCAGCGCCCACGTTGAAGTGCAGGGCCAGGCCCGCCAGTGTGGGCAGCGTGCTCCACCACACACCCACCAGGTACGCCCACAGCCCGCCCAGCATGGCCAGCAGCGCCAGCGCCACGCTCAGCCACACCGCCCGCCAGCCCTGCCATCGGCGGGTGAGCGCTGCCACCACGGCTACGGACAACGCTGCCTGCAGGATGGGCCCCAGGGGATGTGCGGGCACCACCCAGTCGCCCGTCAGCCCATTGATCAAGGCCGTGGCGTGCACGAACACACCCGATTGCGTGCCTCCTGCACTACCACCCAGCCCACCCAGCGCCCGCAGCGGCGTCGCAAACTGGTCCACACCGTTCACCGGCGTGTTCTGCCCCAGCAGCACCAGCCTCCCTTGCAGGGCACCGGGTGGCAGCGTGCCAGCAGGGTCGAGCGCCTGGGTGTAGTGGGCGTAGGGCAAGGGCACCTCGGGCGCGTAGTAGCGCAGCAGCGCACCGGGGGGGGGCGGGGTGACCGGGCGCCCAGCGGCCTGCGCCAGCACCCGCCACAGCGCATCCTCCTGCGGTGGTGCACGGCGCACCACGCCGTCGTCGTCCACGTCCATCGCCACGTCGCCATGGCGCACCTCGGGGAAAACGGTGGGTATGGTTTGCCGGTACTGGGCCACCTGCGAGCTTTGCACCGCCACTTCCGCACTGGCTAGCACCACGGGCATGCGGCCCTGAAGGGCGCGCGCCAGCGCCGCGTCATCCACCGGGGTCTGGGGCGCGCTAAACAGCATGTCGATGCCCAGCGCTGCCGCGCCCGCAGCTGCCACTGCCTCCGCCAATTGGGCGTGGAAACGGCGCGGCAAGGGCGGGTTCAGGTTCAGCGCCGCGAGGCTGGGCTCGTCCAGCCCCACCACCAGCACGCGCGCGTCAGGGCGCACCGGGGCAGTCAGGCTGCTCAAGAGGTCGTATTCGAGCCGCTGCAGGGGCGTCCACACGGGCAGCGCATGCAGCACGGCCAGCAAACCCAGGGCAAGAAGCGACCGCAGCGCCCAGGACTGCCAGAGATCATTGCCCACCGGTGCCCAATTGCCCGCCATGCCAGTCCTTTTCGCGTATGCGCTGAACCTGCTGCAGCATTGCCTGCGTGTAACACACTGTATCTCCGCTGGCCGAAGCTGCACAGCGGAGACACCCTAAGAACCTGCCAACGAACGCGGAAGCCTCCGGGAGTCCGCCAATAAGTCCCGCGAGCCTTGACCTACACTGACTCATCCCCCTGGAGCCCTCGATGAAACTGATCGCCACCCCCTCTGTGATTGCCGTGCTCGCCGTGCTGGCGGGCTGCAACGCCACCAGCCCCCACCACCCCTCGGGGCCCATGGCATCGGGCCGTGACCGCACCTTTAGCGTGCCCGTGTACGGCACCGACACGTCGCCCGCCTATGCAGCGGCCACGCGCGAATGCCAGCGGCTGGCGCTGTTCCCCAAGCTGCTGCGCAACGATGGCTCGCGCCTGATTTTTGAATGCGTGAGCGAAGCCCCCGACCGGCAACCCTGATCCCTGCCATGGTCTGGTTTCTGCGGCGCCCCCTCAGGGCGCATGGCGTGGCCCTGACAGCCGTGCTGGTCTGCGCCTGCGCCCATGCGGGGCCTGCGCAAAACACCGCCCCCGCCACCTGGACCAACAGCCTGGGCATGGTCTTCCAGCAGGTCCCGGCGGGCCGCTTCACGATGGGGGGCGTGGAGCCGCCCGATACCCTGGCAAGCGCGTACCCGGCGCTGGAGGCCAGGCGCTTTACCGAGTTGACCGATGAAGGCCCCGCGCACACGGTGCACATCCGGCGGGCGTTCTACCTGGGTCGGCACGAGGTCACCGTGGGGCAGTTCCAGCGCTTTCTGGAGGCCTCGGGCTACCAGCCCGAATCGGAAGCCGATGGCACGGGCGGCTACGGCTACAACGCGCAGTACGACCCCTCCACCACCCAGCGCGGCGATGCCTTTGAGGGCCGGGACCCTCGCTATTCGTGGCGCAACCCGGGTTTTGCGCAGGGGCAAGACCATCCCGTCGTGAACGTCACCTGGAACGACGCCCAGGCCTTGGCCCAATGGCTGAGCCGCACCGAAGGCCACCACTACCGCCTGCCCACCGAGGCCGAATGGGAATACGCCTGCCGCGCTGGCACCCGCACCCGCTACCCACACGGCGACGACCCCCAGGGCCTGCTGCACACCGCCAACACCTTCGACCAGGAGGTCGCCCCGCTGTGGCCCCGCTGGCAGCAGCACGCCTTGGCGGGCAGCGACGGCCATGTTTTCACCGCCCCGGTGGGCAGCTATGCACCCAATGCCTTTGGCCTGCACGACATGCTGGGCAATGCCTGGGAGTGGGTGTCGGACTGGCACGGGGACACCTACTATGCGCACTCCCCGCGCAGCGATCCGCAAGGCCCCGCAGACGGTACCGTGCGCGTGCGCCGTGGGGGCTCGTGGCACACTTGGTCGTTTTATGCCCGCTGCGGCTACCGCAACTGGAACAGCCCGCAAACCCGGTACACCCTGGTCGGCATGCGGCTGGTGCGCGAAATCTCTCCCCACCCCCTCCCCCGGTCGCGGCGAACGACAGAGCGTTAACAAATGTCAACTGCCGGGCGGTAGGCCGGTGCGCTGCAGCGCAGACAGCGGTTGTCGCGAATAATCCGCAATTGCATTTTCGACAGGGGAGAAAACCATGCGCATAGCCGCGTTGGACGACGATGCGCTCCAGCTGGATCTGATCAAACAGGCCACGGAGGCAATGGGCCATGTCTGCCACACCCACCTCAACGGTGCCGACTTGCTGCGCGAGATGCGCCGCGAGACCTTTGACCTGCTGATCGTGGACTGGCACCTGCCAGACACGACGGGGCCCGAAGTGGTGCGCTGGGTACGCAAAAATGTGGGCACCCAGTTGCCCATCCTGTTCGTCACGCACCGCCAGGAAGAGCGCGACATCGTCGAAGGCCTGGGCAGTGGCGCTGACGACTTCATGGTCAAGCCGGTGCGCATTGGCGAGCTCAATGCCCGCGTCTCGGCCCTGCTGCGGCGGGCCTACCCAGCCAATGTGGGGGGCGTGGTGGAGTTCGGGCGCTACCGCTTCCTGTCCGAAACCCGGTCCATCGAAATTGACGGCGTGCCCGTGGAGCTCAAGAACCGCGAGTACGATCTCGCCCTGTTTCTGTTTCAGAACATGGGCCGACTGTTGTCGCGCGACCACCTCAAGGACATCGTCTGGGGTCAAGTGGCGGATGTCATGTCGCGCTCGCTGGACACCCACATCTCGCGCCTGCGCACCCTGCTGGACCTGCGGCCCGCCAACGGCTTCATCGTCTCGGCGGTCTACGGTGTGGGTTACCGTTTTGAAGCTGTTGAGGCCCAGCGAAGGGCCTGACCCCCAACTATCAACGGCGGCATCCTCACAGGATGCCATCGCCAGCCCGCCTGCACCGAGCGGCACGAAGGAGATTTCACGTGGCAACGAACACCGGCCGCCCCCGCTGGGCCCTGCGCGCCAGCGCGGCACTCACCCTGGGTTTCCTCGGTAGCCTGGCGGGCACCAGCGTCCAGGCGGCTCCCCCAGCCGCCACCACGCCGCAGGGCGATGAAATTGCCCACACCGTGCAGGAAGGGGACACGCTCGAAGGCCTGGCCAAGGCCTATCTGGCCGCGCCCCGACAGTGGCCTCTGCTGCAGGCCCGCAACAAGGTGACCAACCCCCGGCGCCTGGTGCCGGGTTCGGTGGTGTGGATTCCGGTGCGCCTGCAGCCCGCCGAGTCGGCCACGGTGGAGTTCGTGCACGGCACGGTCACCGCGCAAGCCCGCGCGGGCGACGCCCCGGCGCCCGTCACCCAGGGCGGCAAGCTTGAAGAGGGTACCGCGCTGCAGGTGGGGCCGGATGCTTTTGTCTCCGTCAAGCTGGCCGATGGCACGGTGGTGCGGGTGCAGGCGCAGTCCGAGCTGCTGCTGCGGCAGCTGCGCCGCCGGGGGCGTGCGGGCAGCCTGCAGTCGGTGCTGGAGATGCGCAGCGGTGCGGTGGAATCCAGCGTGCCACCCAATGCCGAGGCTTTTCGCCGCTTTGAACTGCGCACGCCCCTGGCCGTGACCAGTGTGCGCGGCACCCACTTTGGCGTGGCGATGGGGGAATCGGGCCAGACCACCGCATCGGTGCTCAGCGGCTCGGTGGCCGTACAGTCCCGCCAACAAGAAACCACTGGCCCATCCAATCCGTCTGCGGCAGCGGCCTCGATGCTGGCTCCGGGGCAAGGGCTGGCAGTGGCGGCCGATGGCAGCGTGGGCGCACCCCGCCCGCTGCTGGTGGCGCCCGACACATCGGGCGTCCCTGCCATGCTCAGCGATGCGAGCATTCTGGCCATCAACGTGCCACCACTGCCGGGCGCAGCGCGCTACCAGGCCCAGGTGGCGCAGGACGCCGACTTCACCCAGGTGCTGCGCCACGGCAGTTTTGCCGACGGCCAGCTGCGCTGGAAAGTCGTGGAAGACGGGCGCTACTACCTGTCGGTGCGCGCCCTGGACGACGCGGGCATCCCCGGTGTGCCTGCCGTGCAGCCTTTTGTAGTCAAGACGCGCCCCGTGGCCCCGCTGTACCAGCAACCTGCGCCCGGCGCGGTGCTGGCCAGCGGCACGGGCGAGCTGCGGTGCACGCAAGTGCCCGGTGTGGCCTGGTACCGCCTGCAGGTGGCCCGCGATGCGCAGTTCACCCAGCCCGTGCTGGACGAGCAACGCCTCACCGAATGCCGCCTGCCGCTGAACACGCTGCCGGTAGGCAACTATTTCTGGCGTGCGGCCAGCCTGCTGCAGCTGCCAAACAGTCCGAGCAGTCAGGCCGACCAAGGTCCGTTTGCCCCGCCCCAGCCCTTCTCGGTGGCAGACCGCCCCGCCACGCTGTCGCCCCAGTCATTGCAAGCGCAGGATGGCGACACCACAGTGCGGGTGCACTGGCCCGCGCAGCCCGGCCAGCGGTTCCGCCTGCAACTGGCCCCAGCCAACGACCTGTCGTTTGACAAAGTCGTGCTCGACACCCAGCTCGACGCCCCTGCATGGACCGCCAGCAACCTGCCTGCAGGCGACTACCTCGTGCGCATCCAGGTGCTGGATCCCTCGGGGCTGCAGAGCGACTTCTCGCCGCCGCGCCAGATCCGGGTCGGCTCGGGCATCAGCACGGGTTCGGGTCTACCGGTCTCCACCTCGAACGGCCAGCCCGTGGGGCGCCCTTGAGTCGCGCACGCCGTTTGCCCCGGGCCCGAGGGTTCTGAGCCCATGATCACCGCCGGACGCACCCGGGGCCAGCAACGGCGCCTGGAATGGAGCCTTCTGGCCGCCGCCTTGCTGGGGCTGGTGGCCTGGCTCAGCACCGCCGACAGCCTGAGCCGGATGAACCACCTGGTGCAGGACGCTGGCCTGCGCCTGCTTTCGCGCCCCGCGCACCCCGACATCGTCATCGTTGCCATCGACGACCCCAGCATCGCGGCCATTGGCCGCTGGCCCTGGCGCCGGGCGCTACACGCAGAGTTGATCGCGCGCGTATCGGCACAGCTGCCCCGCGCCATCGGCATGGACGTGCTGTTCAACGAAGAAGACTTGGACTACCCCGAGGACGATGTGCTGCTGGCCGACGCCATGCGACGCAGTGGGCGGGTGGTGCTGCCGGTGCTGCGACGCGGTCACGGCCCGGCAGCCAACATAGCCGACCTGCCCTGGCCCGCATTTGCAGACGCCGCAGCCGGCCTGGGCCATGTGCATGTGGCCCCCGACAACGACGGCGTGGTGCGCAGCCTCTACCTGCAGGAAGGGCCCGCCGCCGCGTCCTGGCAGCACTTCAGCATGGCGCTGCAATGCGTGGCCGCTTCCACATCCGCATCACACAAATCGCCCCAGTGCAATGCAGCGCGCGCCGCACCGGTGGCCGATGGCGCTGCAGCCACAGAGCATCCAGGCAGTGGCCCCTGGCAACGCGCTGACCGCACGCTGATTGCCTATGCCGGCGGCCCTGGTCACTTCACCACGTACTCCTATATCGACGTGCTGCGCGGCCAAGTGCCGGCAGATGCGTTTCGCGGCAAATACGTGATCGTGGGCGCTGCGGCCTCGGGCTTGGGCGACATGTTTGCCACACCTGTGAGCGAGCAATCGCGGCTGATGCCCGGCGTGGAGGTGGTGGCCCAGGTGCTGGACGGCCGCTTGTCGGGTGTACGGATCGAGCCTGCCGCCACCTCCCTCAATACCTTGTTCAACCTTGCGCCCGTGGTGTGCGCGCTGCTGGCTCTGCTGTTGCTGGGCCCCTTCGTGGCCTTGCTCACCAGCGCAGCGCTGGGCGTGGTCACCCTGCTGCTCAGCGTGGCTCTGCCTTCGTGGATAGGCCTGCAGTTCGCACCCGCTGCGGCTCTGACCGGGCTGGTGCTGGCCTATCCGCTGTGGAGCTGGCGGCGCCTGAGCGCAGCCGCACACTTTCAGCGGCTGGAGATGGAGCGCCTGCAGCGCGATGGCCTGTCGATGCGGTTGCAGCACCGCCCCGGGGATTCCGGCGACTTTCTGGAAAAACGCATCAATGCTGTGGAACGCGCATCGCGCCAGTTGCGCGACCTGCACCACTTCGTGAGCGAAAGCCTGCAGCAGCTGCCCTCCCCCACCATCGTCTGCGACCCGCAGGGGCGCATCCTGCTCACCAACATGGCGGCACGCCGGCACGTGGGCGGAGACCCCCAAGTGCCGCTGCAAGGCCAGTCCGTGGTCGAACTGCTGCACGACCTGGTGCACACCGGCACAGGCCAGCCCCTGGTCACGCAGGACAAACTGCACAACCACCACATGCCCGAACAGAGCGAAGGCCGCGATGCCCAGGGCCGCAACCTGCTGGTGCTGTGCAAGCCCTTCACCGACCTGGCCAAGGCCGGCTGGCTGCTGACCCTGGTGGATCTGACGGATATGCGCCGCGCGCAGCTGCAGCGCGACCAGGCGATGAACTTCATCTCGCACGACATCCGCGCGCCCAATGCCTCTATCCTCACGCTGCTGGAGATGCAGCGTGCCTACCCTGGCCGCATGCCGGATGACGAGCTGATGCTGCGCATCGAGCGCTATGCACGCGCGTCGCTGGGCATGGCCGAAAACTTCGTCAAGCTCGCCAGCGCCGAGTCGCAGGAATATCGCATGGCGCCCCTGGACCTGGTGGCCGTGCTGGCCGAAACCGTGGACGACATCTGGGCCCTGGCCCGCGACCGGGGCGTGGAGGTAACCATCGCCACCGCGCCGGAAACCGCCCCCACCGTGGGCGACCGCGCCCTGCTGTCCCGCGCGCTGGCCAACGTGCTGAACAACGCCGTCAAGTTCAGCCCCGAAGAAGGCACGGTGCAGTGCTCCATCGTGCAACGGGGGGCCCACTGGATCGTGTCAGTACGTGACGAAGGCCCCGGCATCGCACCGGAACTGCAGGGCCAGCTGTTCGCACCGTTCCAGCGACTGCACGACCGCAGCCACCCCGCCATCGGCGGTGTCGGCCTGGGGCTGGCCCTGGTGCACACCGTGATCCACCGGCACGGCGGAACGCTGGAGGTGGACAGCGATGTGGGACGGGGGGCGGAGTTCCGTCTGGTATTGCCCCTGGGCGCCTGACTCGAAGAGGCAAAACTCGCAAACCCCAGAATTGCTACAATTTTTATAGCAATGAATTCATGACCATAGAGCGCTAGAGCCAATTTTTATCCGAAATCAATCGGTAAATCGACCGCTCCCGTGCATGAATTCGCACAGAAAATCACCCCACCTACAGGCCGCACCGATCCAGACCAAGACGGCGCTGCGCTCGCAATGACGGGCACGGGCCACTTTCATTGGCAGCGACCGTGCGAAGCCCCCCTTGCGGTGGGTTCGGCCTTGCCATCTCCCTACCAGGGGCCGAGCGTGATCGCGACGGTCGAGCCCGGCGCCACATTGCCCTGTGTCTTGGAGGGCACATTGGGACCGCTGTACGACCCGTTGGGATTTTCATCGGCGCTGAATCCATACGCCGCCCCGCCGAGGAAGATGGGGGGGCCATTGCCTGCGATGCGTGCATCCTCGCCCTGCGCATTCGCGCAATGAAGGAATTTGGCATAGTAGTTGCAGGTTGAACCTGCCCCGTACCACTGTGCCGAATCATTCCAGGCGGTGGTGGAGAAGCCGCTAGGGGGACTCTGGGTCGCAACTCCCGCCACCGCAACGCCCCTGCACAACGCTTCCCAGATGTTCATCTGCAGCAGCCCGGCATCGCCGCCGGATCCTCCCTCCTGGTACTGGCTGAACGCCTGCTGGAAAACATAGAGCGCACTCTGAAGGCCCTGCGGCGGTTGGTAGAACGTGTAGGTGTTCGTGCCATTCGAGAGCGTATAGGCCGCTGTGCTGACGGTGTTGAGGCTCTGCATCGTGCACTGCCCGGTATAGACATTCGTGCCGTCGCCACTGAGATCAATGCTGAGGTAACTGTTCACCGCAAAGAAAGCGTTCAGCGTTGCGTCCCAGTAACTTGCGAGGGAATCGGAGTCGAGCACCCCTGCCGCCTGTTTCGCGATCAGCATGTCGCTGGGATCAGAGATAGCGAAGAACTCGCCCTTCACCGTGGGCGGCGTGTAGCTGGAGCCAAGCGCACCGACCGTCAGCAGTTCGCCATAGGCTGCTGCGCTCGCGCCCTCTTTGGCAATGAAGTCCGTGTACGCACTTGCCATGATCGCGCGGCTGATGCGGGGGTCCACGCCGAAACTCTCGCCTGCGGAGCTGAACGACAGGTTGAGGCCAAAGCCATTCACGGCGCTGACATCGGCTGCTGCGTTGTAACCGAACTCGAAGAAATCGAACGGTCCGGGAGGTGAAGGCTGTGGCTGATTGCCGTAGGGCGGCGGCGGATACTGCATCACGGCATAGGCCGAAACCGCTTCCGTGGGAGCCACAGGCGGTGGTGTCGCTATCGGTGGTGAGGCTGCGTAAATTGGCAAAGGCGCCGGCTGAGTCGGAGCGACAGCGAAGACCAGCCGTTCGTTGCCATTGGTTGCCGTCGTAAGCGCAATGCTCGGAACCGAGGACATCTCAAGGAAAACAAGCCCCTGGTTGAAGACCGCAACACTCACGCTGCCGCTGTTGTCTTTCAAGCCAGGACCATATGCACCCGTCAAATCATCGTTGATGCAGAGTTGGAGCTCGCCACTGGGAAAGGTCGATGGCATCAAATACGGCCCCCTGCCAATGAAGAACGGTGAACCTGTACTGCCAATCCTGCCGATGAGTCCGCCCATCGGCACACCGACAATGGGGTACTGCGTCTGATCGGTCGGAACATTGAGATCAGGACAACCGGCCGCATCGTAGAGCTGTCCGCTATTCGTGTCGGGGTCCGCACTCCAACCACCGCCCACATACGTAATCGTCACCGGAGTCGCGGATGGATTGACATCGATACCGGTACTCTGCCAGGCCTGTGTCGCGAGCACGGCAATCGGCAGCACCGAGGGCGCCGCGACAAATGATCCACCGCTCCCGAGAAATTGAAACTGAAACAACGCGCTCGGCGCTGCGTTGATCCAGCCTGCCACATAGGCTGTTCCATCAGTCGCCTGAAGACCCGTGTTATCGGACAACATGATCGTGATTGATTCGGTGTTCATGGCTACTCCTTCTGTTGGAAAAATTGGGCCGTTGCCCTTCTCGGCAAACAAACGACATCAGCCCAGCGTGGCAAGCTGCGCCTCCGAGCCTGCAAACCAGTTCTGGTCCACGGCACCCACCACACCCGCCACCGGGCTGCCGCCATTGGAGGAGCCATCGCTGTACTGCCAGAACGTCCAGGACGACCAGGGCCGCGGCACGTGCGGGTAGGCCGAGTACGCAGCCAGCCACAGCGGGCGAGAGGCCAGCACCTGGCAACCAGGAAGCGTCTGAAGCGCCTGCCAGAAGCCCGTGTCGGTGTAGACCATGGTCTGGCGCCCGAACAGCGCATCGGCCTCAGACAGGAATGCCAGGGCCCACTGCAGGACTTCGGCGGGGCTTTGCCCATCCAGGGTTTCCAGATCCAGCACCGGCGGCAAGTCCCCGGGCCCGAGCGTTCCATCGGCGCTGACCGTGTTGTAGAAAAACTGTGCCTGGGCGACGGCATCGCTGCCAGCATGGCCGAAGTGGTAGGCGCCCCTGCGCAATCCTGCAGCGGCGCTGCCGGACCAATTGGCACGGAAAAGCGGGTCCACATAGGCGATGCCTTCGGTGGCCTTGATGAAGGAAAAGGCCACATTGCTGCCAGCCACGCTGGGCCAGTTGACGTTGCCTTGGTAGTGACTGACGTCGATGCCACGGGTTTGGACTGTCATGGCGTCACACCACGCGGTTGAGCATGTCGACCTGCGTTTGCAACAGGCCATCAATGCGGATCGTCGTGGTCAGCGGCTGGCCTTCATCCCACATCACGCCGCAGTTGTATTGCAGGGTGTTGGGGTTCAGGACGCTGCCGTTGACCTTTTGCTGGTAGGTCGTGTCCCCACCGCCTGCCCCCTGAATGCCAATTCCCCAATGGCACCAGCCGTACCAGCTCGGCGACTTCATGACCATGGTGTAGACCGCTGAGCCGTTGTCGGGCAACACCGTATGCCCATTGAGTTCTGCCGTGAGCTTCATCAGGGCAAAACGGCAGGCGTCCTGCGCTGCCACATTGCCACCCAGTGCGTTGGCAAAATTGGCGGCCAGTGTGGTGTGGTACGGCATCGTCTGCGGAAAAATCACATCGGTGACCGCAAAAAAATCCGCATTCAGACCGGTGGGAACACGCTCGGCATTGAACACGAAGGCGCCGTTGTCCGCGGTATAGATGGTGGTGGCTGCGTAGGGGTCATCAGCATTCACGTATTCGCCATTCAACGCCCAACCCCAGCAGGCGGCGTTCACAAAGGGCGCCTGCCGCGAGGTCGGCACCGTGGCACCGTTGCGAGGATGCGGCCCGCCAGCGGGAGCCAGCAGATTGCGTTGTGGATCAGACAGGTAAGGCATGGTTTTCTCCGTCAATGGATCGGTGCGGATGGCAAGCGCATCTCGCTCGATACATTGTGGAGACCCTTTTCTCGCTTGGCGATTACAGACCATTACACGCCATCACGGGTACTGACCCACCGCTCTGCACACCCGTCTGCAGCCGGCCCGGGAGCAGATTCCTTGCACCGTCGTGCCGCTGCAGTCAATCCCAAAACTACCTGGCCCTGCAAACAGCGGGGTCAAAAATCAGTTGAACGGCTGGGCTGCGCGATGCCTTGCAACGGGGTGTCACGCCATTGATATTCCGCGCAATTGCAAACAAAACGTTAACTACCAGATTTGGTAGTTGCGTGGGGAGGACAGCGCCAACACACTCATTGGGCTGCATCGGGAATTCTTGGCGAACGCCCGGACAGGAAACCGGCGTCCGCTGCACAGCGGCATGCCACGGGCTGCGAGGCATCACATTCAGCCATGCGCGGGGCCAAAGGAAACCGCGCCGCAAGGTGTGACGAAGAAAAAATGAGGGACTGACTGATGGCAATCCTGAAAAACCGCGCAACACAGCGCAAGATCCATTTGCGAACACTTCACGTGTTTGGGCGAGGCCGCTCCTCGGACACCTTGCTGGAAAACCCGGATGCCTCGCAACTGCATGCATCGATCCGCTGGACGGGCAGCACCTGGGAACTGCACGACCACAGCCGCAACGGAACCCTGCTCGATGGCGAGCTGCTGTCCCATAGCGGAGCCTTTGCACTCCGCGTAGGAAGCACCATCGGCTTCGGGCGTGACGACGGCTCTGGCTGGGTTGTGGAAGACCTTGCAGCCCCCGCCAATCTGCTCTGGCCGCTGGGGCACGACAGCGCTCCCGTGCCACTGGAGCGGTCCAACCTGCTGCCCCAGGGCCAGCATGCCGAAGTGTCCATCCACTGCGCCGAGCAAGGCCGGTGGATATGCACCACGCCCCAGGGCAGCTGGGTGCTGGAGGACGGCGACGAGGTCCGATTTTCCAACCAGGCCTGGTGCTTCCTTGCGGCGCAGGAGGTCACATCGACCATGGAGGCCATGGTTGGCGCAGCGCCGTGTATTCGTCCACGCACGAGCCTGCATTTCAACGTCAGCCTGGATGAGGAACATGTGCGCCTGCAGGTGCAGGAGGGAGACCGGCAGTTCGACCTGGGCGAGCGCACCCACCACTACGCACTGCTGACGCTGGCACGTTTGCGATGGGCCGATGCGCAGCGCCACCGGGACAGCCATGCCCATGGCTGGGTCGAGCTGGAGCGCCTGGCGAAGATGCTGGGTGTGGAGCCCGGGCACCTCAACATCCAGATCTTCCGCATGCGCAAGCAACTTGCACTGGCCATGCCCGGCGACTCCCATGTCCCCGAGCTGATCGAAAGGCGCCGTGGCTCCTTGCGCTTTGGTTGCCTGCGTTTCAGCATCACACGGGGTACACAGCGGGAAGCCGATTTCGACCCCTTGGCCCTGATCAGCCCCATCCACGCTGAAGAGTCGCTTGCGGCCTGAGCCTGCCCCCCATCGCAATGACACGAGTGCCCACGCACGGTTTTCCCGTGGGTGTGCCGGGCTATCAATCGTTGGGTTTGCTGGGCCAGGGCGCATCGGGCCAGGTTTTCAAGGCCCGGCAGCGCAGCACCGGCCAGTTCGTGGCCATCAAGATTCCGAGCACCCCAGCCGCGCGCGATCCCGCCAACCGGCGGCGTGTGCAGCAGCGGCTGCACCAGGAAACCCGGGTGCTGTCTTTGTTGCACCACATCCATGTGGTCCGGCTCATCGATAAAGGCCTGGCCCAGGAGGGCGTGCCGTTTGCCGTGCTGGAGTACGTGACTGGCGAAACGCTGCGCGAATTCCTGCAGCGCCAGGGCCGGCTCTCATTGCCGGACACGGTGGGGCTGATGGCGCAGCTGCTCGATGCCCTGGCTTTCCTGCATGCCCACCATATCGTGCACCGCGACCTGAAGCCAGAGAACGTGATGGTGATCTCCAGCGGCACCACCTTGCACGCCAAGGTGCTGGACTTTGGGCTTGCCAGCCACCACGGAGAACCCCAGTTCACCGCGGGAGCCGAGGGCACGCCCGCCTACTGCGCACCCGAACAGCTGCGCGGCGAGGTGTGCGGGCCCGCCACCGACATCTATGCCTGGGCCTTGATGTTCGTGGAGTGCCTGAGCGCACGACCGAGCATCCAGGGCGCCAGCCTGACAGAGGTGCTGCAGCGCCAGCTGAGCACAGATATCGTCGCCTTGCCAGAGGAACTAGAGGGCAGTCCGCTGGCCGCGCTGCTCCAGCGGGCCTTGCAAAAAGACGTGCGCCGGCGTACCGCCGATGCCGCGCAACTGTACGGTGACCTTGCCCAGTGCGCGGCGCAGGTGCGCCAGCTTCGCCCACCCAGCCATGCGGCAGGGCCAAGCCCTGCAGATCCGTCCACATCCGGCCAGGCGCAGCACGCCACCATGGATTCGCTGGAACGTGCCAGGTCGCAGAACCTCGGGGCTGCTTCGCGCGCCATCCTGTGCCTGACCCTGCGCCTGTACCCCGCCCGCGATGCTTCCCTGGCCCTGTCCGACCTGCAGGAGATTCGCGAACAGCAGTTGCGCTGGTGCGCCAACGCCGTGCAGTCGGGCCAGGGCCATGGCGCGGGGACGCTGGGAGACTGCATGCTGTTCCACTTCGAGCAGGGCCCCAGCAGCGCACAGAACCTGCAGCAGGCAGCAGCCTTGGCACAGGACCTGTGCATCCGGGTGCAAAGAAGAAGCCGCATGCTGGAGGTACAGCATGGCGTGCGCCTGGAAATATCGGGGAGCATGCACACGGCCACTCTGCAAGCCCACGGTGAGCCGTTGGACAGCCACCACGCGGCCAACGTAACGCTGCACCTGAACAGCCTGGCAGGCCCCGGAACCGTTCTGCTGAGCCACCGCGCGCACCATGAGCTGGCTGGCAGCGTGAAAATGGAGGCCTACGCCAGCACCAGCAAGGCCCACCCGCCGGAACCCGAGCCGGTGTACCGGCTGGCACCCGTCACCCTCCAGTAGGCCTGAACAGAGTCAGCGAATGAGCCTCTCGACATGCTCCACCGGGTAACTGTGCCAGCGCCGGTTCCAGGTGTCTTTGGGGCTGGTGTTGCGGTCGTGGACGCGGGCCACATACAGGTGCTGGTCCGGGTTGGTGGCAATGCGCTTGTCCCGCACCGACCAGACAAAAGCGTTGTCCTCCCCCACATCGATATCGGCGAACGGCGCACTGCGCCAGAACTCGCGCAGGTAACACAGCGTGCCGCCACACACCCAGGGTGTGCGCCCGTCATACACATACTGCCAGGCCCGGCGCGCGTCTGGCGCATAGAAGAACACCTTGTCCAGGCCGCAGATGTCGGCCCCCTGGCTGCGCAAGGCCTTGACCTGCGAACTGAGCCAGGTGGGCGCCATCCAGTCGTCGTCGTCCCAGTGTGCAATCACCTCGCCGCGCGCCAACTCACAAGCCATGTTGCGCTTGGCACCAAGGGTGGATTTGCGGTCCAGGCGCAGGTATCGGATGCTGCCGTGCGATGGGATCAGATCGGCGACGCTGTCGCGCCCGTCGTCCAGCACGATCAGTTCGCGGGGCTCATAGTCCTGCGCCAGAAAGTTCCGAATGGCCTGGGGCACAAACTCACGCCTGTCTGCGGTGGGCATGATGCACGACACCAGCGGCATCGCGGGCGTCGGCGAGCCCTCTGTGCCAACAGCGCCACCAGTGTCGCCTGTGCCACCGGGGGCGGCAGGAAAGTAGAAATCGCGATCATCGTCCGACAGGCATTCCGGGGCAGGCACCAGGGTCCAGGCGGCCTGCTGCAGGTAATGGCCTTCCTTGAACTTCCAGGTGTTCCCATCGTGGCGCACATAGATGCACAGCGAACGCCCTGAGATGCGGCACAGCCGCGCACCGCCCCGCAGGGTCTTCAGCAGGAAATCCGCATCCTCCCGCAGCGAGGTATCGGGATACCGCCCATGATGCTCCCACAGGCTGCGCCTGAAAACCAAAGTGCCGCCGCTCACGTTTTCTACAAACAACCGGCGAAACAGTGCCCGGCTGCTGGCCCAGAACTCGGCCAGCGGCCGGGCCATGAACAGCATGTCGTTGAGCCCGGTGACATCCGCCAGGTTGTGCAAAATGGGCGCGGCCTGGCGGCTCAGGCGCTGCGCGCCATACCAGTCGTCATCGTCCCAATGCGCGATCAGTTCGCCCCACGCCACGCGGACCGCTTCATTGCGCTTGGCGCCGATGCTGGTGCGGGCCGGCATTCGGATGCAGCGGATGCGCGGGTCATCAATGCCAGCAGGGAGGTCGGACTCATCCTCGTAGACGATGATGAGTTCCAGCGCGGGATAGTCTTGCCGCTGGAAGTAGCGGATCGACTGCGCAACAAAGGCCGCCCGCCCCCGCGTGGGCATGACACAGCTCAGCAAAGGTAATGCGGTGGCCGCAGGCACCAGTGGTGCGGGTTCCACATTGCCAGGCAGTGGCACGAAGATACGCATCTGCTCGGGCACGGCAAAGTAGCGGCAATCGTCTCCCACGCAGTGGTTGTGGTAAGGCGGCGCCTGCGGGTGGCTCTCGCGGCGCCAGGCACAGAACCGGTCCTGGTACAGCCGCTTGTTCGCCTCCAGCAGTCCATCATGAACAGGTGCCAGGACTGAACAGCGGGTCGCACGGTGCACAAAAGCGCCCGGCACCCAGACACCTTGGAAACCCGCGCGGGCAGCGCGCACGTTGTAGTCCATCTCCCAGCAGGGGCCTTGGGTGTATGCCGTGTCCGCCGCGCCAATGGCAGCCACCACCTCGTTCTTCACCACGTAGCAGAAGTCCCCCAAGCTGTGCAGGGGCGCCAAGGGTACACAGGCATTGCCATAGCGGGCCAGCAAGGTGTCCGCTTGGTCCCACAGGGCTTCCTGGGTGATGCCACAGTTTGGTGCCACGGCCTGTTCGTTCCAGCCTCGGTTGGTGGAGGGGCCGGCCAACCCGTGGGTGGCGTTGCTGTCCAGCGCTGCCAGCAACAGCTCCAGCCAGCCAGGACAGACCCGCACGCCGTTTTCCAGAAACACATAGATGTCGGCAGGCTCGCTCACCAACTGGTTGAAGCAGGCTGCGGCCCCCGGCTGCGGTGGGCTGGGCCGCTGCATCAGAGACAAAGGGGCAAGCTGCAGCTGCTGCAAGCCCTGGGCCTGGGATGCAAGGGCGCTGTCCGGCAGTATCCGCAGCCCGAAGGGTAGCGGCGTGTTCTCGAAAACGCTGGACAGCGTGGCGGCCAGGCCTTCGCCCGCCCCTGTCACATGCACCCCAATCAGGATCTGGCGATCTGGTGCAGCAGTCATTCACCACTCCTCACTGGTCGCCACCAAACCGGCTCCGAGCAGCGCTTCCAGCTTGCGCCAGGGGCTGCCAGGGGCTTCGTCGCCCCAGTCATACACCGCGTCCGCCAGTTCTTCGAGCGCAACGGCCTTGGTGTCGGCAGCCGCATAAAAGCGCGGGTAACACAGCAGCAGCTCTTCGATGCAGGCCCGCACCAAGGACTCGCGCCGGGCGATTTCCGGAGCATGGAAGGACACACAAAGGGTGGGTGGCCCCCACCGCCACAAACGGCGCCAGAGGCCGGGAATCACAGCGTATTCGCCACCCTCTATGTCCATCTTGATGAAGTTGCAGTCCTTCCCGGCATACATGTCCAGAAAGCGTTCCATGTCCACACCCCGCGCCTCGTGGCAAGGCTGGCCAGGCACATCCGGCGCGGCCAACATGCCCGACATGCTGTCCCCGAACTCACTGTGCCCAGCGTAGTAAAGACCACCGGCATAGAGATGCAGCGGGCCAGATTCGGGGCCAATGCCGAAGGAGTACAGATGGATTTTTTTGCACAGCCCAGGGTTGGCTTGCACGTTGCGGCCCAGCTCTGCAAAGGCGACCGGGTCAGGCTCCAGGGCATGCACGCTGCGCGACAGCGTCGCGCCATAGAGCACCGTAGGGCCGATCCAAGCACCCAGGTCAATGTAGGAGCGGTCTGGTTGCAGGAAACGCCGGAAGACCTCGAAGGTTTGCGGCTCCCACGCGCCAGCCTGCACCCGGTGCCAGAACGCGCACCGGGCCGCATTGGCGCGCACCAGGAAGGCCCGCGGGCCCACCGACACGCTCAGTGCATGCAGTGCGCTCTCGGCGCCAGGGTCACAGGTTGTCATTGCCCAGGCCATCCGCGTCCGTGGACTGCCAGATGGTGAACGGCGCAGGGCCGTCATACGTGGCACTGAACTCAAAGGCATTGCCTTCAAAGATGAATCCGGGCACGTTGATCTTGCACCACACGGCACCAGCATAGGGGCTGCTGCCCGCCACCAAGGTCATCTGGATGCGCACATCCTGCTTCCACGAGTCCTGCGTCTGCAGCGAAAGCGGCAGGAAATAGTTGTTCCCGTAGAAGTTGGCCTTCTTGCTGCGTATCTCGCACACCAGCGTCACGAAGCTGCTACTGCTGCTGTAGACCAGCTGGAAGATGAAACGGTAGTCGGGGCTGGCGGGCCAGTCGAGGCATACGATGTTGCCGACCACCACCTGCTGTGCAGGCAAGGCCAGTGCCGGATAGATATTGACCACGCCCGGTCCCCTGGCGTACAGGGCACTGAGAGCAACATCCTCCACCGGCGAGGAGCTTTGCAGCGCGACATCGGCATCGCTGACCGGCGCACTGCTCAGCATGGGCACATTGGCCAACGGTGGCACCTGCTGCACCAAGGTGGAGTGGCTTGCCGCGCCCGAGCCATCGCAATTGAAGACATAGCCGCCCGCCTGCGTGATCACGCTCGGCGCCTGTATGCCCATGCCACACGATGGCACCACCTGCAGCTGAATCAGCTTCTGGCCTGGCAATTGCGGCGACCTCTGTAGTCGGCGCACCGTGCCGCTGTGGTCCAGGCAGACCTCCAGCCCCCAGGTGATGCCTGCCAACTCGAACACGCCGGCACCGTCATAGTTGACCTCTTGCTGCTCACGCCCCAGCCCACCGCAGGTCGATGCAGGCCGGTATTCCACGTCGCCCAGCAACAGGCCGCCCGGATTCACGGCAGTGGCGATGAAATCAACCCCCGACATCAACTCCTTCATCACCATCCGCGCCCCCGCATCGCCCTGTGCCGCCACGCCCCCTTGCTGCACCAGCGCAAAGTTGTAGATCTCGGTGCTCGCGAGTGGGTCGATGTCGTACGGCGGCGTCTGCTGGGTGGCCGACGACGCGCCCAAAATGGTGCCGAACACAAACACCCAGTCCACCCACTGGTTATCGGCCGCCATGCGCTGCAGCGCGGTGATGGCGAGCTGGACATCATCCATCTGGTAAGCCCCCGAGGCACCTCGAAAAAAGAACTCGGGGGCCATGAAGACCTTCAGGGTTTCCCCCTCGGGCCCCGGTGGAGACGCCTGCGGCAGCACATCCCGGGCCGTTTGCATGGCGCGCAACATCACATCGCAGCGCGCTTCAATGTCGAGCTTGGGATCGCTCAGCCCCAGATAGGTCTTGGATCCATCGGGGTTCACCTGGGGCGCCGTGTCGAGCACGTAGCCGATGAATTGGACGTTGGTGTATGCCATGCAATTTTCTCCTTGGAAAGGGTTCTGGGGACACGTGCGCGGTCATCTCAAAAGCGGGAGCAGTCCGTAGGTGAACTTGATGAGGTAGTTGACGTACACATTGAGGGGGCGCGTCTCGTTCGGGCTCACCTGCACCGCCTGCGCCTGGCCCGCGCCCGCAACCGGACCACCCGTGGTCAGCGTGCTGGCGACGCTGGGCGCGCCTGCTGCAGTTCCACTGGGGGACGTGGCCGAAGGGGCTGGTGCGCTGCTGTAGGTGTGCTCATGCGTCTGTACGGCAAACGGCTGGATGGAACCCACACCATCGCTCGCACCCTGGCCCCCAGGCGGCTGGCTGCGTTGGCCGATGTCGGGGTCGTTGCGGGTGCCCATGCCAATACCGCGAAGAAAGTAACCACGGTAGTCGGGGATGTTGAAGCTGTCGTCAGCACCGCCATACACGTAACCCAGCACGGCAAACAGTTCGGGGTAGTCCACACAGGGCAACGATCGGCCATCGCAAACCATCCATCCCCACGCCTCAAGGGGGTTGGTGGTGTATGCGGCTGGGCTCACCGCAGCAGCAGGGCTCGCGCTGTCGGGCGGCCCCAACGTGCCAGCAAACGCCGTCACCGAACCCACGGGGAGGTCGCCAAACGCTGGCCGACAGAAGAAGGGGCTGGCTGCCCCCGGTACCACGATCATGGTGCAGCCCCCCCAAGGGCGGGCAGGTCCGCACCCCCTTCGTCGCCCGGCGCATCCAGCACCTGCATGGAGGTAGGCACCACCACCTGCCAGCACGGCCCCAGGCGGTGCGCAGGACTCTGTTGCCGGGGCCCTGCATGCTTGAGGTCGTTGACCAGTGCGATGTCGTCCGCATTGACGGGGGCAAGCCGATCCGGGGCGCTCCAGAGCATGCCCGCCGAATAAAAATACAGAAAGGCCAGGACATGCGCTGGCTGCACGGGCAGCAGCACGCGCGCCTGACCAGCCTGCAAGAAACTGGCGAACAAGGCATCGTCGTCGGCCGCAAGGCTCCCCAGCTCCGGCACCCCGCCCGCAGCGCCCAGGCCAGGGCTGGCATAGAAGCTGTAGGCCATCTCGTTCCACTCCAGCACTTCGTCGAAGAACTGCAGATAGCGGGGCTCATTGACCATGAATTGCGATGGCGGAGACCCCCACGCGGCACCTGCGGACATGCCAGTCAGGGTCAGCAGGCGTTCCAGCAACAGGCGCAGACAGGCATTCTTCAACTCACGCTGCTCGATCTGCCGACGGGCCAGCGGCGAACAGGCCGGTGCGGGAGACGACGGCGCGCCGCCTTGGGCGCGGCCATGGTATGCCGCCATCCGCTCCTGATAGCCACGCACGATGCTGGCATAGGTACGGATGCGCCACTGGTCCATGCATCGACTGGAAGGCGCGCAGCCGATCTCCACATTGACCTGCAACGGTTGGTCGCCGGGTGGCGAGAAGCCGGGTGGATAGTCCATCACGGACACCGGCACGGTTTCGTCCTCTCCGTGAAGTGCCACGGGACTGGCCGCAGCGCCAGGGGTCACGGTTTGCCGCCCCACCAGCACGACAGGCGCCTGTTGGCCAGGGAACGCTCCTACCCAGCTGACAAAGGCCTGGGTAGCGCCGTACCCTGCGGGAACGGCGATCTGCTTTTCTTCACCGTTGCGCAGTGTGGCCGAGGCGAAGCGCTCTGCCAGCGGGGGCGGATCCAGATCCAGCACACCATAGTAGGCCGCGAGCTGTGCGTAGTTGCGCGGGCCGTCCACCTTGATGTCCTCAAAGGTGGCAACCCCCAGTTGCAGCGGAGGCACCGGCTTGGCGAAGTCCTGCCCCGCCAGCGCCTGCTCCTGCGCAATGAAGCCCGCCGCCGGCTGGCACACCATGAACTCCATCATCAACCGCTGGCCGTAGTTCACAACGCACGCCTCATACACCTTGTTCACCCAGCGGAACACGGCGCGCATGTTCCGGGTGCCCGCGGTGTTGTCGATCAGGCTGACCACCACATCTTCGGTCTGGCTCATCGTGCTGCTGGAGCGCGTGTGGCTGACACTGCGGCTGATGCGGTTGACCGTCTTGTTCAGAATGTCGCGTGCAAAGCGGGTGGTGTCGTCCAGCCCCGGGTTGGCGCCTTGCTGCACGGCCTTGGTCCAGGAACCATCCAGGGTGGCCTGCGTGGGAGGGCCGTAGCTGCTGGTGAACTTGTTGTACTGGTGGGTCTCGGTCGCCTCAGCCACGGTCTTGCGCGACTCTTCCTGGAGATTGCTGCGTTCGTCCGCTGCATCGTTTTGCAGGACCTGCATCTCGGCCAGCGTCTGCTTTTGCTCATCCTTTTGCCGGTGGGTGCGTTTGTGCGTGACCTCCCGGCGCTCGCCACGCATCACGTTTTCTATGCGTGCGATCTCTCCGCTTTGGTAGCGCAGAAGGCGCTGGCGCACCATCTGCAAGTCGCCAATGGCATAGGGCTCGATCCAACCGTCGGGGGCCACGGGCGGAGATCTTTCTGCAGTGCGAGCCGGTGGCAAAGGAAAAACCTGGGCCGGCAGCACCACGGTGGCCTCGCGCAGCAATGCAATTTGGGCGGCACTGATGGGGGCCGGCTGCAAGGGCGCTGGCGTCTCTGATGCGGCGCCGACTGCAGCTATGTCCTGGGCTTTGGGCTGCAATGCCACCGCGATCAGATGGGCCATCTGCAAGGTGCGGGTCAACCCATCCAGCAAGGCAGCGTCATACCCCAGGGTGATGACCAGGGCGAAGTAACTCTGCCAGACCCTGTCCAAGGTCTGCAGGTAGTTTCCAGACTCCAAATAGCTCCAGGTCAGGGCGTACCGCTGCAGCAACTGCACGACTTCTGCACGGGCGGTCGCCAGCCACTCAAGCGGCTTGTCATGGGGCGAGGGCAGTTGCTCCAGCAAGGACGCAAACTGGCCCATGGGCCCGGGAAGGCTGTCCAGGTCTCCGATGAAGAGCCCCTGGTAAGGGGCATCTCCGTCAATGAACCGCAGCGCCAGTGACTGCACGGCTTCACGGCCTTGGGCGCGTGCCGCTACCAGGTCCTCAAAGAAACTGCAGCAAGGAGGGCTGGCACCGGCGTACTGGACAAAGCCATACAAAAGATCCGAGACCGAGATCTTGGGCCAGCGGCGCACGTACACGTAAGGAAACAGCTCCTCCGGATGGCTATTGAGGACAGGCAGCGGCTCGACGGGATCGACCGGCGGGGCTGGCGGCACCGGCGTGGAAACAGGCGGCCGTGGACTAGGAGGCTGAGGGGGCGGAAGGGGCCCACGCATGGGGCACGCTGCCATGAGGCCTTCAAAGTGGTGGTCATCCGCCTGCCCCCGCATTCCATAGTGGATGTCGGCAAAGATGGCCGTATTGGGGACGCCGTCGATGTGCACCGGCGTCTTTTGCTGCAGGTAGCCCGACACATAGCAGCCCGAGGAAAACCTGAATTCGAACGGCTGTGCGGGCCAGTGTCTGGTGACGGTGACCCGCTGGCGCTCCGACTCCCCCGAACTGCAGGAAACGCTGACACAGGAAGGGACATCGTCGTGGGGTGCACGGTTGATGTTGATGTCGAAGATCAGGCAGCCATCCATGGCGCTCCATCTTCTTTGGACCATTTCGTTCACAGCATGCTTCCTGGGTGGACGGCGAGGGCTGCGAAGCATCGGCGCAGGGGCGCTCAACAGCCCCCCGCACCGACGCACCGCTTCAGCACATCACAATGTTTTCGAGGTTGAACGCGAACGGCGTCGAGTTGGCGCCAGGGCCGCCACCCGTCATCACGATGTCCGCTCTGGCAATGCCCAGGAGGGACAGCTCGGTGTTGATGTTGGAGATGATGGCCGAGTTCATTACCTGGCCCTGCACGACCTGGGAGGCCACACCAATCCAGATGGTGGGTTTGAACTCAAACACCGCTTTTTGCTGGGGCGCGATCGAGGTCTTGATGGCCAGGAGCTTCCCGTCCTTGTAGCAGCTGGCGTTGATGGCCCCCTTGGGCAGCGCGTTGAGCACCTGCACTTCCTTGGAACTGGTGCCGCTGCCTGCGCGCACGAGCCGGTCGCCAGAGGTGGTCAGGGACATCTGGAACAGCTCGCCGTTCTGGGCATCCAGCTGCGGCGTGTAATTGCCGTAGCTGTCGCTGGCCCCCACCTGCATGCCCATGGGGAAGGTGAACGGATGGTTGTCGCCCTGACCACAGTACTTGATGACTTGCCAGGCCACCGCCAGCTCGTCGAAATTGGTGGCGACATTCTTCTGGAAGATCACGACCTCCGAGTTGTTCGTGTCGTTGGAGTTGTTGATGAAGTTGAGTTGAACGCCCATGAGTTTCTCCTGTTGGTGAAAGTGGTGGCAACACGCCATGCGTTGCCCGTTTGCCCCCCGGCCTTGAAGCCCGAAAAGCGAACTCTGTGGATGCAGACCTGCCCGGATGGTCAGATCTGCACGATGTTTTCGAGATTGAACTCGTAGGGTGTGGAGCCCTCGCCAGGCCCTCCGCCCGACATCACGATGTCTGCGCTGGCGATGCCCAATAACGACAGCTCGGTATTGGCATTGCTCATGACGGCAGAGCTGATGGCCGAGCCCTGCGCAACCTGGGACGCCACGCCAATCCACAGCACCGGCTGGTATTGAAAAACTGCCTTTTGGCCCGGTGTGACGGCAGTTTTCATGCCCACCATCCGACCATCCCTGAAGACGCAGATATTGACCGCGCCCTGGCCCAGGTCGTTGAGCACATCGATTTCAGTGGAGGCGCTGGCCAGCCCTGCGCGCCGCAGGCGCCGTCCCCCCGATGCGGTGGACTCCAGCCGGAGCATCTGGCCGTTCTCTGCGGCCAGGCGGGGTGAAAAATTGCCGTACTCATCGGCAACGCCCACTTCGAAACCCGCTGGGAAAACAAAGGGGTGGTAACAGTCACGTCCGCAGAACCGGATCACCTTCCAGGCCATTGCCAGCGAGACCATGCTGGTGAGCTGGTTCTTCTGATACATCACCACCTCCGACTTATTGCCGTCGCGGGACTGGTTCACAAATCGCAGCTTGATATCCATGGGGACTCCTACCTGATGTCCTGTCGCTGGGTTGCTTGGCACTGCGTTTTTGAAGCAGTGATGCGACTGTAGGCAGGCCCGCAAAGCAAAGCGATTACAGGCAATTACAGGCAGGAGCTCCACCAGACGGCGCGCGCTGGCCCACGTCAGGCGACCGCATTTGGCGTGGAAGATAGAGAGAGGCGCTGGTGTCCATGAAAATCTGGCTATAATTGCAGGCTTCGACACACAGGAGAGGTGGCAGAGTGGTCGAATGTACCTGACTCGAAATGAAGTGCATTTGAGTCGCGTCGCTCGTAACCTGTTGTCGTTAAAGGAAAATTCCAGTCAGACCACGGAATTTTTCCTTGCAAAGATTTGCAAAGTTCTTCAGTTCAGCGCCTGCTATAATCGCCGGCTCTCGACCGAGAAACACACCTAGGAGAGGTGGCAGAGTGGTCGAATGTACCTGACTCGAAATCAGGCGTAGTGGCAACACTACCGTGGGTTCGAATCCCACCCTCCACTGCAAGTATTCATATCAGACGGGCCCGAGTGGCCCGTTTTGCATTTCTACCCGCCGGTTTACCTATCCTGAGGCTATGCGACTGGCAGGATCATTGCGGTGGCTACCCCTGTCGGCATTTCCGGGCGCAACGTGATGTGATAGCTCAGATCACGTTGGCCCTCTGCCGCACACTATTTAGATGTCTTCACGGCCTTTTTGGCAGGCTCCTCAGCTTTTTTCACTTTGAGCTTTTCTTGAAGTTCTCGATTTCGAGCCTGGACAACTTTCGTTTTGGCTTTCTGAGTCTCAATTTCTGCCTTCAGCGCGACAATTTGTGCATCCTTCCGTTTTTCTCGCAAGGAAAGATTGTTGTCTCCCGAGATTCTTGCCATAGCTATATTCCGATTTGGAGTTGGTGAGAGTCTTATTGTGCTCGATGGACTCCAGAGGTAACCAGTTGTGTTCGGCGATGGCATCAGCGAATTTTGGCGAGGCATGCTCTTCGGCTGTCCTGGTCTTTGATGGCGTAGCAACGCTCCCGTGACCCCTTTACTTCCGCCAGACACTGATTGCGGTTGTCGCCATCCTTGATGCGATAGCAATTTCCAGGGTCCCGCTTGACCTGCGCCAGACAGTACGCCCGCTTGTCCGCATCCTTGATCGCGTAGCACTCCGAGGTGCCCGCCATGGCCTCCCCCATCCAGGCCCATGCGATCACGCAGAGCGGCACGAGGAGGTAGCTTCTTGCTATGTTGCTGGTGGTCATGATGTCCTCATTCGCAGATGCTATGGAACATGGCCTGCTCCTCGCCAGCGGTGCATATGGTCAGTTGTTGCCCATCCCGTTGCCAGCGGAATCTACACATGGCCAGCCCTGATCCGCTACAGGTATGCATTTCCGGACGGCCCTCGCATCGGGTGTCACCCTCCATGCATTGATCGGCATCTTTGGAGATCACTGGCTGCCAGCCATCACGCATCAATACCACCCGCACCTGTGCATAGGATTCGTTGCGAGCGAATGGCGGGACAGGACGCCGTTTGATGCTGGTCTGGGCCTGGGTTTCATCCACCACTGGCGGCCGCGAGCGATCATTCCCGTCTTGTGATTTGCGAGAGATCATGAGTGGCGCGCGATCCTCTGCAGCCACGGTGTTACCCGTGACCTTCTGCCATTGCCCCGCATATGCCCAGTAGGTCTGCCCTTGGTAGACGACTTGCATGCGCTTGGGTTTGAGGTGATCGGCATCCTTCGATGATTGCCATTCCATCCAGTCCGCTTTCACTGGATCACCATGCGTCACCTCACGGCATTGCCCGCGTGCGATCTTGCGCATCAGTTCTTGCTGGAAGACCCAGCTACTGCGTTGCATGTAGCTGTCGCTGGTGACGATGCGCGTCAGCACCTCCGGTCTGTGGCGAAATTTCTCCAGCAGGGCTTGGTTGGTCACGTCCGTGGCACCAATGATTTCATCGAATGATTGCTGCTGATGGCACAGCAGGGCAGGCTTTGTCATGTCAGAGCGCAACTCCAGCTGCACGCCCGGCATGAGTAGTGCGACAGGGGCCATGACCACCACCGCGAGCCCATACCAAGCCAGGATCACCTTCGTTTTACCTATGAGGCCCTGTCCCCATGTGGCCGATGACCATTCCCGGAGAGACTTCCATTTGGTGGCGAGATAGTTCTTCATTGCATTGCTCCCTCTGTGTTGTTGTGCTGATCGGGTGTGTTGTCCCGTGTTGATGCGAGTGGGTCAGAGCTATGACCGTTGGTCATACTTCCTGCGCGGCGACCGAGGGCGTAGTCCGCCCAGTCCTGCATGAGCTGCTGCCGTTTAGCGAGGAGGTCACCACGCCGGTACGCCGCCTCCACCTTGTTGCCCACCGTATGGGCCAGTGCCATTTCCGCGACCTCGTTCGGGTAGTCGGTTTGCTCTGCGCACCAGTCACGGAAGGTCGAACGGAACCCATGGGGCACAGCCTCCAGCTTCAGGCGACGGAGTACCGCTGTGAGCGTCATGTCAGAGAGCTGGCTGCCCAGTTCGGGGTCACGGCTGTTGGGGCTGGGGAATACATACGCCTTGCCTGAGGTACGTTCTGCTGCTGTGGCGAGCGCTTTCATTTCTTGCAGGAGTGCAATGGCCGCATCCGACAGCGGCACTCGATGGGCCTTGCTGGCCTTCATGCGTTCAGCGGGGATCGTCCATACGCGCCCAGCCACATCGACCTCCTCCCAGGTGGCACCGCGAACTTCTCCGGAGCGAGCTGCCGTCAGGATCAGGAATAGCAGGGCCTTGGCACCCATCCCCTCCTGCCCCACCAGTTGCTCCATGAATACTGGCAACTGCGCATAGGGCAGCGCCTGAAAATGCGTGGTCTTCGTCACCTTGCCCGGAGCGGGCAACAGCTTGTCCAGCAGCCCCTTCCAGCGCGCAGGATTGGAGTCAGTGCGGTAGCCCCGTGCAATGGCCCAGTCGATGATGGATTCGATGCGACCGCGCAGGCGGGTGGCCGTCTCGGTCTTGCTGGCCCAGATCGGTTCCAGCACCTTGAGAACCATCGCCAGCGATATATCCCGCACAGGTATCTTGCCCAGCACAGGGGTGGCGTACATATCGAGCGACCGTTGCCACTGCTGCGCGTGTTTGGCGTTCTTCCAGCCCTTCTCATGCGAGGCGATGTAGCGCTTGGCCGCTTCACCGAATGTCATGCTGGTGTGGATTTCTGCGACCAGACGGGCACGCGCTCTGCGTGCATCTTCGATGGGGTCGATGCCCTGCGCCAATTTGGCCCGCGCAGCCCGAGCCGCCTCCCGTGCATCCGCCAGCGTGACGGACGGATACGAGCCCAGGCCCAGATCGCGCCGTTTGCCTGCCACCTGATAGCGCAGCACCCAACTGCGTGATCCGTACATCGTGACGTTGAGGATCAGGCCACGCACGCCGCCGACATGGTTGGTGCCACGGCGCCAGAGTGCGGCGACCTGGGCCGCGCCCAGCTCTTTGCGAGGTTCGCGGGGGATCATGGCTGCACCTCCGCTGATGCAGGACACGGATAGCCAGGGGGCTCATAGATCAGTACCTGCCACTCGCACACCGAGGCACGAGAGAGGGCTGGAGCAGGGTCACCCCCATCCATGGCGATTAGCTCACTCTCGACGGCGCGAGTTCGGCCCTCGGTGAGCCAGTCAGTCCAGGCGCGGTAGCGGGCGATCATCCCGGGGTCGCGCTGGTGGAGATAGATGACCTGCAGGGGCGCAGGCGGGTTCGGTGCGGTCAATCGAGTTTCCTCCTTGACCGCCACTCTGGAGAATTTGGAGGGCTTGCAGGAAATTTCGATTTCATCGTCCCGGAACCCGCATGGGGCAAGGCGATGCTCTCCTCTCCCCGATTTTATTGAGTTGGTTGCTATCAATTTCATATCAATGACTCCTATGTCATTGATTTTCAATAGCTTTTTCCAGAGGCGGAGAGGGGCGTTCGGAGCGGGCGCGCTGTCTTGAGGGACGAGGCAGGGGGCGCGTTTTCTTGCCGTGCGAGACGCGGCGGCGTACCAGCGATGGGGAGCATGGAGGGGAGGGCAGCGGGTAGAGCTACCCGCCATCTGTTCAGGCCAATTCGTAGGGTTCGAGCGTCCAGCTGTAGTCCAGGTACAGAGGATGCCTAGGATGGCCATTGACCGTCAGCTCACCGAATCTGCGCCATTGGGGCTGGTACTGCGCCAGCCGTTCATGCAATGCATCACGCGCCCGGAGGAGATAGGGCCGGTTCACTACGGACGTACCCCAGGCCGCCCATATGGTTGGCGTGGGGTATTGCGCGACGGTCTTCTCGATGGCTTCCAGATTGCGCTCGTAGGCCACGGGATCAGCCTTGGGTGGCAGGTCTTTGGGATCGGTGGCCCGTACTGGATAGAGATTGAGCATTACGAATCCATCGAATCCGCATTGCTGCGCGACTTTCTCCACGCGGGTCACGGTAGGGTCGAGTTTCTCTTGGGTGGCAGTGCTGGGATTGAGCCCGATGGTGATGAGCGGACGCTTTCCGATCGTGCCCAGGGTGTAGCGCCATTGGTCGTCGTGCTCGGAGTGGTAGATCTCGTACATAGTGCCTTTCAGGTGTGTGTTTTCCTTGGCACCCATGACAGCGTGGTTTGTGATGCCAAATTAATCGTACATCCATTTAGTCGTATTACGACTATTCCGAATGTGACTAGACGATTTGGGGATGTCTACGTCCCTTTACCATGCTGATTACGAAGCGGTAAGGGAGTCGTTGCGCGCGATGCGTATCAAGGCCAATCTGACCCAGACCGCGATTGCGGAGCAATTGGGAGTGGGCCAGTCCTACGTCTCCAAGCTGGAGCGCGGGGAGAACTACGTGGATGTACTGATCTTTGCGCGGTGGTGTGTGACGTGCGGTGTTCGGCCGGGACTGGCTCTCGATAGGCTATTGAGAGAGCCGCCGACTTGAGTATTGGCGACGCGGTGACTCTGTTGATTGCTGGGGCTCTTGGTCGGTGGTAGTAGTCGGGCATCTCCGGGGGAGTTAGCCAGGGAGCCGAGAGCGCGGCTGGAGATATGCCCCACGGCTCAGGTATTTGCCTACCATTCACCGGGCCTGTCTGGGCCCAGTAGATATCCAGACGGGCTATTGCTGATGGTTAGGGTGACTGGGTGGAGCACTCACTTCGGCATGGATGACTTTCCCCGGAGTGCAAGACTCAGCGTCCAGTCGGCGCCCCACTTTCGGTCTTCCCGGCCAGTCCCCCGCTCCCCCGCCCCCTCTCCCCCTTTAGGGGAGGGGGCGTGGGGAGTGGGAGGCTAGGGTCAGCGTGGCAGACGCACCTTACCCTCATGCAGGATCAGGAGTCCGGCATCGATCAGGGACTGGATCGCCTCGCGCACATTCTTGGCGCGGTGGTTGCTGCCATAGCCTTCTTCCCCGCTGTCGCACTTGTCCTTGAATGCTTGCGCTACAACCTTGCTGATGGCCTCATGGGTCGCCTCTCCGGGAGACTGTTCGCCATCGACGCCGATGCCTGCCACGCGCAGATGCAAGGTGATTGCCTTCAGTGCCTCATCGGCTCGCTCCTGTGCCTTGGTCTTGGGCGATGGCAGGGCCGCCGGAGCCTCCGTATCCTCCACATGCCGCACTACGATGGATTTGAGGGGCTCCGCTTCATGCGCAGGCTGGAAACTGACCCCCTCGATCTTGAACCATCCTGCCGCCGGTTCGCCATCCCGGCCCTTGGCCAGGCGCCAGTAGCGATCTTCGCCCGAGCGGCCTACTTCGATGGAGACGTCCGGATTCGCGTGCAGCGCATATGCGCCGCGCGCGCCCCGCTTGGGGTCATTACCGCAGTGGTGCACGAGCAGCACCGCCGCCCCGGTCATCTGCGTCAGGCGTTGCACGTTGGCGATCATCCCAGCCATGGCAGAGTTGCTGTTCTCTTCCGCCATCCCGGCGATGGACGCCGACAGCGTGTCGATCACGATGAACTTAGCATCGTGCTTCAGCGCCGTCAGCGCCAGCTCGTTGACATCCTCCTCGCTGGAAACATTGCAGGGATTGAAGACATAGTGGATGCCCTCCAGGTGATTGACGCCCCGGTCGTGCTCCAGCGCCTGCACGCGGGTACGCACCCCGATCTGCCCTTCCAGGGCTACATAGATCACATTCGTGCGGGTCACGGGATGCCCTGCCCAGTCAGATCCACTCGCAATAGCCGCCACCATATCGAGCAGCAGCGCGGTCTTGCCCGCCTGGGACTCGCCCCACAGGATGATGATCTCGCCCCCATGGAACACATCCCGCACCAGCCAGACATGCCGGGGCAGATGGCGGAAGTCCTGAGAGGTATGGGTGGGCAGCCCGCGCTTTACCCCCGGCGGGAGCGGCAAGGTAGGCTCGGGCAATTGGCGCGGAGGCGGAGATGCAGGGGGCAGATCCGCTTCTTCCAGTTCGGGTGCAGGTGCCGCCATTGAGGACACGAGCAGAGGTTCAGCTTCCAGGCCGGGAGCGGTTTCCGACTGCTCGTCTTCCTTCGGGCTCGGCTCGGACTGGAGTCCCACAGCTTTGGCGACGACCAGCTTCGCCATGTAGTTGCTATCACTGCCAGCAGGCAGGTGCTCGGTTGCCAGATTGTCGGCCTCCAGCTCCTTGCGCAGATTGCGCTGCCAATCGAGGATGGCAGCCATGAGTTGAGCTTCTCCGGCGTACTGGCGCGGGGGCGATGCCTCTTCGGATTCAGATACGGGTGCAGGAGCTACCGTCGAGGACACGAGCACCGGTTCAGCTTCCCGGCTGGGGGGAGCGCCAGCGGCGTCCGCCTGCTCGTTTTCCGTGGGGCTCGGCGTGGGGTTGAGCCTCAGCGCTTGGGCCACGACCTGTTTCGCCACGTAGTTGTTGAGGTTGCGATTGGCCCCAGAGTGGTCAGCGGGGTTGACTTGATGGATGGACATATATGTTTTCTCATTGAATGTTGGGTGACATGCGCAAGACGCCGTGAGACGGGCAGACAGTTGCCTTGCCCGATCGCCGGTAGATTGGCGTGTGAGCGCCCTGCGACATGCGGATAGACAGGGGCCGGAGCCCCTATCGCTTTAGGTCATGCCTACTTACCTGAGCGCTTGCGAGCGGCAGACTGCTTGCGGGCCAGACGGCGCTTCTTGGCCGCCCGCTTGCGCGTCCCGGCCTGATCGACCGGCGGGGTGGTGAGACGGCGATCCATGCGCCACAGCCGGTCACCTACTGCGTCCACGTGATCCATGAGATCGCGCAGCATGGCGTTCTGCTGCTTGAGCATCTGGTTTTGCTGCACCAGGGATGCAGTCAGCAGGGACAGGGTAAAGTTGACTTCTTGATTCACGATGTGCTCCTTGGGCAATGCGCGGACCGCCGTGCATGTAGATAGCGGTCGTGCGCGGTTTATGAGAGAGATGCGGGCTCAGTGGGTGGCGGCGGCGCCACGGCCAAGATGGATGGACGGACGTGATCCGAGCGTCTCCATCCGGGCGCCTGACCCCGTAAAAATGGGGCTGAAACTGTTACAAATTTCCCAGTTCAGCCAATAGCGGGATTCGTAGAGCGAATCCCTGTCCGCTCCTGGAAATTGCTCTTGAGAGGGCAAATAGAGCGGAAAATGGGGTAAATATTTCGCCATGTGAAAAATCTCCTGGATTTTGTGCGCTGGGGCAGAAATTGCGCAGGCCACATGGGTAAACGCCAAAACTGGAGCGGGCAACGCCTCGTCTCGTCGGCGTGCAATGTAAAGATTTGGTTAACCTGTTACATGTTTGGGCGGTGCCGAATGCGCCCAATGCCCTGGTTGGGCGAGATGTTTGAGGTCAGGAGATTGGGACGGGGAGAGCCTGGCGCATGAGGGGTAGCGCGAGGGGGAGAGGTGCGGGACTGGCCGCTATGCGAGGCGGCAGATCAGGCTGCTGAGGTGAGGATGACCTCTGGCCTTTGGCCGGGGCGGAGTGACTACGCACCAATCCGACCGCGTTCGTGGTGACCGTTCCAGGTTAGGTTGCCGGAATTGTTGGCGCCACGCCCCAAGTTCCGCATTAGGGGTAGCGTCTGCCAGTGCCTCAAGCTATGGACCACTTAAGATCCCACCGGCACTCATAAGCAGACGGCGAACGTATTGCTGCCCAGACCGTAGACTCAAACTGTTGATACAAGCATGAAACTCGTTGATCTACTCATTGAGATGAGAACTGACATCCTTGGCGCTATGGGATCAGTAGAGGACTCAAGTGGCGGCCTAGTCTGGGACAACACTCGCCCAAATTGGTCAACGCGATCTCATCTTCAGGATTTGTTCAATCGCTATCTTTCATCCGGTGCTCAGTTTGGAGTCTTCTCAGTTGTCCGGCATTGTGATTGTCCCGACAAGCGGCATTCTGGCTACCCGGTTAGCCCGGGAAGTCATGGAATCAAGGAATGGAGAGACAAGAAATTCATATGGACGGGAGAGCAGACCTTCCAAGGTGAGAGGCTGATGCCCTGCGCGTGTGGTGCAAGCACCAAGCCCATCAAACACAACGTGATTGAGGAGTTGGTCATTAGAAAGCACAGTGCGACGAAACGGCATGAGTGCTTTGTCCAAGCGCTCTCCTGTGTTCAGGAAGCGATTGATAACTCGGGAGAAAAAAAGCCGCGATCAGCGATACGCGAATGGCTTCTCTATGCAGTCCTCCAGTTGAACGACTCCATTCTTCCGCACACTGTTGATGAATTCATCAAGCAGCGGCGTGCTGCCAATCAAGGACGTAGCTGACCTCATACAGTTTGGCATTGGTGTCTAGCAGATTTGCGTCCGCTACCCATCAGCTTATCCATCATCCCGGATGAGGCAATTACAGGCAGGAGCTCCACCAGACGGCGCGCGCTGGCCCACGGCAAGCGACCGCATTTGGCGTGGAAGATAGAGAGAGGCGCTGGTGTCCCTGAAAAACTTGCTATACTCGCAGGCTTCGACACACAGGAGAGGTGGCAGAGTGGTCGAATGTACCTGACTCGAAATCAGGCGTAGTGGCAACACTACCGTGGGTTCGAATCCCACCCTCTCCGCCAGGATTAGCTCCGCTACAGAGCGCTACCGTCCACTAAAACCCCGCTTCCCATAGGACAGCGGGGTTTTTTTTGTCCATTTGCGTCCGCTACCGTCCGGATGTATCCGCGATTCGCAGGGGGCACAATTGGGGGCATAAATCGGGCTTTTCCGATGCCCCCAAAAATGTGCCCCCAAAATGCCCCTGACCGACACAGCGTGCAAGAAGGCCACTTGCCCCGAAGGGCGCCCCAGCGTCCGCCTGGCCGATGAAAAAGCCCTCTACCTGGAGGTGACCGCCGCCGGGGGCAAATATTGGCGCTGGAAGTACCGCTACGGCGGCAAGGAAAAGCGCCTGGCGCTGGGTGTGTACCCCGAGGTCACGCTGGCGCAGGCCCGTGAAGCGCGGGATGAAGCCCGCAGGGTGTTGGCAGCCGGTGATGATCCTGGACAGCTCAAACGCGATGCCAAGATGGCCAGCGCGGTCCACCAGGCCAACACCTTTGAGGCCGTGGCCCGGCTGTGGTGGGAGCACTGGAAGGACGGAAAAAGCGAGCGCCACGCCGCCTACGCCATCAAGCGCCTGGAAGCTGACGCCTTCCCCGTGCTGGGTGCCCGGCCCATTGCCAGCCTTACCGCCAAAGACCTGACCCGCATGGCGAAAGCCGTGCAAGACCGGGGTGCCATCGACTTGGCGCACCGAGTTCTGCAGATGGCGGGCCAGGTGATGCGGTACGCGGTGGCGCACGATCTGATCGAGCGGAACCCCGCCACTGATGTGAAGCCCAGCGACACCCTCAAGAGCCGCAGGAAGGAAAACTATGCCCGCCTCGGTGAAAAGGAGCTGCCCGAGCTGCTGCGCAAGATCGAGGCATACCAGGGCGGGCCCTATACGCGCTTGGCCATGCAGTTGATGGCGCTCACGTTTGTGCGCACCACCGAGCTGATCGCGGCCCGCTGGGCAGAGTTTGACCTGCAGGCAGCAGAGTGGCGCATCCCGCCCGAGCGCATGAAGATGAAAACGCCCCACATCGTGCCCCTGTCGCCGCAGGCCGTGGAGGTGTTGAAGGTGTTGCACACCCTCTCAGGCGGGCGCGAGCTGCTGTTCCCAGGGGAGCGTGACCACGCCAAGCCCATGAGCAACAACACCATCCTGAAAGCCTTGGAGCGCATGGGCTACAAGGGCCGCATGACGGGCCACGGCTTCCGGGGCATGGCGTCAACCATCCTGCATGAACAGGGCTATGCGCACCACGCCATTGAGCTGCAGCTGGCCCATCAGGAGCGCAACGAAGTGAGCGCGGCCTATAACCATGCGCTGTATCTCAAGGAACGCCGCACGATGATGTGCGATTGGGCGAACCACCTTGGCCGCCTGCGCCGTGACGCTAGCATTTAGTCGCGGGCGGGCCGTGCGATAAGCTGGACCATGGAGGTGACTTATGGAATTCGGATGGGAATGGATTTTGTCCGTTGTCGCTGGCAGTGTGTCATGGTCCAATGAAATAGGACACCTCGATAGGGGCCCATAGACCCCAGAGGAAATGACGAACATGAAAGACAAAAGAGCGCGCAGGGCGTTTGACGCAGCCTTCAAGCTGCAAGTGGTCAAGAT